>Ga0308159_1000051_pt1 | contig 539574 bp, 475 predicted proteins | sample PhyCR1_FD_201040 | JGI IMG/M metagenome (GOLD analysis project Ga0308159, IMG submission 201040) | Phyllosphere microbial communities from UC Gill Tract Community Farm, Albany, California, United States - DLSLC.R1 | ecosystem: Host-associated > Plants > Phyllosphere > Unclassified | place... | reverse complement strand
TTCGTTTACAGGGGTTTGTAATTGACTTCTCACCATTAAAGAGTTGAGAGAAGTTAAGCCCACCAGGGCCGATGGTACTGTCCCGGAACTCCGGGATGGGAGCCCCCGGTCGGTGCCAAATCTTAAAAGAAACCCTTTAACAGAAACGTTAAAGGGTTTTCTTCGTTTACAGAGGTTTGTAATTGACTTCTCATCATTAAGGAGATGAGAGAAGTTAAGGGTTGTTCCCGCAGATAGCGCTGATCGCCGCAAGGGCCTTCCATCATCCATTTTACATCTTCCAATTAAATAATTAAGATAAGTTAAGCTCCCTTTTTTTTAATGGCCTTAACTTATTAATGATAAAAGGAACCTAAAGTATTTCTCACCATTAATGAGTTAAGATAAGTTAAGGGTTGTTCTTGCAGATAGCACTGATAGCCGCAGAGGCCGTTCCGTCATCCATCTTCCATTTTACATCTTCCATCATACCTCTATCCATGGTTAAATAGCCCTGATGGGAGCGGTATCCCTTTTGGGCAAAGATGATTGCTTATGTTAAAATGATTTCCCAAAAGGATTAAGCTTACAGCAGGACGGAACCCAACCTAAATGCACAGAAACCTGCGCTCCAAAAAAATATACTAAATTCAGTTATATCAATATTTAGCGTATAATGCTGATATGTTCTCACGGATTAAGCAGATCGCTTTCGAAAACTTTGCGCCTTACATCATCCATTTTCCATCTTACATCATCTCATCCCCCTTGTTAAAAAATGTAAAATCTTACGTCCTCAAGGTAATAAAACCGTATTATTGTAGCATTACGTACATAATGCTATGATGAACGCTAACCTGAAGAAATTAACTTTCCTTGTTTTTATTTTCTGCATAAGCCTGAGTGCTTTTGCCCAGAATAAAAATGTACAACTCCCCGCCAATTGGTTTAATTTAGATTTAACGGAAAACGGATATTTTGGTATCAGTACCGAAAAGGCTTATCGTGAGCTGTTAAAAGAAAAAAAGCCTAAACAGAACATTATTTTAGCTGTAATTGATGGGGGAGTAGATACCACTCATCCCGATTTACAACGTATTTTATGGACGAATAAAAAGGAAATACCTGGTAACGGAATTGATGATGATGGCAATGGTTATATAGATGATATACACGGATGGAATTTTATTGGATCTAAAAAGGGAAATCTGGAATTTGATAATTTAGAACTGGTGAGGTTATTAAGGATTTACAGGCCAAAATACCAGTCTACTACTAATTTAACCCCTTTAGATAGTACGCAAAAAGAAGAATTTAGGTTGTACAAAAAAATGGTGGGCGATTTTGGTAAGAAATACGAAGATGCCAGCAATACATTTGCTTTCCTCATTGCCATTAATAAAGTTTTAGATTCTGTAGCCAAAATTAATAAAAAGGAAATGCCAACGCTTGAGGACATTGACCGCTACAAGGCTGATGATGATACGGAAGAGCAGGTGAAAACCATTATCAGAAAAGGTTCTAAAGAGGATGGTGGTTTTGATAAATTTTACAAAAGTATAAAAGAAGGGTACAAGCAATATGATGCCATGCTGAAATATAACCTGAATCCTAAATATGATATGCGGGCCGAATTGGTAGGGGATGATTACAGCAATTCTTACCAGAAATATTATGGAAATAACGATGTGAAAGGACCGGATGCTTTCCATGGTACACATGTATCGGGCATTATCGGTGCCGACCGTACAAATTCAATTGGTATATCAGGCGTAGCCAATAACGTCAGTATCATGGCCGTCAGGGTTGTGCCTACCGGTGATGAGCGCGACAAAGATGTAGCCAATGGGATCCGTTACGCGGTTGATAATGGTGCAAAGGTAATTAACATGAGTTTTGGTAAGAGCTATAAATGGGATAAGAAAGCTGTAGATTCTGCAGTTAAATACGCTGAGAGCAAAGGTGTATTATTGATACATGCAGCTGGAAATGATAACCAGAACAATGATCTGGAAGAAAATTACCCGAACAAGTTTTTTGATAGCAAAGAAGCTGAAGTTTATAAAGAAGCCAACAAAAAGCCAGCGAAACCCGATTTTACTCCACCCCGCCCAATGGGACAGAATAACGGAATGGGAATGCGGCCTCCTTTCGAACGATCAACATTGGTTAAACCCATCGTAATAGATTCGGCAAAATTTGCCCTTCCGCATGCCAGCAATTGGATCGAGGTGGGCGCAAGTGCATACAAAGATGATGATAACCTGAAAGCTGATTTCTCTAATTATGGCAAATATAGCGTTGATGTTTTTGCGCCTGGATTTTTAATTAAATCGACAGTGCCCGATAATAAATATGAAGAAGCGGATGGAACAAGTATGTCCTCGCCTGTTGTTGCTGGTTTGGCCGGTTTAATTTTAAGCTATTATCCACAGTTAAAACCTGCTCAGGTAAGGGAAATTATTATGAAATCAGTTTCGAAAGTAGCCCACAAAGTGAAGTACAAAAATGAAAAAGGTGAAAATGTTCGGGTACTTTTTAGCGAAATATGTGTGAGCGGAGGCATTGTTAACGCTTATAATGCACTAAAATTAGCAGAGACGTATAAATAAAGTAGATTTTTAGTTTTTTGGAGCGCAGGGCCATTACAGCTATTTAGGTTTGTTCCCGTGCTCCTCTGTATCCCTTTGCTGCGCTTTCGGGGATGCCGCTTCGCCCGGGGCTAAATGCTCCTGTAACTGCCCCGAATACCAAACGTTCAAATATTTTTCTTAAAAAACTACCGGGGCAGATTTTTAATAAACTCCTGAAAAGTTCCGAAGGGATAGTTTTTCGCTTTCATCCACGAAATAAGTGCTTTCATACGTTCGATCATTTTTAATCCTGTATTTTTCCTCACATAACCCGGGAAACCAAAACGTTCAAAATCGTTCAGATCAGTAAATTCCCAGGGGTGGAAATAAATATTCAGGTATTTATCCTTTTTGTAGGTCCAGCTGGCCAGTGTTTTGTAAATGCTGAGTGGTAAGTTATGAAATGACAACCAAAATAAAGGAAACCTCACAAGCGGACTTACCGATGCCGGAATCTGCAATACGTTCTCTTTAACAAAATGCGTTCTCGAAATATTAAAATTATTGTACCTTCCGGGCAAATAGGTGGGGTTTATCGAAGTGTTATAGGTGTAGCCTGCTTTTTCTATTTCTTTTTCATCAACAGGCATCATCCTCGCCATGCGGTAACCTGTAATTTCTTTCCCGGAAAGTTCTTCGAGTTTAAGTTTGGATTGAAGCAGGTGTTCGGGTTTAAAATCTGAATGATAATAACCGTGAGAAGCCAGTTCATGTCCTGTTTCTGTAATCCGTTTAATCAGGTCGGGGATATTTTCGGCAAAAGTAACGGTGCAAAAAAAAGTGGCTTTTACTTTATATTGATCCAGAATGTCTAAAATAGCCACGGTACCCGCCCTCGAAATGGCGATCTGATCTTCAAATGAAATATCTTTTCCATATTCAAAGGGCATATCAAATTCTTCGATATCAAAACTTAACAGTACCATTTATTTTTGCTGAATATTAGTTGAACGGATAATATAATTGGGACGGTTTTTAGACTGCATGAACATTTTACCAACGTAAATCCCAATTATGCCCAAAATAATAAGCTGCAGTCCGCCAAAAAAGACAATGGTCATAATTACCGATGCCCAGCCAGAAACTTCTACGTGGTTTACAAAAGCATAAATAATGTAAGGGATATACAGGACTGATGCGAATGAAAGAATAAAGCCCAGATAAACAGCAGAATACAGTGGTTTTATACTAAACGAAGTTACACCATGTAAGGCTAACCTTAACATTTTTTTAATGGTGTATTTGCTTTGTCCCGAGAAACGTGCAGCAGGATTATACCTGATGGCAAACTGTTTAAAGCCCAGCCATTTTACCAGCCCGCGTAAAAAAGGCTCATTTTCGTGGAAATTCCTGAAAACACTCACCACTTTTTGATCAAGCAAACGAAAATCAGCTGCGCCAGGTTCTAAATCAATATCAGATAACCAGTTTAAGGTTTTATAAAACAGGTTTGAGGAGCTTCTCTTGCCTTTTGACAGGTTTTTATCTTCTTCCCTTATGGTATAAACCACTTCAAATCCTTCCTGCCATTTCTGTAGCATTTCAGGAATCAGTTCTGGCGGATGTTGCATATCGCAATCCATAGAAATTACACAATCGCCAAAAGCATGATCCATACCGGCTTTTACCGCCAGTTGGTGACCGAAATTTTTCGAAAATTCCAGAAAGAAAATATTATCAGCCGTTGCCGCATAATCCTTAATTTTTTCGAGGGTATAATCGGCGCTTCCATCATCCACCAGGATAATTTCGTAACGGTAATCGATCAACGAAAAAACATTTTTAATACTTTCGGCAATTACGAAAATATTATCGGCTTCATTGTAGGCAGGGATTACTATAGAAACTAATTTATTCATTAATCGGCAATCTGATAAGATTTAAAATCTTCTTTCATCATTTGGTATATTATGGTTAGCCAAATAATTACGCAAGGTAGGGCTTTAAGCGAATATAGACGAATAAATTCTTTAACAGCCCGGGGAAAAATATCGGTTGGTGATAAGCTAGTTAATACAAAAGCAAAAATAAATAAGGCAATTATCCATCCTTTTTTGGGGTTTTGCTGCACCATAAACCAAACGGCTACACCTACAAAAGCAATAATATAAGTTGGCGATTCTGACCCGCTGCTAAATATCACGGTAAAAATCAATGTCGAGGCCAGTAGCATTAACCTAAAACCCAAATATTTGTATTGGTTAATGCGGGTATATGGCAAACCAAACAAGATTAAACCGCCCAATAAAAACGGCATGTTCGGAATGTTGATATTACCTGTTGCCCTTCTAACGATGCCCATTAAAGAAATATCCTGAAAAGAAGTTAGAGAGGCATTCAGCTCATTTTTATGTGCCAAAGAATGGTACCAATCGCTGTATGATTGTATGACAAATGCCGGTGATGATATCATCATGGGCACAGCAAACAACAAAGCAAATGCAATAAAACAGCCTAAAATGAATTTTAACTTGTTTTTGGTGAAAAAGAAAAAGGCTAATCCAACTATCCCGTAAAGTTTTACCAATGTACCAAATGCAATAAAAAAGGCAGATTGTATTTCCTTTTTTTTGATCAGGTAAGAAAAACTGAGTAATATAATTCCGGTTAAGGCAATGTTGAACTGAAAACTAAAAAGTGCCGTTAATGCCTCATGCGCGGAGATCCAGGCGATAATTGTCCTTTTTTTAAGCGATATAGGTAAGCTGTATATGCCCCAAAGCAATATACATACATTGGCAATGTTCCATAATATACAGCCTAAACCGTCGGGTAACAGGGCAAATGGTGCAATAAAAACCGAAAATACTGGTCCGTAATGGTTACTGTCTAAATATTCGGGATAATTGCTGTATAAATTCTGGAGATCTGCGGTATGCCAGTACACATATTTAAAGATCAGGTAATTATTGTACGAATGATGGTGATATTGCTTAAAACCGGCAACAACAGCCAGCAGGAGATAAATAGCAATAACACATTCCTTTTTTAAAAGAAATGTGAATACTTTGTTTAAACCGGCGTTTTTCGAAATGTTCATTATGATTAGTGCCGCTAATATAACTATTTTAACAGCTTGCTTAATGATCTATTCCTTTTTGGGATTTGTTTTTCGTAGAGATGATGAAAATTTGAATAAGAGAGGATTAAAACTTCTCGCCGGTTGTTAAATCAGCAAGGCTGAAGTTTTTAAAAGAACCTATACCTGCAAAAACAACTTTGAAACCCATTAACTTTCCAATTGGGGTACGATATTTGGTTTTAAAGATTTCCCTGCCGTTTATAAACAGGATTACCTGTTGTTTTTCTACCCTCAGTTTAACCTGGCCACCATTGGTGAGGTCATGTCCAAATTCTCTCAAATCATCTTTTTGACCTGTTTTTTTAACTTCCGAAAACTTGTATGAACCCCAAACCGTACACTCAGGTTTGATGATACTCAGAAAATGTTTATCGCGTTCTCCATAGAAAACCAGATCTACCTGAGAGCAACGCACCCCTGGTCTTTCTGCAGAAGTAGTAATACCGGCATTGAACTCGAAATTATCGGCACTGATTTGTGTGGGTTTAACATTAGCGAACGACACAAAAAATGTTTTACTCGTATCAACACCTGCATCCAGCGCATCTCTGCTGGTTACGTGATAATCATGCATTGTAGAAAGCCTTTTTAATATCGGATAAACCCTCGTCGAATCATTTTGCATGGTTGCAATAATATCCCAACCTTTGCTTTGCAGGTACACATAAGCTGTATCTATAATGGTATTTTTATGGTATAATAAAGGGAAATACCTTCCCGGAGTTTCGTAATAATGATTTGCCGTACTGTCGCTAAAATTCGATTGCTTTAACCTGCCGTCTCCAAAATCTATCACAAAATTGCTTAATTCATCAGATAGTTTTCCTTTTACACCAAGCTTAAAAATAGCGGAGTGCGGGCTTTTCCCTTCCGGATTTAAACAGACCAGCTTTACATTGCGAACTTCATCATTTTTAAAAAAATAGTAAACACCGGTAGATACGGCTATGATAAAAAAAGCAAATATGAAATAAAGGGTATAATTAGGCTTTGGTTTTACAGGTATTGATGGTGCAGCATGAACTGTACTGTTTTCCCTTTCGGTTACCGGGTGTAAAAGTTCAAATTCGTACCAGTCCCTAAAACCGATAAATTGTGCAAGGGCATCTCTCGTTGCTTTTTGCGGGTAATAACGTGTAGGTTTTTTCAGTTTTCCGAAAATACGTTTTAATGTATTTTCACTTAAATGCACTTTGGTTTTCCGGTGCAGTAAACCACTGAGTTTAATGTAATCGCTATTCTTCCATTCCGAAATGCTTTTTTCACCGATCTGAAGTGCTACTTTTTTACAACAGATATCCAGCTGTTTAAAAAAAACAGAATTTTCAGCCTGTACAAATTCACTATTCATTCGGTCTAAGTGGGTGATTATTAGTTTGTTGTCTTATCAATAATATTGATAAACATTTGTATAAATGGTTATCGTTTTGGGACTTGAATCATTGCCTAAGTTTATCATAGCAAATGAAGGTAAAAAGTTTCTTCGCTGCAAAACAAACTATTTTTTATAAAACTAACCAAATTTAATGAAAAGAAAACTACTCTTAATGGTGTTCTTCTTGTGCAGTTGTTATGCACTAAAGGCACAAACCAGATCGGTTACCGGGAAGGTGATTGATGCAGGTACCAAAGAAAGCCTGATTGGTGTTACCATTAGTATTCCTGGTACAAAAACGGGTACTACAACCGATGCCAGCGGTCTCTTTAGTTTAAATGTTCCAACCGGTACGGATAAACTTTTGGTTACATATATCGGTTATCAGGAACAAATGGTTTCGATAACCGGCACAAACCTGACCATTAGTTTGGCTGCCGATACCAAAAATCTTAACGATGTAGTAGTGGTGGGTTACGGTACCCAGAAAAAGAAAGATTTAACGGGCGCAATTTCTACCATCAGTGCCGAGGATATTACGGGAAGGCAAACCGCTCAGATTTCAGAGTCCTTACAGGGTGCTGTTCCGGGTGTATCGGTAACGCGAAGTAGTGCGGCACCAGGTGCGGGGGCAACAGTGCAGATCAGGGGCGTAACCACCTTAAACTCAAATGCACCTTTGGTAGTGGTTGATGGGATACCTGTAAGCAGTATGGATCTGGTGAACCCAAATGATGTAGAATCGTTCAGTGTGTTAAAAGACGCTTCTTCCGCATCCATTTACGGGTCAAGAGGTGCCGCTGGTGTAATTTTGATTACCACCAAGCGCGGCAAGAACGGAGCTTCAAACCTTGATTATAATTTTGAGTACGCCCTGCAAAAACCTACAGCTTTACCTACCTATGTAAACTCGCCTACCTACATGCGGTATTTTAACGAGCAGGCCACTAACGATGGGTCGGCAACCGGACCCTACGCAAATGACTACATTGTAAACTTTGATGCGCGCAGGGCCGCAACGCCAGATCTGTTCCCTTTTGGAAATACCGATTGGCAAAGCCTGATTTTAACCAGAGATTACGCCCCAAGGCAGGAGCATAACCTGAGTTTTACTTCGGGTACCGAAAAGTTAAAAACCAAAGCTTCTTTCGGTTACCAGGATATTGGCGCTTTTTACAATAACTACAATTACGAACGTTACCAGTTTAGGGTAAATAACGATATTAAACTCAGTGATAAATTCAATGCTAATGTCGATTTATCGTTCAGGCGTTTAAATAACCTTTCGCCGGTAAATAACCCATTTAGCGGGCAGAGCCCGATTTACGAAGCGAGGTTAATGCCGCCTATTTATGGTGCTACTTATACCAATGGGGCTTATGCCATTGCAAAAGACGGGCGAAACCCGCTGGCCCAGTTAAATGAAGGTGGAACCACAACAGGGGCTTCTAACCAGTTACAAGGCCGGCTGGCTTTAAATTTTAAACCCATTAAAGATTTAACCTTAACGGCGCAGGTTGCACCTACCTTCGATTTTGACAAGAGTAAGGCTTTTTCGAAAAAAATTACCTACACCAATGCTGATGGTACATCAAGTGCTGCTACCAATACTGCTTTAACCACTTTAAGGGAATCACGTAACGAAACTTACCAGTTAAACAGTCAGTTTTTAGCTAATTACACCAAAAGTTTTAACAATAAGCACAATTTTAGTGCGCTGGCAGGTTTCGAGAGCATTTACTTTAATTACGAAACATTGGGTGCAGGCCGCGACGGATTTGCATTAACGGATTATCCCTATTTAAGTGTGGGCTCACAGCTTTTGAGGGATAATTCAAGCGATGCTGGGCAAGAAAGCCTTCAATCATTTTTCGGCAGGTTAACCTACGATTTTATGGGTAAATATTATATTCAGGCCAATTTAAGGTACGATCAGTCCTCACGTTTTGCTCCCGGATTCCGTGGTGCATCTTACCCTTCTTTTTCGGCCGGATGGAGCATTTCGGAAGAAAACTTTATGAAAAATGTAAAGTGGGTAAGCTTTCTAAAATTAAGGGCTTCTTATGGTGGGGTGGGCAATCAGCGCATTACCAATCCGTATCAAAACAATGCACAAAATTATTATCCTTCTCAGGCATCTATCGATCTGTCCAATACCGCACTGTTTTATCAGAACGGCGTATTGGTGCCCTTAACAACTGCGGCCCAAACCATTTATGCCATCAGGGATATCAGATGGGAAACCACAAAATCATCCGATATCGGTATCGATGCCGCTTTCTTAAATAACCGCTTAAGTATTACTGCAGATTATTATAAAAAGAGTACCAAAGATATATTGCTTTCTCTGGATATCCCCTATAATCTGGGTTACGACAGGCCGACTCAAAATGCAGGAATTTTAGATGTATATGGATGGGAACTTGGTTTAAACTGGAAAGATAAAATTGGCGATTTTACTTATAGCGCAGGTTTTAACATTGCCGATGCCAAAAGCAAGATCAAAAATATGAATGGTACCCGCCAGGAAATCAACAGTCAGCAGGTAAATATGGAAGGCAGCCAGTTTAACGAATGGTATGGCTATTTATCTACAGGAATTTACCAAAATGTAGCCGCTGCAAACGGGGCCGCTAAAACCAGCTCGGCCATTACCGCTGGCGATATCGGTTATGTTGACCTCGATCATAATGGGATTATCAACGCTGATGATCGTGTTCTGCTAGGTGGTTCTCTGCCACGGTACCAATATGGAGGCAATATCAATATCGGTTATAAGGGATTCGATTTTAGTATGGCCTTTCAGGGTGTGGGCAAAAGGTTAAGCAGATTGAATAATGATGTGGTAAGGCCTTTCCAGGAGCAGTTCGGTAATTTTCCGACCTTGCTCGATGGCAATTTCTGGAGTAAAACAAATGGCGCAGAACAAAATCTTGCAGCGCAGTATCCAAGGTTATCAAACACCAGCAGCACAAACAATTATGCCAGTTCTGATTTCTGGTTGATAGACGGATCATATTTCAGGTTAAAGAATGCCACGCTGGGTTACACCTTTAGTAAACAGGCGTTATTAAAAAAAATCGGCCTGCAGTCTATCCGGATTTATGTTGCCGCAAATGATTTCCTCACCAGCAGTAAATTTCCGAAATATGCCGATCCCGAATCTGGAAATGCCAGTTATCCCATCGTTACCACCTTTTTGGGCGGAGTTGCAGTTAAGTTTTAACGGTTCAAAATATTATAAAATGAAAAAGTTATTCATCATCATATCTATCCTGGCTTTCTGCGGATTTTCTTGTAAAAAGTTTGATTTAAACCCCTTATCAAGTCCCGGTTCTGATAATTTTTATTCAAACCAGAACGAACTGGAGCTCGCTGTAAACGATTTGTACCGTTTGGATTTCTGGACGCCGGTTAAAGAAAGCACTGGCGCCTGGGAAGAATTCTTTTCCGATAATTGTTTTTACCGCGGTGGCTCAGGCGGTAATCCGGTAATTGCCGGCAGTTTATCCTCAACAGATGGTAATGTGCAAACCTTTTATCAAAATTGTTATAAGGCAATTGCCCGCGCCAATACTTTTTTAGAAAGTAAAGACCGTGCCGCATCCAATACACCATTAGCCGTTATAACCAGGCTTGAAGCCGAAATGCGTTTAATAAGGGCTTACCAATACACCAAATTGATTACCCATTTTGGGGATGTGCCGCTCATTTTAAAAACGCAGACCATAGAAGAAGCGAGCAATGTTGGTAAAACAACAAAAGCAGATATTTACAGCTTTATAAAGACAGAATATGATTTTGCTGCTCAAAACCTGCCACAAAGTTATGGCGCAGCAGTTAAAAGATTAACCAAAGGTGCCGCCCTGGCTTTAAAAGCGAGAACAGCCTTATACATGGGCGATTGGGAAACGGCAAGAACAGCTTCTTTAGCGGTAATGGAATTAAACGGTGCAGGCGCTTATTCTTTAAATACTTCTTACGCTGCATTATTTCAAAGGGCTGGGGAACAAAGTGCCGAAATTATTTTAAGCATCCCGCGCGATCAGACCCAAAAGGTATCAAGTGTACCCGATGATATTTTAACCCGTAATGCAGGTGGATTTGCCGCTACCATGCCAACCCGCGAACTGGTTGATGCTTACGAATGTACCGATGGTAAACCAATTGATGAATCTCCCTTGTACAATCCATTAAAACCATTTGATAACCGCGATCCACGTTTGGCAGCCACAGTGGTGCCTTTTAATACCTATTGGCTGGGCTATAATTTTAATCCGCATCCGGATTCAACACAGGTTTGGAGCAATAAGTTAGGGCGGAAAGTAACCAATAACGATACCCGGGCAGTTGCACCTTTTGCCACCTTTACCGGTTTTGTTTGGCGCAAAGGTGTAGAGCAGAGCTGGTCGGATACCCATAATGAAGATAATGATGCCATTATTATCCGTTTTGCAGAAGTGTTGATCACTTATGCCGAAGCTAAAGTAGAATTAGGACAGGCAGATGCAACTGTTTTAGATGCCCTGAATAAGGTAAGGGCGAGGGCTTATGGTGTTGCGTCAACTCAAACCGGATCCTATCCTGCAGTTACCACGCTTGATTTAACCGAACTCAAAAAAGTAGTAAGGAGAGAAAGAAGAATAGAATTTGCATTTGAAGGTTTACGTTACATGGACCTCATCAGGTGGAAGCTTGCCGAAAAAGCACTTACTAAACCCGTTATTGGCTTACCCGATCCTGCTAACCATAACAGGGCGAAATGGCCTTTCCCGGGTGTTACACCAATCGATGATGATGGAATTGCCGATTATTCAGGTTTTGGTGCTGATGTAAAAATTCTGTTTACCCGGAGTTTCGATAAAAACAAACAGTATTTATGGCCAATACCCGCCGTTGAAGTAAGATTAAATCCAAAATTGACACAAAACCCGAATTATTAAATACAACAGCCGGAACAATACTTCCGGCTGTTTAAAACATACACATGAAAACAAACCTTATATTAAAACTTAGTGCCTTAATAAGCGCTGCCGTTTTTACCGTTCAATTAACCGCTGCCCAAACAAAACCCTTACAGGTAAGTGGTGTTTATCCGCATCTGGCCACATTTAACGAAAGCTGGGATAAGCAAAACTGGCAAATAAAAGGAGCTACGAAAAGCTATGGCGATGGTGGCGAAAATGGTATAGGTGCCATTACGCCCTGGGCAGGCAAACTTTGGATGGTTACCTATTCACCTCACATGCCTAAAGGAAGCTCAGACAAGTTATATAGTATCGATAACAACCTTAACGTTACCATACATCCCAAAAGCATTGGAGGCACCCCGGCTAACCGGATGATCCATAAAGAATCCAATCAGTTAATTACCAGCAATTATTTTATAGATGACAAAGGTAATATCAGGGTAATCCCGTTTTCGGTGATGCCCGGCCGGATGACTTCAACCACGCGCCACCTTACCGATCCGGCCAACATGGTTTATTTTTACGACATGGAAGGGATGCTTTACGAAGTTAATGTGCATACACTTGCCGTAAAAAAACTATTTAATAAACCTGTGCCTGGTTGGCATGGCAAAGGCGCTTATACAGCACAAAAACAATTGGTAGTGGCCAATAATGGTGAAGAAGCTGTTTTTAAACTCACAAAAGACATGCTCGAAGCAGGCGATTTACCAAAAAATGATGAAGAAAAAGGTGTTTTGGCCAGCTGGGATGGAAAAACATGGAAAATAATTGAACGCCGACAGTTTACCGATGTAACCGGACCAGGTGGTATTTATGGTTCTCCAAATGATAAATCGCCGCTTTGGAGCATTGGATGGGATAAACGTTCGGTGATGTTGAAATTACTGGATGGTGGAAAATGGTACACCTATCGTTTACCCAAAGCAGCCCATACCTACGATCACAGTGGTGGTTGGTACACCGAATGGCCACGTATCCGCGAGGTTGGCAACGGCAAAATGCTGATGGACATGCATGGCATGATGTACGATTTTCCAAAAACTTTTTCGAGGAACAACAGTGGGGGGATTGCCCCGGTAAATAGCCATTTACGCTACATTCCTGATTTTTGCAGCTGGAACAACCAGATCGTAATTTCGACTGATGAAACCACCGTTTTGGAAAACCCGATGGCTGGCAGGGCGCAATCTAACCTATGGTTCGGGCAATGGAACGATTTAAAAGACTGGGGCGGTGCAACCGGTTGGGGCGGCGTTTGGGATAATGATGAAGTTAAATCTAATATCCCTTCAGATGCCTTTTTGGTCAATGGTTTTGATAAAAAGGTTTTACACCTTGCTCAGCAATCGGCAGAAGCTGTGCGTTTTACCATTCAGACAGACAAAAACGGGAATAATATATGGGAAAACTACAAAACAATAACTGTTGCGGCCAATAAATATAAGTATTTTGTATTTCCGGCTGATTTTAAGGCAACCTGGGTACGGATCATAACAGATAAGAACTGTATAGCCTCAGCATTTTTTCATTTTACCGGAAAGATGCATAAAAACGAAGATCCGATGTTTAACGCACTGGCCGGGATTACTGAGAAAGTTAAAGTGAACAATAATTTAATCCGTCCTTCAAATTACAATAAAAACCTTCAGGTTTTAAATACAACAAACAGCAAAAAACAATATCAGGAAGTTGACGAGAAATTATCGTTTTTAAATCCTGCTGCCGATAGTACCGCACAAATGGAAAAGCTTTTGGCCATAACTAAAAATTATAGTGTTGATGATGCTTCCGTTATTATAAAAGATAAAACCGGCACTTTCCGTTTGCCAAAAGGATCAGCTGAATACGAACTTTTTCCTTACCGCGATAAAAGAGAGGTAGAATCCGAACGTTTTATGATGAACATCCAGGGTACTTTTTACGAAGTTGGCCGCGAATCCGGATTCAGTGCCATCAGGCCAGTTGCCACCCACAATAAAAAGATTACGGATTTTTGCACCTGGCGGGGATTATTAGTGATGAGCGGTACCAGGCAGGGCGCAAATCCAGATGGACACTATTTTGGTAACCAGGCCAACGGATTGTGGTATGGCGGTATTGATGACCTGTGGAAAATGGGTAAACCAGTGGGAGAGGGTGCCGTATGGAAAAATACAGCTGTAAAAGCGAACGAACCATCATTACCATACATTATGACGGGCTACGACCAGAAAAAGGTAAGCCTGACAGCTGATAAAGATGCAGAAATCACCCTGGAGATTGATTTCGACCTATCGGGTTTTCACCCTTATAAAACATTTTCTATCAAAGCAGGAGAAACCATAAATTATACATTCCCCGATGGTTTTAGTGCACACTGGGTGAGGGCTGTTGCCAATAAAAACTGCCAATCAACCGTAATGTTTACCTATTTCTAGAAAATCCGACAAATTAATTATGATTTACAGCGCTGGTTATTAGTTTTTTAGCTGTTCATAGTTTTGGATAGGCTTTGGATATGTTTGAATCATCACATCACCTCTGTTAATTACTATAATTGTAATGTAATGAGGTATTAGGGATATCTGATGTACAATGTCTAGGGACAACAAACGCGATCGATGCAGGGGCTTACGCCCTTGCATTTGATTTCAACACTTTTCCATTTCAACTGAATTTAATCGGAAATTAAAAGGTTGCCCTATATCAAACCGTAAATATTTGGTTAGTATTTACAAGGTTTAGTTGATTAATATAAGGCCATGGTGTAATAACACTGTGGCCTTTTCTTTTTATGCCACTCAAATTAAACAATCATTATAAAATTGTTAAGTGTATCGATTTAGTAAAACCTTTTACTAACTTTAAGACACTGAACCAAATAGATCATCAATCTTCCTTAAAAAACTATGAAGAAACTTCAACTGCCACTTTTCGTGGCCCTGGTGCTCACCTTTAGCGCCTGTAAAAAAGAACAAGAACAGACTGAAAAATTTTCGGGACCAAAACTGAAAGAAAATGTTAATCCAAGTGCAGCATTATTAAGTTTTTCACTCAATAACTGGATGAGTGTACTTGCCGATCAGAACAGCATTGCTACTATTTCTATCCCAGGTACGCACGATTCTGGTGCTATGATAGAACCCGTTGCCGGTACGGCTAAATGCCAGAACCTGAGCATTGCCGATCAGTTAAATGCAGGTGTGCGCTACCTTGATATCCGTTGCAGGCACATCGACAATGGTTTTGCCATTCACCACGGGGCCATTTACCAGAACCTTAATTTTAATGATGTGCTGAATGCCTGTATCAATTTTTTAAACAGTCACCCAACAGAAGCCATTATTATGAGTGTGAAAGAAGAGCATACCCCATCGAACAATACCCGTTCCTTTGAGCAAACTTTCGACTCTTATGTACAGCAAAATCCAGGCAAATGGGATTTAGGGAATAATATCCCAACCCTGGGCAGTATCCGCGGAAAAATCAGGTTGTTAAGAAGGTTTGGGGCATCGTCATCAAAAGGGATCGATGCTACTGCCTGGGCCGATAACACCACGTTCGATATCAACAATGCTGCTGCTAATTTAAAAATACAGGATTTTTACAATGTTAACGATGTAAATACGAAATGGACCAGAATAGAAACCTTGTTGAACGAAGCAAAAAATGATACTTCGAATAAACTTTACCTTAATTATGCAAGCGGATACAAAGCGGGTATATTCAGTATCCCTAGCATTACTACAGTTTCAAATGCTGTCAATCCAAAAATCACTACCTTTTTTACCAATAATACGCATGGTAAATTCGGTATTATCCCGCTTGATTTTGTTGATTCGGGCCGGAGCCAATTAATTGTAAACACAAATTTCTAAACCTAAACCACTTGATTTATTGGTTCAGGTAAATGGCGGTACATCCAAATGGGGTGTGCCGTCTTTTCAGGCTAAATTAGAATGTATTTATTGTTTCAGGTCGTTTATACCTCCACAGGCTCTTTGTCCGCTTTATTCAATTCTTTACTTCTGATCCTGCTTAAGGTTTCTAATCTCATGCCTAAATAGCTGGCCAGATAGCGTAGAGGTATTTTGTTCAGGTCTATTTTTTTGCTTTCTTCCAGTTTCTGATACCTCCGCAGTGCATTTGGAATCCGTGCCAGGATCGATCTTTCGGATGCCGCGTAATAATGTAAGGCTAAAAGTTTTCTGCCAACAATATTTGCTTCCTCAAAATTGGCATAAGCATATTCGATCAGCGTATAAGGCACGCGGATCAGTTCACAATCTTCTAATGCCTGCAAATATTCAACAGAGTGGTTGGGCTGAAGATCGGGATGGCGGATAGCCCCGACAATGTTGTTTCCAAAACAGAACCAGGTGGTGATATCTTTATCGCTGTCTTTTATAAATCCCCGCACAATGCCGCTAACAACGAAATAAAGTGCCGCATTACTATCAACAGGAGAAACAATGTGTTTATTTTTTCTAACGGTTAAAAGTGTACACTGCTTTGCATAAAGCGCAACAAGAACGGGAGAAATTGGATGATATTGCTCCATATACTGGATGAGTGGCTTAACAAAAGAGCTGCTGTCGGGATTAGGCGTCATATCATAAAATTTAGGTTAAAAGGGATCTACATAAGATATAATGTACTAAAAAATTTTGAATACTCAGGTATATATCTGCTTTACAATTACTAAGCCTGGCCAGGTTATTCCTGTTAGGTTTAAACTAACATACGATAAATATGAAGAGAAAGTTTTCTGCTTATTTATAACAAAATCCTATCGTGCTTTTTCAAAATGGAATTAAGCCTTTCATTTTGGTAGGGTAAGGAAAGCTTGACCATATTTTTTAAATAAAAATAAGGACCCCTGAAGTATTTTAACAGCGATTGTGGCAAGGGTAATGATTTGCGGTATTCGATTTGTAATAGGCGCGGCATGAAATTTTAATCATCATGGATAACCAGATCATTTTTGTACGTATCGCCAATCATAACGATGCACCTTACGCAGAAGAAATTATAACAGAAACAGAACAATCGGCCATAGCACGTGGCTCAGGAATCGCCAAAAGAACCGCAGCATCAGTAATTGAAAAAATGACAGCTGGCAAGGCGGTAATCGCCCTAACCAATACCGGAGAATGGGTAGGGTTTTCTTACCTCGAAACCTGGGAAGGAGGCCGTTTTGTTTCCAATTCGGGATTAATTGTTGCCCCAAAATTCAGGAATTCGGGGGTGGCGAAAGCAATCAAAGACAGGATTTTTAAAATGTCGAGAAGGTTGTACCCCAATTCAAAAATCTTTAGCATTACCTCTGGTCCCGCCATTATGCGGATGAATGCTAAACTTGGTTTTCTACCGGTAAGTTTTGCCGAAATTACCCACGACGAGCATTTCTGGGAAGGTTGCAAAAGCTGTGTAAACTATGATATTCTGGAACGCAAGAAAAAATGCAACTGCCTGTGTACCGCGATGCTTTTTGATCCTGAATATTTTATCGATGCCCAGCCTGTGGTGTACCAGCAGGCAGAAATTTATCAGGAAGTTGCTCATTCTTAATTACCTAACCACATCAGTCATGAATACCATTAGTAAAATACACCTTACCGAAGGCCCTGATCTTAACCATTTATACCAGGAATCGGTCGAACTTCTTTCTACATTAATTACCATCCCATCATTCAGTGGCGAAGAAAACCTCACAGCCGATCATATCGAATCTTTTTTAAATCAGCACGGCATTAATACTTTTAGGAAACATAATAATGTTTGGTGCTACAATAAATACATGGATGCGGCAAAACCCACTATCCTTTTAAACTCTCACCACGATACGGTGAGACCCAACGGACAATATACCCGCGATCCTTTTAGTCCGGTTATAGAAAGCGAAAAATTATATGGTTTGGGCAGCAATGATGCCGGAGGGCCATTAGTATCATTAATAGCCACTTTTTTATATTTCTTTGAGCGGAAAGACCTGCCTTTTAACCTTTGTTTAGCTGCTACAGCCGAAGAAGAAACTTCAGGCGAACTGGGTATCCGCGACATTCTGGGTGATGTTAAAGAAATTGCCTTTGCCATTGTTGGCGAACCAACCTGCATGCAGATGGCCATTGCCGAAAAAGGTTCGATGGTGATTGATTGTGTTGCTAAAGGTCGATCAGGTCATGCAGCGAGGGAAGAGGGAGATAATGCCATTTATCATGCTTTAAAAGATATTGAATGGTTTAAAAGTTACCTGTTCCCGATTATGGATAATCAGCCGCAGCCCGTAAAAATGACGGTGACTGAAATTAAAGCGGGCATTCAGCATAATATCGTACCCGGCGAATGCAGTTTTACTGTTGATATCCGGTTCGACCATAATTATACTGAAAGGGAAATTGTAAATACCATCATTAACCATACTTCATGCAATTTTACGCTGCGGCCAAATGTTTTAAAACCATCTTATATCGATATTCTTCATCCTTTGGTTGTGGCAGGAATTGGTCTGGGCAGGCAAACATACCTTTCGCCAACAAGTTCAGATCAGGGCTGGCTGGATATGCCATCCATTAAAATGGGACCGGGTAATTCTGCCCGCTCGCACACGGCTGATGAGTTTATCGGTGTGGAAGAGATTGAAGAAGGGATTGATATTTATATTAGTTTGCTGGAATCGCTGTCATTCTGAACCTCTGCTAACCCTCGTTTATAACGAGTGTTGTAATAGGATATCGTTTGCAACGATAAAATCGTATGACTATTTATGCACTCGTTTGGAAACGAGCGCAAGCATGAAAGACTCTGAAACAAGTTCAGGGTGACGGCCCTCTGAAAGCCTCGTCATTACTGAGAAGGCTTTTTCAGCCGACGAAGTAATGACGACCATATTAAAGGGGCTGTCAATAGTAGTGTAATAAAGGATCTCTAGCCGATGAAACACAGAACCCAAATTACACCGTGTTCAAAGCAGTAGGTTTATTTAAGCCATTGCTCATACAAAACAGATTCTTTACTGCGTTCAGAATGACAGTTACCTGGTCTTAGCGTCTCGCTAAGACTAAGTTTTTTTGCCACGGAAACTCAGAAACACAGAATTAAATGGTAGTTCTCACCCGGAATTCTTAATCGCGGTTGTCATTCTGAACGCAGTGAAGAATCCCTAACCGATGAAACACAGAACCCAGATTGGGAGCTAATTTTACATAAAAGCCCCTGAAAAAAGTTCAGGGTGACGACTTAATAAAATGAGCGTCATCTCGACTGTATCGCAGTGAAGCAGAGAGATCTATCTCGAGACAGATTTAGCATCGCTGAACACTTCGTGGTTCTTGGCTTCGTTGCACTCCACTCAAAATGACGGAATGAAGTGAGGTTACGCTAAGGCCAGAGGAGAGATTTAACCCTGCATGAAAGACGCTGGAACAAGTTCAGGGTGACGACTCTCTGAAAGCCTCCCAGCAATGGCGGGTAATTCCCACAATGAAAAAAACCTTTCCAAAATGGAAGGGTTTTTTTGTGCCCAAATTTTAATAATAAAAAATATTTATATGTAATTAATTGTAAATCAGTTTTTTATACTGTTTTTGCCTTTTGTGGTACGGGAGTTGGCTAATGGCATTCAAAATCATTAGAATCATGACAACACTTATTGTTTTAATCCTCGTTTTGCTCTGCTGGGCTACTTACAAATCAATCGACTGGTTCGAAAAAATCTAACATTATGATCGCATTATTCATTATCGCCATCGCCGTATTTATCTACATGATTTACGTGCTGATCAAACCCGAAAAATTTTAATCTTTCTCCTCAGTGGAGAGCAATTAACAAATCAAAAAATGAACACTGAATTAACAGGCATTATTGCCACCTTCCTGCTTACCCTGGTTATCGCAATACTATTGGGTAAATACCTGGCCAAGGTTTTTGCAGGAGAAAAAGTCTGGACAGATTTTTTAAAACCATTGGAAACTGGTATTTATAAGCTTTCCGGCATTAACGTAAAAGAACAGATGAACTGGAAGCAGCAGATGAAAGCCCTGCTTACCATTAATATATTGTGGTTGTTTTACGGCTTTTTCGTACTCATCTTTCAGGATAAACTTCCCTTCAATCCGGATGGAAACCCAGGGATGACCCCCGATCTGGCTTTTAACACCATCATCAGCTTTGTTGCCAACTGTAACCTGCAGCATTATTCGGGCGAGAGTGGCGTAAGTTACCTCACCCAGCAATTTGTACTGATGTTTCTTCAGTTTGTAAGTGCGGCAACAGGTATAGCCGCTGCGGTGGTATTTTTTAAAGCTTTCAGAGATAAAACAACAACTCAACTGGGCAATTTCTGGGAATTTTTTGTAAAATCAATAACCCGTTTATTGTTGCCATTATCAATTGTTGTGGCCCTGATTTTAACTTTTAACGGTACGCCTGCAAGTTACGACGGGAAAGACAAATTTATTTCTTTACAGGGCGATACGGTAAATGTTTCGAGAGGACCTGCTGCACAAATGATCGCCATTAAACACTTAGGTACTAATGGAGGTGGATATTTCGGCGCCAACTCAGCACACCCACTCGAAAACCCAAGTTACCTGACCAACATGACCGAAATTATTGCACAAACCATTATTCCTTTGGCTATGGTGATTGCTTTCGGGTTTTTTATCCGCAGGAAAAAACTGGCCTGGACCATTTTCGGTGTAATGACGATCGGTTTCTTTATGTTACTCTTACCAACAATAAGTTCCGAATTAGGCGGTAACCCGGCTTTGGCAAAAATGGGTATCTCGCAAACCACGGGCGCAATGGAAGGTAAAGAAATGCGGATTGGTCCTGCAGCTACCGCATACTGGAGTACACTAACTACTGTAATTTCTACCGGATCGGTAAACGGAATGCACGACAGTACCATGCCTTTAACCGGTTTATGGCAATTGCTGGCCATGATGATCAACTCATTTTATGGGGGTTGTGGGGTAGGTTTATTAAACTACTTTATTTACCTGATTGTTGCTGTGTTTATTTCTGGCCTGATGGTGGGGAGAACGCCGGAGTTTCTCGGACATAAAGTAGAAGCAAGAGAGATTAAAATTGCCGCCATTATTACTTTGTTAAGTCCGTTTTTGATCCTTGCCGGAACAGCCATTGCGAGTTATATTTTTACCAGCCACGGCGATGCTGCATGGGCTGTTCAACCTAAAAACTGGCTCAATAATCCTGGTTTCCACGGATTTTCTGAAATGCTGTATGAAATCACTTCATCCAATGCCAACAACGGTTCGGGTTTTGAAGGATTGGGCGATAACAATATCTTCTGGAACTTATCAACCGGTATTGTGATTTTCCTTGGCCGTTTCCTACCGATTATCGGTCCGGTTGCCATCGCTGGTTTATTGGGTGCGAAAAAATTCATTCCTGAATCGGCTGGTACACTTAAAACAGATACCAAAACCTTTGCCCTGATGACTTTTGCGGTAATCCTGGTATTGAACGCATTATCTTATTTCCCTGCGTTGGCATTAGGTCCATTGGCAGAATACTTTACACACTAAAATGGAAAAGGTAAGATGGAGGATGGGAAATGGAAAGTTAACCATTAACTCCTTCATCATCCATTTTACATCTTCCATTATACAAAAATCAATATGGAAAAGGTAAGATGACATGGAAAACGTAAGATGGAGGATGGGAAATGGATAATTAACCATTAAGCCTTACATCATCCATTATACATCGTCCATTTTACATTAACCATCATACATAAAAATAAAAACATGAAACCCAATAATAAATTGTTCGAACCTGCCTTAGTGCAGACCGCGCTAAAACAATCTTTCATTAAGCTCGATCCAAGGGCGATGGTCCGCAACCCGGTAATGTTTACCGTAGAGATCGGAACCCTGGTGATGGCTTACGTTACCGTGTATTCTTTCAGCCATAGCGGACAGGGATCACCATTATATAATTTTTTCATCTTTTTGGTACTGTTGCTTACGGTATTGTTTGCAAACTTTGCCGAAGCCATTGCCGAAGCAAGGGGTAAAGCACAGGCCGATAGTTTACGTAAAACCAGAGAAGAGACACCGGCCAAAGTGCTTTTGGCAAACGGAACTATCGAGATCCGTTCTTCAAACCAGTTAAAAAAAGGAGATGTATTTATCTGCGAAGCCGGTGATACCATCCCTACTGATGGAGAAATTATTGAAGGGATTGCCACTATCGACGAATCGGCCATCACCGGCGAATCGGCTCCGGTAATCCGTGAATCGGGTGGTGATAAATCTTCGGTAACCGGTGGTACAAAAGTTTTATCTGATGAGATCAAAGTTCAGGTAAGTACTGCTCCCGGCGAAAGCTTTTTAGATAAAATGATTGCCCTGGTTGAAGGGGCTTCACGTCAGAAAACACCAAACGAAATTGCCTTAACCATTTTACTGGCTAGTTTTACACTGGTATTCATCATTGTATGCGTAACCTTAAAACCTTTTGCCGATTACGCTAATACACCAATTACCATTGCTGCGTTGATCTCACTTTTTGTGTGTTTAATCCCAACCACCATCGGCGGACTTTTATCGGCCATTGGTATCGCCGGAATGGACAGGGCATTAAGAGCCAATGTAATTACCAAATCGGGTAAAGCGGTAGAAACTGCCGGTGATATTGACGTGCTGCTTCTGGATAAAACCGGAACCATCACCATCGGTAACCGTAAAGCCACCAATTTTTATCCAACTGCCGGCATAAACATTAAAGCTTTTACCGATGCCTGCGTATTAAGCTCGTTGGCTGATGAAACCCCTGAGGGAAAATCGATCATCGAACTGGCTGCCGAGCAGGGTGTTAAATCTGCCGGAACGCCAGAGGGATCTGCATTTATCAAGTTTACTGCCGAAACCCGTTCGAGCGGACTTGATACTGCTGATGGCAGAAGGATCAGAAAAGGTGCTTTCGATTCGATCAGGAATATCGTGCAGAAAGCCGGAAATAATTTCCCTTCTGATATCGAAAACCACGTAAAAACCATCGCCACCAATGGCGGAACACCTTTAGTGGTATCTGAAAACGAAAAAGCGCTTGGCGTAATTGAGTTACAGGATATTATTAAACCGGGCATTAGCGAACGTTTCGAACGTTTGCGTAAAATGGGCGTAAAAACGGTGATGGTTACCGGCGATAACCCTTTAACCGCTAAATATATCGCAGAAAAAGCAGGGGTTGATGATTTTATCGCTGAGGCTAAACCCGAAGATAAAATGAACTATATCAAAGATGAGCAAGCACTTGGCAAGCTGGTGGCGATGATGGGCGATGGTACCAATGATGCCCCTGCTTTGGCACAAGCCGATGTTGGTGTAGCCATGAACAGTGGAACACAGGCCGCTAAAGAAGCAGGTAATATGGTGGATCTGGATAATGACCCGACCAAACTGATCGAGATAGTTGAAATTGGTAAACAATTGCTGATTACCCGCGGTACACTCACCACCTTCTCAATAGCAAATGATGTGGCCAAGTATTTTGCCATTGTACCGGCATTGTTTATTGCATCGATACCTGCTTTGCAAAGTCTGAACATTATGGGCTTGCACTCACCAGAATCGGCAATTATGTCGGCAGTGATTTTTAACGCCATCATTATCCCAATCCTGATCCCATTAGCCTTAAAAGGTGTGGCCTACAAACCCATCGGTGCAACCGCTTTATTACGCCGTAACCTGTTTATATACGGTATAGGCGGTGTGGTAGCTCCATTTATAGGTATAAAAATAATCGATTTATTGGTGGGGTTATTTGTGTAAAGAAAAATGTCATGCTGAGCGCAGCGAAGCATCTGCAGGCGATAAAGAACTATCTAAAATCCGGCACTGCCTGATAAGTTAGAGATGCTTCGTTTCTCAGGATCACAACAATAAAAATTAAAAAATAAAAAGATGAAAAAGTACATTATTCAATCTATCCGCTTAACACTTGTATTATTGGTGTTGTTATGCGTAGTATATCCAATCACAGTGGCCTTTATCGGTAAAATGTCTAAAGGAAACGGTGGAGGAGAAAAAATTACCAGAAATGGTAAAGTTGTGGGTTATGCCTTGTTGGGACAATCGTTTAACAAACCAGAATATTTCTGGGGAAGACCATCGGCAGTTGCTTACAATGCAGCAGGTTCGGCAGGTTCTAACAAAGGACCATCTAACCCCGATTATTTAAAAGAGGTTCAAACCCGTATTGATACTTTATTGAAATACAATCCTGGGCTTAAAAAATCAGATATCCCTGCTGATATGGTTACAGCATCAGGAAGCGGATTAGATCCCAACATTTCTGAACAAGGTGCGGCCATTCAGATCCAGAGGGTTGCTGCAGCCCGTAAAATCGATGTAAAAAAGGTAAAAGAACTCGTTGCCATGAATACCCTTAAACCTTTCATGGGCGTTTTCGGCCCTTCATCAGTAAATGTGCTGAAATTAAACCTTGCCCTTGATGAACTTTAATAGCAGGACTAAAAAAGTATCGTCATCTCGACCGTAGTGGAGAGATCTGAGGAGTAGATTTCATAGATCTCTCCGTTCCAGTCGGGATGACGACCGCGGGGGGAGCATTAACAAAAAACAATTTCCCAAAACAATAACAACTGCAATGCTTTAAGGCCTGGTACCAACAAACCTGGGCCTTAGGCTTTGCCTAATACAAAACAATTCAGATAAAATGAAAAAACTATTATTACTTGCCGCTACACTTACAACCGGATTATTAGCTAAAGCGCAGGATGAACCAAAAATTAAAGTAAGCGGATACCTTGAAGCTTATTACGGATACGATTTTAATAAACCTGCCGATCATAACCGCCCTGGTTTTATTTATTCGCATAACCGCGCAAATGAGGTAAACCTGAACCTTGGTTTTATCAAGGCTGCTTACGATAGCGGAATGATCAGGGCCAACTTAGCGGTAATGGCCGGAACTTATGCCAACGCCAATCTTGCTGCCGAACCTGGTGTGTTGAAAAACATCTTTGAGGCCAATGCAGGGGTGAAATTATCTAAAACAGAAAACCTGTGGATTGATGCCGGTATATTTTCATCGCACATTGGTTTCGAAAGTGCAGTTTCAAAAGATTGCTGGGTGCTTACAAGGAATATCTCCTCAGAAAATACCCCTTATTACGAATCAGGAGCAAAAATTACTTATGGTACCAAAGATGGCAAATTTACAGCTACCGCCCTGTACCTGAATGGGTGGCAACGCATAACCCGTCAGAATGGGAATGATAAACCTGCCGGCGGACTACAATTCACCTGGAAACCTACTGATAAAATCACTGTAAATTATAGCAATTATCTGGGTACAGAAGGTGCTGATTCGGTTAGGGTAAACAGGTTTTACCACAATGTTTATGGTATTTTTCAGCTTACCGATAAGTTTGGCGTAACGCTTGGTTTTGATTACGGAACCCAGCAAAAACAAAAAGGCAGCAGTGATAAAAGCGAAGTCATTTCTCCTGTAGCCATTGCCCAATACAAATTTGCACCAAAATGGGCTGTTGCCGGACGATTCGAATATTATGAAGACAAAAACGGAATTTTTATCGCCACCGGAACGCCACAGGGTTTTAAAACAAAAGGTTATTCGTTAAACGTCGATTACTCGCCGATAAGCAATGCGGTAATCAGGCTGGAAGGAAAAACTTATGATAGTAAAGACAAAATATTTGCCCGCGAAGGCGCTGCGGTTAATGCCAATGCAAGTTTAACAGCAAGTATTGCGGTGTCGTTTTAATATCCGGTTCGTCATTTCGACCGAAGTGGAGAAATCTATGAAGTATTTGTTTCATAGATCTCTCCCTGCCCGAAGCAGGCGGGCATTTCGCTTTGCTTCAGTCGAGATGACGAACATTTAAAAAATAAATAAAATAAAACAATGCATCCCTACATAGAAATCTTATTCAGCTTCTTTTTAGCATTTCTCGGCATGTTAATGATGAGAAAATTAAGCTCGTTAAAAAGAAAACGGATAACTGCCGACAAGAAAAGTTATGCCACAGAAAAATACTTTAAACTGCTTTTTAATAAGATTTCCTTTAGATTTATGATGGTATTGTTTATGCTGGTGATGATTATTGCAATTACTATATTGATCGAAAACGGAATCATGAGCGTTAGCTGGTAATATCATGGAAGAAGAACAAAAAGAAGAATCGGTAAGGCACTTTTTGGATCTGGTAAAGAAATCCAGGCGCGGAAAACTGAAAATCTACATCGGTATGAGCGCAGGCGTGGGCAAAACCTATCGGATGCTCCAGGAATCGCATGCATTGCTGCGCAATGGGGTAGAGGTTTGCATTGGTTATGTTGAAACCCATAAAAGGGTAGAAACAGAGGCGCTTGTTGCGGGTTTGCCGTTAATCCCCAGGAGGAAAATTTTTTACCGTGGTAAGGAAATTGAAGAAATGGACCTCAAAGCAATTCTGAACCGCCATCCCGAAATTGTAATTGTTGATGAACTTGCCCATACCAATGCCGAAGGCAGCAAAAACAGTAAACGCTGGCAGGATGTTTTCGATCTGCTCGAAGCCGGTATCAGCGTAATTTCGGCGGTAAATATTCAGCATTTAGAAAGTATAAACGAAGAAATTGAACAGATTACCGGTATTGCAGTTACCGAACGGATTCCCGATAAAATTCTTGAACTTGCAGATGAAATTGTAAACATCGATCTTACTGCCGATGAATTGGTTACCCGGTTAAAGGAAGGTAAAATTTACGATCAGTCGAAAATCGAAAGGGCGTTGGGCAACTTTTTCCAGTCGGATAAAATCCTTCAGTTGCGCGAGCTGGCGCTAAAAGAAGTGGTACACCAGGTAGAGCGGAAAATCCAGACCGAAATCCCAAAATCGATTAAACTCCGTCCCGAACGCTTTTTGGCCTGTATTTCCTCCAATGCTGAAACCGCTGGTGTAGTAATCCGAAAAACAGCAAGACTGGCTTCCTATTACCGGTCGCCATGGATGGTGCTTTATGTGCAGAGTGATAGTGAAAGCATGGAACGCATTAAACTGGATAAACAACGGCACCTGATCAATCATTTTAAACTGGCTACCGAACTGGGTGCCGAAGTAATTAAAATAAAAAGCAACGCCATTACCAAAACCATAATTGATATTGCTTCCGAAAAGGAAATTACCACGATATGTATCGGTAAACCCCATCTTAATATTTTTCAGGTGATTTTGCGTACTGCCGTTTTTAACGGACTGTTGAAAAACCTGGCCATGAAGAATATTGATCTGGTGATACTATCTTAGACAGTTATGAATGGTACTGTAGCTGAAGGTGTGGCGATTATTTTTTAGCCACGGATGCACTGAAAACACGGAAAATAATTCGAACAATTATCATTCCCATTGGTCAGTTATTTGTGATACAGGTATAGTCGGATCGTCATTTCGCTGTGCTCCAGTCGAAATAACGACCAGACTATTATAATAGTTTGTCATCCTGAGCCTGTTGAAGGATTTGAGCAATAGCATAAAGATTCTTCACTCCGTTCAGAATGACAATACCTTTATAGTATAGACCGTACCAATCCGCCCTCTACCCTGATGGCTGCGCCATTGGTTCCGGAAGCTAAAGGGCTTGCATAAAACGTTACCGCATTTGCAATCTCACTTACATCTAAAAAGCGCTGTAATAATGAGGTAGGGCGCATATGTTTAAAGAAATCGGTTTCTACTTCTCCTACTGTGATATTTCCTTTTTTAGCTAAATCTTCAATAAAAGTACCCACACCTTTAGATTTGGTAGGACCGGGCAAAATTGAATTAACGGTTACTTCAGTTCCCTTGCTTAGTTCGGCCAGGCCACGGCTAATCGCCAGTTGTGCTGTTTTAGTCATGCCATAGTGAATCATTTCGTCGGGAATAAATACAGCAGATTCGCTCGAAATAAAAATAATCCGGCCCCAGTTTTTCTTTAACATTTTCGGGAACAATTCGCGTGATAACCGGATGCCGCTCATTACGTTTACTTCAAAAAATCTGAACCAGTCTTCATCACTGATTTCTTCAAAAGCTTTTGGCTCAAAAATACCGGCATTATTAACCAGGATGTCTATTTCAGGGAGTTGTGCCATGAGCTTGCTTACTTCTTCAGCCTTTGAGAAATCAGCGGCTATGCCCGAAACAGTTCCGCTTCCTGCAATACCTTCCAAAGCTTTAAGGGCCTCATCTACACTGCTTTGCGATCGGCCGTTGATAATTACTTTAACACCTTCTTTTAACAAACTTTCGGCAATTGCGAATCCAATCCCTGCGGTAGAGCCGCTTATAAATGCTGTTTTATGCTTTAATTGTAAATCCATTTTTTGTTTTTAATAATATTGATTAAACACACGTTGCCCTGTGGAATATACAAACTGAACAATTTTCAGAGGAAAAAGTGTCATAATAAAATGCTAAAATTTATTATGACTGAAGCAGAATTAAGCTATAGATTAGCTGGTTAGCACAATGCCAAGAACTTTAACTGGGTATGAAATGATCAAGTGTGTAATTAGTTACTTTTACTTAACTGATTATCGACTTTTTTAAGCAGGTCGAAAATGTCAAAAGGTTTTGCAATAAAATCTTCTGCTTTACAGTCGCGCCGCATTTCATTTAGTCCTGCATGGGCACTCATCATCATAATTGGTATGCGTTTGGTGGCTTCGTTGCTTTTCAGGTCATCGCAAACGGTTAAACCATTGCCGTCAGGAAGCCTCACATCAAGTAAATATAAATCCTGCGATCCTTTATCTTCAAAGGCCATAAAGTCCTTCACGTTGGAGAAACCATATACTTCATATTGTTCATCGGTCAATATCATTTCGATAATCTCACGTATTCCCTCATCATCCTCCAATAAACATATTTTTTTTCCCATAGTACAAAATTCCTTACCCATTAAGTGATTAGCAATAAATTTTAACACCAAAAGCGCGATAAAGTTTTGTATTGTTGATGATTTACTAAATAAATTAAAATTTACAGCTAAATTCTCCTGAATCTGTTTTCTGATGAGTGATAAAGATTGTGGCACTATGCCCAGTTAAGAGGTCGCATCGGTGAACGAAACCCGGTGCGCAATATCGGCTTGTCGGTTCATTCAATGATAAGTCGCCATTTCGGTCCAGAAATTCCGGTAGAAATGACGATTTATCGTTAATGTTATCTGATCTGTTGTTTCGCCGCTTTAAGCTGGGTAGCCAAAAGTACGCCTCCAAGTGCTGCCGTTAAAAACACGCCTTCGAAAATCCACAGGCGCTTTTTCTTTTTCAAGCCTTTGTAAAAGGAGTGTGCCGCAATAACACCAAGGCCAATAAATTCCATATTTCTTTGCGTCCGTTTAGAAGGATCTTTACTTTTAATTAAAGCAATGCGCAGTAACTGATCAATTAAACTGAGGTTTTTAGAAACGCCTTTTCTAATCTGTTTTTTGGTTGCAGAAGCACCTAGTTTTTTGGCAGCGGTTTGTAGTCCGGTAGTGGTAATTTCGTTAATTAATTGTGTTTTTGTTTCCCTTTTTTCCATACTTATTTTTCATTGGTATCTATTATTTCAACTCAACTTAAGGGATATAGTTTTAACTAATGTAAGAAAATATTTAATTATCTACCACCTGTTATTCCGTTCTGGATATTGTTATTGCCATTTTTTAAGCTCTTTTATACTGAAAGGATTACCAAAACGGTAAGAAAATGAGTGGGCGCCGGCCTTCTGACTATGGGACTATTTGCAACCGCAAAGAACGTAAAGGAAAATTGCAGAGGGCATGAGCAGGGTACATGTTATGATGGTAATAATAGATGGATTTTGCTTACGCTACTTATCACCGAACCCCGGTCTTCCGACTTTCGGACTATTTAATTATCTTTGATTACCAATCTTTAATACTATGTTATTATTTGCAGTTCCGTTATATTTCATTGCTTTTTTCGGCTGGATCATTTATGCCGCCTTTGTAAAGAAAAACCTTAAGCAGAATATGCCCATGGTTTATTTTGGTGGTATATTTAGCCTGATCTGGATTGTGATTGTAACGATCTCTTATATTTAAGACCGGTAGCTAATATGTCGCAAAAACCAGAAGTTTGGCAGAGAGGACCGTTGCCCGGTATCGACCCGTTATTACAACCGGTTGCGCATGCACTTTTGCAGGCGAGGGAAGAAATTAATGAGTACATGGATGGATTTCCGTCAGCATTACTTTGGGAACGCCCTGCAGGGATGGCATCTACAGGTTTTCATCTTCAGCATTTAAGTGGCGTGCTCGACAGGGTATTTACTTATGCCAGGGCCGAAGGATTATCCGAATCTCAGTTTTCGCAACTGGCAGAAGAGGGTTCCGATAATGCTGAAGGATATACCGTAGCCGATCTGGTAGGCCGTTTTAATCACCAGGTTGATCTTGCTTTACAACAATTAAAAAATACAGATATAAACACCTTGCCTGATTTTAGGGGAGTTGGCCGTGCTAAACTTCCTTCAACAGTTATTGGCCTGCTCTTCCACGCAGCAGAACATACCATGCGCCATGTTGGGCAACTAATGGTTACTGCTGCGGTAGTGAAAAGTAGCTGATTTTTTAAACCACAGATTTACACAGATTAAAACAGATTTAGTTTCATCTATTTCCCGCGGTTTTTAATTACAGCGCTTATTAAAGTAAAGGCGCAGAGGGTAAAGAGCAGGGTGCAGGTAAAAATTAATACCATTTATCTTATCACCTTATCTTCTGACCTCTGACACCCGACTTTCGGACTTATTCCATTATCCCTTTTACGTTCTAACTAAAATAATGTCCCTTTTCCATATCTGGAATTAAACCTGCCTGAGTTGGCTGCCAGTTTAAACTTTCGCGGGTAATCTTGTTCGATGCGGGGCAATCTATGCTTGCAAAGCCGCCAAGCCATCCAAAATGTTCTGCTGCTTCTGCTGCGGTTACGGATACTACCGGGATATCGAGCTGTTTACCAATGGTTTCAGCGATGGTTTTAAAAGTAATCGCTTCTTCGGCCACACCATGATACCTGGCACGGGGCGTCGCATTTTCTAAAGCCAACCTGTAAAGTACGGCTGCATCTAAACGGTGTACCGCTGTCCAGCAGTTAAGGCCTTCGCCAATGTAAGCCGAAACCCCTTTTTCGCGGGCAATGTTTATCAGCATGGGTATAAAGCCATAATCTCCTTCACCATGAACTGATGGCGATAAACGTACCACTGCCGAACGTACACCAAGCGCAGCAACAGCGTCGGCCGTTTGTTCTGATACACGGGGGTGGACTGAAACGCCTGCAGCGGGAATAACAGCCTCAGTAGCCAATTTTCCCGGACTTACAAGTGCCGTGCCCGATGTTACAATAAAAGGACGGTCGGAGCCAGCCAATTCGGCCCCAATCGCTTCAATGGCAAGTTTATCTACCCCGCACATTTCTTTGTAACGGGTAAAATCGTGAATAAAACCTGTGTGGATTACGCCATCAGCTGCTGCTGCACCACTGCGCAGGCTATCTAAATCGGTAAGGTCGCCGCGATGTACCTCTGCACCAGCCGCAATTAATGCATCGGCCGAGGCATCTGAGCGGGCCAAACCTAAAACCTGATGGCCGTGGTTAATTAATTCTTTAACGATTGCAGAACCGACAAAACCTGTGGCTCCTGTTACAAATACACGCATGATTAAATTTTTATTTAAACAGTTATTTAATTTTTTGATGAAACAAATATCGGGGGCTTGTGGCAGAGAGATTTAGCCAAATCAGTTGATGTTGTAGCCAAAAACCGTAAACAGAATGGCTTTACGCTTGATGTTTTTTTGAGGAAATCAAAAACAGAAGCTTTTAGGATAAAGTAGTCCCGCTCCCGCTTCTGCTCCGATGTAAAATCGGGGCATCCCGCTTTGATCGCCTGCCTGCTGCAGGCAGGGGTTTAGGTGGCAAGGTATTGTGGAAATATTTAGGGTTGCAAAATGCAGAAGGAAACTATTATAGACATTATGTCTTTAAACCCTCAATAGCAGTAGAAACCCAGGTGTTTAAACCTGATTGCAGCGGTAGCTCCCGGTTTTTTTGTAACCGGGACTACAAGTAAAAAGCAGGACGAACATTAAAACTAACTACCGTTTCTGCTTTCCAAATCAAACGAAACAATAATTTATTTTGTTACCCTACCGGAATAGAAAAAATAAACGTAGAACCCTGATTGGGGCTGCTATCTACCTTGATTGTGCCGTGGTGCCTTTTTACAATTTCGGCACTAAGATACAGGCCTATGCCAAAGCCCGAAATGGTTTTAGCATTTTTGTTATCTGCCCTGAAAAAGCGCTCAAAAAGCCTTTGGGTGTCTTCCTTTTTTATGCCTATCCCTTCATCTTTGATCTTTACAGTTGCCATGTTGCCTTCTTTCTCACAACTGATTTCAATTTTGCTGCCTGATGGCGAATATTTAATGGCATTGCCAATCAGGTTGGTAATTACCGAGCCCAGCTTATCCCTGTCTGCCTTAACTTCGAAAGCGGGGCAGGGATGGTGGATGATCTGATGGGTGGCCATTAACATTTCAAAATCTGCGATCATTTCGTCAATAAGACCGGAAAGGAAAAAACGGCTCATCTCGAGCGAAATTTTACCTGATTCTAAACGCGAAACATCCAGAAAACCGTTAATGAGTGTAGACATTTTCCTGATCTGGCTTTCTACCTTGGTAATAATTGTTTTGGCCACACCAACATCATGTATTTTAAGCGGTAACAGTTGCATGTAGGCTTTAAGTGAGGTTAGTGGCGTTTTAAGCTCGTGGCTCACCATGCCAATAAAATCATTTTTCCTCAGTTCATCATGTTTCTGTTCCGTAATATCCAATACCGAACCAATAAAACGGGTTGGTTTGGCTTCGGCATCAAAATAGGCCTTTCCCTGTGCTTTTACCCACCTAACCTGCCCGTCTTCTGCACCTACCGTGCGGTATTCGATGTCATAATCGCCATTGGTTTTCTCTTTGTTGTACACATCTTTGATGTAATTACTTACGCGCTCGCGATCGTCGGGATGAAGACCTGGTAAGAAATCGTTTTCGTAAGAAACGGTATTGTGGTGGCTAATGCCAAAAAGTACCCGGCAGCGTTCATCCCATTCTAAGGTGCCAAGCTTAAGGTCCATATCAAATGTACCCATCTTTGCCGTCATTTTAGAGAGGCGTGCCTGTTCGAGGGCCAGTGCTAAACGGTGGTTACTATCCTTTGCTTCAGATAATGCGGTATGTTCTCCGGTAATATCCTGTAAAGTGCCGCTAAAGCGGGTTACCTGTTTGTTTTCGTTAAAAAGGGCTTTTCCTTTGGCCCTTACCAGCCTCACCTGATCGTTATTCGGGTTTATGATGTGGTATTCGATCGAGTAATATCCTCCGGATTCGTAATCCATGGCTTTTTCAATGGCATCAAGCACCCGCTGGCGGTCTTCTTCTGCAATAACATCAGTAGCTTTAGAAAGGTCGATTTCGGAATCAGCAGTTAATCCAAACCACGATTTAAGCCTGTCGTTACCAATAAACTTTTGCGTTAGCGGATTGAGGTCCCAAGTGCCCAGTTCTGCCGCTTCGATGGCGAAATCAAGTTCTGCTTTAGCCTCGCTGATGCTGTTAATGGCCTTAACCTGTGTGGTTGTTTCTTTGCAGATTACCAGAACACCTTCGGCAATTCCTTTACTGCTTTTAACAGGACTATAAGAAAAATCAAAGTAGCACTGCTCAATATAACCGTTGCGGTTTAGGGGAACAATAAAGTTGGGAAAGCCATAAGTTTCGCCCGTTCTTACTTTTTTAAACATGGGGCCAATGGTATCCCATATTTCGGCATAAGTATCTTTAGCGCTTCCACCTAAGGCTTGCGGATGTTTGTTTGTGCCGTTTATTGGTCTGAAAGCATCGTTGTAGAGCTGTATATATTCTGTTCCCCAGCAAATCAGGATAGGGAAATGTGTGCTAAGCATCATACTCACCATCGACTTTAATGCAGCATCCCATTGTTCAGGATCTCCTATGGGACTGTCTGCCCAGTTGTATGCCCTGATCAGGCTGCCCATTTCTCCTCCGCCCTGCAAAAAGTCTGTTTGATCTCTGTTCATAAGTATAATTAAGCCATCAAAGTCCCGGTATTTATTTGCAGGCTAATGTTAAAGGTAGTAAAATGCAATGCTTTATCTGAGTCCGGTTATTAATTAACCAAACTAATCTATAGTTGTTTCAGCCAGTTCATTCTGATTTTTGTTGATGTGGTTGCGATACATGTTTCCCCAATCAGACATGGTGTTGAGCATGGTTTTCATGGTGCGGCCCAAATCGGTTAACTGATATTCTACCCTCGGCGGTACTTCGGGAAAGACCATGCGCGTAATAATCTGGTCTTTTTCCAATTCTCTCAATTGTGCCACCAGCATGCGTTCTGATATGCCTTCAATATCCTTTTTAAGTTCGCCATAGCGCATTGTACCGTAAGACAGGCGGCACAATATGGCTGGCTTCCATCTTCCGCCAATTACCGCAAGTGATGAAGACATGCCGCAGGTGTCGATCATCTTTTTTTCATTCAATGCATTGGTTGAGGTTTCTTTTCTCATTTCTAACTTTTTTGTTAGTACCTAACAATTTGTTGCTTACTCCCAAATGTACAGTATCTGTTTTAATTTAGCAGAAAATTTAGAAATCATATGAAAAAATTAACAGATAAAATAGCCCTGGTAACCGGTGGAAGCAGGGGCATAGGTGCCGCAATTGTGAAAAAACTTGCCGCCGAAGGTGCAAAAGTTATATTTACTTACGCCAGCTCACCAGAAAAGGCGCAGGCCGTTGTAGCCGATATTGAAGCAGCGGGTGGTACAGCCCTTGCTTTACAAGCCAACAGTGCAGTACCTGCCGAAGTTACTGCTGTGGTAGCCAAAACCATTGCTGATTTTGGCCGCATTGACATCCTGATCAATAACGCAGGGATTTACATCGGAAAGGCTTTTGAAGAACACACGCTCGAAGATTATAACAACATCATGGCCATTAACGTTCAGGCGGTTTTTGTTGCGGCTTTAGCTGCGGTAAAAGGAATGCCTGAAGGGGGGCGGATTATTACCATTGGCAGTAACATGGGCGATAATGCGCTTGGACCAGAAACTACACTTTACACCATGAGTAAATCGGCATTGCAGGGTTTTACCCGTGGTTTAGCCCGTGATTTGGGTGTACGTAAAATTACAGTAAACCTGGTTCAGCCCGGACCAACCAATACGGATATGAACCCTGCTGATGCACCTTTGGCCGATTTTTTAAGAACGCGTATGGCTTTGCCGGAATATGGGACAGTAGAGGATATTGCAGCTTTTGTAAACTTTATTGCAAGTGATGAAGCTAAATACATTACCGGTTCGTTTTTAACCATTGATGGCGGGTTGAACGCTTAGCAGTTATCACTTCCACGAAAGGTCGTTATTACGAGGAGGAACGATGAAGCAATCTTAAAACAATCGCTATTAGCGAATCGTATAGGATTGCTTCGTACTGAAGCAATGATTTAAAACTGATAATTTATTTACCATATGAGACATTTAAGGGGCATATAAGCTTACATGTTCTTATATTTTTTATATGGTTATATGGAATGCGCTGCTGCAAAAAGACTGCTTTAACAACTTAGATGCTCTTTAGGTGATTAAGATGGTGAAATAATAATGTGATATTTTTTATAACCACCTTAGTCACCTTAGTTTTACATAGCATATAAACCTTCTATGGTTAAGCAAACCATTTCTCCATTGCTTCTGCAAGCCCAGGATAATTTACACCATCATCAGCAACCCATGCAACAATCCCGTCAGGGCGAATTAATAATGCATTCAAACCTAAACGGTCTGTTACATTTCCGGCAACGTACTTTAACAAATCATACTGAGCGGTAAGCTTTTTCATTTTTTCGTTATTCCCAAAATCAAGAAGTATTCCTTTGCCATCGTGCATCAAATCGCCAATGGTGCTGCCGTTTTCAAATTCGAAATTAGGTGTGCTATAACCAACTAAAGCATGCTGATCGCCCAGATCGTAATGTGTAGAAATGCCCCAAACCCTTTCAGCCATGTAAGTGGCGCCATCGCGGGTATTCATTAAGTCGCTTACAATGGCATGTAATGCTTTGGCTTGTGGAGTAGGTTTCATAATTTCTACCTGTGCCCGCGACCAATCGAGCACTTTTTCGCCTATTGGGTGCCTTTCGGTATCATAACTATCCAGTAAACTTTCAGGAGCAATATTTTTAATGGTTGCGGCAAGTTTCCAGCCCAGGTTCATGGCATCGCCCAGGCCGAGGTTTAAGCCTTGTCCGCCCAAAGGCGCATGGATGTGTGCCGCGTCGCCTGCTAAAAATACACGTCCTTTGCGGTAAGTGGTAGCCTGCCTCGCACGGTCGGTCCAGGTGGTAGCGATATGTAGCCTGGTAAGCGTTACATCAGTTCCTGATACACGGCGCAATACTTCCTGTATGTGTGCGAGTGTAATGGGCTGTTCTGAACCATGAAAAGCACCACCATCAAAATCCTGTATGGCCATATAACCAGGCTGCGACTGCAAATACATGCCCCTTTCGGTTACATTACGGCCCGGGCGGAGTTTTTCGGGATCTAAAATATCTACTTTAGCGGTATAACCCGTAAATTCGGGCTCTGTACCGGCGAATTCGAAACCACCGGTTTTGCGCACCACGCTACGCGCACCATCGCAGCCCACAAGCCATTTGCCGGTAAATGATTGATCACCAGCGCGAACGATCACTCCATCAGCATTTTGATCGAAGTGGCTAATGGCAAGCCCGCGTTTAATGATAACACCCAGGGCATCGGCCCGGCGCGAAAGTATTGTTTCCAGCTCAGCCATTTCAGAAATCAGGCTGGTTTCGGTAGGGCCGGGTAATCGATATTTCCACTGTGAGGTATCGATATTGCCTTGAAGAAACGGGATACCTGCAAAATGGCCAGCCTGCCTTTGGGCACCCTGTTTATGGTTTTGATGTTGATGTGGATTTTTAAGCTGTTTGTGTATTTCGAGTTGCCCGAACAAACCACGACGGTAAAGTGCTTCGATGGTAGGAGCCGAGAGTCCACGTATGCCGAAAGGTAACTGTTTTAAAGGAGAATGCGGATCAGTTGCCTTTTCGAGAATAAGCACTGAACATTTGGCTAAGGCCAGTTCGCAGGCAAGGAACAACCCCACAGGCCCTGCGCCGGAGATGATGACATCGTAACTGAAATTATTATGTGCGGAATTTCCGCTGTTGATTTTACTATCCATGATTGAAATGATTATAGCACAAAATTCAGCAATGAAACCAAATCAGGCTTGTATAAACACGACAATCGTATAAGAGTTCAATAATCCTCGCTTTCGCCATCACGTTTCCAGATATCCATCCAGGTGTTTACCACGGCATCGGGCATTGCTCCTTTAGCAGTAAGCTTTTGGAAATTTTCTGCTTCGAACGTTCTGCCGGTCAATCCATCAGGAAGCTGTGATTGTTCTGGTTGGTGGCCCAGGTAGAAATACCAATAATTTTGAAAGCCTTTGTTATAAAACAGATGTTGATTTTAGAGATGTATCAAGGATCAGAATTAATAAGGAATTGCATGATCTTTTACGAAACAAGTCTTTTTATTTTGCATTTTTTTTGGCAAAAGCAAGTACATCATTGGCGGCGGCTTGTTTGCCTTTTTTAGCGTTGCGGGCAAATGCAGCGGGGCTGGTGCCACTGTATCGTTTAAATTCCCTGCTCAGGTGCGGCTGATCGGTATAACCCATTTCATGAGCTAACCCGGTCAGGTTAACATCAGGCTCAGTCCATAAGCGGTTACGTACCTGTTCAAATCGCATCAGGCCCGATACATCTTTAACGGTATAACCAGATGATTGTTTAAAGTTTCTTTCCAGGGTACGCAACGTGGCATGGGCCGCTTCGGCAACCTGACTTACCGGAAGATTGCCTTTTGCTTTCTGCATCGCCATGCCTGCTTTATGCAACATGCTATCGGCAGCAACCCCTAAACGTGCATCAAGGAAATATTGTTTTACCTCTGCAACCGCTTCTTCTATCCGGCCGGCGCTCACCAACCTGCTTAAACCATTTTGAAGTTGCGCCATCGGATGTTCAAAAACCTGTACGCCAGCTCTATCAGGATGCAAACCGAGTAAATCAAAAACTGTCCATGGGAAACACCTGATCCCGATGATTTCCAAATCGCCCCTGGTATAAAAATGAACCGGCTGGTTGAGCAACCCCATCATAAAGGGAGACGGTAAAGCCTGCAGGTTTTCGCCCTGTTCCACGGAAATGTTCCCGAAATAAAAGATAATCTCTGCGTAACCATCGGGAATCACCTCGTAACCGGATAACCCTTCGCCTGATGTTCTTTTATTATACCAAAAACACTTGATGGTATCCCGAAGGGCTTCGGGAGCATCATATTCCTGGTGTAACATGTTAAATGGCGGCATAGTAGCAGGATTATCCCAAAAAATCGGGAGGATATGTTTTTTGATTGTATTTCAGGTCCATCTCTTTTAAAAATGCCCTTCGTTGTTCTGTTAATGCAGGGGCTGCCGGCATTTCGCCCGGAAGAACTGGTGAGCCTATTTCCTGAAAGAGTTTTTCGAGACCTGCGGGTACGACCGTACAGAGTAATCGTGCATTTTTTTCGGAAGTATTCTTAAAACAATGGATCGCTCCACCCATAGGGATATTTACAAAGCCATCTTTTGCCACGGTTTGTTTACCCGCTTCTGTTTTAAATTCAACTTCCCCTTCCAGTACATGGAACATTTCCTGTGTATCGGGATGGGCATGTGGTGGTGGGCCACCTCCGGGCGGAACCGTCATTTCGATAACGGCATAATTACCATTGGTCTGCTCGCCAGAGATAATGATCCGGTAATTACCGCCGGCTATACCTAGTAACTCCCCTCCGTTTTTGTTGATGATTGTAATATTGGATTCCATAGTATTATTTTATCTCAAATTTCTTTCCTTTAAAAGATTTTCCAATTCCTGGTTATTGTACTTTGAGTTATTAATCAGCTTGTAGGCAAAGAATAAAGGAATGAGTGTTAAAAATCCGAAACTGCTTTTCATCACACTATAAAATATAACTCCAATCAGAAATCCTATCAGTGCAGCGTTCATAATCTTTGCTGATTTCATTTTTTTAGCTTCCTGCAGTAATTCTTCATCTGTTAATTGCGCTAATTCGTTTTGATTCATTTGTTAGGGTTTAAAAATAATAGGTTTGTCGAAATTCAAATATATGCAATAACCAGATTTACTAAAAACCGAAATGGTGTTTATTGATTGAACAGGCTGATCTCATTTTCAGAGCGTCAAGGCAAACTCCTCCAGATTTTTTTAAGGCACATCCACAATGTCGCAATTCGCCGCTAAAGTTGTCGTTTTTACGCCGTCTTAAAACCTGAAATGAACGCCATATTTGTATCGTCAATAAATCAAAAAACTAAATCGCCTTATGAAAAATTTATTCAAAACAGGAAATTTCCTTAAATCAATACTGGTTATTATAATCATGGTGTTTGCAGCCGCTCAATCAAAAGGGCAACAGGTTAAACCTGCCGGGAGTGGTTACGCACCTGTTAAGGGGACTAAAATTTATTACGAAGTATATGGTGAAGGCAAACCGCTTGTATTACTGCATGGTGCTTTTATGACCATTGAAACCAACTGGGGGCAATTAATCCCCGAACTAGCCAAAACAAGAAAAGTAATTGCCATTGAACTGCAGGGACACGGACACTCACCGTATTCTGACCGGAAATTAGAACTGAACACCCTGGCAAGTGATGTGGAAGCGGTAATGAATCATTTAAAAATAGACAGTGCTGATGTTGCCGGCTATAGCATGGGTGGCTCAGTAGCTTATCAACTGATTGTACAAAGCCCAAAGCGGGTAAAAAAATTAGTGATTATTTCTTCTACCTATAAAACCAGTGGCTGGATGCCTGCCGTAAGCGATGCGTTTAAAGGAATGAAACCTGAATTTTTAGAGAACACGCCAATGAAAACAGCTTACAATGCAATAGCGCCCGACAAAACAAAATGGACTCCGTTTTTAACACAGATGATTGATTTTATTAAGGTACCGTTCGACATTGGGGATGCCAGTATTGCGAAAATTACTTCTCCGGTATTGCTCATTGCCGGCGACAACGATGGCCTGGATAAAACAGAGCTGATTAAAACTTACCAGTTACTCGGGGGTGCTGTATTTGCCGATATGGGTGCGATGCCAAAATCGCAACTGGCCATTGTGCCTGCGCAAGGCCATGTAAGCCTGATGATGCAAACCAAAACCATATTGGGTTATCTGGAAGGCTTTTTGAAGTAGAGCAACTTTGAGCCGTACAGACAAAATATTTGAGCCGTAGAAGAAAGTGATGAGTGTTTGGATTGCTGATCTTTGAATTATGAAAAACATCACAAAAATTCAGCTGGGCCAAAATGGTCCGCTCGTATCTAAACTTGGTTTAGGCTGTATGCGCATGTCGTCTGTTTGGGGCGGTCCTACACCCGATGAAACGGAAAGCATTGCTACCATTAACGAAGCTTTAGATAGCGGCATTAATTTTTTAAATACAGGCGACTTCTATGGCGCTGGTCATAACGAAATGCTTATTGGCAAAGCCATTAAGGGCAGGAGAGATGATGCCTTTATCAGTGTAAAATTCGGTGCCATCTTCCATAACGGTCAGTGGCTGGGACTGGATCTTCGGCCCATTGCCATCAAGAATTTCATCAATTATTCGCTCACCCGTTTAGGAATCGAAACCATCGACCTTTATCAGCCCTGCCGCATGGATGGAAGCGTACCGGTAGAAGACATCATCGGAACCGTTGCCGACCTGATTAAAGAAGGTAAAGTGCGCCACATTGGTGTTTCTGAAATTACGGCCGATCAGCTTCGTCAGGCCAATAGCATTCATCCCATCAGTGCACTGGAGATTGGTTATTCGCTGGCCGACCGTCAGATAGAAACTGATCTTTTACCAGCTGCAAAAGAACTGGGCATTGCCGTGGTGGCGTTCGCCAATACTGCTGAAGGCTTATTAACCGGCGAAATGAAAGCTCCGCTTGCCGAAAATGATTATCATAGCCATTTCTCCCGCTTTCAGGGCGAAAACCTCGTTCACAACCTCGAAAAAGTAGAAGTATTGAAACAGTTGGCCCACAATAAAGGCTGTACACCAACACAGGTAGCCATTGCCTGGGTAAAAGAACAAGGCGATCATATTATGCCTTTAGTAAGCATGAGCCGCAGATCTCGTTTACCTGAAAATATGAAAGCACTCGATATTGTATTTACACCCGAAGAAATAAACACTTTAAATACTACTTTTGCAATAGGTGCTATACATGGTGGCACTTATTTACAACGCTAAATGATCAGTCCTGCAGAAATCCTTCCCGGCGTAATCTTTTATTCTTACCTCTCTGCCGAGCGGAAAGAAAAAGTGTGTTTCTGGAACCACCATACCCTGGTGCTGCAGGTTTCGGGACAGCTGGTGCTGGAAACCTCCGGACAAAACATTTCGATGTCTGGTGGACAAGTACTCTTAATTGGTAAAAATCAGCTGGGTACGCTCACCAAAACACCGCTGCCCGGAGGAAACTATGAAACCATCGTAATATCCCTGCAAGAAGACCTTTTGCGCAAGATTGTGCTGGAAGAAAAACTCGAAGCGGACCAGAAATATATTGGTCCGCCGAATATTTTAATTCCGTCAAATGAATTTTTGCAGGGCTATTTTCAGTCAATTATTCCATATGCCCGGAGTTCGGGCGCCAGCATGACAGACGAGATGGGCATTTTAAAAGTGAAAGAAGGGATTAAATTGCTGTTGCTGGCCATGCCTTCACTGCGTAACTTTCTGTTCGACTTTTCAGAGCCTTATAAAATCGACCTCGAAAAGTTTATGCTGAGCAACTTTCACTTCAATGTGCCTGTTGAAAAATTTGCGCAGCTAACCGGCCGAAGCCTGGCAGGTTTTAAACGCGATTTCCTGAAAACATTCGGTGCGCCGCCCCGTCATTGGCTGCAGGATAAACGGCTGAATGAGGCAAAGCACCTCATCGAAACCAAACATCAAAAACCCTCTTCCATTTACCTCGACCTGGGCTTTGAAAGCTTGTCGCATTTCTCGCATTCCTTTAAGAAAAAGTTTGGCATGGCGCCTACAATGTTTAATGATGGGGTTGCTCCAAAATAATTTTTGAAGAGCACAATTTTTTCAAACAAAAAGATCAATGTTCTATTTCTTTTTAAGATTCATTACTGCTACAATCGCTCACTCTCATCGGCACTGCTTTTCTCATAACTGCTTTTTTTGAAGCTTTTTCCGGATCTAAAATTGTATCTCATAGAAAAATATAATTTTCTTGTCTGAAATTTAGAATTCCTTATAATTGCCTGATTGTTGTAATAACTGGTAATCTGGGGATTGCTGCTAAATAATATGTCTTATGAAATCATGGGATAAGGACATTGTTTTAATGGTATCCCGAAGGACTTCTGCTGTTCAAATTCCTTGTACACACATTACATGTTAGCATAGTAAAGTTTAAGCCAGTTTAAATACAAGATGATCTTCGGAAAGCAAATTATTATGACTAATTATTTCCTGCAAAAAAGATATTCCAGATAGCAATTATAAGGTTATAAATAATGCGATAAGATTTATTCACATTTAGTTATAAATTGGGATACGAAAACCTTACTAATCTAATAATAAAGGGAAAAATCAATAAATGTTATATGGGTAACAGAAAGAAAGGCTGGTTGGGAAATGAAAATGATCAACAGATTTCAACTATTTTTTTTGGATTTAAGCCTGATGAAACAGAACCGTATCAGGAAGATGAGCAGGAGCAAATAGAACCTGCCATTACCGGATTATCGCTCATTTTTCTTGTTCTCGTTATTTTCAGTGCGATTGTACTTTATTGTGTAATGACTACATCGTTACAAACTCCATTTAACACCAGCAGCACAGTAAAGCGTAATACCTTTTATTTTTTGCCACAGGGCTGGGCATTTTTTACAAGAGATGCAAGGGAGGAAAAACTTTGGGCCTATAAAAGAACCGGAAACGGTTCGCTTATTCCGTTAAGTCCCTCGGGTGGAAGTTTCATTTACCTGTTCGGAATTAATCGCGAGGGAAGGAAATTAACTTCTGATTATAACCGGTTGCTTAGTGGAATTGATAGTGCTTTATGGAAGCATATAGATTTTGATTTAACTAAGATTGCCGTTGATTCCAGGCAGAAAACAATCTTACATATTAAAAATAAAGATGAAACATGGAAAGCTAAAGGCGAGGTGGTTTTTGTCAAGAAAAAATTAACACCCTGGGCCTGGAGCCATTTCGAATCTGTAAAAATGCCATCAAAATATGTACGGATATTCATTGATTAAAAGGGTAGATGCGGAAATCAGAAAACTGATTGCTCCATTCTTGCAAAAAAACATCTATACCTATAAACTTGGTATGGCACGAACGGTATTGGCTTTGTCTACTTTTCTAACCATTATGCTAAACAATCCCGAGTTGCTTTTTAAAAATGCCGATACCTTTAATGCAGCTAATCTAAAATCTGGTCATTATATTTTCCAGAAATTCAATTTTTTTCTAATGTTCGGCGTTGACCACCTTTTATGGGCAAAATATATAGCTGCGGCCATATTACTTTTGGTGATTTGTGGCTTTCGGCCCAGGTTAACCTGTCTTTTTCATTCATGGATATGCATCAGCTTTAATTACGCAACCTTACTAATTGAAGGAGGTGATCAGATTGCAGGGAATCTAAGTCTTATGTTAATTCCGATATGCCTGCTTGATCGAAGGCAATGGCACTGGACTACTGATAATCATCCATCTCAACAATCCGTTTTGATATCAGGGTATTTCCTGCTAATCATCAAACTGCAGATGTGTATCATTTATTTTCATGCAGGAATAGGCAAAATCCCAATTAATGAATGGGCTAATGGAACTGCTACATACTATTGGTTAAATGATCCGGTATTTGGTATGACAGATTGGATGCACACTTTTATGGATCCGATATTATCTAGTGCTTTTGGAGTTGCCTTACTTACCTGGGGAACAATTGTTTTAGAGATTCTGCTTTTCATGGCTATTATGATGAACAAGCGCGCTAAGAAAACCTTGTTTATCCTTGGAATTACCTTTCATTTAGGCATTTTGTTTTTCCATGGCTTAGTATCCTTTTTCTTTTCTATGGCCGCTGGCCTTATGCTCTATTTGTGGGTTGATAACCCGCTTGGCAGCATTGGCATATTAAGAGATTTAAACTATAAGCATAAATACATATCACTTAAAAAATACTCCATCTTTATTCAGAAAAGATGGAATATTCATCACCATATCAATAAATAAAAAATAAACTCATGAAAAAAAAAATCATTAAAAAAAACAGCATCTATGTAGTGCTTGTTGCAGGTACAGCCATTACATTCGCAAGCCTTGGATTTATTCCAAAAGAAGAAAAATCTAACTACGCCCGGGCAACTGCGGAATTTAGCGGACAGAGCATTTTCAAAGGTATTTTCTTTGGCGATAAAAAGGTAGGTGCTTTTATTCCCGAGATTTCGGATGAAAGAAACTATAAGGGTAGTGCAGCAGGACTGGATCAGTTTATTAAAAAAATCGAAGCTATAGATGCTGATTTCTTCAGTTCATTCAAGCTTTCGATGGAAAGTGGTAATCCAATTAAGGTAGAGCAGGCACTTAATGATGCAAATAAGATCCTGTCTAAAATTGTAACCGTTAAAATAGCATCTCAGAAGAACGGTACAGAGGAAACAATGGTAGCTATCATTGGTCAAACCGCATCTACTGATATCACTTGGGTCCCGGGACCGTTAAACAATCTAGCTACAGCGGTTTCCACCGATGGATTGCCAGGACCTACATTAGATCGCGAGAAAGCTATCTCCTATCTTGCAAATAGTCTTAAAAAATAACAGTACAAGGGGAAAGCATGCTTTACCCTTGTACTTAAACAGGGTGTTGGTTGTATTGATCTATTTCAGGTTTTTAATAAAAGAAACAATGTTTTTTCCAAGTTCGGCGTTTATAGGAAGTTCACCGTTAGTATAAGTTTTTAAATTTTCTTCCTTATCCATAGGTGCATTTTTCAGTACATGGTTCATGCCTTGTATGGCTAAAAAAGATGCCTTTGAATTTGCTTTAGCTAACTTCTGTCCACTATTGGTGCCAATTTGAAGATCGGTGCTTCCACTAATAACAAGTATGGGTGTATTTATTTTTTTTAGTTCAAATGCTGCATGGTGTCGCATCGCTGAAATGAGGTATTCTTGTGTTGTCGGGCTAAACAGGTTTTTTGTTGCAGGACTAAGTTCGCCATGATAAAGATTTCCTTTCTTTAGGTTACCTAGAATTGTTTTAGAAAGTTTTAAATCTGTAGCTTCCAAAGTTTTGGATAACTGACCTTCGAGCACAGTTCCAAGATCAGTATCATAACCGCTTAAGCAGATCAAGCCAGCCGGATGACTTTTAAGCGCGGCAGCAATGGCAATAGATGAGCCCTCGCTGTGCCCAAGAACAATAACTTTTGAAAACCTTTCATCCTTATTAAGTTGATCAACAAACGCGGAAGCATCATCAACATAATTATCCATAACAATCGTATTATTGATTAGCGCCTGTGCACTTTTAGCAACACCGCGTTTGTCGTAACGCAGGCTTGCTATTCCATTTGCAGCCAGGGTATCTGCAAGCATGGCAAACGAATTTGTGACTAAGGCATCGCCCTGGTTCATGTTCCTGTCTGTTGGGCCAGATCCACCTATCATTAATACAATCGGAATTTTTTCCAATGTTTTAGGAGGCAACAGCAATGTGCCAAAAAGCATAGCTGGCGCTTTGCCTAAGGTATAATTATCAGTACTTTCTTTTCTGACTAAACCCGAAGCAGAGGTAGGTCTTGACAACTGCCTTATACCTGCTATCTGTCCGTTTTTAATGACCAGCAGGATAGTTACCAGTGGGCGTTCGAATGTTAAATTATATCTTTGTATTTCGGCATCAGCAGTCGATATATTCTTTGTACTGGTAATTTTTCCCAGCTGATTCATTAACTGTCCGAGAAGATTATCACTTCCGTCTTTTCCTAGGGCTGATTTCATTTGAGGCGTCATCATGTTGTAAAGCGAATCTTTTAAATTCTGATTAAATGCGCCAATAACATGTTCAACAGTTATACCGGATTTTTGCTGTGCAAATGCGAAAAAAGAAATCAAAGTAAAAAGAGAAATAAACAGATGTTTTTTCATTGTTAACGTTCTTAATATAAACATTCATGCACGTTTTTATACGTTCCTAATGTAGCAAATTAATAACACAATCATTTTTTTTCGATATAAAAGGGATGATTGGCATGATGAAATGGAGAATAATGAGGAATAAGATTTGCAGGGTTAGTTATTGTTGAGAGGAAGAGTAGTTAATGTGAAACATTGTTGCAAATTATTTCCAGCTCAAAACATTCTCCTGTTATGCGAGAGCTTAATTTAGCCTCTTCTCCGTAAGTATATTGCAGCCTGGTGGCAATGTTTTTAATACCCTGCCCGCTACTTTCAACTGAGGGGCTTTGGTTGATAAGATTTCTGGTAAATATTCGTAGCGTATTGTGGTTTAAAGTTACCGAAAATACGGCAGGGCTCTCACGCTCGCTAAAATCTCCGTGTTTTACCATATTTTCGGCTAGGGTTAGCAGTACCATAGGTATAAACAGGATTTGTTCGGCCTCTTCTTCAATATAGATACTGATATTCATCAAATTTTTGCGTCGCATTTGTTGCAGGCAGAATAGTTTTTCTATCTGCGCCATCTCAGTAATAATGCTTATCTGGGTTTCCTTATCATCTACATTAATGGCATACCGCATTACATCAGAAAGCTGTATAATCGCATCAGCAGCCTCCTTAGAATGTTTATTGATATGATAATGGATATAACCTAACGTGTTAAACAGAAAGTGAGGATTTATCTGTGCACGGAGAAAAGAATTTTCTGCAGATTTAAGGGCAGCTGTGGTTCTCTCATTTTTTATAATCTCCAATAACCGCTGTTTTTCCAGTTCTGTAGCACTTCGGCTTACCTCAAGGTAGCTCATCAGAAAATAATATGCTGTGGAGAATCCTAGAATATAAATACTTCGATGCAGTATTCTAAGTATAAATTCCTTATTGAGCTTAACCGTGTTGATGTGTGTAATAAAATTCTGGTCAACCAGCCAGCTCTCCAGAAAGTAATTGCATAAAATATAACTGGCAATAAGCAGCGAATAAAATAAAGGGATAGTCCAAATGGCATTAACGTTGCCCTTCACACAACGAGGTAGCAAAAAGGCTGATGAACTGTAAAATAAAATAAGGATAAGAACATAGTGGCAGGTGTAAGTAATCGGGTGACTGAAAATGCCGGAAATCAGTCCAACCACAATTGCTTCATAAATGATGAACAATGTCCACACCAGAATGTGTATCCAATATTTCCGAAAGAAGATATGAAAAAAAAAAATCATGCAACGGATTCTTTAAAAAACAAAGATTAGCTTACTGATAGTTTTGTGAATCAGGGAAATTCATAATACAGCGAGTCTTTCGCTATGAACTGAATTGATAAATAAATATTAGTTACGGCGCTTTGGTCTAATCACATGCTCAGAAATAAACTTGTTGAAATCTTTTTTATAATATTCTCCAACTGTCATTTTTAGTCCAGTTACCATTTTAATGCTGTTTCCATCAATGTCGTCAATATAATTTTTATTAATAATAAAACTCCGTTGAAACTGAACAAAATCGCCCTTCCCCAAAAGACTCTTTGCAATTTCGCTGAGCGACATATAGGTAAGTATGCTTTTTTTCTTAGTATGAATATTGATATAATTCAGGTTGCTTTCTATCGCAACTACATCCGAATATATGATCCTGATCAACTTCAAGTTGTCTTCCCGGCTTTTAATAAAAAAGAAATCATCGGCCCCTATAATGCTGTTGTCTGGTTCCTCTGGTTTTTGAGTTGAGGGAAAAATTTTGTCGATGGTTGACATAAATACAGCCAAACTAATTGGCTTTAGAAGATAATCATTTGCATTAACACCAAAAGCTTCGAATCCATATTTTGTATGAGCAGTTGTAAATATGAGTTTATTGGTCATCGTTCGCACCTGTTTTGCCAGCTCAAGTCCCGATATTCTGGGCATATTGATGTCCATTAATATAAGGTCAACTTTACCATGTTCGCCAAGTGTCCGCATTGCATTAATCGGATCGTTATAGGTACCAATAAGATTTAACTCAGGCATCAGATGGATATAATCTTTGAGCGTTTCTATTGCATGAATTTCATCATCAACAATAATACATCTTTGCATAAAATAAGAGAATTAGATAATCCAAATATATTTATTTATTAATATAGTTAACACTTTAACCGCATAAAATCTTTTAACAGATTGTAGCAGCTGATCTAATTTGATGTAAGTTATGGATTACAACTGTTTAATTAGTTAATTTTTAGTATTTTGATTATATTTCTGATTGCTCATGTAAATAATTACTGCTTTAATAGACAAGAAAGAAATAACAATTTTTCTGAATCTCTTTCATGTGCAAACACCTTTAGGTATAGAAAATGAGCCTTTTAATGGAAAATCTTTAGCAGGATATAAGCATAAAATTAACTTTATTCAATTATATGTAATGCTGGTACCTTAATGCAAATAATTGACTAATAATTTAATATCTAAAAAAAAACGCAATGGAAAAAATCAGATCATTCTGTTCCAAGTGGTACATTCTCTGTACCCTGATCTTAATTACACTGTTTTACAGTTGTAAGAAATCCGATGCCCCGCAAGTGGCAGATTTAAAGGGAGAAGAAATCTTCCGTGGCATCTACTTTGGAGAGGGGAAAGTAGCCACATCCTTAAAAGAGTATGTGCCAAACTTCTCTGAATGGCTTGAGGATAGTGATAAAAAGCTACTTTTCGATGCTGAAACTGGCTTTATTAACAAAATAAACCAAAAGCATCCTGGATTTTTCAATCATTTTGAAACTGAAATCAAAAGTGGTGATGTTGGCCGGGTTAAGGTTGCATTAATAGGCGCTACAAAAGCTTTGCGCGAGGCTGCAGAATCAAACAACGATATTGCCGATATTAAGGTGAATAAAGATGAGCAGGCAAAGTTGTTAAAGCAAATGGATGCTGATAATGTTAAAGGAATGAAGAAAGAGCAGCTAACTGCCCTATTGAAAACCGAGAAATATAAAGAGATGCTAGCAAAAGCATTCGGGTCAAAGAGCAGTTCAAAATCTTCAACTAATTTAAGTGCTCAAGAAGCAGATCTTGAAGAAGCAGCCTCAAAAGATGTTAACAGAAATCTTCACCGTGGGGTAGAAACCTATGTTTATGTAGAAGTTGTTCTTGTTCTTGTTGTTGCTGTTGCCGCTGTATTTGCTGCAATTCTTGGCGAAACAGAACCTGTAGACACTCTTGATCCTGAAGGTCCGCCAGCTGACGATGCGCCAGTTCCGGTAGCTTCGTTAAAAACCACTCAGTTCCTTTCTACAGTAACCAAGTCTTTCGCACATTAATTTTAATAACAAGAAATCTAAGTTAATGGGCCCGGTTTCGGGCCCAACTTTACTATGCCAAAAAATATAAAAGTATTTGTCCTTTTCTTAGCCGCTGTTTGGATTGGACTATTTATCTCATTGATATCGGTTTCGCTAAACTATAATGCGATGTCAACCTACTTTTCTGTTCAGAGCAGATCTATTAAGCTGCTGATGCCGGAAGGATGGGGTTTTTTTACCAAAAACCCTCAGGAGCCACGGATTTATTATCTGATTAATAAAGAAAACAAGTGGGTGATGGATCCTAACACTAGGCGGGCAAACCTGCATAACTTTTGGGGGCTTAAAAAGCGTCCGGCACATTACGGCGTTCTCTATTACACCCAAGTGCTTAAAAGAATCCCCATGGCTACATGGTTAAAGCTAACTGACCGTAGTTTTAGTAAACTTAATTTAAGTGGTCCTTGTATCATTCCCTTTAATATCAAAGTCGCTAAAACCTATCAGGAGGAACTTCCAAACCAATTGGTTATTGTGAAACGCAGAATATTGCCATGGGCTTTCCGCGATTTTCGGGATCAGACTGGAGATTCTGTTATGGTTGCCAAAGTAAATTTAATCTATGAATAACTTTCTCTTTATTTCCTACCCGCTAAAAAATCCCTGGACCAACGTTTACGGAGTAGCAAGATCGCTTCTTGCATTGGGTACATTGCTTACCCTCTTACTGAACAATAGCAGTATTTTATTTCCGGAAAAACTATCCGGTATGCAGCTTATGCAATATAGTGGATTAAACCTGTTACGGATTAATTACTTTTTTATATTACGCGATTATCAGGTTTTTGCACGGATATTAGCCATGCTGATCTTATTATTTGTTATTTCCGGATACAGGCCAAGGTTTTCAGGGATCCTTCATTTTTGGATATCCTCAAGTTTTGCTACTTATTGTATCTGTATCGAAGGGGGGGATCAGATTACGGCAATTCTCACTTTATTGTTACTGCCAATATGCTTTACAGATCACCGGCAATGGCATTGGGATGTGGCACAAAAAACCGAAGGGAAATCTAATGATTACCTGAGGATTGTGGCGTTATCTACATTTCTTTTCATCAGGGTGCAGGTATGCCTGGTTTACCTACATGCTGCAACGGCTAAATTTAATGTTCGAGAGTGGATTGATGGAACAGCCACATGGTATTGGTTCAAAGACCCAACATTTGGTCTTAATTATTGGGTTTCGCGCGTGGCAGAACCATTGGTCCAAATTCCATTTTTTGTTGCAATGATCACCTGGGGTTCGCTTGCAATTGAACTTATGCTCTTTTTATCTCTCTTTCTGGAAAAGGAAAAACGTAAATATTTTCTCTGGACAGGTATAGGTTTTCATTTTATGATACTGGTTTTTCACGGGCTTTTTGCTTTCTTTTTTGCAATGGCCGGGGCACTTATCCTATATCTTAGGCCGGTAGATATGGAATTCAGTTTCGCTTTTTTACGGCAAATTCGCATTTTTAAGCCGGGAGACTTTTTTAATACAATACGTTTAGGCAAGAGAGAAACACACTTAACGCCAGAATTTAAACCCCAAAAAGCAGATAACAGAAGTGAAAATATGATAATGGAGTAATCAATAATCAGTTTTTATAGTGAAATGAATACCCCAATCAACTTTCGCCAAAAATATACGGTTTCTATGGATATGATGACCAGATTAATCACTTTAGTGCTGATTGCAATCACCATCTATGTTGTGTACCAGCAGATCGTAATTTTTTTAGAAAAAAAAGAGATGAATACCATTTTTGTTGGGGCAATCCTCATTTTAGTTTTATTATTATCCATTGCATTTAAGCCGCTTTCTTACATTTTGACTGTGGATAATTTAGTCATCAAGCGGATTGCAGGAGATATTCTTATTGCTAAAAATGATATAAAATCTGCAGAACTCCTTAAATCAGGTACTTTAGGTACATTGGTAAGGGGATTTGGAATTGGAGGTTACTTTGGCTATATGGGCAGTTACTATAGTTCGAAAATTGGCTGGTTAACAATGTATGCTACACGCAGGGATAATAGAATACTGATTACAATCAAAGATGATAAAAAGATAATCATTACACCTGATGAGACAACTTTAGCCGCTGCCTTAATAATATAGATTACTAATTACTCAATTCATTCCCCGGTATTCATTGGGCGTACTCCCAACCCTTTTTTTGAATAGCCGGATAAAGTGCTGCGGATATTTAAAACCAAGCTCGTAAGCGATTTCGCTAACCGTTTTACTGCTGTCGAAGATTTTATTTTTAGCTACATCAATAATTTTGGCCTGAATAAATTCCTGGGCTGATTTACCGGTTTCCTTTTTGATCAGGTCTCCAAAATAATTTGCCGAAAAATGAAGTTCCTCTGCACAATAGGCAACAGAAGGGAGACCAATTGAATAAGGTTTTTCTGACCTGAAATAACCATTAAGTAATTTTTCAAAGTTCTCCAGCACACCTTTGTTTACGGCATCACGTGTAATAAACTGACGATCGTAAAAACGGTCGCAATAATTCAGCAGCAGTTCAATATTGGAAGCAATAAGCTTTTTGCTATGCTTATCAATAGATTGCTGAAGTTCTGTGTCTATTTTGGCAAACAAATCCAATACCAGTTGCCTTTCTTTGCCTGATAGATGCAAGGCCTCGCTGGTATTATAGCTAAAGAAGTTATACTCACTTAACGTTTTTCCTAATGAAGTACCGCGGATCAGATCGGGATGAAATACCAGTCCATGACCCACAGGCTGGTAGTAATCTGTTTTATTTTCCACATCAATGGTTTGCCCCGGAGAAATGAAAACTAAAGTTCCAGCCTGATAATCGTAATTGTGTCGCCCATATTTTAAATCACCACATTTAACGTCTTTAAGGAAAACGCAATAAAGTTCAAAGTTCATTTTGGAGCCTGTGCGTTCATGAGCTTTAGAAAAGTCGAGCACGCTTATCAGTGGGTGAAACGTTTCATGATTATTAAAAGCATTGTATTCACTGATTGTATCAAAATTAAATTCCTTTTCCATAGCGTTATGTCTTTGCTTATACAAACTTAATTAATTCGATGGGCTTGCAAACCTATCTTATCTGCTAACCGTAATATTGGTAGTAAAAGCAGGAATCTGTCTACTCAGGTCTTGGATATAGAGCGGATATTTGTAATACAATCAGAGGAAATCGTCAAGATATGGAAACAATTAAATTAAATAACGGCATAGAAATGCCATTACTGGGTTTCGGGGTATTTCAGGTAACCGATCTGAAAGAATGTGAACGCAGTGTATCCGATGCAATTGATACCGGTTACCGTTTAATTGATACTGCAGCTTCTTATATGAATGAGGAAGCGGTAGGTAAGGCGATTAAAAATAGTCATATAGCACGGGAAGAACTGTTTATTACCACCAAAATTTGGATACAATCAGAAGGGTATGCCGGTACAAAAAGGGCTTTTGAAGCATCATTAAAAAAGTTGCAACTGGATTATCTCGATTTGTACCTCATCCACCAGCCTTTTGGCGACGTGTATGGCGAATGGCGGGCTATGGAAGAACTGTATAAAGAAGGCAGGGTAAGGGCAATTGGTGTCAGTAATTTTCATCCAGACCGGCTTATGGACCTGATTGTTCATCATGAGGTTGTTCCGGCGGTTAATCAGGTCGAAACGCATCCTTTTCATCAGCAACTGGAGGCGCAACGCTTTTTAAATGAAAACAAGGTGCAGATCGAATCCTGGGGACCTTTTGCGGAAGGGAAGAACAATATTTTTAAAGATGAACTGCTGCAGGCTATTGGTACACAATACAACAAATCTGTTGCTCAGGTTGTGCTTCGCTGGCTCATTCAGCGTGGTGTAGTAGCTATTCCAAAGTCGGTTCGTAAAGAACGCATGGCAGAAAACTTCGATATTTTTGATTTTAAGCTTAGCGATGAGGATATGAACTCCATAAAGAGCTTGGATACGCTTACCAGCAGCTTTTTTGATCACCGCGATCCTGCCATGGTGAAATGGCTTGGAGAAAGAAAACTGGAGCCGTAACCAGATAAGATCAGCAGATAAATCAGATAAATAAACATACCCTAAAAACAAGATTATGAAAACCTCAATTATCGGACTATTCTTCATCATCATGAGCATCACATCGGCTAAGGCACAAACGAGTACACCTACGAAAACAGAGCAGGAGATCATCAAGCTATCTAAAACCAAATGGGATTGGATGGCCGACAAAAATGTTGACTCTTTAAGCGTATTATTTGACGAAAAAGCAGTTTTCGTACATATGGGCGGAAGCTGGGGAAAAGCCAGGGAAATAGCGGTGATTAAAAGCGGTGGTATCCATTATAAAAAGGCCGATATTCATGCTGTTGCTGTGAATATTATTGGGAATACGGCTATACTGCTCAATAACATCACGCTGCTCGCGGTGGTTGGTGGCAACGAAGTAAGCAATCCGTTTATCGTAACCGAAGTTTATGTTAAACAAGGCAGTGGCTGGAAAATGGGTTCATTATCCTTTACCAAAATAAATCAGCCTGCACAATAAATAACAATTTATGAAAAGAGAACTAAGAAATTATGCCAGCGCAATACTCTTGCTCACGCTTAGTTATACATCGCTTGAGGCACAGCAAAAAGTCAGTTCAAAACCTTTAACCATTGCAGCACAAGGGGCATTTTCTGCTGGTGGTATGGTTATAAAAAGCGACGGCGTATTCGACCCGCTTAAACCCTGGAATGTACAACAGGGCGGGCAAACAAGGCATGGCGATCATGCTGATGTTTTTTATCAGATCCCGCAGAAAGCAAAACGCTACTCAATGGTTTTTCTTCATGGTTACGGCCAGACCAGGAGAAGCTGGCAAACCACTGCCGATGGCAGGGATGGATTTTCTGACCTGTTTTTAAGGAAAGGTTACGGCGTGTATCTTGTAGATCAGCCCGGACGTGGCGAAGCTGGTCAGACAACAAAACCGGGGCAGATTACCGCAACACCTGATGACCAGACCTGGTTTACCCAGTTTCGCATTGGTTTGTATCCGGCCTTTAACGAAGGAGTACAATTCCCTAAAGACAGTTTATCGCTGGACCGGTTTTTCAGGATGATGGTACCGAATACCGGCAGTGTGGATGAATCAACAATAGTGAATGCCATGTCGGCTGTTTTTGAAAAATCCGGAGATGGTATCTTATTTACACATTCTGCAGGCGGTGCCCCCGGTTGGAAAACAGCGGTTAAAAATGATCATGTAAAGGCAATTGTGGCCATCGAACCCGGAGGATTTGCTTTTCCTGAGGGCGAAGTACCCGAAGGAAACCGTGGTGGCAAGGGATTACCCCTTAACGAATTTATGAAGTTGACAAAAATCCCTATAGTGGTTTATTTCGGCGACTTTATTCCAAAAGACGAAACCAACGCTGCATCCTTAAACTTCTGGCGTAACGTACTGGCCACAGGAAGGCAATGGGCCAGGGTGGTAAATGCCCATGGTGGTGATGTTACCATTGTTCATCTGCCTGAAATTGGCATCAGGGGAAATACGCACTTCATCATGTCGGATTTGAACAGTAACGAAATAGCAGAGGTAATTACAAAATGGCTTAAAGAGAAAAAGCTGGATAAATAATAAGCGCAATAAAATGAAAAAACTGATAATAGCCCTGGCTATGATATTTGGACTAAGCCTTAACAATAACGCAACTGAAGAACGAAAAGATGGCGAAACCTTAACCCTTAGGCAACAAAAACTGGTTGCCATCTCATCGCTAACAGCAAAAGGGGATCTCGGTCAGCTTAAAACAGCGATTGAAGGAGCATTAGTATCGGGCCTCACGGTAAACGAAATTAAAGAAGCCATCGTCCAGTTGTACGCTTATTGCGGCTTTCCGCGTAGTATCCGCGGGCTCCAAACCTTTACAGGCGTGCTCGACGCTCGCAAGGCCAGGGGGATTACCGATAAACGGGGCCAGGAAGCCACGCCGGTTCATAGCAATCGCAGCAAATACGACAGGGGTAAGGCGATACTGGAAAAATTAACCGGCGCACCTGAAACAGGACCGAAAACAGGTTATGCCGCATTTGCGCCCGAAATAGAAGTATTTCTCAAGGAGCATTTATTTGCTGATATTTTTGAGCGGGATGTATTAAGCTATGCAGATCGCGAACTGGTAACGGTGGCCGTACTGACAAGTATTGGTGGGGTAGAACCCATGTTGCGGTCGCATTTAAATATCTGTCTGAACGTTGGTTTATCGCCCGGCCAGTTGCAACAGTTTGTGGGTTTGATCAATCAGTCAATTGGCAAGAAAGAAGCTGATGCAGCACACATCGTGTTAAACGAGGTGCTAAAAAGCAGGAAGTAAGATATATAGAGAAAGAAGAAATGAAAAAAATAACATCAATTATAGCATTAGCCATCACAATGGCGGGTTTAAATAGTGCCGAAGCCCAAACCGGTAAAAAAGCAGCTTCGCAAAATCCTTATACTTTGGTGTATAGGGGAGCCATAACCAGTAATGAGAAAGGAAAAGTAAACATTCATCCGGTGAAATATAAATTAAACGGGATTGATATCGCTGCAAACGTATATACACCTGCAAATTACCATGTCTCAAAAAAATATCCTGCTGTTGCGGTAGCGCACCCTAACGGCGGTATTAAAGAACAAACGGCAGGATTATACGCGCAGCGTTTGGCAGAAGCGGGTTATGTCACCATTGCTGCCGATGCTGCCTATCAGGGCGCAAGTGGCGGCGAGCCACGCCATACCGATAAACCGGCAAACCGCATAGAAGACATTCATGGCATGGCCGACTTTATTACGCAATTCGCCGGAGTTGATGCAAAACGTTTAGGGGTTTTAGGTATTTGCGGTGGTGGCGGTTATACGTTAAAAGCAGTACAATCAGATAAAAGGTTTAAAGCCGTGGCTACCTTAAGTATGTTCAACTCGGGCGAGGTAAGGCGTAATGGTTTTCAGAATACCCAGCTTGCAACCATACAGGAGCGTTTAAAACAGGCTTCAGCTGCCCGTGCACAGGAAGCTGCCGGGAGTAAAATCATTTATGCCGGTGTAGCAAGCATCACCGATGAAGAGATTGCCAAAACTTCAACCGATTTGTACCGTGAAGGATATGAATACTATTACAGAAGCCACGCACATCCAAATTCGACTTTCTTATACACCATGAGCAGCTTGTTCGACTTAATGACCTGGGATGCCACAATCAATATGGACTTAATTGAACAGCCGTTATTGATGATTGCAGGTAGTAAGGCCGATACAAAATACATGACAGATGAAGCATTCCCCAAAGCCACGAGGGCAAAAAATAAAGAATTATTCCTGATTGATGGGGCTACTCATATCCAAACCTATTGGAAACCCGAATATGTATTGCAAGCCGTAAACAAATTAGTGGATTTTTATCAAACCAACCTTTAAAATTCAGCATCATGAAATACTATTTTAGCTATACGGTAATGGTGATGGTTTTGCTTTTTGCAGCCTGCCGTAATGATCAAAAATTGGAAGCGGTACAATCTTCATCACCACATAAAGAACTTATTTTTCCGCAGGGTGATAAAAATACCAGTGATAATTTTGAAGGTGAAGTATGGGTAAAATCGCTGGCCGATGCCGATAGTTTAAATGAGAACGCCGTTGGTAATGTTACGTTTGCCCCGGGCGCCAGGAGTAAATGGCATGCCCACCCCGCCGGACAAATTCTTTTAGTTACAGATGGGGTAGGCTATTATCAGGAAAAAGGACAGCCCAAAAAAATACTACGCAAAGGGGATGTGATTAAATGCCCGCCAAATGTGCCGCACTGGCATGGTGCAAGCCAGGATACCGTGTTTGTTCAGGTGGCTATTACCGGCAGGCAAAAAGGGCCTACGGTGTGGCTGGAAGCCGTGAGTGATGATGTTTATCTTTCTAAAGGGTAAATAATATATTAGAAGGAAAACTTGAACCCGCATTCTTAGTGTATGAAACAGTGGGGTGGATGACTTGTGATTTAGGATTGAATTTTTACACGTGGCACACGTGCGCTGGCTAAGATTACCAGGCTAAATTTCTTAAATTTAAAAGCTATACTTACATTTATATATGTTTCCCTTAATAAATGCTTGTTGAATTATAAAGGCACGAATCTGGCTATTGTTTAGGCCAGGGCGCTAAGGCTTGCGCTAGCCCGGCCCTTATTTGCGTAAATGATAAATTTTGAACTTTAATGTGAAAAAGTTATTTTAGAAAACATGGCGGATCCTTCTGTTCCTGAGCACTTAAACCAAATAAATGATTAATGTACATTTCGAATGTGAAATTTTAAGGGCCAGCAGAAACAGGCTATTGCAATTAATTGAAACCAGTGGTAACGAAATATTATTTAAAATTCCAGCGGGTTTTAACAATAATATCATCTGGCAAATAGGTCATTGTATCACTTCTCAACAGCGGCATGTGTACATGCGTAGTGGATTACCGATGTATATCTCTAAAGCATTCATGGAATCCTTCGAAATCGGATCGTCTCCACGTTCCTGGGGAAATTAATCCGGATGTGAATGAGCTGAAACATTTATTGATTGATACCGTGAACAGACTTGAATCAGATCTGGAATCCGGAATATTTGTAAATTATGAGCCCTTTGAGTTACCCATCGGGTTTAAAGTGAAAAATCATATCGAGGCGCTACAAGCTGCTAACTATCACGAAGCGGAACATAGCGGCAAGATTTTAACTTATTTGAAGCTGTTGGGCAAAGCATGAAATAACCTTACTGGCGCAAGTCATCGTAAATAGAACGATAGGATGGATGACTTTTGCGATTCAGTATTTGACTCATTAAATTTTCTCGAAAAATTAAGATGTTGGTTTAACAAGGGCACTAAACTTACGTATGGATAAAAACACATTTTCATAAGCGGCACGCGTGCGCTAGTTAGGGGTTTTAATAGCGAAATCATCTGATTACTAATTATAACTAGGACAAGTTAGGAAATGGTGGTTGGAGCCTCTGTTATCTTGTTCATTTATTTTATATAATATTGTTTAATATGTGAAATAAAGTTAAAGAATATGTCTTTTCTATTATTAAATCTATAGTGCCCTTATTTACTCTTTGAATATACGATTCAATATTTTAATGCCTGTTAAAATATTTTTTAAAATAAATTTTGTTCTGTCAGGAATATTATTTAATATTGTGCTATAGTTCTTTGAAAGGTTTTTTAAAACTAAATGTAATAAATTCAAATCGTAAAGTGTAGCAATGCACAGCCTATTTAGGTCTTTTTGATGACCATAACTTTCCACCTCGTCACTTCACTTCTAAGTCTAACCGAACCGAAAAGTGTCGCGAAACCGCCTTGCCGTAATACGGTAATCCCGGAGTGAGAATGTTGACTTAATCGGATTAACCCGTTAATGAAATCATCGCTGTCTTTTTTGAAAATTAATGAAGCAGGATTCTGTAGGAGTGAATAATGAACAACGTATGTGAATTTAATTATAGCATAATTGAAAGAAGCAGGCAATATGCCTTTATAATTAAATTCTTAAAAATTATGGAAAACAATAGTTTAAAAAACATTGACAACCTAATACTGGGTATTGGGGAAATCCTTTCAAAGCACCGTTGTTCGTTTTCAGACGAAGAGCAAGTTCTTTTACGTGATTGTATTAACATGCTGGAGCAATCCAAGTCAGAGCCAGATCAATTGAAATGGCTATCGACATCTGTTAAAGTTATGGGGACGTTAGCGCGTATCTTTTCAATCTACAATCATCTTAAGGACTTATTTTAATCTGACACTCCTACTTTTTTCAAACTTTTGTTATGGACATAGGAAATACAATTAAGGAAATAAGAACAAAAAAGGGTTTAAAGCAAAATGAATTTGCCCAGAAATGTAGCCTTACTCAAGCTTACGTATCCAAAATAGAAAGCAATAGACAAGAGCCAACTTTGGGCGTATTAAAAATTATTGCTGAAGTACTGCAAACTCCACTTCCGGTTCTTTTTTTTCACTCGATGACCTTGGATGATATTGATCCTAAAAAACAAGAAGCATTTCAAATTATTCAGCCCTCAATAAAAGGGATGATAGAATCATTCTTTTAAGCCTATGCTGGATGTACCGAAATTACTTAGAATTTTAAAAATATCTCAAAAGGAGCTTGATCACCTTTTAAATAATATTGACAATTTTTATTATTTAATTAGTAATCCTAAGTTAGATAGAAAAGGTATTCAATTAATCGATAAAAACGGTAAACCTCGCACGCGTGATCTTTATCCAAGCTTAACGTTAATGAAAAGCGTCCAAAAACGTATTCATGTACAACTCTTAAAAACAATAAAACTACCTAATTATGCATTTGGCGGTGTTGCTAAAAGAGACAACATTTTAAATGCAAAAATGCATCAGGGAAACAAGTTTTTCTTCAATACAGATTTAAGAAATTTTTATCCTGGGATTAGCCACCATCAAGTGTTTGAAATGTATGTAAAGAGAAATTTCTCTCCAACAGCGGCAAGGATTCTAACCAAACTTACAACATATAAGGGAATGTTACCACAAGGAACACCTACCTCACCATATTTGGCAAACCTAGTATTTGTAAGTGCAGGGCTTGAATTGGAACAATTAACTAAAAAACATGGAATGACTCTAACTACTTTTGTTGACGATATTACAATCTCTTCAAAAACGGATTTCAAACCTTTTGTTAACGAAATATTACAAATTATTACATCGAAAGGTTTTAAAATAAGTCACAACAAGACTTTTTATCAGACTAAGCAGCCTAAAGTAACCAATGTCATTGTAAATAATAATGGTATTCAACTTCCTGATAGCTATAAAAAGAAAATCGATTCATTTGAAGATAGAGAAACACCACAGGCAAAAGGTACAATCAATTACTATAAACGGGTATATAAAATCAGTAAAATCAAAGCTTCCAAGATAAAGGAAAAGACTTTTCCCAAATCTTAAAGCATAACTAGTTTTAATAATCCCCTCGCTAGCGCACGCGTGCCGCGTGTGAATTTAATCTATCTTCTAGTCTTAGCGTCTCGCTAAGACGAATTATACTCTCAAAAAAAAGCCCATCTTTCGATGAGCTTTTAATCAGTAACCTTAGGACATAGATTCACGGATGAATTTATAGAAGATTTGCGCCCTTCAGCTAAAGTTCTTCAATAGGTTTTTAGGCTGATTGAAAATGCCAATAAAAAGGCGTCGAATGGTTTGCGAAGGAGTATCGCCAAAAGTGGGCATCAGACCTAATGCGCACTTTTCGGTCGTTCAAAATCCTGATAAAACCATTCTATTGACCAGAGTCGCGATGCCTTTTCAATATATTTTCATAATACTGTTCATACTCCGCATATACCACTGACAATTTCGTGGGCATTATTTGGACTATTGGAGCCATTATATTTGCATTTTTGCCTAGTAATAATGCTTCGCAGTATGAAACATTCAAGGCATTCTTTAAGGTATCATTCATAAGATCAATCCTCGATTCAAGGAAATCAAAACATTTAGTTATTTCCGGGATGTTGTTTTCCTCTATCAGCTTATTAGTATAACCCGCAAACACTTCCATACGCATATGTACCAGATACCTATCTTCCTCTTCAATATCTGTTTTTAGAGTGGGAAATGATTTTATCAAATCCTCGAAAAAATCTTCGTCGCTCATTGCTGATTATTAAAGAATCAAATTGGTGATTAATACGAATATCCAAGCAAAAATTTGTTCTCCTCCGGCGTTCTCATCTCGTCTTAGCGTCTCGCTAAGAAAGCTAACTAATTATAAATGGACCTGAACCAAAAAAAAGCCCATCTTTCGATGAGCTTTTAATCAGTAGCGGGGAGCAGGATCGAACTGCCGACCTCAGGGTTATGAATCCTGCGCTCTAACCATCTGAGCTACCCCGCCGGGTAAATATTTACTTATAACGTAAATACCGATGTGGTTATTTTTAAGAGCTGCAAATATAGAATAAATATACATTTTAATAAAAAGAAATGTGAAAAATACTTTAAGGCCTTAATGCTCAGTAAATTTAAATGAATTTGATGTGCTTAAAATTGAAATACGCGCTTAAAATAATGACAGGTTTTGTTCTCACATAAAGATAAAGCGTCGCTTTTCTGCAGTTGGTTAAATTAAACAAAGCGAAAAATATTCAAATAATTAACCGGTTGATCACCATATGGTTTTTGATGCAGATCAGGCCAGAATATTGGTAACCGGGGTTGTCTGATACTAATATAATTAGGTTTTCTATTAGATTAAGCATGGTTTCGGGTAAAAAGGCTCTGTTCAGGCTTTGGAACGTTTGTTTGATACAAAATAAGGTCGGCACCGGACATATTAAGTATCAACGAGGGTTAAATAAGTTCGAAACCGGACTTATTTAGTTCCAATGAGGGTGAAATAAGTATCAACGAGGGTTAAATAAGTTCGAAACCGGACTTATTTAGTTCCAATGAGGGTGAAATAAGTATCAACGAGGGTTAAATAAGTTCGAAACCGGACTTATTTAGTTCCAATGAGGGTGAAATAAGTATCAATGAGGGTTAAATAAGTTCGAAACCGGACTTATTTAGTTCCAGCGAGGGTGAAATAAGTGTCAACGAGGGTTAAATAAGTTCGAAACCGGGCTTATTTAGTTCCAACGAGGGTGAAATAAGTATCAATGAGGGTTAAATAAGTTCCATTAGGGTATATAGTAATATGTGTTCAATAGATGGTGTTATAGATTAGCATTGCATCGTTTAGCGTTATTCAGGGCGGTTTAGCTGCTGTTTAATAAAATCATTCCCCGGCAAACCATACAGGCCTACCGGGGATGCATTTTATTAAGGTTGTGGTGGCGTAACGGTTTTCGCTTTTCGCTGTCCCGGGAAACGTTGACTAAGGTCGTCGTAAATGGCCTGCGAGCCCAATACACTGGATCGACTGGCACCTTTTACCGTGTGATAAAAAATAAGGGCAGCTTCGTAAGCTTCGCTCCCTGCTACCATTCCGGCATCTTCTACCGCTGTAATGAGAACATTTAACTGCTGATAAATGTCATACAGGGCGGCAGCCAGTTCATAATCTTTTGTGGCTTCCTCCAGATCCATATAAATGGGTACCAAACTGGGGTTGTGCCGGGCATATTCAAGCGTTTTTTCTACAAAGCTGAGGGTTTTGTTACCCATTTTTAGCATTCTCCTACGTTCTTCCGCTTCTAAACTAACAGTTAAGGCATTACCTAGATTGGCTTTAAATGCAACTATTGCATCTGCACTTGCTTTCATCTGTTCTGGTGTAATCACCGCTGAAATTCTGTTTTTTGGACTCATAATCCTGTTTTTTAAATGGTTATAAAATTGTTAAAGTAAACAGCATCAACAACGTGTATGCAGGCAGGGCTCCAACATAAACGCTAACAAAATCGTCAAAACCAGGATAAGCAGTTACATGGCTGTTCCTGCAGGTTTTGAATTTAATTGTGGGATGAAAAAACAGGGATGATGGTTTTACGGTGATTCCCGTTAAAACTTATTTGAAGATAAGATTTTTTTTAAAAAAGAACAATTGCTTGCCCATAGTCTTATTTAGTTTGGAATTTGGCATCAATTAACCAGTTTAAACAATTAACCAGTTAACCGATTAACCACTGACGAATGACTAATGAACCAATGATCAATAACCTAATGACCAATGAACTAACTACCTAACTATCCACCAAATTAACTAACTGTTGCAGATGTAGAATAAATTACCTTTCTTTAGAAAAATAATATTAAAAAATTCCGGAATTATCCTGGTAGTGTACTAACATGGCAGAAAAGAAAAAATTTACACTCGAGTACGAAGTTAGATCGTCGCCAAGAATATTGTATAGTTTTATCAGCGAACCTAATGGCTTATCGCAGTGGTTTGCAGATGATGTAAATTTCCGCGATCAGGTATATACCTTTACCTGGGATGATGAGCAGTTAAAGGCAAAACTGGTTTCGGTAAAAGAAAATAAACTGGTTAAGTTTAAATGGCTGGATGATGAACCTCAATGTTATTTTGAGATGGAAATTGTACAGGACGAATTAACCAATGATGTAGCCCTCTCGATCACTGATTTTACTACTGATGAGCTCCTTGCAGAGAAAAAATTAATCTGGGACAACCAGATCGATTATCTGATTAGCGTTTTGGGTGCATAATATTATCGCCGTATTGTTTACCTTTGTAGGGTGAAAAAAATACATCTTCTATTAATAAAAGCATTCGTGAAACCCTTCATAGCAACTTTTTTTGTTATGATGTTTATCCTGTTGATGTTTTTTCTGTTTAAATGGATTGATGATTTAATAGGAAAGGGCTTCGAATGGTACACCATTTTAGAGCTGATGTACTATGCTTCGGCCGCCAATGTTTCGATGGCGCTGCCCCTTTCGGTACTGCTTTCTTCTATCATGACTTTTGGTACCCTTGGCGAAAATTACGAGCTGGTGGCCATTAAATCGGCTGGTATTTCGTTGCAAAAAGCCATGCGCCCCTTATTTGTGGTGATCCTGATGCTTACCGTAGCTTCCTTCTTTTTCTCCAATTATATGCTGCCCAAGGCCAATTTAAAATTTGGCTCGCTGCTGTACGATATCCGGAATAAAAAACTTTCCTTCCTGATTAAACCAGGGGTTTTCAATAATGCCATTCCGGGTTATGCCATCCGTGTCGATTCTAAGGAAGAAGATGGGACCCTGCATAATATCATGATTTACGATCACCGGGAGAATAATGGTATTCCAAAAATTATCCTGGCCAAAGAAGGTAAAATGAGCAAAACCTCTGATGGGAAATTCCTGCAGCTTAATCTCAAAAACGGCATCCAGTACGAAGAGCAATCTTCTAAAAATGGCATGTACAACCCGAGGCAGGTTTTTACGCGGAACCGTTTTAAAGAAACCTGGCCGCGTTTCGATATGTCGTCTTTCGATCCGAATACAACCGACCCTAATGCATTTGGTAACAGTACCCCGATGCTCAATTTAAAAGGCATTGTAAAAAAGCGCGATTCGCTTACCAAACAGCTCGATACTTTACAGATTAAAACCATTGCCAACCTTACCAGTAACTTTAAGCAGTTTAATACCACTAAAGGTTATACCAAAGTAAAAGCTGCACCCCGCGAAATTAATGATGTGATATTGAAGAGCATCCCGAACGGATCGCGTAAGCTGGCGCTCGATAATGCCACCAACGTAGTGGCCAACATTATGCAGCATGTACCCAACTGGGGCCCGCGCCAAACCGATTTAAAGGGCGAAATTATTTTTGCTACTGTAGAGTACCAGCGCAAGTTTACACTGGCCGCTTCCTGTATCCTGCTTTTTTTTATCGGCGCACCATTAGGGGCAATTATCAGAAAAGGGGGGATGGGTTTACCCGTGGTGGTGGCCATCTGTTTCTTCCTCGTGTACCACATCATTACCACCGTGGCCGAAAAATCAGCACGCGAAGGAAACCTGAACCCGATATTCGGAATGTGGATCGCGGTAATTGTACTCTCGCCACTGGCCGCATTTTTAACGTATAAAGCCACCGTAGATTCGGCTCTTTTTGATGTAAATTACTACAAACAGCTTATCGTTAAAGTGTTTAAAAAGAAGGGAAAATAAAGGCCTTTTCCTTTACTTACAAATGATATTTTAATCCAAATAATGCGCCATAAGGTTGTACATTTGTACGGGTTATTGCCCTGGTGTAAAAGTGGTTTTAACAGGCCTTACGCAAGCTTTGCCCCATAATGCTATATAAAATGCAAACGAAATTAAACACAATAGAAGAAGCCATCGCAGATATAAAAGCTGGTAAAGTTATTATTGTTGTAGATGATGAGAATAGAGAGAACGAAGGTGATTTCTTAACAGCTGCCGAAAATGCAACCCCCGAGATCATCAACTTTATGGCCACTTATGGTCGTGGTTTAATCTGTGCGCCCTTAACAGAGGAGCGTTGTAAGGAATTAAACCTAGACCTGATGGTGGGCAAAAACACCGCCGCTTACGAAACCAATTTCACCGTTTCAGTAGATCTTGTAGGCCATGGCTGTACCACCGGTATCTCGGCAAGCGACCGTTCTAAAACGATGCTGGCTTTGGTTGATCCTAAAACGGATCCTGAAGAGCTGGGCAGACCCGGACATATTTTTCCTTTAATTGCCAAAGATGGTGGTGTAATCCGCCGTGCAGGTCATACCGAAGCCGCTGTAGATTTAGCGCGTTTGGCCGGCATGAAACCGGCAGGTTTGTTGGTAGAGATTTTAAAGGAGGATGGCGAAATGGCCAGACTTCCCGACCTGTTTAAAATTGCGGAACAGCACCAGTTAAAAATTATATCAATTGAAGACCTGATTGCTTACCGTTTAAGAATTGACAGCCTGATTAAACAGGAGGTTAGCATCGATTTGCCAACGGCCTGGGGCGATTTTAAAATGACGGCCTATACCCAGCTGGATAACAATGCAACACACCTGGCCATCTCGAAAGGAACCTGGAATGCAGACGAGCCAATTCTGGCCCGCGTACACAGCTCATGCGTAACAGGCGATATTTTCGGTTCGTGCCGCTGCGATTGCGGACCTCAATTGCATAAAGCGCTTGAAATGATCGAAAAAGAAGGTAAAGGGATTGTAGTTTATATGAACCAGGAGGGCAGGGGTATCGGACTGATTAATAAATTACGTTCGTACAACTTACAGGATGCAGGGTTCGATACGGTGGAAGCCAATATTAAGTTAGGTTTTAAAGGTGATGAACGCGATTACGGCGTAGGTGCACAAATCCTGAGATCGGAAGGTGTAACTAAAATGCGCCTGATGAGTAACAACCCAACCAAAAGGGCAGGCTTAATTGGCTATGGCCTGGAAGTAGTAGAAAATATTCCGATCGAGATTGCCAGTAACAAACACAACGAACGTTACCTGACCACCAAAAGAGATAAAATGGGCCACTCGATTATGAAAGGATAGGTTTGAGTTTGGAGTTGGGCGTTTGGAGTTTCCAGGCATTGAGCCCAGTCTACAAAAGGTTAATATAAAAAAGCCGGTAATTGAATGTATGTTCGGTTACCGGCTTTTTTAGTCAATAGTCTTTAGTCTTGAGTCCTTAGTCATGAGTCCGAAGCCGATTAATTGAGCGGGTATCCCTACAGTTCCGTCATTCCGATCCCGAAGATTCGGGAAGAAATCTATATGGATTAGTTCGAAGCCGATTATTTGAGCGGGTCATCCCTACAGTTACGTCATTTCGACCGGAGTGCAACGTAGTGGAGAAATCTGTTTCGTTAGCTACTATCGATTAATCCAGGCATGGAGTTTGTCATCCTGAACGGAGTGAAGGATCTGCAGCCAATAATCACTTCCCCTCCGCTGTGATCATTTTAATGAGCTTGTGTATTAACAAAGGCAGTAGTTCTTTTGTTGAAGATTCTTCACTCCCGAAGATTCGGTAAGAAATCTTTTAAAAGTGCCGCAGCTTAGTTTAGGTTCAAAGATCTCTCCACTCCGCATTGCTTCGTCGAGATGACGACCTATCAATAGAAATCTGCCAATCAACCCGGCATTGAACAATCCACTATGAACTAATGAACCAGTAAACTGATGACTAATAAACTAATGACTAATGAACTAACCGCCTACCTTCTCTCTTTCCCTTTGCTCTGATTAATAATTGCATCCTTACTGAGCGATTTATTCGTTTTAACCGGCGCTTCACTTTGTTTCCGTTTTAAATTACGGCGGTAGGCACCAGAAATTTTCTGGATAAACTCTTTAAACGTATCAAACTGCTGGGTGTACAACAAGCCAAACGAAGTTACATTCGCCGTCGGACTGATCCCGCTGTTTAAGAAAATACTCTGTTGTGTTGGTGGTTTGTTGGCTGCTTTAATGGTTAAGCTACCATCTTTCCTTAATAAAAATAAAGCCTCAACCTCTCTGCCCACGTTGTTATCGGCGAAATTGATCAAGGTAAAATCGTTCACACTGTTCCTATCTACAATACCGGCATTGATAATTAAACGGTCGTTAAAGAACTTGAACGATGCATTGGCCTCACTTAACGAGCGCACGTTTAAATCCACAAAATTTAAGTTTAACGAAGAGAGTACGTTGTTAAACTGGTTAAACACCAGTTCCGTTGCTGTACTGGTTGCCGTAGAGCTCAACTGGTTGCCGATAGATTCTCCACCATTTCCGGGCGCAAAACTCCTTCTGATAATTAAACTGAAAGCCTGTAAATTCAGGTTGTTCTGATCGCTGAAATAAGTCTGCAGTTCTTCCTTGATAGAAGGCTGTGAAGGGAAATTGATATCCAGTTTAATATCCGGTTTTAACAGTAAACCTGTTAATCCCATTTCTACTTCGGTATTTACCCTCTGGTTGGCATTACTGCTCGCATCGCGGTTGGCCGCTTTATACAAGTCGTTTAAACTTGCCCTTAAAGCATATACCGCCTTTAAGTTAATCTGCGCAGCCGTTGGATTACCTGTCCAGCGGATCGTTCCGCCCTGCCTGATGTCGAATTTCTTGTTGATGACTTCCTGCGCCGTAAAATCGAAACTTCCGGTTTCAATAATGTAATCACCCGACATCTCGAAATCGCCAAAACTATTAATATTCAGGTTTAATTCTGCATTACCTTTTCCACTCAGGTTACCCAGTGTGGTATAAATATTGGCTGTAGTATTTGGATCGATGGTTAGTTTAAAGCTAAGTGTTATCCCATCGAAGTTTGTTTTTTTCTTCACCACAACAGAAGAATCGCGGCTTACAAAATTGATGAAGTCTTTATCCGATATCGTTTCAGAACTGTTTAAAGGCAGGTTAAAAATCGTCCCTTTTTCAGTTTTGGCTTTAATATCGATTTTCATCTTATTTGTTGGCCCCTTAAAACTGAATACTCCTGTGCCATAGGCGCGGCCGTAATAAACTGAATTGTCTTTTGCGGTGGTATTTAAGGCCATTAAATTGTTTGCATTTACCGTTACATCCAGGGTAGGGTAGTTAATGTTGTTTAAATCAACTGAGCCTGTAGCTGTTGCTTCGTGCCCTTCCAGATCGTTCAGGGTAAAATTATCAAGCTTAATAATGCTGTTGTTCACCTCTACCTTATCGGTAATTACATAAGTGGCTTTCAGGTAATTTACCATCAGCTGGCCCTTATCAAGGGATAAACTTCCGTTAATCTCCGGTTTATCAAACTTTCCTTTTACGGTTAAATCTGCAGAGATATTGCCTTTTAAATTCGATACCAGCTCTTTAACAAACGGTTCTAATATAGTTAACTTACTTTCGTTCATTTTCACTGCAAGGTCTATTTCTTTCTCCTGCAGATCGAGGTTTCCCGTCAGTTTAAAAGTCTCCGAATCGTCTGCCACCACGCGGGTAAATACATTTATTTTTTTGCTTTCGTTGTTGTATGATGAGGTATCGGTTAACGTGCCAATGTAGATGTCGTTAAAGTTTAGCGAGTCGACTTTCAAATCGTCGGTAACCCTTGGTGCTTTCAATATGCCATAGAGATTCGTTTTTCCATTGGCATTTCCGCCCAGTTTAACGCCAAATCCTTTGGTAAAAGGGTTAAGGGTTTTGAGGTTAAAATCTTTAAGCCCCAGCGTAATCAGGTCTTTCGGGTCATTAGAAATCAAACCATCAATGGTTAACTGCTGTTTTCCATTGGTGAGGTCGAAATTTGTAATTTCCGTTTTGCCATTGTTCAGCACAATACGCACCTTTTCCTGGATGCGCCATTCTTCACTGTTTATTTTTAAGATAGAAGGCAATACACTTAGTCTGGCCGTGGTATCCTGGTTTTTGGTAAACTCTACCAGTCCGTTCAAATCGAGCTGATTCGCTTCGTCAGAATTCGACATTTTTACGTTGAAGGCCAGACTATCGTTCCGCAGGATATTCGAAATGTTTACATCTTTGATAAACAAACTGTCGTTAATCTGCACACGGTCGGATGTTACAATCAGCTGCAGCTGTTGCGTGGTGGTATTTTCATCAAGGATGATGTTGTTCACCACAATGCCATTATATTTCAGTTTCTTCACAAAACCGTTTAACGTAGCTTTATTGTTCCTCGAATCGAAATCGCCCGTTAAGGTTGCGCCTTCTTCGAGTTCTAAACCCGGGGCAAAGAGCTGCGCCAGCGGTTCGAATTTTTTAACCATCAGGTTAAACTCAAAAATCTGGTTTTTATATTTAATGATATCAGCCTTTAATGAAGGAATATAGGTTTTGGCGATGGCTTTGTAATAAGATACAATTGAATTTAAATCGTACTCGCCTTTAATGTTCGCGTCTAAAATGTCCGACCGGATATCAAGTACGCGGGTTGCGCCCGTACCATTGGCAGTTAACTGCACCGAATCTACACTGTAAATGCCTTTAGGATTCTGGAGTCTTACCTCCTGGATCAGTAATTTACCCGATATGTTATTGAGGTTAGTGCCCGAAAAGTTGGTGGTAAATTTCGCATCAACCATCAGCGAATCTTTTAACAGTTTTAAAGCTTTCAGCTTTGCTTTAGAAATGGTTGCATTAAAATTAAATACCGGCAATTTGGGGTTCAGGTTTACTCCGCCATCAAATACCAGCTTAACATTACGGTCGTTAATGCTCAGCTTGCCGTCGAAATATTTTTTATCAAAAGTACCATCAATTTTCACATTGTGGTAGCGGTAGTTGTTAAAGTCGATATAATCTACATCGCCGTTAATTTTCTCGGTGAGGTCTTTTAGCTCCGTTCCGCGGCCTTTTACATATAATGAAGAACTGATGCGGCCGAGGCTTTTTTCGTCAATAAGGTTGCCGATGTTGAAATCGTAGGTTTTTACATTTCCTGTATAAGAAGGTACATCGTTTTTATCGAGCTTCATGTTTACATCCGAAACTATGCGACCAAGTTTGGTTTTAAATTCGCCATAAGCGATAAAATCGTTCTGGAAACCAGTAAAACTGCCGTTAAAGTTAATGTTACCAAACTTGTTCACAATTACCGGGATCATTTTCTTTTTGCTGTTGGTAATGCCCATCAGCACCTCATCAAGATCGGTTTTGTTGGTGCCGGCCATCTCGATGTTCAGGTCCATAAAAGTTTCCCTCCATTTCGGCAGCCCCTTTAAAATAAAATCGCCTTTAATGTGTGTGGCTTTTCCTGTTCTTAACGAGAGTTTTTTAGCCTTAAGGTTATTCACCAATCCGGTAATCTGTCCGTCTACATCCAGATCGAGTTTCATCGTATTTAGCTCAGGTGCAAAGAAGGCAACATCACGAGAAGTAATGTGGCTGTCTTTAAAGTTGGCTTTCATCCGCACATTATCCACGTAATGATTAAAATCCCGGTAGCTTTTAAACTTCATCTGGTAATAATCGGTTAAACGGCTCTGGTTGGTTTCCAGCAAGAGGTTTTTTAACTCAATGGCATTGCTATCGATGGTAGTTTGCGCCGTCAGGTTTTTTAAATAAAATCCGCTGCGCTCTCTGAAAGTTAGGTTTTTGATATTGGTTTTAACCAGGTGGTTTTTCATATCAAGGCCTTCAAAAATCCCGCTCAGTTGTTTTACATCTACATTATCAAAATTTACACTGCTGCCCTGTGTGGTATCTTTAGCGGCGAAATTTTTATACCTGAAAGCAAATTTGTTTAAAATCAGGCGGCCAAGTTTTACATCAAAAGGCTTGCTCTTTTTTTTCTTTACCGTAGGTTTACCAGAATCGAAGTAGTTGATGATGAAATCGAGATTAGAAGACTTATCTTTGAAATCCTTTAGGAAAAAATGCCCGTTATTGATTTGGACGGTATTGATATCGATAATCTTTTTATCAATGGATAATTGATTAATATCGACCATAAATTGAGGTGTGCTCAATAAAGTGTCTTTTTGTAAATCAAGCACCAGTAAATCTTCCAAAACGATAGATTTAAAGGGTTTGATATACAGGCTTTTGATTGATATAGTGGTTTTGAGCTCTTTTGATAAATATGCAGCCGCTTTCTGAGCAAAGTAAGTTTGAACAGGCTTAAATTGCAGAGAAAAAATAACAAGCGCGAGCAGCAAAATTATTGATGCGATTACCCAAAGGAGTATTTTAAATAGTTTTTTAATAATTTTGCAGCTTAAATATTAATAATTTGTCTGTTATACTTGCTATCGAGTCCTCTTGCGATGATACTTCCGTTGCTATTTGTAACAACGGCAAAATTACTGCCAATGTTATTGCAAACCAAACAATTCATCAAAATTATGGTGGTGTAATCCCTGAATTGGCATCAAGGGTACATCAACAGAATATTGTGCCCGCCTTACAGCAGGCTTTAATTAATGCCAATGTAACAAAACAGGACATTAATGCCGTTGCTTTTACACGCGGACCAGGCCTTTTAGGATCATTATTGGTTGGTGTCTCATTTGCGAAATCTTTTGCATTAGCCTTAAATATACCTTTAATTTCTGTCAATCACATGCATGCGCATATTTTGGCGCACTTTATTGATGATCCAAAACCGAACTTCCCTTTCTTGTGCCTCACCGTTTCGGGCGGGCATACGCAGATTGTACTGGTGAAAGATTATTTCGACATGGAAATTGTGGGCGAAACACTGGATGATGCCGCAGGAGAAGCTTTTGATAAAACGGCTAAGCTACTGGCATTACCTTATCCGGGCGGACCGCTGATCGATAAACATGCAAAGCAGGGAAATCCTTTAGCTTTTAAATTTGCTGAACCGCAGATCGCCGACCTGAATTTTAGCTTTAGTGGTTTTAAAACTTCCATTCTGTATTTTATCAGGAAACAGGAAAAGGAGAACCCGAACTTTATTGCCGAAAATTTAGATGATATTTGCGCGTCGGTGCAGCATAGCATTGTTCAGATTTTGTTAAACAAGTTAAAAAAGGCAGCAAAGCAATTTGATATTAAGGAAGTGGCCATTGCCGGAGGTGTTTCGGCAAACTCTGGTTTAAGAAACGGATTACAGCAGGCCGCTGATGAGTTGGGCTGGAACATTTACATTCCCGCCTTTCAATACTGTACAGATAATGCGGGTATGATTGCCATTGCAGGTTACCAGAAATACCTGAAAAATGATTTTGTAGGGCAGGATGTTTCGCCGATGGCGAGGATGGAATTTTGATAGATGGGTTAATTGGTTAGCTGTTGAAATCGGTTAATTGTGTTATCATGACAATTGTTTAATTGCAGGATTGTTAAATTGTTAACTGGAAACTGCCAACTGATTAATTGGTACATTGGTCATTAGTAATTGGTACATTGGTCCTCATTATGTCGTCCATTGCGAGAGGACTTTTTCAGCCGACTAAGCAATCTTTTCTGAATAGAAAAAGATAACGAGGGGGCGCTTGCACTGGAAAAACGAAGGAAGCGAGGAAATTGATAAAATGCTTTTCTGTATTCTCTTCGACCACGGAAAAAAGCAGCTTATAACGCTGCAACTTTAGTAAAAGCGGAAATAATAAATAAACGGGCAGTTAAATCTGTCGATTAATCATCCGGGTCCAAATCCGGAAAAAAAACTATATATGACTGGAGCATCGTTAATATTCTGGATTGTTTGTGCAATACCGCTTATTGCCATTATTTACTGGCTGATCAGGAAAGATAAAAACAAACTTAAAGGAAGCTGGGGTGTGATTATTTTAGGTGTACTGGTTATTGCTGCACTTTTGGTAATCGTATATGTGACCAAAGACTTTGATACTGTTTTTAGTCAGAATTAAACCTAATCTTTATTAAGGGAGATGTTGAAATTCCTTAAAAAAATCCATTAAGTAAAACGCCCTGTTAAAGATAATTTAACAGGGCGATTATGTATTTTAATCAGTTAATCTCTGGCTTATTTCTCAGCCAGTTTATCGCCGGTTACTTCGGTCTTGATTTTGATTTCCAGTTCTTCAGCAAGTTCTGGATTGTCGCTCAACAATTGTTTTACGGCATCTCTACCTTGTCCGAGTTTGGTATCTCCGTAAGAGTACCATGATCCTGCTTTTTTGATAATTCCAAAGTCGACCCCTAAATCTACAATCTCACCGTTTTTAGAAATACCTTCGCCAAACATCACATCAAATTCTGCGATACGGAAAGGCGGAGCCACTTTGTTTTTAACGATTTTTACTTTAACACGGTTACCAGAAACTTCGTCAGAATCTTTGATCTGTGAAATACGACGAATGTCCAAACGTACTGATGCATAGAATTTCAACGCGTTACCACCGGTTGTGGTTTCAGGGTTACCGAACATTACGCCGATTTTATCACGCAACTGGTTAATGAAAATACAGCAACATCCGGTTTTTGAAATTGTTCCGGTTAATTTACGTAGTGCCTGACTCATTAAGCGGGCATGTAAACCCATTTTACTATCGCCCATTTCGCCTTCAATCTCACTTTTAGGAACCAGGGCCGCAACAGAGTCAATCACAATTACATCAATAGCGCCAGAACGGATCAGGTTATCAGCAATTTCTAAAGCCTGTTCACCATTATCTGGCTGAGAGATTAGCAGGTTATCGGTATCTACACCTAATTTCTTTGCATAAAACTGATCGAAAGCATGCTCTGCATCGATAAATGCTGCAATACCACCTTTTTTCTGTGCTTCGGCAATAATGTGTGTAGCTAAAGTTGTTTTACCAGAAGATTCTGGTCCGTAAATTTCAATAACACGGCCTTTCGGAATACCGCCAATGCCTAAGGCAATGTCTAAACTGATTGATCCTGTAGATATAAAATCTATAGGTTCGACAGCAGAATCGCCAAGTTTCATGATGGTACCTTTACCGTATGATTTCTCTAGTTTATCTAAGGTTAGCTGTAAAGCTTTTAATTTATCTGGATTTGCAGTGCTCATATCTTTTTTCATTGATTGCGTAAATATAATTGATTATCGGCTAATATGGTCAAATGTTAATATTTATAATACTAATATATTTAGCTAAGGTAAATGTTTTTTAGCTAATGTCAATAGTAAAGTGAAAATAAATTTTTCAGGCTTTTAATTTATCTCTTTCATTCTGTGCGGTTAAGCGCTCGAAATACCTGCACATGTAGGTAATTTCGCAAACATCACATTTAGGATTTCTGGCCACACAAACATAACGTCCGTGCAAAATTAACCAGTGGTGCGCAATGTGGATATCGTGTTCGGGAAGGTTTTTAACCAGATCTTTCTCTACAGCCAAAGGAGTTTTTCCATTGGTTAAACCTAAACGGTTGGCTACGCGGAACACATGGGTATCAACCGCCATTGCAGGTGCATTATAAATTACGGAGGCAATTACATTAGCGGTTTTCCGGCCCACACCAGGCATTTTCTGCAAATCATCTATACCAGAAGGCACTATATCATTAAATTCGTTCAGCAGGATATTGGCCATGCCCACCAGGTGTTTGGCTTTATTGTTAGGGTAGCTGATGCTCCGGATGTAATCGAAAACAATATCGGGGGTAGCCTCTGCCAAAGTTTTTGCATTTGGGAAACGCTGAAAAAGGGCAGGGGTAACCATGTTCACCCTTTTATCGGTACACTGTGCAGAAAGGATTACAGCAACTAGCAGCTGATAGGGGTTATTATAATGTAACTCGGTTTCTGCATCAGGCTGCTTGGCCGAAAAATGTTCTACAAAAAGTTTGTAGCGTTCTTTTTTTAGCATAGGCAAATATAGGGGAAAGATGGAAAATGGAAGAGGGAAATGTGTGATGGCTGGCCATTAGTTTATTTGTGAATAGTTTGATGGTTCAAGGCTGATAGTTTAATCGGTTAATTGTTTAAATCGGTTAACTGATGCCAGACTCATTACATCGGCTCATGACTCTGGACTTCAGACTAATGACTAACCTCTATTTCCCTCAATAACTTATCACATTCAGCAAAGGCATTATACAGGTATTTATTGCGGTGTTTTTCTCCCTGTCCGCTAAAGGAAACCGATTTCATAACCAAGCCCTGCATCCATTGTTTGGTTTGCCTGCAATAAGCCTGATCTTCGGTTCTTAAATAGTTAAAAGTATTAAATCTGTTGTAGCAGCTCATGCGGTCTTTAAAATCCACTAAGTAGGAAATACTCCCCAAAACATCACAGTTGTACCAGTTGAATGTGTGGGCCGGGTCGATGGTTTTTTTGCTGCTGATGGCATACATATTCATATCCGTTAAGCAGTATTTTACCTGCTCCACAATTTTAATAGCCAGCCCGGTATCGGTAAGGTGCCCGGCCTCAAATGCATACCTGATCTGTTCTAATGTGCCTGTTATGGTATCTTTCGACCATATTTCGGTACTGGGTATTTCTAAATAAGCGGCATGCAGCGCTTTCGAAATTTCGATAATTTCATCAGAAAGAAAGGAAGAGTTAAAAGGTACTTCGAGGTTATTGGCGCTGTTTGCCCAGAAAAATAATTTAAAACTGGTGAGTTCGGGGTATTTAAAAAAATGAAATACAGGAATGTCGTCAGTAGTAATGGTAATGTGTTTCTCCTTACTGTTTTTAATTGCCTTAATATTATCTAAAAGATTGCGCAGGTAATTTACCATATCTAAATCTTCGTTTACGCTGAGGTAACTAAAAGTAACCGATAGTGATTGCTTTGGACTATATAAAAAAGGTACATCAAAACAATCAGACAATTTGATAATCTGCTGGAAAGTGAGGTTGCTGTCGCCCCTTATTTTTTTATATGCTTCGTTGGTGCTGATCCCTAACTCTTCGGCTACACTTAGTGCCAGGTTCTGGTAATCGGGAAGCGATGATTTAATTGCCTGAAAAAATAAAGCCTGTTGGTTATCCATAAAGATTAATTTTTGAATTCAAAATAGTGTTTTTTAATAACTAAAAGAATTATTTGACTGGTTTAAATTTTAAAGTATAATTTTTAACAAAAAAAATTTACCTGTTTTTTATTTTAAAGATAATTATATGCCTGTTTGTAATCTTTAAAGTTAATTGATGGATGTTTAGAGTTTTAGATTTGATTAAGAATTTAAACGGACGTCAAAATGAAAACGAAAATCTCTATACCCATTATACTTCGCGGTTATGTCGCGGGGTTTAATGTAAAAACAACAACATCTGATTTAGCTGTTTCAGCTGGTTTTTTCTTTTCGGGCTGTGCATCTTTTTCGGATAAGATGATAAGCCACCACAAAAGCAATTTATTGCAAAAAGATTTACCGCAACTCTCAGGCGTCTATCAGCTAAAACCAGATTTGGTGTATAATAAAGACGGCGAAGCTAAAGTGGCACAAGGCAAATATTTAATTGAAAATATTCATAGGTATATCAGTCAAAAGAAGATCGATTTGGATACTTCTGCCAATTTACGGCTAACAGTTAAAGTGCTCGATAGCAATAAGGTTAGCTTTCTTTTTCAAAAAGATAATGTGGTTCTTGATCGTGTAACATTACCGGCAGAATTACAACCAACAGGATTGCTGTACTTAGGTAATCACTATGTAAAAGCTATCGGTGTTCCATATTTATGGGGAGGTGTAATGAGTGAGAAAACAAGGATCGGTTTGGCGAATGACGGTGGCCTAATTCTGAATCATGTAACTGATCGCTCGGGGGAATCTTATTGGTGTTTTTGGGTGGTCATTCTTCCCAATCTGCCTATCATTTTAAAAGAATAAACTCAAAATAGTATGAAAAAGCTTCTTTTATTTTTCGTTTTAGCCCTGCTAGGCAATGCAGCTAAAGCACAGCGCGATTATGACAATTTCTTTAACGCTTTAAACGGTGGAATAGAGTTTGGCGCGGCAACATTACGTGAACCGTTAATGTCAGGTTTTATCGGTTATAACAAGCCTAATTCTTACATCAAGTTCAAGTTCTCTTCTGTAATGCAGGATACCTACGAGGTGAATGTAAATGGCGAGGACACTAAGGTGCCTGGTTTTTCGGAAGCGGCATTAATGCTCGGCAAAAAGGTAAAAATCAACACCAACAGCCGTTTCGAATTTGGTGCAGGTGCCGCAGTTACGAGCGATCTAAAGAAATACGATCAATCGAATAGCGATACCACGCGTGATAAAATTATACAGAAAAATGCTGCTGCACTTGTTGCAGAAGTGCGATATGTTTTCCGTTTTATTGATGATATCGGGGTTTCTATATCCATTAATGGAAATGTAAATAAGCAGAAAACTTTTGCCACTGCTGGTTTAGGTTTGGTACTCGGCTTAAAGTAAAATGATATTGATTTGAATGAATAGATTTTATACTGTGGGTTTTATTAACGGCACCGTCTTTTAATTATAAACCTGATGGGAACGGCAGCCCGAGCTTTTTATGCGAGGCTATAGTGTAATTTTGAATGATTGAATAATTGAATAATTGATTGAGTGAGTGAATGGATGGATGTTGAAACTCACTCATTCATTCAATTATAATGTTAATGAAAGGAGGTAACCGGCACTTTAACTTCTTCGGTTACGCCCTGATTGCTTTTAATTAACCAGAATGCAAAGAAAGCGCCAACCAGGGCCATTGCAGCACCCACATAAGCCGGTGAAGTATAATCGAATCCATACACTAATGGAAGTCCGCCGAAAAAAGCACCCAGAGCATTGCCAATATTAAAACTCGCCTGGCTTGCTGATGCCGCCAGCATTTCGGAACCTTTAGCGCTCTGGATCATCAGCATCTGGATGGGAGCAGCTAATGCAAAGGATACTGCACCTGTAATAAATGTCATAATTAAAGCCAAAGGCTGGCTGGCCGATACAAAGTGCACAATGGTTAGGGTAACTACCATGGTGAGTAATAATGCTGCAGATGCTTTGGCTGGCGAAAATTTATCGGCCAGTATTCCACCAATGTAATTGCCACATAACATGCCTATTCCCGCCAACATTAAGATATAGGTTACTGCATTTGGCGAAAAGCCTGCAACTTCTGTCATTAGTGGTGCAATATAACTGTACCAGGTAAATAAACCGCCTGTTCCGATAGAGATCATAAAAATAATGATCCATGCTGCTCTCTTTTTAAAGAAACCTAATTCTGCTTTTAAATCGCGGTTTTTGGTGGCATCTAAAGCCGGTAACCATAATTTTAAACTTAATAAAGTAACCAGGCCAACAAATACTACAACTGCGAAAGATATACGCCATGAGAAATTATGCCCGATAAAAGTACCCAAAGGCACACCCACAATATTGGCAATGGTTAAACCCATAAACATTAACGATACGGCCTGGGCAGCTTTTCCTTTTTCGGCTATTCTGCTGGCCACCACCGAGCCTACGCCAAAAAATGCACCATGGGGCAGGCCTGAAAGTAACCGGGCAATAAATAAGGTATTAAAAGTAGGGGCAAAGGCCGAAAATGCATTGAAAACGGTGAACATGATCATTAAGGCAATCAATATCATTTTTGGCGGATATTTACCTGCAATCATAATCAGTAAAGGGGCGCCGATTACCACACCCAATGCATAAGCCGAAATTAAATGACCGGCCTGGGGGATGGTTACTGCTAAATCTTTCGAAATATCTGGCAATAGACCCATCATCACAAATTCAGTGATTCCGATGCCTAAACCGCCTAAAGTGAGTGGAAGTAAGTTCTTGTTCATAGCGCCCTTAGTGTTAAAATTACACTATGCAAAGTTAAGGCTTTTTGCTTTAGGGGATTGTAAAAATTAGGACATTTATGGGGATGGAAGATGTGGTTATGGAAAATGGATGAGGGCCTGCGATAAATTGTTATTAGATTGTTTTATTGTTGAATTGTTTTATGGTTGATAGTTAGATGGTTCATGGACGATATGCAATAACCAAATTGCAATTACCAATAAACTAGTGCGGAATAAATTATGACTCATTAGGTTTTGGCGATTAGTGGTTAACAATTTAACAATCCCACAATAAAGCAATCCGGTAGCAGTTTGCAGTTACAGTAACCAATTCGAACAATTAACCGATTAACCAACATTGCAGCTACCAATAAACCAATGGCCAATGAACAAGTGAACAACCTAGCCATCGCCCATCTTACCTCTTCCATTTTCCATCACAAAAAAAAAGCTTGTCCCACCCTGTGAAACAAGCTTTTTTGGCCCGTGTAAAATTTACTACTTTGTTCTGCTGTAAGCTAAAATCTTATTGATGGTTTCATCTTGAGGATTTGTAGCCAGTCTATCTAACTTACTTTTTATTTGATCATAAAATAAGTCGATTTCTGCGTCAGATTCAATATCAGTTTTAGGCTGAAACATGTTAGGTGTAGGTAAATTTACATTGTTTTTTGATGTAGAGGTTTTTGTCATAAGCAACTGAATGTGATAAGTTTTATAAACTTAACGATTGTTCAGATGCTTTATTTCAACCCCTAAAATATTTTATGTAACAATTTCGCTACCCTTTATAAGTCATCTCCTTCGTCTTGAGCATTTTGCGCAGGTTGCTTAATGCATAACGCATGCGGCCAAGTGCTGTATTAATGCTTACATCAGTTAAATCGGCAATTTCTTTAAAACTCAAATCAGCGTAATGACGCATTAAAAGCACTTCTTTTTGCTCATCTGGCAATAAATGGATCATTGCTTTTAAATCTTTATGGGTTTGATCGCGGAGCATTCTGTCTTCTGCGCTCTCATCATAAAAGTGTAGCATATTGAATACATCCATACCATCCGAACTGGTGATGATGGGTGTTCTTTTTTCTTTCCTGAAATAATCGATAACCAGGTTGTGCGCAATACGCATTACCCAGGGTAAAAACTTACCTTCTTCGTTATATCTTCCTGATCGCAGGGTATTGATCACTTTTATAAAAGCATCCTGAAAAATATCCTCCGCCAGATATTGGTCTTTAACCAATAAGTAGATAGAGGTATAAATTTTACTTTTGTGTCTTCTTAAAAGTTCCTGCAATCCATTCTCGTTCCCGGTAATATATACCTTTACCAGGTCCTGATCGTTATATGATTGTAAATTCATAGGTTTACCTACACTAAATCCCTTACTATTTGCCAAAAATTAATTTGTAGATGTTTAATTTCTATAGCTCTTCTCCTATGTTTTTTGAATGTGTCAGTTTGGTTTTGAGGTTGTTAATGTTCAAAGAAAGTTATTTTTTTATCAAAAAACAAAAAATAAAATGTTAAAAAATAAATTAACCGTCTGAGTACCCTATTTTTGTAATTCCAAAAACCCTAACCACATTCTGGGGTTATACAATATATTCTTTACAATACATGAGCAAAAAAGAGGCCGAAAAAGATCCGCATAAAAATATTATCATAAAAGGTGCCCGCGTGCACAACCTGAAAAATATCGATGTTGCCATCCCCAAAAATAAACTTGTGGTGGTTACGGGTATGTCGGGTTCGGGCAAATCGTCGCTGGCTTTCGATACCTTATATGCCGAAGGACAACGCAGGTATGTAGAAAGTTTATCTTCTTATGCCCGCCAGTTTATGGGCCGGATGAATAAGCCTGATGTTGATTATATTAAAGGGATTGCCCCGGCAATTGCCATCGAACAAAAGGTAATTACTTCCAACCCACGCTCAACGGTTGGGACTTCTACCGAAATTTACGATTACCTGAAACTGCTTTTCTCGCGTATCGGTAAAACCATTTCACCTGTTTCGGGCAAAGAGGTTAAAAAAGATTCGGTAAGTACGGTGGTAGATTATGTAAATGCCATGCCTGAAGATACTACGGTAACCATTTTTTGTCCGCTGTATCCGCACAATAACCGTACGATTAAAGAAGAACTGGCTATCTTATTGCAAAAAGGTTTTTTGCGTGTATTGATTAACGATAAAATTGAAAAAATTGAATCTGTTCTGGATGATGCTGATTTTAAAGATGCTGAATTAACAGATGATAAAACCGTTCAGATCCTGATTGACCGGATTGTAACCAACCAGGAAGAAGAAACTTTAAGCCGCCTGGCCGATTCGGCACAGACTGCATTTTTTGAAGGAAAAGGCGATTGTTATGTAGAGACACAAGGTACTACGAAACATTTTAGCGACCGCTTTGAGCTCGACGGAATTAAATTCGAAGAGCCTACGCCAAACTTTTTCTCTTTCAACAACCCTTATGGTGCCTGCAAACGTTGCGAAGGTTATGGGAATGTGATCGGTATTGATGAAGATCTGGTAATTCCTGATAAGAGCAAAAGTGTATATGATAATGCGATTGCGCCATGGCGTGGAGAAAAAATGAATGTATGGCTGCAGAATTTTATTAAAGCTGCTCCGAAATTCGAATTTCCGATCCACCGCCCGTATAGTGCCTTAACCGAAAAAGAACAGCAATTACTTTGGACCGGAAATAAATATTTTGCGGGACTGGATGCTTTTTTTAAAGAACTGGAAGAGCAGACTTATAAAATACAGTACCGGGTAATGTTATCGCGTTACCGCGGAAAAACCACCTGCCCTGATTGTAAAGGTTCGCGTTTGCGTAAAGATGCTTCTTATGTTAAAATAGCCGAAAAATCAATTATCGATGTGGTTTTAATGCCATTATCAAAGGCTTTGGTTTTCTTTAATGAGCTGAAATTAAGTGCAAACGATACTAAAATTGCCAAACGTTTACTGGCCGAAATTGATAACCGCTTCCTTTATTTAAATAATGTAGGCCTGGGTTACTTAACCTTAAACCGTTTATCGAATACTTTATCGGGAGGAGAATCGCAAAGGATCAATCTGGCTACCTCACTAGGAAGTAGTTTGGTGGGTTCTATTTACGTACTGGATGAACCAAGTATCGGTTTACACCCACGTGATACCAATAAACTAATCGAGGTATTGGTATCGCTCCGTAATGTAGGTAATACCGTGATTGTGGTAGAGCACGAAGAAGAAATGATGCGAGCGGCTGATTATATTATTGATATCGGTCCCGAGGCTGGTACACACGGTGGTAACTTGGTTTTTAGTGGTAATTACGAAGAGATTTTAAAAGATAAAAACAGTTTAACCGGTCGTTATCTTTCAGGAGAAGAAAAAATTGCCATTCCGGAGAAACGCCGTAAATGGAAAGACCATATCCTGATTAAAGGTGCAAGGGAAAATAACCTGCAGAATATCGATGTGAAATTCCCGCTTGGCGTATTTACGGCGGTAAGTGGCGTTTCGGGTTCGGGTAAAACGAGTTTGGTTAAAAAAATCTTATATCCGGCGCTTCAAAAAGCAATCGGGAATTATGCGGGCGAACAAACCGGTGCTTATGATGGCATTTTTGGGAATTACGACCTGGTAAGTGCGGTAGAAATGGTCGATCAGAATCCTATCGGACGATCAAGCCGTTCAAATCCGGTTACCTATGTAAAAGCCTGGGATGATATCCGGGCGCTATTTTCAGGTTTAGCATCTGCAAAAGCTGCGGGATTAAAACCAGCTGCATTTTCTTTTAACGTAGAAGGTGGACGTTGCGATGTTTGCCAGGGCGAGGGGGAAGTGAAAATCGAAATGCAGTTTATGGCCGATATTTACCTGCCTTGCGAAGCCTGTAACGGTAAACGTTTTAAACAGCAGGTTTTAGATGTAACCTATAAGGAGAAAAACGTATCCGAAATTCTGGATATGACGATCGATGAAGCAGTTGATTTCTTTAAGGATGAACAAAAAATCCTCAACAAACTAAATCCTTTGGTTGATGTTGGTTTGGGTTATGTGCATTTAGGGCAATCATCCAATACTTTATCAGGCGGTGAGGCGCAGCGTATTAAACTGGCTTCGTTCCTGATTAAAGGTAACAATGCCAATAAAACGCTGTTTATTTTTGATGAGCCTACCACTGGTTTGCACTTCCACGATATTAAAAAGCTGTTGAAAGCACTGAATACGCTTATCGAGCAGGGCAATACAATTTTAGTTATCGAACACAATATGGATATGATTAAATGTGCTGATTGGGTGATCGATATCGGTCCTGAAGGTGGTGATGGTGGCGGTCAGCTGGTGTTTGAAGGGATACCTGAAGACCTGGTTAAGGTTGAAAAATCGTACACCGGAAAATATTTAGCATCGCATTTAAATTTAAATCCATAATTTCGGCAATGCTTTTTCTAACGTTTTTCATCGGCATCGTTCTCAATGCAATGGGTTATATACCCCCGGGCAATATCAATCTGACTGTTGCGCAACTGGCCATTAACAAAGGCATGCGCCAGGTTTGGTATTTTATCTTATCGTTTTCTTGCGTGGAAGTGTTTTTCACCTTCGGGATGATGCGTTTCGCGAGGTGGGCCATGAGTGATATCAACCCGAATGAGGCCGTAAGCGAGGTACGCCTAAGTACCCTGGTTGATTGCTTTATGATTGTGATGTTTCTGGTGATGGGTACCATTACCTGGAGAAACCGGAAAAAAGTACCTAAAACGAGCAATAAAAAAGAAGATAAACGCAGCGGAAGTGTTTTATACGGATTAATTTTAGGGGTGCTAAATCCGGTCCAGATTCCATTCTGGCTATTTTTTGGCAATTATGTAATTTTACACCAGTGGATTGAAACCGATTACCTATCGCTGGTTATATTTAGTTTAGGCTCGGGTGTGGGTTCTTCGCTGGCACTTTATGTATATGCCCATTTTGCAACTTATATTCAGGAGAAATTTGCGTTAAGCAGCCTGATTATCAATAAATCAATCGCGATATTTTTATATGCACTGGCCGCTTATCTGGTAGTGAAACAGTTGATTGTTATTTTATAATCCAGCCGGTTTCTGCATCGGCACTGCCAATGAGTTGATAATTACCAAAGGTGCCTAAAAGGCTTACGGTTTGCCCTTCTTTTAACGTTGTTTTAACGGCAGCTAAACTATCGGGTTTATCATAAACTTTTTGCTGAAGTACATTTATTTTAAGCTTTTTCAAGGGCTCCGTTGCTTTTATCAGGCCATTGCTTTGAATAAAACCAATGCTACCATCAGGCAGTTCTGCCTTATAATAACTTCCTGTTGCGGCATTAGCCTGTAAAATTGTGCCCGAATTTAGTGTAGCCAGAACAGTTCCTTTATTTTGTGGCGAAGCAAACATTTTAACGGCAGATGTGGTCCTTAAGGTTTTATTTAACCTGTTGCCCGGGGCAGTAACGTTCGCCGGAGTTTTGGTTACCGGATCTATAAAAGGCAATGGATTTACCGCACCGTTAAAAGTATAAACGCCAAAATGTAAGTGGGTAGGCGTAGTACGGGCATTGCCGGTATTTCCCATGAGGCCTAAGGTATCACCAATTTTTACTTCCTGTCCTTCTACCGCGATCTGTTCATCTAAATGGGCATAATATAAGGTATAATCTTTGCCTTTCGGGCGCATCCAAACCACTTTTCCACCCAGGTTATTTTCGTTTACCCGCGTTACCGTTCCTTCCGAAATGGCCAGAACAGGCATTCTGAAATTGCCGAAAATGTCTACTCCTTCATGCTTTCTTGCATCATTATCCCTGCCATCTCCCCAATAACTTTTAATACTGTTGGTATTTTTCGATTTTATCGGGAAAGCAAGCGATGGACCGGCTGTAATCTCCAATTCGTAGGCCACATTCTGCAACAGTTCAGGTTGCAGCCTGATCAGATAAGTGCCGGTTTCATCAATATCGAAAACAATCGGATTGTTTAAAGTATCGGCCGAAGTTATAAGTTTTTGGGCCTGATCTGTGTTATACCAAACATCAATATAAATTAAAGCACCAACGGAAGGCGTTTTGGCCAGTTTTATAGTTAATTTTTGCCCTTTGGTTGCATTGAATTTATAAGCCGCCGCCGGAACTTTATCTGCAGCAAAATAACCGTTTTCTTTATAAGGAATATTAATGTTTAATGCTTTTTGCGTGCTCACTGCAGCGGCATTTAACCATGCAGAACCCATCGCGGTTTTATCGAGACCCACATTCATTAATTTTCTTTGGTATTGCTCGTGCGGACTAGCAGCTTTAAACAGGTTAACAGATCCTGTTTTGCAGGAAATGATAAACGTTGCAAAAGCAATAGAGAAAAACCACAAAAGTAATCGGGGAGTTTTCATTATGCTAAGCCTTTTTTAAGCGGTTAAACACGGCTGCAGTAACCAGTCCGCCGATGACGTACCAGGCCACTGTTAAAATCTTTGTTTTATCAGTTTTGGTAACTGGCGTATCATCCAAACCTATTTTGTCGGGGATGCTTATGGCGCCCAGGCCAGCGGTAATGCCAGCAATTGCCCCTTTCAGATAAATATTTTTCCGGTCTCCTAAACCAATGGCACTATAATATAAACCATTGCTTATAATATCACCGGCAAGGGTAGCCAGGTAAAGATCGTTGCCGCTGGGCGCTTCGAGGTTTAAACTATCCATCGATTTCGATAAAGCCTCTTCGCCCAAAAGATCAATCCTGGGTGCATCAGCATCGAGGTGCCTCGCACTTTCATGTAATATATTTAAGGCTGCAGCACCTGCAAAGCCAGCGAGTAATGATTTAAGTAGTTTCATAATAGAATAATCCCTGTAAGCCGTAAATTGTTTTATTGGGGTGGATATTATGGCTTTAGCTGCATTTGCAGATTGGTATTTGTTATAAAATTGATACACGGATAAGGTTCTGTTAACCTAATCATAACATTAAATTTATGTTTAAGAAGCCTGGTCAACCTATTATTGGGCTTTAATACAAAACATATTTTATCCTTATGTCTAACAGACGATTTTTCCTGAAAAATAGTTTGGCTGCTGCGGTTGTGGCCAGTATTTCGCCAGTTTTATCTTCATTTGCTGATGAGCAGCATCCTGTTTCTGCTAAAACCGGTAAAGCGCCGAAGTTGCGTTTTGCTATAGCCTCTGATGGTCATTACGGGCAACCGGGGACTGAATATAAACTTCATCACCAGAATATTGTAAAGTGGTTAAATGAAGCGCACGATAAAAATCCTTTAAATTTTGTAATCATCAATGGCGATCTGGTTCATGATCGTCCTGATTTGCTGCCTGAAGTTAAAAAAGATTATTACGATAAACTTAAGGTTCCTTTTTACGCCATTCCGGGCAACCACGATAATGCCGATACCAAAATATGGAAATCGGTATTTGGTTATGAGGATAATTTTTCTTTCGAAAAAAACGGGGTAGGTTTTGTTCTGGCCAATACTTCGGATACCAAAGGAACTTATTTATGCCCTAATAACGATTTTTTAAAACAGGAACTGGACAAGTTCAAAAACCTGAAAACTGTTTTCGTGGTATTGCACATTCCACCACATTTTTGGGTACCCGAAAGTCCTTTTGTTGATTGTCCCGATACCATTAAATTATTGCATAGTTACCCCAATGTAAAGGCTGTTTTTCATGGCCACGACCATAGTCTTGATGCTGTTTTTTACACTGATAAACTTCCTCATTTTTTTGATGCACACATCGGCGGGAACTGGGGTACGGCTTATAAAGGTTACCGGATTGTGGAGGTTGATGAGAACGATAAAATTCAGACTTATCAGGTAAATGCAAGTCAATCGCCAATGTTAAACGAAACCAAATTTTAACAATTACATCAATGAAAAAGACATTTTTGATGCTCATTTTTGCTTCTGCGGTATTTAGCTGTGCTGCGCAAAAGATAAGTACAACCAAAACAGATGTTAAAGCAGGAACGGATGCCGCTCAACCTTTTCTGTTCTCTTTAAATACCCTCACCGCAGAAAACCCGCGCTGGAATATCCATTACTCTGGTAGTTATGGCGAAAGAACCAACGGACAATTTGGCTATGATGGCTTGGGTCAGCAGTTTGGTGTTAAAGGCTATTTAGGGAGCAGATTTACTTTATATGCTACAGCTGCAATCGGTTTTGCCAATGCCGGTGGCGTTACTTCTGCAGAACAGGCCGAAGTAATCAGGGATTTAGTTGGCGGAAAAGGTATTGCAGGCTTTCGGTTGGGTGCTGGTTTAGGCTTAAGCCGTGATTGGTCGAACATTGGCTCGGCAATCAGCCGGATTACTGCTTCATTCGACCGCACAAACTGGCGGATGGCGGGAAACCTCCGTTTCGAAAAAGCTTTTGATAAAACGAGAGACAAACTCGATTTTATTACCAGTTTTGGTTATCAGCACCGTGTTTCGAATGTTTTGTACATCGGTGTTGAAGCTTTAGGACAAGATTTAGAAGGTTTCTGGGAAAAAGACGAGGCAGAAGGTGGCGCAAAAGTAATGCTTGGCCCGTCAATAAACCTGGAACCAAACCATTCCAAACTGTCGTTTTCCATCTCCGGCGGACCAGTTTTCTACGCCACACGCAGTCAGGTAATCCCATCTGAAGCGATCCGCGAAATCGGCTCCGTGGCCTCGGGCAATGGTTATACCATCAGGGCTCTGGTTAATTTTAATCTTCACCGCTAATATTGCGTATATTCAATAAGAAAATGAAAAATACATACTTTTTAATATTCTTGTGTTTCCTGATTATTCAAAAGGGATTTGCACAATTGCCTGGTAAAAACGAAGCCTCAAAACAGATTTTATTGCCCAACGGATGGAAACTGAGTCCTGCAGGTCATTCCCTGCAATTGGGCGATCTGCCATTAAATATGCAGCTAAGTGCTTCGGGCAAGTACCTGGCCATTACCAATAACGGCCAAAGTACCCAATCGCTGCAATTGGTTGATGCCAAAACAGAAAAGATTATCGATGAAAAAGTTTTGAGCAAATCCTGGTATGGCATCGCTTTTAGTAAAGATGAAAAACACCTTTATGCTTCAGGCGGAAATGACAACTGGATTTTGGATTTCAATATCCAGAATGATAAACTGGGCAAAAGTGATACCATTAAACTGGGTCCGATCTGGCCTAAAGGCAAAATCAGCCCGGCGGGGATAGTGGTAAATAAAAACAACAATAAACTATATACCGTAACCAAAGAAGATAGCAGCTTATATATTATTAATCCTGGTGAGAAAAAGATCCTGAAGAAAATCCAGCTTCCGGCAATTGCTTATAGCTGTGTTTTATCTGCTGATGAAAGCAAACTGTATGCTTCCCTGTGGGGCGGAAAATCTGTTGCGGTTATCAACCTTGCTGCTGAAAAGATTGAAAGGCTCATCCCTGTAGGCGACCATCCAAACGAACTTTTACTTAACAAAAAAGGAAACATTCTCTTTGTGGCTAACGCAAATGACAATACCGTTTCGGTAATCAATACCTTAAATAATAAGGTAATCGAAACCATTGCCACCACGCTTTATGCTACGCAGTTAACCGGTTCTACTACCAATGGGCTGGCGCTGAGTGCCAATGAAAAAACCTTATACATTGCCAATGCAGATAATAATTGTCTGGCCGTTTTTGATGTAAGCAAACCAGGTGTAAGCCAGAGCCAGGGATTTATTCCGGTAGGCTGGTACCCCACAAGTGTTAAGGTTTTAGGATCGAAAATTTTGGTTACCAATGGTAAAGGCAATACTTCGATGGCGAATCCGCAGGGACCACAACCCGTTTCTAAGGTAGATAACAGTGGTTACCAAATGGGCAGCACGGCCAATAGCAGACTGCAATATATAGCAGGATTGTTTAAAGGAACATTATCTTTTATCGATGCCCCAAAGCCCGAGCAATTAAAAATATATACCAAACAGGTTTATGCCAATACACCTTTTAATGATAAACGTACGGTTACTGCGGATGGTGAAGCCGGCAACCCGATTCCACGTAAACAGGGTGAAAAATCACCGATTAAACATGTTTTTTACATCATTAAAGAAAACAGAACTTACGACCAGGTATTAGGTGATGTTGCAAAAGGAAACGGTGACTCTACGCTGACGCTTTTTGGTAGAAAAATTACCCCTAATCAGCATGCTTTTGCTGAAAATTATGTGCTGCTCGATAATTTTTATGTAGATGCAGAAGTAAGTGCCGATGGACACAACTGGAGTATGGCCGCTTATGCCACCGATGTGGTGGAAAAAACCTGGCCAACCAGTTATGGTGCACGCGGTGGCAGTACAACTTTTGAAGGCGGTCGGCCGGTTACCTATCCAAAAGGTGGCTTTATCTGGGATTACTGTCAGCGGGCGGGCGTAAGTTACCGCAGTTATGGCGAATTTGGCGACTACGGCAAAGCAAACATTAAATCGTTACAGGGCCACATGTGTGCAGCTTCTCCGGGTTTTGATATGGACATTAAAGACCAGATTCGTGTAGATGCCTGGCAGCACGATTTCGATTCGTTACTCGTGGCCGGTGTGGTACCTCAGTTTAATACTTTAAGAATTTCAAACGATCATACCAGCGGACAAAAGAAAGGGAAATACTCGCCACAGGCTGCGGTTGCAGATAACGATTTAGCCGTTGGCCGTATTTTGGAACATTTATCGCACAGTAAAATCTGGAAGGAATCGGTTGTGTTTATTCTGGAAGATGATGCACAGAATGGTCCCGACCATGTTGACGCACACCGCTCGCCGGCGTATGTGGTTGGTCCTTACGTAAAAAGGAATACGCCTGTACATACCATGTACTCTACTTCAGGTTTTTTAAGAACCATGGAACTTATTTTGGGATTGCCACCAATGAGCCAGTATGATGCCGCCGCCATGCCCCTGTATGAATGTTTTACCGCTAAGCCCGATTTTACGCCCTATAACGTGTTGCAGCCGCTTATCGATCTGGATACCAGAAATGTAGCAGTGAACGAGAGTAGTAAACGTTCTGAATTGTTCAACTTTGCCAAAGAAGATGCTGCACCCGATTTAGATTTAAATGAAGTGGTTTGGAAATCGGTTAAAGGCGAGCAATCGGTAATGCCGGCACCCAAACGCAGTGCCTTTGTAATTTTGGAGAAAAAGAAAAAAGACGATGATGATTAGTGACTATTCATGATTACGTTTTAAAAGTGATCGTCATTGCTAGGAACGAAGCAATCTTAAATCGCTCGCTATTAGCGATAGTTGTAAGATTGCTTTGTCGGCTGAAAATGCCTCCTCGCAATGACGATTCCTCTCCGGCACGTTGCACTAAAAAACATCTGTCACTAATATTTTTGTAAAATCAATTATCCTTCAGGTAACAAAAAAGGATTTTAGCGGCAATCAGGTTTAAATGGATAATATTTGCTACTATTGAAGGTTGATTAGCATGATGCAACGAGTACGTATTTCAATATAATTTAACCACAGATAAACAGCCTGCCCTGCCGTTCAGGCGGGGATGCACACAGATAAAATTCGTGTGTATCTGTGCTTAAAAACATTAACTTAATAACATTACCCGTAATCCAATGTCATTAATTTAAGCCATTCGGCACGGATAAATATAATTTAACCACAGATAAAAATCCGTGTTTATCTGTGTGCATCTGTGGTTAAAAACATTAACTTAATAACATTGCCCTGTAATAACGATCTTCTTTACAGCTTCCAGTCTGGTCTTTCGAAATGGCAGGTATAACCATAAGGGTTTTTCTGCAAATAATCCTGGTGTTCTTCTTCTGCATTCCAGAAATCTGTTTCAGGTACCACCTCGGTTACAATTTTGCCAGGCCATTTGCCGGATGCATCCAACTCTGCAATTAATGTATTTGCGGTATCTTTCTGTTCATCACTATTGTAAAAAATGGCAGAGCGGTAAGAGGTACCTACATCATTTCCCTGTCTGTTGCGTGTGCTTGGATCGTGGATCTGAAAAAAGTATTCTAATAATTTACGGTAGGTTAAAACAGTGGGATCAAAGGTAACTTCAATGGCTTCGGCATGTGTACCATGATTCCGGTAGGTGGCATTGGGCACATCGCCACCGGTATAACCTACAACGGTAGAAATTACACCCGGGTAATGACGGAGCAGTTCTTCTACTCCCCAAAAGCAGCCGCCTGCAAGTATGGCTTTTTCAGTATTCATATATCTTCCTTTTTTTTGATTAATAAAGATACGATGAAGATGTGTAAAGGGAAAGTAAAGAAGGATGCCGTTTAGTTGTATAGGTAAAACAAAACGGATATTTGGCGCGCAAGTTTTGTACCAATACAAAGCTTCTTCCCGACCTCCACATTTAAGCTTTCCCGAAAATTCAGGATGCCTTGTTGCTGTATGATGCATAAACCCTTGTCAATAAAACCCGACAGCAGCGGTTGCTGCTACATATCGCGTAGCACCAAACCCACATCGACAACCTTTAAGGATCTAATGGCTCGTCAAAATCGATTTGTAAAGATGTGGTATTCAGGTAAAATTCAGATTCGGTTTCGCTTAAACGTTTTCCGTTTTTGTATGGATAGTAGCCCAGTTCTTTTTTACAACGTTCCAGCAGGATATCGGTAATGTAATAACTCTGCGATTTTACGGTGCAAACCATTCCCGGTTTGTCAATTGGCATCCCATACCTGAACATCAGCCTTGCACAATTCCGCAGGTTGGTGGTGGTATGGCGGGCGTGCGGCTCCATAATAATAGCGCTTTCGGGTATCTGAAGTGTTTCCATTAAAAATTTCTTCATTTCATAAGCTTCGCTGAATTTGGTTTTATAGGGATGCACCCTTCCGCCCGAAACAACGATGAATGGTGCCATGCCTTTCTGGTATTGCAGGGCAGCTAAGCGACAGCGGATCATGCCTCCGGCACTTAGTGCAACCTCTTTTTCCTCTGGTCCTGCACCAGGCACTAAAATCAAACTATATGGATATTTTTTCCAATCCGTTTTTTTGATCTGGTTAAAGGCCGCAAGGTTTACGCCTTTTAGCATGGGTTCATAATCAGCTGCATCGTTTCTTTCGTTTAGTTCGAAGGCCGTTAAAGCAAATTGCATGGCAGGTTCAAAAAACAGGTTGTCTTTATTTTGCAGGGTTAAACCGGCACTGGCTGCAGTAAGTTCTGCGTATTCCTTATCTTTTGAACTGAAACTAATGGAATCGATTTTGGGATAATTGGGCTTATTCCCCTCAATATATACCCCAATAGCGTAATTGATGGCCTTAGCATCCTGTTCCCAGGCTTTGATTAAAAGATCTTTGTGAGTTTCTTTACTGTACATGGCATAACACCCTGAAGGAATTAAATGATTCATCACCAATTTCCCCAGTGCATTATTATCAGAGTAAATAGCCGCCAGTCGGTTGCTAATATCTGCGATTTCTGCTGTAGAAAATTTTAAAGCTTTGGCATAACAAGAGATTTCAGCCCTGCAGTTTTTCAGGGATTCGTTTACCTGTGCTGTTTTCGATTTCAGCGCACTTTGTAATGCCGTATCAGCTGCAAGCATTTTACGCAGTTCGGGCAGTTGCTGAAATAAAGTAAGCAGGTAATAATTTTTGTATTGTACCTCGTTTCTGGTTTTGATTAGCGGATAAGATTGAACAGGTAAATTTTGCACGGATATGCTTTTACAAAACAGACAAAGCAAAAGGCAATAATAAAAGGATTTCATTTAAAAAATTTTGATTGCAAATTTAAAGATAAGGCGTTAACCAAACATTAACAAGGTGTTACATTTTAGACGTTATTAAATCGATTTAGCGTGTAATTAAAGGTGGTTAATGTTAATTTAAAATACCGGTCAAAATCGGTACACAGAGTTAACATTAGGGATACATAGTGTTAAAAATACACTTATACTTTTGTCGCCGTAGAACGCTCCATAAATTAACCTGTTAATCTTAAAAAGGATAAGCCTATGTAAATGTGAAATCTACAATCTGCTTAAAAAACAAAACCCCAATTATATTTCAAAACCATTACTAAGAACAAAAAGATGACATCATTTTTTTTAACCGCGGGTATAAAAAATACCTGTAGGAAACTGCTATTGCCTTTAGGATTACTCGCCATCTGTAATTCAGAAGCAATCGCAATAAATCACGGTGTAACTGCACCGGGATTGCACCTTAAAGCATTTGCATCTGTAAGTGGAACGGTTACCGACCAGAATAACCTGCCTTTACCCGGTGTAAGTGTATTTGACAAAAAAACCAAAAAAACAACAGTTACCGATATCAATGGTAAATATTCAATCAATGTTGATGAAGGCGCTGTACTGGTATTCTCATACATTGGTTACGATAACCAGGAAGTGGTGGTTAACGGCCGCCAGAATATCAATATCATTTTAAAAGAAAGCAGCAATACATTAAATGAAGTAGTGGCCATTGGTTACCAGAAAATCAGGAAATCGGATGTAACGGGTGCCATCAGCAGCGTTAAGGCGAGTGAAATGAATTTAAGCTCGCCAACGGTTGGCCAGGCTTTGGTTGGTAAGGTTGCGGGTGTACAGGTATCGCAAACTACAGGCGCACCGTATGCCAGTACAAAAATCCGTGTTAGGGGTGTAGGCTCTATTAATGCCAGTTCCGACCCGCTATATGTAATTGATGGCTATCCTTCCGGAAACAACGTTTTTATCAATCCTGAGGACATAGAAACCATCGACATTTTAAAAGATGCGGCATCAGCGGCCATTTACGGATCTAGGGCATCGGGTGGTGTGGTGATGATTACCACTAAAAAAGGTAAAGACGGAAAGGGACGTTTCGAATACGATGTTCAGGCGGGTATGACACAACTGGCCAAAAAAGTAAAATTATTAGATGCAGGGCAGTTTATCCAGCTGATGATAGACGGACGTAATAATGCTTATAAAGATTTAGTGGTTAACGGAGGTAAAATTACCTGGAACGATTCGATGTTTTCGGATAATAATGCTACCCGTACAAAAAATGTAGGTAATGGTTCATCGGTAAGTATTCCCACAGATATCTACAATTTTGCCACACAAACGGCTATTGCTCCTGCAAATAACACTGATTGGCAGGATGTATTATATAGAAATGCATTTTTTCAGCGCCACAACCTTTCATTCTCTGGTGGAAATAAAGACATTAAATACTTTGTAAGTGGCGGTTACCAGGATCAGGACGGTATTGTAACCAATACAGCCATGAGATCTTTAAACTTCCGTACAAATATTGAAGGACAGGTAAGTAAGCGCTTAAAAGTGGGTGCAAATATTGCTTTAACGCAAACCAATAATAAAGAAGTTGGCGAAGGCCGTTTCAGTCCGATGATGTCGGCACTGCTTTATCTGCCTTATCTTCCTGCATACGATGCCAATGGCAATCCGGCTAAATACGGCATGTCTGCACTGGCCAACGAGTTTGGTTACCAGGGACTGGAAAATCCGCTGGCTACTGTAAATGAAATGAAAATTAACCGCCTGGGCAACCGCAATAATTACAATACGTACGCTACCTATGATATTTTGGACGGTTTAACATTTAAGGCCAATTTAGGTGCACAAAACTATAGCGAAAAGTACGATTATTACCGTCCGGGTAGCTTAAGCAATGGTGGTGGTAACGCACCATATTCGGTTTCATCACTGGCTGCGGCAAATGCAGTGGCACAGAACTATACCACAGTTGATAAGCTTGCCGAGTTTACCTTAAATTATAATAAAAAGATTGGCAAACACAGTCTGGATGTATTGGGCGGATATTCTGCGCAGCAAACCAATACCGATCTGGTAAGGGTAACAGCAACCGGATTTACCAGCGACAGGATTGGAGAAATATCTGATAAAGGCGCATTAAATACCGATTTTGTATTAAACTCGGCAGTTAAAACTGTTACTACGCTGCTTTCTTATTTTGGTCGTTTAAGCTACAATTTCGATAGCAAATATTTCCTGACGGGATCTTTCCGTACCGACGGATCATCAAGGTTTGGTCCTAAAAACAAATGGGGCGTTTTCCCTTCAGTTGCTGCGGGCTGGAATTTATCGCAGGAAGACTGGTATAACGAGTTTTTAGGAAAAGGTTCTGCTGTTAAATTAAGGGCAAGCTGGGGATTAAGCGGAAACAACAACATTGGCGATTATAACCATACGCAAACCATGAGTACACCTGGTGGAACTATTTTTGGTCCGGGTAACTCTATCTCCACTGCAGTTTGGGCTGGTAACATCAAAGACCAGAGCCTGGGATGGGAATCTACCTCACAATATAACCTTGGTACCGATTTAAGTTTCTTTAACGGGCGTTTATCGGTAATTGCCAATTATTATTACAGTTTATCGTATAATTTATTGTTTAATCAGCCAATTTCGGCCATTTCGGGTACTTCTACTATTTTAACCAATTTAAAAAATAGTAAAGTAAGAAATACAGGTTTCGATTTACAACTGGATGGCCGCATCATCAACACCGATGATTTTACTTTGGGTTTAAGCGGTAATATTGCCTTAAACAAAAATAAAGTACTCGATCTGGGTGGTAACAGCACCATTTACAGTTTTGGTGCAGAAAGACAGTACATTACACACGTTACCCAGGAAGGACAGCCTATCGGTATGTTTTACGGATTTAAAGTTTTGGGCAGGGTAACACCAGAACTGGTGGGTAAAGTAGCGCCATCGGCTGCACAATCGAACAGTCAGAAAGTGGGCGACCTTTATTTCGAAGACACCAATGGTGACGGAATTGTAAACGATGCAGATAAAAAAATCATCGGAAGCCCGTATCCTGATTTTACCTATGGTTTTGCCGTAAATGCAAGTTATAAGGCTTTTGATATCAGGGCTTCTTTTAACGGATCGTATGGAAATCAGGTATTAGACGGGCAAGATTATTACCTGTACAATTTTGAAGGATCGGGCAATCAGTACGTAGAAGTGGCCGATCGATACAGGAACGAGGCTAACCCGGGTAGTGGCTTAAACTACCGTGCATCACGCGCAGGTACACAAAGCAACAGTACACGTTTATCTTCATTCTACCTTCAGGATGGTTCTTATTTAAGGTGTACCAATATCACTTTGGGCTATAACTTCCCTAAAACCTTAGCTAAGCACCTGCATGTAGAAAATATCAGGGTTTTTGGTAGCGTAGATAATGCCTTTACAATTACCGATTACAAAGGATATAACCCGGAGGTTGATTACAACGGTGGTGCAAACTTAACCCCTGGCGTTGATTATGGCAATTATCCATTGGCCAGAGCTTACAATTTAGGTGTTAAATTAACTTTTTAATCCACCTTAAACCATCATTAAAATATATCAAAATGAGAAAAAATATATTCATAGTTTTTTTAGGTCTGATTTCACTATCGGCCTGTAAAAAAGATTTTCTTGACCAAAAAAGTCCTAATGCAGTAACTGTTGACCAGTTTTTTGCTTCACCCAACGATGTACAGCTTGCCGTTAACGGTATTTATCAATCATTAAGGAGTGGAAGTAATATTGGCGAGGGAAGCGGCCTGTACACCGATCAGCGTTCGGATGATACAGGTACCAACGATAACCAGTCGAATGCGGGCGAACCTTTCCAGTTTGGCAATTTTAGCATTCTGCCAAGTAACAGTTATTTAAAAGGCCATTGGGGAAGTTTGTACCAAACCATCAGCAGATGTAACGTAGTTACTTCGAATATTGATAAAGTAAGTTTCCCAAGCCAGGATACAAAAGGACAGTATCTGGCCGAAGCCAAATTTATCAGGGCCCTGATGTATTTTCATTTGGTTAGAAAGTGGGGAGATGTACCTCTGGTAACCAAACAATTAACCAGTAGCGAAGAAGTATTGGCCAATACCTCGCGCCAGCCACAGGCAACGGTTTATGCCCAGATTGTTGCCGATTTAAAAGATGCCTTAACCAGCACACTTCCTAACCTGCAAACAGGGGCGGGTTTGGGCCGGGTATCAAAAGCTGCTATAAACGGATTATTAGGACAGGTTTATTTAACCATGGCCACTACTTTCGAAAACGGTAAGGCAGATAACCTTACCAATGCCAGCACCTATTTATTGGCGGCTTACAACATGAAAAGTTTTGGTACCTTAGCCAGCATACCTTATGCAGATGTGTTTGATGTAACAAAGAAAAACAGTAATCCGGAGGTTATATTTGAAATTGTAAACTATCAGGGCAATATAAATTATGCATCGAGTATTGCGGCAGATAACCAGCCTTTTGGTGAAACCATTAACTCAAGAAAAGCGCCTACAGGTGTTGGAGGCAATGTAACACCCGACCTGGTACTGGATTATGAAACCGGCGACCCAAGAAAAGATTTCTCAATTAAATATGCAGCTGATACCAGGGTGTTAGACTGGTATGTAAGCAAATACCGCGATGCAAGTGATGCCGCCGGAGTGAACGGTTATGGTGGAAATAACTGCCCGCTGATGCGTTATGCCGATATTATTTTAATGCTTGCTGAAGTAAACATGCTGCAGGGTAATGATGGTGTAGCTATTCAGTATTTAGATATGGTAAGGGCAAGGGCTGGTGTGCCTTTATATGCTGTTGCACGTACAGATGCCAATTACAATACAAAATATCCTACGCTTAAACTGGCTATTTTGCACGAGCGGAGGGTAGAACTTGCCTTTGAACACCAAAGATGGTTTGATTTGTTGCGCTTTTTCACTACTGATGAACTTGTAGCCTATTTCCGTACCAAATCTCAATCTAATTTTGGTAACGCAAAGTTGAGCAACTTTACCACTAAAGACAGGTATTTTCCTATTCCTTTTGATGAAGTTAAACTCGATCCGGTTAAAATGTACCAGAATCCGGGGTATTAATCTTAAATCAAAGAAGCCAGGTTTTTAAAACCTGGCTTCTTTTGCTAATACCAATTTGCAGTTTGCAGTTTACAGTTGGCAGTTTGCAATTGCCGGTTTGCTGTTAACAATTAACCAATTTCAACATTTAACCAGTTAACCAATTTAACCAGTTAATCAACTGCCCCATCCCTCTAAATAATATTCCTCGTGATTTTTCCCTTAATAATATAAAGCGATTGAATGTTCTTTTTATCGATTACCGTATCACCAGTAAAATCGGGGTTTGATGAACGGAGGATCAGTTTTGCATTATCGGGGTGCTGAAAAATCAGTTTTATGGTGCGCAAACTATTGCTTTCCTCATCCGTCATTACCACATAAGCTTCTCCCCATTGTAGTATTTCCAGATTAATAATTTCTTTAACCGCAATAATTTCACCGGCAGCATATTTTGGGTACATGCTATCGCCATATACAGGCAAATAAGCAGTACAATCATTAAAAGGAAGATAATTTACAAGGTATTCTGCCCTTTCTTCCTGTACAATCAGATCTTTTGCATCCGATAAACTCATGTCGAAATACGGAACCCCCTCTTTGCTTTCACTAACGCCTGGCTTCTTTTTAAAAAAGGGTTCACCTGTTCCGGTTTCAAACCAGGTTAAATTTACATCGAATTTAAGTTCCAGTTTATCTTTAATGGCATTTGATACTTTTAAACCGCCTCTTTCGCGAAGAACATCCGATAAGGAGCCTTGTTTAATATTCAGCGCTATCGCAAAATCTTTCTGTGTCCTGAATTTTAGCAAATCCATTAATATTTTTAATCGCTGGTTTTCAGTTTGTTGCATAATTATTTTAAGATTTTCTTATTTTTTATAAGTAATTACTTATTTATTTTGCTAAATTCGTTAGCTAATATAATAAAAATACAAGGTATGGAAGGAGTATATCATTTTAAAAAAGAAACCGTTAGTTTTATTAATGCCATCGAAAGCTTTTTTGCTATGGGGAGTATTAACAGCAGTTTACAGTTTTTAAAAAACTGGTTAAATCCGCCACAGAACGAATATGATTATTCGCCACAGAAGCATCCGGCACAGCTATTACGTTTTTACGAAAAACTACTCCCGCTTTTCGATTATTCTGACCTGATTTTTAACCACAGGGAAGCAGATACTGATTTTGTAAAAGCCATTACGGCCGATGAAAGCAGTTTGGAACGGGAATCGGTTCTGCTTGATTATAGTCCGAAATTGTTAAGCAAAGGGGAAATGCAAAATCCTAAATTAATTTTTCTGGAAATGTACCTGTTCTTTCAATCCCATAGCTATAAAATTGCCTATAAAGAATGGCTGCTGGCCGGGTTGGAAAATACACTCGATCAGGAGTGGGATGCCCATATTTACGAAGTGTATGGCAATACCAGGAAAATGCTGGAAGCCTGCTGGTTAATCCATGAAAGGATTGTTACTAAAAATAGCTTTAAAAGTATCGACAGGTATTATCATTTAGCGGTGTTTGAAAGTACATCACCTCTGGCTTTTGATCATAATCTTTTCCAAAATCCATTTGCCGTAATTGAGCATTTTTTTACGTTAGATAGTCTTGCCGGGCACAAAACTTACCTTAAAAACTGGTATAAAATAGCCCTGGCAAAAGAAAGCTATGTGAATAACAGTTCGAATTACTTTTTCTTTTATAACCAGTTTACGCAATTGCTTAATGCCGGTTACATTATTGCCGCTAAAAAACTGGTATATAAACAATATGTTGTAGAAGAGGCAGATTATGCAGCTATTGAGGCATATCAAACCCAATTGTGTGAGGTAAATACCCTGCCACCTCATCATGTTAAAAATCCTTATTTGTTTATAGAAACTTTTTTTGTGCCCGAAAAAATTAAACAATTGCGTTTGGGTCTTTTAGAGTGGCTTTATGCAGCCTTTAGCAATAAAAGCAGCATCAAATTAATGGAAAAAGAATACCTTTTTGAACAATACGAAAATATGCAGATGATTATAGAAGCATTTTTTCTGGTAATTAATGATCCACAGCTGGGGGAAGAAGAAGATTGGGTTGTTTATTTGGAATAGCTTACACAAAATTCATTATCAGCTATCACCCATAAACTCACTTGGTGTTTTACCAAAGTGCTTTTTAAACTCCGAGCTAAAGTATTTTCTATCGCTAAAACCTACAGCATAAGCAATTTCGGCAATATTACCTGAACCCTGTTTAAGCAGCTGTGCCGCCCTTTTTATCCTGAGCGATTTAATAAAATCGTTTACAGAAAGATCAGTCAATGCCCTGATTTTTTTATACAACACAGGCTGACTCATGCCAATTGCCGAAGCCAGGGCAGGTACATCAAAATCTGGATCAGCGATACGGTCTTCAATTACCTGTATAATTTTATTCAGGAAATTTTGCTCGGTGGTGTTAATTACCAGGTTTTTAGGTTCTAATGTAATTACCTGCGCAAATTTTTGTTTAAGGGTTTCGCGGGCGGTTAAAAGGTTCTGGATATTAAGTTCCAGGATTTTTAGATTAAAAGGTTTCATGATGTAGGCATCGGCGCCATTTTCAAAACCGTTAATCTGATGTACATAAGCCGATCGGGCGGTTAATAATACAACCGGGATATGACTCGTACTTTCATCTGTTTTCAATTTGCGGCATAACTCAAGGCCATCCATTACCGGCATCATCACATCACTGATAATCAGATCAGGGATGAGTTCCAGTGCACAGGCTAAACCGGTAGCGCCGTTTTCACTTTCATAAATGCTGTATTGATCTTTCAGCGCATTTTTAATAAAAGCCCTTACATCTTCATTATCTTCAACCAATAAAATGCTTTTTCTCTCTTTCTCTGCAACTGGTAGTGCTATAATGTTTTCTTCTTTTAAGTTTTCGGCAGGTGTTGCAGGTGTACTGTAATTGGCTGCATCGTCGTAGTAAACATAATCGGAGATTAAATCAGTACTGTTAAAATGCGCTTTTCCGGTTTTTAAACTTACCGTAAAGCAGGTGGCACCAAATGTTTTTTCGTTTTGGGGTGTACTGCTAAAAGTGATTTCACCATGGTGCAGTTCTACAATACTTTTCGATAGGGATAACCCTAAACCTGTACCTATGGTTGAGTTTGCATTGGCCTGGTAAAAATTGGTAAACAGGCTGGCCTGGTTTTCAAGAGGGATCCCTTTTCCATTATCGCAGATCAGGATGTTAATGTTTTGATTTTCCTGGTAGATTTTTAAACTTATTTTTCCGTGAGTAGGGGTAAACTTAAATGCATTTGATAATAAGTTAAACAATACTTTTTCCATTTGTACCTTATCGAAATAAAGCTCAAATTCGGGTGGCGTGGTTTCGAAAACATAATCAATATTTTTGGAGATCGCCATGTTCTGAAAGGCGAGAAATATTTCCCTGCAGAATTTAACAATATCCCCCGGACTTACATGTAAAGTCATTTTTCCACTTTCTGCTTTTCTAAAATCAAGCAGTTCGGTAACAAGGTTCATTAAACGATCGGCATTGTTTTTAATGGGCTGCAGGTCTCTGTTCAGGGCGGGATCGTCTTTTGCATTTTCAATCAGTTTATCCAGCGGACCAACAATCAGCGTTAAAGGCGTACGGATTTCGTGCGAAATATTGGTGAAAAACTCAAGTTTATGTTCGTTAACTTCTTTTTCGGTTTTGAGCACGGCCCTGATCAGTAAATAGCGTACAAATACGATTGATATGCCAGCAAAAACACCGAAATAGATGAGATATGCCCACCAGGTTCTGTAAAACGGTGGTAATACCTTAATCTGTATCGTACTGGTGGTATTAGTCCAAAGCCCGTCATTATTGGTGCCTTTAACCATCAGGGTATAATTTCCGGGAGAAAGATTGGTATAACTGGCAGAAGGAATGTCTACATAGTTCCAGTTTTTTTCAAAGCCATCAAGCTTGTAGGCATAATGATTTTTATCTGCTTTTATAAAGTTTAACAACGTGAAATCGATAGCAAATACATTTTGATCGGATGAAAATGTGATTGATTTGAGGGTGCTGATGTTCTGTTTAAGCGGTCCACCCTGATCGCTTAAATTTACAGTCTTATTAAACAGCTTTAACCCGGTAAATATAACGGGAGGGGTGTTTTTATTTTCTTTAATTTCGTTTGGGTAAAAGCTCACCATTCCACTTAATCCTCCAAAGAAAAAAGCTCCCTTGCTGTCTTTCAGGAACGATTTATAATTAAATTCATTACCCGGCAAACCGTCTTTGGTATTGTAGGTTTTAAAGGTTTTCTGTTTCGGGTTATACTTGCACAAACCTTTGTCGGTTGTAATCCACAGGTTCCGGAAATCGTCTTCTAAAATTCCCATAATGTTGTTGCTGGGTAAGCCATCTGCAGCAGTAATCCTGATATAGCGGTGATGTGCTGCATCAAGTTTAAAGAGTCCATTACGCAGCGTCCCGATGAGTAAATACCCATCTTTATCTTCCGTTAAACAGCTCACCTCATTGTATTTTAAAATTTCCGGCGCTGCGGCCACGCGACCAATAAACCTGGACGAATCTTTTTTTAGCTGGTAAAGTCCGGAATTGGTGGCCACCCAGAGGCTTCTTTTAGTATCCTCGAATATATTAAGTACAGCATCAGAAAGCCCGTTTAAGCGGTTGCGGATAAATTTTCCGGTTGTTGCATTAAAAGTATTAAGGCCACCATTGGTGCCTACCCAAAACCGGCCATAACTGTCTTCAAAAACGGAAGTAATTTCGTCGCTACTTAGTGATGAGGTGTCGTTTTTACTGCTGTTGTACCTTACAAAAGTCTTGGTTTCAGGTTGAAAAAGATTTAATCCTCCATAATGGGTACCCACCCAAATCCTGTTTTTTTTATCTCTTATTACAGCTTTAACCAGGTTTGCACTTAAGCTCTTGGGGTTGTTGGGGTTGTATTTGTAACGGATAAAGGTATTGTTTTTCCTGTCGTAATAATTCAGTCCCTCGCCCTCCGTACCAATCCACAGATTTTGATTCTGATCTTCCATAATCGAACTGATTACGTTGCTGCTTAAACCATTTGCGGCGGTAGTGCTCCGGTAAACTTTAAAAGGCGTATAATTAGGATAAACCATGTTGATGGCGCCGTAATAGGTGCCTATCCAAATGATTCCCTGCCGGTCCTGATAAATATCGTAAACAGAGTTCTGACTTAAACTGGAAGGGTTTTCAGGTTCATTTTGTAAAGTGCTGAAGCTTTTGGTAGCAGGATCGTAAATATTAATGCCGTGTAAACTTCCGATCCATAGTTTTCCTTCCCGGTCGAGTATAATTTTCCGGATGTTATTGCTGCTTATTCCCTTTGGATTTAGGCTTGAGTATCTGTAATTGGTAATGTTCCTGGTACTCAGGTTTAGTTTACTTATACCAGTTTGTTTGGTGGCGATCCACAGGTTGTTTTCACGGTCTTCTGCCATGCTGGTAATGTGGTTATCAATCGCACTGTTAAGCGCCTCACTAAATTGCTTAAAATAAGTCAGGTAGCTTTCACCATTTTTAAAAACCATGTGCATTAAGCCGTTAGAAGTACTCAGCCACAACGCACCGGAATGATCTTCGGCAATGGTATAAATTTTCAGAGGCTGCTTTTTCTGATAAAAAAAACGTTTAAATGTATATCTCTCTTTTTGGTTGAGAAGGTTCAGGCCATTGCTGGTACCAATCCAAACACGGTTTTGTTTATCCTGAAAAATGCAGTTTATTGCAGAGGCGCTAATGCTGTTAGAGGCGTTATCGTTATGCTTATAACAGTCAAAATCATCGCCGGCTTCATTGTATTTATTAAGGCCCTGCGATGTGCCAATTAGCAATGTGCCATCTTTTAAAGCTAAAATTGTTGATAGATAGGAGGAAAAGCTGAGGCTTTTTGGGTTGCCGTTTTGGTGGTTATATACTTTAAAAGATTGCGAGTCGTATTTGTTTAAGCCAAAGCGGGTACCAAACCACATAAAACCTTTACCATCCTGGGCAATTGATAATACAGAACTTTGAGAAAGCCCGTTTTCTACATTGAGGTGTTTAAAAGTGTATTTGTTCTGGGCATGACATAAAGTGATAAAAAAAACTAATGTACATGTAAACAGGGATTTCATGTTGGTGTAAAATGAAGGATGGCTAGCTTTTATCAATTAAAAGTACAAAATGTTTCCATTATAAAAAGAAGATGCCTTTAGCGCTGGCAATTTTAACAATTATCTGCCTGTTTATTCCCTTTTTAATGTTGTTTTATGCCTTTATTTAGAATTTTCACCCCATTTACTTAGGATTTTACCCCCTCTGTTTTTTCTCTTCTAAATAGATTTGGCCTTATGCATTTACAACTAAAATGCAAACAATAACCAAATATATAATAACCAAAAACTGATTCACCTATAATAAAATGAGCTATCATTTTTTTAGGCAGGTAACGAGCAACGTACCAACAAACTATAACTATATGAGGAAAACTTACTTTAAGCAATTGATGCTTTTTTCGTTAACCGTATATGCGGTGTGCCCAAATCTGGCCAATGCAAATGCAATACGAGTCAAAAGCCATGTAACAGGTAAAACCGGATTTACTAAAAACCATCGGTTGGAAGTAACAGGAACTGTAACCGATAACTTCGGAAACCCCTTATTTGGTGTAAAGGTTTCAATTAAAGAAACCGGTACCAACACTTCTACCGATAAAAACGGGAAGTATAAAATTAGTGCAGTTGAAGGCGATGTGCTAATCTTTACGCTTAATGGTTATCTGATACAAGAAGTTGAGGTTAAACAGGCGCTGTTAAATGTGAGTTTAGTTGAAAACCAAAAAAGACAGGTTGCTGTGCCTATCCTTTACGGAGAGCAATCTACCGTAACCAAACTCCAATCAACTGCTACGGTTTACAACAACGATTTAATAAAAGTGCCTGTAGCGGGTATAAACAATGCCTTATCGGGCAGGCTTGCGGGCTTATATACCTTACAGAGTAATGGCAGGCCAGGTGCCGATGGTACAAGTATAACTGTAAGGGGCAATGTGCCACTGGTTTTGGTAAATGGTATACCGAGAGATTATTCCTCTATCGATCCCGAAGAAATAGAATCAGTAACCATTTTAAAAGATGGTTTATCTGCTGTAATGCTTGGACAGCAATCTTCTAACGGTGTTGTAATGATTACCACGCGGAAAGGTGAGGTAGGAAAACAGCGCATTTCGTTAACCGCACAGGCGGGATTGCAATCGGCAGTGAAATTGCCAAAGCCTCTGGATGCTTTTAATTATGCTACTTTATATAATGAGGCCCTGGCTAATGATGGCAAGGCACCACGCTACACGGCCGCCGATCTAAACGCATGGGCCACCGGGTCAGATCCTGTATTTCATCCTGATGTAGACTGGTACAGCACCATCCTGAAACCAAATACACTTTTCAGCAGGTATAACTTAAATACTTATGGAGGGGGTAACTCCACCCGCTATTTTCTTGATGTAGATTACCTTAACCAGAGCGGTATTCTTAAACAAGATGATAATAAAAACCCTTACAGTACCAATACCGATTATAAAAGGTACCTCGTGCGCACCAATATCGATATTGATATTACACCAACTACTTTATTAAACCTCAATTTGTTCGGTCGTATCCAAAATGGAAACCAACCGGGTGGTGCAGGTGCCAACAGTGCAATTTTTACTACAGGTACAACTTTATCTAATTTTGGTAGTAATAATATCTTTTCGCAACTGGCTGCTACGCCAAACAATGCCTATCCTGTTTTTAATCCTAATGGTTCGTTAGCTGGCAGCTCCGATTATCAAACCAATTTATGGGCTGCAACAACGCAATCTGGTTATTTTTACAACAGCACACGCGATGTTTCTGCTGATATCTCTTTACGTAAAACACTCGATAACCTGACTAAAGGTTTATGGGTAAAAGCATTGGCAAGTTTTAATACCAGTGTGTCGGAAAATATTATCCGCACCAAACAATATGCGGTTTTTAAACTCGCCGGCACCAACCCAGATGTGTACCAGAAATTTGGTGTAGACGGGCAGCAGGTTAATCTTTCTACCAATACCGGGCAGAGCCGAAATTTATTTGTAGATTTTTCTACAGGCCTGGATAAAACCTATGGCAATCACAGCATTAGTGCATTACTGAAATTTAATTCGCAAAGTGCACAAACAGCCAATCAGGTTCCGATGATCTACAATAATTTATCGGGAAGGGTAAATTATAATTTTAAAGAAAAATACCTTGCAGAGGCAGCTTTAAGTTATAGTGGTTTAAACCGATATGAAAAAGGCAATCGCTATGGTTTCTTTTACGGTTTCGGTTTAGGCTGGAACATTGCTAAAGAAGATTTTTTAAAAGATACAAAATGGTTAAGTGCACTTAAAGTGCGGGCTAACTATGCTTATACAGGCAATGCAAATCCTGGTTATTTCGCCTACAATCAGTATTATATAACGGGTGGTACTTACAATTATGGTACTACACCAACAGCAATTGCCGGTACAACTGAAGGTACATTGGCCAACCCTAACATTACCTGGGAAAAAGCCAACCAATATAACTTTGGTATAGATGCAAGCCTGTTTAATAACAAATTATCTGTTGCGGCTGATTATTTCAATAATGAAAACTTCGATCTGGTACAAACCAGGGGAAGAAATTCGGCACTTTTAGGCATCGCTTACCCTCCGGAAAACATAGGCATTAACCGGTATTCGGGATTGGAATTCGATTTAAGGTACAGCAACAACATCGGCAACTTTAACTATTACATTGCGCCAAATGTTTTTTCGCTGCAAAAAATTATTCAATACCAGGATGAGATCGACAGACCATACCCATGGATGGTTAGAACAGGACAACGCGAAGACCAGACTTTTGGATATATAGCCGAGGGACTTTTTCAAAACCAGGCTGAGATTAACTCCAGTGCAAAAATTCAGGGTTATACACCTGTTCCCGGCGATATTAAATACAAAGATTTAAACAACGATGGTATTATAAATGAACTTGACATACAGGCGCTTAAAAACAATAATCCAATCTGGTTTTATGGCGTTAATTTAGGCTTCAGCTATAAAGGTTTCGATTTTTCAGCGCTGTTGCAAGGGGTACAAAACCGGTATATCTACGTGTCGGGTTCAACCGAATGGGCCTTTCAGAACAATGGTTTAGGGCAGGCTTATGAACAGAATCTCGGCCGGTGGACACCCGCCACAGCGGCCACTGCAACGCAGCCCCGTTTAACCATAGGTTCAAATCCAAACAACGAGGCTACCTCTTCTTACTGGTTACACAATGGCAGTTATGTACGCTTAAAAAATGTAGAGCTGGGTTATACTTTGCCAAAACTGCTAACCAATAAATTAAAACTGGCATCTATCCGCTTCTTCGTAAACGCTGTAAATGCAGTTACTTTTTCGGCTTATGATAGGGTAGACCCTGAAGTTTACGGAAGTGGTTATCCGCTGCAAAGGGTAGTTAACGCAGGTTTAAATGTTAAATTTTAAGGTCGGGCAATATGAAAATTAAGATAAAAGAAATAGCTGGTGTTTTAGCAATCACCATTGTAGGTTTTTCGGCATGTAAAAAACCATTATACGAAACCGAACCGATCAGTCAGGATATTACCTATGTTTTCGATAAAACAGATTCGTTGGGCGTACAGGCCAAAACCTTTCTGGCCGATATCTACTCTTACCTGCCGAACGGATACAACAGGATCGGCAACGATGTGCTTGATGCAGCCTCTGACGATGCGATCAGCTCATCGCCTGCGAGTACGATAGAATATTTTGTAAACGGCCGCATTTCTGCTGTTAGCCCGGTAGACAATTCGTGGGACAATAATTATAAGACCATCAGAAAGGTTAATATTTTTCTGGCTAATATCGATGTGGTGCCTTTAAACCAGAAAGGATTAAAAGTGTACTGGAAAGCAGAAGCCAGAATACTGAGGGCAATAGCTTATTTCGAGCTGATTAAACGGTTTGGCGGTGTACCTTTAATGGGTGATAGGGTTTTAGGCGTAAATGATGATATTCAGTTACCCAGAAATAGCTATGCAGATTGCCTGAAATATATTGTGGATGAATGCGATGCCCTAAAAACCATTGCAAGGCCAGATAATTCGCTGGCTGCAGATGAGGATTATGGCAGGATGACCCAGGGAGTAGCACTTGCCTTAAAAGCAAGGGTTTTATTGTACGATGCCAGTCCGCTGAATAATCCAAACAACGATTTAACCAAATGGGCTTCAGCCGCACAGGCCGCTAAAGATGTAATGAGCCTGAATATATTTTCGTTAACAGCGGCCTATACTTCTGTTTTTAATACCAGAAAAAATACGGAGGTCATTTTGGCCTATCAGCGTGGAGTAACTTTTGATCTCGAAACCAGGAATGCACCGGTGGGTTATACTGCTACCAATGCATCAGGCTCTGGCTATACCAGTCCAACGCAGGAGCTGGTTGATGCTTTTGATATGGCCAATGGCAGGGCAATCAGCGATCCTGCATCAGGCTATAATGCTGCTGACCCCTATGCCGGAAGAGATCCGAGGTTTTACAGGACTATTTTCTACAACAACTCAAAATGGCTGAATAGAATCGTTCAGACTTATGATGGCGGACTTGATAAACCGGGCAGTGCGGTAAACGTGCAAACCCGTACCGGTTATTATATGCGTAAATTCTTAAACGAAACTTTCGAAACTGCCACTGTTTACAGTAACCAAACGCACAATTTTCCAATTTTCAGGTATGCCGAAATTCTGCTCAATTATGCAGAAGCCATGAACGAAGCAGCAGATAATGCTGTAAACAGGACCGAAGCTTTTAACCAGCTAAAAGCGATAAGGTTAAGGGCAGGCATCGCCATAGGCAGCACAGCAGGTTATCAGTATGGTTTAAAAACCACCATGAGCCAGGCCGAAATGCGGGAAGCCATCAGGCACGAACGCAGGGTAGAGATGGCCTTTGAAGAACAGCGTTTTTGGGATATCCGCCGGTGGAAAATAGCAGAAAACGTATTGAACGGCACTTTACATGGCATGCAGATTATTAAAAATGCAAATGGCACATTCTCCTATACCAGAACCAATGCGCTTAATGTATCGTTCGATGCTTCTAAAATGTATCGTTACCCAATTGCCGCAAGCGAGGTAAACAAAAACAGAAACCTAACACAAAATCCGGGCTGGTAATTGGAGATTTTAAAATTGTTAAATGATAACCATACATGTTATGCAAAAAATATTATATAAATTATTAATCCTTTTAACCCTGTTGCCCGGCATTTCTTTGGCGCAAACGATTATAAGAGGAACCATAGTAGACGATTCAGGCCCGATACCCGGTGCTACCGTTGTAGAAAAAGGATTAACCAATAACGGTACCGTAAGCGATGGCGAGGGCAGGTTTCAGTTCAGTTTAAAAGGAACTTCGAAAGTCCTCATCATTAAATCGATCGGTTACTTAACACAAGAAGTAAATGTAGCCGGAAAAACAGCCGTATTGATCAATTTAAAGCCTGATACTAAAGGTTTAGATGAGGTTTTGGTGGTTGGTTTTGGTAAACAGAAGAAAATTACTAATACAGGTGCTATCAGTTCTATTTCTGCCACAGAGATTAAACAAAACCCCAGTGCAAGCATCCAGAATACGTTGGCAGGCAGGTTACCGGGTTTTACCTCACAACAAAGAAGCGGTCAGCCTGGTGCAGACGGAGCGGCTTTCTTTATCCGCGGGGTAAGTACTTATGCCGGCAGCGCATCACCATTAATTATTGTTGACGATGTGGAATACGATTATAATCAGGTTTCAGACATCGACCCCAATGAGGTAGAAACCGTTACCATTTTAAAAGATGCTTCAACCACAGCGGTTTATGGCATCAAAGGGGCTAATGGGGTTTTGGTAATCACCACTAAAAGGGGCTTAGCTGGTAAGCCACGTATCAACCTGAAATCGGAAGCGGGTTATCAGATGGATGTGAATACACCCGAATTCCTCAATTCATACGAAGCAAAATTATTGAATAATGAAGCCCTCAGGAATTCTGGCGATTTAACCAATAAAGCTTATGCCTCAGATGCCGATCTGGCGGCCTACAGAGATCATACCGATCCCTATGGTCACCCGGATATCGATTGGTGGAAAACCATTTTTAAACCAGGGGCAATGATTACCCGCCAAAACCTCGATTTTCAGGGCGGTACCGAGAGTGTTAAATATTTCGTTTCTGCCGGTTATTTATGGCAAAACGGTAACGTGCGCGATTTTAGCTCGGATAATGGCGTAAACAGTAATTTTTATTACAAACGTTATAATTTTAGGTCTAATTTAGATATTCAGGCAACCAAAACATTAAGCATCCGTTTAGATTTAACAGGCCGTTTTGGCGAAACCAACCAACCATACAACTCCCAGCAGGGTAATGCTTATTATGCAAACGGAAACGGTATCGTTGGCGAAATTTACAGTGGAGGTTATTTACCACCCTGGGCTTTCCCGGTTACCAATCCGAATGGTTCCTATCCATATAACCCCTTGTTAACCAATGCCAATACCAGTATAATTGGTCGTTTGGCAGAGTCGGGTTATTCCAGAACTTTTGATAACGACCTGAATATTGTTTCGAGTGCTAGTCAGAAACTTGATTTTGTCACTCCAGGCTTAACCGCTAAAGTATTATTGTCGTACGCAAGTGCCCAAAGCTATACTGTAAGTGCCAGCAGAACCGCCTTGCCATATTATCTTTATAACTCGGCCACAGGACTATACCTGCCATTAAATGCAACACAATACCGTACCCCGCCTTTTTCGGCAGGTTATAGCAATACCAGTATTTTTCGTACCATAAGTACCCAATCTTCTTTAAACTACGACCGCAATTTTGGTGACCATCATGTATATGCACTGGCATTATACAATGATAACCGGGTGATCAATTCTACCACCACTGCCGATGCCAATCAAGGTCCGGGTGTACCAACGGTAGTTACCGGAACTACCTTAAGAGGAGGATATGATTATAAAAACAAGTATTTAGTAGAGTTTAATGCGGCTTATAATGGCACCGACAGGTTTACAGGAACAAAAACCAGGGGCTGGTTCCCTGCTGCATCCATTGGCTGGAATATTTCTGAAGAGAAATTTTTCTCTGATAATGTCAAGTTTGTCGATTTGTTTAAAATCAGGGCCTCTTATGGTCTGGTAGGATCGGATGATATTGGCGGAGCCAAAAAATACCTCCAGTTGTACACTTCGGCCACAGGCTCGTATAACTTCGGTACAACCAGCACTTCGTATAATGGCATTACCGAGGGCAGTTTAGGCAATTTAGATGTAACCTGGGAGAAAGAGAAAAAACTCGACGTAGGTTTCGACCTGAATATGTTTAAAGGAAAACTTAAAATAACCGCCGATTATTTTAATAACAACCGTTACGATATTTTAACAACCCGGCAAAGCGTTCCATATACTATTGGTGTAGGTTTGCCTCCGGTTAACCTCGGTAAGGTAAACAACAGGGGTTTTGATGGTGAGGTAAGTTATAACGAAAAAATAAACGATTTTTCTGCCGGAGTGAGGTTAACGTTCTCATATGCCAAAAATAAAATCCTTTTTCAGGATGAGGCGCAGCCTGCCTACCCCTGGTTAGCGGCAACAGGCAACCCTATCGGGCAGTATTTCGGATGGCACTTTTTAGGTTTTTACACCGCGGCAGAAATTGCTGATCCAAAAGTGGCTAAACCTACAACTGCCGTAGGGCCTGGCGATATGAAATATCAGGATTTAAATGACGACGGCATTATTGATGATACCGATAAAGGGGTAATTGGTAAGCCAAACCTGCCGAATACCACTTATGGTGCAAACTTTAACTTTGGTTATAAAAACTTTTACCTGAATGTATTTTTCCAGGGTTCTTATGGCTACAGCACCCGTTTTCACTCCGAAACCATTACACCGGGTAACTCAAATTATCAGCCCATCCATTTACAACGTTGGACACCCGAGACTGCAGCTACTGCCATATTTCCCAGATTGGGTGGTAATGCTGTTACCAATTTCCCTAACGCAACAAACAATTTCTCTGATTTCTGGACCAGGAACAATTATTATGTACGCTTAAAAACGGCAGAAATCAGTTACCTGTTTCCTAATTCACTGGCTAAAAAGTTACGCCTTTCCGCAATCAGGGTATATGCCAATGGCAATAACCTGCTCACCTGGACAAACGTAACCGACCTGTACCAGGTTGACCCTGAAAACGGGAACAGTACCACTACCGTAATTAGTGTGTACCCAACACAACGCATTTATAATCTTGGTTTAAATGTTACATTTTAATTAAAATGATCATGAAAAAGAAAATTTCAATCATAGCCATACTCGCTTTCATGGTGGTAACCTATTCCTGCAAAAAAGGTGGGTTATTGGATGAGAGTACCCTGACTACCCTGAATGAAGAGACAACCTTTGCCGATAGCATCAATACGCAGGCATTTTTAACCCGTATTTATCAGCAGGTAGGTTTTCAGTATGATATACAATACCTTGATGCAGGCGGCCATTCGGGTGCAGCTGATGAAGGTGTTGCCGGCCGTTACAATGGCACCCAAAACTCTGCCGTAGTGATTGCCTTTGGTTTGATATCAAAAAGCTCAACCAATTCCGATTTTATCAATATGTGGTCGGTACCCTATCAGAATATCAGAAGGGTAAATGTACTGTTGCAGAATATCGGGGGAGCACCATTGAGTGCAGCAACGAAAAAAGGCATGATTGCAGAAGCAAGGTACCTGAGGGCATGGTATTATTTCCTGTTGATCAGGGCTTTTGGAGGTGTACCTTTGCTGGGCGATAAGGTTTATGATATTACTGAAGATTTTAGCTTAAAAAGATCAACCTACCAGGACTGTGTAAATTACATTGTTTCTGAATGCGAGGCTGCCAAAGCAGATCTGCCTACCAGTGCCACCATTTTGCCGCAAAATTATGGGCGCATTACCCAGGGAGCCTGCATGGGGTTAAAATCGAGGGTGCTGTTATATGCTGCAAGCCCATTGTTTAATGGCGGTCAGCTTGCCCCCTCAGGCGAATTACATGAGCTTACCGGTTACAACGCTTACGATAAAGAACGTTGGAAAAAAGCTGCAGACGCCGCCCTTGATATCATCAATACCGGTAGTTATTCTTTATATGTAGATAATGGACCAACCAACAGACCAGGATATGGTTTTTATAAGGTTTTTCAGATGCGGGTTAACAGCGAATACCTGTTTGCCGCAATGCGGGGTGCACAGCGCGAGTTCGAAAGCTTTTTGTTGCCTCAAAGCAGATCCGGCGGTTATGCCTTTACTGTAAGTCAGCAAACGGTAGATAAATTCCCTATGATCAATGGAAAAGCCATTAACGAACCTGGTTCTTTATACGATCCGGCAAATCCATACGCGAACCGCGATCCACGTTTTGCCAACTCTGTAATTTATAACGGCTCACCATGGATTTTAAGTGGCAATAATGCAGCACCGGTATATACTTATGTAGGTTCTGGTACTACTGATGCGGTTAGTGGTCCGCTTGGATTCAATACAGGTTATTTCCCCCGTAAATATCTTCTAGAAAACTCTACCGGAAATGGCGAGCGTTGCTGGGGCTTGATCAGATATGGCGAAATCCTGTTAAATTATGCCGAAGCGCTTAATGAATACAGCGGACCGGTTGAAGAGGTTTATGCTGCTTTGAGGAAAATCAGGGAGCGTGCAGGAATTACCGCAGGAACTGATGGGAATTACGGCATTAAAGCCGGTGCAACGCAGGAAGAAATGCGTGCCATTATTCAAAAAGAGCGCGATGTAGAATTATTTATGGAAGAACACCGGATGTGGGATGCCAGAAGATGGAAAACCGCCGCTGTGGATTTTGAAAAACCGATCAGAGGGGTGAAGATTACCAAAACAGGCAATACCTATAACTACGAATATGTAGATGTGCGCGAACATCATTTCCCGGCCAATTACGGCCTGTTCCCGATGCTGGCCTCAGAGATTGCAAAAAACACCGCCTTGATCCAAAATCCTGGCTGGTAGAAATAGAAAAAACATCAGATTGATCTGATAATAAAATGGTTAGTGTGTAGTTAGTTGGAGCCACCTTGCGTAGCTTGGTGGCTTTTTTACAACGCCTGCATGATTGCAGAAAAAGCGAAAATCAAATTGAAAAATGCCGTTTAACAAACCTTCAAAATACAGCTGTACAATAATCAGATTATCCTCATTGTTGCTGGTGCTGCAAGTTACTTTAACCTTTGCGCAAGTGCCTTCAAAAGAAGTGAACTGGCCTGTTTTTATGGCTAAGCAAAATTTAAAATGGGATAATATCGCAACCGATTATTACAGTGGTATCATCCTCGGTAACGGGCTGCTCGGTACCAATATTTATAAAGAAAACGACAGTTTGATCCGCTTTGATATCGGGAGGAGCGATGTGGTAGATCACCGCGAAAAACTAATGCCCGATGCAGGTAAATTATATACACAGGGGCGTTTACCAATTGGTTATTTCACCCTCAAAACTTCTGGTAAAATAACCGGAGCTAAAATGGAACTGGATATCTATAACGCAGAAGCTAGGGGTACAATAACCACAACCCTCGGCACCATTACTTTTAAAGCCTATGTTGCTGCAAATCAGAATGTCATCAGTATTTCGCTTAACGCGGCACAACAGGAAAAAGTTTCGGCATGGGGATGGAATCCCGGCAAAAGCATCAGTCCGAGGTACTTACAAAGCTACCCTACAGATAAACCCGCAAATTATCCGGAAAATCCGCAGGTAAAAATCACCAGCGAAAACGGTTATACCATTTGTAACCAGCCCCTGCTTAACAAAGGGGGGTACACAACCGCATATAAGATTACAGGCAATGCCACATCAGGCAAATTGCTGGTAAGCGTGGGTTATGATGCATACAATACCTTAGACGAAATATCGGAGGCATTAAATAACCTTAAAAACTTTAAAGATAACACCGAAAGTATTGCCGCACACCGCAATTGGTGGCACCATTATTACCAGCAAAGTTTTGTGGCCCTGCCCGATAAACGCATGGAAAATTTTTACTGGATACAGTTATACAAGTTGGCCTCCGTTACCCGGGCAGATAAACCCATTGCCGATTTAATGGGCCCATGGACAACTGCCACACCCTGGCCGGCCATCTGGTGGAATTTAAATGCGCAGCTTACCTATTCACCCATTTTTACCGCCAACCATTTAGAACTTGGTGAATCCTTATTTAAATCTTTAAACGATAATAAGCAGAATCTCATCAATAATGTGCCCGCACCATGGCGCAATGATGCTGCTGCAATCGGAAGGAGTTCATCATACAACCTGATTAGCCAGATAACCGAAGCAGAGATCAACAAAGGAACATTCGAGCCTGCCAACCTCACCTGGATGTTGTATTACTATTATCAATATTATGCTTACAGCAAAGATGCGCAGACCCTTAAAACGAAGATTTACCCTTTGTTAAAAAGATCGGCAAATTTTCTGATCCATCAGCTTAAGCAGGATGAAAAAGGCATTTATCATTTTCCGCTATCTTATTCGCCCGAGTATAAAAGTGCCGAAGATGCAAACTATACCTTATCCAGCCTCAGTTGGGCATTACAGACCTTAATTAAGGTAAATCAGGAACAAAAGCTAAATGACAGCGACGCAGAACAATGGGAAAACATCCTCAAAAACCTCGTACCCTTCCCGGCAGGTGATACCGGATTTTTGATCGGTAAAGATGTTCCTTTAAACAGCTCGCACCGCCATTATTCACATTTATTAATGATTTATCCTTATAGCATCATAAACTGGGAACAACCAGAAAACCGGGCTATAATAAGTTTGTCGCTAGATAACTGGCTTTCGCGCAAAAGTGCACTGGCAGGATTTTCCTTTAGCGGGGCAGCCTCCATTTACGCAGGCACAGGAAACGGCGATATGGCTTATCAATGGTTAAATGAACTGTTCGATCGCTTTGTGCAACCCAATACCCTGTATCGCGAATCTGGTCCGGTAATAGAAACTCCTTTGGCGGCAGCAACGTCTATACAGGAAATGCTGATCCAGAGCTGGGGAGATAAAATCAGGATTTTTCCGGCTGTGCCATCAGCTGGAAAGAGGTATCGTTTAAACAGCTCAGGGCAGAAGGAGCCTTTTTGGTAAGTGCCGATATGCAAAACGGGCAGACAAAAAATATAAAAATAAACAGTTTAAAAGGGGGCGCGTTAACGTTGGTATCCAACATGGATAAATTTTCTATCCATTCAAATAAACGTAATAAAATAGACTATCAGGTGCAGAAAGAAGGCGAAAAGATCAAAATTGAAATTAAAAAAGTCATAATTGGAGAAGTGATCAGCCTTGTTTCTACTAGCTTTGAAGATAAAACAACATCGGGATTGCCATACAGTCTATACCCGAACTGGTTTTGGGGCTTAAACAACAAATAACACATGGTTACGATAAATAAAATTACAGATTTAACCAGATCAGCCTCAAAAATGAATGGATTTAGCGTATTTATACTTATCCTTTTCCTGATAGCTGTCAGTTTCGGGGCAAAAGCGCAAAATGAGCCCTATAATACCATTCTAAGCCGGATTAATGCCGATTTGCAAACTTTTGTGAAGGATAAGGCACTGAGCGACGAAATAGCCAATCACCTTAAAAACCTGAATACCGACGGCAGCTGGGCTGATATCAATTATAATGATGCGCAATACGATCCCCTGAAACGGATTAAAGATATGGCAATGGCCTATATCCGCCCCTCAAATAAGCTTTATCAAAATACCAAACTCTATGGTGCAATTGTTAAATCGCTTCAAAACTGGCTCGATAAAAACCCGAAAAATAAAAACTGGTGGTACAATGATATTTTTTATCCGCAGGCCATTGGGCAAAGCCTAATATTGATGCGCAGTGCCAAAACGCAACTTCCTGCCGGATTGGAAAACGCATTGATTAAAAGAATGATCCGGAAGTTAAAAACAGGTGACGGGGCCAACACCTCAGATGAAGCCTTACATTTTCTGTACAGGGCCTGCCTGACCCAAAATAAAGCCACTTTAGATTCTGCCGCAAAATACCTTTTTGAGCCTGTAGCCATTACCGACGGAAAAGAAGGCGTTCAGGCAGATGGAAGTTATTACCAGCATGGCAAACAACAGGCTATTGCCAGTTATGGGCGGGTATTTGCAGGCAATTCGGTTAATGCGGCCTTTTATTTACGCGGAACGGAATATGCTCTGCCAAAAGATCAGATGGCTATTCTGGTCAACTACCTTAAAAATACTTTCCTTAAAACAATAAGGGGCTCTTTTTACGATTTTAATGTGCGCGGCAGGGGCATTAGCCGTAAAGATTCGTTGAGCAGCGGCATGGGCGGTATGGTCAATAAAATTAAACTTTTCGATCCCGAAAATGCTGCTTATTGGGATGCTTCGGTCAAGCGGACATCCGGAACAGCGGCGCCTGATTATAAAATTGAACCATCGCACACCCAGTTCTGGAAAAGCGGATATACCCTCCATCTTCGGCCGCAATACACCTTTAGTGTGCAAACGGCATCAACAAAAACCTTACGTACCGAAAGGGGAAATAATGAAAACATACTGGGTAAATTTCTTGCCGATGGGGCAACCAATATCCAGCGTAACGGATCGGAATATGCCAACCTGATGCCGGTTTGGGAATGGGATAAAATTCCCGGTACCACCAGCAGGGATTATCCTGATGATAATGGCGCAACCATAAAAAAAGACTGGGGCATTCCCGGAACGACCAAATTTGTTGGCGGAGTAAGCGACGGTAGGTATGGAGTATCTTGCTACGATTTAAATTACGATAGCGTACAGGCCAAAAAAGCATGGTTCTTTTTTGATAAAGAAGTGGTTTGCCTAGGTGCAGGCATTAAAAGCAACGCTAACGAAAACATCACCACTACCATTAACCAAACCTGGTTGCGGGGAAGTGTAGCGCAGGGTAAAACCAAAAATGAACTATGGGTAACCCATGATAGTATCGGGTATATTTTTCCACAGGATGCTAATGTAGAAATCAGCAATAAGGCACAAACCGGAAGCTGGTACCGCATCAATCATTTTCAAAGCAAAAGCGAATTGAAACACGATGTATTTAAAATCTGGCTAAATCATGGTAAAAATCCTCCAAATGCTGTCTATCAATATATTGTAGTGCCGGGCTTAGATGCATCGGGCTTAAAAAAATACAACCGCACCATGATCCGGATTTTAAAGAACACAGCAGAAATGCAAGCCGTACAACATATCGGATTAGATATGCTGCAAGTCGTTTTCTATCAGGCAGGCAGCCTGTCAGCCGATGGGATATTGCTCACTGTCGATCAGCCTTGTACACTGTACATCAAAAACTTAAACAGTAAAAATCCTGCTCTTTATATTGCTGATCCGGCGCAGGAACAAAAGAACATTAATGTTTCGCTAAAATTGCCTGGCTTAGCTAAAACTCAGAATATCAATTGCAATCTGCCGGGTGGTGCACAATCAGGTGCTACGGTAAATTTCAACCTTAAATAATTTTCAGATACAATAATAACTATGAAAAACCCCAACTTAATTACCGCATTGCTCATGCTAACAGGGCTAAGTGTTTTTGCCCAGACAGAAAAAAAGCCGATGGCTCAATTGATTAACGACGAATTTAAATTTGCTGCCGGTCAATATCAGGTGCTGGCCAAAAATATTCCGGCAGGTAAAACACCACAAAGTTTCGATAAAGGGAAATCTGTAAACTATGATATTAAATGGTGGTGCAGTGGCTTTTATTCGGGAAGTTTGTGGTACATCTACGAACAAACCAAAGATGCCAGTATCAAACAGGAAGCCGAAGCAGCCTTAAAAGTAATAGAGCCTAACCAAACCTATACCGGAAACCACGATCTGGGTTTTATGATGTACTGCAGTTTCGGTAACGCCTACCGTTTAACCGGCAAACCAGAATACAAAGCGGTGATCCGGCGTTCTGCAGAATCTTTGGCTACCCGCTATCGTCCGGCTGTAAAATCAATCCAATCGTGGAATAAGAGCAAATTATGGGAATGCCCTGTAATTATAGATAATATGATGAACCTCGAAATGATGAACTGGGTAAGTGATAACGGCGGGGACAAAAAATATAAAGAAATTTCGGTTACACACGCTAATACCACACTAAAAAACCATTTCCGCCCCGATTTTAGTTCTTACCATGTGGTTGATTATAACCCCCAAACCGGAGAAGTAATTAGAAAAGCCACCTGGCAGGGCGCGGCAAATTGTTCAGCATGGTCGCGTGGACAGGGCTGGGCACTATATGGTTATACCATGATGTACCGTTTTACCAGAGATGAAACCTATTTAAAACAAGCCAAAGGAATTGCACATTTCATTTTAAACCATCCGAATTTACCTGCCGATAAAATTCCTTTCTGGGATTTTGATGCACAGGGCATTCCTTTTGCCAAACGCGATGCCTCTGCAGGGTCATTAATGGCCTCGGCATTGTTAGAGCTTGGACAATACACGTCAGGCAGCGAAAAAAACGAATTTAAATCTGCAGCCGAAACCATGATCTATTCGCTTTCGAGCAGTGCTTACCATGCAAAATTGGGTGAAAATGGCGGCTTTTTATTGATGCACAGCACAGGTGCCTATCCCCTGAACAGCGAAATAGATGTACCGCTTGTTTATGCAGATTACTACTACTTAGAGGCTTTGGCGAGGTATAAAAAGTGGTATTTGTAGAATTGATAAACGATAGGGTTTAAATAAAAAGATTCGTCATTGCTTCGTCGGCTGAAAAAGCCTTCTCGCGATGACGACTTTTAGCAGCTTGTCATCGCCAAATCATTGTATATTAATGGAAATCGAATTAAAATAGATTAAAACAAAATTGATGAAATATAAACTGATTTTTTCTGCCCTGCTTATTTTTTCGCAGTTGGCTTATGCACAAAAGAAAGCCAGTACCGGTGCCGAAGACCGTGCTTTTTGGGTGAAAACTTTAAATCGTATTGCTTATCCGGTAATCCATAACCTGGCCAACCAAACCTTGAAAAAGAACATGCCTTTAGAAAAAGCTCCTGGTTATGGTTTAAATGCCGCCAAAGTAACTTATTTAGAAGCTTTAGGCCGCACCATTGCTGGTGTAGCGCCCTGGCTGGCCTTGCCCGATGATGATACCGCAGAAGGTACACTCAGAAAAACCATGCGTACCGAACTTTTAAAAGCCCTGGCCAATTCGGTAAATCCCGAAAGTCCCGATTATATCAGTTACCGTTCAGAAAGTCAGCCTATTGTGGATGCCGCTTATGTTGCCCATGCTTTTTTACGTGCACCAAAAGCATTATGGGAGCCACTTGATGAAACCACTAAAAAGAGATTTATAGAAGAATTTAAGTCTTTGCGTACCCGTAGCGGTGCCTATAATAACTGGCTGTTATTTTCTGGCCTCACCGAAGGTTTTTTATTGAGCATTGGCGAACAGTACGATCCTGCACGTGTGCAGTTTTCGATCAATAAAATGAAAGAATGGTACGTTGGCGATAGCTGGTACAGTGATGGCGAAAAATTCAGTATGGATTATTACAATTCTTATGTGATCCACCCGATGCTGGTTGATTTGTTGAAAGTGTTGGTTGATAAGAAAAAGGCACAACAGGCCGATTACGACCTTGCGCTAAAAAGGATGGTCCGCTATTCTGAATACCTGGAAAGGATTATTTCCCCGGAAGGTACTTATCCTGCTTACGGCCGCTCCATTACCTACCGCACAGCTGCCTTTCAGGCTTTGGCACAAACCGCTTTGATGGAAAAACTGCCCGAATATGTAAAACCTGCGCAAGTGCGCGGCGCATTAACCAGGGTGATGCATAATCTTTACGATGGCAACCAGAATTTTGATGACAAAGGATGGTTGGTGCTGGGCTTTAACGGTCACCAGCCTGAAGTAGCCGATACCTATACTTCTACAGGAAGTTTATACATGGCTACACTTGGTTTTTTAACCTTAGGATTGCCCGCCAATAATAAATTCTGGACAGATGCACCCGCCCCATGGACCAGTTTAAAAGCCTGGAGCGGAGAAAGCATAAAAAAGGATTATAAAGTTGAGTATTAATACCAATAATAAATATCGTATAAATATATTTGCCATAGGATCTGATATGAGTTCGGGTTCTACATCAAATTCAATTTTTAACCAATGAATAAATTCGAAAGCCGTTACGCTCAAAGCCCTAAGGAAGTTAAACACATGGATACCGCAGCCTTGCGGGAAAATTTCCTGATCGAAAACGTATTTGAGGCAAACCAGGTAAATTTAACCTTATCTCATTTTGATAGATATATTGTTGGCGGTGCAATGCCTGTTGATCAGAAAATTGCATTGCCAAATCCGGATGATTTAAAAGCGACTTACTTTTTAGAGCGCCGGGAATTAGGAATTATCAATGTTGGTGGAAAAGCAATTGTTACTGCTGATGGCGAGACATATGAATTAGATTATAAAGAAGCATTATACATCGGTAAAGGAACAAAAGAAGTATTTTTCGAATCAGCTTCACCAGGCGAAGCCGCTAAATTATACATCAATTCTGCACCTGCACACCATACTTATCCAAACAAAAAAGTAAGCAAAGCCGAAGCCGAAATTGTAGAATTGGGTACACCTGAAACAGCTAACCATAGAATCATTAATAAGTTATTGGTAAATAGTGTATTGCCAACCTGCCAGTTGCAAATGGGTATGACCGAATTAAAATCGGGCAGTGTATGGAACACCATGCCGGCACATACGCACGACAGAAGGATGGAAGCTTATTTCTATTTCGAAGTTCCGCAAGGGCAGAGTGTTTGCCATTTTATGGGACAGCCACAAGAAACCCGTCACATCTGGATGCAGAACGATCAGGCGGTAATTTCGCCAAACTGGTCTATTCATTCAGGTGCTGGTACAAGCAATTATACCTTTATTTGGGGTATGGCAGGCGAAAACCTCGATTATGGCGATATGGATCACTGTGCCATTACCGAACTGAAATAATTATTGCTTACCGTCATCTCGACTGAAGCGTAGCGGAATGGAGAGATCTAAAAACTGAACTTTAAACATCATGTCGAACATATTTAATTTAGCAGGTAAAACTGCATTGGTTACCGGTTGTAAAAGAGGCATTGGTAAAGCCATGGCTTTAGCTTTGGCCGAAGCAGGTGCCGATATTATCGGTGTTTCTGCCAGTTTAGAACTGGAAGGAAGTACTGTAGAAAAAGAAGTAACCGCATTGGGCAGAAAATTTTATGCTTATCAATGCGATTTTGGTAAACGCGAAAATACCCTGGCCTTCGCAGCACATGTAAAAGCCGATCATCCGGTTATTGATATTCTGGTAAACAATGCCGGAACCATTTTACGTAAACCAATTGCCGAACACCCGGATGAATATTGGGATGAGGTAATTGCGGTAAACCAAACTGCTCCATTTATTTTAACACGCGAAATTGGTCGCGATATGATTGCAAGAGGTAGCGGAAAAGTAATTTTCACAGCATCTTTACTGTCGTTCCAGGGGGGGATTACCGTGCCTGGTTATGCAGCAAGCAAAGGTGCAATTGCCTCTTTAACGAAAGCTTTTGCAAACGAGTGGGCTTCAAAAGGTGTTAATGTAAATGCCATTGCACCAGGTTATATTGCCACCGATAATACGTCGGCTTTACGCGAAGATCAGGACAGAAGCACTTCAATTTTATCTCGTATCCCTGCCGGAAGATGGGGAACACCTGAAGATTTTAAAGGACCAACATTATTCCTGGCCTCACCAGCAAGCGATTACGTACACGGAACAATTTTAACCGTTGATGGCGGTTGGATGGGAAGGTAGTTTAGTCCTTAGCCCGGAGTCTTTAGTCCTCAGTCGATGATTCAGAGTTCAAATAAGTCAAGTTTTTAAAACTTGACTTATTTTTTAAGTTTTTATACGGTCTGGACTGAGTACTCTGGACTCATGACTCATGTGAACTAATAAAGATTATAAATTTCCTTAATGTCCTTCAAAATAGCTTCAAAATCGATTTTTAAGTCAATTAATTTACCTGTGTGGATATCGAAAACCCAGCCATGCACGGTTATTCCGCGTTCGGTAATCGCTTCCTGTACTGCTGCGGTTTTTAACAGGTTTACGCATTGCTCCTGAACGTTAAGTTCTACCAGGCGGTTATAGCGCGCACCTTCATCTTCAATCGCATTTAATTCGTCTTTGTGGATGCGGTAAACATCACGAATATTTCTTAACCAGGGGTTTAAAATGCCCATATCGGCTGGTTGCATCGCCGCTTTAACACCGCCACAGTTGTAATGGCCGCAAACCACGATATGATTCACTTTTAAGTGACGTACAGCGTAATTTAAAACCGTCATCACGTTTAAATCTACGTTGTTTACCAGATTGGCCACATTGCGGTGTACAAAAGCCTGACCAGGCTGTATGCCCATTAAATCTTCTGCCGTAACCCGGCTATCTGAACAGCCGATGTACAAAAATTCTGGACTCTGCCCTTTAGATAATTCGGTAAAATAATCAGGATCGATAGCCAGTTTATTGGCAATCCATTTTTCATTGTTCTTAAAAACGTCTTCTACATTCATGTTTGTGCTTTAAATAGCGTTTTTGGATATGTAAATTATAATAAGCGTTATTTTCGATTTTTATGTAGTTATAAAACTAAAAAAAGATTTTCTGATTTCTGCAAGTTTTTCGTCAGTAGGTGTGTCGTCCGAATTAAAATAGACGTGCCCCTTATAATCCATTTCCATATAGTTGGCTGTCATAAAAAAAGGTGTCGTAAATCCATCAGGAAGATCTGCATCTGTACCCACTGCAATTAATTGCACCGTTTTCCCTTTCAGGTTCCTGCCTACTTCTTTATTTAAAGTTACCCAATCCGTTAGCCTGTCGAAAAGGTTTTTCATCCTTCCGCTCATGGCATACCAGTAAACCGGGGTAGCGAAAATAATGTGTTTATGGTAAAGGATTTCCTTCGCAAACGTTTCAAAACGATCTTCCGCGGGATATTGGTTCTCGTAACTGTAGGGCATAAAATAATGCTCCAGCAAATTTAACTGGTCAAAAGCAATTTCTTCGGTAAGTTTGCCGATAAATTTCTGGGTATTCCCGTTTAACCTCGCACTTCCATTTATAATCAAGATATCGGACATCCTTGTTTTTTGTTTAAATAACAAGTTTTGTACTTAAATGTTTAATGGTTTTACAAGTAATGTAATGAGAAAGCATAAAGTGAATTCAATAAAAAGGCTAAAATAATGCCTTCTATACAACAAAGCCGTCATCTCGATTGTAACACAGTACCGAAGTTTCGGGAGGGAGAGATCTATCAAACAGATTTCTCGGCTGCGTTGTACCCGGTAATTATCGGGTCCGTTCGAAATGACGACTTATTGTAGTATTCTAATATTTTTTAGCTGGCAACCGCTACCGCATTTTTATTAATGTGGTTGGGAAGCTCTTCGAGTGTATATAAGTTAACCAACGATTCTCTCAATACGTTTTTTGCATTGTACCAGGTGTTTTCTTTGGTAAAATGGCATGCACCATTGCTCAGTTCAGTAATAATTGCACCAATTAATGTAGCAAAATGGTTTTCGAAAACATCGCCGGGATGGTATTTTATAGAAAAAACCTTGCTGTAGTTTTGAAGTTGTGATTCAACCTCTGCACTCAGTTTTACCGGTTTGGCAACTTTTCTTTTTTTCTTTTTAAATAATCCTAATATCTTTTGGATAAAGCTCTGTTTAATGATTTTCTCTTTAAAAAGCTTTTTCTTGTATTCTTTAAGATCAAAAGATTTAAGTGATACGCTAAAATTAAGTTTCAGGTTATTTTCGTTAAATATTTCAAGGCTTGGTTTATCCCATTTAAAAACAATTGGCAGATTACCGTTTGTGTTTCTGAATGAAAATGAAGAATTGAGATCCAGAACATTTTCGTGTTCATTTAACCGTTTTAAAATGGTTGGAATAAGATCGTCTGTTAAAGAGTTAGTGTAGATGTTAATGTAAGCACTCATGTTAAATTAAGATTAGCTGAATCGTTGTAAATAGCGGTAAGCCTTAGCGTTACGCCTTATTAAATGATAATTAAGGATATCATTGTATAGTTGAGCCTTCTGTTTTTTAAACAGATCAACTCCAATACCGATTAACTTGGTGATCTTAAAGAGAATTGGCGGTTTTGGTTTTTCATTTGTATATATGGTTGTTTGTGTGTTTTGTTTTAGCAGTGAAAATAATTTATGACCTAAACGGGCAAAAATACCGAAACGTTACAATTATTTTACAAATATCTTTTAAGCAATAATTATACCATAATACTATTCTAGGTTTTTAACCTTTCGAGCAGTTTTTTCATATTGCTGAGCTGTAAAATATTTTTAAATTCAGGGGTGTCGAAACCTCCCTTATCGGTCACTTGTTTCAGGCTTCTGTTAAAGCTTCTTACAGATATGCCTAAGTAGGCCGCCATGTCTTCTTTCGAGATCGAAATGTGCTCGTCGGCCTGGAGTTTAAGCAGTTTTAAAAGTGCATATTCTAATGTGTATAGCTGCTGGAATGATGCACGTGTACTGGTTTGTATAATCCTGGTCGATAGCTCCTGGAGTAAGATTGTAGTAAATTCACTACTCTTGCTGATCAGTAAATGGAAAAGAGAATCAGGAATTACATAGGCGGTAACCTCGCTTATTGCCGCAACATTACACAAACAATCCATCTTTTTTATCGCCTCCAGCTCGCCCACAACTTCGCCTTTTCCCAAAAATTCGATAATAAAATCCTTCCCGTTTTCCTCAGAAATAAAACACTTGCTTATTCCGTCTTTAATCACGTAAATATTACTGATTTTTTCGCCCTGTTCAATAAAGCGGTACCCTGCTTTAAAATTTTTAAGCGTAATGTTTACTTCATCATTTTCTGCACAGAAACGTTCGATAAAGGATAAAAAGGTAAGGTTTGTACGTAACATATTCTATCAACCGAGACAAATGTCCTTTTTTAAAGGATCAGGTCGCGCTATTTTTGTGCCACTAAAGTAAGCATAACAATGAAAAATAAGATTACCGTAATTGCTTTTGATGCTGATGATACGCTTTGGGTAAACGAACCTTATTTCCGTGATACCGAAGAGCAGTTTGCCGATCTTTTGGAAGATTTTGTGCCCCGCCACAGCATTATGGCCGAATTGTATAAAACAGAAATGGCCAATTTGCCGCTTTATGGTTATGGTATTAAGGGTTTTATGCTGAGCATGACGGAAACGGCCATGCGGATTACAATGGGGAAAATTGACCCCATAATTGTGGAAAAAGTACTCGAACTGGGGAAAGAAATGCTCAATAAACCTGTAGAGTTGTTAGATGGAGTAGAAGAAGTGTTAAAAGCTTTACATGGAAAATATAGATTAGTGGTGGCTACCAAAGGCGATTTGCTCGATCAACAGCGAAAACTTACTAAATCGGGGCTTGATCATTATTTTCACCACATCGAAATTATGAGCGATAAACAGGAAAAGGATTATCAGAAACTGATCAGGCACCTGGATTGCAAAGCCGAAGAATTTTTGATGCTGGGCAATTCCCTAAAATCGGATATTCTGCCCGTGCTTAACATTGGTGGTCACGCAGCTCACATACCTTACCACACTACCTGGGTACACGAAAGCATCGATCATACCATCGAACACCCCAACTTTTATGAAATGGGAAGTTTGGCTGAAGTTTTACCAAAATTATAGAATGAAAGAAAAAATAGATATCAACACCTGGATCAGAAAAGATCATTTTAAATTTTTTAGCGCCTTTGAAGAACCTTTCTTCGGCGTTACCGTAGATGTAGATTGTACCGCTACCTACGAAGAGGCAAAAGAAAACAATATTTCGTTCTTTTTGCTTTACCTGCATAAATCGCTCGTTGCCGTAAATAGCGTAGAACCTTTTAGTTACCGCATTATAGATGGCGAAGTTTGGAAATACGATAAGGTAAATGCTGCGGCAACCATAAACCGGCCAAATGGCACCTTCGGATTTGGCTATATGGATTTTTGTGAAGATTTTGAAACATTTAAAACCGAAGCCAATAAAGAAATCGAAAAAGTACAGGCAACTACAGGTTTAATCCCTTCTTCATCCGGCGAAAACGTAATCCATTATTCGGCTTTGCCCTGGTTAAACTTTACTTCTTTATCGCATGCCCGTAATTATTCTCATCAGGATAGCTGCCCGAAAATATCTTTTGGAAAGGTTCGTGAAGAAAACGGAAGAAAAATAATGCCGGTATCTATTCATGTAAACCATGCCCTGATGGATGGATACCATGTTGCCCAGTTTGTAGATGCCTATCAGGATTTATTAAACAAAAAAGAAGTTAACGCTTATATTTAGCTTCGCGCTTTAGGAAATTAAACCTAAAAAATATTTAATACCCGGTTAATATTGGGAATTTATTTTCGGTAATGTTTATAGCAGCCGTTATTATTCCGTTCTATCTCCTGGCGATGGTAGGCATGTGTTACATGGATACTGTGTATAAGGCCATTATGTTTTTGGTGATGCTGTTGATTGCTACGTTTATATTGTTTTTATTTGTTAATTACCCTTTACAGTCGGCTATTGCAGTAATCTGTTTTATGGCAATGTTTGCTTTTAAACTGAAAGATTAATTAAAAAGATGAATTATCATTTGCAATCGAGAAAGTATTTGCTATTTTTGCTGCACAAGCAGGAAGCTTGTTTTTTAATCACCGGCTTGGTCATTCTGAATTGGTTATTGAGATTTTAAAATCCGGGGGATTAGCTCATTTGGCTAGAGCGCTTCGCTGGCAGTGAAGAGGTGATCGGTTCGAATCCGATATTCTCCACCTTTAATTAACCTTCTAAATTAACTTTTAGAAGGTTTTTTTATGTTAAAAAATGATCACTAAGTCCGGATGTATGCCTATGATCAGGTCAAAATTTACCACCTATCAGATTATTGGTCAGTTTGTACTAACTGCCATTTTAATTGCATGTGTTCGGGCATTTTATGGAAATCTTCATGCTGCCAGGCCTGTTCCATTATTTTCGCGCTCAGGTTTGCCTGTTATCTTCTGTACCATAGTGTTACCAGTTTACATCATAGCTCAAATGAAGTTAAACTATAAAACCACGATCATCGACACAGATTTAAAAACGATTTCTTTTAAAATGTTCTTATTGCCGATAACCAGAACCTATCCCTTTGGGTATTTTGAAGGTTATATTAATACCGTTGTAAAAGATAAATATGGCGAATACAAATGCTTTTACCTGGTAAATGAGGGAAAGCTAATGTATAAAATGTCGGGCCGGTTTTACAGCAATATAGATCAGCTTCATGAGGGTTTATCTTCCCTGAAAGATCTGGGTTTCCTGAAATTATCAGCTTCCTTGTCTATAAAAATAGCCTTTAAAAAGCGGATTTTAGCAGCATAAAAAACTTCAATCTTTTATATTTTAAGTTTTATTAGTAGATAAGCACACATCATCTACCGATACACTTCAAATCGACGGCCTGGCATGCGGCCCGAAAGATCTTGCGAAACACTACAAAATTTTACCGTGTCTTCTTAATAATATAATACGCGCTCATTTGTTTGTATTTTTATATCAAAATATGGTATAATCTGGTTAATAATCAGCCATTTTAAAGTTTAGTATTTATTAACTTCGTTTATGTTGATTTGTAAATTGCTGTAGGATAGATGGTTTTGTGTGTTAATGCGGTTGAGGAGACCAGGTTTGCTTTTTAAGCATTACTTTTTAAAAACACCATCTTGAGGTAGGGTAAATCTTGGTTTTTCGGCTTAACGCTAATGAAAGGTTAAGCAAATATGTTATTAAAACTTAATTATCTCTAACCATAAAACAAAACTAATGAAAACAAACAAAAAGATTTACCTCGGCGTATTTTCGGCCATCCTGCTCTGTATTTCAGTTTTTAGCTGTAAAAAACAAGGTATCGAAAACGGTGTTGAACCCACTGTTAAAAAATCGGATCAAATGCATGAGTTTAATTTCGGTGGAAACAAAATCCTGATCAAAGAAGACAAAGGCACTTATTACCTCTCAGATGACATTATCTTAACTGAGCAACAATTTAACCTGTTAAAGGCCAATAGTAATGCGGCAATGTCGAGCACGGCAAGGGCGTTAATTATGAACTCACTGGTAAAACGGTGGACTAATTCGATTGTGTATTACAGCCTCAGCAATCTCGGTGCAGATACTGCCTCATCACTCAAAGCCATGCAGTACATTGCAAGGGTATCGCCACTTACCTTTGTTCAACGCACTTCTCAAGCCAATTACATCAATTTTGTTAAATCTACCGGGAATAGCTCATCAGTAGGGATGGTTGGAGGGGCCCAGAATCTCAATTTATACAATTACAATACGCCCGGAATTATTATACACGAAATATTTCATGCTTTAGGCGTCATGCACGAGCAGTGCCGGACTGATCAGAGCAGTAACGTGGTAATCCATCCCGAAAATATTCCGGACGATAAGGAGTTCAATTTTAACCAGGTTTCGGTTAGCGGCTATACCAATTATGGTAATTTCGATTTCGAGTCGATCATGATGTACGAGCCTTATGCCTTTTCGAGCAATGGCCAGCCTACCATTACCAAACTCGATGGTTCTACCTATCAAACCAGTTATCCGGCCGCTAATATGTCGCCTACGGATATAGCTGGCATTAACCAGTTGTACACCGGTTTTACCTATACCGGATTACCGGCAAACATCAGTTACGAAATTGCTTCGGCGCTGGATAATACCAAACTGTTAAATGTACCAGGCAGCGCTACTGCCGATGGTACCCAGATTATTCTTTATACCGATGGAAACACCAACAATGCCAGGTGGAATGTGACCAAAAATGCTGACGGATATTACACCTTGTCGCCTTTACATGCATTAAGCAAAGCGCTTACAGTGGTTGGCAATGGTGTAGCAAATGGAACGAAGCTCGAAATCAGGACCAATACCGGCGACCCCACCCAGCAGTTTAACATCACGCCTGAAGCCAGTGGTTATTACATTATATCGCCCCGCAGCGTGCCTTCAAAAAATGTTGACGTTCCGGGCAGCAATACAGCCAACAGTACATTGCTTAATATCTGGAGTTATGGAGGTGCAAATAACCAGAAATTTAAATTTAATACGTTTTAAAATCATCTCTGCATAAACCTGTCTTATTATGCCCCGGAAAGTTTAAATACTTAACGGGGCATTTTATTTGCAGTAGGCCAAGCGTTTCAACACTGCTAAAAACCTGATATAGAATCATAATAGATTCTAACTATTTCATTATAGAATTAAATGATTGGGATTAGTTATTATGATTCTCTAAATTTATATTATTACTGTTCAACAGCAGGATATTTAGCTTTTTATTAACAAAACATTATACATATGGAAAAAGAATCGAACGACATCAGTAAATGCCCGTTTCATAATGGTAGCATGAAGAGCAATGTAGGTGGCGGTGGTACCAGAAACAACGATTGGTGGCCAAAACAATTAAAACTGAGCATTTTGCGTCAGCATTCTGGTTTATCCAACCCAATGGATGAAGATTTTAATTATGCTGAAGCTTTTAAAAGTCTGGATCTGGATGCTTTAAAAGCAGATCTTCATGCACTGATGACTGATTCTCAGGATTGGTGGCCGGCAGATTTTGGTCACTACGGTGGCTTATTTATCCGTATGGCCTGGCACAGCGCCGGAACTTACCGCGTGGGCGATGGTCGTGGCGGTGCAGGAGCAGGTTTACAACGTTTCGCACCATTAAACAGCTGGCCTGATAATGTGAGTCTTGATAAAGCCCGCCGTTTACTCTGGCCTATTAAACAAAAATATGGCCGTAAAATTTCGTGGGCCGATTTATTGATTTTAACCGGAAATATCGCATTAGAATCGATGGGTTTTAAAACCTTTGGCTTCGCAGGTGGAAGGGAAGATGTTTGGGAAGCTGATGAATCGGTATATTGGGGTTCGGAAACGACCTGGCTGGGTGGCGACCTCCGTTACGCACATGGATCTGATGGTGCAGATAAAGCTCATGGCGTATTGGTTAGCGATGATGATGCCGATGGTGATGTACACTCGCGTAACCTCGAAAAACCACTTGCTGCGGTACAGATGGGCTTAATTTATGTAAACCCTGAAGGGCCGGATGGCAATCCTGATCCAATTCTTGCTGCAAAAGATATCCGCGATACCTTTGGCCGTATGGCGATGGATGATGAAGAAACTGTGGCTTTAATTGCAGGCGGACATACTTTTGGTAAAACCCATGGTGCCGCTTCGGCAGATCACGTAGGTAAAGAACCTGAAGCTGCAGGTATAGAAAGCCAGGGTTTGGGCTGGAACAACAGCTATGCTTCTGGTAAAGGAGCCGATGCCATTACCAGCGGATTAGAAGTAACCTGGACCACCACACCCACCCAATGGAGCAATAATTTCTTCGAAAACCTTTTTGCTTTTGAATGGGAATTAAGTAAAAGCCCGGCTGGTGCACACCAGTGGGTGGCTAAAAATGCAGAAGCGATTATCCCTGATGCTTTTGATAGTTCGAAAAAACATTTACCAACCATGCTCACCACCGATCTTGCTTTAAGGTTAGATCCGGCTTACGAAAAAATATCCAGACGTTTCTTAGAAAATCCTGATCAGTTTGCTGATGCTTTTGCACGTGCCTGGTTTAAGTTAACGCACCGTGATATGGGCCCGATTGCCCGCTACCTTGGTCCTGATGTGCCTCAGGAAGAATTGCTTTGGCAAGATCCGATTCCTGCAGTTGATCATGCATTAATTAATGAGGGTGATATTACAGGTTTGAAAGAAAAAATCCTTTCAAGTGGTTTAAGCATCTCCGAACTGGTTTCTACGGCCTGGGCCTCTGCTTCTACTTTCCGTGGTTCTGATAAACGTGGTGGTGCAAATGGTGCACGCATCCGTTTGGCTCCGCAAAAAGACTGGGCAGTAAATAATCCTGCTCAACTGCAAAAAGTGTTAAATGTGCTGGAAAAAATTCAGCAGGAATTTAATGGTGCTCAGTTTGACGGCAAAAAAGTTTCACTCGCCGATTTAATTGTATTGGGTGGTGCCGCTGCGGTAGAAAAAGCTGCCGGACATACTCTTACTGTTCCTTTTACACCGGGCAGGGCAGATGCTTCGCAAGAACAAACTGATGTAGAATCATTTGGTTATTTAGAACCTGTTGCTGATGGTTTCCGCAATTACCGTAAATCAAAATCTCCGGTGTCTACTGAGGAATTTTTAATCGACAGGGCACAGTTGCTTAATTTAACGGCGCCTGAATTAACGGTATTGGTAGGTGGTTTACGAGCACTCGATACCAATTTCGACGGGTCAAAAAACGGGATCTTAACTGATAAACCGGGCCAGCTGACTAACGATTTCTTTGCAAACCTGCTGGATATGGAAACCCAATGGAAAGCCATTGCCGAAGATAAAGAGTTGTATATCGGCAGCAGCCGCGCAACTGGACAGCCAAAATGGACGGCCACCCGTGCTGATCTTGTATTCGGTTCTAATTCCGAATTAAGGGCAATTGCAGAAGTTTATGCCAGCTCAGATGCACAACAGAAATTTGTAAAAGATTTTGTAGCTGGCTGGAATAAAGTAATGAATGCAGATCGCTTTGATTTGAAATAATTTTAGAATAATTTTTCTCGTCATTCCCGCGCAGACGGAATCTTAATGCCTTTAGTTTTATGCATTAAGATTCTTAATCTGGTTGGGAATGACGATTTTTCTGACTGAAATTAAATTATAATTGTTCGGCTGTTACGATTAAATAAACTTGTTAATTCCGTAACTAATTACGTAATTTGTTTAGTTAATAAAACAGTTGATGAGCAATAATCAGAATATCTATGTCATTGGTAAAGGCGTAATTGCAAAAGCATTGGCCGTTGCACTCTCATTACAAGGAAAAAATGTAACCATAATCCGTGGAAGTGTTGATCATGGTGAGGCTTATCACGAAAATATCTTCGTCAGTACCGGAGATCAGACTGTGAATGCAAAAATAGCCATCAACACATTTGCCAGTCACGATAAACTCGACGGACTGATCCTTTTGGCCAATAAATCTTTTGGAAACGATAAACTTGCTGAGCGCCTTGAAAAATACGGAAAGGATTTGCCGATCGTTTTCCTGCAAAATGGACTGGGTGTGGAAAAAGCTTTTATCGACCGGGGTTTTACCCAATTGTACAGGTGCGTGTTAATGGCTACCAGCCAGGTTATAGCAGAAACGGATGAAGTGCGTTTAAAAGTGGTTGCACCATCACCCATCGGAATAATTAAAGGCTCAAATGAAAACTTAAACGAAATTGTAAAACAGATTGATGCCAGACTTTTTCCTTTTCGGGTGGAAGAAAATATCCAGGTTCTGATCTGGAAAAAGGTAATTACCAATTGTGTATTCAATTCCATTTGTCCGCTGCTCGAAATTGACAACGGTGTTTTTCATAGAAATGCTGCAGCACTTAAAATCGGGGAAAAAATTATTGCAGAATGTATTGCTGTTGCCAATGCGAACGGTATAATTTTAACCGTTGATGATGTTAATCAAAATGTGCTGGCGATTAGCAAAATGTCTGACGGGCAAAAAATATCAACCTATCAGGATATACTGAATAAGCGTGAAACAGAGATTGAGACTTTAAATTTTGCAGTAGCTAAACTCGGTCGTATCTCTGGCTATGATTTGCCCTTCACTTCTATGCTAGGCGAAATGACCAGGCTTAAATCTGAGCTTTTTAGGGAGCAAAGGCAATAACTCAAAAGGTTACAGATAAAGTGATGATCACGCCATATTTCATCAACACGAATTTGGGCTCAGGATTTTATAAATTTGGCCCTTATCAGAAAATTTATCAGATTTTCTGAACTAAAATTAAAAAGAGTCTAAAACTTATATTGCGTTAGCGCTGACAACGTTATTTTTTAATTTTTATTATGTCTGTTTGTTCAAAAAAATTAAATCTGTAAAAATAATCATACTATAATCTGATTAATACGGTTGAGTAAGAATTAAATAGCAAAATAATATTCTTGATTTTGTGGTAAAATAGTTAATATTGGGTAGATAAATCGTTTTATCCATAACCAAATATAATGAAGAGCCCAGGTACATTTACTTCGTATTGTGCAGTGCACCCCTGTGTAGTTAACACTGATGTCTGTTTATCCTATCCCTATCCCAATCCCGTAATTACAGGTTGTCCCACTGTTTATTGCCTAAAGCCTTCTGATTAATTTATTGATGATTTCCAGGTCAATTATTCTGTTTTGAATAGTTGATAAAACGTTTTACCCGTAATTGGGTGAAGAATAGATAATTAACTAAACATTAACTAAAGCAAAACTAAATGAAAATCAATCTACTCAAGATTTCAGGGCTTTCTGTGCTTTTTCTGCTCAACAGTCCTGCATTTTCAATGAATCCGGTTGCCGCAAAATCGAAGCGGTTTTCTGTTCTGGATGTGCCTTTTGGCCATATTCAGAGCCGAAAAGTAATCACCGGAACCGTATTGGATGAAAAAAATATGCCCATCCCCGGGGTCGGCATCAAAAACATCACTTCGGGTAAAACGGCAGTAACAGATGAATCTGGTAAATTCAGCATCGAGGCCAATTCTGGCGAGGTAATCCGCTTTTCGTACGTGGGGTATCAGAATAAGGATGTAACGGTAGGAGAACAGAACAACCTCAGCGTTAAAATGGCCGTTGCCGAAGCCAGTAAATTGGATGACGTAGTGGTAATCGGTTATGGAACCATAAAAAAGAGCGACCTTACCGGTTCTGTTGGGGTGGTAAAGGCCAGCGAATTACAGGAGCGCCCGGCACCATCATTAAACCAGGCTTTGGCTGGTCGTATTTCGGGTGTGCAGGTAAATACCAACTCGGGTAGACCGGGCGGGCAGACCAACATTAAAATCAGGGGTTTCAGTTCCATCAATACCAGTAACAACCCGCTTTATGTGGTAGATGGGGTGGCTTTACCGGTAACTACCCAAACACAGAACAGTAACGCCATCGATTTTATCAACCCGAGCGATATTGCCTCGGTAGAGGTATTAAAAGATGCATCGTCAACTGCAATTTACGGTGCCAGGGGTGCCAATGGTGTAATTTTGATTACCACTAAAAAAGGAACTTCCAACTCGCAGCGGGTTACTTACGATGCTGATTTTGGCATTAATACCCTGGCTGCGCACCATGTTAAAATGCTTGATGCCAATGAATATGTAAAAGTTCAGGATCTGGCTTACGATAACATTAAAGTGTACGATCCGGTAGGATGGGCAGCAGGTAATTATGCTTCAACGCCTGTTCCTAAAGCAGCAAGGATAGCATTGCCGCAGTTTTTTGACAGTAACGGAAATCCATTGTACAATACCGACTGGTTAAAAGAATCTACCCAGAACAAACTTTCGCAAAACCACCAGTTAGGGTTTACAGGTGGAAATGAAAACAATACATACGGCGTTTTTGTGGGTTACCGCGATGATGAAGGCTTATTATTAAATTCTTATTTAAAACGTTATTCGGGTAGGTTTAACTTCGAAAGTAAAATTAAAACCTGGTTAAAAGTGGGTGGTAATTTAAGCTACAACAACCAGAACGAAAATATTGTAGATCAGGGAACAGGCGGACTAAACTCAGTGCGTATGATTACTGAAGCATTTCCTTTCCTCCCAATTAAATTAGCTGATGGCAAATGGGGCGATAATAAGCTGATTCCATGGGCTGAGGGCGGTTCTAACCCGGTACACATTTTAACCGATCAGCGTTATGGCATGGTTACACAAACCTCATTGGGAAGTGTTTATTCGACCATCAGTTTCAGCAAAGATCTTGAATTCCGTACCCAGTTGGGCGCCAATATTGTGAGCCGAAACATCAATGAGTATAACGCGAAACAATTATACGGCATCTCAGACGGACAAAACGGAACGGCTAACGTAACCAACGATCGCGAAACTTTCTGGTCGTTAGAGAATTATTTAACCTATAACAAACGTTTTGCCGAATCGCACGCCATTAATGCTTTATTGGGTATTTCGTGGCAGGCCACCAATTTCTTCAGCAATACAAGCCACGCTGAAAACTTTGTGACCGATTTTTACGGAAACAACAATATGGGGTCAGGCAGTAAATCCATTACCGTGGGTTCGAGCCGTAACCGGTCTGCTTTTAACTCTTATTTTGGAAGGGTAAACTATGCTTTTCAGGATAAATACCTGGTAACGGTTACCGGTAGGGTAGATGGATCGTCGAAATTTGGCGATAACCATAAATTTGCCTTTTTCCCTTCGGCAGCATTGGCATGGAAAGCTTCAGACGAAGATTTTCTTAAAGGAAACAAAACCGTTTCTAACTTAAAATTAAGGGCCAGTTATGGATTAAGTGGTAACTCTGAACTTCCGGCTTACCAATCATTAGCCACTTTGGTTAATAACTCGGCCATTATTAACGATACCAGGGTAACGGGTATCGGAATCGGAAGGCTGGCCAATCCGGATCTCGTTTGGGAAAAAACTGCGCAGGTTGATGCAGGTTTAGAACTGGGTTTATTTAACAACCGCATTAATTTAGAAGCCGATTTGTATTACAGGAAAACAACCGATATGTTGCTTGACGCACCGGTGCCTCGTACTTCAGGTTTCTCGGTAATCAGGAAAAACGTGGGTTCGATGCAGAACAAAGGTTTGGATTTAGGTATCAACACGGTAAACATTCAAACAGACGATTTTACCTGGAAAACCAGTTTCAACATCTCTCTTAACCGTAATAAAGTGCTTTCTTTGGCTACGCCGGATGATATTTTTGGTGTAGGTAACCCGAATTTCACTAACCAGACGGGTATCATCAGGGTAGGTGAGCCGGTAGGTTCATTCTGGGGATTAGTGCGTTTAGGTACCTGGAGCGAGGCCGAAAGGGCAGAGGCTGCTAAATATGTGAGCTACCGTGGTGGTAAAACATTGCTTCCGGGCGATATTAAATACCTGGATGTAAACGGCGACCATGCCATTACCGATGCCGATCGTCAGATTATCGGAAACGGAACGCCAAAAGGATGGGGATCGTTCTCTAACTCCTTCCGTTATAAAAATTTAGACCTGATTGTAGAACTTCAATATTCTTACGGTAATGATGTACTGAACATGACGCACCACTCTGGTGAAGACAGACAGGTACAGGCCAACAGTTTTGCCAGTGTATTAAACGCATGGACGCCTCAAAACCAGGATACACCGATTGCGGCGATCAGGGATCAGGCTGCTGGTTATGTTACCAACGTAGATACCCACTGGCTGGAAGATGGTTCTTTCATCCGCGGTAAAAACCTTTTACTGGGTTATACCTTTAACAAAACGCTGGTAGAAAAATTGCGCTTAAACAGGCTACGTGTTTATGCATCTGTTCAGAATTTCTTCCTGGCTACCAAATATACCGGTAACGACCCGGAGGTAACCACTTACGGAAACGTATTTGCACAGGGACAAACATTTTTCGATTATCCAAAACCAACCACTTTTATGGTAGGCCTAAACATTGGATTATAATATTAACTTAAGAAAGGATATTAAAATGAAAATCAATATAAAAAATATCGCTGCCGTGTTATTGCTAGGTGGTGCTATCATCGGAAATTCGGGATGTAAGAAGTTTTTGGATGAAACCGATCCGACCAATCTTTCGCCCAACAGTTTTTATACGCTGCCAGAACATGCCGAAGCAGGTATTGCAGCAGTTTATTCGGAAATCAGGTTTATTGGAAATGGTGCTGGTATTTTCTCCAACAACTGGCAAATGCTCGATGCCCCGACGGGGATCCAGACTACAGAAACTGCGCAAAACTCCGATCTGAACAACTTATATTCACTGATTTATGATGGTTCTAACCTACATATTAACCAAAACTGGAATGGTTTTTACAAAGTGATTGCGCAGGCCAATTTAGTGTTGGATAAAGTACCGGGGATTAGCCCGATGGATGCTGCACAAAAGAAAAGGATTCTGGGAGAAGCGTCTTTTATCAGGGCCTGGGCTTATTTCTACCTGGTGCGTTTATGGGGCGATGTGCCGTTAATTACCAAGCCAATTACCAGTCCTAATGATCCTAATTTTGCCCCTTCCAGAACACCACAGGAGCAGGTTTACAAACAGATTGTGGATGACCTGGTTTCGGCGGAAGCTGCAGGTTTACCTTACATGGATGGAAGCGGACGTGTTTCTACAGCTGCTATTAAGTCAGAACTGGCTAAAGTTTATTTAACCATGGCTGGTCAGCCACTGAACAAAGGTGCTGCATATTACAGACTTGCGGCTGATAAAGCAAAAGAAGTGGTTGATTATGCTGCGGCAAATGCAGGGAGTCTTGGTTTGTACACCACTTATGGTGCCATACACGATGCTAAAAACGATAATAAACTGGAACACCTTTTCGGCATTCAATATAATGATGCAGCCGGAGCAGGTAATCCCTTACAATCGTCTTATTTACCATTGCACCAGCCTTTGGTTTCAAAAATCGACGGTATCGGTACTTCAATTCCTACCCAGAGTTTTTACGGCTCTTACGAGGCTGGCGATTTAAGGGCGAAAAACAGGGATGGTTATTTTTTCACTGATTATTATACTGATGGCTTTAAATTACCATTGATTAACCGTGGCAAACCTTATATTTTTAAGCACTTTGATATCATCGCAAATGGTACGCTGGGTGTAGAAGGTACCAGCAGGAGTGATTTAAACATTCCGCAGATTCGTTTTGCCGAAACGTTGTTAATTTATGCTGAAGCGCAGAACAGGGCCGATGGAGCGCCAAATGCGGCAGCTTATACCGCGGTAAATGCCATCAGAAAAAGAGCACAACTGGCTGATCTGGCAGGTTTAAGTCAAACACAGTTTGAAGAAGCCGTATGGAGAGAGCGCTGGCATGAACTATGTTACGAAGGCATTACCTGGTTCGATATGGTGCGCCTGCGTAAAGTGTACAATGAAGATACCAATGGTTTCGATAATTTTGTTGGCCACATTAACAAAAGTGTAAACCAACCTTTGCAAACCAAGCATTTGCTGTTTCCGATTCCTACACCGGAAATCAAAAATAACCCTAATTTAACTCCAAATCCGGGTTATTAGAAGGGTTTCTAAGGGTCGGTGTTACACCGGCCAAAAATAATATTTAATAAAGAACGGGTGCCGGATATAGTCTGGCACCCGTTTTTGTTAGCGGGATTGAATAAAAGTTTCCTCATTCCTGCGCAGTCCGGAATCATTATGTAATCCTAATGGTGGGTGTCTAACCGGCCATAAATATCGGGCACCCGTTTTTTCTAATAAACTATTTCGAACCATCGTTTTTGTTGCAGAGGGGATGGAAGGAAAAAAACGATTTTATCACTTTTTATTTGAGTAATTGTGCATTACAAATGCAAATATCACTAGTCCTCGTTAAAGACCGAAGCAACGCGTAGTGAGAATTTACGCATGATTCTCCGTGTTTTTCTGCGCTTCCGTGGCAAACAATTAAAGAAAATACATGATACCTTATCTGTGTGTATCTGTGTTATCTGTGGTCAAAATCCTTGTTCAGCCTTCAGGATAACAGCAGCCGAAGAGACTTTCTACAGTTAAAATGTCGAGATCCCCAAATTAATTACATCGTTGTAAATTCAAACTGACGCAGTTTTTGGGCTTATCTGGATTATAGTTTTTTACATCTCGCCCCACTCGTTTTTATATTAGATAAAATAAGCCTAACCAAATAACCATGTTCAAGAATCAACCAATATACCCAAAGGGTGGTATTATTCATTTTTTTTCCGGCTGATTTCTCATTTAATCAGAAAGCCTTTTACCAGTTTTTGTTCAGCCGTACCTATTTCAATATTGAGATTTTATTGCGAACATGAATCTGGCAGGTTTTTACTTAGGTAAGAATCAACAGCAACTAACCATTAACTAAACTATAAATATGAGTAAGATTTACAATCAGAGGGGTATATTCCTATACCTCAAGCGCACCTGTACGGGTAAAGCAAAAAAAATAATCATGATGCTCCTCGCGCTCTTTGCAGGTTTCAATGCTCTTGCACAAACCACTGTTGTGGGTACCGTTAAAGATAATAAAGGTGTAACGCTTCCGGGGGTAAATGTAAAGGTGAAAAACACACAGGTAGCTACACTTACAGATGCCCTGGGTAAATACACCATCAAAACCGAAAGCAACAACCCAACGCTTGTGTTTACCTTTGTTGGCTTCACTACACAGGAAGTTCCTTTAAACGGGCGTTCTACAATCAATATTACTTTAGAGGATGCTTCGCAAGGGCTTAACGATGTTGTGGTAATCGGTTATGGCACTGCCCAGAAAAAAGATGTTACCGGGGCTGTTTCTAGCATTAAAGCTACCCAGCTTGAAAACGAAAATCCAAATAGTGTAACAGATATTCTCCGCGGTAACATTCCGGGTTTAAGTGTGGGGTTTAACAATAGTGCCAAAGGTGGCGGAGATCTGCTGGTGCGTGGAAAAACTACCCTTACCGGTACTACCACACCACTGATTGTGTTGGACGGGGTGATCTATATCGGTCAGTTATCTGATATCAACCCCAACGATATCGAATCAGTAGATGTACTTAAAGATGCCAGTTCGCTTGCTGTTTATGGGGCAAAAGCTGCAACAGGTGTAGTGGCCATTACCACTAAAAAAGGTAAAAGCGGTGCACCAACCATTAATGTAAATGTAAACTTTGGTATGGCAACCCTGGCGGGCGACCAACCGGTGTACGATGGCCCGGGTTTTTTAAACTGGCGTGCCGATGTACAACGCAGTGGTGGTGTTAATCCGCCATACATTTATAACGATCCGAATAATTTGCCGGAAGGGGTAACTCTAACGCAATGGCTAAACGGGCAAACGACTTCCAATCCAACTGACCTATGGCTAAGCCGGCTGGGCTTATTGGCCAATGAAAAAGCGAACTATCTTGCCGGAAAAACAACCAACTGGTACGATATGCTTTTTGTAACAGGGCAACGCCAGGATCATACGCTGAGTTTGAGCGGTAAAAAAGAAGAAGTTTCCTATTACATGTCCTTAGGGTACCTTAAAAATGAAAGCATTATTGCGGGTGGCGGTTTCAGTACTTTCCGTACCCGTTTAAACCTAGAAGGTAAAGCCGCCAAATTTTTAACCCTTGGTATGAACCTTCAATTTGCCGACCGTGATGAAGGGGCAATTGAAGCACAGTTTTCGCAGCTGCCTGATTTATCTCCTTACGGCGATTTTTATAATGCTGATGGTTCTTTAAGAAGGATCCCGACAGATGATAACGGCCTTAATGCCCGTAACCCCTTTCTCGATCCTACTTATAATTCGAGGTTACAAAAGCAAAGTACCTTATTTGGGAGCATTTATGCCAAAGTACAACTGCCTTTTGGCATTACCTATCAGGCCAATTTCAGTCCGGGTTTAGATCAGTACCGTACTTTTAACCACCTTTCTTCTAAAAATCCTAATGTTGCCACCCCGGGCGGTTCTGCAACAAGGGCACAGGAAACCAGGTACAACTGGCAGTTAGATAACCTCTTAAAATGGAACAAAACTTTTGCTAACGATCATAATGTAGATGTAACCTTACTGGTGAATGGCGAAAAATATTCAACCTGGTACACCCTTGCGGGTAATGAAGGTTTTGCCCCAACGGATGTACTTGGTTACCATAACATACAAAGTGGCAATAAACCAACTGTAAGCAGTGATGATAAGGTATATACCGGCGATGCCTTACTGGCCAGGGTAAATTATTCGTATAAGGGCAGGTATGCTTTAACTGGCTCCATCCGTAGAGATGGTTACTCTGCATTTGGTGCGGCTAAAAAACGTGCTAATTTTCCGGCTGCTGCTGTAGCCTGGACAGTAAGCGAAGAAAGTTTTTTGAAATCGGCTAAGTGGATCGACTTTTTAAAACTCCGTTTATCATACGGTATCAACGGAAACCGGGAGATCCGCGATAATAATAATGTGATCGATCCTTATGTGGCCATCCAAACCTTAGATGGAGGAAAATACCAATCGGTTAATGGCAGCGGAACACCGGCTGAAGTAAATACTGTTGTTAACAGCTCTCGCTTAGGCAATCCAAACCTGGAATGGGAAAAAACCAAATCTTTAAACCTGGGTCTGGATTTTGGCTTTCTGAATAACAGAATCAGCGGATCGCTTGAATTATACGACAAAAAAACATCCGATCTTTTAATCAGCCAGACGTTACCTTCTGCAGGGGGCTATGTAAATGTTAATGCCAATTTAGGGCGCGTAAACAATAAAGGTATAGAGCTGGGCATTACCACCAAAAACTTTACAGGAGGAAACATTACCTGGAGCAGCACTGCAAATTTTTCGCTTAACCGGAATAAAATTGTGGCTTTGGCAACACCGAATGACGATCCCGGAAACGGATGGTTTATCGGTAAAGATATCGACGTGATCTGGGAGTATAAAATTTTAGGGGTTTGGCAGGAAAACGAAGTGGCAGAAGCCAATAAATTTAACAAAGGCATTAAACCGGGCGATTTTAAATTGTTGGATGTAGATGGCAATTATGTGTATAATGATCTGGATAAACAGTTTATCGGTTACAGAAGTCCGAGGTTTAACTGGTCGTTCCGCAACGATTTCAATATCTATAAAAACTTCGATTTTTCATTTCAGTTCATATCGAGCTGGGGCCAGCTCAGGGCCGATAACCAGACCAAAAACCAGCCGGGAAGCGTTGGCTTTGGCCGCTCGAGTTCGTACGTGGTACCTTACTGGACTCCTGGTAATCCCATTAACGATTATGCGCGTTTAAATTCTGGCTTAAGTGGGGTAAGTTTCAACGCTTATCGCAAAAGTTCATTCATCAGGTTAAATACCATTGCCCTTGCCTACAGTTTGCCAAAAGATTTTTTGGGCAAGCTTAAAATCCAGAACGCAAAAATATATGCCAATGTAAGTAATGCAGGCGTATATGCGCCAAACTGGAACCAATGGGATCCGCAAACTGCAGACGGTAACGGAAATCCTGTGCCAACCCCAAGAGTTTACACTTTCGGACTGAATGTTACCCTTTAAAAAATAATGAAGATGAATATCACATATAAAAAAATAATTCCGTTTGTAGCCCTCGCTGTGCTTTTATCAGCAAATGGATGTAAAAAATCGAATCTCGATTCAGAATTACTATCAAAGCTGGAGCCTCAAACCGCTTTAACGAGTGTTGCTGCGATGAAAGCGGCCATTGCAGGGATTGGAGCCAATGTGCGTAAAGAGTTTACCGGCGATATGGCACCCATTGTTACCGAATCTATCTTTTCGGAAGTAGCAGTAGATGGAACAACCGATAAAAGTACGCAGGCACAGGATATGGATACCAGGGTAACGCCGGATGCCAATTTGGATAACCCGGATTTTAACAGGATCGGGTTTTACTGGACCGAAGGTTTCAGAGGCGTACGGATGGCCAATACTGTAATTACCTATATCGATAATGTAACCTATAAAGATGAAGCCGAAAAAAATGCCATCCTTAGTGCAGCCTATTTTTACCGCGCTTATTACTATTACCGTTTGGTACATCAGTTTGGCGATGTGCCCTTAAATTTAAAAGACATTACCGCACCAAAGCTGGATTACTATTCGACCAGGCGCGAGGTGATATTGAAAAAAATGCAGGAAGATCTTTTGTTTGCCGAAAAATGGTTAAAAGATGGTGTAGACCGTGGCGATGTAACCAAAGGTGCCTGCAGCCACTTACTTACAAAGATTAACCTGGCTTTAGGAGATTTTGATGCAGCCATTACCTCTGCCAATAACGTAATCAATAGCGGTACCTATAGTTTAATGCGGAACCGTTTTGGAAGTACCGCCAACGACGCCACCAAAAATGTGGTGTGGGACCTGCACCGAATGGATAATAAGGCCATTGCAGCTAACCGCGAAGCCCTGTTTTTAACCATTGACAGGGAAACCTTGCAGGGCGCTACCGACCTCGGCTCGCAGGTAATGCGTAATTGTGTTCCGGCATGGCACTTTGCCAATTTAAAAACACCATCAGGAGCTACCCAGGCCATTGTTGATGGCGTAAATGTAGAAATTCCCTTAACGTTAATGTACGGCAGGGGAATTGGACGTTATCGTGGCACGGCTTACAGCACTAAAAACATCTGGACAGATAATACCGATTACCGCCATGCACCTGGTATGTGGATGAACATGACCGATCTGGTTTATAACAACCCGGCACTTAAAACCTCTGCCAATGCAACAGAAAAGGCATTATATGGCAAGCCATTGGTTGATGTAACACCTGCCAACGTAAATAATATGTTTTTAAATAAGGGATTGGATACCATCCGTCATTTCTTTGGCTGGCCACATTACAAAACATTTATTAATTCTACCAATGCACTGGCCGTTGATAAATACTGGACGCCACCAAGAGGCACCAATACCGACTGGTACATCTTCCGTTTGGCCGAAACTTACCTGCTAAGGGCCGAAGCATACTATTGGAAAGGCAATTTGGCTTTGGCCATGGCCGATTTAAACCAGGTACGTTCGAGGGCAAATGCCGCATTATTAACCGATGCATCAGCAATTACCATCGGAACAATATTGGATGAAAGGGCAAGAGAGCTTTATTACGAAGAGCCACGCAAAACTGAGCTTACCCGTATTGCTTACATATTTGCCATGACCGGAAAGCCAGCATACAATGGGAAAACCTATAACCTGGCCTCTTTTTCTGACAATAATTTCTTTTACGACAGGATTATTGAAAAGAACGATTTTTACCGCAATAAAGTGCCAACCATAATGGGGGTAAACTTTAAAATTTCTCCTTATCATGTACTCTGGCCTGTTCCGGCAGCGGCACAGCGTTTTAATACAGGCGGCCGTATCAATCAGAATAAGGGATATACCGGTTACGAAAATAATGTGCCGGCACTTGATAAAATTCAATAATTATTACTTGTTAAGGGGGGAGCGTCTTTATAAACGCTAACCCCTTGTTCTTAACTTTTAGTAAGTTATAAGATACCAAACTTCAAACACTACCCGCCCCACACTTTTGTAACGCCAAATATCCCGTACCTATGGAAAATAAACCTGTTACATTAAAACTGATTGCCAAAGAACTCAAACTATCCATTTCTACCGTTTCCAAATCATTAAAAGATTACCCGCGGATAAAAGAGAGTACAAAACTCAGGGTAAAAGAGCTGGCTGCACGGTTAAATTTTACGCCTGATATTTCGGCATTAAGACTCAGGGATCGTAAATCAAGGATTATTGGCATCATTTTGCCCAATCTTTCCGACCATTTTTTTACCCGTAGTATTTATGGTATGGAGCAGCTGGCAACGGCCAATGGTTACAATATCATCATCAGTCAATCGCATGATAATTTTGAAATGGAAGTAAATGCTGCGGCTACACTGTTAGGTTCGCGGGTAGATGGACTGATTGTGGCCATTTCGAAACAGACATCGGATTTTGCACATTTAGACCAGTTCGAGAAAATCGGGATCCCCGTGGTTTACTATACCCGGAATCCTAGTTTTAACCTCAACTGCCATAAAGTTTTAGGGAATACACACCAGGGCTGTTATATGGCAACCGAATACCTCATCAATAGGGGGCATAAAAAAGTGGCCTACCTTGGCGGACCAAAAATGGTTAATTTTAGTCACGATCGCTTTTCGGGTTATATCAATGCCCTAAAGGATAACGATATACCTTTTAATGCCAATCATGTAGCTTATACCGATTTCGACGATGCAAATACACTTACAGCCATTAAAAACCTGTTCAGTGATCCCGAAAACGGTCCGACAGCATTGGTTGCTTTTAAAGAAAAACTGCTTTTTGATACCATAAAATTCCTTAGGTCTATAGCACATCCCGAACTTAAAAAACTCGAATGTATTGGCTTTGGTAACGATCCGATTATTGCCTACCTCAGTTCGCCTCCAATTGCTTCAATAGAAGAAAATCCCGAATCGCTGGGCGAGCAGGCTGTTGCTTTATTGGTTAAACTCATTCACGGCGATATTGATGCCAAAGATTATAAAAAGGTAATTGTAAACTGTAACCTGAAAATCCACCAAACAGCATAATTGACTGTTAAAAAGGGTTTTAATGCTGTAGCGTATGCCTTAAAGCGATCATTATTTCAATCGTTGTAACAACAACAGGAATGGGTTTTTCTGTTTTTAAGATGGGCTTCGTCTTTTTGGGTTTACATTTTTATTTAAGTTAGTATATCAGATAAATCACTAACCAAAAAGATAAAAAAAACATTAAAAATTCCGTAATAAACTATCCAGGATAGGAGTTACACTTAGCAAAAACACTAACCAAATTTAAATCTAAAAAAAATTACATGAACCTAAAAATGAACCCGATGCATTTTATTGCATCCCTATTGCTTGTACTTTCTCTAAGTTTTTATGGCTGTGAGAAAGATAAAACAGAAGAGCCAACCCCAGGCAGTATTAATTCTCCGGAGAAGCTGGCCTCTGCCAATCCCGCTGCAGCCGCCGCAGCAGTTTATCCAAGTAACATTAATACCGGATTTAACCATGCCGATGGTGCTTATACTTATGGCGAAGCCAGTGCCGATTTTGGTGGTGCCAGTTTAACCGGCTGGAACGAAAGCAGGGCCTATATTTCGGGTAACTGGGCCAGGGCTACTTTGGCGCCCAATTCAGTATCGAATGGTTTAATTGCTGGTGCCGATATTTCAGATGGTTCTGCTTACGAAGCTACTTTTAAAGTCCGTTTCCATAGTCAGTTTGATTGGAGCAGGGGTGGAAAAGTTGGTTTCGGCTTCCTGATTGGTGAAGGAAATACCGGATGCGATATTGCCAGCGATGGTAATGGCGGAAGTTTGCGCCTTATGTGGTACAATACCGGTAGCCGCGTATTCTTTCAGCCTTATGTGTACCACAGAGATATGGCCGGCCCTTGTGGCGATACCTTTGGTAAATCGTATCCTTCATCAGGCAGCCTGGTTAAGGGCGATACCTATACTGTTCACCTTTATGTAAAAAGCAACACCGGATCGAGCAAAAACGGTTGGGTACAGGTAATCATCAACGGTACAACGGTATTGGATCAATCAATCCGCTGGACAACCAACGATGCACAACGTTTAATCAACAGGTTATCGTTCCATAATTTTAGAGGCGGAAAAGATGTAGCCGTATGGGGCTCAAGCCAAACCAGTTACATTTATTTTGATGATCTTGTGGTAAATAAGATCAACTAATTATAAAAACGATCTGTTTTAAAAGAGTAACCGTCATTTCGACTGGAACGCAGTGGAATGCCTGCCCGTACAGGCAGGAGAAATCTATCTCGGGATAGATTTAGCTTCGCTGAGCCTTCGGGTTCTCGGCTGCATTGCACCCCGCTCGAAATGACGTTATTTTTTGAGGGTGTAAACTCATCTGTCATTCACATTAATTTCAATAAAATACCAGAAATGACGACTTATTTTTCTACCACCTTATCCTTAACATTTTTAAAACCATTACCTCCAATCGTATTATTAAAAGGAGCTACATTTTGCATTACCGGCGAAGGATATCTTTTCGTATCAAATTTCCCAGTCCAGTTTGCATCCTTACTATCGCCGATCAAAATTCCTGTTGTGGCGTTTGAAATTGTGTTGTTTTTTATTATACAATCACTTGCAGCAATATAAAAACCAATTTCATCTTTTCCTTTCGCCATGCCATACATTAACCTGATGGCTGTTGCAATGCCATCAATTTTATTATTAATGATCTGATGGCCGGTGCCATTTACGCGGATACCGCCTGTACCTCCTTTAAAAGTATTATCCGCAATTACGCAATCGTGGCCGCCACGCATCACCAGTTCGCCATCGTTATCTTTGAAATAATTGTTCAGGTATTTGTTTTCGCTGCTTTTATTGCTGATCACTTCATTTTCGCCATTGCAATGGATAAACCTGTTTTTGCGGACCGTAGTTTCTGGTTTTTGATTGCCCAGCAATACCGGATCCTGTCCAACCTGCACACATTCGCCACCATTCGCATTTGGCCAGCTTACTTTGTTTTTATCCCTGAAAATGTTGTTTTCAATCAGTGTAAATTTCGGGCAGGCATCTTTGGTTATTTTAACCTGCACATCCTGATTATCTACGTTCGAAATAAAATTACAACCCTCAACTATGTTATTGCTACCATTCCCTGAAATAATGACCAGGGGTGTAAACTGAGTTTTAACCTGGTTTGAAGAAAAACTGCAGTCCGATATTCGGCAATTATTACTGATACTAAGTTCGATAAGTACACCAGTTTTAGTTAACACACAATCTTTAAAGTTAATTCCTTGAATAAAAACATATGCTCCGGAAATGCTGAATATCGGTTTGGTAACATTACCTGAAAAAGTAACCATACCTGGTTTTTCTGCCTGTATCATGATAGGCTTTAGCGAAGTTCCTTTATTGTTAATATTTACAGACCAATCTGTATAATTTCCATTTTTAATCATAACCTTATCTCCCGGCATCAGTATGGATTGAATGGCCCTAAACTCCTGCTCTGAGCCAATACGGTACACTTTGGCAGAGGTTTTTTGCATGAAGATTAAAGATAATAAAATGCAGATACTGAGTTTCCGGATCATCATTAGTGCAGGTGTTATGTTTCTTCAAACATACTAAAGCAAAGGCTGATATCATGATTAATAAATCGATTTTATCATCAATTTTACAGCATTTAACAGGCGTATGAATGGTTTTTACCTATGCAGTTGGCGCCTGCCCAAAAAAATAAAAGGTACGAAAGGCCTTTTTTAATTTATTAGGCTTATTTTTGCGGCAATTATAGAACCATACAGGCCATATTTTATGCCTGTAAACCTCGACAATCATTAGAAAACAAATAATTATCAATGACAAACGACAAAAAAGAAATATTCGAAAGCGTAGCACAACGTTTAAAAATTGAAGGTTTTAATGTAGTAAACCGCGATGAAACCCGTCCATGGGGTGGTTTCTTTGTGATAGATGAAGCGCAGGCACAACAATTTGCCGATACTTATTTTGATGGATTAAATGTAGAAGACCTTAAAATTGGTGGTAAATTAAGTCCGAAAATTTTAATCGTTGCTCCAAACACACGTCTTTCGTGGCAATATCACCACCGCAGGGCCGAAATATGGCAAGTAGTAACCGGTACTGTTGGTATTAAAACCAGCCAGACCGACGAAGAAGGTGAAGTGAAAAAATATGCTCCAAAAGATCAGATCAAATTACAACAGGGCGAACGTCACCGTTTAATCGGTTTAGAAGACTGGGGAGTTGTGGCAGAAATCTGGCAACATACCGATGCTTCGAACCCATCAGATGAAAGCGATATTGTTCGCGTTCAGGACGATTTCGGCAGATAATAAAATATACACATAAGATCCTGTTCTATCGCATTGGAACAGGATTCTCTTAGTTTAAACGCTTAAACAAAAGCAGTTTTTCTATACGCTGGAAAACTAAACGCCCTCAAACTACGTTTATAAAGCATACACATCATACATGATCATCTTCATTTTTTTTCTTTGTCATTGGTTTTTATCCCTGTTTAGTCAAACCTTTTTCCTTCACCGTTACTCATCGCACAAGATGTTTAAAATGGAGCTTTTTTGGGAACGGTTTTTCTACCTGGTATTGCTGATCTCGCAAGGTTCATCATTTTTAAATCCAAGGGCTTACGCCATTTTGCACCGGATGCACCATGCATACAGCGACACAGAAAAAGATCCGCATTCGCCACATTTTTTTAAGGATGTTTTCGGGATGATGATTGCTACGAAGAACATGTACATGAATTACCTGCAGTTTAAAATACAGCCAGAACCTGCTTTTCAGGGTAATTATCCAGAATGGCCTATTGTAGATAAAATTGGCAATTCGTGGGCCTGGAGAATTGCATGTGGTTTATTTTACATCGGTTTTTATATTGCTTTTGCCAACCATTGGTGGCTGTTTATCTTATTGCCGATCCACTTTTTAATGGGACCACTGCATGGTGCAATTGTAAACTGGTGCGGGCATAAATACGGTTACTCTAACCATGATAACGACGACCACAGTAAAAATTCCTTACCCTGGGATTTCTTATTAATGGGAGAACTTTTCCAGAACAACCACCACAAAAAACCCAATAGCCCAAATTTTGCCACTAAATGGTGGGAATTTGATCCAACCTATCCGGTAATGAAAGTTTTGCACTGGATGAAGATTATTAAAATCAGGAAGGTTTAAGAGGAGGGTTAAGCTTAAAAACTAAGCTCAAAGCCATGGTTTGTGTACCATGGTCTGTGTCCCATAGTCCATGGTCTGTGTCCCCACAGACCATCAAGTTCTCCTAATTGATTGTTAGGGAACTTATTAGCCACGGATGCACTGAAAACACAGATTTACCCCGCGATCGTCGTTTCGACCGCAGTGGAGAAATCTAATTTGTTTCATACTTTTTTGTGTACCATGGTCTGTGTCCCCACAGACCATCAAGTTTTCCTAATTGATTAATTGTTCGGGGAACTTATTAGCCACGAATGCACTGAAAACACAGATTTGCCCCGCGCTCTTCATTTCGACCGCAGTGGAGAAATCTATTTGTTTTTTATCGCCCTGGGCTGTGTCCCCACAGACCATTAACAAAATTTTGGTTGTTTCTTTTTCCTTCCTTATACTGTTTTGTGTTCTCTAAACCTGACAGCAGCTAAAATCCTTTTTGATCGCACTACCATTAATATGCTGTCATGCTGAGGCACGAAGCATCTGTTCCCTATAAAACAGACGCCTGAACCAGCGCACAACAGCACCACAAAAAGATTGAAGCGAATGGCAGGACTATCGTAACCGATAAAAACCAGGCCCTGCTTTTCAAAAAAACACTACTTCTTTTTGCCACTGATGTACAGAAAACAAGGAAAATTGCCCGCGTTTATCATAGGAGTGGAGTTGAAGAATAATTCAGACCTTACAGTAAAATCTTTTTTGCTTATCTTACCGTATATACTCCAATCTGTTTTAAAATTCAATCATTTGATGATCAATTTCCTCAAAATCGTTTTCTCTGCACTGCTCGTTTTTATGTGCTATAAAGTAATAAGTACCTCATTAGAAAGCAATTTGTTCGAACAATGGGATTTTCTGGGCAGCATCCCATGGATGCGTGCCACCTTATGGGATTTTTATGCTAACATCTTCATTATTACCCTTTGGATGTTCTATAAAGAAAAAAGCATTATTCTTAAAATCTCTATTGCCGTTTTGTTCGTATGTTTAGGAAGCATAGCAACCCTGGCTTATGTTTTAGTGCATTTATTCAAACTAAAAGATGGCGAAGGTGTTAGAGAATTGCTGGTAAAAAGGTAGAAGGCAAAGGTATAAGGCTGAAGGTAAAAACCTAAAGTAAAATGCATTTCCTTAAACCTTATGCCCTAAACCTTAAACCTTTTATGGATTACAAACATCTACTATTCATCGCACTCATTTCGCTAATTGCCTGCTGTTTTATTATGGCCATGGTTTGGCTTTGGGCTAAGAAAATAAAAAACGCTGGCGTGGTAGATGTTTTCTGGGCACTGAACTTTCCCGTGATTACGCTGATTACTTTTTTTTTGTCAGACGGTTATGATCCCCGAAAAATATTAATCTGTGGCATGTTTTTACTGGCCGAATTGCGATTAGGTATTCATCTTTGGCAAAGGGTAATAGGTCATTTGGATGAAGAAGAAGGAAGATACCAACAGCTCCGTAAAGAATGGGGCGATAAAGCTGACCGAAACTTTTTTGTGTTTTTTCAGTTTCAGGCGATTTCCAATGTTATCCTTGCCGTTCCGTTTTTTATCATCACGGCAAATCAATCGCAGGGAATTTCTGTTTTAGAATTTATTGGTGCTTTAGTATGGGCAATCGCTTTTTTCGGAGAAATGATTGCCGACCGACAGCTTGCTGCCTTTAAAAAAGATCCCCTCAATAAAGGCAAGGTTTGCGATACCGGATTATGGTACTACAGCCGCCACCCCAATTACTTTTTTGAGTGGTTAACCTGGATGGGGTATTTTATTTTCGCGCTGGCTTCTCCATGGGGTATTCTGGCCATCATTAGTCCCGCCATTATTTTATATTTATTAGCAAAAGTTACCGGCGTTCCAAATAATGAGGAGCAAAATCTGCGGAGTAAACCTGTAGCTTACAAGAAATACCAGGAAACAACAAGCGCCTTTTTTCTGTGGAAGAAAAAATAGTCGGAAGACGGAGGTCCGAAAGACCGAAGTTTAGGGCGGCTGGCAAATCCGAACAAGTAAAATTAACATCAACCAATCCGCCATTAGGCGTTTTGCGTATAAAATAATAACACCGGACATCCGACTTCGGACTTCCGACCATCAAACTCCAAGCTTAAAAATGTGGTACGATAAACTTTTAGAAAACGACAAACTTCCGGATACCGCTTTGCGTATCGGCATCAGAAAATTATGTAAACAGCGCCTTGACGATGAAACATTGGGCGATGAAGAGTTGCAGCAGGAAAAATTTATGGATCTGGTTACAGAACTGAAACAATCGCCAATTGCCGTAAACACAGCCGATGCCAATGAGCAGCACTATGAGTTGCCTACCGAATTTTTTCAATATTGTTTGGGCAAAAACTTAAAATACAGCAGCGGTTACTGGAAACCTGGCGTTAAAGATATCGATACTTCTGAAGATGATATGCTAGCTTTAACCTGCAAAAGGGCAGATTTACAGAACGGCCAGAATGTTTTGGAACTCGGCTGCGGCTGGGGATCGCTTTCTTTGTATATGTCGGCTAAATTTCCGGAAAGTACTTTTACCGTGGTATCTAATTCTGCAACCCAAAAAATCTTTATCGATGAAACGGCAAAACAACGCGGAATCCAGAATTTAACAGTTTTAACTGCCGATATGAACACTTTTACCATCGCTGATACTTTCGATCGTGTGGTTTCGGTAGAAATGTTTGAGCACATGCGCAATTATAAATTTCTGCTCAATAAGGTGGCTTCTTTTATGAAACCTGATGGAAAACTTTTCGTGCACATATTTACCCATAAAACCCTGGCTTACAAATTTGAGGTGATTGATGAAACCGATTGGATGAGCAAATACTTTTTTACCGGAGGGATTATGCCTTCGAACCATTTATTTTTCTACTTTAATGATGACCTGAAAATTGATAAACACTGGGTGGTAAATGGAACCAATTATGGCAAAACTTCCGAAGCCTGGTTAAGCAATATGGACAAACATAAAAAAGAAATTATGCCCATTTTAGAACGCACTTACGGTAAAGATCAGGCTGTAAAATGGTGGGTGTACTGGAGGTTATTCTACATGTCATGCGCCGAGCTGTTTAATTACAATAAAGGAAACGAATGGATGGTGTGCCATTATTTGTTCGAAAAAAACAAATAATGTAAAAGGTAAGGATGTAAGATGTGTAATGGAGGCAGCGATATGCCCGTCATTCATCTTACATCGTCCATTTTCCATCCTTCATTTATATTACCTTTTCCATCATCCATATTACGTTTTCCATTTTACATTATCATCTTACATCATGCAGACACTCGCCATTATCGGCTCCGGAATAGCAGGCATGGGTTGTGCCCATAAATTGCAGCATAAATACGATATTACCCTTTTCGAAGAGCTCGGTTACATCGGTGGTCATACCAATACCATTACGCTTGAAGAAGATGGAAAGCCCATTTATCTGGATAGTGGTTTTATGGTTTTTAACTATCAAACCTATCCAAATTTAACAGAAATGTTTGCTGAAATTAATGCCCCGGTAATTAAAACCGACATGTCTTTCAGTGTGCAGTTTTTGCCTGAAAAATTAGAGTACAGTGGCTCAAGCTTAAACCACCTTTTTGCACAGCGAAAAAATTTGTTCAATGTTTCTTATTTAAAAATGTTGATGCAGATTAACCGCTTCAATAAGCAAAGTGTAGAGATTTTGGATAAACCTGAATATCAGGATTACTCGATTGGCAGATTTTTTAAGGAATTTGGTTACAGTGATGATATGCTCTGGCAATACCTCATCCCAATGAGTGCTGCCGTTTGGAGTGCCCCGATGGAACAAATTCTGGATTTCCCGGCCGTTACCCTGATCCGTTTTTTTAAAAACCACGGTTTTTTGGGCCTCGATACCCAGCATCAATGGTACACGCTGCAGAATGGAAGTCAGGCTTACCGCGAAAAACTGATCGCGCCATTCCGCGACAGGATCAAAATCAACAATAAAATTGTTTCGATAAGGCGTTTGGAAAACGGTAAAGTTGAAGTGGAAAATCAAAAAGGTGAAAAGTTCGAATTCGATAAAGTAATTATGGCCAGTCATGCCGACCAGACTTTCGAAATCGTAAAAGATAAAACCGCTTTAGAAACCGAGTTGCTTTCTAAATTTAAATACCAGTTAAATAAAGCTGTGGTGCACACCGACGAAAAGCAGATGCCGGAAACCAGACTGGCCTGGAGCAGCTGGAATTACCGTGTAGAGAAAAAGGGCGATAAGTTATTGCCAAGCACCATTTACTGGATGAACAGTTTGCAGGGCGTTTCTAAAAAGCAGAATTATTTTGTCTCCATTAACCCTACGGATACATTAAATCCGGAAAAGATTATTAAAGAAATCGATTATCATCATCCTTTATTCGATGTTCCGGCCATGCAGGCACAGGAGCAGTTGCATAAACTAAACGAAACCGGCCCGATTTATTATTGCGGCAGTTATTTTAAATATGGTTTTCACGAAGATGCGTATAAGAGCGCGGTGGATTTGTGTAGGGGACTGTAATGTAAGTTACCGTCATTTCGAGCGAAGTGCAACGTAGTCGAGAAATCTGTCTAGAGATAGATCTCTCTCCCGAATATTCGGGACGTTCCGGTCGAGATGACGAATCGAAAGATAATCCACAAGAAAAAGCGTAGATTGTAATTACAATGGAATTTAACTCAAACATCTACACTATTTTTCCTCGGTCTGTGTCCTCACAGATCGAATATTAATTAAATGGACTGTGAGGACACAGGCCATGGAATAGAGCGCGGTGGATTTGTGTAGGGGGATGTAATGTAAGTTACCGTCATTTCGAGCGGAGTGCAACGTAGTCAAGAACCCGAAGGCTCAGCGAAGCTAAATCTGTCTCGAGATAGATCTCTCCACTACACTGCGTTCCGGTCGAGATGACGAATCGATGGAAAGATAATCCGCTAAAAAATCGTAAATTGTAATAACAATGAAATTTAATTCAACTATCTACACCGCTAAGGTCATGCACCATCGCCTGGCACCCAAAAAACATTCTTTTTGGTACAGGGTGTATATGTTCTACATCGATCTGGATGAGTTGGATCTGCTTGCTAAAAAGCTCCGTTGGTTCAGCCGGAATAAATTTAACCTGTTTTCCTTCCGCGATGCTGAGCACCTTCAGTTGCCGAAAGAAAATCCGGACCAGAGCAAAAACACAAGGCAACATGTTGAAGAGTATTTAAAAGAAAATGGCGTTGAGGGCACTCAGCTTAAAATCAAACTGCTTACCAATCTCAATGTTCTGGGTTATAATTTTAATCCCGTTTCCTTTTATTATTGTTTCGATCAGGAAGAAAATCCGGTTTGTTGTGTGGCCGAAATCAGCAATACTTACCGCGAAATGAAACTTCTTTTCTTTGGGAAAGATGAGCTGGACGGCGACACCTTTAAAAAAATCACCACCAAATATTTTTATGTTTCGCCTTTTATCGATCACGATGATTCATTCGATTTTAAATTAAAAGTACCAGCTAATACGCTCGATATTAAAATTAACGACCTGGATAAGACCGGTAAATTATTTTTTATCAGTACCTTAATGGGTGAAAAAAAACCTTTAACCAACGCGGGATTGCTGCGGTATTTTTTCTCTATACCCTTAATTCCCTTGCAGGTAATGGGCATGATCCACTGGCAGGCCTTTAAGCTTTGGTTAAAAAAAATACCATTTCATCCAAAAGCCAAAAACCCTGAACTGCAACGCAACGTATATAAACCCTATAAACCACAAATTAAATAGATCAAAGATTATGAATACGCTTACCGCTACCAGAACATCAACGGGTTTTTTCGAAAGGGTGGTGCTTAACGCACTTTCCAAAATGACTTTAGGGAAACTGGAACTTTCGTTACCTAACGGCGAAACTTTGGTTTTTGGAAACGGTGAACATAAAATTGAAGCGCATATCCAGGTTAACCACCCTGATTTTTTTAAATCAATTGCCCTTTATGGCGATATCGGCTTTGGTGAAGGTTATACTTCGGGCCTTTGGGATACCACCAACATCACCAATGTAATTAAATGGGTAATCCTGAATATCGAAAACGCACCTTCGGTTACCGGTAGCAAGGTAAAATCTATTGCGTTGGGCATTTTTAAATGGGTAAACAAGATTTATCATGTGCGCAGGGCAAACACTTTGGCCGGATCGCAGAAAAATATTTCGGAACATTATGATCTGAACAACGATTTCTTTGCTACTTTTTTAGATAAAACCATGACGTATTCCAGCGGTTACTTTAACCCGGAAGATTTAAGTTTAGAAGAATCGCAATATGCAAAATACGACCGTCTGGCCAGGCAGTTAAAAATTAAAGCGACCGACCATGTGCTGGAAATTGGAAGTGGCTGGGGCGGAAATGCCATCTTTTTAGCCAAAAATTATGGCTGTAACGTTACTTCGGTTACCATTTCGAAAGAGCAGCAGAAACTGGCTATGGAGCGGGTTCGTGCAGAAGGACTGGCCGGTAAAGTCTCGGTCATCATTAAGGATTACCGTAAAATTGAGGGTACTTTTGATAAGATCGTTTCTATTGAAATGCTCGAGGCAGTTGGTCACCAGTATTTGGAAACCTATTTCGAAAAATGCCAGGAGCTTTTAAAACCAGATGGAATTTTTGCTTTTCAGGTAATTACCTCGCCGGATTGCCGGTACGATAAACTGCGCAACGGGGTAGACTGGATCCAGAAACATATCTTCCCGGGGTCACTTTTACCTTCCGTAGCCGCCATGAACAAAGCCATAAATGAAACCGGCGATTTAACCCTGGTCGATTTAAAAGATATGGGTTTAGATTATGCCCGCACCCTTCATTTATGGTTCATAGAATTTAATAAAAACCTCGATAAAGTGAAAGCACTGGGCTTTGATGAAACCTTTATCCGCAAATGGAATTATTACCTGAACTATTGTGAAGCAGCCTTTGCCATGCGGAATATTAACGTAATGCAGATGGTTTACTCGAGACCGAATAATATTTCACGATAGGGATGTAAGATGTATTATGTAAGACGGATGATGGGGAATTTCCATTTTCCATTATCCATCTTCCATTTTACATGTCTCCTTTTACCGATAAAACCATATCATTCACCGAATAAAATATAGAGTTAGAATAAAAAGTATAGCGTATAATTGTAACAAAATGCAATTTGCGCAGACTAATTACAAAAGACTAACTCTTAACATGAAAAAACTTTTACTTTTAACCTTCACCCTCGGGATATTTTTTACTGCACAGGCCCAATTTCCGGGCGGCTTTGGTGGTGGGGCCAAAAAAATTACTGTTACCGGACGTATCACTGCAACTATACTTGATTCAGTAACAAAAAAACCGATTGATTACGCTACGGTTTCATTAATTACGGTGAAAGATAATAAATCTGTAAATGGTGGAGTAACCGACGAAAAAGGAAAATTATCACTGCTAAATATTGCTCCCGATTCTTATAAACTGATGATCGGCTTTATGGGTTACAAAACAAAAACGGTTTTGGTTACTACAACACCGTCTAAACCGGATAACAACATCGGAACCATTTATATTTCGGGTTCGGAGAATACCCTGGCTGATGTTCAGGTGCAGGGCACTAAAGCGGTTATCGAGAATAAAATTGATAGAATGGTTTATAATGCAGAGGCTGATGGAACAAACGCCGGTGGCGATGCGACTGATGTAATGCGTAAAGTACCCATGCTTTCGGTAGATGTTGATGGAAACGTTCAGCTGCGTGGTGGTGCGGTTCGTGTGTTAATTAACGGTAAACCTTCTGGTACAATGGCAAGCAGCGTTTCTGACGCCTTAAAAATGATCCCTGCAGAGCAGATTAAAAGTGTAGAGGTAATTACCAGTCCGTCAGCTAAATATGATGCTGAAGGTTCGGGAGGTATCATCAATATTATTACTAAAAAATCGAATGCACAAGGGGTAAGTGGTACGGTAAATGCTTCAGCAGGTACACGCCAAAACAATGGGGCTTTTAACATCACGGCAAAAACAGGTCGCTTAAGTGTAAATGCCAACCTGGGTACAAACCTGGCTTATGCACAAAATTCGAGGGTAGTTATTGTAAACAACACTACGGTGATAGATCCCGTTGATAATACGGTTACGGCTAATAATGTATCGCAAGATGGTTATTCGAAATGGAGCCGTAAAGGTTACAACGGCAGTTTTGGCGCAGATTACGATTTTAATGCCTATAACAACATCAGTACAACAGTAAAGATGAACAGTTTCTCGAACGGAGGTCCGGGGGCAGCCAATTATATTATTAATGGCGCACCTGCCAACAATATCAGTGATATGGATATGACTTTCGATAACCTGGACTGGAACGTTGATTATAAAAAGACATCTAAGAAAGAAGGTGAAGAATTTAGTATTTCAGGTCAGCTTTCTACAGGTAAAACCCCATTGCACTTTAGCAATATTTTATTTTCAGACTTATACCCTAACGGAGCGGCAACATCAAGTTTGAATACCGGTAAAAACAAAGAATATACTGCTCAAACCGATTACACCTATCCATTTACCAAAAGCACTATTTTAGAGGTTGGTGTGAAAGGAATTTTCCGCGATATTTCGAGTACTTATGATAATGGTGGAGCACAGGATTTTGATTATAGCCAGAACGTGGCATCGGCATACGGGGTAATTAGTTTCGACCTGACTAAAAAAATTAAGTTTAAAGGAGGTTTAAGGGGTGAATACACAAAAATCGATTTCAATACCAGGGATAATGGAATAGAAACAAACGATTACCTGAATCTCTTTCCAAGTGCAATTATCTCAAGAACCTTAAAAGGAAATGCTACATTGAAATTGAGCTATAACAGAAGGGTTCAACGTCCAAGCCAATCTTATTTAAATCCATTCAGAAATACGAGTGATCAGTTTAATATCATGCAGGGTAACCCGCAATTGAACCCTGAATTAAGTGATAATTTTGAATTGGGTTATTCTACCTTTATCAAAGGATCGGTAATCAATGCCTCAGTTTTCTATCGTCGCACTGGCGGGGTTATTGAGAGCTCAATTTCTTCTACCAGAGATGGAAGTACCAACAAAACACTTACCTCATATTTAAACGTAGGTACGGCACAAACTTATGGCTTAAACGTTTTCGGGTCTTATAATCCAAAACCAAAATGGACTTTAATGAGTAACATCGGTTTAAATACTTATGAGGTATCAAATACCGCAACCAATGTAAGCACCGGTACTTTCCTTAACTATAACATTTTTGCCCGTTCTGCTTATGGGTTTGGTAAAGGATATAACTTTGAATTATTCGGTGTGGTAAATTCTCCAAGAAGAACATATCAGGGTAAAACAGATGCGATGATTTTTTATGGTGCTTCATTCAAAAAGGATATTCTGAATAAAAAAGGATCTATCGGGATAAATACCTTGAACCCTTTTACAAAAGATCTTCATATCCAAACCGTAAACAACTCTATTACTTCTACGGGAACAGTTTTTCAGAGTCAAAACATTTACTATCCGTTACGTTCTTTTGGTGTTAACTTTAGCTACTCTTTTGGTAAACTTAAATTTACAGAGAAGAAAAAAATCAAAAACGACGATATCAAACAAGATCAGCAACAAGGTGGCATGGGCGGCGTTCAGCAATAAAAACCCAATCTATATATATCTTTTAAAAGTCTTTCCGCTAACCCGGAAAGACTTTTTTGTTTAACTCCTGAGTAAATGATGCCTTAAATGACCTAACAGGCCTCAGGTTTTACCTCAAAAGTTTTATCATCCAAACCACCTAAGTACACCTTAGTTTATTTTTAATTTTCTTCAGGTTAATAAAACAATTGCTAAAATTGTTCCTTTAATACCATATTATTAATTTTTAAGGTCGTATTCCGGCTTTTTTTAAGGTATTCATAATATTTGTGGTTTTATGCGGTTTTGTGGAGCGGTTATTTGCTTGTTTTTGCAGGATATGCAATTTGTAATGTAAAAAATACTTTAAATTCATTGCGCTTATCGCGTTTTATGCGTTTTTGTGTGCTTAAAAACTTATATTGCAATTAACTAACAAATCATTTACCCTAAATAATCCAGATATGAGAAAAATCTTTACCTCACTCGTTTTTCTGTGCATTTTACTTACCGGCCTTACCACTTTGGCCCAGGTAAAAACCATAACAGGAAAAATAACTTCTTCTGATGATGGTGGTCCGTTGCCCGGAGTAAGTATAAAAATTAAGGGAACTACAACGGGTACCTCTACAGATGGAAATGGTAATTTTACAATACAGGCACCATCGCCTGCCGCAGTGCTTGTAATCAGCCTTATCGGATATAAAGCACAGGAAATTACCATTGGCAGTAAAACGACAGTTAATGCAGCCCTGGCTTCAGATGCGCAGGAATTACAGGAAGTAACCATTTCTACTGCTTTAGGTATTACCAGGCAGGTTAAATCATTAGGTTATGCCGCGCAAAGTGTTAGCAGCAGCGATTTAAACTATAACCACCAGCCCAACCTCCTTAATGCCTTGCAGGGAAAAGTTGCAGGTGCTACCATTTCAAGTACTGGTGGTGGTCCGGGGCAGGGGGCAAGCATCCGCATCAGGGGCGTTAACTCCATCGATCCGAACATTTCAGGTGATCCTTTATACGTAATTGATGGAGTACAGATTGATAATTCAACCTCTACCGCCGGTGCCAATCCTGATGGAACAGCATTTGGCTCGAGAGGGGTAACCAACAGGGCTTCAGATATCAATCCCGAAGATATTGAAACCATCAATATTTTAAAAGGAGGTGCCGCTACCGCACTTTATGGATTAAGAGGAGCTAATGGCGTTGTGGTCATCACCACCAAAAGAGGCAAGCAAAACGGTGTTAGTGTTAACTTTAACAGCAGCTACGGCTTCGATCAGGTTTTGAAATCGCCAGATGTGCAAACAGAATATACCCAGGGTGTTTTAGGTGTTTATACTAATCCGCCAGGTGGTATAGGTCCGGCTTGGGGTCCAACCATTGCCGAAGCAAAATTAATCGATCCAACACACCCTGATCAGTTATTCAATAATTACGACCGCGCTTTCGGTACCGGCCAGCAGGTTAAAAATTCATTGTCGGTAACAGGAGGAAGTGATGCCATTAAATTTTTCTCTTCCATTTCGCAGCTTTACCAAAAAGGGATGATGCCCAATACCGATAACAAAAATTTTTCCGGAAGGTTAAATACTGATTTCACCATTAGTCCGAAGTTTAAAGCATCGGTTAATATGAATTTCACCAATTCGGGTGGTTATACGTATAGTGCTGATCGTTTTGGAGAAGGTTTGGCCTATTGGTCGCCACGTTATGATGTGGCCGATTATCAGAATCCAGATGGATCTCAAAAATATTTAGGAACAAACAACCCGATATGGGGTACGGCCAACAACAAGTTTAAAGGCGATGTTAACCGGTTTATTGGTGGGGCCAGCCTGAGTTACGATGCTGCTAAATGGCTTAATTTTTCCTATCGTTTAGGGGTAGATACCTATGGTGATAACCGTGTGCGTACCGCCCGCGGACCAATGTATGCTACTGAAGCCATGTACGATAATGCGCAGGGTTTTTATGGCGAATACAATACCAAATTCAGAACCATTAACAGCACTTTCGTAGCCACGTTTAATACAAAACTAACTGACGATATTACCGGAACGTTAAGGCTCGGACAAGAACTCTACGACCGCAAATCGAAAGAAGTAGGTACTTTGGGTAGTATTCTCGGCGTGTACAATTTCTTTAATTTAGCCAATGCCGGTGTATTAACCCCAACGCAAACGCTTAAACAAAAAAGACTGGTGGGTTATTTCGGAGAAGCGACTTTTGATTACAAAAATTACCTTTTCTTAACCATTACCGGAAGAAACGATATTACCTCAACACTGCCAAAAGCAAGCAGGTCATTTTTCTACCCTTCAGCAAGTTTAAGTTATGTATTCTCCGATCAGTTTAAGTTGCCTGCTGCCATTAGTCAGGCCAAGTTGCGTTTGTCTTACGCCAGGATCGGTAAAGATGCATCCGAATATTCTACTTTTACAGGTTATACACCTTATACCGCTTTGCCGACCGGAACAGGAGGTTTAACCATTGCTCCGAATCTTGGTAACCCCGATCTCCGTCCCGAATTTACCAATACCTACGAGGCTGGTTTGGAGATGTCGTTCTTTAAAAACCGCTTAGGTTTCGATTTTACTTACTATTACTCATTAAGCAAAGATCAGATTATCCAGACACAGGTTTCTTCTGCAGTGGGTTACGTCACCAAATCAATCAATGCCGGCGATATCAGGAACAGGGGAGTGGAGCTGGTATTAAATGGCAAACCCATTGTATCAAAAGATTTCAGATGGGATGTAAACGTTAATTTTTCGGCCAACAGAAACATGGTGCTGAGCATGCCAAACGGGATATCGGAAATTGTATATGGCGCTGCAAGAGGTTATGGCAACGCCGGGGTAACCATGAAATTAATTAAAGGACAGCCTTATGGCAATATTTACGGCAGTTATTTTAACCGTTATTATGGAAGCACGCCTGAAGACCCGGTTGTGCTTGATAAAAACCTTCCATTGTTAATCGGCGCAAACGGTTTCCCGAGTATTTCGGGCGGAAAGCAGAAACTTTTGGGTAATTCTCAGCCAAAATATATTATCGGCATGGGTAACACCTTTAAATACAAGGATTTCAGTTTAAACGTATTGTTTGATGCCCGTTTAGGATTTGAAAAATACAACTGGCTGGAAGATTTTTATTCGGCCTTCGGATTACCGGATTATACTGCAGACAGAAGAACAGTGAAGGTATTTGATGGCGTCCTGGCCAATGGTCAGCCAAATACAAAACCGGTTTATATGGGGCAGCGGATAGGACCAGATGGTGTTGATTATGGTGAAGGATATTACCGCATTTACTACCGTAATGTTTCTGAACCTTTTGTAAGCGATGCTTCATGGGTACGTTTGCGTTCGGCCAGTTTAACCTATAACTTACCCGCAAACTGGTTGCCTGCCAAAGCAATCAAAAATGCTTCGCTATCGGTTACCGGAAATAATTTATGGTTGTGGACGAAATACTATGGTGTAGATCCTGAATCTAGTTCTTACGATTCGGGCAGTAATAACGATGGTTCTGCTGGTTTTACCTATCCATCTGCCCGTACAATCATGTTCACGCTTAATGTTGGTTTTTAAATAGAAATACGATGCAAAAAATTATAAAATATACATTGTGCTCAGCTTTAATTGCAACACTAGGCTTGCAAAGCTGCAAAGACAGTTATTTTGATTCACTGTCTGATAATCCGAACCAGGTACCAGTAGCTACATTAAGCACTTTACTGGCTACCTCAACCTATAAAGCAGCAAATAATAATTACTTCATCGGCAGCATTATTGCCCCTTACGTGCAGTACACGGCCAATCCGGCAGCCAATGGAGCTGGTGATACTTATCAGGCCATCGATTTTACGGCCACCTGGGATGCACTTTATTTTGCGATGGCCGATGCCAATGAAATGAAAAAACTGGCGGTAGCACAAAGCTCAAGCGAATATAAAGGCGTAGCCGATGTGCTTATTGCCTATAACCTTACGCTGGTGAACGACCTGTGGGGAGATGTTCCATTTTCGGAAGCTTTTAACATCAATAACCTGACGCCGAAGTACGATAAACAACAGGATGTTTACAATCAGGCCATAGCACTTTTAGATGAGGCCATTGCAGAACTCGCTAAAACAGATGCAACCGTTAAACTGGCGCCAACCAGCGATTTAATTTATGGCAAAAGTACAACTGAAAGGGCAAACTGGTTAAAAATGGCCTATGCTTTAAAAGCCAGGTTATTAAATAAGATTAGTAAAACAAGTGCTTATAATCCAACAGCTGTATTGGCAGCACTCAGTAATGCTTTCACCACAAATGCAGATGATGCCAGTATGGCAACTTTTAAAGAGCGTAATCCATGGGCCAACGTTGCGCTATCAAATTCGCAGCAATCGTTGGGAGGCTGGCTTTCTGAACAACTGATCGACGCTTTAAATGGCACAACATTTAACGTTTTTGATCCCCGGATAGAAAAGATCACCGATAAAACCGTGAATAACGTTTACATCGGAACCGTTAATGGTGCAGGGAACAGATTGCCAGGAGCAAATACCACAAAGGATGAATGTTATATTTCGAGAAACTCCCCCTGGACCAGCGATACTTCACCGATATTCATCGTTACCTTTGCTGAACTAAAATTTATAGAAGCCGAAGCTTACTTTAATACCGACAAAACCAGGGCTTATGCCGCATACCTTGCCGGTATAAGTGCCAATATGGATAAGTTTCAGGTTACTCCAGCAAATCGTGATGCTTACCTGGCAAATCCGGTAGTTAATGTTGGAGCTGCTGCTTTAACCAATGACCTCATTTTTAAAGAAAAGTATATTGCAACCTACTTAAATCCCGAAGCCTGGAATGATGCCCGCCGTTTCGATTATAAGTATAAAGATTTTGGTATGCCTGCTAATGCTGCGCTTCCTACATTCATCCGCCGTTTAGATTATACCCAGGGTGAAAGAAGTAAAAACGGCAATAACGTTCCTGTTGATGTGCCAAGAACAACCCGTTTGTGGTGGGATCAGTAAGATAAAGCGAATGGCGTTTGGCGGAGAGCGTTTAATATACTTTTCGCCAAATGTTATTTGCCAACATTATTCGCTCACCCCCCATACGCTTAGCGCCAAACAATATGATAAATGAAAAAAGTACTATTTTTCCTGCTGGTTCTGCTCACTGCCTCCAATATATTCGCGCAGTCTTTCGGTTTAAAATCTGTTTTATCTTATCCCTTTCCTACACAATTAGTGGCTTCGCCCATTGGTTCTAAAATTGCCTGGGCAGCGAACGAACAAGGAAAAAGAAATATTTATATCGCTCAGGCGCCAGATTATAAGGCCGTAAAAATTACGGATTATACTGAAGATGACGGTCAGGAATTATCCAGCTTATCTCTTTCTGCTGATGGAAAATGGATTGTATTTGTGCGTGGCGGAGATCATGGCGGGCGAGATGGTGGTCCGGTTAATGCAAACTCATCGCCCATCGCGCCTAAAGTGCAGGTTTTTAGCGTTCCTTTTGAAGGTGGTAAAGTAATTTTATTGGGTGAAGGTGATAATCCGGTAATTTCGCCCAATAGCGATCAGGTTATTTTTGCTAAAAGTGGTCAGATAATGATTAACCCGGTTGACGGAACATCAGCAGCTAAAAATCTATTTTATGCCAAAGGGATAAACGGAGCTTACAAATGGTCGCCGGATGGAAAGAAGATTGCTTTTATTTCTAACCGTACAGATCATTCTTTTTTAGGGATTTACAGCGACCAGCAAACCCCGGTTAAATGGTTGTTGCCTTCGTTTTCTAAAGATAATACTCCGGTATGGTCGCCCGATGGAAATGAAATTGCATTTATCAGAACGTCCGGCGTTGGCGGTGAAACAGATTCGGTTTTAACCAGAAAACATCAGCCCTGGGCCATATGGACGGTTAATGTAAACACAGGGAACGGAAAACAAATCTGGAAAGCGCCCGAAACTTTCCGGGGTTCGTTTCCTTCTATCGATGGTGGCGCAAATTTGTTGTGGGTCAATGGAAAAATCATTTTTACTTCTTATGAGGATGGCTGGCCACATCTTTATGCCATCAATCCGGACGGATCAAAGAGGTTGTTGCTTACACCTGGCAATTTTGCAGTGGAGAATATTAAGTTAAGCACTGATAAAAAGACACTGGTTTTTGCGGCTAACGTAGGAAATGATAAGGATGACCTGGATAGGCGCCATATTTATAAGGTGTCGGCAGATAAAGCAAATATGGAGGCCTTAACTTCGGGAGATGGCATAGAAGCTTACCCCGTTATTGCAGGCGATAATCAAACTTTTTTCTGTTTAAGTTCTACTGCCGAAAGGCCACTTTTGCCAGCTTTAATTAATAACAAAAAACTAAAACTGATCGGCGAATCGCTTATCCCTGAAGATTTTCCGTTAAAGGATATGGTTGTCCCTAAACATGTAAGCTTTAAAGCTGCTGATGGAAATACCGTTTATGGTCAGTTGTTTTCACCAAAAAAAGCACTTAGAAACCACCCGGCAATTGTTTATGTGCACGGCGGACCACAAAGGCAGATGTTTTTAGGCTGGAACCCGATGGATTATTATTCGATAGATTATGCTTTAAACCAATATTTGGTTAATCTGGGGTTCACTGTGCTGTCTGTAAATTACCGTTTAGGGATCGGCTATGGTTACGAATTTCATAAGCCTGTGCGTGCAGGAGCACAGGGCGCATCAGAATATCAGGATATTAAAGCTGCCGGCGAGTGGCTGGCTGCACAGCCCAACATCAACAAAGATAAAATCGGGATTTACGGCGGTTCTTATGGCGGATATTTAACTGCATTGGCTCTGGGTAAAGATTCTAAACTGTTTGCTGCCGGGGTAGATATTCATGGGGTTAACAATCGGTTTACAACTTTAGATCAGGAAGGACGAAAACCCGCACCAGATGCAGCTCTTGCTGCAAAAGTTGCCGAAGAATCATCACCGGTTAGTTATTTAAACACCTGGACTTCGCCCACCTTGATTATCCATGCTGACGACGACCGCAATGTAGCTTTTAACCAGAGCGTCGATCTCGTTAAACGTTTTGAAGATAAGAAATTTGATTTCGAATTTCTGGCCATCCCGGATGATACCCACCACTGGATGAAATTTTCTAACGGTTTAAAAGTAAGCGAAGCAACCGCCGATTTTCTTAAAAGAAAGTTGATGGATAATAAGTAAATATAAACCGTCATCTCCGACTAAAACGGAGAGATCTGCCAAGATTAATTTCCTGGCTACGCTGCACTTCGTTACCAATCATGCTATTTATTAATCCATTAATAATAAGTAACTAATTGGTCGCTGGCATTTCCACCCAGCTAGGCCATTGCATTGTATCCCCGTTTTACTTAAAACCGGCCTAACAAATTTTTCGGGTTCCACCGACCAAGCCAACTTACCGGCTTCAAAAGATAAATTTCAGCCGGCGTTTTATTAATAAGCTGTTTATCTTTTTTATTTGCATTAATGAGCTCGGCAAGCCTCGGTTTTGGTTCTTTATGACGCTAAAAAGAAGGAGCCCTTCGGCGGCGGCGAGCCGAGAAAAGATCGTGAAGGTGGGGAAAAAGACAATTCCCAATGTTCGGTAAAAAGATCTACCTAAATAGATTTTCCGGCTTCGTTGCATTCTGCCCGAAATGACGATAACCGCAAGGAGTGACCCCTCGAAGACGATTACCGACTTAACCTTTTCTAATCCTTTTTAAAACCATTAAACTCAACGGATTAAAAGAATAACCCGAAATATTGTTTTGCAGCATCACAACCGATTGATCATAAAATAACGGTACAACCGGCGAGTAATCCATCACCATCTGATCCATTTTACGGTAGAGCTCGAAGCGTTTTTCGTTATTTGTTTCGTAATAACTTTGCTCAAAAAGCTGATCAAACGCCTTGTTGTAAAAAGCCGTATAATTTGGCCCGTAAGGCACTTTGTTTTTGGAATAAAACATTGAAAGGAAATTTTCTCCATCACCATAATCGGCCAGCCATGAGCCACGGAAAAAGTTTACATTGTTTTTCGACATTAAATCCCTTAAGCTGGCACTCGGACTTACATCTATTTTAACTTTAATGCCAATAGCCGTTAATTCGCCTTGAATAAATTCAATCAGATCTTTATAAGTGGTTGTCGTATTTAAGGTTACTTCGGGCATACCTTTACCTTCAGGAAAACCTGCTTCTGCCAGCAATTGCGCGGCAAGTTTAGGGTTATAGGCATATCCATGTACAGCCAGACTATCAAAACCAGGCATTCCCTTAGGGATAAAACCAGAGGTTGCGGCAACACCAATGCCGTTTCTTAAATATTTGATCAACCTGTCGCGGTCAATTGCATAATTAATAGCCTGTCTGATTTTTCGCTGTCTTAACGGCGATTTTTTAACAATAGAAAGGTTCGTATCCACCAATATTCCAACATATTCCGTACATAAATAAGGACTTTTCGTCAGCGTAAACTTTCCCTTATATTTCGAAGTCATCTTGCCGCTTTTAGTAAGAATATCATCGCGGTAGCTCCCGTCTACATTGTAATAAAAATCCAGATCTTTTTTCAGAAAGCTCATAAAACCACTTTGTTTATCTGTAATAAATGTGGCTTTTACCGCGTCGAGATAAGGAAGTGACTTTCCTTTCGCATCCTTTTCAAAATAATGCGGGTTTTTCAAAAGCACCAATATTTCACCTTCTTTCCAATACTTAAAAGTGAATGGGCCGGTACCTATCGGATGACTTCTGAAATCCTTACCATAATGCTCAACCACTTCTTTGGGTACAACCGAACAATATTGCGTAGTAAGCAAACTCATAAACGGCGGAAAAGGACGAACCAGTTTAATCTGGAAAGTAGAATCGTTTAAAGCAATAAAATTATTTTTATCCTTCACCTTATCATTAAAAATCCATCCGCCCGATGAAGCCACTTTCGGATCAATCAACCGGTAAAAACTATACACAAAATCGCTGGCGATTACTTTTCGGCCCTTTCCGCTTTTAAAAATCGGATCGTCATGGAAATAGACATCATTACGCAGGTTAAAAGTATAGGTTAGCGCATCATCCGAAACCTGCCAGCTTTTGGCAATGCAGGGAATGGTTTGAAGGGATGAATCGATCTGTACCAGTCCGTTAAAAATCTGGTTGGTCATCCAGATGGCGTTCTGGTTGCGTGCAAAGGCCGGATCGATAGAGGTTAAACCCTGATCGAGGTTGATGTTGAATACTTTTTTGTCTTTATGATCATTATTTTCCTTGCACGAAAAGACTAAAATGACACAAAAAATCCAAAATATATACTTAAATGAGCCTCGCATGCGATCAGGAATGTTATTTTTGCACAAATTAATAAATTTAATGCAGATGTCTTTTTTAAACGATTTATTTATTGGCCTCGATGCTGCTAAACAGGAAGAATTACAGGAACGTTTAGATTTAGTGGAGCACAAAATTAAATTTATGGATAAAATGCCCGTGGCTTGCCTCGATACGGGTAATAATCCGGGTTACCTTTTATCAGAAGAAATTGCATTGGCTGGCGGCATGCTGGAAACCGATATTTTAAGCGCTGTTTTCATCATTTATTATCAGCCCGGCAAAACCCTTACCGATTTGATGCGAGAAGTACCTTCTGTATTGGATACCGATTGGCCCCCCGTAAAAAACAACCGCATTATTTTATTAAACGACGACGTAGAACGTGAAAGGACAGCCGAAAATGCAGTATCCTTAATAGAAGATATTGCCGAAATGTTACATCCGGGTTCATTTATTTTCGGCCACGAAGGCGATAAATGGATCAGGTTTGAGGTTTAAGGGGGATGTAAGATGGAAAAGGTAATAGGTAGGATGGATGATGGAGGATGGAAAAGGTAAGATGGAAAATGGATGATGGGGCTGCAACCTTCCAACATTTCAACCTTCCAACATTTGAACTTTTTAATATTTAGTGCCTGCGCTCGTTTCCAAACGAGTGCATAAATAGCCATACGATTTTATCGTTAAAAAATGACATTCGTTTTAATTCGCCAGGTGGGTTTCCAACTTTCCAACTTTAAAACATTTGAACATCGCTTCTCAACTTCAAACCTCTCTAATCTGGTATTCCTCTATCTTCCGGTAAAGCGTGGTTAAGCCAATACCCAGCAACCTCGAAGTTTCAGTTTTATTCCCTTTAGTGTGGATTAATACCTTTTGAATGTGTTGTTTTTCAATTTGTTGCAGGTTATAATCGTTTTCTATCGGTGCAAATTCGAAAAATTCAGGAGGAAGGGCAGTTGCGCTTAATGTATCACCATCTGATAAAATAACCAATCGCTCGATCACGTTTTTGAGCTCGCGGATATTTCCTTTCCAGCTGTGATCGCTCAGAATGGACAAAATCTTATCATCCATTTTTGGTGTTGAGCGGTTTACTTTATCAGCAAATTCTTTTAAATAATGTTTCGCTAAGGCAGGGATATCGGCTTTACGCTCGCGGAGCGGTGGCAGCACAATAGTAAAAACCGAAAGCCGGTAATAAAGGTCCGACCTGAATTTCCCTGATGCGGCATCTGCTTTTAAATCTTTATTGGTGGCGGCTAAAATCCGAACGTTTACCTGTTGGGTTAAGGTATCGCCCACTTTTATAAAAGTCTGGCTTTCCAGTACGCGTAATAATTTTGCCTGCAAATCGAGGTTCATTTCGCCGATTTCATCAAGCAGTAAGGTACCGCCATTGGCTTCTTCCAGTAAGCCTTTTTTATCTTTATTGGCACCGGTAAATGCACCAGCTTTGTAACCGAATAATTCACTCTCTAACAAATCAGGACTAAAACCACTGCAGTTTAAGGCTACAAACGGCTTTGCAGCTCTTGGGCTTTCATAATGAATGGATTGAGCAAAAACCTCTTTCCCCGTTCCGGTTTCGCCTAATAAAAGCACGGTAGTATCGGTTGCACTTACCTTTTTAGCCAGGTCAATGGCTTCTTTTAAGGTTTTTGATTGACCAATAATGGTTTCGAAACTGTGCTTTTTGGCGATTTTGTTTTCCAGATCAGAAACCCTGCGCTGCAGGTTCGATTTATCCATTGCCTTATACAAAAGCGGAATAATCTTATCGTTATCATCACCTTTAACGAGGTAATCAAAACCACCGTTTTTAATGGCTAAAACACCATCGGCAATGGTTCCGTAAGCAGTAAGGTTAATAATTTCTACATAGGGTTTTATGGCTTTAATCTCTTTAACCAGTGCAACCCCATTTACATCAGGCAACTTTACATCACTGATCACAATGCTTACATCATTGTTTTTAAGTAATTTAAGTCCTTCTTTTCCGGTTTCTGCCTGCAAGGTTTTAAAACCTTCAAGTTCTATAATTCTGGAAAGTAAACTGCTGATTTTCTTTTCATCATCGATGATGAGTACCATGCCATTCATAGGTAAAAAATATGCTGCAATATTAAGTATAAAAATGACGAAAGTTAACTGTATATTGGGTTAACTGATTAATTGTTTAAATCGGTTAATTGCGAAACGCTGCATACCAAACTCAAAGCTGCTTAGTTGCGCCTATTGCTCAATCGATATTCACGTTTGATTATTGCAATTTTGATTATTGGTTATTTGAGTTGAATAACTGTCTTTATAGCTAAGTTGAACTATTGTCTTAGGACTATAGACTCTATTTCCCCGGTCTGTGTCCTCACAGAACGGAAGAAAAAGGGCGGGGTGGTCTGTGGAGACACAGACCACGGGACGATGGACGATGGACGATGGACTTAGGACTATAGACTCAAGACTAAGGACTAAATTGTACCTTTTTCGTTTCCGTGGCGTTAATTAAAAGCTTTTTAAGCATATTTGATGTGCAAAACAAATACTATGTTTAAAAGATTAACGGCAATATTCATATTATGCTTTCCTGCAATATTTTGCACTGCCCAACAGGTACGTCCGGCAAAATCTGCGGAGATTTACAGAGAACTCAAAACCTTAAAACACCTGCCAAAGGTTTTATATTTAGCTGCCCACCCCGATGATGAAAATACAGGTTTATTATCATGGCTTATCAACGATCAAAATGTAGAAACGGCTTATTTATCGCTTACCAGGGGTGATGGCGGACAAAACCTTTTGGGTACCGAACAAGGTGCGGCATTGGGATTGATCAGAACGCACGAACTTCTAGAAGCCCGCAGGTTAGATGGCGCACAACAGTTTTTTACCCGGGCCATCGATTTCGGTTTCTCAAAAAATACCAACGATACCTTTAAGCAATGGGATGCCGATAGCATTACGGCGGATGTAGTTTGGGTGATCAGAAAATTCAGACCAGATGTGATTATCTGCCGTTTTCCACCAACTGCTGCAGCTGGCCATGGACAGCATGCTGCTTCTGCTGTGGTGGCAGAAAAAGCTTTTAAAGCTGCTGCCGATAAAAATATGTTTCCTAACCAACTTAAATATGTTTCGGTTTGGCAACCAAAAAGTTTATTGTGGAATACTTTTAGGTTTGGCTCAGTAAATACCACAGCCGAAAACCAATTAAAAGTTACCGTTGGTGAATACGATGCGCAATTGGGCATGGGTTATGGTGAACTGGCGGGTTTAAGCAGAAGTTTGCACAAAAGTCAGGGTGCCGGAACGCAATCGGTAGCAGGTGTACGGTCCGAATATTTTACACCTGTTTTAGGCGATCCGGCCAAAAGAACATTATTTGATGGCATTAACCTTAACTGGTCGGAAAAAGGCATTGGAGATATCGACGAACTGATTGATATTGTATTATTATCTTTCAATTACAACCAGCCCGATAAGGGTTTGCATGGACTGCTGATGTTAAGAAAGAAAATTGCCGAATTACAAGATCCTGCTTTAAGAAAAGATAAACTGGCCGCTATCGATCACATCATTTTAAGTTGTGCAGGTTTTATGGGCGAAGTGGTAACCAACCAGCCCGAAGCCATAGCAGGCAACGGATACAATTTCCGTTTAAATTTAATTTCGAGATCGGCTACTCCGGTAACTGTAGAAAGTGTAAACTGGTTAAATCAAACCGATAATTTAAACAGAAATCTATCAAGCGATTCACTGATTACCATAGAGCGTAAAATCCAGATTCCTGCAGATGCGGCACCCACTGAACCATATTGGCTCGCCAAACCCGCAAAAGACGCCGCAACTTTCAGCGTAGCCAACGATACTTTAATCGGATTACCAGAAATGCAGTCGCCGCTCAATGTGTTGTTATCATTAAAAATTGAAAGTGAAAAATTTGCCGTACGCTTACCTTTATCTTATAAAAAGTTAGATCCGGTTAAAGGCGATGTGGTGGAAGCCCTGCGCATTATCCCACCACTCGATTTAAGTTTTGCTGAACCTGTTTATTTCGCCAGGGAAAAAGAAGCACTAAGTGTTACGCTGCGCTTAAAGGCAAATAAAAATATCAATTATGGCAAAGTGAGCTTCAAGATCGGTAACCAGGTAATAAAAACTTTTCAGGGAATCAATCTACCCGAAAATACCATTACCATCAAAGATTTTCTGATCCCGGCTGAAGACCTGGCCAAAATAAAAACGAGTCAGAACAAGCTTGAAGCTGTTTTCTCGTCAGAGGCGAATGAATATTCGAGAGGGCAGGTGTTGATTCAGTATCCGCATTTACCAACCTTGCAATATTTTGTTCCGGCGGCTACCTGGTTAATTAAAGGTGATGTAAAAGTATTGGCCAAAAAAATCGGGTATATTGAAGGTGCCGGCGATTTAATTCCCGAATTTTTAAGGCAGGCAGGCTTGCAGGTTGATGTGCTAACCGAAGCCGATATTTTGAATACCTCAAAACTGGCCAGCTATGATGCCATAGTAACCGGTGTGAGGGTAATTAATACCGAAAAACGCATTAAAAACTGGCAAACCGCTTTGCGTGCTTATGTAGAAAACGGCGGAACCATGGTAATGCAATACAATACCACGCAGGATATGGCTTTACAGGATTTCGGCATTTATCCGTTCTCTATAGGAGGCAAAAGGGTAACTGAAGAAAATGCAGAGGTTAAATTTCTAAATCCAAACCATAAATTGTTAAATTATCCGAATAAAATTACAGCTGAAGATTTTAAAGGATGGGTACAGGAACGAGGCGCTTATTTTCCTGATCAATGGGATGCCAAATACGAACCGCTTTTTGAAATGCACGATACCGGCGAAGAACCACTTCAGGGATCAACGCTTTATGCAAAATATGGTAAGGGGAATTTTATTTACACACCTTTAGCCTTTTTCAGGCAGTTGCCTGCAGGTAATGTTGGTGCAGCCAGGTTGTTTTTTAACTTTTTGTCGGCCGGCAAGTGATACTATCACTCAAAAAATAACTAATTTTTATTAAATTTGATATATGGATACCATTAGAATTAACATATTAAATCCTAAAGCTACTAAACTGTTAAAAGACCTGGCAGCTTTAAATCTTATTTCTATTCAAGATGTTTCCAAAAATGGATTTGTAGAAGTATTAAAAAAATTGCGCGCCAAATCTAAAACCGTCCCTACATTCGAAGAGATAACTAACGAAGTAGAATTGGTTAGATCTAAGCGCTATGCAGAATCGGAAAAGTAGAATTATTCTTGATACGAATCTTTGGATTAGCTTTCTGATCACAAAGGACTTTTCAAAGCTTGATGAAATCATATTCTCTAAAAAGAGCACTTTAATTTTTAGTCAGGAATTAATAGAAGAATTTCTTGAGGTAGCTAAGCGTCCAAAATTTAGACGTTATTTTGTTCAAACAGATATAGAAGATTTACTGGAAACTATAGATGAATATGGCGAATTCATTATGGTCAAATCTAAGATTAATGTTTGCAGAGATGGGAAGGATAACTTTTTACTTTCACTTGCGGTTGATGGAAAAGCTGATTTTTTATTAACTGGTGACCAGGATTTATTAATTTTAAAAAAGATCGGCAAAACAAATATTTGTACAATTTCGTCATTTTTTGAAAAAAAGACTGTTAAAGCGAAATAATCATTTTGCAATCCTGGTCATAAAAGTATCATTCCTAAAAATGAAAAATCAATTTAAAAAATGGAATACCTGGTACATATTACTCGCGCTGGCGCTGTTGTTCCAGATCGCGTTTTATTACCTCTTTACTAAATTCTGGGCATGAGTAATATCGATTGGGCAGTATTGATATTTACTTTGTTCGCTGTAGTTGCTTATGGCGTTTTTATTGGGCGTGGGCAAAAAAGCAATGCTTCGTACTTAAAGGCCGATAATAAAATGCCCTGGTACATTGTGTTGCTGGGTATTATGGCTACACAGGCCAGTGCAATTACTTTCCTGTCAGCCCCGGGCCAGGCCTACACCGATGGCATGCGCTTCGTGCAATACTATTTTGGTTTGCCATTGGCCATGATTGTAATCTGTATTACGTTTATCCCGATTTTTCAGCGGTTGAATGTTTATACTGCTTATGAGTATCTGGAGAACCGTTTTGATAAAAAAACAAGGGTTTTAACCTCGCTACTCTTCCTTTTTTCCCGTGGATTATCAACGGGGATCAGTATTTATGCCCCTAGTATTATTCTTTCGAGTGTTTTAAACTGGAATATTTATTTAACCAACATCCTAACCGGTGGAATACTGTTGATTTACACATATGTTGGTGGCGCTAAAGCCATTGCGCATACACAGAAACTGCAGTTTTTAATTATTTTGGGTACGATGGCTTTTGCCGGATACCTCCTGGTGCAGAATATGCCCAATGGAATCGGTTTTAAAGATGCACTTTACCTGGCGGGAAAATCCGGAAAGCTAAATGTAATTACCACCGAATTCGATTGGAAAGATAAATACAACATCTGGAGTGGTTTAATTGGAGGTTTTTTTCTGGCACTTTCTTACTTTGGAACAGATCAGAGCCAGGTGGGGAGGTATATTACCGCAAAAGACAATACCAATGCAAAAATGGGACTGCTCCTAAACGGATTGGTCAAAATCCCGATGCAGTTTGCCATCCTGTTGATTGGAGCCTTATTATTCGCTTTTTTCTCTTTAAAACCTGCGCCCATATATTTCAACGAACGATCTTACCAATATTTAAAAGAAACCCAACCTCAGCAGGCTGCAGCTTTTGAAAAGGAACACAGTACCCTGGAGCAGAAATTTAATGTACAATCCAAACATATTTTGGAAGAAAAAGAAAAGCAATCTCCATCTTTAAATAACTTGATAGCAGATTTTAAGTTAACCCAAAAACAGGTTAAAGAATTGCATGTCAGGGTAGAGGAAGCCATCAACAAATCGAATTACAATGCCGAAAAAACAGATACCAACTATATCTTTTTATACTTTGTAAAAAATACGCTTCCGGTGGGGATGATCGGTTTACTTTTTGCGGTGATCTTTCTGGCCAGCTGGGGTTCAATTTCGGCAGCGCTGAATTCTTTGGCTGCATGTTCTTTAAAAGATGTACACCTTATTTTTGGTAAGAAAGAAGTAGACGACGAAACCGAATTGAAATATAGTCGACTGCATACCCTGGCCTGGGGTATTTTTTCTATCGCTGTAGCCATGTTTGCTACGCAAATGGGCTCGCTGATTGAAGCGGTGAATGTTCTGGGTTCTCTCTTTTATGGACCGATACTGGGGATTTTCCTGGTGGCATTTTATTTTAAAAAAATAAACGGACCATTGGTATTTATCGCGGCAATCCTCTCAGAAATAGCGGTTATCGCGGTTTACGAATTTGATATTGTTTCCTTTCTTTGGCTAAATGTGATCGGTGCTTTTGCCGTAATTTTATTTTCGCTTATAGGTCTGTTATTTTATCAGCCTAAAACCAGCGCTGGCAAATAGCTTAATTTTTACTTCCGGAAGATATTTGCCACTTAGTTGCATAAACAAAATTCGATACCTTTATTTTAACCAATTAAAATAAATTAATGAATATGAACAATGCCTGGGTTGACCGGTGGAACGACCGTTACAGTACCGATGAGTTTGCTTATGGCGAACAGCCGAACAATTATTTAAAAGAACAATTAAAAAAACTCAATCCCGGTAAAATACTTTTTCCTGCCGAAGGTGAAGGCCGTAATGCTGTTTTTGCAGCCAAACAGGATTGGGAGGTTTCTGCCTTTGATATCAGCACTGAAGGTAAAAACAAAGCCCTCCGGCTGGCAGAAAATAATCGGGTAAGCATCGATTATCAGATTGGCGAATTACAAGACTTAAATTATAAAGAAGAACAATTTGATGCCATTGCCTTGATATATGCACACTTCCCGGCCGCAATTAAATCTGCTTATCATAAATTACTCAGTGCTTATTTACGGAAGGGCGGCATCGTAATTTTCGAAGCCTTTAGTAAAAATCACCTCGATTACCTCGCCAGGAACGAAAGTGTTGGCGGACCGAAAGAAATCGACATGCTGTTTTCTGTTGAGGAAATAAAATTAGATTTCCCTGATTACGAAATTATTATTTTAGAAGAAAAGGAAATTAAACTGAATGAAGGTTTGTTCCATAACGGGCAAGGTTCGGTAATCAGGTTTGTAGGTCAGAAAAAATAAAAAATCTACTTTGAAATAATAAAGCGTTTCTAACGTTTTTAGACACTGGGATTATAGTTTTATTCAACCTAAAGCCATAAATTCGTAAAATCAAAAACAACAAAAACAGATAAATATAATTCTATGAAAACGATGATTAAATCAATCGCGTTGCTATTTACAGCAATTACCGTTTCTGTAAGTGCAATGGCTCAAGATGCTCAGCCAAAACCAAGTCCTGCGGCTACCGCAACCGGAAAAGTGAAAGGCGCAACCATCACCATCAACTACAGCAGTCCTGCAGTAAAAGGACGTAAAATCTGGGGCGGCCTGGAAGCTTTCGATAAAGTATGGCGTGCCGGTGCAAACGAGGCAACTACTTTCGAAACTGATAAAGATATTGTGGTAGAAGGTAAGCCTTTAGCAGCCGGAAAATACAGTTTCTTCTTAATCCCTAAAGAAAGCGGAACCTGGACAGCAATTTTTAACAAAGAACCTAAGCAATGGGGCGCCTATAAATACGAAGAAGCAAAAGATGCTTTACGCGTAGAAGTGAAAACCAAAGCATTAAAAGCTACACAAGAGCGCTTGGTTTATAAAATTACCAAAAGCGGTTTCTCTTTGGATTGGGATAAAATCTCAGTTCCGGTTACCATTAAATAATAAAGAAATAAATTTATTTAGAGCCGTTGCGATGTAAAATCGGGACGGCTTTTTTATGCCATGATTACCATTTATGAATCGTCATTTCGAGCAGAGTGCAAGGCAGTCGAGAAATCTATTACAGATTTCTCCATTTCGCTACGCTTCAGTCGAAATGACGAATCCTTTTAATCCTATCGGTTGGTGTCTCACCGACCGAAATAGAATTAAATTTGGAAATGAGTGGCTTATGGTTCTTGGCGGCTTTCAATCCCGCTTTCCATTCCAAGTCCGCACTCGTACCTCGTTTACGGGCTTTCCATTGCAATTGGGTTTAGGAACAAGGGTTTGTGCACCCTGCGCCCCAACAAATTAAATGCTGCCTCACCAAATAGCCCGGTTGAAGCGTTATCCTGTAGCAACGAGGTACGAGGCAGCGAAGCGTAAAACGATAAGAACCTTGTTATTGTATGCAAACCTTGTGCTCCATAGTGAAAATCACATTATTAAAGCCTTGTCCCCCCTTTTGTAAAGAACCTAACACATAATATCTACTTCACATTAAAACATTATTTTAGGCCGAATTACAAACAAACCCCATAATGAAGTTTTCCATTAAATTACTGGCCTTACTGCCGCTTCTTACGTTAAACGTTTTAGCACAACAAAAAACGCAGAATTTTTCTGTTAAAACTGCAAAACCTGTAGATCAGGTAAATGTTTTTTTAGGCTCTTCTGCCGATCATGGACAGATGTCGCCGGCCGCTTCGGCACCATTTAGTATGTTAAGCATCGGTCCGCAAACTTATCCTAAAACACATACCGGCTACGAGTACCTGGCGAAGAAATTCGAAGGTTTTACCCACAACCGTTTCGAAGGCGTAGGCTGTCAGGGATCGGGCGGAAATATTTTTATCAAACCTTTTTTAGGTACCGATCCGGTACAATCCGAATTAATTAAAGCCTCAGAAAAAGCAAGTCCCGGATATTACGAAGTAGGTTTCGAAAATAAAATTAAAGCAAGTTTTACCGTTTTAGGCAAAGCCGGAAAACATGCCTATCAGTTTCCAAAAGGAGACAAAGGCTTTTACCTTGATTTAGGATATGCTTTTAACGGTGCTTTTGTAGCCGAATCGCATAATGTTAACGGAAATGCAGTTAGTGGCTGGATCACTTCAAAAACAACCTGCGGTGCCGGTAAATATAAAATATTCTACTATCTCGAAATTGCCGATAATGTATCTTGGAAAGTGGTTGATGAGCATAAATTAATTGCAACGCTAAAAGGCGATTTAACTTCAACAGGAATCAATATCGCGCTATCTTCGGTAAGTGTTGAGGCGGCCAAAGCTGCTATCAATAAAAATTCCTTTAATACGGTAAAAGAGCAGAGCAAAGCCGATTGGAATACCAATCTTTCTAAAATTGCGGTAAATGGCGATTTGGAAAGCGCAAAATTGTTCTACTCGCTTTTGTACCGTACCATGCAATCGCCTTATGTGATCTCGGAAACGGACGGACAATACCGTAATACCAAAGGAGAAATTCAAAAAGATAAGGAGATCCGATACAATGGCTGGGCCATTTGGGACAATTACCGTACGCAATTGCCATTGCTTTCGCTGATCGAACAAGACCGATATGCTGGCATGATTACCTCAATCGCTGATCTCTATAACTCAGGCAAAAAAGATTACGCCGGGCAAAATGAGCCTTCAAATACCGTCCGTTCTGAGCATGCCATAGTTGTATTGTTAGATGCTTACCGGAAAGGTTATCCGGTGGATTTTAATAAAATTGCCGATTCATTGGTTAAAGAAGTGAATGGACTCGATTATAAATCGCCGGATAAAGCGCTGGAATCAAGCTATGATAATTGGGCTCTGGCTGAAATTTTTAAGATTTTAAAAAATAAAGAGAAATCAGATTTTTATCTGAATAAGGCCCTGGAATACAAAAAATACTGGAATAAGGATTTTAAAGATCTGATCAAAAATGATGTAGACCGTATGCAAGCCCGCGGTTTATATCAGGGAACCATCTGGCAATACAGGTGGTTTGTACCTTATGATTTTAAAGGATTGATCGAGCTGGATGGCGGAGAAGAATCGTATCTCGCCAAACTGGATGAATTTTTCACCCGTGATCTGTATAACCACGCCAATGAACCCGATTTACAGGTGCCCCTAATGTATAACGTATCCAAATCGGGTTATAAATCGCAGTATTGGATGCATCAGTTGGCTGCTGATACGGTGATCCAGAACTATTTTAATGATAACAGTCGCGGAATTGGCAGTTATATTGGTAAAATCTATAGAAACCAGCCCCATGCTTATCTGCGGACTATGGATGACGATGCCGGTGCGATGAGTGCCTGGTATGTATTTGCTGCCAGCGGATTTTCACCCGCCTGTGTAGGCTGGCCGGTGTATTACCTAAATGTGCCCTTATTTCCATCGTTAACCTACAATTTGCCAAAAGGTAAAACTTTTACCATCGAAACGGAGAACTTTAGCCTTAAAAACAAATATATCAAAGCCGTTTTCCTCAACGGAAAGCCTTTTAAGAAGAATTATATTACCCAGGAGGAAATCAATAGCGGAGGAGTACTAAAGATTGTTGCTTCGGCTGTTCCGGTCAAAATTTCGGATACGGAGAACTGGATTTCGAGCCTCGAAAAATAATTTTAGAAAAATTATCTTAAAATGGCAAACTTATTTTTAAAAAACATGTTGTTCTAGTATAAATTCAAGATCATGGCACCTTTAAAATTAAGCGAAGAACAAAATGCAACACTAGGCAACAAAAACACCTTAGAACAAGTTAACGAACAACCTTTAGAACTTCATCCCGAAGCCTATAAAGTAAAAGGCCCGTCACCTGATAAGATGAAGACGGTATCGTCATCATTAAGGAACTATGCCCACGGTTTGTACGGATTGTTGTAAAAACGTCTCCAAAAAAAATCTTATTATACCAAAGTATATCAAAGCAGTTAAAATAATTTTAGCTGCTTTTTTTTAATAAGTCAAATTTTTAAAACCTGACTTTTTCAATCCCTATGAAACAAAGCGCCGGAATCCTTCTATACAAAAAAACAGATCAACACATCGAATTTTTTCTCGTGCATCCGGGCGGACCTTTTTTTGCTAAAAAAGACCTTGGTTTCTGGACTATTCCGAAAGGAGAACTGAATGAAAATGAAGCGCCTTTAGCTGCGGCTATCCGTGAATTTGCTGAAGAAACGGGTAAAAACTTATCGGGCGATTTTATCGAATTATCACCGGTTGTTCAAAAAGGAGGAAAGAAAGTTTTGTGCTGGGCGATAGCAGGTGATATCGATGCTGAAAGCATTGTGAGTAATGCCTTCGAAATAGAATGGCCACCCCGCTCTGGTAAAAAACAAAGTTTTGCCGAGGTTGATAAAGCCGCATGGTTTACATACAACGAAGCGGTTAAGCACATTAACGAAAGGCAAATTGCCCTGCTCGATGAAGTGATTGAGAAATTAGGCGGTTAATTCGAAGTGTGAAATTTCTTTTTCTGCCCCATTGATAATCATCGAAAGCTGATGATTGCCCACATGGAATTTTCTTGTGGTAATTAGTACAAATTTTTGTTTGCGAATAACGTTAATACTTGCTCCGCCAGGATAAACACGCTCCGAAATTTTATACACTTTTTTAGTATTCTGCCCATTTTGCTTTTTATAATAAATGGCATATTCCAACCGTACTTTTTGTTCGGTAGGATTTTCATTGGCGATGGAAAAAGAAAACTCTAAACTTTCGCCGATTTTAACCTCAGGCGTAAGGATTTTAAAATCACTTAACAAAATGCCTTTATCATCTAAACCATAATGTTTAAGAATGTCGGCATGGCCCTGTTTAAGCAATGTCCGGCTGCCATGTTTAATAATCGCATCGGTATCACTCCCTAAACCCGACCAGTTTTTGGCAATATCCAGCACCACCTGCGGATGATCTTTTGCAATATCGTTTAAACTGTTGGCTACGCTCCGCCTTACATATTCAGACGGATCGGTTTTCAGGTTTTCGAGTATGGGTAAAATTGAGGTTGGATCTTTTTTTAGAAAAGGAATGCCCATTGCCCAGGGTAAACGTGGCCTGCTGCCTTCGCTGGCCAATCTCCTTACTTTGTGGCTTTCGTGTAACGACCATTGCTGCATCCTTGAGATCATTTGATTTTCGTACTTTAAAATAAAAGGACGCACCGCAAATTCGCAGCTCACAAACTGGGTAATAAATTCAAGTGCCTCAACTGAGTTTTCAAAATCGTTTATCCCATAAGTTTCGATATAATCTGGCAAAAACATATACGCTAAACCGTCCTCACCAATGCCCTGAATCCTCAATTGTGCGATTGTTTTTTTAATCAGCTCTATTGTTTGCGGATAGTTTTCAGGTAAGAAACCGTTCAAAACTTTTGAGGTGTGTTTCATCCGCTCTTTTAGTTCTTTAGACGCAAAATCAGGAGTGAAGATCTTGTTGATAAATTTTTCTTTGTCGAAATCCGGGATGGCAGCCGCTAAGGCACTGGTTAATCGGTCATAGAAAGCAGGAGAATATAAATCTTTAAGCGGACTGGCCATAAACTGTAAATCTTGATCTCAAAGTTAAGTTTTCTTTTGCCTGTTCAACATCATTTTTACCAATTATTGAGCGATTTCAGCTTTTTCTTTGTCACATTTGTTTATCATAAAAACAACGAAATGAGCACAACAAAAATAGGTTGGATTGGCCTGGGCAACATGGGAATTCCAATGGCCGGACAATTAATAAAAGCAGGTTATCAAGTTACTGTTTATAACAGAAGCAAAGATAAGGAAACTGCTTTAAAAGAAATTGGTGCAATGGTTGCCGAAACGCCTGAAAATCTGGTTAGCCAAAACGATGTACTGGTATTAATGGTATCTGATGATGCGGCAATTGAACAGATTTTTAACGGAGCAAACGGACTTTTCAGCACCGATGTTTCAGGTAAAGTCATTATCAATATGAGTACCGTTTCTCCTGCTATTTCAAAAGAAATGGCTACGTTAAGTAAAGAGAAAGGCGCGCAATATTTAGATGCGCCGGTTTCAGGAAGTGTAAAGCAGGCCGAAACCGGGCAATTGGTGATTATGGTTGGCGGTGATGAAACTGCTTTTGAACAGGTTAAACCAATCCTCGAAAAAATGGGTAAAATGGCCGTACGTTTGGGCGATACCGGATCTGGTAATGTGGCAAAACTGGCAATAAATTCTTTACTGGCATTGTACACTCAGGGCCTGGCTGAAACGGTGATATTTGCCAACCAACAAGGCATTGAAACCGAGGCCCTGCTTAATCTGATCAATAATGGGGCTATTGCCAATGTTTTTACCAAAATTAAAGGCGATGCCATTGTAGCAGATAATTATAAACCTGCATTTGCCCTTAAACATATTGTAAAAGATTTAAATCTGGCAAAAAATATTGGCCTTGGTTCTCCTTTGGCCAAAACCGCATTAAATACTTTTGAAGCAGCAACTGCAAAGTATGGAGAAGAAGATTTAATTGCAGTAATTAAACAGGTAAAAGGATAGAAAGTTCCCTCTTCAAAATACCGTCATTTCGAGCGGAGCGCAACGGAGTGGAAATCTATCTCGAGATAGATCTCTCTCTTCCGAATATTCGGGACTGCGTTTCGGTCGAGATGACGATTCCTTTTTTATTGCAATACCTCTTAAACTTTCAATCCTCCAAATGTGCTTCCTAAAATAATAGCCAGTACTATTAAGGTAATTACTACATAAAGTTTATCCTTTTCGAGTATAAATGCAAACAGTGAGAATACAATCCGCATAATCGGGGTGATAATTAAAAGCAAAACCCCGAACTGGATAATGGCCATGGGTTTAAATGTAAAAAGCCCCATAAAAATGCCATCGAAAGTAATAAAATCACTTTCTTTTCCTTTAAAAATGTGATAATCAGGACGACCTTGTGCGCCACTTTGCACTAAAAAAAGTATGCCACCCAATAAAACCACCAAACTTGCAGCGATTACGCCGAACCTTAGTAATTTGCCTACAATCTTTTCAACATCGCGGTCTTGTATTAAGTGTGTTGAGATGATATTTTTCATTTGTATTTAATTTAAAATTTGTGATGATAACCGTTGTAAATCATTTCCAGGGCAACAAATGTGATGGCAACGCAAAAGATAATTCTCAAGGTTGCAGGATTAATTCTGGTTAATAATTTAGCTCCTGTAAAAGCGCCGCCCAATACGCCCAGCACTACCGGAAAAGCAATGCCCGGATCCATATAACCCCGTTGCAGATATACTACAGCACTGGCAGCCGCAGTAACTCCGATCATAAAGTTACTGGTAGTTGTACTTACTTTAAATGGTATTTTCATGGCTGTATCCATCGCCAATACTTTAAGTGCTCCTGAGCCTATACCCAGCAAGCCCGACATTACGCCTGCTACCGTCATAATCGAAAAGCCTGCCCCAACATTTTTAAGTTTATATTCAACGGTTCCCGTTTCTGTGGGATAGCTGCCGTTGAGTTTCAACAGGGCAGAAAGTGTACTTCCTTCGGTTAAAGCTTCCTGGTTCTTTTTTCTTAAAGTCATGGCGGCAGAAAAGAGAAGCACTGCGCCAAAAAGAATGGCAATGGTATTGGTTGGGGTATATATCGCAAGTAAAGCGCCTATCACCGCCCCAACGGTAGTGGCAATTTCTAAAAACATCCCCAGCCTGATGTTGGTAATCCCTTCTTTAATGTAAGCACTTGCCGCACCTGATGAATTGGCAATAGACGCCAGCAGGGCAGCACCAATGGCATAGCGGATATCTACATGAAAAACGAGGGTAAGCAAAGGAATTACAACTACCCCTCCACCGAGTCCGGTTAGCGAGCCCACCAGGCCTGCAAGGTATGCCCCGAGTATTAAGATCAGGGTAAAAGTTAAAATTGACATGATTTTATATTTAATGGTTATTGTTTAATATGGTAGTGATGATTTTGAGCGCTGCATCAGCGTTCCTGTCATTTATAGCATCAAATAATGCCTGGTGCAAATGGTGGCTCATGGCAAAATGGGCAATACCTGAAGGTGCACGTTTGGCAAAAAAATCGCGGATAATTACGGTAAAACTTTCATAAAGATCACTTAATACACGGTTTCCTGAGGCGCGGGCAATAGCGAGGTGAAACTCAATATCGGCGTTTGTACAGGCTGTTTTCGATTCGTTTTCAATGGCCAGTTTTCGTTTTTCAAGCGCTTCGCTAATGGTTTTAATATCTGTATCATTTCGGTTTTGAGTTGCCAAACGCACAATTTCTTGTTCGAGCAAAGCCCTTACCTGATTAATTTCATCAAAATCAGAACTCCGTAAACGCTGCTCAATAGGTTCGGCGGGAACAGCATTAACCTTGGTTCCAAAACCTTGCTGAACGGTAAGGATTCCGGATAAGGTTAACAATTTGATAGCCTCTCTGATGGTAGAACGGCCAACCTGATACAATTCCATCAAGGCTGGTTCTGATGGGATTTTTTCCCCTGTTTTAAACTTGCCTTCCTTTATATCATTTCTGATTTTGATTGCTATTTGTTCAAAAAGCTTACTTTCCTGTTTCATGTTTTCTTAAATTACACTGCAAACATACGATGTTTTATTTAAACATCAGATGTTTAATGTCTTTTTTATATCATTTTTGTCATGAATAGAATTTGCAGGCTTCGTCTTGTTTTCCGGCATCTTGCTAACGCTATTTTGAATACTTGCTAATTTTACTTAATTTGTTTTTCGGTGCTTCATCCGGCACTCGTTAACAACTGGTTACTAACAAAACGATGTGTACCATCGTTCCTGATGTACATACTATTAAACTATGGCTATAATCAAGAAGATCAGATCCATCTTTAAACGCATTACCGACTTCCTTTCCCCGTCAGATCATTTACCTGGCACTGCCGGGAAATTGATCATTGCTTTTGTGGTTGTATTCCTGTCGGTAATGCACTTTTTATACCTTTACGACCATATTCCCCCTTTATATCTTATTGCTTATCTGTTATTTTACATTGCCTGTGGAATCGTTTTATCCATCCTATGCGTTTGGCTGCTAAAATTGCTCAAATGCATTCCTTCAACATATCAGGTTGCCATTGTATTTAGTTACCTGGCGGCTTTTTCTTTTTTTCATCTTCCCACCACCTATGGCTGGTTGTTAATCCTGCTGATCATTATATTACCGGTACTGGTGCTAACAGGGCTCTACCAATGGAAAAAGGGCAGTTTATTTCCTTTGAAGAGCCCGAAACGGATGCTCTGGTTCTTTATCCTGGTTATTTCTTCTGCGGCTTTCGTTGCCGGGCTAGTTATTTTATTCGGGCAGGGGAGCAAGCCGCAAGCGGTTGTTAATTATAAAATGAAGGGTAACCTGCCTGCAGTGCTCACGCTCCCTGATCCGTCAATAAAAGGGCCTTACAAACCATTTTTTCTCACTTATGGAAGTGGAAAAGATAAATGGCGGAGAGAATTTGGCGACCGTGTAAATATAAAAACAAGCAGCATTAATGGTTCGCGGTTGCTTACTTCCTGGACCGGCGTTTCGGGAAAACTGAGAACCATGTATTTTGGTTTCGATCAAAAATCTTTACCCATGAATGCATTGGTATGGTATCCCCGTGAAAAAAAGGGACCTTTACCTTTGGTCATGATCATCCACGGAAACCATGTAGGCCAGCAGGCTTCCGATCCGGGTTATACTTTTTTAGGAGAGTTGTTGGCCAGTCGCGGTTATATGGTGGTTTCGGTAGATGAAAATTTCTTAAACCTTTCAATAACCGATCTGGATGTATTTGGGGGCGGATTAAAAAACGAAAATGCTGCAAGAGCGTGGTTACTTTTGAAACATCTTGAACTTTTGCGCAATTGGAACAAAACACCTGGCAACACTTTTTATAAGCGGTTGGATATGGATAAAATTGCCATCATCGGGCATTCCAGAGGGGGAGAAGCCGTAACCCATGCTGCAGTATTTAATAAACTTGGCCATTACCCTGATGATGCCAGAGAGAAATTCAATTTTAATTTTAATATCGGTGCGGTTGTAGCCATTGCTCCGGTAGATGGTCAGTACAAGCCCGGGGGTACTTTAACAGTTGCGAAGGATATCAGTTTTTTTGTGATTCAGGGCGCACTTGATATGGATATGCAGACTTATGGAGGACTGGCTACATTGAAACGGATTCAGTTTTCGCCAGGTTTTAGTGGTTTTAAGGCAGGTCTTTACTTAAGTGCAGCCAATCATGGTCAGTTTAATTCGGTATGGGGGCGGAGAGATGATACGGGGCCTGGTATCAACAGGTTTAACTTAAAACAGCTGATGGAAGAGGAAGAGCAGCAAAAAATATTGTGCGTGTACATCAGCTCATTTCTGGAAACGACAATTAATGGTGAAGCGGGTTACAAACCCTTGTTTATGGATGCCAGGTTTGGAAGGAACTGGCTACCGAAAAAGATTTACATGAACCAGTTTGAACCGGCCGGCAAAACGGTACTGGCTGATTTTGATGAAGATGTAGATGTGAATTCGGCAACGGTGAATGGCGGACGGATTACGACCAGTGGCTTAAGGGAGTGGAAGGAACAACAGAATAAATTTTTGTGGGGAATGCACATTACAAAGGCTGTTTATTTAGGATGGGACAGTGTAAAACACCAGAATGGTTTTTTCTCGCTTAACCTTACTGCTCCGCTTTCTCTATCCGGAAAAATGTTGAGTTTTTCTCTCGCTGGCGGGAAGGAAAATACTGCCGGCCTTCTCAAACCGATTGATTTTACCATCGTACTGGAAGACAATAACAAACACAAGTTATCCTTTCCTTTGAGCAGTTGTAGCGTATTGCAGCCTCAAATCGCTAAAAACCTGAGTAAGTTTGCCCTGCTTAACGATTATCCAAATTCGGAAGCCGTACCTGATTTTTTCTATTTCGATATTGCCAGGCTCATGGGTAACCATACAGAATTTCAGATGAACAACCTTAAAGCCATAAAGTTTATTTTTAATAAAAGCAGGTCGGGAGATATTATTCTCGACGATCTTTCGCTAATCAATAAACCATAAAATCTTTATAATAAATTCATTTTAATCGAGATAGCTTTCTGTAAATCTTTGTGGCGATTGGTTATTGAGCAGGCTTTCTCCGTACAAGCTATCTAACTGCAAATTCTGTTCTGATCTTAAAGTAGAATCCGGATCAAGGTAAGAGATCAAGAGATCCGGAGGGATCCGGTTGTACAGGTCCGGATAAATACGCCTGAATAAGCAAGTCCTGTTTTCGATATTTTGCAACCTGAATAAAATGTTTCTGTTGTTAACGTCAGTGATTGCGTGATACAGAAAATAAAAGTGAAATAAAGAATCGAGCACGGGGTACCATGCACAGCCTTCCTCAAATTCGCAGTGATCTATAATAAATAAGGTTGAGCGCTCTATTGCCAGCACGTTAAAAGTATGACTGGTATAGCTAAAATCGTCACAGATATAGGTGCTGCCTGCGCTTCCCAGCCATATATTAGCCTGTTCCTGGTTTTCATCAGTAACATATCCGTTTACCAATCCTTCAGCCACGTATATAATTTTGCCATTTGCAGCCTGGTTATTGGGTTCAAAAAGTGTTTCTCCCTGATCTATATTTCGGAAAGTCGTATGCCTGTATAAAAACCTTATGGCCGCTCTATCTTTCTTCCTGTCTAACAATGAAAGAAATACCTTTAAAAAATATTTAGTGTAGCCTAGTTCCATGTTGTTTAATTGAGTTGAGTAACATATTTCATTTGTTTTGGTGTTGATAATACGGTATTCTTAAATCCCATACGCCATATTCCGGGCTGGCATTCATATTTAAAACGTTTTAGCTTAACATGGCTCCTGTTTAAATATTTATCCGGTCTGGTTAAAACCGGCAATTGCTAAATTCTATAACTCAGATCAATTTTCATCTGATCTTAATCAATGCGTACCTTGATCTTTCTCATCTGTAGCCTGAATTTAGTTTGTAGCCATTTAAAACTGATGTTATTAACAGGCAATATTAATTTTTCATCATCATTAAGGAATTGATGTCCAGTACAATAATATTATTGCCGTCCTTTTCAATAAGTCCTTCTTTTGTAAAATCGCCTAATACCCGGCTTAAAGTTTCGGTTGCAATGCCTACCAGGCAGGCCAGGTCATACCTTGGGAGTATAAATCTGCCATTTTCCGCATCATGGCCAAGTTTGGTTAGTCCTATAATCGCCTTGGCAATCCGCTTACGTACCGAATAATATGCAATATCCAGCAGCTTCTCGTCGCGTTCGCTTAAGGTTTGTGCAAGATCTTTAGCAAAAACGCTGAATATTTCCGGATAGTCGGTAATCAGGTGCTGCACCTCTGCAAATGGAATGGTTAGTATTTCGGTACTGTCAATGGCTTCGGCAATTTCTTTGTTTTCTGTGCCCAATAATGTTCCCTGTAATCCAAAATATTCGTGCGGACCATACACTCCGGTAATAAGTACATTGCCTGCGGCATCGGCTACATAAGTTTTAATTTTTCCCGATAAAATATAGTGGAGACCCAATGCACGTCTTTCTCCCCTGTAATAAAGCACCTGGTTTTTCTTAAACTTTCTGGGTAAACTTCCTTCAAACCTTGATCTCAGCCACGACATATCGTCTCTGCTGTTGTGTATATTTCTTAGCTGCGTATGCTGTTTCAAAAACAATTCGTGCTGCAGCCTTTTCTTTCTCAGCCTCACCTCCACCTGGTTAAGTAATTCCCCATCATCAAAAGGATCCATGAGGTAACCATCGGCACCGAGTTCCATTACCCTGCGGGCAAGATCATAATCTTTACCGGTTAATAACATAATAAAACTGATGCCTGCGGTTTCCATAAATTTGTTAACCACGCGTAGTACTCCAAATCCATCTATTTCTGACACATTTATTCCTGAAATAATCACATCTACAGGGTTTTTCCTGATGATGTCTATTGCCTGCTTGCCACTGTGTGTCGATTTTACGTTGTATTTACCGATTGTAAGTATTTCGGTGATTTTTATTCTTAAATCAAAATCCTCTAGTATAACCAAGATTTTAGATCCCTCCATTTAAATTTTATATTTAATCCTAAAGGCAATAAGTTCCTTTTAGATAAGTAAAAAAGGTATTAAACCTTATTTCCGGACCTTGTATTTCCATGATTAAAAGCTTCCTCACCGATATTAAATATGAATGACTAAAAAAGAGAAAAGACAATTGGTGGCAGTACGGGTTATGTTGAAAACTGAGTGCAACTTTTTTTGGTTAAACTCATCACTTACCGGATAAACCGGAACGGAATGGACGAGTACAGGTATATCATTGTTTAATAAACAGAGAATTTTCATTTATGGTTGTTTAATAAAACATCTTCCGGAACAGAACCACGCCAAACAGCACCGGCAGGGAAGAACGTATTGATTACACTGGAAATTATATTAGCTGACCTGTTAAAAAAACAGTACATTTTTTTAACATGAGGTTCTAAGAAAAGCATTTCTTTTAGGTTTTTATAGGGATTAATAGACAAATATCCAATAAAAATGAGCATAAATATGCATAAATCGATTGATAATTGTCAATTTAATTGTTGATTGTGATCAAAGAGGTAAAAATTAGTATTCTTGAATGTGGTATAACGGTGCGTTTAGCGTTATAAGTTCTGATTTTACCGCCTGATTAAACAAGTAAACGGGTGGTATGAAAAAAGCAAATTGTTTTAAATCTTCTGTATCTGATGTGTTGGCTGGTTATGACAATTTTTAATTCGTTTTAGGTAAAATGATGCTTCTATGCTGTGTGGGGGAATAATACAGGTTAAAGGAGGTGGTGCTGCCAACAAAAACTATAGGACTATTTACCATAACCGGATTTAGTTTTTCAACGGAATCAGTGTTTTTGGTACTGTTTAAACAATGCTGAATATCTTCATCTATCCGCAAAATTATAGTGAATGTCGTTAAAAGGCAGCAGCTTGCAAACAAATGGAAAGACAGGTAGCTAAACTGGAACATTCTGATGTGAAAAAGAACAATCCAGAGGCAAAGCAGCAGGCTGAGTGAAATACAGATAAATAGAAGCGAGATTTTAATTTCCTGAAAACTGATTAGTGCCAGTAAAAATGCGAAGGGCAACAGGCCGATTAAAAAAGCCGAATTTCTGGTACACCGTTCTGTAGCTGTATCAAAAATCCAGGAGTGAACAACAAAGGCTATCGTGATGATTAAAGGCAAAATGACGATAAACGTTGATTTTTCCAGATAGCTTAATCCCCTTTGCGAGAATGCCAGGTCGGCAAAATCGTAAAGGCTTAGGATTTCGATGTTAAAACTTGCAAAAAAATAATTTTCTCCAAAGCCGGTCAACAGCACAAGGAAAACGGTTGTCAATATCAGGTAACTGATAAATAAGGTTGAGATGTTGTTCGTTTTATCTGCCATCATAATTATAAATTAGGTTGTGCAGGGTAGGGGTAAACGGAAACAGGCGACATGGGATAGATTTTATATCCAAATTTGCTGAGCTGCTGTTACATCTCCTTTGATAAACATTAAGACGGTTGATGATTGTAATCAAAATCATTTTTTTGATACTGAAAGATTTGGCAAGAAACCCTTGCAGCTTAATCTTTTTCTGAATGGATTTTTCCAAAGCACAATATTAGTTTATGATGATGTAATTGTATTTTATTGTAAATCAATTGTTTAAATGATTTTTTCAAAAATAAGCATCCTAATATTTGCATCGTACGAAAAATATCGTACCTTTAGCATATGAAAAGTTTACAACCTGAAAATAACCTGCCCGAACCTACCAAAGCTGAACTGGAAATTCTCCAGGTATTATGGGAGTTTGGTCCGTCAACCGTTCGGTTTGTAAATGATAAGCTGAATGAACAAAGAGAGGTTAATTATACCTCAACTTTAAAGCAGATGCAGATCTTAGCTGAAAAAGGAATTTTAAAACGTGATGAGAGCCAAATGAAACACATTTATATTCCGGTAGAAGCAGAAGAAAAAACCAAAGTTCAGTTGTTAGACCGTTTCGTAAATACGTTGTACAAAGGCTCAGCGTCGCAGTTAATGATGCAGCTTTTAGGAAATGAGAAAACATCGAAAAAGGAAATCGAAGAGATTAAGCGGCTATTGGATAGCATGGACTAATTAATAACACCAGATTCTAAAGAACCACGATAATGGAATTCAAATTAATTAACCTTTTGCCTCAAAACTGGCTTCATGCCCTGGGCGCCACCCTGTTCCACTCGTTGTGGCTTGGTGTAATTTTAGCTTTGCTGGCCGGTTTGGTGATGTTTACCACCCGTAAGGCAAGCGCTACATGGCGTTATAACCTGCTCACGGGATGTTTAGGTTTGTTTGTAATCGCAATAGGTTTCACTTTTTATCAGGAACTCCAGGAACCGGTTTACGCCGCACAATCTCAGGCCGTTCATCAAACTGGAGTTAACCTGCCCAATGTTATTACAAATCAGCAGGCAGTTACAAACGTGCGCTATGATATGTATTCTGGTCTTAACAGAATCCTTTCCTTGTGGAATGCTTATGCTTATCAGATTGTATTGGTGTGGTTCCTGATCATCTGTGGAAAAAGTATCCAGTTAATGGTAGGTTTAAACGGTGTATATCACCTGCGTAAGCATAAAACCTATGCTGCCGGTAAAAAATGGGATGAAAAATTAAATGAACTGGCCCAAAAACTGGGTTTAAGTCAACACGTAAAGGTTATGCAATCGGGTATTGCACAGGTACCTATGGTGGTCGGCCATTTTAAGCCTTTAATCCTGATCCCCCTGGGTTTGCTCAACGGTTTGTCGAATGCAGAAGTAGAAGCCATTCTTTCTCATGAGCTGGCGCATATTAAACGTAAAGATTACCTGGTAAACCTGTTACAAAGTTTTATCGAAATCGTATTTTTCTTTAACCCGGCAGTACTTTGGGTATCGCAATTAATAAAAACAGAACGCGAGCATTGCTGCGATGATTTGGCCATCGCCTGTGTAAACGATCGCAAAAACTACGTTCAGGCCCTTATTGTGTGCCAGGAATTTAAGCAGCGTGCACCTGCTTATGCCATGGCCATAACCGGTAAGAAAGGTAGCCTGCTGCACAGGGCAAGCAGGATGTTATTCAACACCAATTCAACTTTAAACAAAATGGAAAAAACAATATTAACCATCGCCCTGGTATCGGTAGTGGTTTGTACTGCAGCCTTTAAAAGCATTGGCAGTGCAAAAACAGTTACCAAAAAAGAGATAAGCACTTCAATTGTAGCTTTACAGGATACCACCAGGAAAAATAAACCTGCCGAAAAAAAATCAGGAGATCAACTGGAAAAAGAGATCAACGCAAAAATGGACCGCCAGTTGAAACAGCTGGATGAACAACAAAAGCAACAGGAAACAAAAGAAGATTTAAAAGCCAGACAAGCAGATGAAAAAGCTATAAAGGATGATGCAAAAAAAGCAAGGGAAGATGCAAGGGTGAGGGAAGAAGATGCTAAAGCAAGAATTGAAGATGAAAAGCTTAAAAAGGAAGATGAGAGGTTGGTGAAAGAAGATACTAAATTAGCTGCTGAAGACGCAAAATGGGCTCAGGAAGATGCAAAATGGGCAAAAGAGGATGAGAAATGGGCCCAGGATAATAAAAACAGTAAAAGTCATCAGGTACCAAGACCACCTCGTCCGCCACGCCCGGCAAGTGCACCAAGAGCGCCTCGAGCACCAAAACCGCCTGTAGCCGTACCTGCTATGCCAGCTTTACCTGCCGTGCCGGCAACTCCACCTACTCCTCCAATACCTCCAACACCTCCGACTCCACCAACTCCACCAGTTTATAATGGAAAGACCAGCACAAAAACGGGTTCGCAGCGAACAGTTACTTCAAAAACGGTAACCAATGGCGACGGACATGATTATACCAGCGAAATTAATCAGGAACTGATGAAAGATGGTATTATTAACAGCACCAATAAACTCTCGTACAAACTTAATAAAGACGAGCTGATTGTAAACGGTGTAAAACAAAATGCTGATGTTCAGCAAAAATATAAAAAGAGGTTTTTAAAGAATGATGGCCACTCTTTGATGTACAATTTCCTGGTCGAAAACAATAAAAACTAAAATCTAAAAGCGCTAATCCAATCTCACCATCATGAAATTTAAAATCATGGCTTTTTTAGCCGTATGGATGAATATTGCCCTTACTTTTGCTCAAGCCCAACAATCTCCATCCCGAATTTATGGTCGTGTATTGGATGCCGAAGGAAAAAATATTGAATTTGCTACGGTAGCCTTGCTTAAAGATTCAGTATTGTTTAAAACCACCTTCACTGAGAAAGATGGACTGTTCAGTTTCGATAAACTGGCTTTTGGAAAATACCTGATTAAAATATCGGTGGTTGGTGCTCCGATTTATAAAACCGATACCCTGGTTTTAGACACCAGCCACCCTGTTATGGCTTTATCTGAAATCAAAATCAATACGGGCGCAACCAATTTAAAAGAAGTGAATGTTTCTGGGCAAAAGGCTTTTGTGGAGCGGAAGATCGACCGGACTGTGGTAAATGTTGATGCACTAATTTCTAACGCCGGAACAACGGCTTTGGATGTGCTGAGCAAATCGCCGGGGGTAAATGTAGATCAGAACGGGGTTATTTCGCTAAAAGGCAAAAACGGGGTGGCCATTTTTATTGATGATAAACCAACTTACCTGTCGGGTGCCGACCTCGATAATTATTTGCGCTCGCTGCCTTCTTCTTCGCTTGATCAGATCGAACTGATGACGAACCCGCCAGCCAAATATGATGCTGCAGGAAATGGTGGTGTGATTAACATTAAAACGATGAAAAGTAAAACTGCAGGGTTTAACGGGGGAATTAATCTGAGTTTAAATCAAGGTGAATTAACCCGATCAAACAATAGTTTTAATTTTAATTACCGTAAGGATAAAATCAATGTTTTTGGGAATTTAAGTTATAACCTGAACAACAGTTTTACTGATCTTGACCTGAACCGGAAATACAAGAATGATGATGGTAGTGCCAAATCCTACTTTAATCAGAACTCTTATTTCCGCAGGCACGGCAATACACTTAACCTGAAAACAGGACTTGATTATTATGTTTCAGATAATACCACCTGGGGTATAGTGCTTACAGGAATGAACCGGATTTCGAAACAGGTAAACAACAATACAAGTAACTTATCCAATGCATCGATGCAGCTCGATTCGGTAATCAGGGCCGAAAATATCGACCAGATTAAGTACCAGAATGCAGGCGTAAACTTAAATTACAGGCATAAGTTTAAACAGGCCGGCAGGGAGCTTACTTTTGATGCAGATTATTTGCTTTACCGCGACCAAACGGATCAGACGTATTTCAATTTCAGTTACCTGCCCGGCGGAACATTAAAATATCAGGATATATTAACGGGTAATCTGCCTTCTGATATTGATATTTACACGGCAAAAATGGATTATTCGCATCCGCTCGAAAACAAGTGGAAACTGGATGCGGGCGTTAAAACTGCTTATACCAAAACAGATAACATTGCCGGTTATTTTAATACTGCCGGAGGAAAAACCAGCGCCGATTACGAAAAGAGCAATCATTTTCTGTATGAAGAAAACATTAATGCGGCTTACCTGAACATGAGCAGGGAAGGAAAGAGGTTTTCGTTACAGGTAGGATTGAGGTATGAAAATACAGTGTCTAACGGGCATCAGCTGGGTAACCTGATTAAACCCGATTCGAGTTTTAAAAGAACCTACAATAGTTTGTTCCCAACCGTTTATTTCTCTTATAAACTGGATACCGCCGGCAATAACCAGTTGGGTTTAAACTATGGGCGAAGGATCGACCGCCCTTATTATCAGGATCTTAATCCGTTTTTTTCTCCCCTAGATAAATTTACTTACTATGTGGGGAATCCATTTTTAAAGCCATCGTTTACTCAAAGCATAGAATTGTCGCATACCTATAAAAATAAAATTACCACCACCTTAGGCTATGGCTGGGTGAGAGATGAGGTGAACGAGACCATAGAAATTGTAGATGGTACATATTACAGTCGCCCTGCCAATGTAGGTAAAACAACGGTGGCAAATGTTTCGGTAAATGCAGAAATCGATATCACGAAATGGATAAAACTGAATGCCTATGTTGAGTATGCCAGAATAGTTTCGAAAACAGATTTTTATACTGGTTTTCTCGAAACACGAGGAAGTTATTTAAGGGCTAATCCAAACCTGCAGTTTAAAATCAGTCCAACGTGGAATGCTGAAGTAAACATGCGTTATCAGAGTAAATTTTCGAATGTACAGTTTTTACTAAGCGAAGTACATGAGTTTGGCGCAGCAGTGCAGAAAAAACTTTCAGCAAAAAGTACGTTGAAATTAACGGCTAATGATATTTTCAGAACCCGGGTTTATAATGGCGTAATCAATAACCTGGCTGCTACCGAAGCAAACTGGGTAAACCGGCAGGATTCGAGATCGGTAATGGTGAGTTACAGTTACCGCTTTGGAAAGGCATTTTCTACACCGGCTAAACACGAATCTTCAGGAGCAGATGCAGAAAAAAACAGGGTAAAGAATTAGGAAGCTAGTCTGCCACTGGTTTTTAACTAGCAGTCATCCCTACTGGAGCGCAGCGTAACGGAGAGCCTGCAAAGATTTTTAAGCCAACTCATTAATGTTCTGACCACCTAAGCCACCTGAGAACAGCTAAGTTTAATTTGGAAAAGATGAGACAAAATCGGAGATAATCAATTTCCATGTTCTCCGAGTTTCCGTGGCAAAAATAAGCAAGGTTCGTGGGGATACGAACCCTGGCTGCAGTTTTACAAAATCTGATTTAACATCAGCACACCAACAAGTCCTAAAACAGAAACCGAACTTTCCATCATACAGATGTGAAGCATTTCTGCAAAAATCAGCGCTGCATTAAACAGAAATACCAAAAGCTAAAAATCAGAGAAGAAATTATAGATTGAATTTTTCTCGCTGTTCATCGGTTATGGTTAGAGATTGGCTTACTTTTAACATAATATCTATGTAAGCTGTTTCAGATATTGATCCTTTATATCTGTGTGGTTCCCGAAAAAGTAATTCCTTTAGATATTCTTTTGAAAATGCTATAATTGATCCACAATCTACGTGACTTACATGATCAAGAAAATGATACTCATGAGGATGGATAATTACATGATTATTTCTCGGTGAGGGGTTACTATTTATGCAAACCGCGCAAAATTCGTTACCTTGAATCGAAGAGGTAAGCAGAACAATAAATTTCTCATGGTTGATATTGAATTCTGGAATTTCCAGAATTATTATAGAGTCAGCCACAATTAGCGCTGAAGCGTGTTTTCTTCTAAATTCTTCAGAAAAAAGTTCAATTAATTCGTCAGGCATTTTGAAAAATTAACTGCCTGATAATATTCTTTAATATAGCCAATCAAGCTTGGGGCAGCACCTTCCTGAACTGCAATATCTTCTATAGAAAGCCATTGAATGCCATTATCGAAAGCTTTATGATAAGCTTTGTCATGCGATTTTTGTTTTAATTCTCCGAATGTCAGCGCTTTGTTTTCCTTTATGGATTCATCTAAGCATAATATATCACTTTTTGAAAGCTTTTTTAAGTTTGGTTCTTCATTGGGGATGACTTTCTTTTTATCTACTTGCGTAAATGAAGTTCCATAATCCATTAAATCATAACTGCTAGATGGAACTGGACCAAACTTCAGTGCGGCAAATCGATCATTTGTGATAAGTCTACCAAATTCAACCAAATGTTTTTTTTCAGCAAAATAAAGAATCTTAAGAGCTGCATATTTATCAGACACACCATTAGCATCAGATATTTCTTTTGAAATATATAAAAGCGCTGCATTAGCTTTTTCTTTATCAAACTGATATGAAATCATACTATTTAAGGTATAGATGATACAAAAATAAACAATAAAACTAACTATAGCAAAATAAAGCTAAATTTTTTAGTATTTTAAATGCGCTAAAATGCTGGAAATGTTGGTCTTATTTAAACAATCTGGTTCAGCACCAGCACACCAACCAATCCTAAAACAGAAACCAAACTTTCCATCATGGTCCAGGTGCGAAAGGTTTCTTTCAGGCTCAGGTTAAAATATTCTTTAAACATCCAGAAACCGGTATCGTTTACGTGCGAAAACATTAAACTTCCGGCGCCTACCGATAAAACCATTAACTCTGGTGGAGCGCCAGGGCCGATTAATGGCAGTACCATTCCGGATGCGGTTAGTGCCGCTACCGTTGCCGAGCCAAGGGTTACCCGGAGCGATGCCGTAATTAACCAGGCCAATAATAACGGCGATAAATTTAAACCTCCCGTAAGTTGTTTTACCGTTTCGCCCATACCGCTATCGATCAATATCTGCTTAAATGCGCCGCCAGCTGCAATAATTAAGATAATCATCGCGATACTTTTAACACCTTCAGCACATGATTCCATTGCTTTTGAAATACTCGTTTTTTGAACAGCCAGGGCAATAATAACCGAAATTAAAAGTGCCGCGGTAGGATCAGCCAGAAAAACAAATAAGGGTTTGCCGGTATAATCCATTTTAAAACTGCTGCCTATTGTTCCGGCGATGATTAGAAATACCGGTAAAAGTGCCGTAATGAAACTGCGGGTGGCCGATGGCAGGTTTTCTTCCTCATCAATTTTGAAATCCTGAAGGTTAACTGCCTGATCGCGTTTAATAATCAGTCTCGGAAAATAAATCCCAGCAATAATGGCAATCGGGATGCTTAAGCCTAAACCATAAATCAATGTTTTACCAATATCGGCATGGAAAATTCCTGCTAGAGCCACCGGACCAGGATGAGGAGGCAAAAAACCATGTGTTACCGAAAGCGCTGTAGCCATCGGGATGCCAATGTAAAGTTTCGAAAGTCCGGTGGTGGCCGAAATGGCAAATACCAGCGGAATGAGCACTACAAAACCTGCGTTATAAAACAGGGGTATTCCGACCAGCAAGCCCGTTAACAGTACCGCCCACTGGATGTTTTTTTTACCAAAGGCCCTGATCAGGATAAAAACAATCTTTTTAGCCGAGCCACTGTCTTCAATCAGTTTTCCCATCATGGCACCAAGCGCCAAAACCATCACCATACTGCCAAGCGTACTGCCTATTCCGTTACTAATGGAGGTCATTACCTTTGTAGCAGGCATCCCCAACAAAAGGCCTGTAATAATTGCTACTGCAATTAAAGCAATCATCGGGTTGATCTTTTTCAAAATCAGAATGAAAAGCAGCAGGATGCCGAAAAGTAGGATGAGTAATGACATTTGGTTAGGGATTAGGTTAATGTTTTTTTACCACAGATGAACACAGATAAACACAGATCTTAATTTCTAATGCATCGTGTTTACTTTTTTACAGTAATGGTTCTTCCGGTAACGAGGTTAAATTCGTAAATACGGTACAGGCCATCATCACTAATCTCTATGTTTTCTACCAGGCCGGTTTTGCTGAAGGTATCGGTTACCATATCGCCGATTTTTACTTCCTGAAGAACATCGTTGGGCGTATCGTTATTTAATCTGATCATAAAAGTAAAAGTATTGATTATTCGTAAAACTTAAGGTAGATTAAAATGTAAGATGTAAAATGGTTGATGGAATTAAAATCATTAATAGTAATCGCTTGATATATAATACCTTAACTTTTATTCATAAAAAATAAGTGAAATTAATCCATTCCCGGCTTTGTGTCCTCGATGCCTATATCTGCTTTCCCGGTGATTAAGTTAACGCAAAACACCACACGCTAATCGCATGGCAATTCCTGTTTTACCCCTCCGTTCTCAGTATCTTTAAAGGCGGCTGGTTTAATATACTTCTTGTACTTAATACACCTGTAATCACGACCAGTAATACAATTGAACCAAATAACAGCACAGTTGGTATAAAGGGTGGAACAAATGCAGCATCAAATGTAAATTTGGCCAGTGCCCAGCTTCCGCTGATGGCTAAAATTAACCCTGCGCCGGCTGCAAACGCACCTAAAAAGAAATATTCGATGGCATTGATCGCCAAAATCTGTTTTCTGCTGGCGCCCATCGTGCGCAGTAAAATGCTCTCTTTTATCCGCTGGTTTTTGCTGGTTAACACTGACGAAATAAGCACAATCCAGCCGGTAACCATACTAAAGCCCGCCATAAACTGGATTACGAAACCAATTTTGCTCAGTAATTCATCCAATAATTTTAATACCAGGTCTAAATCAATTACTGAAACATTGGGAAATTTTTGCACCACTTCGCCCTGGAAACGGGCAGAAACTTCGCCTGATGGTACTCTGGTCATTAATACATGGAACTGTGGCGCCTCTTCCAGTACTCCGGCAGGAAAAACTACCCTGAAATTGGTCTGCATCCGGCTCCAGTTTACTTCCCTCAAACTGCCCACAACGGTAGGGATCATCATACCCTGAACATTGAAAAGGATTTTATCGTTGAGACCAACATTAATAGATTGGGCATAACGCTGATCTAAAGAAATATAAACCGTTTCATCTGGTTTTATTTTTCCGATCCATTTACCTGATGTAATTTTCTCTGCTGCGGTTAAAGTATCCTGATAAGTGGCCCTGATCTCGTTACGGTAAGCCCTGCGGTTATTCGTATCGGCACTGGCTTTCTTCCCGTTAATTTCTTCTATCCGCATGGTAATTACCGGTACCTGGTTCATTAATGGTAATTTGAAAGCTTTGGTTAAACTGTCCAATCCTTCCTTTTGCGTATTCTGGATATCAAACATCACCATGTTGGGCTGGCTGGCTCCTGATGAAAGCGTAACCCGGCTCATTAATATGCCCTGAACAAAAAACAGCGTACAGATGAATGCAGTAGATAAGCCTATGGAAACCGTTAACATCAATGTTTGATTATTTGGACGGTAAAGATTGGCAAAGCCTTGTCGCCACAAATAGCTTGATGAGTTGGGCAAGAGTTTTCTCACCAGGAACATCAATAATTTAGACAGGGCAATGAGCAGAACAAAAGCAATGGCTATACTCAGGGTAAAGGCGAATGTTTGTACCCAGGTTTTCATCTGCAAATGGGTAAAACCGGTAATAAAGGCCGCCATTAACAAATACACAAGCCAGGTGAGCGGGTCTCTTCTGCCCCCTGCTTTTTCAAAAGAGATCCTGATGGCGTTTAATGGCGAAATTTTTCTGACCGATAGGAGCGAGGGGAGTGCAAATAGGATCGAAATAATCAGTCCTAATAAAATTCCCTGACCAACGGCCGGCCACGAAACCTGCATGGTAATTTCTACCGGCAGAAAATCTTTTAACACCAGAGGCAGTAAAAACTGAATCCCGGTCCCCAAAATTGCGCCCAAAACTGAGGCAATTAACCCGATAAAAAACACCTGGATGAGGTAGATTAAAAAGGCATGACGCGATTTTAACCCTAAACAGCGCAAAGTAGCAATGGCACTTAATTTCTCCTGGATATAAACATGAATGGCACTGCCAACACCAACGCAGCCCAGTAAAAGGGCAATAAATCCTGATAAGGCCAGAAAACGGTTAACATCTTTAAACGACCTGCCCGTTTGCTCTTTCCGCGATTCAACCGTATCGGCATCAAAACCCTCTTTTTCCAGCCGGGCATCCTGTTTTTTTACCCAGGCATCAATACCAGACGGATCGTTATACCTGAAATAGAATTTATTATTGATGCGGCTTCCCGTTTTAATCAGGTTGGTTTTATCGAGAAGCTTCAGCGGGATATATACTGTTGGGGCAATGCTGGCGCCGATCCCGGTTTGTCCCGGGGCTTTCGTAAGCGTACCCAGGATTTTAAAGTTTAGATCGCCGACTTTGACTGAATCGCCTACCTTTGCGTTAAACTGCAACATCAAAGTCTGATCAACCAGGGCGTTTCTTCCGGTTTGAAAGTTTTTTGCTGCGGCCAGCGGCACGGTTTCTATCGTGCCATAATAAGGATAATTACCTTCCAGGGCTTTCATCTGCACCAATCGGCTGCCTCCGCTTTTCTGGAAATAAATCATCGAGGCAAATGTTTTCTCCTGCGAGCGTTCGTCGCCCAGCGTATCGAGCATTTTTTGCATCGCTTTGCTTACCCCTTTGCGGCTATCCAGCACCAGGTCGGCACCGGTAAGTTCTTTAGCCTGTGCATCAATGTCTTTTTGCAGGTTATCTTTAAAAGAATACACGGCCACAAGCGCTGCAATGCCTAAAACGATGGATGATAGAAAAAGAAATAAGCGTGCACGGTTTTTCCGGCTATCCCGCCAGGCCATTTTAAACAGCCAGGAAAATTTAATGCTTTGCGTTGGAAGGCTATTAGGCATAAGAAGGATTTTCGTCTGAAATGATTACGCCACCTTTGATTTTGATCGTTCTGGATGTTCGGGCTGCAAGTTCTAAATCGTGTGTTACAATGATTAAAGTGGTTCCGGCATCTTTATTTAAGTCGAAAAGCAGTTTAATTACTTTCTCACTTGTTTCTGCATCCAGGTTTCCTGTAGGCTCATCGGCAAAAAGAATAGCCGGCTGGTTAGAAAACGCCCTTGCCAGCGAAACCCTTTGTTGCTCGCCACCCGATAATTGAATGGGATAATGATGAGAACGATCGGCAAGGCCAACTTTATCCAGCAACTCCAGTGCATGGGCTTTTATATTTTTTGCACCCCTTAATTCTAAAGGAACCATTACATTTTCGAGCGCAGTTAAAGTAGGTAACAGCTGGAAATTCTGAAAAATAAAACCTACATACTGGTTCCTCACCGCGGCGCGTTCATCTTCACTGAGTTTTTCCAGCGCAATTCCATTCAGCTCAACGGTTCCGTTACTGGCCCTGTCTAAACCTGCACATAAACCGAGCAGAGTGGTTTTACCGCTTCCGGATGGACCGGTTATGGCCACAGTTGACCCAGCTGCGATAGAAAAATTGATGTTATCCAAAACGGTGAGTTCCCGCCCGGCACTTTGGTAAATTTTGCTTACATTTCGGATATTCAATATGCTTTCCAATAGCTTATATTTTTAAGGTTTGCGTATAGATTTTTGGCCAAACATAACCGGGCGATGCCTGTTATTAATGGTTTAACGATAATTAGATATAGTATTATTAAATATGTTACGAAAACGATTAATGGGCCTATTTGTTTTGAGTCTCATGCTCCTAAGCTGTGGAAACCAGCAAAGTAAAAGCAATACTGGTAAAACTTTAGATTCGGCTGACCAAAAAGCGGCAGTTCCGTCAGCTAAAAAGAAAAATATCCTCTTTTTTGGTACCAGTTTAACAGCTGGTTACGGGCTCGATCCAACTGAAGCTTACCCGGCCCTGATTCAAAACCGGATCGACTCTTTAAAAATGCCTTATAATGTAATTAACGGTGGTTTAAGTGGCGAAACTTCTGCAGGTGGCAAAGGAAGAATCGATTGGCTGCTCAAACAACCTGTTGATATTTTTGTGCTTGAACTTGGGGCAAATGATGGTTTACGCGGATTGCCTGTGGCACAAACCATTAAAAACCTGCAAGACATTATAGATAGGGTGAAGGCAAAATACCCTGACGCAAAAATGGTGATTGCCGGCATGCAGGTTCCGCCGAATATGGGGGCTAAATATGCAGCAGATTTTAAGAATATTTTTCCTGACCTGGCCAAAAAGAACCAGATGGCCCTGATTCCGTTTTTATTGGATAAAGTGGGTGGGGTGCCAAAATTAAACCAGGCCGATGGCATCCATCCAACTGCAGAAGGAGATAAAATTTTAGCCGAGAATGTTTGGGTGGTATTGAAGGGCTTATTGTAAGCTTTCTTAGTTTTACCACAGAGGTAACAAAGCGCGCTGAGCGGGATGGAACCCCATGCTTAATGAGGTTGTTGATGTCCATCAGCTAGGCAATGGCAGTATTTATAAAGTGTAAACAAATTTGTTTATATTTGTGCTTATGTTCGAAAAGCTATCTATATTGAAAGGACTTCATCCGGGATTTTTTCTGGAGCACGAGCTTAAGAAAAAGAAGCTCTCGAAAAGGCGTTTTGCCCTATCCCTTTCAGAACATCCGCAAACTATTGGAGCAATTACGAAAGGAAATAGGGATATGAATACCAGCCTCTCTCTGCGTATTGAGGCCGCATTAGGTTTAGAAGAAGGACTTTTGATGATGCTACAGGTATTTTATGATATTAAGAAAGAAAAGGAGAAGCAAAAATTAAAACCTGATCTTTCTGTTTTTAGTCACACATTGTTTTGGGATACCAAGATTGAAAATATCGATTGGAAGCTTCATAAAAAATTTATTATAAGCCGTGTTTTGGAGTACGGTAACGAAAAAGAAAAGCAAGAGATCCTGAATTTTTATGGAAAGGATGTGATCGAAAAGCTAGAAGCCAAACCTTTACATAAACGCCCTTCAAGCCTTAATGGAATAAATATCATTTAATAATGATCTATTGGAATACGGTAAAAGATAAATTAAAGAGCTGCTTATTGTTACTGATGGGTGCTCCATTATTCGAACCGTTTAGGTTGGTTGGCGGTACAGCATTAAGTTTACAGCTAGGTAACCGGATTTCAGTTGATATCGATCTTTTTACGGATTCGCTTTACGGATCAATAGATTTTAAAAACATTGATGCTTTTTTAATTGAGCATTTCGAATATGTTTTTGGCATTTCGGATATGCCCGTAGCAATGGGGAAATCCTATCGGGTAGGAAGTAATGAAAGTGATACTGTTAAACTGGATTTTTACTATACCGACGAATTTATATTTGATCCGCTAATTGTAGATGAGGTTCGTATGGCAACAACTGAAGAAATTCTGGCCATGAAAGTAGATGTAGTTCAGCGGGGTGGCAGAAAGAAAGATTTTTGGGACCTTCATGAGCTGATGGAATCATTTTCTTTTCCAGAAATGTTGTCGCTTCATCAAAAACGTTATCCATACAATCATAATCCCTTACTTATTCAAAAAAATATGACCAATTTTGGTTCTGCAGACGAAGATCCTGATCCAATTTGTTTAAAAGGGAAGCATTGGGAACTAATAAAGTTAGATTTGATTATATTTTTAGAAAGCCTTAACAAATAATATTTAGCAACCATTTCACTCCTGTCTGAAACTTTTAAGCGTGCCATCATTGTTAAACTGGATATCGTAGCGCTCGCGGCTGCCGTTTATTGTTCTGGGAGCCCAGCGCATACCCTTATCCCAAATGGTAATGTAAGCAGCTGATGTTGGCTCTGCCCCTTCAACCTGGGTGGCTTTAGCATTATAAAGCTGTATTACCTTATGTGCATCTTTAAAATGCATTCCGCTTAAAGGGAATGTTCTGCGAGTGATATCACTGGCCAGTACCGACTTCGGTGCAGACCATTTACCATCGCGGTATTCATAAGCATCAACATATTTAGGGTTAACAGGATGCTGCAGCATCAGGTTTATGAAACCATTATCGTAAAAATGAACCGACTGGTACACCATAATTTCTTTGTTACGGTATTGTGGTAAATTTTTCAATTGATCTTCAGCTTTTTCCAGGTCTGAGGCGCTTAATATTCCTTTTTTAGCCTTAGCTACCGGTTTATCTGCATCAGTGTTTTTAAGATCGCCTTGCGGGAGTTTCATTTCTTTTAAAAACTTATTTACCCTTTTCTGAATTTCTTTGGCTGCTGAAGGATTCTTCTTTTGCTTTAATAACTCCATATCCCGGAACATTTCTTTTGCTTTAAGTTCCATTTCGGGGGTATTAACAGTATCGCCATTAATCACTATTGTTCTTTCCTGGTGGCGCTGTACAGCAGTGGCCGTACTGGTTTTAGTAGATCCGGTATATTCGCCATTTGTATCAAAGTGATTTTCTTTATTATATTTTTTAACCAGCGAATCGTTTGGATGAAAGGTTTCATCTATGCTTTTGGTAATATGGTTGCAACTCAGTGTAAGCAAGCTGAAAAGTATAAACAGGCTATAAAATTGCTTTGGGTTTTTCATCAGAATTCTCCTTCAACTTCATTTAAATCTCTTTCAAAAGCAGCATGCTGAGGATCCTCCTTAAGATAAAAAATAGAAACATATTCCTGTTTGGTCATATCCAGATCGAGCAGATTTACAATCCTTTTGATGTTCACCCTGTGCTTATGGTAAAACTGATCTGTAAATTCGAGCTCAAAATTAATCATGGGTTGCTCATTGATGTAAGTTCCGGTTTGGCTGGTTTTTAACAATCGGGCGTTTGTTTGCGTACCTTTAAATTTAATCTGGAACAATTTATCAGGTTTGCCAATAAATTTTCGAAGGATAAAAGTTCCAAAAGCACGGTAAAGCAGCAACATAAATGCACAGGTTAATAGAGGATGGCCAATACTCATAAAACGCCAGCCCATGCCCCCGCTTTCCGAATAATAAGAATAAACATAATAAGCAACAACAATAGCAGCAAAGCTTAGCCAGGCCAGGTTGGTAAGCATAACAATCCCTTTTCTGATGCCTGCTTCTGTAGTTGCAAAAATAAAATAGGGAGCATTTTTTACTTCTTTATCCAACAAAATCCCTACGCTTTTGCCAACTTCGTAACGGCGCTCATAAGGTTTGGCATCGTTTAATGTGGTTATTTGAGTAACGGTACTGCCCACCAGGTTTTTAAACTGAAGCGTAAGTTCGTAGCTATCGTAAGCTGCTCCTGGTTTCGAGATTTTTGTCGATTTTAATATTTTGGCCTCACGCGGTTCCCCGGTTATTTTGAGTTTTTCTATGTTCCGTTTGATCAAAAAGGGACGGACTACCCATTTCCGGTAATAACCAATTAACAATATGGTCCAGAACAGGATAGATAGGGTAAGCAAGGCAAGCGAATACCACGGATTGCTGCCTACCAGGTTAGGCATGTTTTCGCTTTTGATGTTGTAATATAACAACATGGGGAATGGGATAGCGAAAAAGAACATATAGATGCTCCAGAATATCGAAAGTCCTTTACTGATGTTGTGGTTCATTAATGCTTATTAATTTAATGTTTTGTATTGTTCAAAACTCTGGTCCATGGCAGGGTAAAATGCAGGTTTTTAATTTCCTGTATCATCGTGTATATTTAGTCTTCATTAAAATACTGTCTAAACCATTTATCAAAGTTTTCTTTGTGTTTTTCCTGTGCGGTTTTAATTAATTCGTTAGGCTCTTCAATCTGGGTGAGGTTGTAATCGCCTTTCATCCATTTTAAGTACTGGCTAAAGTCTTCACTTTCTTCGTAGCTCTTTTTATTCTTGTAAAAATAGGCCTGGTCAAAATCTACCCAGATTTCGGAATCGTAGGTGAGCAGGTGCAAAAGCTGCAAAATGTTTTCAGCAACAATATGAACGCCACCTTCATCTCCAAAAACGACAATAGGCATCTGGTTCAAGGGTTGGTTACTTCCATCGTTCCATATCGTGTAAAAAGATCCGGTACCATTGGCCTGTGCAAAAGGGATTAACCGGTTTAAAAATTCTTCATCATCGCTCCAGCTACGTAGTCCTGATTTATCGTCTATCAACACACCAAAGCCCTGGCTGTAATTTTCGAAGGCAGAAATATTGTTCTGAAAATAAATTAGTTTTTCAAGTTCAACAGGGATTTCCCTCAAACCTAAATTTTCTTTAAAATCTGTTATGTTTATCATAGGTAGGTGAATTATAGAATTAATGAATGATTGAATGTAGGAATTAATGAATGATTGAATGTGGATTTATTGAATGATTGAATGTGGGAATGATTGAATGATTGAATGAAATTGCAATTGTTAAAAAGGCATCTTTTTTACTTCGATTCCGTTATCTTTTGCATATACATCGGCAATTTGCCAAAGCTTATTGTATTTCTGTACAAATGCATCATAACTTTTGTTATCCATTTCGGTTATGGCCACATTGATATCGTTTTCGGGGGCATGGCTATCAATCATTTTTGCAACCTTCAGGTGATCGGTTTTATAGCTTTCCAGCACAAGGGCGTAAAGATCCAGCGCCGCATCAATCATCGGTTTTGTTTTTTTTGTAGGCTGCAGGTCTTTTATCTTTTTTACATTGCGTTCTACAGTTGCGATTGAGTTATTTCGAAGGTATTTCTCACAGGTATTAAAATCCGGGGTGTTTGCACCTCCCTTTATGTACCTTAGATAAGTATTGAAATATTGCCCGCCAAAACGCGATATGGAATTGGTGTTCAATGCTACCCGGTCAAAATATTCTTCGGGTGTGTTTAAAGAAAATTCGCATGCGGTGATGGTTAAAACCATCACCATTAGCATGACATTTTTGAAATTGAGGCGCATAAACATCTTTTTAGTATTTACCCACAAATGATGACTTGTCTTCGAACATTTTACCAATCAGCGGAACAGGTTTCAGTGCGCCATTGGCTGCATTAATAATCCCCAAAATCCACAGGATAATGAAAGCATAACCAATAAGACCTAAAAATGACAAGGCAGGCACTATACTGGCGATAATGGTAAATGCGACGTTAAAAATAATGCTTACAATTGCGAGGCCTAACGATTGCCTTAAATGGTATTTAAGTAAGGTGTCAGCTTTGTCTTTCCCGATGAAATAGGCAATTAACCAACCAATAATGGTGATGTAAGAAATGATTGCAAGAGATTTGTTGTTCATAATTTTAGATTTTTAGTGTGATAATTATTTGATTCAAAGTTGGCGCTAATCAGCAGGTTTTTAAAGCTTTTGGCGCCTACAGAGCATCTACAGGTTTTTTAAAAAACGTCTACAATACATCTACAGGTGTTTTTAATATACTGTTAATCAGCGATTTGTTATTCGTTTCGGTTTTTGTTTTTCGTCTACAATCATATCGGGGTTTCAATCTTTATGTTAATTTTACAATATGAAACATCTTGTTTTTAAAAAGATATTACTCTTAGCCGGAATATTTTCAGGTTGTTTTGCAGCCGGTGCGCAGACTTTACTGGATAGTACTGCGCTCGATAACCTGAGCGAAAAAGATAAACCGGCATTGCTTACACAGCTGGCGGAGCGGAGCAGGATTAACGGCGATTATAAAGCGGGTATTGCAAAAGCCGGAAAGAGTGTAGCATTGGCATTAAAGTTTAAAAACTATACAGAAGCTACAAAGGCCTATACCGTAAAAGTGGCTATATATACCACTATTAAGGAATTTATGTTATCGAAAAAGGCGAGTGATACCACTTTGTCTCTTGCCCAACAGTCGCGCAAGCCCATTGCTTTAGCCTATGCTTATTATGCACAAGCCTTGTTCTATAATGCCATTGATAACAGTGAGCAAATTACCAGATACTGCCAGCTCGCGTTAAAGTCGTTGGGGGAAACATCAGATCCGTACCTCAGTGCCAAAATATATTACCAGTTATATATGCTAAACTCGCGGAGGGATGATGTTAAAAATGTAAATAAATATGCCATTGCAGCTACTGAAAATGCCTTAAAAACAACCGATTATAACCTGTTGAGCAATTGTTATACTGCTTTATCGGTTGCGGCCGATTATAACTATGCCAGTACTAAAAATGAAGCGTTACGCGATAGCATCATCTACTATTTAAACAAGGCACAAAATCTTTACCTGCAATACCCCAATTACGTTGCCCGAAAAACTTATGCCATTTCCTGTATCAATAGTGCCGATTATTATTTAAGGTATTTCTCTGATACCGATCAAACTGCAAAGGCAAATGCGATCCGTTATGCCAGCATGGCGAATGAGGTGATGAAGGGTGCAATTAATGGTGAAGAAGTACGGGCAAGTAGCCTGGGCATTTTAAGCGAATATGCCAAAAGGGACAAAAACTTTGTAATGGCCGAAGCTTATTTGCAGGAAGCCTATAGCGTATTGATAAACAAAAAAGTACCTTATTATTATACTTTAATTAATGTGGTAACCGCGCTATCTAACTTTTATGAGCAGCGCGGCAACTACGAAAAAGCACTCGATTTCCAAAAAAAAGCAACAGCGTTTAATAACAAGTATTTCGATGAAAAGCGTACACTAAATGCCCAGAAACTGGAAGTGCAATACGAGGCCGAAAAAAAAAACAATGAAGTAAAGCTGTTAAAACAGAGCGAACAGTATGCCAGGCAGCAGAAATACCTTTATATTGGAATTGCCATTGCCTCCATATTAGGCCTTATATTTATGTTCCGCTCTTACCATTTCAGGTTAAGGTATTCGCTACAGCGTGAGAAACAGTTGCATCTGGAAAAACAGGATGCCGAACTGCAAATGAAACTCGAAAAAGAGGAGCAGGCCAGGTTAAAAGCAGAGCAGCTTTTATTGGAAAGCCAGCAGCAACAATTGCAGAAAGAAGTAATGGCCAGTCAGTTACAACTGGAGCACAAAAAGGAAATGCTTTTTCAGATTAAGGAAAAACTTAGTGATAACCATCCGCTTAACATCAATAAAATCTGGAACGAAGAGTTGTTGCTGGATAATGATTTCGAAGAGGCCAAATTTCAGATCCAGCAGGTTCATCCCGAATTTTTTTCTTTATTAAATCAAAGGGCGCAACAAAAACTTACTCCGCTCGATTTAAAACTCTGCGCTTATCTTCATTTAAAACTGGATACCAAAAAAATTGCCCAATTGATGCATGTGGAAGCTAAAAGCGTACGCATGAGCCGATACCGGATAAAGCAAAAGCTGGGTCTGGGGAAAGATGAAGACCTGAAATTATTTTTACAGGATATGGGTTAAGTGCAAAAATCCGGGTAACTAATCCAAATGATTGTTCAAATTATACTGTTGTTGTGCTTCGGCCAATAGCTGTTCTTTCTTGCGGATCACTTTGTGCAGTTCCACACTACTTTTAAGCAATTGTGAATGTTTTTGTATTGCCGCATCGCGTACTTCCCTTGTATTTGCTTTATCCTGACTTATCTGTTGTTGCGCAATGTCCAGCCGGTCAGAAATTTCCAATGCTTTAACCGACTCATAATAATTAATTGTTGCTGCTTTTAACTCATCGCCATGCTTAATATGATCTGTTTGCAAGGCGTTTATTTCTTTAATAATTTTATTAAAAGCCTGTTCTTCTTCGTTAATGGCCTGTTGGGCGCAATGGAAATCGCCATCAATCAGGCATTTTAGTTTCCGCTCATTAGGACCGTTTTTGCCCACCATAATATTAAATACAGCCCGGCCTTTTTCTTCAAGGGTTATTTTTAAACCGGAAGCTTTTTTCGACTGACAGGAGATTAAACTCAAAATCAGCATCATGAAAAGAATATTTCTTAGTTGCATAACAGTTTCAATTATTGCTTTGCTAAAATTACAGATGCTATTTAAACCCGATTAAATTTCCCGGGTTATTTACGGTTCAGGTCGGTAATTAACAAAGGGTTATCCTTTTTCAGGTTTTTAATCAGTTCTTCAACTGCCCCAACGGTTGGGTTTTTCTTCAGCTCTTCTACCTCAGTATCGGTAATACCCACTAATTGCAGAAAACTGAGTTCGCCATGTGGCGTTTCAATTTTTCCCAGTTCCGGATCCAACGCAAAAACAAAACCCGTTATCTGGGTATCGGTATTTAACCTTATTGGTCCGTTAGCGGGAATGAAATGGTTTTCTTCAAACCATTTACCACTCGAAAATACATACCTCGCTAAATTATTCATTACCTGGATAGCCCAGATGGGATCGCTTTCATCATCTTTAAACGGCGCCAACCTGAAGGTAAATTCAAAGCCCCATTTGCTAAATTCGCCACCTGCTTTTTCTTCGTCGTAATAAAGTTCACTCATGCCATAGCTAATGATGTGCCGGTGAAAGTGCTGGTGGTTGCTGTCGTAAATACTTGCACCATCTATCGGGTCCGTTCCGCCGGCCATGTAATGGATTCCGCACAAAGGTGGATAATGGCGTGCTTCAGTCGTACCATAAATTTTTTCCAGCTGATCATCTATCGCCTGCCATCCGGGGGTATCATCGGTGGTAAACTGTTGTTTATAGGTTTCAGGGTTCATCATAGGGTTGATTAAATGTGTTTTTAATTGCTGTTCAAAGATTTTGCCATTTTAATATTTAAATACGATTACAACATATTTTTACTGGTGCTTGCCGCTTGTTTTTGCAGCGAGAATATGGTTGTTCCGTCAATTGCCAGCATTTTAACATAAAAACTGATCTGAGGCGACGTATTGCTGCCATTTGTGCTGTAAAAACTTTCGGATGAAGCTGCAACCTGTGCATCGGTAAAAGCAATCTTTCGCAATTTTTTAATGTCGTTAATGCTTGCCATCGTAATCACGCCCGAGGTGTTTTTCAGTCCGCCAGCCAGCCATTTCAATAAATATTCGTCGGGCGCCTGGCCCAGCTCCATCGAAATGCTGCAGCTGCCATCGCTTATTAATTTACCTTCATTAGGTTCGTAAAAAGGATTGTTTAAAGAGTAACTGGCGCCATAAAGCTTATAGCTGTGGCTGGTGTTGGTGGTTTTGTCTGTTAATTTTAATTTTACTTCTGCCTGTGCTTCACTTTGGGCAACTGCATTAAATCCGCAAAACAATAACAACAATATTATCGTCCGGCTATACCATTTCGTTTTCATAGGAGGTGGTTTTAAATTGAGGTTAAGAAGTGAAATTGAATTTCCCTTCAAATATTTTTCCGATTAGGGGAACAGGTTTTTCCAGCTCATTATTGGCTGCTACAATACCCAGCAGCAACAGCACAAACGGGATTAACAAAATAAGGTAAAAAATGGTTCCAAGAGCGGGGATAATGGCCAGCATAACGCTACTCACTATACTTAACAGGATAGAAGTAATGATGAGGCCGAGCGACTGCCCTAAATGATAATTAACCAAAGTGCTTTTCTCTGTCGATTTTTTAAATTCCAGATAAGAAATGATCCATCCGATCAGCGTGATATAGGCAATTACGGCCATTGTTTTCTGTTTCATAATTTTAATTTTTTAATGAATTGATTAACACAAAATTACCTGCACGGTAACCATCAGCCAAGAAAACACAGACTACACTACAACTACCTGTTTCGAAAAAAGCGTCTACAAGGAGACTACAAAAGCCGTTTTAAACCGCTATATCCCAATTATTTGTTGTAATTCTGTTGCTGTAATTATTTCTTTCCTAATTTTGATTATGCAGCTACCACTGAAAACATTATTAAGTATTTTATTTTGCATTATCCTTTTTTCGAAAAATGCAGGGGCACAAAAAATCTATCTCGATTCCTTAAATCATTTACTGGAGCAAAATGGCACCACTAAAGAAACGCGGGTAATTATATTGTGCAAAATGGCCAGGGCTAATTTTGAGAAAAACCTTTCACTTTCTTTTAAACAGGCCGATGAGGCACTAAAAATCGGATCGGAACTAAAAGACGGGAAAAGTAAGGCAATGGCTTTTGCTACCCTGGTACATTTATATGTTTGGAAAAAAGACCTGAAAAATGCCTACCAAAGCCTTGATAGTGCACAGTATTATGCCCAAAAAACAAAAGATCGTGTTGCCCTTGGTTTTGTATGGTTTAGAAGTGGCTGGTTAGATCTCATCAATGATGAAAATGATAAGGCCACAACCAAGCTTTTAAAAGCACTTGATTATTTTAAGGGGCAAAATGCCGTTGATTATGAAAGTACCATATACCATTACCTCGCCAGCTTTTATGGCTATGGCAACAATCCATCAAAACAGCAGAAATATGCCCGTTTGTGTTATTTAACGGCGATAAAAAGTAAACAGGTTGATTTATTGAATAACGCCTATTTTACCATCGGGCAAACCTATTTTGATCGTTTTAAACTCGATACCCTTAAACGCAGCCTGCTCGATTCGGCCTTGCTTACTTATAAAAAATCACTTCAGCTCTCTAAAAAACAAGAGGGCCGCATGCTTATATACAGTAATACTGCTGCCGCAGCTTTAAATACGGCAAATGCCTATTTTCAGTATTTTCCTGCCAGTTACCGCGATAGTGCCGAAAAGTATGTAGCTATTGCAATGGGAATAGCTGAAAAAACGAATTTAATGGAAGTTTTGCTCAACTGTTATGGTTTAAGAAGCGAGTATGCCCTGCGTGATGGCAATTACGATGCGGCAGAAAAACTGTTGCTTACCGGGCTGGGCAAAATTGAGGGTGGAGTAGTGAAAATGCCGCTTACCCAGGCCAGGATTTACCAGGGCCTTGCCAATATTGCAGAGAAAAAAGGAGATAAAGCAGCCGCACTGAATTATTTAAAAGCTTACCTTGCCCATTATAAAAAGGCATTTGATGAAGAAAAAATAAATAACACCATCAGGATTGAAGCACAATACCAATCAGAAAAAAAGGAACAGGAAATTGCTTATTTGCAACAGCAGACGCGATATACCAAAAAACTGAATGTTTTTTACATCATTTCGGGCTTAACAGGCATTGCAGCACTGCTTTTTTTACTAATCTCTTATAATTATAAACTTAAAGCTTCCATCAGGAAACAGGAGCTGATCGACCAGGAAAAAGGTGCGGCAGAGTTAAGGGCACAGTTAAAGGAAGCAGAAACGATGCAGCTCCAAACCGAGCAGATTTTATTAAAAGAGCGCCAGGAGCGGTTAGAGAAAGAAGTACTGGCCGGTAATTTACAGATTGAAGAAAAAAATGAACTGCTGGAAATTATATCCGGCAAGGTAAACACCGAAAGCCATCTTTCTCTTGATGCGCAGATTAAGAGAATTGTAAACCAGCAGAAAAAGATGGATAAGGAATTTGAAGAACATAAAACCGATTTTTTCGATACCAATCCTGCCTTTTTCGAACGCCTGCAGCAAAAGGCAAATTACACACTTACCCGCCTCGATTTAAAATATTGCTCGTATATGCTCCTCGGCCTCTCCAATAAGGAAGTTTCTATCCGTTTGGGCATCGAACCTAAAAGTGTGCGCATGAGCCGTTATCGTTTAAAACAGAAACTTGGATTAGGTAAAGAAGACGATTTAAACCTTTTTCTGCAACAGTTGGGTTAGCCTCACTTAAAAAAAGCCGGGAATTTAACTTCCCGGCTTTTAAATTTAATTTTTAACCAGTGTTGGCCGTGGCTGGTAATAAAATTCCTCTTCGTCTTCTGCTATAACTGCTGTGTTTTTTTGAGCAGGAACAACCGGTGCCGGCTCATCTACCCTTACCACAGGGCCATCTTTTGCCAGTTCGCTGCCTGCAACTTTCGATTTAAATATTGGCCACAATAACTGTGCATACCATTGGTCGCCTTCGTAATGAGAAATGCCATATGCTTTCGGATATTTTCTCGTAATTAAGGCCGTGCCAAAAATTATATCCCATAAAAAAAACATGTTGCCAAAATTACCTTTATAATAACCTACACCATCATCGGTGGTGGCGGCATGGTGTGCATGGTGGGTAGCAGGTGTAGAAATTGTTCTTTCCAATACCCAGGCCAGTGGATGCAGCACTTTATATTTATAAAAAGGTTTGTCCCACGGAATGCTCGAATGTGCCAATGTGGTAATGGTACCCTTTATACCCCGCACAACAATTGCCGGTATGCCCAATCCCAGATATACAAGTGCCGTGGTGAGGTAAGTTTGTGAGAAAAATAACGTATAAATGGCGTTTTGCCTGCTGGCCATGGCCATGCCCATATACGATGCCGAATGGTGCGTGCGGTGAAAACGCCATAACCATGGAATTTCGTGGTGCAGCCTGTGGTACCAGTATTGCGTAAGGTCATCCGCAATGGCTATAATAATGCAGCCCCAAAAAAATGGAACCCACTCAAAGGTGTTTTTTAACCCCGGAAGCACGGCCGGTAAAAATTTTAATCCATAATAAGCCACAACTGGCCTGATCACCAATCTTGGTAACGTAAAGCAGGCAATATCAACAAAACGCTCGTTTTTTGGCCACTTGCCTTTATACAGTCCAAAAGAGAATTCGAGTACCCCAAGAAAGAATACTAAAAAAGGAAAACCGAAACCATTCAGGTTTTCGATGATGTTTCTGATAAAATTAATCACTGGTTCCATTGTTTGATGAATTTTTAGGGTTTACAGATTTACTTTTTTCAGCTTTATGCTGTTGTTTTAGCCAGGGCCGCTCGCCGGTAATGTAAAAGGTTATAAACATTAATGCAATCGGCAATACATAGATGAATAGGCTTAATACCGCATTTCTAATGATTTTTTGTCGGGTTTTTTCTTCGAGTTTCATGGTTCATGATTTAGTTTTTGTGAATGATCTGGGTTGATGGCTTATCGCCCAATAAACGCTGGGTGAGGTAAAGACCACCAAAAATGATGATAAAGGGGATCAGCGTGACAATGATGCCCACCAATATCTTTTTACCTAAAATGCTAAAGTCTGATGCTGTCATATTTTCTTTCGTTTTTATAAATGAATAATTAATTATATCCCGGATTTTGGGTAAGCAGCGTATTTAGTTCTCTTTCAGTCTGCGGAATAGGGAAGAGGATATTCTTTGAGGAAACAGCCGATTTCTCCGGGATTTTTTTCAGGGCATCTACATAAACAGTTCCGCCTTGCCGTACCAGATCAAACCACCGGTGCCCCTCCTGGATAAACTCTTTTCTGCGCTCTAAAAATACAGAATCCCCAAAAGCATCTGCGCTTAAGCCTGGGGTTAAATCGGCAATTTTTGCCCTTGCTCTTACCTTATTTATTGCATCATAAGCCTCAGCATCAGGACCGTTAATGTTGTTAATTACTTCTGCATAAAGCAATAATATATCTGCATACCTGATTACCGGGTAATTAACCCCGCTTTGGGCCTGCGTATTTAAAGGGGTTAAAGTATAATCAACAAATTTGTTAAAATAGGGGGTGTAGGCGTTTTTGAAAACCACATATTTCCCCGTAGCCGCATTATAAACAGAATCGTAAAAGGTGGTTTCGCGCCTTGTATCAGCTGCAGAAAAAAGTTCGTAAACACTTTTGTTTGCCGGCACATCAATAGGGAAAGTACCTGTATTAAAAGAGGTAAAACTCTGGCTCAGGTTCTGTACCACATTTTTAGCCCCTAAATTGCTTTCAAACTGTACCGAAAAAATATGTTCGATACCATTTTTGGTCGCTTTTTGAAAAACATCCCTATAATTTGGAAACAGGGCATAACCATAACCTCCATTAATGACCGTGTTAAGCTGAACCAGTGCATTTGGCCATAACTTTTGCGTAACATATACCTTGGCCAGAAGTGCATGCGCCGCACCCGATGTTGCCCTGCCCAAATCTGCACTGCCATAACTCTTAGGTAAACTGGTGGCCTCTGTTAAATCGGCAATAATTTGCTGGTAAACCGTTGCAGTAGCACTTCTCTTAACCAATAAATCTTCAATGTTTACGCTTTTAGGCTCGTGCAGCACCAAAGGCACATCGCCATATAACCGTATCAGGTTAAAATAAAGCAAGCCCCTTATAAATCTTGCTTCGCGTACCAGCCTGTTTTTTAATACGGTATCTGCCGAAACATTGGGTACATTATCAATGGCAATATTGGCCTTATTAATGCCGAAGTACAATTGTTGCCAAACCTTCTGTATCCTGCTGTTGGATGGGATATAAGTAGATACACCCAGTGCCCGTACATCGGGGTTAGTGTTGCTGGGACTAAAAATCTGGTTATCGCTGGCATTTTCGACCAGTAAATTAAGCTGACGGCCATATAAAGGGAAATCGCCGTTCGGATCGCTGTTTAAAGAACTGTAAACCGCATTAACCGAAGAAATGGCATCAGACTGTGTTTTAAAAAACTGCGAACCCACAATAACCGAACTCGGATTTTCTTCGAGCTTTTTGCACGCTGTGGCCGTAAATATAATGAGGATTAATAACCAGATTATGGGTTGGGTGATTGTTTTTTTCATCTGTATATCAATATTATAAAGTGATAGATAGGCCAGCCAGAAAGGTTCTGGTGGCGGGATAGGTTCCAAAATCGATGCCCTGCTTAGTATTGTCGTTGTCGTAAAAATTAACCTCAGGGTCTAAGCCGGTGTAATGCGTAACCGTAAATAAATTTTGGGCAGATACATAAAACCTTAAACTTTTTAGCTTAATCTTATTTGCCCAATCCGTTTTAAAGGTGTAGCCTAACGATACATTTTTAAGCTTTAAGTAGGAGGCATCCTCAATTAAACGGTCAGTTACCTGCGGTACAGGCGAATTGGTTACCCGGGCAACCGTAGTGTTTTGGTGCTGTGGCGTCCATCGGTCTAAAAGCGTGGCAGAAGCATTTTGTGTAAGCGTTGGCCGCTCCAAACTCTGCTGCAATAAATTAAATACTTTATTGCCATAAGATCCCTGAAAAAATATAGATAGATCTAACCCCTTGTAATTAAATGTATTGTTTAAACTGCCTGTAAATTTTGGCTGTGCGCTGCCCAGGCTATGTTTATCGGCTGTGGTAATCACTCCATCCCGGTTGCTATCCACATATTTCGTGTCGCCGGCCTGCTGCGGCACCCCGCCCAATAATGGTGTGCCATTGCTAAGATCCGCGCTTGTTAAAAGTCCGTTGGTGTTATAACCCCAAAAAGTACCGACTGGTAAACCAACCTCCACAATTACCGGTGATACCTGCCCTGTTGGTGCTACCGGGAAGAAACTTTTAACATTTTCGCCCAAATTGAGCACTTTATTGCGGTTTGCGCTAAAAATAATCGTGCTTTTCCAGTTAAATTCCTGCGTTTTAATGTTTTCCGTATTCACAGAGAACTCAATGCCCCGATTGGATACACTTCCGATATTTTTTAAGGCACTGGCATAACCCGTGTATAAAGGCAAGGGCACATTAAGCAATAAATCGGTGGTTTTTTTGCTGTAAACATCAAAAGTAACAGAGATGCGGTTGTTTAAAAAGCCCAGGTCTACGCCTGCGTTATACTGGGTGGTGGTTTCCCATTTCAGGTCGGGGTTTGCAATCTGGATCGGAGATATTCCCGTAACCAGCTTGCTGCCCAGGTAATAATTGCTGGGTGCTAACACAGAAAGCGAGCTGTAAGGCGGGATCTCCGAATTACCTGTTTGCCCCGCACTTAAACGGATTTTAAAACTGTTGACTACATTTTGCAGCGGCTTAAAAAATTCCTCATCATTTACATTCCACGAAACCCCAACAGAAGAAAAGAATCCCCATTTGTTTTCTTTGCCCAGTTTGGATGAGCCATCAGCCCTTTCAGATAAAGTAATGTTGTAACGGTGGAGGTATGAATAATTAATACGTGCCAAAACAGAATTCAAGCTCGAGCTGTGTGCCGCCGAGCTGGGCAGGTTGGCAATGCCCGCATACGATAAATTATCAAAGCTGGTTAAATCATTTGGGAACTGTTGTGCAGAGGTGGTAAAAGATTTTCCGTTTTCGTACTGCGTACTGTAACCCACAAGTGCATTAAAAAAATGTTTTTCAGCGAAGGTGTGGTTATACGTTAAGGTATTTTCGTTAAGCCAGCTCAATGCATTTCCCGAACCCAGTGCAGCATAACCTTTGGTGGCATAGCCTGTAGAGCCCCCGGCGGGTGAGGCCGTAGAAGACGGTGCGTAATATTGCTGGTTCGTATTTAAAATATCTACCCCGGCAGTTACCTTTAAGGAAAGGTCTTTTAAAATTTTATATTCTGCAGCCGCATTGCCCAAAATCCTGTTCAGGGTATTCTGGTTGGTGGTTGTTGCAATATCCTGTAGCGGATTGGTTGGCGTGGCATTTAAAGGATTGCTGGTATTATAGCTGCCATCGGCATTTTTAATCTGGGCAACAGGAGCCGTGAGGATTAAATTTGCATAAGCATTGCTAAAGTTGATGCTGTTGTAAGCGCTGCCCGCCAGTTTATTTTCTATCGACCTGCTTCCGAAAAAGTTGGCTGTAACCTTAAATTTCTCAGAAATGTCTTTTTCGTAATTAATCCTGGCCGAGTACCTTTCATAACCCGAATTGGTAATTACACCATCCTGCTTAAAATAATTACCCGAAATTAAGTACCTCGATTTTTCATCTCCGCCTGATACCGAAAGCTCCTGGTTAAAAATCGGTGCACTGCTTAATGCCGAACCTTGCCAGTCAGAACCGGTTCCGAAGGCTGCAATTTGCGCATCGGTATAGGTTTTTGCTACTCCATCGCTCGTGTTAATATCATTGATCAGTGCCGCCCACTGGCTGCCGTTTAGCAAATTCAGCTTCCGGGCTACCCGCTGCGTACCGTAATAAGCGTTATAATTGATATTGTTAACCCCCTTTTTTCCTTTTTTTGTGGTAATGATGATCACCCCATTGGCCCCTCTTGATCCATATATCGCTGTTGCTGAGGCATCTTTTAATACTTCTACCGATTCAATGTCGCTCGGATTAATGGTAGAGAGCGCATTCGAACTTGTACCGATCGATCCCACGTTTGCATTATCATTGTTATTGTAAACGATAAAGCCATCAACTACATAAAGCGGGGCATTGCCGAAAGAAATGGAATTACCGCCCCTGATTCTTACCGTTGCCGTGCCGCCCGGCTGACCTGAGTTTTGCGTTACACCAATGCCGGATACACCACCCTGCAGCAGGTTATCAAAACTTGCCGATGGCTGTGCCAGTAAGGTTTTAGAAACCGAAGCCACGGAGCCGGTAACATCACTTTTTTTCTGTGTACCATAACCCATTACCACCACATCGTTCAGGTTGCCTGCCTTTTCTGAAAGTAAAATGGCAACCGGACTTCCATCAACCACAATTTGTTTGGTTTGATAACCAATAAAGCTGATGATAAGGGTATAAGGGAACTTCTGGCCGGTACGAAAAGAGAAACTGCCATCGGCAGCAGTGGTAACCGCATGTGTGGTTCCTTTAATGGATAATACCACATTACCGATTGGCTGTTTACTTACCGAATCTTTTACCGTTCCTATTAAAGTAGAATTGATGATCGGGTTACGCTCATCCTGGGCGCTTGCATTTTTTGTAAATATGGCAATTGCAAGAAATACCATCAGCCTAACAGCTATTTTTTTTCTATGGATAGATTTTTCCATATATTTATACAGTTTTATTTAATAATCTTAATTGTTGGTAAAACTTGGTAACCAGAAGTGATTGGCGTTACGCTGGTTATCAAATAATCTCCGGCAGGGCTTCCCTGTCGGTTTTGTTTTTTTATAGACGCTATTTCATTTTCTTATGCTGTTTTAACAGGTTATACGCTTCCAGTTAACCTAAGCCATTAATTATTTTTATTAAAATTTGAGAAAAAGAGCGCTGCCGGTTAGCAACAACAGGAAAGGCACATTCGCATGGTAACAAATTGTAAATGGTGCATTGTTCTTTTATTTATCGTTGGGTTTAACAACATTATTTTGACAAATATAAAAATATATTTTATATAAACTATAAAGACGATGGATTTAGTATTCTTTTTTTGAAAACTGAATATTTTTTGCCTTTGTACTTGTCTGTCAGCAGGAAATAAAATTTGTTTTACCACATAAGTTAAAACAGCTGCCCTTGTTAATGTAATCTTCTCTTACAAATTCCACTTTATAAATAGGGTGATTATACGGTGTTTTAATACGTAAAAATGTAGTTATTTAGGGTAGTATATGCCTGTGCACTCCAAAGGTAATATTAACCAAATACAAACATAAACTGCTCAAAAATGAAAACACTCAAACTGGAAGAAAGATTAGATGAAGTATGGAAACACTGCCAGCGGGGATTAGTTTATCCTTCACCCTTCGCTATTTTTACCACTTTTTGGACCAAAATACGCGTACAACGTTCGCAACTGGCCGATCTGATGGCTTCCGTAAGGAAAGAAATCAATACCAATGCCGAACTTAAGGATAGAAATACCTCGGTAATATTGGGCGTTTCCTTTAAAAACTGGGCAGGAATCTGCAATAGTGATAAGTTGCCCTTACCCAAAGGCATGCGCCTCAATTTCCCATCTGAAACCGACCATTATACTTCTGATGTTTTTGATGCCTCAAAAGGTGTGTTCGATGATACCGAAGGCGATATCTGGTTTCACATTAAAAGCGACAGTAAAAATGCCTGCGAAGTGGTGTTGGAGCTGATTGTAGACACCCTGAAAGAGGTAACCAAACATTATTTTGCACAGGATGCTGCTTCAAAATCAAACAGTAAAGACGGCAATAAAGGTAAAGTGCTGGGCTGTCGTTTTTCTGAAAACCTCAACAATCCTTCCGATCCGATAACCATTGCCAAACATACCCTGATCGGGGGCGAAGATATGGACCATTTTGGGGGTTCATTTGTATTGGCACAACGTTTTGTGATCAACTGGAACCAGATCAATATGATGACCGAAGATCAGATTGAAGACCTGATTGGCCGTAAAACCGATGATACCATTATCCCGGACCGCGATTCGCGCAGCCACATTAAATCGGCAAGGTTGCAGGATGAGCAGGGCAATACCACACCGATATTGCGTTTAGGTTTGCCTTTTGGCCGTGCAAAACAATCTTCAATCGGTTTCAGGGCGCCAAAATCGGTCACTGTTTCTGATGAAGAAGGCATTTATTTTGCAGGTTTTGCCAAAGAAGCATCCATTCTCGAAAATATCATGAGCAACCAGATTGGTGGCGATAAAGGCTTTATGAACGACCGTTTGTTCAATCACCTCAAATCTGATCTCGGCGGGTTTTTCTATATCCCAAGCATTAACGATCTGGGCCTGGATCAACATCCCGATTACCGTAATAATTTCTCGTTTATGGAAAATGGCGACTGGTCGAGGTTTCCGGGGGTAGACTGGTCGAGGTTAGACCGCCATTACCAGGATGCTTCCAAAAACGGGCTGATGTATTATAACCATCAAAACTACCTGTTTACCATGGCTACGGGCATTAACAGGCACAACCAGTATTTTAAAGTGCCCACTAACCGCATCCTGAGCCTAATGGAAAACATTTTTTCTTTATGGCAGGATAACTGGTATTTTAACCGCAAGCAGGAAGAAATTAAAGAAGACCTGCAATATTATATCAATGCTTACCAGGGCGCCGATAAACCTGCCGACATCATGAAAGAATCCATCATGGTGAGGAAAGGATGGGCCGTACGCATGAGTTTACAGTTGTTCAGCTCGCCCGAATATGGTTTCCGCGGGCGTAAAATCCGCTTTCCTGACGGAAGTTTACATGCCTATTCTGCCTTTATCGAATCGAAAGGAGAATGTGTATATGGCTCGGATACCTACCGGATTTCTCCCGAAGAAATTATTGTGGGCGCCATGCCGAACCTCTCTTTAGGTGAAGGACGTTATGTGATGAAATACCTTTCTGAAACCGAACGCATGGATGGCTTTTTGAGCAACCTGAGTGAGGCTTCCGGCGTAGGGCACGTTATTCCGCATTATGAAAAAGCCATACAAAAAGGTTTGAAACAGATGAAAGAAGAGGTATTGGCTTACGAACAACAAGCCACCACACCCGAACTGAAAGATTTTTACCGTTCCTCTTATTTATCTTTAGAAGGCATTACCGAATACTTCCTGAACTACGAAAAATTAGCCAGGGAAACGGCCGGTAAAATGGCCGAAGGGCAGGCCTGGGAAAAAGCCAATTTACTGGCTATTGCCGAACGGATGAAAAAACTGTCGGGAGATAAACCCGAAACTTTTGTAGAAGCCGTGCAGTTTATCTTTACCCTGCATTCTTGCCTGCACCTTAACGGCGAACCTACTGCTATTGGAAGAATGGACCAGCTGTTGCAGCCCTTCTACGAAAAAGGGGAGATATCGGAAGATGAAGCACAGGAAATTATCGATGCTTTTTACATCAAACTGGATGAAAAAGTACAGCAGAACCGGATCTTTATGGAAGATCACCAGCCTTTTGGCAACCTGGCCATGGGCGGTGCCTCTGGTCCTTACCCGCAAGGTGCCTCTTTGGGCCAATGGATCCAGCAGATTACCGTAGGCGGAACTGTTGCAAATGGTGAGGTAGATTTTGCCTTGAGTAAACCTGCCTATAATGAAGTAACCAAACTTTTTATCCGCGCTTCGGGCAGATTGCCTTTAAACGCACCTTGTTTATCCCTGCGCACCCGCAAAGATATTCCAAAAGAAATCCTTGAAGAGGCTGCACACGCCATCCTTTCGGGCGGTGCACATCCGATACTGCTTAACGATGAAAAAATTATTGAAGGGCTTTACCGCAGTGGCGATGATGTGGGGGGAAGCCTTGGCACTGACAACAAAAGCTGGAATTCTGCCGTAAGCATGCAATCGGCACAGAATTATGCCTGCGATGGTTGTTACGAACCTCAGTTCCCCGGAGAAAACTGGTTCTCGCTCGGTGGATTTTCTACTTTACAACCTTTAGAATGTGCCTTGAACCAGGGCAGAACTTATTCTTCTGCTGGTCAGTCGTACCTTTTCGGACAAAATGTATCCCTTAATTCTAAACCGGCCGATCAGATTAAAAGTTTTGATGAGCTCGTTAAAATCTATTTTCAGCATTTCGAACTGTTAAACCGTAAAGCCTTTAACGGACAGCTGATGGGGTTTGGCGCCAATACCAGATTCTGCCCTTCGCCGATACTCAATGTACTAATGGATGATTGCCTGGCCCGCGGATTAGACTTTTACAGCGGAGGTACCAAATACAACATTTATGGCCCTTGCTACATTTCGTTAAGCTCAACGATTAATTCTTTATATGCCATTAAAACAATGGTATTCGATGATAAAAATGCCGTAACCACCCTACCCGAACTATTAGAATGTTTATGCTGCGATTGGGGTTATAAAATGACGGAACCTTTTATCAGCACTTTGGCAGGAGATTCTCGCATTACCAGCCGTTCCGATCGTTTTAAACGTTTAAGGGATATTGCCCTGAGTTTGCCACGCTATGGCCGAGGACATCAGGAAATAGATACCTTCGGAAACAAAATTGTAGAAGGCATTGCGAGGATTTCGGTTGAAACCTTTACCAGGCCACTGCCGCAGATGTACAGTGCTTTGCAAAACCTGGCGGCACGTTATGGTACCGAAGAACATCCTTTCGGAATTCAGATCCAACCGGGTGTGGGTACTTTTGAAAACCATGTAGAAATGGGTGCCTGGAATGGTGCCAGTGCCGATGGACGTAGATTGGGCACTGCAGTAGCCTCCGATTTAAGTTCGGCCCCAAGCCCGATGGATTTACCGATCGACCACCAATATGCAGGTTTTGAAACTTCGCTTGCGGGATTTGAAGGAAAAGGTACCAATATGATGACGGATGGTGCGCCAACTGATTATAACATCGACGAAAATTACCCTGCAGATAAAATTGTTAAGGTGATGCAGCAATTTGCAGAAGGTCATTCTTCGAATATCCTAACCATAACCGTGGCCAGTCCTGATACTTATGGCCAGGCAGTGAGCTCACCAGAACAGTTTGACCTGTTGCGTGTACGCACAGGTGGCTGGTCTAATTTCTTTACTTCGGTGTTCCCGCTTACGCAGGATCAGCACAGAAGAAGACCGATTTCTAAACCGGAAATGGTAGCAGTTGATAAAATGGAGGGAGATATTAGTAAATGCCCGTTCCATCATAAAATGGTGGAGGGGTAGGAAATAAGAGCAAAAGCCTGAAATATTTTTTCAGGCTTTTGTCCTATAAATACAATTATAGTCCCTCGCTTATGCACGCGTGCCGCGTTTACATTTTTCGCCATAATCAATAAGCCTTGCGTTAGTAATCAGCTTTGTTAAACTCATTGATCCTTCATATCAAAAAAATCCAAAACCCTCGGAGCTATCCTCAAATCCGGACGGAACACCATAATACCCTTAATAAAATGTTTTTTTAATTCTTCACCATTTTTAATCGAAAAAGGTGTTTCAAAAGTAATGGCTTTACATACAATTTCATTCGCAACATCAATCCGATGGTAAACAAGTAATTCTATACTTACATCATCGCCATCCGATAGATCAACATCGTACTTTTTGCCAGGGTTGGGCCGTAATGCATCAAAAGTAATTGATTTAACCGTTTTAAAATCTTCAACATGATGAAAGCCCTGCTGATCAACAAGCACCGCTGTAATTTTATTTTCTTTAGCCTGAGCAAGTTGCTTAAAGAAAGTTCGGAATAGAAAAAATAGTAGACATGTTGCAAATATGGCTGGTAATATCTTTAAGCTAGTATCTGTTTTGTTAGAGAAAAGAATGGTTACAGTTAATGCAATTATACCTAAAGCGGTTATTGCATAAAGCAGGTAGCCAACTAATTTTGAAAAAAACGTTGCTTTTTCTGCCCGTTCTGATTGTTTGGCTTGAAATTCATTTTCTGGAAAAACCATTGCATTTTAAGCTAATAGAGTAGCGGTATTTTTCTTATATACCGGTAGTGTAATCAAATTTATAATAAAAATATTAGATATCCTTGCTGGCGCAAACATGCTGTGGATGCGTATTTTTTAATTTATAATAGCGTAAAGATTACGTAAGTAATCCTTCGTGCCTCAGGATGACAATTAGCGCGCAGAGCTATAAAGTGTTAAAAACGCTTACAGGTTTAAAACTAAATTTTTGAAATAAGGTTGCATGGGCCAGATCATGACGTCCGACCCATTTTTTTACAGTTTTTCTCTACGGTTAGGACGACAAAGTTTGATCAAAATCCCGAAGCTCGTAAGAATGGTAAAGGCACCCACAATGACATTAAATTTTTCGATCATATTTGTTTTGGTTTGTTAATCCCAAATTATCAATTTTTAGTTATAAAAGAAATGCCTGTGAATAAAATAGTTATAAAAATTATTAACATTTTAATAAACATGTGTAAAAGACGTTTATTATCAGCTGCTTTAAACTCACTTTACTAAATCCATCGGCGTTTAAAATTTTAAATCTGCAGGAACGATATAATAAAGACATTTCGGATAGATGATACAGATTATAATGCAGATTTTAAAATATCACTATCTGAATTAAGTTTCTTATTTTCAGTTCTTTAATAATAATTGATCATCAACATCTCCTCAAGCTGGTAGATTCTTCTCCAGTCTTTACATGCACCTTTCAGGTTTCCGGGCATTTGTTTGTAAATATCCCTTCGATAAAGCTTTCTACATCATGAAGTTAATAATTTGTTAGCATTGGTTAAGAAACGAGTGTTTACAAATACTAAATATAATTTACTTTGGTTCGTACTTAACAACAATTAAACAGTAGGAATTTATAAAGGAAATATTTGTATTTCGATTTTAGTTTATCAAAGAATAGCCGCTGTTTGATTTCCTTTAAGTTTTGCCAAAATAACAAACAAATATTAATTACAGTGAATAGCATTTAAATCTTCGATAAGGATACTAACTCTCAAAGTTTCCATACCAGCAAAAAATCACTATACAACAAACAAATTAAAAATCATTCATTATGAAGTTAAATCTCTACAAAAGAAGAATAGAGAGGAATGTCAGCAGAATTGCAATCCTTTTACTCTCGATAATCTTTTGCAACATCCGGGCCAGCTCGGCGGCGGACGGAAAATTACCCCTTTCTACAACAGTGCTGAAAAATCAGCAGAAAATCATTATTGTTAAAGGAACAGTAAAAGAAAAAGTTAATGGAGCAACCATGCCCGGTGTTAGTGTATCTGTTAAAGGAACTTCAACCACAGTATCTACAGATGCAAACGGACAGTACCAGATCTCAGCACCCGAAAACGGCACCCTGGTATTCAGATTTATAGGTTTTAAAATGATGGAAACACCTGTTGAAGGAAGAAGCCGGATAGATGTTTCCTTAACCGAAGATGCTGCACAGCTTAAGGAGGTAAATGTAGTTTCGACCGGTTACCAGGTTTTAGACCGTAAATTATTTACCGGTTCGGCAACATTGGTTAAGGCATCAGATGCACAGCGCAATGGTGTACCAGATGTAAGCAGGATGTTGGAAGGACAGGTTGCAGGGGTAAGTGTACAGAATGTTTCGGGTACATTCGGAGCCGCTCCAAAAATACGTGTACGTGGTGCAACATCACTTTCAGGTGATAACAAGCCGCTTTGGGTAGTAGACGGGATTATACTGGAAGATGTGGTTAATATTTCTAACGATGCCCTTTCAACCGGCGATGCCAATACTCTGATCGGTTCATCTGTTGCCGGTTTAAACCCCGATGATATCGAGAGTTTCAGCATTTTAAAAGATGCTGCCGCTACGGCTCAGTACGGTGCACGCGCCATGAACGGTGTGATTGTAATTACCACGAAAAAAGGACGCGCAGGCGAGGGGGCTCCTAAAATTTCGTACACAGGGAATTATACCACCTATTTAAAACCACAATATTCTAATTTCGACATTATGAATTCTGCAGAGCAGGTAGGGGTATTAACTGAACTGGATAATAAAGGTTTTTTTAACCATGCATCAGCATCCAGAGGTGCCGATGGGGGTATTTTCTCGAAGTATTACAATTCATTATATGATTACGATGAGGCTACCCAAACATTTAAAACCAAGAATGATATTGCCACGCGAAAGGCATTTTTACAAAGATATGCTGAAGCCAATACCGATTGGTTTGATCTCTTGTTTAAAAACTCTTTGTTACAGGAACACTCAATAAGTATTAACGGCGGAACTGAAAAATTTCAGACTTACGCTTCAACATCTTACCTGCACGATAGTGGGCAAACATTAGGTAATGGTGTTGACCGATATACCGGTAATTTTAGGGCCAATGTGAAAATGAGCGATAAACTGAGTGCTGAGGTGCTGATAAACGGTTCAATCCGTGATCAAAAAGCGCCGGGGACATTAAACCGGAATTCAGACCCGGTTTATGGTACCTACTCCAGGGATTTTGACATCAATCCTTATTCTTACTCTTTAAACACAAGCCGTGCGTTAACCGCTTTTGATCAGAACGGCAACAGAGAATATTTTACAAAGAATTATGCCCCTTTTAATATTTTAACAGAGCTGGAAAATAACTATTTAAAATTAGGTCAGATCGATTTAAAAGTGCAGGGCGGAATTAAGTATCAGATCATTCCAACGTTAAAATATTCAATTGACGGCGCTTACCGTTTTGCCAAAACCGAACGCCAAACCTACATCCTCGAAGGCGCTAACCTGGCCCTGGCCTATCGCGCAGATCAGGATGCAACCACAATCGGATCAAACAAATATCTCTATAGCGATCCCGATCAGCCTTATGCAGATCCTACAGTAGTATTGCCTGACGGTGGTTTTTATAATACCCAAACCGATAACCTTAAAAACTTTTATTTCCGCCAGAACCTGGAGTTCGATAAAACCTTTAATACAAATCACAGGCTTAACGTATTCAGCTCAATGGAAGTTCGTTACATCGATCGCCAGGCCGAAAATTTTGACGGGGTAGGTTACCAGTACGAAAACGGAGGTGTGGTTAACCCTAGTTATAAATATTTCAAATTTGCACAGGAATCAGGCTTCCCTTACTACGGAATGGCTACCTACAGAGATCGCTTTTCTGCATTTTCGCTAAGGGCTGCCTACTCTTATAAAGATAAATATAGCTTTAATGCTACCACGCGTTACGATGGTTCCAATTTATTAGGCAGTAGCAGGCGGGCAAGGTGGTTACCTACATGGAACGTTTCGGGTGCATGGAACATAGATCAGGAATCTTTCTGGCCTAAAAATAACATTCTTAGTTCTGCCAGGGTAAGGGCAACCTACGGTTTAGTGGCCAATCTGGGCAATGCCAATAACTCATCTGCACTTTTCTATAATCAGATTACCAGAAGACCTTACGAAAACGAAAAAGAAACAGCAACTTACATTTCCAGTCTGGAAAATTCTGAACTTACCTGGGAGAAACTAAAGGAATTTAATTTAGGTGCCGATTTAACCTTGCTTAATGACAGGCTTAACCTTACTGTTGATTTATACAAAAGAAATATTTATGATTTGATTGGCAGCATCCGTACATCAGGTATTGGCGGGCAGTTTACAAAAAATGCCAACTATGCTGATATGAGCGCTAAAGGTTTGGAGTTTACCGTTGCGGGCAATCCCGTTAACGGAACTGATTTTAAATGGCGTACGCAATTTAATTTCGCTTTTAATAAAAACGAAATCACCAATCTTCAGGTTAGTCCGAATATTTTCAGTTTGATTGATGCAGATGGTGGTGCGCTTATGGGGTATGCACAAAGAGGACTTTTCTCCCTTCAATTTGCCGGCTTAGACCACAATAATGGTTATCCGTATTATATCGATCAAAATGGTAAAAGAAACTCAAATGTCGATTTACAAAGTACAAAAACCGCATACCTGAAATATGAAGGACCTGTTGATCCTACTTTTACAGGTGGTTTTTATAACCAGTTCCGCTATAAAGCCTTTACACTTTCTGCACTGTTTACCTTTGCAACCGGTAATAAGGTGCGCTTGGGAAATGTTTATTCGGCAACCTATCCTGATTTTTATGCCATGTCTAAAGATTTGCTTAACCGCTGGATCAAACCTGGCGACGAACAGTTTACCAATGTACCGGCCCTTTTAGATTCGTATCAGACAGGTACACAGGTTAAAGATGTTAATGGCAATACCATTTCCGCAGTATATCCTTACAATTTATATAATTTCTCTTCAGAACGGGTAGCCAGTGGCGATTTCATCAGGTTTAAACAAGTTTCGCTGGGCTACGAACTTCCTAAAGAATTTTTAAGTAAACTGAAAATTGCCTCAGCACAAATTTCGTTTGTAGGCAACAACCTCGCCCTGTTATATTCAGATAAGAGACTTAACGGACAAGATCCGGAGTTTTTTGCCTCAGGTGGCGTAGCCTTGCCTATCCCAAAACAATACACTTTATCACTCAAAGTTGGTTTTTAAATAGCATAACAATGAAATTGAATCATACAAAAACTTTATTTCTTGCACTAACAGCATTGTTAATCACACAATCGTGCAATAAATATTTAGATACAGAACCCGATAACAGAACTGAGATCAATACAATTGACAAATTGTCTCAATTGGTTACTACTGCCTATCCTGACCGCGATTACCTGTATTTTACAGAGGCAGCTTCAGATAATTCAGAGGATAAAGGAAACGGTATTGGCGATTTAACCAATGTGATTTCTACCCCTTATGCCTGGCAGGATTTTATAGGGAATGATACCGGTTCTCCAACCGCTTATTGGAATGCCTGTTACGAAGCTATTGCTGCTGCCAACCAGGCACTTGAATCAATAGAAAAAAATAATTTCGGAAATGCGGCCTTACCATACAAAGGCGAAGCTTTGGTTGCCAGGGCTTACGCACACTTTATGCTGGTTAACTTTTTTGCCAAAGTGTACGAAATCAACGGAGCCAACAATTCGCCCGGTGTACCTTATGTAACTCAGCCCGAAACCAAGGTAATCCAGAATTATGACAGGGGAACGGTAGCTTCCACCTATCAGAAAATAGAAGATGATTTAAAAGCAGGGATGGCTTTGTTAAACGGAACGGCTTACGATGTTCCGAAATATCATTTTACACCTGCAGCTGCCAGTGCTTTTGCTGCCCGTTTCTATTTATTTAAAGGAGAATGGCAGAAAGTTGTCGATTTTGCTACTGCTACAGTGCCGGCAGGCGATTTTCTAAGCAACATCAGGCCCATCAATACCACTTTGAGAACTTATGGCACAACTGAGTTTAATTTGGCTTTTACGCGTTCCGATCAAAAATACAACCTGCTGCTGGCCACAACTTATTCTCTTTTTCAAAGACAAAATAGCCCAAGGCAGGGCTATGGACAAAATCTTGTTAAAATGTTTGGGGTAAACTACAATTTTACAGGCAAAGCAACCGGGCATAAAATTCTGTCCAATACTGTGCCCAATTATACCACCTATAAATATAAAGAGCTGTTTTTCAGAACAACTCCTAACGCACCAAGCGGTGTACCATATATTATGATGCCGCTTTTTACTGCTGATGAAGCGTTAATGAACAGGGCAGAAGCTTATGCAGAATTAGGACAATTGGATAATGCGGTAAAGGATATCAATACTTTTTACAGCACCAGAATTTTATCTTACAGCCCCGCAACTGATGCGGCCACAGCGGCAAGATTATCTACTTTTTATAATCTTCCTGATCAAAAACAGGCCGTGATCAAAACCATTTTAGAAACCAAGAAATTCGAATTTTTACAGGAGGGAATCAGGTGGCTGGATATCATCAGAAAGGGACTAACTGTAGTGCATAACAAGTACGATAGCAATAACGATCAAACATTTGTGGAATTAAAAGCCGGTGATAACCGCAGGGTTTTCCAGATCCCAGAAGAGGCTAAGCTTTCAGGCGTGCCATTAAATCCAAGATAATTAAATTAATAAAGTCATGAAAAATAATTTAATCAAAACTTTCTTAGCACTGTTCCTTGTCATCATGATGTTCTCATGTAAAAAGGAAGCGCCTTTAAATGCTGAAAACAGTACAATAAACCTGGATAATCCAGTTGCGAATACCGAGTTAGACCAATGGTTGAAGACCACCTTTTTAGATGAGTACAACATTGATGTGGTTTACCGTTACAACAGGTTTTTGCATGGTAACGATAAAGATATTGCTGCGGTAAACGTAGATAAGGTAAGGCCGCAAATGGAAAACATTTTACAGGGTTTTATTTTACCATATCGTAAAATTGCAGGAGCAACTTTTATTAAAAGGCTGGTGCCCAAACAATTTGTGCTTTACGGATCACCTTCGTATAATACAGACGGATCAGCAATTGCAGCTACTGCATCTGCAGGCCGGAACATTACCATGTATAATGTGAACAATTTTGATGTAAACAGTGCAGCTGTCAATTTTGATAAACTAAGGACTATCCACCACGAATTTACACATACTTTAAACCAGATTGTGCCGATGCCCGCAGATTTTCAGACCATTACAAAATCTACTTACCTGGCCACCTGGACAACCACACCCGATGCAACCGCAAGGGCAAACGGTTATGTAACCAGTTATGCATCATCATCGCCGTTCGAAGATTTTGCAGAAACAACAGCGTATTTACTGGTAAATGGTCAGGCCTGGTTCGATTTAAGGGCCGCAGGTGCAGGCGCAGTTGGTAAAGCTGCCTTAAAAGCAAAAGAAGCCAGTGTGGTGCAATACTTTACAGTTAATTTAGGTATTGATTTTCGTGCCCTACAGCGCGAAATTCAGGGAATTGTGAGAGATGGATACAAATATGTTCCCACCAGTTTTGGTTATTTTGTTGGGCAGGATTTAGGCGCTACCGCAGATAAAACGGTATTACGGACCCTCACCATCAATTTAGAAGATGCATTATATACTAAGTATGGTATTTCTACAGAGTTTGCAACTGCCTACAACAATTTTAAAGCACAGGTGGCTGCCAGCCCGGCATTTTATGCTTATCACGTAGATAACATCCAGCTGAGGTTCGAAAGTGCAACCTCTATGGTGGTGAGATTAGCCTTTACCGGAACCCAAAATATTGGTCCTACACAATATATGGCTGATTTTTCTTTCTCATTTACTTCCAACTCTAATACCGGAGAACTGGTGTTTACTAAAATTGCACAGGGTACAGGTACAACCTTTGGTAACGCAACCCAGTTCCTTACTGCATTCACCAACACCTTACAACCTTACCTCACGGGCAAAACTTTTGTTGCAGACTGGATCCCTAAAAATGTATCACTTACCGATTTCAATACTTTCGGCGGTTTTTATGTAAAGGGAAACCCCGCAAATTATTTTTACGGCCAGTTTGCTTATTAACATAAAGGCAGTCATTCAGCATTTTATCAACAACGATAAAAATTAAATAAATGAAAAAACTATTATTTCTATATATATGCCTGTTGAGTTTAGCAGGCTGTAAAAAATCAGATTTTGAATCTAATTTCGAGCAATCGCCCGAAACAAGGTATCAGGAAGAACTCGTTAAAGTAAATACCGCTTTAACCGGGGCGGGCAACGGCTGGGTGGTTAATTTAGCTACCCAGGCTGGAGGTGGTTATGCGTTTTATATGACTTTTGACGGCACCAAGCAGGAAGTTAAAATGTACGGAGATTTGAATGATAACACTGCTACCAGGATCGGTACCTCAACCTACAGGGTGAAGGCCGATGTGGGCGCTACATTAATTTTTGATACCTACAATTATATTAACTGGCTTCAGGATCCTAATCCGGCTGCATTTGGCGGCGATAGGGCTACCGGCTTTAAAAGTGATGTAGAGTTTACTTTTGATCATAGCACTGCTGATAGTTTGATCATGATCGGAAAAAAATATAAGCAAAAACTATCAATGGTGAAGGCAACAGCGGCACAAAAAGCAATTTATGAAGCTGGTGGTTATAAGGCAGCTATAGATAACTTTAAGAGCTTTTTTGTAGCTAAAAATCCATACATAGAAATTGCCGTAGGAGGTAAAAATATTAAGGTGGCAATATCTTTAAATACTTCAAATACTGTATTGTCGGGTAAAAGAGTTACCTTTTTAAATGTGAGCGACGATGGTGTTTCCACATCTGTTATCGGAAAATATTCCACAACCCTTGATGGAATTAATATTTTAAATGATGGTTTGGTTTATCAGGGGATAAGGTTTGTTAAGTTTGCTTTAAAAGATGCCACAACCATTGTCCTTTATGATAATACAGGAAAGGAGTATGCCATTAAATATAGTACAATACCCATTTTCCCCTTGTCTCAGCTATTCGGAAAAGTTTATACCGGTCTCTCATTGGTAAATGCTACAACTTATCCGGGTTGGGGTGCCGATTATGTAACCAGAAGAGCAACCGCGGCTAATGAAATGCTGGTGGTAAATAAATTTAAGTTAATCTTATCTGAAATAAAGTATATTTTCAATTTCACTACAAAAACTGTGGTAGTAAGCGTTAGTCAGCCCCAGCAAAGTAATCCAACACGCGAACTCATTGCCAACATGACTTACAGCTTTACAAAAAGCGATGCCGGGGTATTTAAATTTACATATCAAACAGCTGATGGTAACGGGGCAGATATTTATCCAAATCTGGCTGCATTACTGGCACAGCGCTTAAATGTTGACGATTTTACAATCGATTACTTTGTACATCCAACTACAGGCGAAGTTTTGGGACAGTTTAAAAGTGTTCAGAACCCTACTTTTACTTTCTCAGGATCACTTCAGTAGAATTTGCTGAAACCACTTTGTACAATTTCTGTAAATGGATCTTCTTTTTAAGAAGATCCATTTTTTATACCTGGTTTTTAAGTAAACTTACATTTTTTGAAAAGTTATTTTTTATAAACTTTGTACAGATATACTAAACTTAACTTTATCTTCGTTTCAAGTATTTCTATATATAAGAATGACCGCTAACCAAATCCCAAATCAAAATTTAACATACCATTTAGCGCAAATACATCCCCAATATGGTTTAAAAGCGGTTAACATTCAACCTATTCAAAGATCTATATTCTATTATTTACCTGTAAAAACCCCTATGAAAACAAAAACTACCCTATCAAACGGCCTTATCGTTCTTGGTTTATTATTATTAGCCATCGGATGTAAAAAGGATCCTAAGCCGGTTGAAACCGGACCAACCACACCAACTTATTCTTTTACGGGTACCACTGCCGACGAACTCATGTTTGAAGATGGTGAGGCAATGGCAACTATGATTAGCGAAAACAGGCGGTTTAATGTAAGCAATGTATTGCGGATAACAGCCGTAAACAATACCACCATCGAGGTGGCTAATTTCGCTCCCGTAGATATTACCGATGCCACCATCCTGGCCACCATTGCCGGTCAGCCCCAAAAAATTCAGCTGTTTCATATTGGAACCATTAAAGGGCATCGGGTTAAGCAGATACCTTATCCGTTTATTACCGGACAGACCGAATACCTGGATGTTAATCAGAAAACTGTAGACCTATCGGCTTATAAAACCAAAGGGATTGCTCCCGCTGATATCAGTTTCGAATTTACAGGCACCACGCCGCTTATAGAGAAGCTTAAAAAGCTGAGCATTATAAAGTGGCAGCCCAAAATGGAGGATTTTGATCCTCAGAATTTAGACAATAACTGGCTGGATGAACCACCAGCAAAACAATTCAGGATGTTTACCGGCTTTATGATCAACTTTGCCTACATGTACACCGATGCCACCATGAAAAGCCGTATTGTTAACGAATATGTGATCGGTAACGATGGCACAACCCCACTAACCACTGCCGAAAAGGAAGCTGACTGGATTAAGGCGCAAACACGCACCAAAATCAATTGCGGTTTAACCGATACCCGTAAAGTTAACGGCCTTGGTGGCGGAAGCACTTTTGGTATGCCAGACTGGGTTACTTTAAATTTTATGACCAATAGTTATACCACGCCTTTTCACGAAATGGGGCACGTGCTGGGCTACAATCATAGTTCATCAATGACTTACCCTCAAAACAACAGGGGCAATGTACCCGTATTTATGGCCAGACAGAATGAAATGAATGCGGCCGGTGATTTCCCGGTGAGGTTAAATAATTACTATAAACCTGATGACATTCCTACCCCTAAAGCAAGTGCTGCGGCATCATTAAAAGCAAATAAATTAACTGAAGAGGGGATTCAGTAACCGGATAAACAGGCTGTAAACTTTTTGGAGATGAATTTCTCCAAAAAGACAGCATTTAAAGGTGTTGTTTAATGCTTCATAGCGTTCTGATGGCTGGTTGTCGCAATTACCCCCTTAAGATGTCTGGAACATGCCTGACTTTATACCGTATTTAGGTGTTATTTTTGATTAAAATATTTACCTTAAATCATTTAGCTATGTTTCCTATTAAACCACACCTCTGGTTCGCTGAGGATAAAGCCAGAGAAGCCGCCGAATTTTATGCATCACTACTACCCGGTTCGAGCCTCAATTATGTGAGCCATTTCGACATGCCGGGTGGCGGCCAGTGCGAAACTGTCGAGTTTACTGTTGCAGGACAGCCTTTTCTGGGCATTAGCGCAGGGCCGGGTTTAACTGTTAGTCCTGCCATATCTTTCATGATCAATTTTGATCCTTCCCGCGATCCAGATGCTGCCAGACATATCGATGAAGTTTGGAACAAGTTACTCTCTGGCGGAAAGGTGATGATGCCGTTAGACCGCTATCCTTTTAGCGAACGCTATGGCTGGCTAAGTGATAAATATGGCATTTCATGGCAGTTAATCCTCACCAATCCTGCCGGAGAAGAAAGGCCGGTAATTGTTCCCTCCTTGTTATATACGGGCGATGTTGCCGGTAAAGCCAGTGAAGCAATAGATTTTTACTGTTCGGTTTTTAAAGATGGCAAACGTGGCACCACCGCACCCCGTACCGAAGATATGGGCCCCGATAAGGCCGGAACATTAATGTATGCTGATTTTTACATCAACGGTAGCTGGCTGGCCGCAATGGATAGTGCACATCCGCATGGCTTCGGTTTTAACGATGCCGTGTCGCTGCTGATTGTTTGCGATACACAGGAAGAGGTTGATTATTATTGGTCGGCATTAACAGCCGGAGGCGAATCCGGACAATGCGGCTGGCTGAAGGATAAATACGGTGTATCCTGGCAGGTAGCTTCAACCTTAATGTTTGAAGCGCTTAAAAATGGAAGCCCTGAGCAGGTTGCAAGGGTTACGCAAATATTTATGAGCATGAAAAAAGTTGATGTTGCCGCTTTGCAACAGGCCTATAATGGTTAGGTGAACGCTAATATTAAAAAAAATGATCATGCGGATGCTTAAACCTACATGATCATTTCTTCATTTCTCAAAATAACAGGCTTTCTACGGCCGGTTATTTAAATCCTTTTGTTATTCAGCTGCTGCTTCGGCATTTATTGCGCTTACGGCGATTTCAGTAAGTGCTACATCTGTTGCTTTTTCGTTCTCCAGTGTTTGCCCTAAAAGCTCAGCCACATCACTGCGGTCTAAGTTTTCGGCAAAAACTTTTAGTGTACCATAAGTAGCAATTTCATAATGTTCTACTTTCTGTGCTGCAAGGATAAGTCCTGCATCGCGGATCATTGTACCTGCATCCGTGTCTTCAATAATACTTGTTGCCTCTTCAAGTAGTCCGGCCATAGCATCACATTTTTTTGCTGCAGGTTTTTCGCCAAGTAAACCAAATACCTGTTCTAAAGTATCAATGTGGGTTTGGGTTTCCTGTGTGTGTTTCTCAAAAGCTGCAGCAAGTTCAGTACTGGTTGCAGCTTTTTTCATTTTCGGAAGTGCTTTTACCAGATGCTTTTCTGCCCAATAAATATCTTTTAACTCATCCACAAAAAACTCGTGGAATTCAGAAGGTTCTATTTTACCAGCGGTATTGCCACTAGCTTTTTTAGTTGTTGTTTTGCTGGCAGCCTTGGCTGTAGCTGTTTTTGTTGTAGTTGCCATATCCTTAATTATTAATTTTCGTTTGACTTAAGAACTGCGCTCAGCACAAATGGTTTAGGGAAATAAACAAACAGGTAATTTTACGGTGATTTATACGTATTTATCCCATCACGAGTTTGTTACCTGTTTTTGATTTATCTGGTAAAACGCAAAACAATTTTTCAGGTACAGTTATTTTTAATGAAACACCGTTATGGAAAGAACAGGATTTAAGTCGTTCGTGAACAGGTATTTAATTTGCGGAATGTTGGATTAGAGAAACGTTGAAAACAAGAAGTTTAATCCCGGTGAAGGCCGATAAAACCGGACGCATCAAGGCGTTCGGTTTTTTTTGTTGAGTTAAAGATTCACTCCTTTGCTAAAATGAACAGCATTATTTAAAACTTTATGGAATGAGGAGTGTTATTTCAGAGCCTGACAATTTCGACAATCCAAGAAAGCCTTGTCCTGATCAAGGTTTAACCATAATGAAAAATATCATTTTAGCAGAAGATCATAAGGTCATCAGGAACGGACTTAAAATGCTCCTCGAATCTACAAACGAATATAAAATCGTTTTTGATGCCAATAATGGTCAGGAAGTGATCGATGCAATCGGTAGGGGCATACAGGCAGACCTGATCGTTTCAGACATTGGTATGCCTGTGATGGATGGAATTACGATGGTTAGCGCATTAAAAGAACAAGGCATTCAGATTCCGGTACTGATTATTTCCATGCTGGAAGATGACTCCCATCTTTATCAGGCCATAAGGGCAGGCGCTAAAGGGTTTCTTACCAAATCTGTAGATTCAGACGAATTGTTTTTTGCTATTTCAAGAATTGTTAACGGAGAGCGCTATATCTGCTCAGGACTTTCTGTAAAGATAGTTGACCGGGTTATTAATTCAACCATTTTACCTGGCGGCGTTATGCAGGGAGCCGAACTTTCTTCCAGAGAGATCGAAATTCTTCAGCTCATTGGCCAGGGACTTACCAATATAGAAATGGCCGATAAGTTATTTATTTCACGCCGGACTGTTGAGGGCCACCGTCAAAACCTGATCGATAAAACCGGAGCCAAAAACACAGCTGCATTAATGCGTTTCGCCTATACCAAAGGAATTCTAAACTGATAAAACGCCTGTCCCACGGTAAAAATAAATGGTATTTATCTTTTAAAGCGAGACTCAAAAAATAGTATTTCAGGTATTTTGCGCAGATAAAAACGTATTTTCCACAGGTAAAGCTTTTGAGGCACCCTAAGTTGTTTTTATCATAATGTATAAAAAAGAGGAAAGTAATTTAATCATTGCTTTCCTCTTTTAATTTCTTAGCGGTATTGTTTAAGGTATTTTTTCAACAGGATCCTGGCCTCATGGATGTATGTTTTAACCGTTCCCAGCGGCAGTTGCAGTTCATCAGCAATTTCATGGTATTTGTATCCTTCAAAGTAGCGGACAAAAGGAACAGAATATTTTTCGGGCAACATGGCCAGCGCCAGATTAATATCCTGCATAGCAAAACTGCCTACTGAGCCATTGGTGGTTGCACTATGATAAAGATTGGCAGAAGTAATATCGTCTTCCTGTACAGTACGATCGCGGGTTTTAAGGTTTTTTTTGTAATTGTTGATAAAGGTATTCTTCATGATCACAAAGAGCCATCCTTTAATGTTCGTACCATCTTCAAATTTAGATACAAAGCGGGTAGCCTTAAGCAAGGTTTCCTGCAGCAGGTCGTTCGCATCTTCGGGATCTCTTGTAAAATTAAGCGCGTGCGATCTAAGTGACGACGCGTGAAAACTGATGGTCTCACTGAATTCTTTCTGTGTCATAACTTTTTGTTTTAGCGTATAACCATCCGAAACAAATCCTATACCATTTGCATGTACCATTATGGGCCTAATGGTACCATACAGGTATTTTTCGCACACCCCGTATTTATACCTGCCTAAGAAAAATTCGGGAGTCATCATAATGGGATATCACCTTATGGTTACGTTTAGTATCTGGTTAATATATGGTGCCAATCCGTTAATTGCCGACCACTATTATGCCTGGCATTTGTTAAATTTGTTTGCCTGTTTTCAAGATCAATAATTGCCTGCATGCCCGTGTAGCATTTATCCCGTTAGTTGCTGTTTATGAGCCATTTCTTTAAACCCTTTTTAATATTTATACTGGCATTTACGCTATACTTTAATGCGCATGCTCAAAAGCAAAACCTTGCTGTTAAACCGAATATCCTGCTGATTTTTGCTGATGATCTTGGCTATATGGATTGTGGTTTTACCGGAAGCAGGATGATGGAAACTCCTAACATTGATGCACTTTCGAAAAAAGGTATGGTATTTACCAATGCTTATGCAGGGGCAGGCAACTGTGCACCCAGCCGGGCAGCGTTAATTAGCGGGCAGTATTCGCCACGTACCGGTGTGTACGCAGTAGGGAGTACAACGCGTGGCCCTGTTGATCTGATGCGGCTCGTTCCCGTGCGCAACAATGTTTCGCTCAGTCCATCTTTTAAAACCATTGCCGAAGGATTGAAAGGCGAGGGATACGCTACTGCTATTTTTGGTAAGTGGCATTTGGCAGCTTCGAAAGATACTCAGCCCCAGGCGCAGGGATTTGATTTATATACAGAAGGGCCAAAAGAACAATCGGTTAAAGGGAGTAATGAAACTGCTGATCCAAAAGGCGTGTCTTATTTAACCGATGCGGCCATTAAATTTATGCAAAACACAAAAGATAAGCCGTTTTTCGCTTATCTGGCGCACAATGCAATCCATTCGAAACTCGAAGCAAAAACAGAAACAATAGCAAACTTTAAGAAAAGGGGATTAAGTGATAAAATGGCCGTTTATGCAGCCTGCACCTACGATTTTGATGCCAGTGTTGGCGTGGTAATGGAGTTTTTGAAAAAATCCGGACTCGAAAAAAATACCCTCGTAATTTTTACCAGTGATAATGGTGCCACACAACAATCATCGCAGGAACCGCTCAGGGGAAACAAGGGATCGTATTATGAGGGAGGCATCAGGGAGCCGTTTATTGCTTATTGGCCGGGTCATATTAAAGCAGGCTCAGTAAATGCTGCGCCGATTATTAACCTCGATTTATACCCAACTTTTATGTCGTTAGCTGGCAATAAGAAATTCAGGGGCGACGGTGAAGACCTGATGCCGCTTTTATCAGGACAAAAAACCGAAACCATCAGAAAATCGATATATTGGTATTTTCCGGGTTACCTCGATAATCCTGTAATCAGGGGAAGGGATAGGGTATTCCGCACCAGGCCGGTTGCCGTAATCAGAAAAGGAGATTTTAAACTTCTGCTTTACCTCGAAGAATGGATGTTAGATGGCGGTAAAACCAGAATTAACGAAAACAACGCTGTAGAACTATACAACATTAAAACCGACGAAGGGGAACATCTTAACCTGGCCAATACCAGCGAAGCAAAAAGAGATGAACTTCTGGCTGATCTTTTAAGCTGGATGGAAAAGACCAAAGCCCCGCTGCCCACTAAAATTACAGCGACCAATAAACCTGTTCAAGGTACGGTAAGCGGCGAAAATTAAGTATAAAATATAGCGAAAGATTTACCACATTTACCAGATGAAACCTATTTTTTACCTTCTGATTTTAACCAATATATTCCTTGCCGGCAGTAGCCTTGCGCAGGAAAAAAATAAAAAGAAACCTAATATCATTTTTATACTCACCGATGATTTGGGTTATGGCGATGTTGGTGTATTCTTCCAAAATAAAAGAGCCGCAGATCAGGATAGGAGCAAGCCATTTACCCTAACACCACACCTCGATGAAATGGCCGCATCAGGGGCTACACTTCAACAGCATTATTGCGCTGCTCCGGTTTGTGCGCCATCAAGGGCATCGCTTCTGTTAGGGCAGAGCCAGGGACATGCCAATGTGAGGGATAACCAGTTTGATAAGGCGCTGGCCGATAATTATACCTTAGGTAATGTAATGCAAAAAGCAGGTTATGCTACGGTAGCCATTGGCAAATGGGGCTTGCAGGGCACCAAAGAATGGTCTGCCCATCCCTTAAACAGGGGTTTTGATTATTATTATGGGTATATGCGACACTCCGATGGGCACGAGCACTACCCTAAAGAGGGTTTATACAGGGGAAAGAAAGAGGTTTGGGAAAATAAAACCGAAGTGAGTGAAGGTTTGGATAAATGTTATACAGGCGATTTATGGACGGCGAGAGCCAAAAAATGGATCATAGACCATAGCAAAAGCCAACATCCCGGTCAGCCGTTTTTTATGTTTTTAGCCTACGATACCCCGCATGCTGTTTTAGAGCTTCCTGCTTCCGCCTATCCTGCGGGTGGCGGGCTTAACGGTGGTTTACAATGGCTCGGAACTGCCGGGAAAATGATTAATACGGCCACAGGCACACCCGATAGCTATACACATCCCGATTATATTAATGCCACCTACGATGATGACCATAACCCGGCCACTCCTGAAAAACCATGGCCCGATACTTATAAAAGGTTTGCTACTTCAACAAGAAGGATTGATGATGAGGTTGGAGACATTTTACAGCTGCTTAAAGACCTCAAAATTGATTCAAATACGCTGGTGGTTTTCAGCTCCGATAACGGGCCATCGATAGAATCGTACCTTCCGAAACCTCAAGTGCCATACAGTGCTAACTTTTTTGATAGTTTTGGTCCGTTTGACGGAATAAAAAGAGACGTGCTGGAAGGTGGCATGCGGATGCCGGTTATTGCCAGGTGGACAGGGCACATCCCAGCCCACGCTATAGTAAATTCACCCAATATCTCTTACGACTGGATGCCAACTTTTTTAGATGCGGCCAGCTTACCTGCCCCGGCGGTATCAGATGGGGTTTCTTTGTTACCATCCCTAACTGGAAAAGGCAGCCAAAAGGAAAGTATGATTTATTCTGAATATTTTGAAGGCGGTAAAACACCATCTTATCCGGAGTATGCCAGCGTAAACCGTGGGAGGGTAAGGAACCAGATGCAGATGATCAGAATGGGTAATTTGGTGGGCTTAAGGTATGATATAAAATCGCATGCTGATCAATTTCAGATTTTTGATGTACTTAAAGATCCGCATCAGCAGCATAATCTGGCCGGAAGTGAAAATATGACTGCCCTTCAGGATAAAATGAAAAATAAAGTGCTTCAGGTGCGCCGTGTTGATGAAGAAGCTAAAAGACCTTACGATACTGAAGCAGTGCCCGCCATTGCAAATAATGCTGTAGTAAGTAATGGATTGTTATGGAAAACTTACCGTACTGCGGTAGAATGGGTGCCCAATACACAGGGACTAACGGCAATTGCCGGTGGAAAAAGTGCAGGCCTAAGCCCTAAAACCAGCGATGCAGGCAACCTGGTTGCTATGGATGGATTTATCAAAATCCCTGCTGACGGAGATTATACCTTTTACCTGAGTGCAGAAGTTAAGGCATTGCTGAGGATCCATGATGCAGTGCTGATTGATGCTGATTTTGGTTATGCTCCAAAAAGTGTAAAACAAAGTACAATCAGGTTAAAAGCAGGTTTACATCCCATTAAACTTTATTATCGAAAACCTGCAAAAGGGGAAGCAGCTGTTAATCTGGAATGGTCTGCCGCTTCATTTAACCGGCAATCTGTTCCGCAGAGCGCATTTTTTAAATAGTGCAAACGAAAAAAGCCTGAAATCAAAAGATTTCAGGCTTTAATTTTTTCGGGCGGAGAGCGAGGGATTCGAACCCCCGGACCTGTTACAGTCAACAGTTTTCAAGACTGCCGCATTCGACCACTCTGCCAGCTCTCCGCTGCAAAAGTAGGAATTTGGAGCAAATCTGCAAACCTTTTCCAGTCAAATATTTTAATTAATGTTTTAAGCCTTGCTAATCATTTAGTTAGAGGGCATAAAAAAATCAAAAACCATCGATATACAGCTCGTTTAAGCCGTTTATATTATAGTTTGGCATTTGTATTTTACACTAAACGGCCTGTTTCGGATAAATTTTCTGATATTCTACCGATAAAATTCCATTTCCTTCGATGGCAAAACAGATTAAACCAACTAATACCGATACCGAAAACCAAAATTCTGAATAAGGCTTAAAAATGCCACCTGAGCTATTGATAAAAAATACGGCACCAATAAGTATGGGTAAATTAATAAGGCAGAATGTACGCGTGTAGGTGCCCAGGGTAATGGCTATGCCCCCTACAATGTGTAATACGATAATAAAATGTGCCAGTAAACTAATGCTTATTGCCGTACCTAAGAAAGCGCCCCTCATTAAATTGCTAAAGGCTTGCATATTGATGTAAAAATCAATGCCCTTCCAGATTAAAACAAGGCCTAATATGATTCTAAAATAGTCTAACCATTTTGGGTGGTGATGATCGCCCCAGTTTTCGATTTTCTTAAGCATGTTCATAACTTCTATATTTTGGTTAATACAATTTACGCATAATAAAGGAGAATAACAATGGCTGCTTAATGGTTTGATTTTGAGGATGTAGATGGAAGCAACTGGTAGATGAGAAGAAATTTCGTTATTGCGGGGAGGAACGACATTAAGTGCCTGCCCATACATTCGGGGATCGATCTCTTACCAGATTATTTAATCAGATTTAAAAGATTTCTCCATTACGCTACCGATGAAAATCGGTTGAGCTTCAGTCAAAATGACGGTACTGTTTTAAGTAAATTCTCCTGTTGTTCATATTAATTTTATAACCATAAATTATCCTTTTTTCTTCTCCGCAAGCCTGCTGTTTAAATAATCAGTGGGCGACATACCAAATTGTTTGGCAAAGTTTCTGCCAAAGTGCGATTGTGAGCTGTAGCCTACCATTTCTGATATTTCATATATTTTCAGCATACCTTCATTCAAAAATTCAGCAGCTTTTTTCAATCTTGCTAAATTGATCAGCTCATTAGGACTCAGGTTAGAAATAGATTTGATTTTGCGGTACAAGGTAGGGCGGCTCATATTCATCTTCTCGGCCAGGTGTTCTACATCAAGGTCGGGGTTGCTGATGTTTTTATTAATGGTATCCTGCAGTTTCTCCAGAAAAATCTCATCTGCTTTAGAATAGGCAATACTTTTAATATGCAACAGGGGAGAACTGGAGAAATATTCTTTTATTTTGTTCCTGTTTTTAATCAGGCTGGAAATCTGTACCTGGAGAAATTCTGGCGAAAAGGGTTTTTCTACATAGGCATCAGCACCCAGTTCCAGACCTTCTATTTTCGATTGCAAAGAATTTTTTGCTGTCAGCAGGATCACGGGGATATGGCTAAACTCCAGGGTTGATTTTACTTTCGCGCAAAATTCAAAGCCATCCATTTCGGGCATCATCACATCGCTGATAATGAGCTGAACAATTTCATGCTTTAAAATTTCCAAAGCTTCCACACCGTTTCGGGCCTGCAATACCTGGTATTTTTCTTCCAGGTCATCAGATATAAAATCGAGGATGTCTTCATTATCATCGACCAATAACACTACGTTTTTCTCTACTTCCTGGTGATCTTTCATGGTGAGCGTACCTACAATTTCTTCCATTTTCCGTTCAGGTTAAATTCTATAAGTTGATGGATGGGCAGTTCTAATACAAATATATTAAAATCGTGGTCATTAATATCCAGGTACAATTCGCCGCTATGTAGCTGTGCGAGCGATTTGGAAATGGAAAGGCCAATGCCGGTTCCGGTGGCAATCTGAGTTTCTTTCGCCCTGAAAAAGGGTTCAAAAATCTTCTCCTTAATTTCGAAAGGTATTTTATGACCGTCGCTTTTTACGCATACCTTAAATTTATCCTGTTCAGCTGATCTCGATAAACTGATTTCGGCTGTCGTTTTTCCGTATTTAATGGCATTATCGGCCAGGTTACTGATGATTTTATAAAAAGCTTCAACATCGATATAAGCCTGAAATGCTTTTTCGGGCAGGTTGATGGTATAATTAATATTGCGCTGTTCGGCTGCGGGCTGAAACTGGAGAAAAACATCCTTTAATATCTCCTTAATATCGGCCTTTACAAAATTGAGAGAGAAATCGCTGGTTTCGGTTTTCCTGAAATCGAGTAACTGATTGGTAAGTTTGAGCAGGCGGTCGGTATTGCGCCCCATAATCCTCAAATTCTTTTCAATCGCGGGCACGGCATCAGCCTGTTTAATCAGTTTTTCCATCGGGCCGATAATCAGGGTTAATGGTGTTCTGATTTCGTGGGCAACATTGGTGAAGAATTCGATCTTTGCCTGATACACTTCCTTTTGCTTTTCATGTTCGAAAACTTCCATGCGCCTGCTGTTTTTCAGTGCAATTTTTTGATGGTACCGCCGCACTAAAAAGAAAATAAGGGCTCCGGCAGCCACTACATAAATAAAATAAGCCAACGGACTAAGGTAAAAAGGAGGAAGGATTTTGATGAGCAATTTTACATTTTTGCTACTCCAGGTATTGCTGCCCTCTACCATGGCCTTCACTTCGAACACGTAAGTGCCAGGTGCCAGTTTGGTAAAATACACCTTCCGGTTGGTTTTTAAATATTCCCAGTCTTTATAAAGCCCGGTCATTTTGTAGGCGTATTCCGTCATTTCGGGCGAGCGGTAACTTAAAGCGGCAAAATCAATGCTGAATGAAGATTGGTTGTGGTTCAGCTCGATGGTATCGGTATATACGATCGATTTATTGGATATCGAATCGGCACCATTTAAACCTGTTCCGGTGCTGTTGATCTGAAATCCGGTCAAAAACACTGGTGTTTGGTAAACCGTTGGTTTGAGGTCGGCAGGATCAAAGCTGATTAATCCCTTTACGCTCCCAAAGTAAATCCTCCCGTCCTTGTCCTGATAAGCCGAATTGTAGTTAAACTGATCGGTAAGCAAACCGTTCGATTTTGTATAGGTTTTGCTCAGGCCCGTAGCCGGGTCAAAATGAATAAGTCCCCTGGTGCTGCTGATCCAGAACTTATGCAAACTATCTTCTTCAATGCGAAACAGATAATTACTGGGGAAGCCGTTCTTTACACCATAACGTTTAAACCGGCGTGTTTTTTTATCAAATCTGGAAAGTCCGCCGCCATCTGTTGTGATCCAGATGTTGTGTTTGCTGTCTTCAAAAACACTGTTAATGGTGTTGTGGCTCAGGCTTTTTAAGTCATTCGCTTTATTACGGTAGTTTACGGCCCCGGGTTTGGATAAATTAAACTGAAAAACGCCATCATTAAAGGTGCCTGCCCAGATATTGCCATCATGATCTTCAATTACCGAATCGTAAAAAAGAAATGGAAGGCGCGCAATGGGTTCAAAATCGTCGCGTTTGCGGTTATAGCGGTAAATGCCATTAATGGTGCCTACTAATATTTCGCCAGCACGTGTTTTACAAAAGGTAACAATAAAATTGGTGCGTAAAGCATTACCAATGCCGGCCTGATAATGTTTAATTACCTTTTCGGTTTTCAGGCTGATCACATCCAGCCCGTGCTCAAAAGTACCTACCCAGAGTTTATCGCCATCTACCAGCAAGCCATGAATATTGGAATAAGCAATGCTCCCCGGTTTTCCATCCGGAAGAAAATGTTTAAATGTTCCGGTTTTAAGGTCGAGCTTGTTCAGTCCGGCATCTTCCGTCCCGATCCAGAAATTTCCGGCCTGGTCTTTCGTAATTTCCCTTACATCGCTTCCACTGATGGAGTTGCTGCCTTTTTGCGGAAAATATTTGGTGAACAGCGAGGTATGGCTCGAATAATAATTTAGCCCGCCAAAATAAGTGCCCGTCCAAACGCCTCCTTCACGGTCCTGACAAATGGTATAAACCGCATTATCACTTAACGAATAATCGTTATTGTACTGTTTTTGGATGTGTGTAATCTTTTCCGTCTCGTCGTTATAGATGTAAATGCCCGATTCGGTGGCAATCCAGAATTCATGAAGCCCGGTTTTTTTAATGTCCCTTACAAAAATCGGGGTTTGATCATCATTTAGCCTGATGATATTCTTCGACTGTAAGGTAGTCGGGTTAAATAATTTTACTCCCTGGTTGGTGGTACCAATCAGCAGCTGACCACTTTCGGTTTCTGCAATGCGCGATACCCAGCCATATTCAGGCTTTTGGTTTTTGCCGTTTACATTAAAGCTTTCAAAATTATTTTGTTTCGCGTTGTATTTTTCAAGCGTTCCCCTGCCGGTACTGATCCAGACACTGCCGTTTTTTAACACGGTAACCAGAGAGGCATCGAAAGGGGCATTGGTTGTAAAAAGCGTTATTTTTTTGCTCTGTTTATGATAGAGGTATATTTTAAAGGAAGATAAGATCCACAGGTTTCCGTTTTGGTCGCTACCCAGGTCGATAATGCGCATGCCTTTGGTTTCTTTAATGAGGGAAAAACGCTCTTTTGAGGGGCTATAAGCATAAACACCTTCGTTGGTACCTACCCATAGGGTTTGCTCCTGGTCGTAATGCAGCGCATAAATGAGGTCGTTGCCTAAACTCCCTGCCTTATCAGGGTCGTGGCGATAGGTTTTAAAAGAATAACCATCAAACCGGTTCAAGCCGTCTTTTGTGCCAAACCACATAAAACCATTCCTATCCTGTACACTGCAAAAAGCCGTGTTGTTCGAAAGTCCGTTTTCTACCTGGTAATGCCTGAAATAGTAAGGCTGTGCCGAAAGCAGTTTGGCAGAGAACAACAGACAGAAAAGGATGATAATTTTTTTCAAGATGTTTTGGTCAGCAGCTTCAAATATATTAAAGAAATGTCTGGCTTTTGGCCTAAATAAAATTTGAGAGGATAAGTAGAAAGATTGAGACGGAGAGGTTTTGTGCTACGGGGCAAATGCTGTTATTTGTTCTCTGCTAACCAAATCTTCCCACAAGTGAAAATTTTTAAAGCCTCTTTTTTATTGATATTGCTGTTTTTGTTGCTGGCTGTAACCGCACAACAAATGCGCATTGCGCCCTCCCCTTTGTATCGCGATCCGGTTTATGATGGCGCTGCCGATCCGGTACTGGTATATAACCATGCCGAAAAAAGCTGGTGGATGCTTTATACCCAGCGGAGGGCGAATGCACAAACCAACGATGTGGCTTATTGTTATGGAACTAATATCGGTGTAGCCACTTCAACCGATCACGGACAGACTTTTGTGTACAAAGGAGCACTTGACCTTAATTTTGAACCGGGTGTAAATACCTTTTGGGCGCCTGATGTAATTTACGAAAACGGCACTTACCACATGTACCTTGCCTACATTCAGGGCGTGCGCAACCATTGGGGCGGCATCGCTAAAATTGCACATTATACCAGCAAAAACCTCTGGAAATGGAAATACAAAGGCTTTATCTCTTTAAACTCAGAACATGTAATTGATCCTACCTTGCTGAAAATGCCTGATGGGAAATGGCACATGTGGTATAAAGACAGCTCGAAAGGCAGCATTACAATGACAGCGGAGAGTAAGGATCTGCAACATTTTACGGCACAGCCTGAGCCTGCCATTGGTGGTGCGCCGCACGAAGGCGCCAAGGCATTTTTCTTTAATAACTGGTACTGGATGATTACCGACGAATGGCACGGGCAAAGGGTGTACCGATCTAAAGATGGCAAAAGCTGGGAGAAACAAGGGATGGTACTGGATGTGCCCGGCCACAGGCCAGAAGATACGCCAACAGGCGCCCATGCCGATGTTCAGGTAATTGGTGGCAGGGCTTACATTTTTTATTTTACCCATCCCGGTCGTAAAACGCATTTTGAAGGAACGCTGGATCAGGATTTTACTTTTTCTTATGCCAATAAACGTACCTCAATCCATGTTGCGGAGCTCGAATTTAAAAACGGTACGCTGGTTTGCGACCGCGATAAACCTTTCGATTTTTACCTGGGGCCTTAATTTCCAATGATTTGTTGCCGCGCATGGCGGGAAGGTTTTATTGCCACAATGATTTGGCGCTGCGCACGGCGGGAGGCTTCATTGCCACAATGATTTGGTGCTGCGCATGGCAGGAAGGTTTCATTGCCACAATGATTTGGTACTGCGCACGGCGGGAAGGTTTTATTGAAACTTTTGAATGTATCCGTTAAATGGAGCGATTTGCGCATTTTAAAGATCCTTCGCTGCGCTCAGGATGACAAGCAAAATCTCTGTGTTTCCGAGGCAAAAAATAACGAACGCCCTGTAAACTCCGCTCAGGGTGGGAAGTCTCGTTTTAAAGATCCTTCGCTGCGCTCAGGATGACAAAAAAATCCCTGATGTAAATTTTATGTTCAATGAATCCCTTACAAAACCCATCTATACAAATCGAGACAAAATGAAGAAATATTGATACAAATGTGTATCCCGCTCTAATGCTAAAAAGCGAATCTTTGGAAAGAAATAAATCGAACTAAAACCATTTACTTCTAGTAACTAACCAAATCCCTAACCTAATATGAAAAGAAGTTTATTCTCCTATGGCGGCTTTGTACGCATGGATTGGTACCTGCTTCAAAAAGTGTTTTTGAAACGCAAAATCCTTTCCGTTATTCTTACTTCAATTACCTTACTCTTACTTTCATTTCAACTCAGCGCGCAGGAACAAAATACCGTTACCGGAACCGTTACCGACGAAAAGGGCGAAACTGTTGTGGGTGCGAGCATTAAAGTAAAAGGTACCAGCACCGGAGCTACCACTGATGCCGATGGAAAATTTAAAATTCAGGTGGCCGATAAAAATGCAACGCTGATTTTTATTTACGTAGGCTATGCCAATCAGGAAGTGGCACTTGCCGGTCGTACACAGGTTAACGTTAAACTTAAACCTTCCGATAACGACCTGAGCGAAGTTGTAGTGGTGGGTTATAACACCCAGAAAAAGGAAGCCATTACCGGAGCCATCTCTTCCATCAGCAGTAAAGACCTCGAAAAAGTACATGGCGGTTCTACCGTTAGTACCGGCCTTGCAGGGAAACTGCCGGGTGTTTCGTTCAGGATGCCTGATGGCAGGCCGGGTTCGAGCGCCAACATCCAGATCCGTAATATGGGTAATCCTTTATATGTTATCGACGGGATCCAGCAGGATGCAGGGCAGTTTAATAACATTTCACCCAACGATATCGAAACCATTACCGTACTTAAAGATGCTTCGGCTGCAATTTATGGCAGCAGGGCCGCTAACGGCGTAATTTTGGTCACCACCAAAAGGGGTAAAAACAGTACGCGCAATACGTTTAGTGTTGATGCCTACACCGGCTGGCAAAACTGGGTACGTTTCCCCGAAACTACAGATGCTTACCAGTGGAAACTTGGACAAGCTACTGCCGAAATGAATCAGAACGGGGCTACCAATGTTACACAGGCAGAACTCGATAAATGGAAGGCCGGAACAGAATATGGCTATCAAAGCCAGAACTGGAAGGATATCATCATCGCGCCAAATGCACCACAGAGCTCGGTAAATTTAAGTGCCTCTGGTGGTACCGATAAAGTGAACTACTATTTTTCAGCTACCCGCTTAGATCAGAAAGGTGTTTACGGAACAGCACGTGAGTTCGATTTTAACCGGACCAATATCCAGAGTAATATCGAAGCCAAAATAACCGACCGTTTTAAAGTTGGTATGTTGATTAACGGCCGTATCGAAAGCCGCGATCAGCCGGGAGTACCGGGCGGCGACGATTATTTTGCAGCCCGTTTTGCCCTGTTGCGTAACAGGCCCACTGAACAGGCTTATGCCAATGGAAATCCAAATTATCCGAATGATATCGGCCACAATACCGAACAGTTTGCCGTACAGAGCAAAGCCTTAACCGGTTACTGGAAATCAGACTGGAGGGTTTTGCAAACCAATTTATCTGCAAGTTACGATACGCCTATAAAAGGTTTGGAGATAAAAGGTTTATACTCTTATTACATTGCCGATAATGTAATTAATGGTCATGAGTACACTTACAATGTATATACCTACCACCCTGAAACTGGTATTTATGAAGAAAAAATAGGAAGCTCTAATCCCTACAGGGAGCGTAGAAACGAACAAATTTATACCAATACCTATCAGTTACAGGCCAACTACAACCGTACTTTTGGTAAACATACCGTTGGTGGCGTTTTGGTAGCGGAGCGTTTAGACCGTTTTAGAACTTACACTTTCCAGCATGCGGTACCACAAACCAATATTCTGCCTGTATTGCAGTTCGCTGATATGGACGGGCAGGATTTTGCCGATATTCAGGAAGAGGAGGCCCGCGTTGGTTATGTAGCCAGGTTAAACTATAACTACGATAACAAATATTACCTGGAACTTTCCGGTCGTAGAGATGCCTCATGGAAATTTGCACCCGACAGACGCGTAGGTTACTTCCCTTCAGCTTCAATAGGATGGAGAATTACCCAGGAAAAATTTATGAAGTCTCTTCTTGGAGAAAGCACCATCTTAAACGATTTGAAATTGCGTGCTTCTTATGGGGTATTGGGTGATGATGATCTTCGCATATTAGGCGGTAGCGTTCCCCTCGATCCGTTTGCTTATATTCCCGGGTACCGTTACAATCAGGGTACAGTAATTCTGGATGGGAAAACCATTACCACCTCAAGAGATAAAGGGCCGATTATTAACAATTTAACCTGGTTAAAAAGTAAGATTACAGATATCGGCTTGGATTTTACCATGTTCAACAATAAACTTAGCGGAACAGCAGATTATTTCTATAGAAAACGTAGCGGTTTACCTGCAGTTAAAAAAGATGTGGTGGTTCCGATAGAACTGGGTTACTCTTTAACAGAAGAGAACCTGGAAAGTGATGCCCAGTATGGTGGAGAGTTTGCCCTGAACTACCGCGATAAAATAGGTGAGTTTAATTATAACGTTGGCGGAAACATTTCCATTAGCAGGAAAAAACTTCTGGATGAGTATAAACCACGTTACGGCAACTCGTGGGACAATTACAGAAACAGCAGAAACCAGCGTTATACTGATATTTTCTGGGGGTATGAAGTAACCGGACAATTTCAGAGCATTGATGAAATCAACAATTACAAGGTGAACATTGATGGTCAGGGAAACCGTTCTCTCTTGCCAGGTGATTTAATTTATAAAGATCAGAATGGTGACGGCATCATTGATGGATTGGATCAAAGACCCATCGGATACACCACAACCGGGCAGCCAAATGTTGGTTTCGGGTTCACCATTGGTGGTTCTTACAAGAACTTCGATTTTACTGCCGATTTTTCAGGCGGTGCGTTGTACTCCTGGAACCAGAACTGGGAGCAGCGCTGGGCATTCCAGAACGGGGGCGCCCTGCTTCAGAATTTTGCTGATGATAGCTGGCACCGTACCGATCCTTACGACTTAAATAGTACCTGGATACCCGGTAAATACCCTGCACTCCGCTTTAATGATAGCGGCCACAGCAACTATAACAAAAATTCTACTTTCTGGCTGCACAATGTAAGGTACCTGCGTGCCCGTACGCTTGAAATTGGTTATACCATACCAAAAAGATGGGCCGAAAAAATCAAGATCCAGAATGCCAGGGTATATGTAAACGGTTATAACCTCTTCTCTATTGATAACCTGAGCGATTATGGCGTAGACCCTGAAATTGCAGACGATAACGGGTTGCAATATCCGCAGAACAAGTTTTTTAATATCGGTATTAAATTAACGCTGTAACATGAAAAAGACTAATCAGATGAAAAAAATTATATATGCATTTGCTGCCATCTCAGTGTTGAGTTTTGCGCAGTCGTGTAAAAAAGATTCAGAATTTTTAGATAAACAACCCACCAGCACCCTGCCAATTGAGGCGGTATGGAAAGATCCGAACCTGGTACTTACCGTTGTTGGCGATCTTTACGACCGTTTTCCCGATTACCAAACCATAGAGGCATGGTGGGCCTTTACCGATTTCGACGAAGGCTTTGCCTCTGCAGGCGGCGATTATTTCCGTCACCAGAATTTAGAATATGGTTATGATGCCTGGAGATACTGGGACATGGGTGTTTATGGTTACATCCGCGACCTGAATATGTTTATTAAACGCGGACAGGAATCTACCGCTTTAAAGGCAGAAGACCGCGACCGTTTCCTGGCCGAAGCGCGCTTTATCAGGGCAGGAGTTTATTTCGAAATGGTAAAAAGAATGGGCGGAGTGCCGTTGGTCACCACCGTTTTAGATTACGATTATAGTGGCGATCCAAGCTACCTTCAGTTTCCAAGGGCAAAAGAAACCGAAATTTATGATTTCGTGATTTCAGAACTTGAAGCGGTAAAAACCATATTACCCGATAATGCAGGCATTCAAAGCAGGGCTACAAAAGCTGCGGCACTTGCCATGGAAGCCAGGGCAGCACTATATGCCGGATCGATTGCCAAATACAGCAACTCGCAGTTAACCTTGCCGGGTGGCGAAGTAGGTATTCCATCAGCCCTGGCCAATGGCTATTTCACCAAAGCCTTAGCTGCAGCCAAAGAGATTATTGATGGTGGTAAATATTCATTGTATAAAAAGAACCCAAATTTATCAGAAAACTTTGCGGCACTATTTACCGATAAAGGCAATAATCCTGAGGTGATTTTTGCAAAGGATTTTAAATTAAAAACCAATAAAGTACATGGTTTTACCATCGATAACCAGCCACGTTCTTCTGCCGAAGAAGCACAGGGCGGGCGTTTAAACCCATCCCTTAACCTGGTTCAATCGTTCGAAAAGCTGGATAATACTTATGCTTCCCTTGCTTCAGTTGATGTAAATGGCAACCCGGTTTATTATGCTAACATTACCGATATTTTTGCAGATCGCGATGCACGTTTAGCCGGCACCGTCATCCTACCCGGAACACAGTTTAAAGGTAAAACCGTCGATATCTGGGCGGGCATTCAGCTGGCAAACGGTTCGATTATTACAGGCGATAATTTTGGTCAGATAAAGGACAAAGTTTTGCCGGATAACCAGGCTGCTGTACAGGTAGTGGGTAAAGATGGCCCTGTTGACGGACTCGAATTTAGTGCACAATCAGGTTTTTATGTCCGCAAGTATTTAGATCCTGCAACCGGCTCCGGTCAGATTGGTACCCGGAGCGATGTTTGGTGGATCCGCTACCGTTATGCCGAAGTATTGTTAAATGCGGCCGAAGCAGCTTTCGAACTGGGTGATCCGGCTACTGCCGCTAATTACATCAAACCGGTAAGAGACCGTGCAGGATTAACTACCGCATTAACTCCTGCGCAAATCACTTTCGATCGCATTGTACACGAACGTAAAGTAGAATTTGCTTTTGAAGGACATGAACTTTGGGATATGAAACGCTGGAGACTGGCCGATAAAGTGTGGAACGGCAATAACATGTCGGCTGCCGAATTTATCAATGCCACCAACATTGGCAGTGCAACACGTACCAGTACGCAGGTATTTGGTTTGTGGCCGTACAAATATTATAACCCCGGCAACGCCAACCATTTGAAATATATTTTTAAAGTGATTAAACCAAGCCGCGTAACCGCTGCGCACCGTTTCCGCATCGGTAATTACTACTCTTCAATCGGGCAGGATGTGCTTAACGGAAACCCTAAAATTGTAAGAAACCCTAACCAATAAGCAGATATAGATATGAAAATTAAATTTTATTTCATGATAGGGGCACTTATTGCCGTACTTTTTGCTTCATGTAAAAAAGATAACTACGATGCACCCGAAGCCGACTTTACCGGAAGGATCGTTTATAAAGGAGAACCCATCAATGTTCAATACGGACAAGTTAATTTCGAACTCTGGCAATCAGGTTTTGGCAATTACTCTGCGCTTAATGTCAATGTAAGCCAGGATGGAACCTATTCTGCTAAATTGTTTAACGGAGATTATAAACTGGTTTTTTCGCCAAACCAGGGACCGTTTTTATGGAAAAAGAATGCCGCCGGCAGGCAGGATACCATTGCTGTAAACATTAATGGCAATAAAACCCTGGATATAGAGGTAATGCCTTACTATATGATCCGCGGGGCAACACTTACCGCTGCAGCAGGTAAAGTAAATGCTTTTTGCAAACTCGAAAAAATCATTACCAATGCCGATGGCAAGGATATCGAAAATGTATCCCTGTACATCAACAAAACGCAGTTTGTAGATGGTGGCAATAACATTGCCACCCAGCAGATTAGTGGTGCAGCCATCGCCGATCTAAATAACCTGAATATGAGTGTAACGATCCCGGCCATAACGCCCACCCAAAATTATGTTTTCGCAAGGATTGGTGTTAAAATTGCGGGAGTAGACGACCTTATTTTTACGCCTGTTACTAAAATAAACTTTTAGTTAATGATAGTTATCCACGAAAAAAATCGTCATCTCGACTGTAGCGCAGCGAAATGCCCGCCTGCTTCGGGCAGGGAGAGATCTAATAGATTTCTCGGCTACGTTGCACTCCGCTCGAAATGACGATCTCTTAAGATGATATATTTATACTTTAAAGTTTCGTCATTCCCGTGCAGGTTGGGAATGACGATCAATCTAATATTATTGATTATCAGTATCTTACCTTTAATTAATCATCACTAAATGAAATCTGTTTTTGCCCTTTTTTTATGCTTTTCTTTATGTTTCATTAGCAAAAGAGTTCTTTCTAAACAGCTGAATGATACCCTTTACCTTGCTGATCCAACCATTTTTGTAGATAATGGCACTTATTATTTATATGGAACCAGTAGCGATGAGGGTTTTTTAGTATATATTTCTAAAGACCTTAAAAACTGGGGCAAAAAGCCTGAAAATAATGGTTTTGCCTTAAAAAAGGGCGATGCTTTTGTCACGAAAGGCTTTTGGGCACCTCAGGTATTTAAGAGAGGCCATACTTATTTTATGGCTTATACTGCCGATGAGCAAATTGCCATTGCCCGGAGCGAAAGTCCGCTGGGGCCATTTAAACAGGAAACACTGAAAGCAATATCCGGTACAGGAAAACAGATCGATCCGTTTGTATTTACCGATGCTGATGGAAAAAATTACCTCTACCATGTTAAACTTGACAGAGGCAACCGCATTTATGTATCCGAACTGAAGGCTGATTTTTCCGATGTAATCCCTAATACTGCAAAAGAATGTTTATCCGGAACCGAATTGTGGGAAAATACGGCTAAAACCGATTGGCCGGTAACTGAAGGTCCAACCGTTTTGAAAAAGGGGAATCTTTATTACCTTTTTTATTCTGCAAACGATTTTCGTAATCCTGATTACGCGGTGGGTTATGCCACTTCGGGCTCAGCAACGGGGCCGTGGACGAAATATGCGGGAAACCCGATCATTAGCAGAAAAATTTTAAAATTTAATGGTACCGGTCATGGAGACTTTTTTACCGATAAAGATGGCCACTTGCAGTATGTATTTCACACCCACCACAGTAACCAAAAAGTATCGCCAAGGGCAACTTCAATTATTAAAGCAACTTTTGTGAAAGATAAAAACGGCATAAATCAGATGCAGATTGATCCCGAAAGTTTCCGGTTTTTAAGGCAAGGTGTAAATTGATTGCTTTTGTAGAAATATTGAAACAAATAGAAGCAGATTTAAGAAAAGAAATTGCTTTTTTTAAAATTTTAAGAAACACATCAAACAGACCAATAGAAAGTAAGGCTTAGTAATGAATAACTGGAAAATAAAACTGCTTTTTGCTTTATGCCTGTTGATGACGGGAAGATTAAATGCACAAACATTTACCAACCCGCTATTGCCCTCTGGTGCCGATCCATACAGCTTTTATAAAGATGGTTATTATTACTATACAAATTCTTTAGGCAACAGGGTCGATTTATGGAAAACCAAAAGTTTGGCTGATCTTAAGAATGCAGAACGGAAAACCATCTGGAAAGCTCCTGCCGGAACAATGTACAGTAAAGAAATCTGGGCACCCGAAGTGATGTTTTTAAGGGGGAAATGGTACGCTTATTTTGCTGCCGATGATGGCAACAATGATCACCACCGGATGTATGTACTGGAAAACGCATCGGCCGATCCGATGAAAGGAGAGTGGATATTTAAAGGTAAAATTGCCGATCCGACGGATAAATGGGCCATTGATGGCGATGTAATTGATTTTAAAGGCCAGTTATACATGATCTGGTCCGGTTGGGAAGGAGACCGGAACGGTAAGCAGGAAATTTTTATCGCTAAACTTAAAAACCCATGGACGGTAGATGGAAACCGTGTTAAAATTTCTACCCCAAAATTCGATTGGGAAAAAATAGGTGATTTGGGCGGTGGTGCACATGTTGATGTAAATGAAGGGCCGCAATTTTTGGTGCATGACGATAAAATTTTCATCATTTACTCGGCTAGTGGCTGCTGGACAGATTTTTACGCACTGGGTACGCTTTCTGCCTCAGCAAAAAGTAATCTGCTCGATCCTAAATCATGGACAAAAGCCGGTCAGCCTGTTTTTCAGCAGTCGCCAAAAGATGGCGTTTATGCCCCTGGTCATAATTCGTTTTTCAAATCGCCCGATGGAAAAGAAGACTGGATTCTTTATCACGCCAACGATAAACCAGGGCAGGGCTGCGGTGGTTTCCGCTCGCCAAGGGCACAACGATTTGACTGGAATGCCGATGGTACGCCAAATTTCGGCACCCCCATAAAACCTGGCGAAAGTTTAGCCATCCCATCAAACCACAATAAAAAATAAATCAGATATAACCGATATGAACCTAAAAAACTATGTTTTCCTTGCTGCAATGAGCCTTAGCATCAGCACAGGGTTTGCACAAAAAACAAAGAAAAACCCCGAACCTGCAAAGGTTTGGTCGGTAGAGAAAGCCAATGCCTGGTATAGCGAGCATAAATGGCTAACAGGCGCAAATTATATTCCATCTAACGCCATTAACCAATTGGAAATGTGGCAGGCTGATACTTTTTCGCCCGATCTGATTGATAAAGAACTCGGCTGGGCCGAAGGCATCGGCTTTAATACCCTGCGTGTTTTCCTGTACAGCAAAGCCTGGAGTCAGGATCCTGCAGGTTTTAAAAAACGCATGGATCAGTTTTTAACCATTACGCAAAAACACGGTATAAAACCCATGTTTGTGTTCTTTGACGATTGCTGGAATAAAACTTCGGCAATTGGCAAACAGCCTGAACCCAAAACAGGTATCCATAATTCTGGCTGGTTGCAGGATCCCGGCGATCCGGCTTTTAAAGAAGAAACGAATTTCCCTGAACTGGAAAAATATGTAAAAGATGTGCTTACCCATTTTGCACACGATAAGAGAATTTTACTTTGGGATTTATACAACGAACCCGGAAACAGTGGCAAACTGGAAGCAACTATTCCTTTGTTAAACAAAACCATCAGTTGGGCGCGTGCCGTTAATCCCGATCAGCCGATTTCTATCGGTTTGTGGAGCTGGGGTTTCGAAAAACTGAATGCCATTCAGCTGGCCAATTCAGATATTGTAACTTATCATAACTATGAGGCACCAGATTGGCACCAGAGAACCATCGATTTGTTAAAAGCCAGCGGCAGGCCATTGATTTGTACCGAATACATGGCACGCTCTCGCAACAGCCGTTTCTCTAATATTCTGCCTATGCTTAAAAATGAAAATGTTGGTGCCATTAACTGGGGCTTTGCTGCGGGCAAAACCAATACAAAATATGCCTGGGATACCCCGTTAGCCGATGGATCGGAGCCGATTGAATGGTTCCACGAAATTTTTCAGCCCGACGGAACACCATACCGCCAGGATGAAGTTAACCTGATTAAAAAACTCAACAACAAATAAACATTATTGTCAGATTATAAAGATATCGTCATCTCGACCGGAGCATCGCGTAGTGGAGAGATCTGCCCAGATAGATCTCTCCCTGCCCCAAGCAGGCGGGCATTCCACTGCGTTTCAGTCGAGATGACGACAGTATGTCAATGGTAGCCTGTCGAATGAATGCTGATTTAATAATATTGCCAAACCCAACCTAAACACACAAATTTTAAACCAATGAATAAAAAAGTATCTGTTTTCTTATCGCTGCTGGGGCTCTCACTTTCCCTGTCCGCACAGCAGCCAGACAAATCGTGGAGCATGGTGAAAGGGAAAATTACCTCACCATGGGCGCTGGATGTAAATCCTAAAAATGTATTGCCGGAGTATCCCCGCCCACAGCTTGAACGGACAGGCAACTGGAAAAACCTGAACGGCCTTTGGGATTATGCCATTTCCGGTAAATCACAACGCCCGGCCATTAACCAGGGTAAAATTTTAGTGCCTTTTGCTGTAGAATCTGCACTTTCGGGTGTTGGTAAAACAGTTGGCAAAGATAGCCTGCTTTGGTACAAAACTGTATTTACGGTGCCATCGAATATGAAGGGTAAAGAAATTTTGCTTCATTTTGGTGCGGTAGACTGGAGGACAACAGTAAGCCTTAATGGTAAGGAAGTGGGTAAACACGAAGGCGGTTTCGATCCTTTTAGTTTTAATATCACTCCATTTTTAAATAAAAGCGGTAACCAGACGTTAACTGTAGAAGTTTGGGATCCAACAGATGAAGGTCCTCAGCCAAGAGGCAAACAGGTAAAAAAACCTGAGGGAATCTGGTACACCCCGGTAACCGGAATCTGGCAAACGGTGTGGATTGAAGCCGTAAATAAAACACACATCGATCATATTAAGGTAACGCCTGATATCGATCAGCAATCGTTAGCGGTTACCCCATTTTTAACCGGCGCTGCTTCAGGCGATCAGGTAAAAGTTTCGGCCTGGGATGGTACAACAAAAGTAGCAGAACAAACTGGTGATGGCAGCAATGCGATTACCCTAAAAATTGCCAATCCAAAACTTTGGAGCCCAAAAAGCCCGTTTTTATATGATTTAAAAGTAGAATTGCTTGCCAAAAACAAAAAAGTAGACGAGGTGAAAAGTTATTTCGCCATGCGCAAAAGTTCGGTCGGAAAAGATCAGAATGGCATTCAGCGCATGTTGTTGAACAACGAATTTGTTTTTCAGTATGGTCCGCTTGATCAGGGATGGTGGCCGGATGGTTTATACACCGCGCCAACCGATGCTGCTTTGAAATTTGATGTAGATAAAACCAAAGAAATGGGTTTCAATATGATCAGGAAACACATTAAAGTAGAACCTGCACGTTGGTATTACTATTGCGATAAAGCCGGAATGCTGGTTTGGCAGGATATGCCAAGCGGCGATTTGGGTAACGGCTGGGAAAACCGTCCGGGTATTTTAGACCATGGCTCAGATCAAAACAGAACTGCAGAATCAGAAGGTTATTACAAAAAAGAGTGGAATGCCATTATCGATGCACTTTACAATGTACCATCTATCGTAGTTTGGACACCTTTTAACGAAGCCTGGGGACAGTTTAAAACGGTAGAAATTGCTAAATGGACCAAAGAGAAAGATCCTTCGAGGTTAGTGAATACGGCCAGTGGAGGTAACTTTCATCCGGTGGGCGATATTATCGATCTGCACAACTATCCACATCCGGCAATGCCAAGCCCTGATTATTTTGGCAAAGATTATGCCCTGGTATTGGGTGAGTTTGGTGGTCTTGGCCTCCCGATTGATGGCCATGTATGGCAACAGAAAAATAACTGGGGCTATCAGAGCTTTAAAAACAAAACTGATTTATTTAACAAATATGCCGAGTTTACTAAACGCCTGGAACAATTGATTCCGCTGGGGCTTTCGGCAGGTGTGTACACCCAAACCACTGATGTAGAAGTAGAAACGAACGGTTTGATGACCTACGACAGAAAAGACATCAAATTTTCTGAAATACAAATGAAAGGACTGCACGATAAATTATACCAGATAAACGTACCGGTGCAGAAGTAAAACGAGTTTTATTACTGCAAAATTTTAATAAAGCTGGATCATTTTAATAATGATCCGGCCTTATTTTTTGTTCAGGTTTAATTAAATAACTTTAAGAAAGATTTATCAGATAAACCATGCAGCAACAAAATTTTTCAAAATTCCCGGTTTTAAATACAGAGCGGTTAGTACTTCGCAGGCTGGCTTTAACTGATGCCAACGAAATTTACCAATCGCGCTCAGATGTTACAGTTGCTAAACTAATAGGAAAAGCTCCTTTTACAACTATTGATCAGGCTGTTTCCTATATCAATATGATTGATGGCGTAATCAATAAAAATGAATCCATATTCTGGGCAATTTCTTATCAAAACGCTCCAGCAATGATTGGAACCATCTGCCTGTGGAATTTCGATATACCAAATGCAACTGTAGAACTCGGGTATGAATTGCTTGAGGCGTTTCGGGGCAAAGGGATTATGGCAGAGGCCATGGTTTCGGTTCTTGAATATGCATTTGACGAAATGGGAGTTGAAAAAATAATTGCATGCCCGTCCGGCGATAACCTGCCCTCAGTAAAACTGCTCGAAAAAATGGGATTTGAACTGTCTCAAGATCATTTTTCAACTACACATGAAGGCGTTCCCGGTATGCTTACCTATGTTATTACTGCAGGAAAATAAAGTTTGCATTTTCCTGTAATGGCATGCAGTCTGCAACGATTTAACCAAATTAAACACCAGCTTAAAGGCTATAGCATGATGATAAAAACAAATACCCGTATTCTTTTGCGCTACGTAATGGCAATAACTATTAATCTGCTCCTCATAGCGAATATTTTATATGCACAAACTGTTATAGAACCAGTAATTGCCGGCGATTTTGCCGATCCATCAGTTATTCGCGCTAATAATCAGTATTATGCAGTTGGTACTTCTTCCGAGTGGGCGCCACATTTCCCGGTTTATACTTCAAAGGATTTGTTAAACTGGAAACAATCAGGTTATATTTTTGAGCGTGCACCAGAGTGGACTTCGGGATCGTTTTGGGCACCAGAATATGATTATCACGATAATACCTATTTCATTTATTATACCGCAAGGCGAAAAAAAGATAATGTTTCGTGCATTGGCGTGGCTACCTCAAAATATCCCGACAGGGATTTTGTTGATCAGGGCGTTATTATTGACTATGGAAGGGAAGCAATCGATGCATTTGTTTACCTCGATGGTTCCACGCGTTACATTACCTTTAAAGCTTATGGTTTGGATAAGCGCCCCATTGAGATTTTAGCGTATAAACTTGCTAAAAACGGACTTAAAACAACGGGAGAGCCTTTTTCCTTACTTAAAGACGATCAGCGGATAGGTTTAGAAGGGCAGAGTATCATGAAGAAAGATGGATATTATTATCTTTTTTATTCGGCCGGAAACTGCTGTGGGGCACAATGCGATTATAACGTAAGGGTGGCGCGATCGAAATCATTTGCGGGGCCATACGAGCTTTATGCTGCCAATCCGTTATTAATGGAAAACGAATACTGGAAATGTTCAGGCCACGGCACTTTTGTAAAGGCAGCAAATGGAAAAGATTATTACCTCTACCACGCCTATAACAAAAAGACAAATGTTTTTTCGGGCAGGCAGGGGATGCTTGCGCAATTAAGCTGGCCTGAAAAAAATGGATGGCCCGTGCTTAAAGAACAATCAGGCCCAACGCTTAATCAGGATTTAAAAATAACATTTACCAGCCCTGAAATTGATAAAAGATGGCAATGGGATTTCAGAAACTCAATGCCGGCAATTAAACAGCAAAACGGGCAGCTTCATTTATCCGGAAGTATAAATAAAGATAACCTTAGCGGGATCGCATTAACCGTAAGGCCTGTATCAGCAGTTTTTGAAGCAGCTACAACGGTAACCAATACCAATAGTGCCTTAAAAGGTTTAGTGTATTATGGCGATGCCGGTGCCGCTTTAGGAATAGGGATAATTGGAAACGAAATAGAATTTTGGAAGGTAGAAAATAAGATCAGAACCGTGCTTTCTAAAATAAAAATACCCTTCAATAGTCCGGTAGAACTTAAAATGAAAATTGAGGATGATTTGAGTGTTATGGCTTTTTTTAAGCAGGAAAATCAGGGGTGGCAAAATGTTCCGGTTAATGAAAAAATTACCGTTAATTTCTTACCACAATGGGACAGGAGCCCTCGTATTGGTCTTCTCTTTAAAGGCAGTGTTAATCAGGGTGCTGATTTTTCTGCTTTTGAATTAAAGTATTGATTTGTTGGAGGTTGCATCATAAACAGGATTGCTATGCTGAGCTTGTTGAAGGATCTGCCTTAAAACCGTAAAAGGCGTTTCGACAACGCAACAAATTCCAGAATAATCGGGTATTTATGAAATCAATTAATTCTACCACTAAGCCCTCGCCAGTCTAAACTCATTGTAACACATAATTACATTAAACCCGAGGAAAATGATGGTCTCTGAACTTACTTTCAGTTTATTGATGTCAACCCCCAAAGTTGAGGAAATAAATAAAGTAGCGAAAACCAGAATCGCACTTAAAAAGATGCTGATAAAGGCCGAACGCAATAACATGGTAATCCTGAACAGGTTTGCCTTAAAGAAATATTCCGGACTCCGGATCATCTGCACCAGATTCACCATGATGAAAAATCCGATGAGCAGCACGTAAATGTTCATGTAAGGCGTTGCATTATCCCACGACAGCAGGTTAAAATATCCTTTAGAAACGAAATAAGCAACAATGCCGAGGCAAATGATGATTTTAACAATCATCCAGAATTTTTTACCTGAAAGCAGGAGGTACAATTTTGGGTATTTAAGCCTGTCAATTTGCTCAGCAATTCTCAGTAGCTTTAACGATGGGGGTAAGAAAGGGTTAAACATGCCCAATAGTATAAGCATAATGGTGCTGCTAAACTGAAAAACAGCATCACTCATCAGTCGGTCCATCTTTTCCTGATTCAGTATCGCATCATTTGAATAGGTAAATATCGATAACGAAATCAGCACAATAACCACAAAGTGAAAGATAACGCCGGTATAGCTGCTAAATCCTGGTTTACTTAATTGCTCACCTTCATCATTTTGTTGCTTGTTACCGGATGAAAATTTTGCGGAAAGCGCTTTAAGAGAATCTGCTGTGCCCCTTGCCATTAATGCGATGGCCAGCACAAAAATCCCGATGCCTAAAATTAAACTGGCTATACCTGCCGCTTCGAAACTAAACAGGCCCAGCAAAAATATGATGGCGCCAATAGTAGGAGCAACATGTTTATACTTTATTTTGGTTAAGCCATGCATATTAAGCAGCAGCGTGTAAAACAACCCGAATGCAGCACCTATTGCAATGGCCATGAATAATTTTTCGGTGATACTTCCGGGCATAATTTAGCTTAATAATTTTTTAGAGATCATCATCAAAAAAATCAGGATTTTAATTCCATCGATAATATCGGGAAGGGCTTGCCGGCAGCATCGTACTCACTCCGTTCGATGGTTACAAAACCTAGTTTTTCGTAAAAACCTACCGCCTGATGGTTCTGCTCATTTACATCAACCAAAGTTGCACCATGTTCTATTTTTGCAAAATCGATCAACTTTCTTCCCAATCCTTTTCCACGTGTTTCCGGATGAATAAAAAGCATCTGGATTGATTCACCATTAATGCCAATAAAGCCCATAATATTCCCTTCAACCCTGATGCTGTACAATTTTACCTGATCAAAATATTCAGTTAAAATTAACGAACGGTACGTAATAATATCACTTTCAGAAAGAAAATGGTGTGTTGCCCTAACCGAACTTTCCCACACGGTAATCAGTTTTTCGTACTCCTCTTTGCCCGCCGGTTCAATTATGGCTTCTTTCATTCAATGAATATTTAATTATTATAGTTGCCTGTTTCTACGAATTAAGGCAGTTTTTAGACATTTTGTGTTGATATTTTGATTTTGCATCGTGCCACAAACTTAGCTGATCTCAGTTGGCTAAGTTGCTTATAATAAATTGTTTATTGTTAATTTTTTCTCGCAAAATCAATTCTGTTACCCGTTTTCCATTTTCCAGTTGATTACTTTCAGTTCATCGCCTATACTAATGATTCCCGAGTGCTGGTGCAGTAAATTTTGCCCGAACAGGATTTTTTTGTTGATGGTGCGGTAGCTGGCCAATGTTCTGAGCGGTTCCTGTCCTTTTTCGCCTGTTTGCTGATCAATGGTAATCAGTACACATCTGGCGCAGGGTTTTACGGCAGAAAATAAAGTTCCGCCGATGGAAAAAGTATCAAATTGGTCTTCAATATGTGGTGTTCCGCCCGTAAACACAAAATTAGGCCTGAAACGGTCCATTCTGATTGGCTTTTGAAGTTTTTCATTCAGTCCGTTCAAAGAAGACTGGCCAATAAGCAAACAGGGATAACCATCGGCAAAACTTACCACTTCATCATTTAAAGCATACCTCGGATCAACCATCCGTTTCTCTGCCACAGGCATTTTTACGAGTTTTACCTTAAATTTCAGGAAATCGGAGAACCAGTTGCTTACCTCTGTATTTACTTCAACGCCGGCAGTGGTATCATTCCAGATTACAACGGGAATCTGCGTTCCATTATCTTCCTCCAGATCAAAAGAAATACTTTGGTTGGTTTGGATCTTATGCGAAATAATTAACCGGTTATCACTGATTGATACCGCAAGTAAAGCCAGTTCAAAATATTTTCTTTGGGTAATAAATGTTCCTTCTTCATCAACAAGCATCCATCTCCTGTCGTATTGAAGGCCTTTTTCTTCCAGCCTGGCCTTCTCCAAACTGATCCCTCCCAATGATTTGATGGGATAAATGTGGAGCTCAGAGAGGAAAAAACTGTCCATGTCATCCATCATTTAAAGTATTTCAATCCCTTTCTGTTCAAATGCTTCAAAAATCTGTGCATTAATCATGCTTTTAGTCAGATCGGCCTTCGAAATATCCTTACACCAGAAGTAAATATTGATCTTACTGTTCAGTTTACTCACCGGACTGATCATAATTACCGGTTCTTTGCTGATAAAAACATTGTTGTTTTCGGTGATAATTTCCCTGATCAGGTTTACCACGTCTGTCGTATTAAATGGTTTGGCAACGGATAAAGTAATATTTACCCGCATCTGGTTGTTGCTCAGCGTCCAGTTGATAATGTTGTTTGACAGAATAGCGCCATTTGGAATGATGATTTCGGCACCTTCATCGCTAAGCAGCGTACTCGCCCGGACGCCGATTTCTTTTACACGGCCTTTTTTATCGCTCAGTTCTACAATGTCGCCGATACGAATTGTTTTATCAAAAATAAGGATGATACCCGAAACAAAATTGCTTACAATATTCTGTAAACCAAGTCCGATACCCACACCTAAAGCACCCAATATCACCGTGATTTTATCAATAGGCAAACCTGAGGCCGCAACAGCAATTAAAAAGCCCCCGATTAGTAAAACCAAGCGGGTAACCAGTAATTTCGATCGTTCACCCTTATTATCATCAAAGCTGTCGTCGCCTGTATCGCCAAAGAAATAAGCAATGTATTTTTGTAAGAAATTGGCAATCCAGATAATGCCCAGAAAGAGCACCACCCCGCCAAAAGTAAAAGAGAAACTGCCGATAATTCTTTTTTCATTCAGGATTTCCATCACCGATTCGTACAGGCCGTTAAAAATATTCAGGTTGGTGGTAAAAATCACAAACCAGATAATGGTGGCACCTATACCTGTAAGCCTTTTCAGTCCTGCAATTACCGGTTGCCAGTCAAAATATTCAGGAAAACCCTTGCGGATCCTGCTGCTTTTCATTTGCAATAAAAACGCCTCCACCAGCACTTTTGCCAAAATGGTGAGCGATATCGCATTTAACAGCGAACTTACCCCTGTAGAATAAAAAATCTGTGTAAGGGTAAAACGGCCAAATAAATTGCAAAAAGCGGCTATAATGGCAAATCCCGTGTAAATAAATCCGGTAAAGAGGATCATCCGGTATCTTTTTGTTTTTTCATCCAGCATTTTCCAAACCATAATGCCGTAAGCTACCGAACTCACTGTTAAGAAAAGCAAGAGCCAGCGCTGGTACCTAGGTGGCATGCCTAAAAGACGAAGAAAAACCGGTGCAAGCAGCAGTACCACAAAAATGCACCAGTAGTAAAATAACTTTTTGCCCAGTTTTTTACGGAAAAATACCGTAAGCAGTATGGCGAGTATCACCTGTACAGCTTCTATGTAAAGTGCCGGTGCCCTAAGGTCGAAAATTGGGGCCAGGGTAAAAAGCGTGATAAAAGTAATCAGGTAAGGCTGAGGACTAATCAGCGAAAAACCATCAAGCGTTTCTAATCGGCCACGTTGTTTCACACTTCTGAAATTAAAAAATACCCAGAAGAAAAATACAGCGCAGGTAAATAGTAAAAGCAACCGGCTGCTCCGTGTATAAACAAAATAATAGCCCGATATTTCCTGTTCGCCCTGAATGAACCTGCGGAACCCTACACTTTTATTGGCTGGTTTATTTACCGATTCCCAAAGGTAACGGCGCTCCTTGCCAAAAGCTTTAATGCTTACCGCTTCAAGTTGATTATCAGTAAGGTACATCAATTCCTTAATGTTGATCAGATTGGCCGAAGTTCTAGCCTGAAAATTATTGATTGTTAAGGTCGTATTTTTAAGAAGGCTATCCATCACCACCCGTTTCTTGCCCAGTTCGGTAAACTGATCCTTAAACAAAATGCGCACGGTAGGCGAGGTAAATAATTTAATCAGCACTGTATCTTTCCGCAGGTTCAGGATTTCCGTTTTCAGTGCCCGCAATTCCTTTTCATATTCATCAAGATCAGCTAAACAATCTTTATTATTGCTCCGGAGTTCTTCCAGTAAAGTCTGGTCCATTTGCAGGTTCTGCAGGTTCAAGGTGCGATCGCTTTGCGTTAACCTGCTTTTTAAAAGGGCCAATGCAGCTTCATCTTGTGTTAAATGTGCCCCAATAGGCTTTAATTTCTTAAAAGAAGCTACCGTAACCGGCACTTTGTTCACCGTTTCAAATACTTTTTCCAGATGTGCAAGATAATCGCCTTTTGTTAAGGTAGCAGAGTCGGCAAGAATCGATACATCCTGACCTTTATCTCCCTGGTTCTTTTTCTGAGCAAATGTATTCGCTGAAAAAAAAAGGGTAAAGAAAATTAGAGAAGTATAAATGATGGTTATAGGAAATGGTTTTCTGATAATCATTGATTTGAAAAGTATGGATTAAGTACCTCAATAGAAACTTATTGTTCAAAAATAGGGATTAGAATTGGTTTTATGCATGGTTTACAAGTCGATTACGGCAATTGTAGACCATTAAGCTTAAATGAATCAAAATTAATGCCTTTCTTAACAGATATTAACCGATTTATACTAACATTTACCTGTATTTGCGGTTTAAATACGCTCGTTGCCCTTAAGGATGGTTTCGAATTTTGGAACGATTACGGCAGGTCGGGCTTTATAAGCACATTTGCCTATAATAAAAAAGAGAAAAAAATGCAGCTGGTGAAGATGAAGCAGACAGATTATGAAATAAGCGGCACCTATTCAGGAGAAAACGGCGGGACCTCAGTTGTAGATTTGCTGACCAATAAATATACCGCTCATTTTAGGGTAGTACGTAATAAAAAGATTGTCGAATTACCTGTAATCAATCGTATAATGATTTTCCCTAAAACCTACCTTGAAAATTTTAGTGATGATATTAACTTCGATTATGAAGAAAAATGTGTGGCCCTTTATAATCAGTACCAGGCAGAAAATAAATAGTATTCGAAATCTGAAAGAATAAAGAACCAGGGAATTTATTCCCCGGTTCTTTAATTTTAATCCGGTTAAGAAACCTGATCCGGATTGATCATGTTAACTAATTATTGCTTTCCTAAAAGGTAATAAATTGCTACTTTATCGTTAGCAGTAAAAGCGCCTGGCGCATTGCATGAACGCATCCATGAATTAGCATCAGTTTTTGGCGTTCCAGGGATTAAACTGGCAGTTAATGTTAAATCAGGAATTTTTTTGCCATTCGCATCAAGCAAATATTTGGTTCCTTCCGGATTGGTCAGATAAACAATCGTTGGTTCACCTGTTGATCCGATACCGCAAGATCTTCTGTCCACATAATCTGTATGTCTGAATCCAACGCAATGTCCGAGTTCATGGGCAACCACCGCTGCAAGCTCAGTAGCAGTAAAATCTGTTGCATTGTAATATTGATTATTTAGCGCAAATCCCGGACCAGGCTTACCATCTGCAGTTGGAAATCCGCCTGCCTGTCCTAAAATAATCTGGCCGTTAGCATTTCTGCCACCAAGATCTTTCATGGTAACTACTATATCTGATGTTCCGGTCGAACTTGTCTCCAAAACAAAAGTAGTTTTCAGTTTTAGGTCATTGTATCTCTTAATGGCTATCGTAGTGGCATCCGTTACAAGTTTTTGTAAATTACCACCATCAACCTTAATTTTTATTTGTCCGTTGTTAATATATTTAGCAGCTAAAGTATAACCCGATTTATACTGCTCAGTACTGGGTCCGGTTTTTGCCGTTAGTTGCTCTCTTAGCTCTTTTTGGTGCGTAAGATCTTTGGCAGACATTAAAATATCTCCCTCAACAAGATAAGAATCTCCTATTTTTTCTGCGTCAGTAGTAGAAAATCCAGCTTTCATGATAAGGATTTCTTCTGCCTCCGTTAACTTCGATTGGTTTGGCGCTTTTGTATCAGATAATTCATCACCTCCATTTTTTTTACAAGATGGCAGGGCCATAATCAGAAATACAGCAAATGAGCATATCATCAAACCCAACTGCTTTGTTTTTTTTAAGTTTTTCATTTTTAGTTAAAATAAGTGGTTAAAAAATAGTTAGTTCTCCGCTTGCAGATCGCGACTACAGGCAGATAGTTACCCAGGTGTTTTAACAAAAAAGGATGTGATGAAATTTATTTGAGGAATAATACTCAAAGCTAGGAACATATTAACTACCTCAAAATTCTTTATCAGAATTTTACACGAATCCTGAGTGAAAGGCCTTAATATTTTGCTGTGTAGGTATTTTAATACTTTTTTTTACACGAAACTACTATTCTGACTGTTGAGTTGTAATACATTATGAGGTGATAGTAATGTATAATAAGAAAAACCGCGTTCAGTTTAAGATTGAATGGCCTGATCGTATTTGAAGATATTATAACTTTTTTTCAAATTTTCTTGTCCTGATGAAATGAGAAATTTATCCTGTAAAGAAAATTGAATTAACTTTATACTAATACTGCAAAAGTTTTAGCACCTGAATTATTCCGGCAACTTTATGAAAAAACAAAGCAAAATTATTGCCCTTTTAGCATTTGTACTTTTGTTGGCCATTGTATTGGGTTATAAACTTCATTGGCTTAATGCTGATAAATCACCTCAGCAAATAACAGATAGCGTGGCCAATGCCCCTGTACACGTTGCTGCGAAAGAAACGTTGGTAACTATCTCAAAAAAAACAGAAGAACAAAAAGAAACAGGCGGTGCCGAATTTCCGGAAAGCGGTAATACCATTGATGACTTTGTAACCAGCCCCTATATTATTGCGATGGATGCTAAAGGTTTGTTAGATGACGACGATCTGGAAGATGTGGTTCTGGTACTTCAGAACAAAACAGACAGCACTGATCTCAGGCCGGTTTTGGTGTTGTTAAAACAGGCTACGGGTGGCTATCGTTTGTACGCAACCTCTTGGCAGGCTATTGGTGCAGCATATATTAATGGCGATTATCAACAGTATGATAGTGAGGATATTACAATAGATAAAAATAAAACCTTAATCATATCAACTTACGGTAGTGGTCCGGTTGGTAACCGCGAAACCAGATATAGTTTTAAAAACGGTGAACTTGTTCTTACTTACATGGAAACATATAATGCCGGGGCAGGCCAGCAAACCATTGCAAAATATGATGTACTGGCCCGAAAAATAACAGTTGAGGATATTAATACCATGAAAGAAGACATGCCCGCAAAGCTCAGTTACGGAAAACTGCCTCCGCATAAGCCATATCTCTTTAAAGAAGTGGATCCGGTAAGTGTTTTCTCAGAGTAAATATATTGAGAATCAATTTTTTTAATTGTAGCGGCAGGGGTTTATTATTCGTTTATAACTGTAAAATCAAACACCCAACCAAAATAATGAAAAGATTATTACCGATAATGTTATTGCTGATCGTGATTTCAGCATGTAAAAAAGAGAAACAGGGAGATTATTCTGAAACAATTACCAAAGGCGAAAAATGGGGCATTCAGATTGGCAGTACACCAGCTGAGGTATTTGCCCAGTTGCAGCAGGCCGGCAAAACACTTGATTTTCAGAATGTAGCAATTTACGGCCGTAAGCCCTATAGTTCTCCGGAAAAACTTGCCGGGATTCTTCCATTTTACTATGCACTAACGGTGTATAATAATACCGGAACTTTAGATCGCGCTGTATTTTTATTTAGCGGGGATAAAGTACAACAAATTGCAACAGGTGGCGGACTTACCTCTGATGTTACGAAATGGCCAGATGGAGCTGCTGATGATACGGCAATTAAAATAGATGATCCTGTTAATGAAATGGGGGCAAAACTGCTGAAAATTCATCAATTGCCGGCCTATGCTGCTTATGGATTTGTGCTTTCTGACAAACCTTTAAACAAAGCGTATGATCCTGATCTGAATAATTATACTGACTGGCAGTTTGTATTTTCTGATTTTATAAGTTCGAACGTAATCGGATCATCAACTGTAAAATTACATTTTAGCGCAGGCAGGTTAGAGCGAATGGACCACGATTACCGGGAAGGGCAAATTTTTAATTAAATGAATTAAATTAAAAAAAAGGCGGCAAAATTATATTTTGCCGCCCTTTTATATATATGCTGATGACTTATTTAGCCAGTGATGCAATTTGAAGTGTTTGCTGATTGTTCATTTCGGTTTTTAAAGCTGCAAAGCGATCTAAATTTAACTTTTGTGTTTTTCCCATTACCAGAATGTGGTTTTGAGTAGCGCCTTTCAGTTTTAAATCGGCTTTACCTTCAATCACAGTATATAAACTCTCTGTTTTCGAGTTGATTTCGGCAACAGCGTTTTCTTTTAAGAATAACTGAAGATATTTGGTGTCTAATTTACCTTCTGTTTTTACCACTGCATTTTCAGAAGCCTGTACCCTGTAAATGTTTTTTACATAAACAGTAATTTTCGCAACATCTGTACTTGCAGAAGTAATTTTTAGCGCATCCCCATCCTGAATCACTTTAACACTTCCGGCATTGTCGTCATTATAACTTACGCCTTCTTTTTGGCACTGCACCAGTGTAACTTCTACATTTCCGCTTACAACAACTTTACTGAAGTTGTGTGGAGCCGAAACTTTGACTGGTTGTTTTTCATCAGCCATTACGCTGGTGGTAAAAATAGATGATGTTAAAACGATTGCTGCTAAAAGCGATTTTGTCAGGGTTTTGATTGAGGTTTTCATAATGCTGTTTTTTATATTTTTAAATAATATTTTGTTTCTGTTTTTGTAGATAAGACGCCGTTAAGGGCAAAACGTTGCACCAGAAAACAGGGTATTATACCAACACAGCGTATTCGTCGACGAACGCCCTATATCAACAGGTGAAAAGATGAAATTATTTTTCCGGAGATTGTAATTATTGGCTGAATGCCTGAACTACAGTAAGCATTAGAATGATGCCCGGGGGGAAGATTTATTAACGGTTGATTTCCAGCACGTAAAAATTCATCGTCATTTTATTTTTTGGCCTGTAGGTAGAATCGTCCGATTTGACTTTCTTCAGGAACTCCTCTTTATCATATGCTGCTACCAATTTATTCAGCGAATCTTTAACCTGGATTTTAAAGTCATTTGGGAAATAGGTACTGTCGCCCACCTCTACAGGTAGCATGTGTTGCGAGGAATGGTATGGACCTGTAGTTAAATTTAAGGTATCACTTACTTTTTTAATTTTATTTTCCTTTTTATATGCATAAGAAATAATTATGCTGCGACTGGATTGGGAGCGGTTTTTCACATCTAACCATTTATACCGTGCCGCTTCCTCAGCATTTCTTTCCCGGGGATCGGTTGAAGTAAGAAAAAGGATGGTAGCAATGGCAACAAAGAGAACAATTATGCCTGCCAACAACCCGACGGTGCCAATAATTTTAACTTTTAAAGACTTTTTTCTAAAAAATAAAAGGTTTGCAAGCAGCAATATGGCGAAAATGCAAAAAAAGGAAAAAAATAGTCATAATGTTGCGTTTTTAACGGTCAAATGTTATTAGCTTGTCGTTTGGTAAGTCATATTCATACAGTTTATCTGCCTCATTGTCGAAATACAGCCATTGTATAGTATTTATGCGATGTTCTGCACTTGAAGCAATACCGATCAGCACATATTCCTTATTGTTACGGGTTTGTTTTTCAATGGAATAATTTATTTCTTCCTTATTTTTTACCAGTTGTTGTAAAAGTTCATTTTTCGAGTTGGCTACGTAATATTCAACCATTGTATAAAGTTGATCCAGGTATGGTTTTGAATAATTTTCTTCTTGTGGCCAATGGTATTTTAGTGGTTTGCGGTATGCTTTTCTGAATTTTGAAACGTTTCCATCTTTCAGCTTTGCTACAGAAACAAGCTTATCTGCCTTTTGTGACGTATCGCCATCGCCTGCAATATAAATGGTGTCGGTAGTCCATGTAACAGCTATAGTATCACCTTTTAACAAGCTTCTGTCGTCGCTACCATCATTAACAAATGAAAATTTTTTATCCTTTCTGCGGGCTGTAAGTAAAAAATAATCTCCGTCATCATTGTAGCCCACAAATTCCATGGTATCCGTTTTATGAGGATTATTTTCAACTGTCTTTTTTACTTCGATTGTTTTTTTGTTTGTGTCTGCAACCGTAAGCTTATTCTTTTTCTTTGAATCAGCATGACACGAAATTATGGTGCAGATCACTAAAATCTTCCATACGTTGCTCAGTTGAACCTTCATTTGTTGAGTAGCATTATTTTTTAGGATGAACCGTAAATATATGTTTTGTAGCTGAAAAATTTGAGCAAAAAAAAAGCGACAAATCAATTGTCGCTTTGTATGATTATTTGTGTTTAATTATTTGCTTAATGAAGCAGTTTGGATAGTGGCTGGCGAAGTCATTTCTGTTTTTGAAGCCGCAAATTTATCCAGGTTTAATTTTGGTGTGCTGCCCATTACTACGTTATGGTTTTGTGTAGCTCCGCTTAATTTTAGATCAGCATAACCTTCCATAACAGTATATAAACTTTCTGTTTTCGAGTTGATTTTGGCAACAGCATTTCCGGTTAAGAATACCTGAAGATATTTAACATCAAGTTTACCTTCTGTTTTTACGCTGGCATCATCAGAAGCCTGTACCCTGTAAATGTTTTTCATATATACCGTAATTTTTGCCGGACTGTTATCAGTCGAAGTAATTTTTAGTGCCGATCCATCCTGGATTACTTTTACATTTCCGGTATTTTCATCGGCATAGCTTACACCTTCGGTACCATTCTGGATCAGCGTAACTTCTACCTTTCCGCTTACTACTACTTTATCGAAGTTTTTTGGTGCCGACATTTTTACGGGTTGTTTTTCGCCAGCCATTACACTGGTACTGAAGATCGAAGCGCTTAATACTAAAGCTGCCATTAAAGATTTTGCTGAGGTTGAGAATAAAGTTTTCATAATGCTTTTATTTATATTTTTAATTAATAATTTGTGATTGTTTGATATTGAGACGCAAGGAATTGGGAAACGTTTCAGCCGGTTTAGCCGTATTATACCAACGCTGCTATATTCTCGACGAACGGGTGTTAAAATCGGGCGAAAAAGATTGCATCTGGCGTTATTTATCTTGTTACAGGTTTCCTGTTTGAATCGTTACCTTTAAAAACCAATATTAATGACATGCATGCTTTAGTTTCACATAAAAGAGCGGATTTGTTTCACTGGCACATAAATCTGGTGCAAATCCTGTTGATGTTTTTTCCTTTTTTTATTTTTCAAAAGGCTATTGCACAATCTTCCTTACAGAGCCGGATAATCCAGGTGGAGAATAGCCTTACTGAAAGAATCCGCTTCAGTGGTTCAAAGCCGATGAATATAAAGGACAGAATGAAATTCTATAAAGTGCCCGGATTGAGCATTGCAGTAATCAAAAATTATAAGATCGATTTCGTAAAAGCTTATGGAATGGCTGATGCTGAGTCAGGTATTCCGATTAACGATAAAACGCTCTTTCAGGCCGCATCCATCAGTAAATCGCTGAACGGGCTGGCGATCATAAAACTTTTCGAATCTAAAAAGCTCGATTTATATGCTGATATCAATCAATATCTTAAAAGCTGGAAGTTCCCTTATGATTCGCTTTCTAAGGGAAAGAAAATCAGTACCGCGAATCTGCTCAGTCACACCGCAGGCCTGAATGTGCATGGTTTTGCAGGATACGAAAAGGGTAAGCCTCTTCCTTCCCTTATCCAGATTTTAAACGGAACCCCACCTGCAAATTCAGCGCCAATACGCTCCATATTTGCACCGGGTCTGCGCGATCAGTACTCTGGCGGTGGGATAACCATCAGCCAATTACTGTTGACGGATATTTCTGGTCAGCCTTACGAAAAATATTTAGCTGAACAGGTACTCAGGCCCCTGGGGATGCTCTCGAGTACTTTCGCCCAGCCAGCGGTAAATGTAGCAAAAGGCTTGTTGGCAACCGGATATAATTCAGAAGGAAAACCGATTACTGGAAAATACCACATTTATCCAGAACAGGCCGCCGCCGGGTTATGGACAAATCCGACAGATCTCTCTAAATATATTATTGAAACGCAGCTCTCTCTGGCTGGAAGATCTTCAAAAGTGCTCGATCAGCAAAACACTAAACTACGTCTCAGTCCTTATATGAATGTTGACGGAGCTGCTTTAGGTGTTTTTATTGAAGATTATAACGGGATAAAATATTTTGGGCACGGGGGAGCCAATGAAGGATTCAGGTGCGGCTATTACGGAAGTATGGAAGGCGGCAACGGTCTGGTAATTATGGTCAATTCAGACAATGGAGAAATTATCCAGGAACTCATCAATAGCATTTCTACGGTATATAGTTTTAAAGGATTGAGCAAATCCAGGACCATTACTATAGCATCGGTTTCAGACCATGATCTAAACAGTTATCTGGGCAAATACCAGCTTACACCCGATCTGGTGTTAACTATCAGCAGGGAAGGGAAAAAACTATATGCCCAGGCCACCGGACAATCACGAATTGAAGCTTTCGCAGAAACCAGTTCGAAGTTTGTTTTTAAGGATATACAGGCAACAATGGAATTCGTAAAAGATCAGGCCGGTGTGGTTAAAGAACTTATTTTCATCCAGGGGGATATCATCCATGCAAAGAAACTTTAGGTTTGCCTTTAAATCCAGCCTTTCCTTTTATCCACGGGGCTAAAACGCAAAAAAAAGAGCGGTGGGTGTCCATCGCTCTTTTTAATTTTTTTGTATTGCTTATTTAGACAGCGCTGCAATTTGGATAGTGGCTGGCGAAGTCATTTCTGTATTTGAAGCCGCAAATTTATCCAGGTTTAATTTTGGTGTGCTGCCCATTACTACGTTATGGTTTGTGTAGCTCCGCTTAATTTTAGATCAGCATAACCTTCCATAACAGTATATAAACTTTCTGTTTTCGAGTTGATTTTGGCAACAGCATTTCCGGTTAAGAATACCTGAAGATATTTAACATCAAGTTTACCCTCTGTTTTTACGCTGGCATCATCAGAGGCCTGTACCCTGTAAATGTTTTTCACATATACCGTAATTTTTGCCGGACTGTTATCAGTCGAAGTAATTTTTAGTGCCGATCCATCCTGGATCACTTTTACATTTCCGGTATTTTCATCGGCATAGCTTACACCTTCGGTACCATTCTGGATCAGCGTAACTTCTACCTTTCCGCTTACCACTACTTTATCGAAGTTTTTTGGTGCCGACATTTTTACGGGTTGTTTTTCGCCAGCCATTACACTGGCACTGAAGATTGAAGCGCTTAATACTAAAGCTGCCATTAAAGATTTTGCTGAGGTTGAGAATAAAGTTTTCATAATGCTTTTATTTATATTTTTAATTAATAATTTGTGATTGTTTGATAATGAGACGCAAGGAATTGGGAAACGTTTCAGCCGGTTTAGCCGTATTATACCAACACAGCTATATTCTCGACGAACGGGTGTTAAAATCGGGCGAAAAACAGTTCATTTTTAATAGAAATTTTAGATCTGTTGCTTAAATGCGTTAGAATTAACATTCGCAAAACACCTGCTTAACGGCCTGTTAATATTTTTGCGCATCAATCACTTTTGTAGTATCGTATGAAAATCTCCTGTAGTATTCTTATTTTGTTATTATCCAGTATTGCAATTGCTTCGCAAGCGCAAAGTCCTGCTGAAAAATTAAAGACGGTTTTTAGGGCTAATAACAAGCAGATTTTAGTGGCAGCACATCGGGGCGACTGGAGAAATGCACCTGAAAACTCTTTAAATGCACTTTACAACAGTATCAAAAAAGGATTCGACATCATGGAGCTTGATGTGAAGATGAGCAAGGATAGCCAGATGGTGGTGATGCATGATAATACCATCGACCGCACCACCAATGCGAAAGGAAAAGTGGGTGATTTTACCCTTGAGGAACTTAAAAAGTTCAGGTTAAAAAATGGCCTGGGCCGTGTTACGGAAAACCAGATCCCAACCATGCGCGAAATGATGCTGGCTGCAAAAGGTAAAATCATCATTAATGTAGATAAAGGAAATGATCATCTTGATCTGGTATTTAAGGTGCTGCGCGAAACTTCCACCATTGATCAGGCCATTGTGAATGTGGGCGATGATGTACCTTATGGAGAACTGAAAACCAAAAACGTTATCCCGGAAGACGCTTATTTAATGGTGGTGGTTAATGCGAAAAAGAAGGAAATGCAGGATGTCATCAAGTCTTACCTGCCTAACCAAAAAACGATTATTCAGCCCATTTTCGATACCGATACTTTAAGCAATCTAAAAACGGTAAAGAAACTGAACGGTAAACCATTAATCTGGCTGAACAGTTTGTGGCCCTCATTGAACGGAGGCCATGATGATGACCGCGCCGTCGAAAGAGGAGAAAAAGAAGAAAGCTGGGGCTGGCTGGTTGCTTATCACCCTGCAATTCTGCAAACTGATCGTCCGGCTGACCTGTTGATTTACCTGAAGGATAAAGGATTGCATCAATAAAGATTATACCAATGATGCACCCGGTTGGAGTTCGTAAGGGGCTTTGCCGGGTTCGAAAATTCTGGTTTCTTCACTTCCTTCAGTGGTAATGTTATTACCCGATATTCTGATCCAGTTTCCTTCACGTAAGCCAACCACTTTGATGTTGTTCTGGGTTAAAAATTCATTGATTCTGGTTTCCCTTGTTTCCCCGTTATGTTTTAGATCAGGATTTGGGTCGAGATAATGTGGATTAAGGTTAAAGGGTACCAATCCCATACAATCGAAGGAAGAAGGATAAACAATCGGCATATCATTAGTGGTTTTCATGTTAATGCCGCCAATATTACTGCCTGCGCTACAGCCTAAATAAGCTTTTCCCTGTTTAATGTTATTACTCAGTACCTCCATCAGCCCAAGTTCGTGCAATGTTTTTACCAAAAGGAAAGTATTCCCTCCACCGGTAAAATAACCCTTAGCATGATTTATGGCCTCAACAGGATTTTGAAATTCATGCAAACCTTTTACCTTAATGTTTAATGTTTCGAAAAAATCGCTGGCTTTTTTGGTATATTCTTCATGCGAAATGCCACCTGGCCTGGCAAAGGGTATAAAAATGATTTCATCTGTTCCTTTAAAAAGGGTAACAAGTTCATTTGTTAAATATTCCAGGTAATTTCCACCGAAAAGGGTAGAAGTAGAGGCCAGTATAACATTCATTTTAGTAAAATTCTTTTGCTACAAAGTTAAAAAACGGATAGCATTTTGGATTGCCAAAGATGCGTTATAAATTTAATTTGACAGGAAATTATGCTAACATCTTTAAGTCAAGCTCAACAGTTCTGTACTATATTCTGCTCAAAATTTCTAAGCGCTTACCCAGATAACTGGCGAAATAACGTTGGGGTATTTTTAATACAAAAAAAAAGTAAGGTAAAATACCTGACAGGAAATTTCAAGAAATTAATGCTGTGGATTGGATATTCTAGGTGTAGTGATATATTTCCTTTTATCGCTGATCCATTCTTTTAGCTTTGGGAAAACGATCAAAATCACAAATGCCAATATGGATATAATCAGTTGTAGTGTGAGGTTTACCTTGGTTACAGGGTTCACATCCATATCGCCCATTACAATATATAAGCGGTACATACTTCTTATAATGATGAATATCAATAGATATTTGCTCCATTCGAACCTGCGTTTGATGAGGATAAATAACAGGTAGCGAAGGGTTAATATTGATATAAAAATGATAGTTTCTTGCGTACTCTCGTAATCGTATAAGAAAAGATTTACGATTCCGATTAAAAAAGTAATTAAAATAAGTTTTGAGGACAAGGAATACTTGTTCTGCACTAGTTTAAAATTCACCAACTTATACTTTTAGGACGATAGACAGTACAAAGGTCAAAATAATTTTTAATATCAGGTAACTTACATGGTAAAAGAACTGTAAAGCTTTGATAATTGTCATTGTGTTTTTTATCAAATAAGAAGTTAAAAACAAAAGCCGCTGTAAAGCGGCTTTAGGTATCTTATATTGAATTTGAATTTATTCCTTTATTGACCTTTCTTTGATTTTTACAGCCGGATTGCCCTGATAAATAGAATATGGCATCAAATTTTTTGTTGTAACGCTACCCAATGTAAGTACCGAGTGACTTTGAAGTATTACACCGGGGCCAACTTTGGCTGCGGCTCCGATCCACGCACCATCTTCCAGAATGATGGAGGAGGTTATCAGATCAAACCCTGTACTTTTATAGTTGTGGTTGCCCGTAATTAAAATGGCCTGTTGAGAGATACAACAGTTTTTGCCGATTTTAACATGATCAAGATTGTCTATATAACAATCGGCCAGCCAGCTGTAATCACCCACCTCCAGTTTCCAGGGATATTTAATATGGATGCCTGGTTTTATACGTACCTCTTTTCCTATCTTAGCTCCAAATAATCTTAGGAAAAAAACAAGTACAGCGCTAACAGGCATCATCCTGCTTTTAAAAAAGAATACATCTGTAAAATACCACAGAAACTGTTTAATTACAGAAGCACCTATCTTAAAATCCCCCGTGTCAAAATTTTTATGTAACTGTGTTTTTAACAAATTTATTATTCTGTAGGTGGTAATGGCTTAAACCTTCACTAATTTATTGCTTTTTTTGATCCAGAAGTATAACATCGTAAAAACGCATATATATACAATAATATTGAATACCTCGTGGTGATAAGTAAAATTATTGCGTTGCGATTTAAAGAATCCGAGTAAAACGCCCAGGCCCGCAATACGGAGCACATTTAACACATAAACGGTTATTAAACCGATTACCAGCATTTTAAGAGTTGATTTCCATGATGCGGGAAATGCTAATACAAAAGCAGCCAAAAAGCTCATCACGCCTAATCCCAGGCAAGAATAATTAACACGAAGGTATGGGCCTGATACAACCATCACATCCATTTCATTGTAAATGGCATAAAACCCAAATGCCTTTATAATCCATACTGCAGGTACAATCAAAGCGGACTTTAAGCCCTGAATATAGTTTAAATGCTCAGAAATAAACGGATTGTAGAATCTGGAGCCTGGTGTCATCACGCTGTTCATAAACAGGTTGCCCTGGCTAAACAGAATATAAAGTATAAAAAGGGCAACCACAAATTTGATTGCTTTTTTATTGGCCTGTTTTTTTGCTTCTTCTGGGGTCATATATTATCGGCACTTATAAATTTAACGGTATGTTTTCTGTAGGGCCTTAATTTTTCTATCCACCAGTCGCCTAAACCAAAAGCCCTGGAGATAATGAAATTTAATACCGGTGCGGCCTTCAAATATACCGAGTTTAAAAAACATCCGGTAACTAAAATAAAGATAGGGTCTTAAACCCAGTGGAAGCTTCCACCACAAGCGTTTTAGCCAAGCACGTTTTTCGTCAGGACTGCCCAGTAAATTAGGCTTTAAGCTCTGGTTTCTTAATTTTAGTATCCGTTCTATTTCTTCCTGTGCTACCAGATCACTATAACGTTCGTGTTTGGATTTCCAGAAGGCAATATCATTTTCTTTCAGGTTTTCTTCCAGTATCCAGCCTTTCTTCCAGATTTTAGCTTTACCTGGCGCAATAAACCTGTGGTCCATGTTTTCATTCAAATCAGAGAAGCCTAACCCTGTCCTAAACATTTTTAAAAGGTAAAAGGGGTAAAATGTACCAAACCTGATCCAACGGCCCTGAAAGAAATTTTTACGGTTAAAGTAAATGCCATTGATATCTTTATTATCATCCTCTTTAAAGTTGGCAAGCATTTCGAACAATTCAGGTGTAACGGTTTGATCGGCATCGAGTCCAATGGTCCATGGGGTTTCTACTTTGAAATTCTTTAAGGCGAAATCCCATTGTTTTGGGTGGTTTATAAAAGGATTTTGTTTTACCTCAGCGCCATATTGCTCAGCGATTTTCAAGGTTTCATCGGTACTTCCGCTATCCAGAATGAATGTTTTAGCATTCAGGTTTTTGATAGAATTTAATAACCTTGGCAAATGAATTTCTTCATTGAAAGTTAATATGATGAAACTAAAATTTTTATTCATATCAGCTTAAATCAGATTCTATTATAAAGTTCAATGTATTTGTTTGCTAAAGTAATATCGTTAAAATCGTCTTTAATTATTCGCGGAGCTACTATTCTTATCTTTTTTCTGTTAACAGTATCACGGTAAGAAGAAACCAATTCTGTTTTAATTTCATTAATATTAAGACTTGTAATCCAGCCCAATTCTTTATCTGCTACATAATCGGCCAAACCAACGTGCCCGCTTATCAGAACAGGTGTGCCTACACTTAAACTTTCTATCACCACGTTGGCAAAATTTTCATTGTATGAAGTGAGTACGGTTAAATCATGATCAGCCATTAAATTAAATTTATCTTCTTTATTCACCAGCCCAAGCCAGTTAATCCGGTCGCTAAGTTTCAGGTTTTCAGCTTTAAGTTTCAGACTTTCTATATATTTTGCATTTCCTGAGCCACCTATGGTTAAACGCCAGGGAATCTTTATACTTGCCAGGGCTTCAAAAAGTAATTCCAGGCCTTTTTTTTCTTCTATACGGGAGAGGAAAAGTAAACGAAAAGGATCATCAGTTGATGCCTGCAAACCAGAAGCCGTTAACGGAAAACTAACTAAATTGGGGATGACTGTAATGCTTTTTGGTTCAATAATTTTCAGAATATCTTGCTTCTCCTGTTCGCTGGTAGCATGGATATGACAATATTTTAATAGTTTTTTGCCCAGAAGTTTGTGGATTAAATTTTTTGAAATTGATTTTCGGTTGTTGAAAGAATAGGAGGTAAGCATGCCACGCGGCGATAACATTACAGGTATTTCGTACCATTTAGCAATTAAGCAGCTTAGTACCGAAACTAAATTCCACCAGGCATGGATGTGGATAATGAGTTTCGAGTCTGGAGTTTGGCGTATCGCTCTCCTCAACGCAATTAATAGTTTAGGAGAAAAATGACTGTGATCTTTTGTGAGACGTTTAAAATAGGTAACTGGAACACCATCAATTAAATTAACTTTACCCGGTTGTACCTCTAATTCTTCGGTGCCATTTGCAGTGGTTGTTAATACCTGTATTTCCTCACCATCACCAACCTTTAGTAATGCTTCACATAAACTTGCTACACTCTGTATTGGTCCACCGTAAATATATGCGGGTTTATAAGAAGCAGTGATGTGGATAATCTTCAATTTTTTACCGTATTAGTCAAATGTCGGTTTTAATACTTTTATGGTTCTAAGCAGGTAAAACAGAAACCACATAATTACATAACCCCAAAAAATATTATTGAACATAAATTCAAAGTTATTCCCTCTCCAGAGTCCCTGAAAAATACTATTGAACATAATTACACAGCCGAGTTCGTAGCCGCCGAATAAACTTTCTGCCAGATCAGAAAAATGTTGGACCAGCATGCCATATAAAAGCATAAAGAAAAATACACCAGCAACACCCCAGCTTAGATAGGCATCTACAACGGGGCGTGTTTTTGCAGATACTGTAGACATTTGATGTGCTACACCTGCATCATAAACCCGCTGCATGGATACGGTTTCCATGTTGGGTTTTCCTGACCAGAAAATTCTGGGAACGAGTCCTTCTAAAGAATTTTCTACAATTTCCCAATCATAATAAGGATGATGACTGGGTACATAGTCTACAAATTGGGTGAACATTTCTATTTCGCTTAGTCTTCTGGTAAGGAACCCCCAGTTGGTATCTTCAATTTGTTCTTCGTTTTTTGAACCCAAATTCTCAAACGCCTGGTTTTGTGCTTCTTCTGCACTTACTTCACCGCTCCAGCTTTGTCTTACAGTGTTATTATACGTTGGTAGGAAATAGAGTAATATGTAAGCGACAGGAATGCTCAAATAAAGTATGGCCTTTTTATAATAGGGAAAAAATACACAAGCTATAACGATCACATTGATAATGATCGGTTCTTTGTATCCAGATAGCGAGGCATGTATAAAATTAATGATGAAAATAGTAGCGCCTATACCTAGGTATTTGATATTTTTAGTGTTGAAACCTTTAACAAATAATACGGCTGCACAAGAGATTCCGACTAAGGTGAGTGGAAGGGCAATTTGGCTAAGCCCAGAAAAACGTTGTGCTAATGAACCAATCCCGAAAACAATAATGCCCAGCCAGATTAAAAAATCATCACCTTCAAAGGTTTTTACACTTTTAATGGTAATACGATTCTTTTGAACTATAAGCATACCTGTAACCAAGGCTGCATGAGCCAATAAACTCATTCGTTGGCAACTGGCAATCAGTGCAGTTTGTTCACTTTCTTTAAATTGTGCGCCATAATTAACTTCTGTTAAATACCGGTAGCCCAAATGATCCATAAAGTAAAAAATGGAAGTGGTACACATAAATCCTGCAAAAATGAGCTGTGTAAGAAATATGGGTCGCATAATTTGCTTATGGATAGGTAAATCCTGCTTAATAATTGCTGCTGGTGATAGTATGGAAGTATAAAAAATAAATAGCGAGCCAAACCAAGCCACAAAATAAGATATGATCGGGCTATTGATTAGTAAATAACAAACCAGAACAGGAAAGTACAAAGTTAAAATAAGTCTTGTAGGATTATTATTTTGCATCGCTGTAAATAGTATCTACAATTGCTTTCACTTGTTTTTCGAATGACCAGTTTTGAATGATCTGTTGGGATTGGATGCCCATTTCTGTTAATTTTTCTTTTCTATCTGTTAGTTCTCCTAGTTTTTTCACAAGATCATCTAAGTCATTCGATTTAAATACTTCTCCATTAATTCCTGGCTTAACAAGATCTACGGCACAGCCAACTTTTGTGGAAACCAAAACCGCTTTACCTGCTGCCATGGCTTCATTGACAGCTAAGCCCCATGTTTCTCCTGGCCCCTTTGATGGTAAACAAAAGAGATCGCAGGCCTGATACACAACAGGCATTTCTCTTTGATTCTGAAAATCCATAAAATGAATTCTCTTTTTTATACTGTCATCCTGAGTGTAGTCAAAGGATTTCTTCGCTCCTAATCCGTCAACATTCCTTTTCAAACTCCCCTCTAACACTCCATTGCCGACAAATAGTAAATGGGCATTGGCCAAATTCAATGCATTAAAAGCTTCCAATAGTAACGATGGATTTTTTTTTACTTCAAATTTACCGGCGAATAAAATTAATATTTCTTGATCAGCAACGCCAAATTTTTGTCTTAAACGATCCGCCTCTACTTTTCTCCCCTGTGAAAATCTTTCATTATCAACAGCATGACAAGCAAAATGCAATTGCTGATCTTTTAATCCATATTTCTCGAAGTAATTTTTATTTGCCTCTCCGACATAAAATGCTTTATCAATATGGCTATAAACCCATTTAAGAAAGTATTTTCTTAATACGCTCTTAAAGCTTTTTTGTTGATCTAATAAGGTGGAATCGCCCCTGAAGTAAGTTGGTACCTTTCCTTTAAAAAATCGCAATATCTTTAAGTGACTTTTCGATGCCCAGCCATAAATCAAAATTGCATCTGGTTCAAATTCCTCTACTTCTTCAATCAATCTGGGATTAATTATACCATTTAGATGGTGGGTACCAGGATCTTTTGAAATATTTTCTAAATATATATAATCATAGCCCTCTAATAAGGGGATGTCCCATTCAATTTGTCGGCCAAAACCTTGGTCATATTTAGCTATTGATTGTTCACCCCAGGTATAAAATACTTTTAGTGCTAACTGTTTAGCCAGTAATTGAAATACTGGGGTGTAATACTGTATCGGATGACTGATGATAATTGCTAGCTTTTCTATTTTGTGCATTCTATTGCTACGGCCTCATTAAAGCGGTTGGCTTCTTCAACAAATTTAAAATGTTCATCTTTGCTATCCTTAAAAAAGCAAATTCTACAGTTTTTAAACCCACTTTTTTCCAGTTCGGACACCAGCGATTTTTCGTCCCACATCCATAAATGTTTGGAGTTGCCCGCATAATCTTTAATTACACCTGTTAAACCTTTGCTTCTTTTTTCTTTGCCTAGTAAGGTTCTCCTCATAAACTCAGATGCTGGATTTTCTACCGAATTATAATCTTCTAAATACTTTGCTATGGCAAATTTCAAATCTGGCACCACGCACCTAAAAATTCTACCTGGTTTTAAAATGTGATAGGTATTTTTCAATGCCGACTGAAAGTCTTGGTAAGACAAATGTTCAAGAACATGCGAACAGTAAATCCCGTCGCAGGTATTTTCTTGCTCGGGCAAACCTTTTACAATATCTCCGTACAGCACATTTTCAGGAAAGGGTTGAATGTTTTTTTTGTAAAATTTGCCAATTAGCCAAGTTCTCTCAAATCTTAAAGTAGGAGAGGCATCATAATTTTTCCAGGTATTTGGAGCGCTAAAACCGCAGCCATATTGTACGTATAACGGCATATTTAAAATTTACTTTTTAGGTGTTTGCTGTGTTTCAAATCCAGTACTTCATCAAACAGATCTACCTGTTTTTTGGTTAAAGATTTTGCGGTATATTTTTCAAATTCTTTCCAATTTGTGTTGGGAGATTTTTTCTCGATTACCTGTTCCAAATATGCTTCAAAAATACGCTTTACTGCCGGATAAGAATGATCAAGTGTGATTAAATTTCCGGCATTACAATCTTTAATTACGGTTGCTGCTTCACTTTGTTGATGAAATAACGCGAGTAATGGTTTTTTCGCCATGATGTAAGGATAAAGTTTGGATGCCGTATATGATGCATCATTTGAGCCGACAATGAGCAAACCATCTGCTTCTTGCAAATTTCGAATGCTTTGGTAAAAACCTATGCGATCTGTATATTCTGTTACTTTCTTGCTTAAACCCATTTCTTTTGCGGTAGGAGCTACTGTTGGAACGCCGGTCCCATTTGCAGAATAACTCGTACCAATAAAATGTAAATGTAGTCGAGAAAAGATAGCCGGATTGGTTTCTTTATAAGCTAAGATTTCTTCAAATAATAATTTAATTGCAGGGTGAATATCATACCCTCCTCTGCCAATATAAATCAGGTTAATTTGATTCGGACCTGTCTGATACACCAATTTAAGTTTCGATTTGTTTTTCTCAGCAATCACAAAATCCTGTTCCAAAGCGCCAAATGTAATTATCCTGGAAGGTTTATTTTTTAACCAAGCGTATCTACTTTCCAAAGTTTCGATATATGCGCCAGATACGCTGACGATGCCATCAACATTTTTCATCGCGATTGGTTCCAAATATTTATTTAACCGATAAGAAAACCAATACTTTGGAGGTCGTTGCGATTTCGGTTTATCTAGATAATAGGTAGAATGCCAAGGATCTTGCATATCAATGACGTACGGAATACCAAATTTTTTCTTCCAATAACTACCCAAAATACATACCGGAAACTGTGTTGTAGAGAAATAAATTAAATCGAATTTTTGCGATGCTAGCAATCGACTAATTTGTTCTCTATAATGATAAATTGAGCGCAAGGCTAAACCACCTATTCCAATTTTACTAGTCCATTTTTTAGCCAACGCTTTCACCTTGTGGATGACTGTGTTTGCTGGTACCGTTTGTAACAAAAGCTCGTCCTTTGCCAAATCTGAGTATTTTTGATTTACAACTGCTACTTCTGCAGTCCATCCAAAACTTTCGAAATAAGGCAAGCTCATTCGCACCCGTTGCATGTCGGCAGCGTTAATGGGCGGAAAGTGTGGCGATATGATTAAAACCCGTTTCAATTGGCTAAAGTATTGGCTACAAGTTCTAAAAATGTCTGCTGTTCCAGGTTCCAATTCAACTTTTCGTTTCCATAGGTTAACGCTTGTTTTTTTCTGGCTGCTAGTTTTTCCCGATGATTTGCGTACAAAGTAAGTAATTTTTTAAGCGCTTCAATATTACCATTTTCGTAAGTATCTCCCATATGTGGGTAGTTTTCAAGTAATTGGCTTTGAGCGCTCGTATCAGTTGCGATAATTGCCAAACCTGCTTGCACGTAGGTGAAAATTTTATTAGTAAGGCAAATATCCCTATTTTCGGGATAACTAAGCTCAGTTGCTAAGCCGATGTCAAATTGTGAGGCAAATTTAAAAATCTCATCCGCTGGAATTGGACGATGATAAAAGATTTTACTTTTTTTGGCAGATTTTAACCTACTGTTAAAAGTTTCTATAATTTCCACATCATGGTTACCTAGCAAATGCAGCTCAAACGCCAATTCGTCCAGGTGGTTTATCACGTCAATTACAGTTTCCAATCCCCTTGCTGAGCCAATAGTTTGCGAAAACCAAAATAGCTGTAATGGCTTATCCGTATGATCAACCATTGAAATATGTTGTTGTGGAAAAACATTTAATAGTGTGATTGGCTTTAGTTGCGGGTAACACTCCTGATAAGCAGCACTGATAAGTGGACTTGACGTTGTTAGGTAATCAACCTGAGCAAGATACTTGTCTTCAATATACTTTTTGATCTTGTAATCAAGTGATGTTTTGTTATTTGTTACTTCATATCTGTGAAAGTCTTCGGCATCGAATCCGCATTTCGCCTTGTTCTTTTTCGATGCCGAAACAGCTGCTGGCAATGCGCCTAAATTATGTGCAATATATAAATCTGCTTTGATTGATTGCGCAAAGTTTGTTTGTTCAGTAAGGCATCTGGTTATAGCGGTTTCTGCGAAACCAAACCCAAAACCGAGAATATTGGACAACTTCATAGCTAATTTTTGACGAATGCGCGATTTCAAATAAACAAATTTTGCTGCACTCGGGTCGCCGCCAACTCTAATTGATTTCCATTTTTTTGTTTGCAATAATTGCATGTCCAATGCAGTTCCCCACTCGTTCCAATACTGGTAAATTACAGTAACAGTATATCCGGCTTCTTTTAAACTATCCGCTTCTTTTACCAATCGGGGGTTGAGCGAGGGCTGACCTGAAGAAATTAATACGATGTGATATGAGGATTTCATTTAACCGTACTCGGATGCATTGTCGTTTTTGGACTAAACTTCGACTTTAACTTAATGAAATATTTCATAATTTCCTCTAAACCCATTTAAAGAAATGATAATACTTAGTGTTTAGTTGATCAGGTATTTTTGTCGGCGCAGCTAAAAATGATAAAACTTTATCCATTATCTGAAAAGACCTAAATACTTAGCTGCAATGATCGGTGTATCAAAACGTTCTTTTGCCTGCGCTCTGCAAAGCGTTCTGTCAATTTTAGCAATTTTATCCACCGCATCTATCATTTCTTCTCTGTTTTTTACCACAAAACCAGTAACTCCTTCATCAACAACTTCTGGTACAGCTCCCATTGGAAATGCAATTACCGGCGTTCCACATGCCATGCTCTCCGTCATGACCATTCCAAAAGCCTCCCTCACATCAATAGGGAAAAGCATAGCTTTTGCCATGCCGAGATAATGGTTTTTCTGTTCATCATTAACTTCGCCAACATATTTAATTTGTTTACCATCAATTTTTGGCTTTAACGTCTTTTCAAAATAGGCTTGTTCATGTTCAATATTTGAAATGTTGCCTGCAATAATCAGCTTCTGATTGGTAGCTAGGGCAACATCAATTGCGATATGGCAACCCTTCACTTTGTCTAATCTCGATAGAAAAATAAGTGGTGCATCATTGGGTAGATTGGTCGTTAAATCGTATTTTGAAAAATCGATAGCGTTGTAAACCCTTGTCCAATCTCCAATGTGCTGTGCGGTGCTGATACAATCGTAACTTGGAGCAGTAAATTTTAAATTCTGGTGAGGAAATCGATTAGTCCAATAGATATTTTTTGCATCGACTTGCCTACCGTAAGTCATGATTTTGTTTACTGGTTGATTTAATATCGGTAAAAGGTAGGCTAACCTTCCAAAATTGTGGATGAGGTTATATTGTTTGCTTTTCTGCAACAGAAATTTCCAGGCAAAGAGCGTTTCTTTTAACCGCTGCCATTTTCCCCGCTTTAGATCGTTGATCCCAAAACTGTAATTTTTGCCAGAAATCTTTGAATTTGGACCAGCCAAAAGTTCAACTTCATGCCCCAAAGCAGTATATTCTTCGGCAAACATATAAACTAACCGCTCATGACCACCATATTTTGGCGGTGGAACCGAAATTCCTGGATCCATGATTAATAAAATCTTCATCCGTAAGCTTCGTTTAAAATCATTAGCATTCTTTCGGCACTTTTTTCTAATGATAGATTTTTCAATATGTAATTTCTAGGTTCATATCTTCCTTTTTTTATAGACTCTATAAATCTAGGTAGTTTACTATTGAACTCTTCTAAATCCTTGAATTTTTCCCCACAAGTAGCATCAAAATAAGGAATAGAGCTAGCGGGTACAGGATTTTTTTCTCCCCAAGTAAAGCGATTGGTATCTAACCAAAATCCTTGATCCCAAGCAAATATAGGAACATCCATAGCCAACGCTTCTTGATAAGCAAGCCCTTGGCTTTCATGCTCGCAGAGGAAAATCATCCCAATACTGTTTGTTAATATTTTTTTGTATTCCTTAATGGTATAAGATCCGTAAGCTATGAGTTTATAATCTATTTGATGATCATCAAGTAGATTAAGAATTGGTTGCAAAATTTCGGTGGTGTTTTTTTCTTTATCCCATAAAAACTTAACATAAACCAAAATATCTTTTCTGGCAGCTGTTTCTTCGGCTTTCCAATAATAAGTATCAATGCCAACCGGCCATATTTTAGAGGTGTTTTCTCCGTACCATCTGTTGTATATTGTTGCTGTCCAGGTAGAATGCTGCAGATATGTCGCTAAGGGGTAATCTTCGAATATAGTTCGCCATTCATTTGGATGTGTCATTAAACCTATTCCAGCTACAATCTTATTCTTTTTATTATAGCCTTTTAATACATTTTTGCCGATTCCAAGCACAATAATTTTATCTTCTTCCTTAATTTTACTAAAGGGTAGATTTTTAATGTATGATATTTTTTTTTCTTTAAGCGCTTTACAAAGATTTATGAAAACCCGCTCTAAGCTGCTGATGTTTTTTTTTCTGAAAAAATGAAGTAATGACCTCAGATAACGATCTCCCCAAAACCATCGGTCTTTTAGATGTGGTTTTTTAAAGTATATGATAAGCCTACCTTTCAATTTAAAGTGATTTATTTTCTGGAATTTTAGTAATTACTCCTTCACCACTTACTGAACGGTTAAACCAGATCATAAGGTGTGGAATTGATTTAAATTGAAATAAGTGCTTATTTTTGCTATTGAATTTGGTATGGATAAGGTATGCAAAGCCTTCTCCTGGCCGTTTACTCTCATCATTTTTCTCTTTTTAGTGTCCCTCTCTAGTTCTTTAATTTTTTCATAAAGTTCTGCATGATTTGAAAAAACTTCGATGTCTTTTCCGATTTCATAAATTTGATCTAGGCCTGGAGCTAATTCGGTTAAATAACATGCACCATACATGGGGGCTTCAATATCTCTTAACCGCGAGTAGGTATTTGGGGCATTGATTGGATAATCAAAGCTTTGGTACCGATTTATGCCAAGGGTAATCAGGCTTTCTCGCGTTATTTTAATGTAGTCGTTAAAATCTGGCTTGGCTTTTAGATTGCTTTTCAGTGCGCTCGATAATACTGGACTAATTCTGCCATCTTTAATTTTATTTAAATAGGGCTTAATCCCGAATCTGGAAATAAAATCAATTTGATTTTTCGCTTTTCTCCAGATAGGGTTATATAGTTCTTTAGCGCTGTCATTCTGCTCTAGCCATCCTGTGCCACGTATATTCAGATCAAGATTTGGATATTCCTTGAATAGTTTTTCGAACAATAAATGTCTTTGAACATCTTTTGAACCTATAAATGAAATTTCTTTTTTTTCAATAACACGTTGCCTACGATATTGATAATCGACCCACATCGGCATTGGGAGGTTAATATATGGGTATCCAGCATTTTGATAAAGCGTTGTTGCCATGTATTCAGGTACCCAATTTAAATCAAATATAGCATACTCTTTTGGTGCCTGTTTAAACATCCTGATGTTATCGCAAAAGAAATTAACACAAGGAATACCCATTTTTTTTATTTCGGAAATTGCCTGGATGTCTATTTGTTCGGGATATAAATAGCTTAAAAATAAGTCGGGTTTATTTTGTTTAATAAATTTTACAGTTTTTTCCCAAGTAAAACTCTTCCACTCATCCAGCTGATTTTTTGATTGTGGTATTAAACCTCTTGCCCAATCTACTTCCTTACACTCTGTCCAGTTACATTTTGCCTCTTCAATGCCATTTTTGATGTAGTGTTCCCAAAAGCTATAAGCAGCTATAGGATGTTTGGTGGTAGATTGTAAAAACGAAAGAAATATTTTCATTGGACTCTTTTATTGCTATGAACCTTTGAAGGTCCAAGAAGGAAATGATAAATAGGCCTAAATACAAATTTGAATATCGAGGTTGCCCTTTCTTTAAAGTAATACCTAAACATAATGTCAATCTCAGCTAAAGTGCTGTTCCTGCCTGCAATTTTTAATCGTGCTTCTTCCATCAAATAATTTGCACTTTCGCTATAACTATCATTAAAATGCACTATTGCGGGTTCACACACTATCGTTGATTGATCAGCCTGATTTACTCTTTTCAGTTTAGTTTTTCCTTTTAAAACATTGGTATTAGAGGTATTGTAGAACATTCTATCAGCTTTTATAGTTTCATTATCTGGAATAGGGTGTTGATTATATAAAGCCATTGATAGTGCAAATAGAGGCTCTTCGTTCTCCTTTCCTCTAAGCCTAATAAAATCTAGTTCATCATATCTCTCCTTGAGTTCTAATGCTTTTGCAAAGACCGATTTGCTAATGTGATTGTTCTTAAAGTAGTAAACAGATCCTACAAAAACCGGCATGGCAATAACGTTGAATTTATTAATCATCTCCTTTATGTCGCAAAAAAAATCACCAGACGTTTGTTCCTCGCCAATCGCTGTAAAATCATAGGCAGACATGGTATCGAAAATGGAATCTAAAGGTTTATAGATCAGACAATCACAATCTATAAAAAGATTTTCCTCAGCAACAATATGGTCAATTAATAAGAATTTTGAAGTAAATGATTTCTGAGATTCTTCCAATGCCAGTAATTTGACAATAACCTTTGGATTGTTCCTGAACTCTTCAAAATATGTAGTATTATCCGTTAGCACTAGCAACTTGATTGCCGATTCTCCATTCCAAATAAGGAAAGATTTTATTAGGTTTTTTGCTAGCTGAAGATAATAAATTCTTCCAACCGCAATTGTTACTACTGCTTTCTTTATCATGTTATTCTATTCGCCAAGTTTTGATAACTATATTGTATTAAACGGATGGATTTCCATCCTAAAACAGAAGCCAGCTTGCTTAAAACCTTTCTGCCAAAATCTAATTTATAGGTTAAGGGAGTTATCAATGGCAATTCGTGTATTGCTTTTTTTGAAATATCTTTAAACTGGGGGTAGCTTCTGATGGCCACATCATATAGAAGACGGTAAATCGCAAAACGGGCTGCTAATGAATCCTCTTTTGATAAAAGTTCTTTTTTTTTAGATAAGATTGATGCCAAAAGACTTGATAGATCTTTATAGGTCCTTTGACTAGACAAGTTTCCTTCTTTCTTATATTTTCGATAGTAATTGAAGACATCGCTTACTTTTACAATTTTTGTTGAATTCAAAATAATTCTTGCAAAGAATTCGCCATCGTCATCTAAGCTTAGCTCTTCGTTCCATAGTCCTGATTTTCTGATCAGCGGCATAGGTATCAGCCATGCATTCGGTTGGATCATCGATCCTTTTCCATCAAATCCTCCCCAAAGTTTGATTAGAAACTTAATAGGCTCATCACTTGTTTTCAGAAATTCCTCTTCGTAGAGAGAAGGTGTAAATAAAGCATGTGCCTGGTGTTCATCGAAATGAACGGTACTGCAGACAGCCAAAGTATTAGTATGGTTTGCAATGGCTAACACCTGTTTTTCTATTTTATCTGTTGAAAGAATGTCGTCTGCATCTAAAAATTGTATAAAATCGCCTTTTGCTTCTAATAGTCCTTTGTTTCTAGTGGCGGCAGCACCTTTATTGGCTTGCTGAAAAACCTTTATCACCTGGTTATCGAATGACTTTATGATGTCGAGCGTTTCATCTGTCGAGCCATCATCAATTACAATAACTTCTTTGTTAGCCCAGCTTTGACTAATTGCCGATTGTATACTTGCTGCAATATGTTTTGCTGCATTATAAGCAGGAATAATAATCGAAACCAATGGTTTTTTCATCTTCTTAATGCTGGCTTTAACAATCTAATCATTTTTTCTCTGATCCAAAAAGCGGCGAGAGGACTAAATTTGCTAACTACATTAAACAGAATATTGTTGTTTGCACTTATAGAATTTAAGCCTAATTTTTTTGCAAACAATAAGGAAGCCTTTGTTTTCTCCCAATTATTTATTGAAGCAAGACTAGTTGCAATCTCTCCAAATCTTACGGCAATCTCATGATTATAAATTGAAGGCGCATTCAAAGCTGTTTTTTCCATTAAATAAAACTGTGCAAGAAAACATTTTTCCTTATTGGTTTGAGACATTGAATTATTTATTCTGTAATTAATAATACTTATTTCATCTTCACAAGAAAAGCGGAGGTGATGAAGGGCGAGAGAGATATGCAACGCGCAATCTTCATTGTACAATACTTTTGGATCTAAATCATAACCGCCCGCATTTAAAAATGCCGTTTTATTATAAAGACCGCAAAAAGGATTGATCTGTTCTGCAATTGCATATTTAATTGGATCGGTTTCGAGCTTATGTTTATCGAATTTTCTTAAACTGATGAATTCATTGGTGATATGGTCCCGATATTCATAATTGAAAAGAACCACTTCCGGACACTCTTCCCTATCCATCCATTTGTGGGCTAGGCTCGTGAAATTTGGAAGTAATTCATCGTCTGCATCGTGAAAATGGATCCACTCAGATTTTACCATTTCTGCAAGTTTATTTTTTCCGAAAGAGCAACCACGGTTCACATCGCCGTCGATAACAACTGCACCATATTTTAGGGCTATCTCGTGGGTATTGTCTGAACTACAATCATTATATACCAAAATTTCATCAAACTTTATATATTGGTTTTGGGCCGATGTTAACAATCTTGGTAAACACCAGGCTGCATTGTAGGCAGGTATACAAAGTGCTAAAGATTTCATTGATGCAAATGGTTGTAAACTAAGTTTTTCATTTGTCTATCCGCCCCAAAATTTTATTCTTCAATCTTTTGGTAATATATTTTAAAAGCTTACTCAATGGCTGTTGGTTCAGAACGATATCAATGGCGTATTTTTTATCTGATGGGAGATATAATGCCTGGTTAAATAGATTGGGAGCAATCACATCAAATTTTTGAATAACCTGAGTCATTAACTTAATGTTGTCATTAATAATATTGGTATACATCAGGCTTTTAACAGTTTTTAATGCTTCGCTTGTCATCTTTTCATAAGCAATTTGATCCATGTTGTTAACTGCTTCAATACACGACGCAAGCGCAATATGATCATTGGAAGCATATTTAAAACCATTTATTCCATTTTTAATGAGTGATGAAACACCTGCACCATCTGAACAAATTACTGGCGTGCCAATGCTCATGTATTCTAGACAGGTGAAATTGTATATGTCCCATGTGGATGGAATGATGGCAAATTTTGCTTTTTTTTGAATGTCTTTCAACTGATGGTGAGAAACTTGCCCCTGAGGTACTATTGTGCGATTCCATATTTCGGGGAATTTTTCGAGAAGTTGGTCTGATTTGGATAAACTTTCGGTAAACATGGTGTTGCGCCCATACCATTTGATTAATACTGGTTTAGCTATTGTTTTAACTGCCCGGCATAAAATATCCGGACCTTTCCATTCCTGGATTCGGCTGCATACGATAGCAAAATTCTCCTTTTGAATAAATTTAGCAGGGGTAGAGTTCGTTTTAAATAACGGTGAGATAAGATTAATTTGTTTATGAGGAAAAATATCTTGCCAAAATGTATAATTAGACTGACTATGAGTAACTAGCGCATCTGCTTTTTCTAGTAAGGAAAGTTCTGTCTGTCTACACTGGTCTCCAAATAAAATCCCCTGAAGTTCCCGTTCATATAGTTCAATTTGACCTGAACTTCCATGCAAACGGGTTACAACGGGGATATTGTGGTGAATTAGCCAGGGAATAAAACCAAGTCCAAAATCGGTACATTCTACCAGATCAAACCCTGCACCTGCGTTAACCTGTTCCCACATGGCCCATGCAGAGGCAATCGCTTTCTTATATTGTGGTATGAAATCGAATTTTTTGAACCTATCGAGGTATTTATGGAAAAGGTCGGGTTTGAGGTATTCGACTTCTATATCATGATGCAGAAAGCTATCTAAAGATTGGGTATAAGCACTGCCTACCACAACTTTTATTTTTGCAACATGAGATCTCACAAAATCAATGTATTGCAGATAATATGTCGAAATTCCTCCTCCTGAATGAGGGTAATATTCGGGTAGAATAAAAAGAACGTTTAAATTGTTTATTTCCTGATCCACATGCTGTTAAAATTTCTGCCGAATTTATCATCGGCTAAAGTCAAGTTATTTTCCTCCGCCTTATACTCTTCTGGTAGGTCAGATTTTAGCGTGCCAAAAAAACAATAGGTATTAAAATATGCCAGGGAAAGTCCCTTTACCGATTCCTCCAGATTTTTTAAAGAAATGCCATTGTTGGCAGAATAAGGTAGCCCTTCTACATGGATATCTGTAATACTCCATATCTCTGCCGGAGTAAGATGAGTATTGATAACATTTAATTGTATCAGTTCTTGATTTACCTCTGCGATATAGGTTTCTAGTTTAATATTCCCCTTCAGTATGCGTATAATTTTCCCAATAATCCTTTGTTTAAGTGTCCTGTTTTGAAAATTAGCTCTTGTGGTTTGAATTAGGCGTGCTGTTCTGTTTTGGTATGTTTCAGAAGTGATTGCTTCAGCAAGGGGATCATGCAGGCTTATAAAGACACCGTTTGTGTTTAACCTGTTTTCTATGCCCGAGATGAATTGTGGAATATTTGGAATATGATGCAAAACGGAAGAAGTAATAATGAGATCGAATTTTTCGTCTACATCTTCAATATATCCACATCTCGAATTTATAGGTATATTCCATTTCAATGAGCGTTTTTTTGCTCTCTCTAACATAGCATGAGAGGGATCTAGCAGAAACATGGATGCTATTTTTCTGCCAACTAATGAATCTATTAAAAGTTGAGCAGCCAAACCTGTTCCGCAACCCAGATCCAAAACTTTAATTTTTTGTATTTTTTGCTCGTCTAGCCAGGCACAAAGATGATTAATAATGCGGTCAATCTGTTCGGGAAGATTAATCCACATTTCAGCATGGATTTTATCATAATATTTTGCTTCAATATTATGAAAGGTAAGGTTAACCTTTTCATGAAAATCTTTTATCGAATCCAGATTGGACTTTTGCTCAAAAAGTGGGGTTAAAGATTTGAAAACATCGGTTGTCATTTTAATTGTATTGGCTTTAACGTACTGCTCAATGGGCTCAGTTATTTTCTATTAATAATTTTAGCCTGTTATGGATCTTTATCGGGTTAAAATCCATTTCAGCAAAATACCTACATTGTTTAACACATGCTAATCTGAAATCCGGATTTTTGAGTTTATTTATAATACTTACCAAATCTGTTTTTGTTTCATTATCAACATAGCTTAACCAAGCGTTTTTAACGGCCCATTTGCCTATTGCTGAAGATTGGGGAGCTATAATAAGTACTGGTATACCTAAATGGCAGAATTCGACAAATCTACTTGGAAAGCTGTATCTCGATCTGATTTCTTCATTTGTATCTGAAGAATAAAAAACAATGATCACATCAGTTTCTTCCACCATGAAGTTGAACAGATCATAGAGTTCTTCAAATTTTTTGTAGAAAGAAATTTTGCTCGAATTCTGTAAAGAATCTTTGTAATCCTGATTAAAAGAACCAATCATGATTATGTTTGTATCAGTTTCTTCAACCGCATCATTAATTTTTTCGACCGTTTTTTCAAAAAAATATGGTAATAGCATCCCTGAAATGGCAAAATTGAATTTTTCGGATTTTATTCTTCTGCCATGAGCTATAAAGGTACCATCAGGTATTGGGTAAACAACAGATACATTTTTCCCGCCATGCAAAGAAATAATCTCTTTCATCTGTTCTGAAACCACAAAAAAATGCCTGCAATTTTCAATTATTCTAGTGATTTGTTTTCTTGTGAGAATATTCTCTTTAAAATATCGGTTGAAAATATTATCATCGTGGAAAAAGAGATAAAATGGAATATTAGCTTGTTTTGCAAGGAAATGGACCAGGTAACTTACATAATCTTCTAATAACCCGATTAAGATATCGCCTTTGGTAAAATGAAGCGCTTTGGTCAGAGATCTTGCTTGTAACCGCGTTCTCATGCTGGTTAAAAACGGAGTCGCTTTTCTTAAGGGCGGGTGCCAGAATTTTTTTTCAAGGTTAATTTGCCTGAAGCTGGTATTTCCCTTATTAACCGGACTGCAATTAATAAAGGTAACCTGATAACCTTCCTGTTCAAACCGTTTTAAATGTCGGTATAGTACAATACTTCCGCCAGCAGCGTTATTTACCGGATAAAGTGAACTTGAAATAAAAAAAATCCTTTTTTCCAAAAATTATGAAATTTCGTCTACGGCTCCCCAGGTTCTTTTGATATGTTTTACCTTCGTAAAAAGAGAATTTAGAGCAGCAATTGTTTCTGTTTCGTTATATGAGATTTCGACAGCCTTTTTTTGATCTCCAATTGACTCTTCGTAGAGGCTTTTCATTTGAACAAAAATTTCGTTCGGATCTAGCGGATCAAAATATCGGGCTGCTTCGCCCAGTTGTTCAACATGTCCGTCTAATCGGCTACAAATTACTTTACAGCCCAAATAATAGGCTTCAACTAGTGGCATATTCGTTGGCCCAAGGAAAGTTGGCATTACCAGTGAAATGGCATTTTTGTATAACCATTTCAGTTGTGGTAGACTGACCAGACCGAGTTGGATAACATTTTTTTCGAGGCCTAAGCTTTGGATGACACTAGTAATGTAATCAATATTATTTTGATTTGCTCCTGTAAATACAAGTTTTACCTTTGGAAAAAAAAATATAAATTGTTGGAAGGCAAGTAGCAGATTGTAATGGTTTTTATGTGGCCAATACCTGGCAGGGTAAATGAAAAACTTGTGATTTGCTAAGATATCTACCTGCTCGGTCGCAATCTGATCTTTTACGATCAGGCCAGGAATCATCGGTATCACGTGAATTCTGTCGGGATTAACAGGACAATACCGGATCAGTTCTTTCTTTCCCGCCTCAGATTCTGCACAAATAATTAGTGCTTTATTGATATCCCGGTTTAGATTTTCAATTCTGCTTTCCAGCTTTCCGTGCATACTTACTTCAGGGAAAGCAAACATAGAAATATGGCCAAGATCCCAAAGGGTTGATACGTGCGGAAAATTGTCAATCTCAATTCCCGGATTGATGTAGTAAATTACTTCAATTCCAGCATGCTTTAAATTATCAATTAACTTATTATTGTACTTTTTTTTGATTCTATTGCTTAATTTAATTCCGAAAAATGGTAGCCGAATACATATGGAGTTGAGTAGTTTCGGCCATCTAGTTCTGTAAATAGGGGTGAGCGACAACACGTTTGACGCTGATTTAAAGATTTTATCAATGTTGTATCCAATATGAACAATTTCAGTGCCTGAAAACGAGGTTTTAGTTAAGATTTCTTGCAATGCTTGCGTGTATGCAAATGCACCACCATTTGCATAGCTCCCGCCATGGTAATGCCAGATACCTATTTTAAACAATTTTTTCATGAATGCAGGTTGTTATTGCTGTAAGTTCATCAATTGTTAAACCTAATCCGCTGGGTAGATAAAAACCATTTCTGGCTAGCCTTTCTGCAATGGGATAATTTTCGTTTTTAAACAACCCCATCTTTTGAAATACAGGTTGTTCATGCATGCACCAAAAGAAAGGCCGGGTACCGATTTTGTTTTTGGTGAGATGAGCTATTATGTTTTCTTTTTCGGCTAAGGTTGGTGCAATCAAACCGAATATCCAATAAATATTCTTGCTAAAATCTGTTTTTGCAAGAGGCAGTTGGTACCCTTTTTCTTGTAAGAAAGAAAGCCTTTGTTGATAATTTGCACCTATTTCTCTTTTCTTGATTATAAAACCTTCAAGTTGTTCCAATTGTGCTACACCTAGTGCTGCCTGTAGGTTTGTCATCCGGTAGTTCCAGCCTATTTCGTGGTGGACAAAGCGGGGACCATCAGGTTCAAAGCAGAGGTTCCGGAGTTTTTTACATCTATCTGCCAGCTTTCTGCTGTTAGTGAGAAGCATGCCACCTTCACCGGTAGTAATGTGTTTATTTGGATAAAAACTAAAAATGCTAATATCGCCGAAACTACCACACATTTTACCTTTATAGGTTTGGCCGTGCATTTCTGCTGCATCTTCGATTATTTTCAGCTTATATTTTTTGGCTAATTCAATTATAGGATCCATATCTACTGGTAGTCCATAAATGTGGACCACTAAAATGGCTTTTGTTCTGGTTGTTATCTTTGCTTCAATTTGGGTAACATCCATATTCCAGGTCAAAGGATCACTGTCTACCAATACAGGCAATGCACCAGCCGTAATAACAGATTGCGCTGGAGAGATAATAGTGAAAGTAGGCATGATTACTTCGTCTCCAGGGCCAATATTTAAAACTTTAACTGCAATATCTAAGGCTGCAGAACCGTTATTAACTGCAATTCCGTACGAACTACCAATATATCTACTAAACTGTTCCTCAAATTTACTAATAAAAGGCCCTTCGCTACTGATCCAGCCTGTTTCAATACACTCAGTTAGGTATTTTAATTCATTGCCATTAAGTAGGGGAGTGTTAACTGGAATCGGATGCATTATAATTTTTTTAAAATATAACACACGCCCCAGGTTTCGCTTGTGGGTGTGTTCTTGCTTATAAATTCTTCACTGTGGATTAGTTCAAATCCTGTTGCACAAGCTAGTAGTTCTATTTCTGGTCTGCTGAAGTGCCGCATTGGATGCTGCTCTTCAAAGAAATGGGTCGAACCGTCACGAAGGTCTTTTACTGTAATATCATAATTGACTTCAACAACATTTAATTCTTGACGTATCACTGGATTTGCATTTCTAGTAACTTCAATATTTTGATCCTGAAATATTTTGGTTCGCTTTTCTGGAACTTGAAAATTTACTGCTAAGCTATGCCAAACATCAAAAATAAACAGGCCGCCCGAATTTAAATGACGATGTACATTTCTAAATGTATCGATTAAGCTTTGACTGTTGATTAAATAACTGATAACGTGAAAGAGCGACAAAGCAATATCAAAGAATTGGCCAATTTCGAAATTGGTAATATCTGCTACTTTAAAGTCAACATTAATTGCTTTTGAGCGATTGGCAATATCAACCATTTCCGGACTACGCTCTAAACCAAGAATTTGGTATCCCCTTGCTGATAGCAAGTTTGCATGTTTGCCTGTTCCTGAACCTAATTCTATGATTTTTTTACTTTCAGAATCGTATTGTTTGATCAGGGCGTCCAAATAATCAACTTCTGCTTCATAGCTTTTGTCTCTATATAGAAGGTCGTAATATTGACTATAAAGTCTAAAGTTTGCGCTCATTATTTGATATTTTTAGGAATATGATCGAAACGAACCTTGTCTTCCTCTCCACAATAGGGACCTTGTTTAATTTCTATGAGCTCTGATGACTCTAACATTTCAAAGCCGTGCCCACCTGCAGCAAGTAAAATTACATCTCCCGTTTCCACCATTCTGCTCTCGAGATAAACCTGGTCATCATTGTAAAAATCTACACGTACTTTGCCTGATTTAACGTATAGCACTTCTTGTGTAAGGGTTACTTTTCGTTCTACAAGCTTGTGCACATGCGGCGGTATAATATAACCTTTAGGCCGGTTCATGTACCCCAACTGTTGCGAATAATCTTGTGGGGTGAAGAAAGTTATGCCTTCCTTATGAAAATTTGACCTTATGATTAGTGCGAGTAATAGTCCATGCACAGTAATGCTTTCTATCATAGTTAAGCTTGATTAAAAATAAATTTGCTTCTTTCAGCACTTAATGAATTGATTTTTTTTCTGAAGATTTTTGAGATCACTTTTCGTGCTATTTTGTTAAGTAAATCAACAACTTTTATGTTTGTCCATTTATGTATCGGACCAATTTTACAAGTGATCATCAACTTACGGTAAAAGGAAATGCTAGACTTATTTATAGATATGTTTTTTGACCCGGCCCCATAATGAATAAAATTTGACTGGTATTTATTGGAGAGGTGGTAAAATTTTTTGCCTGGTATTGTCCTTAATTCGTTTTGAAAATAAGCGGCGGAATCGAATGCGTGCACCTCACCATCACGGATTTCCTCGTAATAAAAGTGAGATCTTTTGGATAGCTCAAATGCTTCCTTCTTATAAATACAAAACCAGGTGTGGTTTCGTTCGTACAAGTGCATGTTTCTATTAGAATAACTATCAAAACAATATGCGCTTTCATTATAACAGGTACTGGCGAATAAACAATCCGGATTTTGTAAAGCCATCAGTAGATGAAAATAAAATTCTGCGTTTAATACTTCAAAATCTGCATCAACAGTTGCAATGTAATCTGTGTCAAATTTGGGAAGTTCTGAGGTCCAGAGTTCATCATAATTTTCGTTAATGTCATCTCTCACTCTATCAATTCCTTCGGGAGAGGTAATCGTCTCACCAGCAACAAAGTTTTTATTCCTTATTTTTTCTGTATTGTCAAATATCTGAACATAAGGATATGCCGCCCATTTTACTGCATATTCGTTAAGATTTTCTGGGGTGAGCGCATTTAAATAAATGAATAATTTAAAATGTTGTTTTTCAGAATGATTAAGTCTAGAATATATTTTTTTAAAACTTTTAACACCATAATCTCCAAACATGCAGTCTCGGTTGGTTACCAACATAAAGAACGTAATGGACTTTTGCGTTATGCTATCTTTCATTTAGTTGTTTTTGTTCAATCCAGTTATCTTTCAGTACAAGATTCCTCATATGATGTCTGGTTATCAACTTGATGTCGTAAGCAATGCGGTTGCTGTGGTAAAAAACCTGGGCCATTGTAATTCTCCAATTATCTTTAGCTCTTATGAAGTGCCAGGGTGTAGCTAACGATTTATATAAAACAGCAATAAAATTATTAAGAATGTTGCTGAACAGTTTTGAATTGCTCAAACCATTGGCGGCCTTGTAAATTGTAAAACTATCGCAGTTAGCCTGGTTTGCAAACCTTTTATTTAAATAACTTTGCGTCATTCTGCTTTTTGGAATAATATGGTTAATAACAGATAAACCATTGTAGGCTTGAAGATAACCCAGATCAAGAAGTTTTATGGATAGTCCTGTTTCTCCATCTCCTATCCATTCGCCTCTTGTATTTTCTGGATTAAAGCCCCCGGCCTTTATTATTGCTTCTTTTAAAACTGCTTCATGACAGCTAAAAATATTAATCATTTGATCGGAGATGATTAAAGGAGTTTCGTCTAGATTGAGGCTTAAGTGAGCATTTAGGCAATATTTTAGTACCCAGTCTGGAGGCTGAATATCCCATTTAGGCAGTACCCGCCCACTTACCACCGCAATTTTATCATTCAGTTCGAAAGTTTGAACCAGGTTCGTTAACAAATCAGGTTCCGCAATCATATCGTCATCTGTATAATATAATACCTCACCTTTTGCATATTTTATTGCAGAATTGCGTGCATAGTGGACGCCTTGCCTTGGTTCCTCGAAATATTTTATTATTGGGTATTTTTTAGACAATTCTTTTACTACCGCTAATGTATTGTCTGTTGAGTTATTATCAATTACAATAATTTCGAGCATATTGGGGTAGTTTTGTATTATAAAGCTTTCCAAGGTTCTTCTTATGAAGAAATCTCTATTATAGGTAGGAATAATAACTGAAACAGTTTTCATTTTTTAATTTGTAATATGTAAACCATTAAATCTGGATGAGATTCCAGTTATCTAATAAAATATTGCAAGGAGATTCTATTTTTCCATAATCTGGAAACCATTTGTTTGGTACATACACAGGTGCGTTTTTAACATTTAAATAAGCCCCCCACCAACTAAAAGTACTATTCGAAATGATACAAATATCTGCCTGCATTAAAAACTGAAAATCGATAATTTCCGTTGATCGGGAAATATATTTTTTATTAAGGTACCCAAATTCAGACTCTAAAAAATCTGTATCGTCGCTAATTAATATGTAGTAATTGTTTTCGCTTTCAATGGACGAAATTGCATTGTGATAATATTCTGCTGGTAATTGTATGTCATAGTGAAAATAATCCGATCGCCTAACATGTATAACCACATATTTGTATCCTTGGGGAAGATCGTTAAATATATTTCTAAAATCTGTCTGATATTTTTCTTTAATAACTAATTTGGCTTTTATTTCTTCTTTATAGGCAGCGAAATAATACTCCGATTGGAAAAATCCGGTAAATAATTTCTGATCGTTCAGTTTTAAGCTCTCCAGCTGCGGCTCCAACTGATCTGATATATATACTTTTTCATAATTTAGGGTTTTTCTTAACAACGCATAAAATTTTTGTTTGAGATAAACTGAAAAAAAATCATCAAACCCCTTTAAAGAAAATATCGTTTGGTCTAAGTAATAGAAGATATCTTTTGTTTGCGCAAAATATTTGGGAATAAATAAAGATTGCAATCTCCTATCAAAATAAAATCTCGAATTTAGTTTTTTAGCGGTAGCGTAAGCAAATGCATATTGGAACAACTGATTTCCCAATCTACCTTGTAATTCAATACTGATCATTTAAAGATTTTTTAAACCAAAAACAGCCACAGCCCCAATTTTGCTCATCTGCTTGTTTTTTACTGGCATTTCTAATCATACCAATATTTTCAAACCTATCAGGAATCAAGGAAAACTCAATAAGTTCTAGTTTTGAAAAGTAAGAAATAATCTGATCGCATGCGTAAATCCTGTGTGCGTTAAATGCTATTTTAGCTTTGCCAATCGGAGTAACTATAAGTAAGTTTCCATTAACCGCCAATACCCTAATCAATTCGTTAATTGCCTTGAGGTCGCCATCATAATCAATTTCGTCTCCATATCTTCCCAATCCAATATGCTCAAGTGTATGCAGGCATGATAAAGAGTCAATCGTATTACTTCTGAAAGGTAATTGTGTCAAATCGGCATGTTTGGTGTCTAGTCCCTCCAGTTTAATTTTCGCAGGCCTGTAATCATAAAATTCTACGGGTATAAATGCTGATACTATGGTGCTGAAATGTAAAATTGAAGAAATATCGACGTGTTTTTTGGGTTGGGTTTTCGCTAAAATTCTCGCTGCCCATGCGGGATGATAAGTATAGTGAGGTTCAATTTCGGTAATAGATGTTCGGTCATCTAATAATGGGTAATGATCGTAATCTTGACCGAATCTGAGATTCGTATTTCCTTCACTTAATCGGAAATTAGCTAAGTCTGCGTTAAAAGTTTCAACTTTTTTTCTAAACAATTTTCTTAAAGTGAAATAACCATACAGCTTTCCTACTGCAGTGTAACGAAGTTTATTTTTAATTTTTCTTAACAACTTTTTTCTTTGATTTTTAGGAAATAGTTTATTTTTTCCGAGTCATTATTGTAGATATTTTATACCTGAATTTTCTAACAATTTGGTTTTTGATTGAAGGCATTGGCACTACATCAACTTTTAAATCTTCTGTAGCCAGGTTTTGAAGCAGAATATTAAATTCCTGCCGGTAGGATTTTGGAACAGCCAGTATAATATCATTAAATACATAAATTTGACGTTCTGGTGTAAGTGCTTGCATGATTTCAGAAAAATCAGGATAATCTGTTAAGGAATGGGGATGAGGTGGTGGGGATAAAAATAAACGAGCATCATCAATCATGATAAACAATTTGTCGAACAGATGTTTAAACCTATTAATGATTTCCAACTCAACCAATAAGGGGCATTGGTCTTTTTCTCCGAAAGAATAGTCACCGCACCAATGTGCATCGAGCCATAAAATGGCGTTATTTACTTCTGGAAGGATGTCTGGAAGTATACTTTTTGTATCGCCAAATAAAAGATTTACATTTTTCCTTGATTTTAGTCTTTCTTTAGTATGGTTATACCAATGTTCCGAAAATTCAATCGAATATACATTTTTGAAAACATCAGCTGACCATTCAGTAGTACCACCTTGGTAGGTGCCGGTTTCTATAAAGTTGGTAATTTGATATTTTTCTTTTATAAATTCAACAAGCCTTTTATCAGGCCCCATTGTCATTGATCCCATTTTATTTTTCTAATTTCCAGTTAAATTTGTTTGCGAGAATCCCTGGCCTCTTTTCCGTCCAAAAGTTTGAAAAATCAAAACCACCATTAATTTCAAAATATATTCTATCATTGTTATTATCGGGATCTATAATCCAAAACTGGTTGAATATTGCAACACCTAGGGAAATGTAGTATTTTCCCTCATTCAACAAGTAAGGAGTAATGGAAGTTGTGAGTTTGATTTTGCCTGTTGGAAAGCTATTTTGAGTAATTGTGTCTGTGTGAAATGACCATAATAGATTATTGCCATCAGCATCAAATAAGGAAAATCCTATTTGCAACGAGCTGTTAGGTTCCAAAACTTCTCCCAAAATAGAAATTTCAACCTCTTCTTTCAGGCTATATGAAGTTTTTTTAGTATTTATCATCAAGGGGATGAAATATTGATTTTTGTATTTTTTGCCATCAATATTAAGGCTGTTTGACAATTCTTTATTTTCTGTAGTAAGATATTTATTAATAACTTCAGACATAGCATCCGACTTGTAACTCACAAGACCATTTTTAAGTACTATTCCACTGTTGCAAAGTTGCTTTACCGCGCCCATATTATGGCTCACAAAAAGTACAGTCCTTCCTTCTCCCTTGCTCACTTCTCCCATCTTGCCTAAACATTTTTTCTGAAATTCTGCATCGCCAACAGCTAATACTTCATCTACAATTAATATTTCGCTTTCTAAATGCGCAGCAACGGCAAAGGCCAGACGCACATACATGCCTGAACTATATCTTTTTACAGGTGTATCCAAATAACGTTCAATTCCTGCAAAATCTACAATTTCATCCAGTTTGCGTTGGATTTCTTTTTTACGCATACCTAAAATAGCACCATTTAAAAAAATATTTTCCCTACCGCTGAGCTCTGGATGGAAACCGGTACCCACTTCTAATAAACTGGCAATTCGCCCCTTGCCAGATATTTTTCCAGTTGTTGGAGCAGTTACCTTACTCAATATTTTAAGCAGGGTGCTTTTCCCGGCACCATTTCGCCCAATAATACCTACTGCATCTCCTTGCTCAATTTCGAAATTAATATCTTTTAAGCTCCATACTACATCGCTTTCACTTTTGGTATTTTGGTCATTACTTTCCCCGATCCGCAGAAATGGATCTTCTTTACCTCGGATGCGCGCATACCAACGTTCTAAATCGCGACTGATCGTTCCTGTACCAATTTGGCCCAATTGATAAGCCTTACTTAGGTTTTCTACTTTTATTGCAATGTTAGACATTTAAAATATGCTTAAAGTTGTGCTTTCCGTTATCCATCTCCATTTCCCATTTATACGGTGTCAACAAAATTCCGTTCTACCTTATTAAAAACCACAGTACCAACCAATAGTAAAACTATAGTAACAATTGTAGCACAACCTAAACTAAACCAGCTAAAGCTCCCTTGTCCTAAAAATCCATATCTAAAAGTTTCAATAATTGGCGTCATCGGATTATACTCAATAATCCAGGCATATGCCGGATATTTCTTAATAGCCTCAGATAGAGGATAGATTACAGTAGTAGCGTACATTAATAACTGCACACCAAAACCGATGAGAAAAGCCAGATCCCTATATTTCGTGGTCATGGCTGAGATAATCATCCCTGCACCCAAACCCAATAAAGCCATTAATATTACAATTACCGGGAACAGACAAATTGCCCAGCTGATGTTGAAATTTGCGCCTGAAAAATAATAATAGGCCATTAATATGAGAAATAACAACATCTGTACGCCAAAGCGCACCAGATTACTTACCACAATACTTAATGGCATAATTAACCTTGGGAAATATACTTTGCCGAAAATACTAGCATTATCCCTAAAAACAGATGATGTTTTGGTTAAACAATCAGCAAAGTAATTCCAGGCCGTAATGCCGGCCATATAAAATAAGGGCTTCGGTAGGCTATCAGTTGAGATGCCTGCGAGGTTGCCAAAAATAAAGGTAAAAATGATGGTGGTAAACAGGGGTTGAATAAAAAACCAGAGCGGGCCTAAAATGGTCTGTTTATAAAAAGAAACGAAATCTCTTCTCACTAATAATACCAACAGATCCCGGTATGCCCAAACCTCATTCAGCTTTAAATCGAGTAAGGATGATTTTGCCTCGATGGTCCATAGTTGTTCCTCTTTAACCATAAATTTTGGGGTTAACCAATCCTGAATATTGTGTTTGATCCATTTTTTCGGTGTGATTAATCATCCCGTTTAAAAGCAAGCTTTTTACGGATTGAAGATAAGGTGCATATCCAAATGCCTCCATACATTTTTCCTGAAGATTTTTTTTATCGCTTTCGTTTTGTTTGTGCTCCAATAAATTACAAATACTAATTAAAATGCCTTCCTGATCATCAGGATCAACAAGTACCCCCAGGGTTCCTCCCTGAAGTGCATCTACACTTCCGTCTTTATTGCCTGCAATTACCCTTAAACCGCTGGCTAATGCTTCGATAAATACGATGCCAAATCCTTCTTTTTTACTTGGCAAAATAAAGATGTCGGATAATAAAAAATGTTCGGTAATTTCCGTCTCATCAATAAAACCGATCATTCTAATGTAATCCTGAAGATTGTTTTTTATAATTAACTCATCTAATCTTTTCTTTTCTATCGCATCCCATTTGCCGCCTAACAAATAAGTTAGCGTTGGGTATTTCTCCAGTAGTTTTGGTAAAAGTTCAATGGTATGATCGTATCCTTTATATTTTTCAGAAGAGGATAAACGCGATAGTGAGAACAAAATTATATTTTCATCATTTAAACGGTACCTATTCAATAAATCCTTTGGTTTTTCAAACTGCGTAGAGAGGTGGTAAAATGGGTCGAGGCAATTATTTAATATTTCGATTTTTTCAGCCGGTATATGGTGCATATCCATAATCTTTTGAGCTGTAAAATGACTGACACAGATGATTTTATCTAACTGGTTTAAAATCTTGAGTTTGGAATCTGATAACTTTTTCCAGATTTCAATTCCATGCGCCATCAGGTAAATCTTTTTATGGGGATAAACTTTCTTGATGAAATAAACAATATTGATTAAATGAATATGGCTCAATAAAATAACATCTGCCTTTAACCCACTTAAAAAAGATTGAACAACGAACTGCTCTTTTTTTCCTCCAAAGCCTTTAAATTGTTGTTTACTCAAATACCTAGAATCGCGGTCTGTATTTTTATCATACATCGAATACACGGTAGATTGAACAATTTCTTCTTCGCTCAGATCGTATAGAACACGGGATATACTTCTGCACACTTTTTCAATGCCGCCGGTTAAGCTAAAAGTTTTAAGCGTTAAAAATAATACTTTAACTGGCATGGTAAGTTCTATATAAAGCCAAGGCCGAGCTCCAGTGTAATTTGTTTTCTCCGAAGCTTTTGATGAGCGATTTTGCGCGTTTATTGTGGTAACGTGAGGGATCGGCAATATCGCTGTTTTTCCTCATCCACTCCTGAAAAGGAAAGGTGAAGCCCATTTTTGATCTTTTCCATGTTTCTACCGGCAAATCCTCCTTATATGCTTCTACCAGAAGTTTCTTTTTTTGTTCGTAGCTGAATTTGATCTCTGTTGAAATAGAAAGCACTAGGTCAACAAAGTTACGGTCGAGAAAGGGCACCCTAACCTCAACACCATGGCTCATGCTCATAAAATCGGTATCTTTTAACAGCTGGTTTTGCATGTACATGTTAAACTCGAACCAGCTTGCCCGGGTTTCGTTACTGGTTTTTTTGATGCCGGGCTGCAACGGAATTTCTTCCAGGCAATCGATCACCGTTCTCATATCGATATCTAGTAATTCTGCTATAACATCGGGAGAATACACCCCTCTCAAACATAAATACTCGCCAATGGGAGAATTTAAACTGAGATAATATAATCTTTTAAATTTTGTATTGTTGGAGAAACGCATGGTTCGTAATACGCTTTTACTTAACCAGTTTAAGTTTTGTATTTTATGGATCCTGTCAAAAGAAGGGTAACCGCCAAAAAGTTCGTCAGCCCCCAGGCCAGATAGTACCACTTTTATTCCTTGCTCTTTTGCTGTTTTACATACAAACCAGGTATTAATTCCATCATTTGTAGGTTGATCCATGTTGCTTAATACGGTTTCAAAATTCTGTACAAAATCACGATAGGTAATAAGTTTTTCTATCTTTTGTACTTCAATTTTTTGAAGCAGGCTATTGCGCTGTTTTTTTTCGGAAAAATCTATTTCATTAAAGTTGGCAGAAATGCATGATAGTTTTCTTCCGCTATGTTGATTGGCCAAAATGGTGAGAATACTCGAATCAAGGCCGCCGCTAAACAGTACGCCAACATCAACGTCTGATATCATCTGCTGTTTAATGGAGTCCCTCAATTGTTCGCGAATTAGCTCAATGGCGTAACTCTCGTTTCTGATATAAGAAGTGTTTTCAAATTCATGATAGGATTGCACATCGTATTCTGCACTTCTAACATGATATTTTAAAAAGCAGCCCTTACCCAGGCTGCACACATTTTTTAGTGTGGTATAAGGCTCAGGTATATGTCCGAATGCAAGATAATAAATCCGCCAGTTTTCATTTTCCTGTGAAATTCCGGCATGTTTAAATGCCTTTACTTCAGAAGCAAAAGTTAAGGTTTCATTATTAAAATGGTAATATAAGGGCTTTATGCCATTCTGATCGCGTACCAGGTACACACATTGATGCCTTTTATCATAAATGCTGAACGCAAAAATACCATCCAGTTTTTCGAAAGCATTTTCTCCCCAGTGCTGGTAGGCATAAAGTATTACTTCCGTATCAGTTTGGGTTTTGAATATGTAACCCAGATTAATTAATACAGTCCTGATTTTTTGATAATTGTAAATTTCGCCATTGTAGGTAATGGCAATATCTTCTTTATGGCTTACCATGGGTTGATGACCATTGGTGGTAAGATCGAGGATTGCCAGTCTTCTGTTTCCCAAACAAACAGATGCATCTTCAGCCATATAAATGCCATGGTCATCTGGTCCACCGTGCTGCATACTATCGCACATGGTTTTTACCTGGTGGTTAACTTTTTCTAACGAATTCTTGCTATTTATAATACCTCCTATACGGCACATTGTATTTTAATCCCGACGAATTTTGATACGATTAGATCGCGCTGGATACAGCTTCGCCCTTTCAGTCACATTTTATTTTTAAAAATGAACCGATTCATTTTATGAATAATGTTGATGCTAAAGCATCAGTATTTGCTAAATTAACTCCTCCTCAACCTATCTCCACATCACTATCCAATCTTTTACATTTCTATAGCGGTTCTACAAAAGCTACGGATGTGTTGATGTTAATTGAATAGCCCATATTTTGTAAACGTAAAATAATACGCTGTTTATTTTGTATAGATACCAATTCGGCAATTATTCCTTTAAAAGGCCCGGCTTTAATCAAAACCCTTTCTCCTGGTTTTATATCATAATCGATCAGCTCAAGATCGGTATCTGTAGCAAGTAAGAGTTTAAGATCATTAATTTGTTGGTCAGGAATAGGGGCGATTTGGCTGGAGAAATAAATAAACCTGGCTACACCATTGGTCATCAAAACTTCTGCATATTCTTTAGCCGAAATATACGCAAACAGATACGATTTAATCAAGGGTTCCTCTACGATTTTTTTACGATCGCTCCATTGTTTAACTGTCTTTTTTAGAGGTAAGTAACTTAAAATCCCTTTTCTGTTTAATTCTTCATGAGCCTTTTTTTCTGCTCTCGACCGCGTATAAACCGGATACCACCTGTAATTTTGATCAATCATTAAACTTAATCTTATTTCGATCTCTCATCATCCTTCTTACCTTTTCAATCTTATTTCTTTTTCCAAAATTCCCACCAGCTCTTCTCATCATCGTAATAGCCACTTTTTCCATAACCGGTATAATTCGAATAATAATATGTTCCGGTATTGCTATGGGCGTAGTTAGTGGTATAGATATTGGCATGTAATTTCTCATCACCAAAAGAATTTAATATAATGGCAATGTTGTTAAGCCCGTATTCTTTTGATAAACGATCAGGGATGGTTGCCGCCCTGAATTTAGAAACACCCGAACGGATAATAAAGAGATTAACATCTGCTTTTCTAATCAATGGGATTGAATCTGATACCAAACCAACAGGTGCTGTATCTATAATGATATACTCATAAGTTTCCCTAAGTTTTTCGAGTAATGTTTCCATTGCTTTGTGGTGCAAAAGCTCCGAAGGGTTTGGCGGTACAGGCCCGGAGGTAATGTAATCAATGTTGTGCCTTTCGTCGGTAAAGATAATATCGGACAAACCGGCCTGTTTAGACAAATAACTGCTCAGGCCAATCCTGTTATCGGAACCAAAAGCATGATGAAGTTTTGATTTACGTAAATCGGCAGCTATGATGATTACTTTTTTCTCAATAATAGAAAGTGTTCCGGCAAGATTTAAACTTACAAATGATTTTCCTTCACCCGAAACTTCAGAAGTAATAGCGATTACCTTGGTATCTTTATCGCTTGCCATAAAGCTTAGGTTGGTTCTCACAGACCTAACCGATTCAGCAAATATTGACTTTGGACGTTCTATTGATAAAACACTTTCGCCCGGCTGAACTTTTTTGGGATATTTTAAAATTACCCCGATAATCGGTGTTGTTGTTAAGCCTTCAATGGTTTCTATATCGTAGAGGTAAGGATTTAAAATCCTGACCAGTAAAATTAAGCCAAGGCCCGAAAATAAACCCATAAAGAGGTAAGAAGAATAGATTTTTTTAGGGACTGGGGAAATAGGATAAAAAGAAGGCTGTGCCACGCTGATAATGGTTGCGCCGGATATTACTGCCGCAGAGCTGATCTGTGCTGAAAGTTTTCTTTCAAACAACATGGAGAACATCCTCTGATTGATATCAAAGTTGCTCTGTAACTTGGCGAAATCGTTTTGTTTGGCTGGTATGCTGCTAAGTGCCTGATTGGCTTGCCCAATCTGTCCGTTAATATAACTGATGGTTTTTTGGTTGCGCTCATGCAACAACCGGATATTGGTTACAATGGCCTGCTTTACTTCATTAATCTGCCTGTTAATATCCTGGATGGGCTGAGCATCGGGATTGAAGTTTTGTAACTTGTTTTCCCGGTTTATAATAAGCCCGTTAAGTTGGGTTATCAGGCCTGTTAACAGCGTGCTGTTGGTGCCTTCTAAATTAAGGTTGAGTTGAATCCGATCTTTATTATTTTTTACCTGAGTTTCTAGTTGTTGAATGCCAAGTTCCTGCAGCTGTAGCTCAGCAATCTGGTTTTGTAAATTACCAAGTTTAGAACTGCTAATTTGCTTGTCGCTATTTGGATCTATGAGTTTGTTATTGCTTTGAAAGCTAGAAAGTTTATTCCCCGATTTATTTACTTGTGCATCTAAAAAGGCAATCTGGCTGTCTAAATAATCAATGGTTTGTTTGGCCGACCTTTTCTTAAGTGTCGCATCATTTTTTACATATTGTTTTATAATTTCATTAAGTACATTCGCAGAGAAAACCGGGTTACTATCAGTGTGCGTAACGCCCATAATATTGGTGTTTTTCTCCTGTTCAAATACATTTAATCCTCCTGCAGCTCTGCCATACAAATCTCTAAGTCCATTGAATTTGAAACTATAATTCCCGGCAGATGGAATTTCGCTTTTAACAGTAAACACCATATTCCCGGCATTGATGGCTTGGCCGTAATGATATTTTTTGAAAACCTTATTATTGTCATCGCTGCTCGATAATTCAAAAGTTTTGCTATCAACGGGTTTAACAGAATAGGTAGCCCTGCTGAAATTAACAGAATCCTGAGTTAAAATATCAACCTGAAAAGGCTGTTTAGGATAAAGTTCTGTTACCCGTACACGTCCTTCAAGATAATAACTGATTTTATAATCGAGGTTTTTTAAGGCATTTAAAATCACATCTTCCGAGCGCATAATAATCCCTTCAGTCTGTATCTGATTCTGATTAAAAGGACGATAGTTTACTGGTGAACCTGGAAGTGAAGCCATTTGTTGCTGCTGATCGCCATCTAATTTTAGCGAAGCAGAAGTAATGTAAATAGGGGTAATGCTACGCACGTACAGCCAGGCCAGGATAAAACTGATCAGTACCGTTCCGGCAACCCAATACCATCTGCTCAGGAAAATTAAGGTAATTTTCCAATAATTAATGGTTTGGCTGGCTAGTTTCCTGTTTTCGGTTGTTGTTGTATTATCCATTAGCGGGTAAGGGTAAAGATTAATACTGCTAAATTGACTACTACAAGAAAGGGTTGTACAATATTGTTTACACTGGTTAGTTTCTCGCTAAGCGCAGCACTTTTGGTCTGTTGAAGTACAATGATGTCGTTATTTTGAAGCACAAGCTTTTTGCTTGCCAAACTGTTAATGTCGTTCAGGTTGACATAAATAATTTCCGGATGACTTCTATCACCACGAATAATTTTAAGCGTTTTAGGATCGGCTGTTTTAGTTATCCCACCTGCTTCACCAATAATGTCAATAAGGGTGGTGTTTTCCCTTTCTAGTAAAAAATTTCCCTGCTTGCTAAATTCACCTAATAAAGTAACCTTTAAATTTACCACACTGAGTTCTATAATTGGGTCGCGTAGCAATTGTTTCGAATATAAGTCCTGTATTTTTATAGCAGCATCCCTTCTGCTCAGGCCTATTACCTCTACTTTTCCGATAGCGGGGAGGTTTACTTTGCCATCAATATCAACTAAATAAGAAAGGGTATTATTGATGGTTCCACCCGCTGTCTGATTACCGCTTGTACCGCTGTTAGTAGAGGCTGTGGCACCAAATTCTTTATTTTGTAAATTTCGGATGGCCAACTGATCATTCACCTTTATTTTATAGTAAGCATCACTAATACCCTGATCATTTACCACATATACCTGTTTAATAGTGTCGGTAACAATATCACTTGGCGCATTAAACAGACTATGTTCTTTCCTCGAAGCACAGCTTACAAACATTGCGCAAACAGATAAGATGCAAAGAAATTTGATAATTGCTTTTATTGGGATCATATTCAAGAATCGGGATGTTATACAGTAACTGCCCATGGCAATACACGCAAAATATGGGTTAAAGATGCTCAAAAAAAAATTAATGGGAAAATGATTTCGGGCTTATCCGATATTATGTCCCTCCATCGGGCTGATTAATTTAAGTATTTAATGCTTATATTGATGTACTATCCCGCTTATAATGTAGGAATACATGATTACAACGGTTCTTTTGATCTAATCAGAAAAATTGAGTTAGCATGTTTACAACTTACGGTTGTATTTGATGAAGACATTATACATTATGCGGGCTTATACATTATTCATTTTATTCTTTTTATGGTTTTTAGGGCCTGCTTTTGGACAGACCTATCAATGCCCAGATAATAATGTACTCGGCGCTTCGCCCTGCTACATCAGTAATGGATGTATATATAAGGATTTAGGGTTAACCTTACTTGTATGTGCCGATAATTCACATTATTATATTGATAATGGTGATGGAGGAATTGGAGGAAAACGAACGTTCAGCTATTTACTATTACCACTTGATGATTACATTTTTTTATTTGGATTGTTCCCGGTTATTTATTCGTTTTATCATTTAAGACGCAAAGCCATGTAAGATGGGCAGCTTAGTTCACTAAAAGTTTATTAATATTTTAAAACTTTTTATCCCAAGCTAACGTTTTTCATATTATTTCTTTTGAAATGAAAAAAAACAAGCACTGAGGAAGATAATAGTAATAGATAAATATTTGTATCCAATGGGCATACAATTGTAAAGCCGGATTTTGATGGATTATGTACCGTTGATGCGTAATCGAGCTTATTAATGTCACAACCAATTGCAACTGTGCCAGAACCACCAGGACTTGGGCCATAAAAATCACTTCCGCCATTTACACAGCTTTCAGGGGCAGAAGTATCATCACTAAATATATAGCGATACTCATTAACTCTTGATGCATCATTTGGATCATATTCATATACTGTCCTGATATATCGGGTGTACATTCTGCCACCAACAAGGCAACCATTAGGTGGAGGAGGGACTGAACTGATAGGGATTGATGCTGAACAGCTTAAACTCCACAACAAACCCATACAAATTATTGTAACGGCTATACCGATAAATTTATTCATCTTCTGGAAATAAACGACTATGCTTGCAAATATAAGATTTTAAACGAAAACTACAGTTAACAGGTTTTTTAGCCTTTGTGCAGCCTGTTTAGATTTTGTTATAATCTTTAAACCATAATATTAAGAAAATATTAAATATCGGGTACTCATATATAATGATCAAAAAAATATTTTTCGTATGATTTTCTTTACATTTTGGTATTTTTAAAAGCCTTTTTTTAATCTTTACGTAAAATCTGCGGAAGATGTTGAAGATCCTGTGTTTTGCTTTTATTTTACTGTTTATTTCTATTTGTGCTTCAGCTCAAACCGGCTGTTTAGTTTTAAACTATGATAGTCCTGACTATAGTAAAGTTTTTAATGCGGTTAGTTCTGGTACTGTTTATAAAACTGGTAATGGTGTGAATTTTGTTTTATACGAAGGGGTTTGCGGACCACATACATACGTATCAATATCCGGATCTTCACAAGGAACCTGTACCTTATTAGGCGATTCGATGCATACTGGTCAGATTTATACCGTGTCTCAAACTTTTCAAGCTCCTTGTGGCCTTCCTCTTGATGATTATGATGTTTTATTACTTGTTTTTGCAGCAATTATGGGTGCTGTAATGTTAAGGAATAAACCCTTGATCCTCTTTAAATCTTTATTTTAAAAGAAACTTTAACTTTTCATAATTGTTAGTTGATTGTACAAAAGTCATCTAATAGTCAACTATAATTGTCTTCAAACTTTTTAGTTTGATTAATGTCAAGGGTGTAACCAATATTTTGACTCCTTCTTTTTATAAATTATTGAATCAATAATTTCAAATTATCTATTTTAAATGATTTAAAGCAGGTTTTTAACCTTATTTAATCTTTATTCAATTTTTCATTTTATTGTAAAAACGGATTTGTTATTCAAATTGTTCATTTTATAAAATTGCATATTAATCTATTTTTGTAAAATAAATAATACAGATATTTTACTTTTTGTTAGTTTGTTGTTTCTCTTAACTAAAGGACATTTAGATTCAGAGCATTCATTTAGAGTTGACAGGAATTAAAACAATTTGGTTTGAAAAAATACCATTAATTCGTCTTTCTCTTTATGAAATTTTTTAATTGGACAATCTTATTTTTGTCCTTTTTCGCTATCCTTCCGAAGTTTTCATTTGCTGATGTTACCGGGTGTGTTATCAGTGGCAGACTTTACGATATCCCTGCAGGTCAAGATAATAGCGATCCCTATAATATAGTTTATTTCTATTCTTACTCCCAAAGCTACCCAATCAATTATGATTATAATAATCCGGCAATTGGTCATGTTTCCTGTACAGTAGAGGATCCGTATGGTTATGCTGGTAAATGTAAAGTTATCTCTTCTGGAGGAACATATTCTGGCCTAAATGATATCTTTTCAGCTAAGCTTATTCCTTGTAATCCCCCTGCTAACAATCTTCCACTGGATCAGAGTATGATATTTATGCTTTTACCATTGGGCTTTTTTGGCTTTTGGAAAGTAAGACAGAAAGGATAACATCTGGAGATAAGTCTTTATGTTTCAAATTATTGAACAAAACGAACGTAGTTTGTAGTTCATAACCACAGTAACTTCGTGTATCACTATTAAAATGATACATGAAAAGTCTTGCCTTTTTGGTTTTTATCTTTCTAGCTTCAACAGTGGCGTTTGCTCAAGGAACTGTTACCGGGTGTAAGGTATCAGGTGGAAACTTGATATATACCAGTTCTACACAATATTTGTTAGGAGTTGATTTAGGTGGTGGATTAAGTTTGGCTTTAGGGTCGTATGTATATAATTTAAATCCAAATATTAGCACGAATGTTTCTTGTACAGTAAGTTGGGCAAGTAATGTCAGTGTTCAATCTAGTGGTGGTTGCGTTTATGGAAGTCCATCTGTGTCTTTGCCGGGTTTAGCTGCTGTATGCACAAATTGTGTGTATGGTGATTTGGTTACCTATACACCAACTCTTCAATGCAACCTCGACGATTACTCCTGGACCTTTGGCGCCGCTGCAAGCATATTCGGTATATTCGTAATCAGAAGAAGAAATAAACCGTAGCAATTTTGATTGAATATCATCCGGGTTGATATTGTATTTTCTTATATTTACCTCAGTTTTTTGCCTTCATCCCAACAAGAAAGCCAAAGAATCCCATTTGGTAACATGAAAATATCCCTGATCACTGTAGTTTATAATGGTGAAACATTTTTAGAAGAATGTTTTAAGTCGGTGATTGCACAAACGTATTCTGATATAGAATATATTGTCATCGACGGGGGATCGACGGACCAGACACTCAGCATCATTCAACGGAACCGGTCTGATATCGATTATTTTGTTTCAGAGCAAGATAAGGGACTTTACGATGCCATTAACAAAGGGATTCAAAAATCTACTGGTGATATTATCGGAATATTAAATGCAGACGATATGTTTGCAGACTCCAATATACTCGCTTCAGTAGCAGAAACATTTATAACTAATCCGGCAATAGATGGAGTATATGGCGATCTGGATTACATTCACCCCATAACAAACAAAATAGTAAGGAAATGGCGATCAGGACAAACAACAGCTGAAGAAATTAAAAAAGGATGGATGCCTGCCCACCCCACTTTATATTTAAAAAGAACTTTGTTTGAAAAGTATGGAGATTACGCCCTCGATTTAGGCACAGCAGCAGATTACGAACTTATATTACGTTATTTTTATACCCATAAAATTAAAGCGGTACACCTGCCGGTATTAATGGTCAATATGCGGATGGGAGGGGTAAGTAATCAATCTTTAAAAAGCAGATTTTATGCGTTTATAAATGATTACAAGGCACTAAGAAGGAATAACTTATCAAATGCACTCTTAGTTTTGCTTAAAAAGAAACTAATTAAAATCAGCCAGTTTTAGTAGTATAGGGCGTTCTGAAATTTGATATTTATCATGTAAAACCTTTATTGCTTTCATTTAGTTAACACTACTATAGTTATATTTGCTTTAAGTCCCACAAGTTTTGTTAGAGCGTGTACTAAATACCCATCCCAGTTATTTCTATCTTGCCATTTTTATACTGGCTTTTTCCATTGTAATTTTAAGTATTCCGAGTGTAATTTATACCTCATTAAAATATGGGCTTTTCGATAAAAACGATCTTCACCGAAAAACCCATAAGCGTAATATTTCCCGTTTGGGTGGTTTGGCCATTGTAGGAAGTTTTACCATCAGTATTCTTCTTTTTTCCTCCATCATTAACTTTAAAGAAGCTAACTTTTTAATTGCATCCAGCATTATTCTCTCCGCCCTCGGGTTAAAAGATGATGTTTACGGAACCAATACCAGTACTAAATTTGTTCTGCAAATTGTGGTGGCCTTTATACTTGTGTTTTTTGGCGCGTTTCGTTTAACCAGCTTGTACGGTGTACTAGGTATTGGAGATATGGCACCCATCTGGGGAGGCGTGTTTTCCATTGCTTTGATTATTTTTCTAAACAATGCATTTAACCTGATTGATGGTATAGACGGCCTGGCAAGTGGAATAGGCATTTTTACCAGTTTAACTTTTGGGGTGCTGTTTCTGTTAATGGGACAGATTCCTTACGCATTCATTGCCTTTGCACTGGCAGGGGCCATCGGTGGTTTCTTAAAATACAACTGGTTCCCGGCGAAGATTTTTATGGGAGATACCGGAGCACTTATTATTGGTCTTATTTCTGCCGCATTGGCTATTAAATTTATAGAACTTAATAAGTTTACAGGCAAAAATCACCCGGCCTTTTATTCTGCACCTGCAATTGCAGTATCGATACTGATTGTACCTATATTCGATTCGTTAAGGGTGTTCACCATCAGGATATTAAAAGGTAAATCGCCGTTCAGGGGCGACCGTAATCATATTCACCACCGTTTAGAAAAACTGGGCTTAAAGCCAAGTTTGATTGTTGTTTCCACTGTAGGGTTTAACATTATTATTCTTGCTGCAACCATTGCACTACAGGATTTGGGAAACTTTGTTTTAATCCTGATGATTATCGGTATTTGTATGGTTTTTAATAGCGTGCTCACACTAAGTTTATTACAAAAGGCAAAGAAATAATTCAGCCGTTACCTCAAATTTGCACCCTTTTAAACACTTTTATCATGTCTTTTCCATCTTACATTATAAGGGCTTTGCTTTCATAAATAAATATTAATTTTGCGCTCTAATTTTTAAGATAAATGAGGCTGGCAATAAATGGTTTTGGTAGAATAGGAAGAACATTTTTACGTTTGGCATTGGCTGAGGGATTCGAAGTGGTGGCAATTAACGATCTGGCAGATGCAAAAACAATGGCCCATTTATTTAAGTACGATTCGGTGCATGGTGTATTTGCTGATAAAGTTTCGGCTAAACCAGATGCACTGGTGATCGGTGAGCTTTCTATCCCCGTATTTGCCATAAAAGAGGCCGGTGAATTACCCTGGTCGGCATTGAGGGTGGATGTGGTGATCGATTGTACCGGTAAAAATTTAACCAGACAGGCGGCCGAAAAGCACATTACAGCAGGAGCTAAGCAGGTTCTCATTTCAGCACCGGCTGCAGATGATATTCCGATGGTGGTGTTGGGGGTTAATGATGATCAGATTGATCTGAAAAGCCCTATATTATCCAATGCAAGTTGTACAACCAATAACATTGCACCAATGATCAAAATCCTGAACGATAACTGGGGGGTAGAAGAAGGCTATATCACTACCATCCATTCGATGACGGGCGATCAGAACCTGCACGATGCCAACCATAAAGACCTCCGCAGGGCAAGGGCAGCATCTTCTTCCATTATTCCAACTACAACGGGAGCCGCAAAAGCCATTACGCACATTTTTCCGGAGCTTGACGGCCGATTAGGCGGTGCAGGCATCAGGGTTCCGGTTTTAAACGGATCTTTAACCGATTTTACCTGTCTTTTAAAAAAGAAAACAACCATCGGAGAAATTAATGCAGCCTTTAAATCAGCTGCAGATAATGAACTGAAAAACCTGCTCGAATACACCGAAGATCCAATTGTATCTGTCGATATTATCGATAACCCTCATTCGTGCATATTCGATTCCCTGTTAACCTCTATTGTTGGCGATCTGGTTAAGGTGGTTGGCTGGTATGATAATGAGTATGGTTACAGCAGCCGTTTAATCGATGTAGTGAAAAAAATCGATATGCTTTCTAAAGCCTGATTTTAGATTTTTCTGTAGATTTTAATGCCCAGTAAACCAATACCGGCTGAAAAAACAAGCGTAAAAAACGTTTACCGTCAGTATTGAGCCCAAAAGCACTGCGTTTATGGGTGTATTGAGAAATATTCCCCGGAAACACACCAACAAATAAGCCAGCAGCAATTTTGCCTGCCGTATCTTCATATTTTTTAGGAGTAACTACTAAGGCGGTGCCTAATGCAATTTCGACTAAACCTGAATAAACTACCGTATCGTCCTTTTTTAGCGGTACCCAATCTGGTACCTGTGCCCGGAAAGGTTTACGGGCAAAAGTTAAATGACCAATTCCGGCGGCAATTAAACCTGCCCCAAGTAGTATTCTGGCTGTTGTTTTGATGTTTTCTTCTTTCACTTTAATCCTGTTTAGATAATACATTACATATACTGTAGTTATCAACAAAGTACACTGGAGGTCTGTTTGCCATCATCTTAATTTTAGTTGTTTCTGCTACCATTACATGTTTGTCAGATGGCTTATCTATCCAAAATGTTAACACTTTCTGTCCATTATTATTATTGGGTTTCAATTGCTTTATTAACTTTGCAAACGTTTGCGGCGCACTCTATAGCACTATCCTGAGTTCAGGTATAAGCTGATTGATAAAGAAAATATGGTTAAATTTATTCTTCCCGAAGAAGTTCTACCTCTAAGAAGCCTGGTTTTACGCAATGGTAAACCATTAGAACAGTGTGTTTTTGATGGCGATACCGCCTACGATACCTTTCACCTTGGTTTTTTAAAAGACGGAGAGATCAAATCGATCGCTACTTTTATGCGGAATGATTTTTTTCCGGAAGAGGGCGAAGGCTACCAGCTTCGTGGCATGGCAACGCATCCCGATGCCGGGGGGAAAGGCTATGGCGCTGCCTTGGTTACTTTTGCCATCGAATACCTGAAAGAATACAATACCGATTATTTATGGTGCAATGCCCGTTCAACCGCCGCCGCCTTTTACAAAAAGATCGGTTTTACTACCGAATCGCCAGAATTTGATATCCCGGGTATCGGTTTCCATTACGAAATGAAATTAAACTTAAATCAAAATAATTAACATGAATACAATTGACCAGTTCGACTTTAAAGATAAAAAAGCCTTAATCAGGGTAGATTTTAATGTGCCTTTGGATGATGAATTTAAAATCACCGATGATAAAAGAATCAAGGCTGCTTTGCCAACCATTTCTAAAATTTTAAAAGATGGTGGCTCAGTGATCTTAATGTCGCACTTAGGCCGTCCGAAAGATGGACCAACCGATAAATATTCTTTAAAGCACATCCTAACTGATTTATCTGCTTTAACCGGTGTTGAAGTTAAATTTGCGGATGATTGTATTGGCGAAAGTGCCGTAAAACAAGCTGCTGATTTAAAACCAGGTGAAGTTTTATTATTAGAAAACCTTCGTTTCTATAAAGAAGAAGAAAAAGGTGATGTTGCTTTTGCAGAGAAATTATCAAAATTAGGTGATGTTTATGTAAACGATGCATTCGGTACAGCACACCGTGCACATGCGTCAACCTCAATTATTGCGCAGTTTTTCCCTGATGCAAAATACTTCGGTTATTTAATGGCATCGGAAGTAGAAAATGCCGAAAAAATCCTGAACCATGCTGAAAGACCTTTTACTGCCATTATGGGTGGTGCCAAAGTATCAGATAAAATTCTTCTGATCGAAAAATTATTAGATAAAGTAGATAACCTGATCATCGGTGGTGGTATGGCTTATACTTTTGCCAAAGCACAGGGTGGCGAAATCGGTACTTCATTATTAGAAGCTGATAAACAGGAACTTTCTTTAGAACTGATCGAAAAAGCAAAAGCCAAAGGGGTAAACCTGATTTTGCCTGTTGATACCGTAATTGCAGATCGTTTTGCAAATGATGCAGATAAAAAAGACGTAACATCAGGTCAGATTCCGGCAGATTGGATGGGACTGGATATCGGCCCAAAATCAGTTGAATTGTTCCAGGATGTAATTAAAAACTCTAAAACTTTATTGTGGAACGGTCCGATGGGTGTTTTCGAAATGGAAAGCTTCCAGGTAGGTACAAAAGCAGTTGCAGACGCAGTTGTGGCAGCTACTAAAGATAATGGTGCATTTTCATTAATCGGTGGTGGCGATTCTGCTGCAGCGATTGCTAAATTCGGTTTAGAAGATGAAGTAAGCTACGTTTCTACAGGTGGTGGCGCTTTGCTTGAATATATGGAAGGTAAAGAATTACCTGGTGTTAAAGCCATTAACGGCTAAACGGAAATCCTGATATAAAGAGCCCTTGCAGATAAAATTCTGTAAGGGCTTTTTTGTTGGTTAAATTTCAGTTCACCCATTTTGCCAGATACTTGCAGCTGATCAAAATAAGTTTTACCTTTCTTAACATTACCAGGCATCAAATTAATAATGAGATGGCTTAAGAAATAATAAACTACCCAATAAATATTAAACCTATGAGAAAGAAAGCCTTTTTGTTATGCCTGAGCTGTTTGCTGATGGCCGGCATAACTGAAAAAACATTTGCAGCAAAAAGAGTGAAACCTGCTCACATCCAGATGCTTGCTGAGCCTAAGGAACTGATTGGCCGATGGGACATCACCGTCGATATAAATGGAAAACCGGCACCGGCCTGGCTCGAAGTTAAACTCTCTGGCGTAAAAACACTGGTGGGTTATTTTGTATCTACTGCAGGAAGTGCACGTCCGGTTGCCGAAGTAAAATTTACCGGCGATAAGTTTAAATTCGAAATTCCGCCTCAATGGGAAAGCGGTACAGCCAACCTAATTATGGAGGGAAGTTTAACAGATGATGGTATTAAGGGCACCATGACCGAATGCAATGGTAAACAATACAGCTGGAAAGGTATTAAGGCACCTTATCTAAAAAGAACAACAGCGACAACATGGGGCAAGCCGGTCAATCTTTTTAATGGCAAAGATCTTTCTGGTTGGAAAGCCAGCGGACAAAATCAATGGATTGTGAAAAATGGTATTTTAACCAGCCCAAAATCCGGATCAAACCTGATTACAGAACAAAAGTATAGTGATTTTAAACTTCATGTTGAATTTAAATATGCAAAAGGAGGAAACAGCGGGATCTATTTAAGAGGCCGTTATGAAGTGCAGATTGAAGACAGTCCAAAAGATGCACACCCCAACAGCGTATTATTCGGTGGCGTTTATGGGTTTCTGGCTCCAAACGAAATGGTAACTTTAGGTCCGGATGAATGGCAAACTTATGATATCACCCTGATTGGCCGTTTGGTAACCGTAGTAGCCAATGGCAAAACCATTATCAGTAACCAGGAAATTCCCGGAATTACCGGAGGGGCATTGGATAGTAAAGAAGGCGAACCTGGCCCGATTTATCTTCAGGGGGATCACGCGCCTGTCGAATTCAGAAAAATTGTGATTACTCCCGCGAAATAATCGAATTGAATCATGGTGTCAGATATTACCATCTGACACCAGAATTACACTAAAAAACTTCAAATCCTGTATTCAGCAGCAGCATATAAACAGCTAAATAGCAAACTAAAAAAGCGGTTGATAATGCAAAATACCTGGTCACTTTATGGCTACCTTTTCTAAAAGGAAGTAAAAAAAGAATATTAAATATTTCAGATAATAAAGCACATATAAAATTCAGGCAAACCATTACACAGCTAAATGCCACCACAAAAATGGCCGGCTGTATAATAATACCTGATGGAAGTCCGTATAATGCACCCATTATAAAACTGACTGCAAGAATTATCCCGGCATACTTAAAACCCGATTTAAACTGGATAATAAAATACCTTCCCAGTTTGGGCAATGGTAATCTAATTTTCGCGGGTTTTAGTTCTTTTTCAGCTACAGGAGTTTCCGGTTGCCCATCCAGTACCAATTGCTTTTTCTTTCCCTTCTTTTGTTTTTTATAACGCGGCCACCAGATAATAAATCCCGTAATAAAAAGTGCAAGCGGCATTAAACCCGCAACAATAGCGATTACCTGCGTTGGCCTTCCTCCAAAGCTACCGTAATGGATCGGGGTTAACCAACTCAGATAGGCATTACCCACATTTGGAAAATCCTTGCGGCTATTTAATAAAGTTTTTCCGGTATATTGATCAACAATTAACATTTCCCTTTTTCCAACCCTGGGCAAATTGCCGCTTACAACATCGATGCGATAGGTACCCGTTTTATCTGCCGGAAAAGCCATACCGCCTATGTAGCCGTTTGGCATTTTTTCTTTTGCTGCGGCAACAATATCTTTAAGCGGAAGCGGAACCGCCTGAGCATGCCATGCCGATTTTGCGCCCAGCAATTTGGCAACACCCTGCGGCGATTTACCACTCAATAAAAACAATAACGGGATTACCAAAGTAGAAAAAGTAATGGAAAACCCGGTTAAACTTAATATGGCTACAATAGGAGAGGAATAAAAACCCAATGAGTTATGCCAATCGTAATTCTGTCTTTTAAACGAACCACTAAACCTTACGGTAAGTACTGCTTTTAGTTGTTTCCATTTCTTTGGAATCCATAAACGCAGGCCCGAAATGGTTAAAATTAACAGGCAAAGTGATGCCAAACCGCAGATATACCGGCCTGCGACAGGAATAAGGAGCGTTCTGTGCAGTTCGGTCACTATGCGGATAAAAGAACTGGTATAGATTCTTTTCCCACTTATTTTTCCATTGTATGGATTGATAAAGGTTTGTTCATTAGTTTTTAAGTTGGTAATGCTATAGGCCTCGTTGAGATTTTTTACTTCGCCAAGGAACAGGTAATCTATTTTTAATGTAGGGTTATTCTTTTTGATTAAGGGCACGATTTCCTCAACAGGCATTTTTTGTTTCTGGGCCACTACTTCGAAAAGTTCCGGATTCAGGGCCCGGTCAATTTCATCCTGAAAAACAAGAATACTACCTGTAAGACCAATAAAAGCAACAATTGCCCCGGCAATAATGCCAATATATAAATGCCATTTGCCAAACCATCTTTTCTGATGTTTTGCCCAGTTTAAACTTTTAGAATTAGTTTCCGATTTCATTTTAGAGCGCAGTTAACCGCTGTATTAATTTGTAAGGTATTACATTACAAAGAAATCGTTTTATATGCATTGATGCAAATTATATTTAATCAGTCTAAATAAGTTGATGTTTATTTGGGTTAAGTTTATGGATCGCTGTGAAGTGATAATGTCTCAAAGGGTTGTCATCTCGACTGAAGCGTAGCGCAACGGAGAGATCTACCTCGAGATATTTCTCTACTACGTTGCATTTCGCCCTTAATGATGTGAATTCTACCTCGGCTCTATCACATTCAACCGATCAAACGGGCTTAAATTATAAGTGAAATTTCCTTTGCTATCTGTGCCGTTAATGCCTTTTACACTTGCCCGTAACGTGTATTTTGCTTTAGGGTTATAGTTATTCAGTTGTAAATGGTACAAGAAGCTCTTTGTTTTATGTGTTCCCCTAAATTTATCAGCAATTCCTATATGTTCATCCTGAACTACAACCTTTCCGTTTTCCAGCAACTCCACTTTTTTAATTTCCATAAAATTAGCCCCACTGGTATAATAAAAGCCTGCAATAATCCGCCCGTTGGCATATGTTTTTTTAGTTACATCCCATTCTATGTTCTGATAATCATTGGTCAGCTCCTCAGGTTTCCATTTGCCCGTAATATATCCGCCAGGTTTATAATAGTCAATTTTTAGCGCATCTAAACGGCTCAGGTTTAAATTAAGACGATCTTTAAATAGGTTCAGGTCACGATTTACCTTAGGGATCCAGCCAATTTCAGCCAGCGCCAAAAGCCTAGGGAAATTTTGTACATTCATATCTTTCAGCTCCTGGGTTATCGCTGTCCATTGGTTGGCCTGCACACCCAGAACAAATTTTGATTCTTCATCGTTTAACCCCGTTTCTGGTTCATAATTATATACTTTTTCTATCGAATTGATATTGCCATAAGCCAGATCAGTCATGGTACCGTCATTGCGGTCGGCCTGGGTAATATCAAAATAAAACGGATCAGTAGGCGTAGCCACCGCATAAAAACCATTTTTAGCTGCATCGGCAATCGCCTCATCGCCCAGCCACGACATGATTGCGGTTTCTTTCGTCAGGTTTTTCTTATCGCTTAAAATGTCGTTCCAGCCAATCGGTTTTTTACCCTTTGCTTTGATAATGGCCGAAACACGGCTTGCAAAATAACTTTGAAGCTCATTGGTGTTTTTTAACGATTTCTCTTTCATAAAAGCCTGCACATGTGGTTCCTTTTCCCAAAGCACATGGCGTACTTCATCACCACCAAAGTGAATGTATTCTGCAGGAAATAATTGAGCAAGTTCAGTAAAAACACCGTCTAAAAATTCGTAAACCTTTTCATTGGTCGGATCCAGAGTATTTGGCGTGAATTGATTGCCCCAGTGCGACCAGGAATCTAAAAACGGAAAGATATAATCCGGCTTGTGGTTTTGGTTTACGCCCAATTCAGGGTAGGCGAGCACCGTTGGCCACGAATGTCCCGGAACATCAATTTCCGGAATGATCCTGATATTTCGAGTTGCGGCATACTTAACCAGTTCGCGGATCTGATCCTGGGTGTAAAAACCACTTCTTTCTGCAGGTTGATCTGAGCTTGCATCGAAAACCGTTGTTTTTGCTGAAGTAAGCTTAGGATATTTTTTGATTTCGATCCTCCAGCCCTGATCGTCGGTTAAATGCAAATGGAGCACATTTAATTTGTAAAGCGCCATCACATCCATATATTTTTTCATTACATCTACGCCATAAAAAGTGCGGCTCACATCCTGCATGTATCCGCGCCAGCTGTAGCGTGGTTTATCAGTAATCTCACCACAGGGGATAGTCCAGTTTGCTTTATTGGTCTTTTTGCCTTCAATAGCTACAGGCAATAACTGCCTTAAAGTTTGCGTCGCATTAAAAATACCGGCGCCTGTTTTGGCATAAACCTTAATAGATTGCGGACTAATTTTTAACCGATAACCTTCTTCTCCCAAACTCTTTAAAGTGTCTGACGTGATAAAAAATACACCCTGTTTTTCCTCTATTAAGGCTGCTGTTCTAAAATTTAATCCGGTGCTCTTTTTTAATAATGCGGTAAATACACCTGTAGGTGCCCATGCATCCTTACTATAATAAAATGTGGTACCGGGTTTGAGCTCAAATTTGCCCTGAGCTGCAATTACCGATAGTGGTTTTGGGATAATATGATTTAAAGAAAGGTTGCCTGGCTTTACTTCCTGCGAGAAGCAGACTGAAAAACTGATACTTAATAGGAGTGAGATTTTTAGAATTTTGGTTATCATTTGTAAGGTTTTGTATTGGTTATTTATCCAAATTAGAGATAAACAATTAATAAAAAAAGACAAAATACCGGTCAAACGTTTGCGTAATCGTTCTGAATTTACACGATGATTAAAGCATACTGCTTTTTTTAAAAAGAGATCAGATTTGAACGAAAAATGGGCAGATCTCCCACCTTTTAAATGCTATAAATGAGTGCATTTCTGTCAGAATCCGAAAAATATGGGCGAAAATGGGCAGGCGTGACACTTTATAATAAAATTTTTTAATCGGCTAGTTATCAGTGTTTAATGGGTTTTAAGGTGTGCTGATTGGTTTATTCTGAGTATATTGTGACGCCCTTAATGTAACAAAAAGGATGTGGAAAACTTTTTTGTGGTAAAAAGTGGTAAAAAGTGGTAGAACTCTTTACTTTTACACTAGATAAAAAGTGTAGATACCACTATGACCCAACTTTTAGGAGAATTCGATTGTAAACTTGACGCAAAGGGCCGCCTTATGGTACCTGCTGCGCTTAAGAAACAATTGCCTAATGCCGAGAATGATGGGCTCATTATTAACCGTGGTTTTGAGAAAAACCTGGTGATCTACCCTAAGCAAGTTTGGGATGCTGTTGTGGCCGATCTGGCCAAGCTTAATATTTACGATCAGGAAAACCGTGCTTTTGTGAGGGCTTTCACCCGTGGGGCAACCGAGCTTTCGCTTGATGCTGCCGGCCGTGTGCTTTTGCCAAAATCTTTGGTAGAGTATGCTGGTATTGGTAGCGATCTGGTGCTGGCCTGCCAGTTGGATCGTATCGAGGTGTGGGACAAAAAATCATACGAAGATATTTTTGATGATGTTCCGGCCAATTTTGCAAGCCTTGCTCAAAAAGTAATGGGCGATAAGAAAGGAGGCGCAGATGGCGAATAATTACCATGTTCCTGTAATGTTGCAGCCTTGTATTGATGGTTTAAATATTAAACCTGATGGGGTGTATGTGGATGTTACCTTCGGTGGCGGCGGTCATTCGAAAGAAATTTTAAAACATCTCGGCCCAAAAGGTAAACTGATAGCTTTTGATCAGGATCCTGATGCGCAGGCTAATATTCCTCAGGATGACCGTTTTATTTTTATCGATCAGAATTTTGGTTTCTTAAAAAATAACCTCCGTTTAAAAGGTTTCAGGCAGGTAGATGGTATCCTGGCCGATCTTGGTGTTTCCTCGCATCAGTTTGATGTGCCGCAACGTGGTTTTTCTATCCGTCATAACGCTGATCTCGATATGCGTATGGATCAGCACCGCGATTTAACTGCTGCAGAAATATTAAATACCTATACGGAAGATAAACTGCATAAAATTTTCGGGATTTATGGTGAGGTGAAAAATGCAAAATCATTAGCTCGTGCCATTGTTACTTCGCGTTTGGAGCAACCTTTTACTGATATCGACAGTTTAAAATCGGCTATTGCATCTTATATCCCGAAAGGAAAAGAAAATAAATATTTGGCGCAGGTTTTTCAGGCGCTGCGTATTGAGGTGAATGCTGAAATACAGGTGCTTGAAGATTTTTTACAACAAGCGGCTGAGGTGTTAAAGCCCGGCGGTCATTTGGTGGTGATGTCGTACCATTCATTGGAAGACAGGCCGGTAAAAAACTTTATGGCTAAAGGTAAATTTCAGGGCGAGGTAGAAAAAGACTTCTTCGGAAATCAGCAAAAGCCATTTAATGTAATTACACGCAAAGCGATTATTGCCACTGATGAGGAGATTGCTCAGAATAACAGGGCCCGCAGTGCGAAACTTAGAATTGCAGAAAAGATATGAACAGGTTTAGGGAAGAGATAGAGGAAGAAGAGATTGGGCCCGAACCAGAGCTTAAGGCTGAGCCCAAGCGGCCAAAAACTGCTGAAGAAAAAATGGACAGTAATTCATTTATCAGCAAGCTTTTTAATGATGGATTAGTAAGTAAAGAGGCGGCAACTGATGCGCTGCCTTATTTGTGTTTTTTAGCCCTTTTGGGAATGGTGTACATTGCCAACAGTCATTTCGCGGTAAACAATGTTCGCCGTATTGATAAATTAAATAAAGAAGTAAAAGAATTACGATGGGAGTATAAATCGCTAAAGGCCGACCTGATGTTTAAAAGCAAATTAACAGAGGTTGCCAAAAAGGTTGATACCCTTGGAATAAAAGAACTGATTGAACCACCAAAAAAAATAATTGTTAAAAGCGATGAATATTAGAGCAAACATCTTGCTTCGTGTATATCTGGCATTTGGCTTAATTGTGCTTTTTGCTTTCGCGGTGTTTTTACGCCTCGGTCAGGTGCAGTTTGTACAGGGAAAAAAATGGAAAGCTATGGCAGATAGCCTTTCTACACGCTACGTTAATGTAGAGGCTACCCGCGGAAATATCTATTCTAATGATGGCAGTTTATTGGCTACCTCTATACCTGAATACGAACTGCGCATGGATATGTTTGCCGGTGGTATTGCCGATGATAAGTTATTTAACGAGAAAGTAGATTCGCTGGGTTATAAACTTTCGGAACTTTTTAAAGATAAAACCCCTAAAGAATATGCCCGATACCTGCGTTTGGGCCGTCAGGATAGTGCCCGTTATTTATTGATTCACCGTAAAGTGGGTTATGCTGACCTTAAAACCATCAGGTCTTTTCCGTTATACAACATCGGTAAATTTAGCGGGGGCTTAATCGCCGTTCAGCAAAACAAGCGTATTCTTCCTTTTCAGGCTCTGGCTGCCCGTACCATTGGTTACAAAAATGAAAATGTTAAAAATGGCGTAGGTTTAGAAGGTGCTTATAAAGAATATATTAACGGTGAAACCGGAAAAAGATTGATGCAGCGTATTGCAGGTGGTGTTTATATACCGGTTAACGAAGAGGCTGAAGTAGCGCCAAAAGATGGTGCTGATATCATCTCCACCATTGATGTGAACATGCAGGATTTAGCACAAAGTGCCCTGGAAAAACAACTGATCAAATCGCAGGCAGACCATGGTGCGGTGATTGTGATGGAAGTGGCTACAGGCGAAATCCGTGCGGTAGCCAATTTCTCCAAAGTAGAAGAGGGAGTGTACAAGGAAAAGTTTAACTACGCCATTGCGGGTAACCAGGATCCGGGCTCAACTTTTAAACTGGCTTCATATATGGCTTTGCTGGAAGATGAATTGGTGGATACCAATACTATGGTTGGAACGGGTACCTATAAAATCCCTGGTCATACAATTAAAGATTCTCACGGAAGCATCGGTGTGGTAACTGTTAAAAAAGCATTTGAACAATCCTCAAATGCAGCAATTGCATATTTGATTAACAGTAAATATGGTGCTAACCCTATAAAGTTTACTGATCATTTATATGATTGGCATTTGAATGAAAAAATGGGTTTGCAGATTCCTGGGGAAGCGATGCCGGCGGTAAAGAATCCAAAATCTAACAAAAGCTGGAACAAAAATATGACCCTGCCTCAAATGGCTTACGGTTATGAAATGCAGCTTACGCCGTTAAAGATGCTTACCATGTATAATGCGGTGGCAAACAACGGCAAAATGGTAGCGCCAATTTTTGTAAAAGAGATCAGGAGGTTGGGCAATCCGATCGAGCAGTTTAAGGCCAGGGTAATTAACGATAAAATCTGTTCTGATGTAACGTTGAGTAAGATCAAAAAAATGCTTGAAGGCGTGGTAACAGAAGGTAGCGGAAAGCGGTACGTTTACAATTCGCTATATCCAATCGCAGGTAAAACAGGTACGGCCCAGGTAGCTGATGCAAATAAAGGATATAGGGCAAATAAGCAGTATCAGGCTTCTTTTGTAGGTTATTTTCCTGCTAATAGACCAAAATATTCAATGATAGTGGTGGTTAATGATCCAAAAGGGGATTATTACGGTGGATCAGTGTCAGGGCCTGTGTTCAGGGAAATTGCCGACCGCATTTACGCCAGCGATATGCAGATGTACAACGATATGCCAACGCGTTTGGTGGGGAATACTGGTAATCCGCCAACAAAAGCAGGACAGAGCAAAGCGACTCAGAAAGTGTATAAAGCATTTGGTTTTAAACCACTTTTTGCCTCAAAATCAGAATATTACAATATTATAGATACCAGTGCCGGAACAATTTTTCAGGAAAACAACGAGCGTAAAGGTGTAATGCCAAATGTTGCAGGTATGGGCTTAAAAGATGCATTATACCTTTTAGGAAATGCAGGTTTAAAAACCAGGGTTCTGGGATCAGGAAAAGTAGTCAGCCAATCCATTATCGCCGGAACAAAGGTGGGTAAAGGAGTTGGCGTACAGATAGAGTTAAATTAAATGATAGAATGGGGGAGTTTTGAATGAGTGAATGTTTTACAGGCTATAGCCACATTCTATCATTCTCTAATTCAATCATTCAATAAAATAAGTGATTAAATGAATAAATGATAGAATTATAGAATGACATGGTAGCAATTAAGCATTCAAATCATTCAAAATTCAATCATTCAATAAATAACAAAATGCAATTACAGGATTTACTTTACGGCGTAACGATTAAAGAATTGGTTGGAAAAACCGATAGGGAAATCAATGTGCTTAATTTCGATTCGCGTAAAGTAGGAAAAGATGATGTTTTCTTCGCTGTAGTTGGCACGGTTGCAGATGGTCACCAGTTTATTGATCAAACCGTAAAACAGGGTGCCGGGGTTATTATTTGTGAGAATTTGCCAGAGATTGACGATTTTACCGTAACCTATGTTAAAGTAGAAAATACTTCGGTGGCGCTGGGCATTATGGCCGGCAATTATTTCGGGAATCCATCTGCAGATTTAAAACTGATCGGCATTACCGGGACAAACGGAAAAACCACCATCGCCACAATTCTTTTTAAATTATTTAAAGATTTAGGTTATAAAACCGGACTGCTATCAACGGTAGAAAATTACATCAATGATACCGTAGTTACCGCAACGCATACCACGCCAAATCCGATTGCATTGAACGAACTGTTAAGGCAGATGGTTGATGCAGGTTGCGATTATTGTTTTATGGAAGTGAGTTCTCATGCGGTATCACAGCACCGTATTGAGGGATTGACATTTGCAGGCGGGGTATTTTCAAATATCACACATGATCACCTGGATTTTCATAAAACCTTTGATGCGTATCTGAAAGCTAAAAAAGCCTTTTTTGATGGTTTACCTAAATCTGCATTTGCATTAACCAATATCGACGATAAAAACGGTATGGTGATGCTGCAGAATACCAAAGCGTATAAAAAAACTTATGCGCTAAAGCAACTAGCGGATTTTAAAGCGAAAATTATCGAAAATCAGTTCAGTGGTCTGCATTTAGATATCGATAACGAAGATGTTTATTTCAAACTGGTGGGTTCTTTTAATGCCTACAACCTTTTGGCAGTTTATGGAACAGCAGTTTTGCTGGAGCAGGATAAATTAAAGGTATTGACCTTGTTAAGCCGTTTATCGGGTGCAGAAGGAAGGTTCGATTATATCACTTCGGCTGATAAAATTATAGGTATTGTTGATTATGCCCATACGCCGGATGCGGTTCAGAATGTGTTGAGTACCATTGCCAATATCCGCAAAGGAACCGAGCAGGTGATTACGGTAATCGGATGCGGAGGAGATCGTGATAAAGCCAAACGGCCGATTATGGCCCAGGTGGCCTGCGATTGGAGCGATAAAGTGATTTTAACATCTGATAATCCGCGTACCGAAGATCCGCAAACGATCATCAGCGAAATGGAAGAAGGTGTTTCACCAACCAATAAGCGTAAAACCTTATCCATATTAGATAGAAAAGAAGCCATAAAAACTGCATGCCATTTGGCAAAACCAGGAGATATTATTTTGGTGGCAGGTAAAGGACATGAGAAATACCAGGAAATTAATGGCGTAAGGAACCATTTTGATGATAAAGAAATTTTACTTGAACAATTAAAACCAATCAGCTAATGTTATATTTATTATTCGAATACCTGCATAAGCATTACGATATCCCCGGGTTGAGGTTGTTCCAGTACATCACGTTCCGTGCTTCCATTTCTATTATTTTATCGCTGATCATTACCACGGTTTATGGTCGCAGACTAATCGATTTTTTGCATAAAAAACAGGTTGGCGAAACAGTAAGGAATTTGGGCCTTGAAGGCCAGATGCAAAAACAGGGTACCCCTACAATGGGTGGTATTATTATCCTGTTGGGCATTTTGATTCCTACCTTACTATTTGCCAATATTTCTAATATCTATGTGATTTTGATGATCATCACCACGATCTGGATGGGGGCAATTGGCTTTTTAGATGATTATATAAAAGTTTTCAAAAAAAATAAAGAAGGTTTAGCAGGTCGTTTTAAAGTGGTTGGTCAGGTTGGCTTAGGATTGATTGTTGGTACAACCATGTATTTCCACCCGAATATTGTGGTGAGGGAAACTGTTCAGGATAATGTGAAAAATACTTCTTCTGTGCCAATGGTATTGCGCCAGAAAGGTGAAACTTTTTATTATACCCAGGACGTAAAATCGACCAAAACCAATATGCCTTTTTATAAGAACAATGAGTTCGATTACGCCAAAGTGTTAAAATTTTTGGGTGGCGATTATCAAAAATATGCTTTTATCATATTCCTGGCATTTACGGTATTCATTATTACAGCGGTATCCAACGGGGCAAATATTACCGATGGTATTGATGGCCTCGCCACCGGAACCTCGGCCGTAATAGGGATAACACTTGGTATTCTGGCATATGTATCGGGCAATACGATAATGGCCGATTACCTCAATATCATGTATATCCCTAATTCTGCAGAGCTGATGATTTTTGCAGGTGCATTTGTGGGGGCATGTGTTGGTTTCCTTTGGTACAACTCTTACCCCGCTCAGATTTTTATGGGCGATACCGGAAGTTTAGCCATTGGTGGTATCATTGCCGCATTTGCGCTCATGATCCGTAAAGAACTGTTGATCCCGATTTTATGTGGAATATTCCTGGTCGAACTGGTGTCGGTAATTATGCAGGTATCTTATTTTAAATATACCAAAAAGAAATTCGGCGAAGGAAGAAGGATCTTCCTGATGTCGCCTTTGCACCACCATTACCAAAAGAAAGGTTATCACGAAGCCAAAATTGTAACACGTTTCTGGATCATCGGAATCATGCTCGCAATTATGACAATAGTGACGTTGAAATTAAGGTAGGTTGAAAGGTTAAAGGATGAAGGTTGAAAAGTTGAAGGTTTAAATGTTGAAAAAAACTAAAGCTAAAAAGCAAAAAAGAAAATAATAAAAAAATAAACGTGGTGGTATTGCTGTCTTGATACTTGATACTCACCACTCAATACTAAAAAAAATGAGCACAAATAATACTACATCAGTCAATACTACGTCAGCAATGGCAGGGCATGGCCGTGTGGTAATTCTTGGTGCCGGCGAAAGTGGAGTGGGCGCCGCAAAACTCGCTCAGGCGAAAGGTTTTGATGTTTTTGTATCCGATTATGGTGTAATTACCGATAAATATAAATCTGCTTTAGAAAAACTAGGCGTTCCTTTTGAATCTGAACAACATACCGAAGAACTCATTTTAAATGCTACGGAAGTAATTAAAAGTCCGGGGATTCCGCCAACCGCACCGATCATTAAAAAATTGGTATCGAAAGGAATTCCGGTGATTTCAGAAATTGAGTTCGCCAAAAGATACACCGATGCCAAAACCATTTGTATTACCGGTTCGAACGGAAAATCGACCACCAGTTTATTAACCTATCACATTTTAAAAAATGCAGGTTTAAATGTGGGTTTGGCCGGCAACATTGGTCAGAGCTTTGCCGCGCAGGTGGCTACAGAAGATTACGAATACTACGTTTTGGAAATCTCGAGTTTCATGCTCGATGATATGTTCAAGTTTAAGGCCGATATCGCGGTTTTGCTGAACATCACGCCAGATCATTTAGACCGTTACGAATATAAACTGGAAAATTATGCCGCATCAAAAATGCGCATTGTTCAAAACCAGACAGCAGCAGATGTTTTCATTTACTGTGCCGATGACGAAGAGAGTTTAAAAGCCATTGCATTAACCAAACCTCTGGCCAAAACCTATCCATTTTCAATTGTAAAAAAAGTTGAAACTGGTGCTTATTTAGAAGAAACTACAATACATATCCTTACAGAACCAAATAACAAACTAACCATGTCTATTTCAGATTTAGCCTTACAGGGCAAGCACAACATTTATAATTCTATGGCATCAGGCATCGTGTCGAAAGTTTTAGAATTAAGAAATGAAACCATTCGCGAAAGCATGGGCAATTTCAAAAATATTGAGCACAGGTTAGAGCATGTGGCCAAAATTTCTGGAATCGATTTCATCAACGACAGTAAAGCAACCAACGTAAATTCTACCTGGTATGCTTTGGAGAGTATGACCAGCGACGTGGTGCTGATTATGGGCGGTGTTGATAAAGGAAACGATTACAACATGCTTAAGGATCTGGTAAAAAGTAAGGTAAAGGCCATTGTATGTTTGGGTAAGGATAATAAACGGATCCATGATGCTTTTGAAGATGATGTTGACGTAATCGTAAACACCTTTTCTGCAGATGAAGCCGCACAGATTGCTTTCCATTTGGCCAAACGGGGCGATGCGGTATTATTATCGCCGGCCTGTGCAAGTTTCGATTTATTTAAAAATTATGAAGACCGCGGTAACCAGTTTAAAGCGGCAGTTAGAGAATTATAATAGGAGGCTTAAATATGTTTCAGGCGTTACTTAATAAAACAAAAGGCGACAGGTGGATCTGGTTGATCATCATCCTGCTTTCGCTTATATCAGTAATGGCTGTATATAGTGCAACAGGTACCCTGGCCTATAAAAAAGGAGAAGCCGTAGAAAAACTTCTGCTTACCAAGCACCTTATTTTTGTGCTGATGGGTATCGGGATGATTTACATTGCCCACCTGCTCGATTACCGCTATTATGCCGGTATTTCGAAGGTTTTAATGATTGTAACCATTCCCTTGCTCTTTTATACGCTTATATTCGGTACCAATTTAAATGATGCTTCGAGGTGGGTTAAAATTCCCGTAATCGGATTAACATTTCAAACTTCCGATTTAGCGAAACTGGCATTAATTACCTTTTTGGCGCGCATGCTTACCAAAAAGCAGGAAAATATTAAAAACGTAAAAGAATCATTTATACCAATTATGGGGTCGGTTTGTGTGGTGTTTGTTTTAATCGCACTGGCCAACTTATCTACAGCCTTAATGCTGTTTGGTGTAAGTATTTTGCTGTTAATTATCGGCAGGATCAGTATTAAACAGATCGCCATTGTTTGTGCGGGCGGCTTCGTGCTGCTATTGTTCGTTTTCTTTTTGGGCCCAAGGAGAAAAACATACATGTCGCGTATTAATACATTTATGCATCCCGAAATGCAGCATTCAGACAAAACTTTCCAGGCAGATCAGGCAAAAATTGCCTTAGCTACTGGTGGTGTTTTTGGTAAAGGACCAGGTAATAGTACACAGCGCAATTTCCTGCCACACCCGTATTCCGATTTTATTTTCGCCATTATTATTGAAGAATGGGGAACGGTGGGAGGAATTGTAATCATGATACTATACCTGGTGCTTTTATACCGATGTATCAAGATCGTAACCCGGGCACCCAAGGCTTTCGGGGCGTTGCTGGCTGCAGGATTGAGTTTCAGCCTCACCATACAAGCCTTTGCAAACATGGCCGTAGCTGTAGGTTTGGGCCCGGTAACAGGGGTGCCGCTTCCGCTGGTAAGTATGGGCGGTACATCAATGATTTTTACCAGTGTGGCCTTCGGTATCATTTTGAGCGTAAGCCGCGATGTAGAAGAAAATGCAAAACTGACTACGAAAGAAGAAAAAACAAATAATAAAATAATCGTTGGAGAGATTCCGGCGATAGCATAATTAATGATTGAATTTTGAGTCAGAGAGTGATAGAATAGTTGAATAAAACATCCCAAAGTTTTTAAAGTTAAAATTTAAATTAATAAACGATGGAAAATGTAAGCAAAGTGGATTTTGTAACAGCGATAAAAGCCAGGACAAAAAAGTTTGTTTTAGATTCAATTAAATTTTATCAATTTCTTCCAAAAACCGAAGAAGCAAGAATATTAGGTAGGCAATTTATTAGGTCTGCATCTTCAGTTGGAGCAAATTACAGAGCAGCCTGTAGAAGTAGATCAAAAGCTGAGTTTTATGCAAAGCTGAGCATAGTAGTTGAAGAGGCTGATGAAACAGCTTTTTGGATTGAAATTTTAACAGAGTCTAAAATTACAGATTCGGTAGAAGCGCAACCATTATTAAAAGAAGCAAATGAGATTTTGGCAATTGTTGCTAAAGCAAGAAAAACAGTAAGCAATAATAAATGATTAAATGAGAAAATTATTGAATTAGAGAGTAGGAAATGTACGAGTAACCATTCACTCATTCAAAATTCTATCATTCAATATTAGAGATAAAAATAAGTAATGACAGAACTCGAAATGAAAGATTATTTATAACCATTCACTCATTCAAAATTCTATCATTCAATATTAGAGATAAAAATAACTAATGACAGAACTGGAAATGAAAGATTGTTATAACCATTCACTCACTCAAAATTCTATCATTCAATATTAGAGATAAAAATAACTAATGACAGAACTCGAAATGAAAGATTGTTATAACCATTCACTCACTCAAAATTCTATCATTCAATATTAGAGATAAAAATAACTAATGACAGAACTCGAAATGAAAGATTGTTTATAACCATTCACTCATTCAAAATTCTATCATTCAATATTATAGATAAAAATAACTAATGATAGAACTGGAAATGAAAGATTGTTATAACCATTCACTCACTCAAAATTCTATCATTCAATAAATAAATATTAAAATGAATAATTCCCCAAAAATTATCATATCAGGTGGTGGCACCGGCGGGCACATTTTTCCTGCCGTAGCCATAGCCAATGCGCTAAAGCGCTTGGTGCCCGCTTGTGAAATTTTATTTGTGGGCGCCAATGGCCGTATGGAAATGGAAAAAGTTCCTGCAGCCGGATATAAAATAATCGGTTTAAATATCAGTGGGATGCAGCGCGGCTCCATCGTTAAAAACCTGTCGCTTCCCTTTAAGGTAATCGGCAGTGTGCGCCGGGCAATACAGATCATAAATGATTTTAAACCCGATGCAGTGGTGGGCGTGGGCGGTTATGCCTCCGGACCTTTATTGTATGCAGCCTCTTTAAAAGGGATTCCGTACCTCATCCAGGAACAGAATTCTTATGCGGGTGTAACGAATAAATGGCTGGGCAAAAAAGCATCAAAAATATGCGTGGCTTTTGATGAAATGGATCAGTTTTTTCCTGCAGACCGGATTTTAAAAACCGGAAATCCTGTACGCAAAGAAGTGGTTGATATTAAAGGTAAACACCATGCTGGTGCTGAGTTGTTAAAACTCGATCCTTTAAAAAAGACCATTATGGTTACCGGAGGAAGTTTAGGTGCCGGAACACTAAATAAAGCAATTGAAAAACATTTGCCCGAAATCCTCGCACAAGATGTGCAGGTGATCTGGCAAACAGGAAAATATTATTACCAGGGGATTATCGAAAGGTTAGGACTTGAATATCACCCTAACGTTCGCATCCTCGAGTTTTTAAATAAAATGGATCTGGCTTACGCCGCTGCCGATGTAATCATTAGCCGTGCCGGAGCAGGAACCATTGCTGAACTTTGTTTAATTAAGAAACCGGTAATCCTGGTGCCTTCGCCTAATGTGGCAGAAGACCATCAAACCAAAAATGCGATGGCTTTGGTAAAAAACGGAGCGGCACTTTTAATTAACGACCGTTCTGCTGAAGATACCTTGGTTAATGAAGCACTGGCACTGTTAAACAATAAAGAACAAAGCGACAAGCTTGCAGAAAACATAGGTAAAATGGCCCTGCCCGAAGCCGACGAAATTATTGCAGGCGAAGTATTAAAGTTGATTAAATAAGAGATATGAAAATAAAGATGTGATATATGAGAAACTAGATTTGAGATAGGCGTCATGGCGCATTCTCAGGTCTCACATCTCAAATCTCCCATCTCAAATCTAAAAAAAATGGAATTAAGTAAAATAAACAGGGTTTTCTTTGTAGGTATCGGTGGTATCGGCATGAGTGCGCTTGCCCGTTATTTTGCTAAACGCGGACAAGTGGTTTGTGGTTACGATAAAACCCGCACCAGGCTCACCGAAACATTAGAACAGGAGGGAATTTTGATTACCTATCTTGATGACGATGCTTCCTTGCCCTGTGCATTTTTAGATCATCATGAAGATACCCTGGTGGTATATACGCCAGCAATTCCGAAAGATTCGAAAATTTTAAATCATTTTATTGATAAAGGTTTTTCGCTTAAAAAACGTTCAGAAGTTTTGGGTATCATCAGCAAAGGCATGTTCTGCATCGCAGTTGCCGGTACACATGGTAAAACCACTACGTCATCCATTGTGGCTCATATTTTAAAAGATACCGGTTACGATTGTACAGCCTTTTTGGGTGGCATAACCAGTAACTACAATAGCAATGTACTTTTTGGCGATAATAATGTGGTGGTGGTAGAGGCTGATGAATATGATCGCTCTTTCCTTACCCTGCACCCCGATGTAGCTGTGGTGACCTCGATGGATGCCGATCATTTGGATATTTACGGAGATAAAAGCCACCTCGAAGAATCGTTCAGGTTGTTTGCAGGTCAGCTTAAGGCCGAGGGTACATTGTATGCACATGAAGGATTGCCCTTAGAAAATAGCATCAGTTACGCGGCAAGCCCTACAGCAACAGCAAAGGCTGAAAATTTACGTGTAGAAGGATCGAAATTTGTATTCGATTATACCGATGCCACGCAAAGCATAAAGGATATCAGTTTGATGCTTCCGGGAAAACACAACGTAGAAAATACAACTGTTGCCATCGCCATCGCTTTACAATTGGGTATTGATGCAGAAAAAGTAAAACAAGCCGTTGCTAACTTCAAAGGAGTGAAACGCCGTTTCGAATATATTGTTAACAATGGCAGTCAGATTTACATTGATGACTATGCGCATCACCCTGAAGAACTGAAAGCCTGTTTTGATGCCGTACGTCAATTGTATCCGGATAAAAAATTAACAGTGATTTTTCAGCCGCACCTGTTTACACGCACAAGAGATTTTGCAGATGAATTTGCAAAAGTTTTAAGCACGGCCGATGAACTGTTGCTGTTGGAAATTTATCCTGCAAGAGAATTGCCCATTGAAGGCATAAATGCACAGTTTTTACTCGATAAAATCACGTTGTCGGATAAAAAAATATGTGGAAAAGATTATGTGGTTCAGCACATTAAGGATACAAAACCTGAATTAATTTTAACAGTAGGTGCGGGCGATATCGATACCATTATAGAGCCCCTTAAAAATACATTAAACAATGCTTAAAAGGATAAACTGGAGCGCAATTTTTACCGGCTTTGCCTGGCTGATCAGCCTGGCAGGGGTGGTGGTGCTTTTGAGTTTCATCAACGTGAAAAAGCAGACGGTTAAATGTACCGATGTTAAAATCCTGATCCCGGGTGCCGATAATTTTATCGAGCGCGAAGAAATTGATGCCATCCTTAAAGAAGATCAGGGGGTATTGTTAGGTCGCAACCTCGAAAATATCAATATCCATAAAATAGAGAAAAAACTGCAGTCTAACCCCTACATCGGCTTTGCAAAGGTTTATGTAGATATGGACGGTATATTGCATATCGAAGTAAAACAAAGACAACCTATCCTCCGCATTTTGAATGAAAACGGACAGGATTTTTACATTGATAACGATGGACTGAAAATGCCTATTTCATCAAACTTTACGGCTAACGTATTGGTGGCAACAGGCCACATTAGCGAGGTTTTTGGTAGTCGTGTAGATACTTTGCATACGCAATTGGCAAGAGATTTGTATAAAACCGCTCAATACATTAAAAAAGATACGCTTTGGGATTCACAGATCGAACAAATTGTGGTTGATCAGAAAAATGATATCGAACTGATTCCGAGAGTTGGCAATCAGCGCATCATTTTGGGTGATGCAGATTCATTAGAAAAGAAAATGAAAAACCTTTTATTGTTTTATAAAAAAGCAATGCCGCAGGTAGGCTGGGATACGTATAAAACCATCAATATAAAATATACCAACCAGATTGTTTGCGAAAAAAGAGATTCAACAGGTTTAGGAAAAAAAGCAAAAACATTTTCGGCAGCTGATAGTTTGAGGATACAACGGAATGTAACTGATTCACTAATCAGAAATACCATTAGTTCGGTAATGGACGATCGCCCTGAAGCCGATCAGCCAAAAGCCATAGAACCTAAAAAGCCCGAACTTAAAAAAAACGAGCCAAAAAAAGTAGAAATAAAAAGGGTAGAGCAAAAGGTAGAGCAAAAGAAGGTTGAACCTAAAAAAGCCGAACCGGTTAAAACAGAAACAAAAAAACCGGTAGTTGTGCCGGCCAAACCAAAGGAAACCAAACCAGCGGATAAAAAAGAAAAACCGAAACAAACGGGAACAACACAGCCAAAGCCGGCAAAATCTGAGGCGCAATTGAAAAAAGAGAAAGAAGCAAGAGAAAAAGAAATCAAAGCCCTGGAAAAACAGTATAAAACTCAGCAAAATTAACGAATATGGACAAGGCAAAATTTACCAGTCAGTCGCCCATTGTAGTAGGATTGGATATCGGTACTACAAAAATTTGTGTTATCGTTGGTCGTAGAACACAACACGGTAAGATAGAAATCTTAGGAATAGGCAAGGCAGAATCAGCGGGGGTAACACGTGGAGTGGTTTCTAACATTCAAAAAACCGTACAGGGCATTGCTCAAGCAGTTGAAGTAGCAAGCGGACAATCCAATGTAGAAATACAGGTGGTAAATGTGGGTATTGCGGGTCAGCACATTAAAAGCTTACAGCACAGAGGAATTTTAACAAGAAGAGAATTAAACAACGAAATCGGTAAAAGAGACATCGATAAGCTGATTGATGATATGTTTAAACTGGTAATGCCACCGGGTGAGGAGATCATCCATGTATTGCCGCAAGAATTTACCATCGATAACGAACCGGGAATCAAAGATCCTATCGGTATGGCAGGAGTACGCCTTGAAGCCAACTTCCATATCATTTCTGGTCAGGTTACTGCCGTAAAAAACATTATCAAATGTGTAAACAATGCAGGCTTACAAACTCAGGATTTAATCCTGGAGCCATTGGCTTCTTCCGAATCGGTGTTGAGCGAGGAAGAAAAAGAAGCTGGTATTGCATTGGTTGATATTGGTGGTGGTACTACAGATATTGCCATTTTCCACGAAGGTATTATCCGCCACACCGCAGTGATCCCCTTTGGTGGCAACAGTGTTACCGAAGATATCAGAGAAGGTTGTTCAGTAATGCGCAACCAGGCTGAGTTATTAAAAACACGTTTCGGTTCTGCACTTGCTGAGGAGAACAAAGAAAACGAAATCATCTGCGTTCCTGGCTTACGTGGCCGCGAACCAAAAGAAATTTCAGTTAAAAACCTGGCTTACGTTATTCAGGCCCGTATGGAAGAAATTATTGAGCACGTGTATTACGAGATCAAATCTTCAGGTTACGAGAAAAAATTAATCGGTGGTATCGTAATAACCGGTGGTGGTGCTTTGCTGAAACACTTATCGCAGGCTGTAGAATATGTAACCGGTTTAGATTGCCGCATCGGTTATCCGAACGAGCATTTATCTAAATACGAAGATATGCCTAAAGCCATTTATGATGATTTAAAAAGCCCGATGTATGCAACCAGTGTTGGTTTGCTGATCAAAGGAATCCAAAAGGCAGAAGAACTGATTGAAGAGATGAAACAACCGGGTGTTTTTGTAGAAAAGCCCAAAACAGCAAAGGAAAAAGAAAAACGCGGACCAGGTTTGTTCGATAAATTACTTGCAAAAACAAGAACTTTCATTCAAGATGATATGAATGTAAGTGATGAAGATTACTTAAAAAGTTAATTATTTTTCCACAAAGAAAGAGTTTTCCACATTATTAACACTTGTGGAAAACGTCTGTTGAAAAAGTGTTAATATTACATTGAGTAATGAACAGAATTTAAAAATTTTTAAACAACTGATTCATAAAGATATGCAGTTCGAAATGTTAAAAGATAAGTCTTCAATCATCAAGGTAATTGGTGTTGGAGGCGGTGGCGGCAACGCAGTGAACCATATGTACCTTTCAGGTATCACTGGTGTGGATTTTATTATTTGTAATACAGATGCCCAGGCTTTGGAATCTAGTCCTATACCTAACAAGGTACAATTAGGCGCTAGTTTAACCGAAGGTATGGGGGCTGGCTCTATTCCTGAGGTGGGTAAAAACTCGGCGATAGAAAATATAGATGATATCAAGGCAATGTTAGGCAATACCACCAAAATGCTGTTTATTACAGCAGGAATGGGTGGTGGTACCGGTACAGGCGCCTCTCCGATTATTGCCAAAGCCGCTAAAGAACTTGATATTTTAACTGTTGCCATCATCACAACCCCGTTTTCTTTCGAAGGAAAAAGACGTAGGTTGCAGGCTGATGAAGGAATGGAAGAGTTAAAGAAATACGTAGATTCTTACCTGGTGATCTCTAACGACCGTCTGCGCGAAATCTTCGGAAACTTAACTCTTGGTTCTGCGTTCGGTCAGGCCGATGATATTTTAACAACCGCTGCTAAAGGGATCGCAGAAATCATTACTGTTCCGGGTTATATCAACGTGGATTTTAAAGATGTGCGTACCGTAATGAAAGATAGTGGTGTGGCCATCATGGGTAGTTTTGCTGCCGAAGGTGAAGACCGTGCTTTACAGGCTGTAGAAGGCGCTTTGGCTTCTCCGCTTTTAAAAGATAACGAAATCGAAGGTGCCCGTTACATTTTATTAAACATAAGTTCTGGTTTACGTGAAGTAACCATGGATGAAGTTTCGATCATTACCGATTACATCCAGGAAAAAGCAGGCTTATCAGCCGATTTAATCTGGGGTAACTGTACGGACGAATCTCTGAGCGATAAACTTTCAGTAACCATTATTGCTACCGGATTCCAGACTTCAGAAGAACGTGTAAAAGAAGAAAAAAATAAAAAGAAAATATCACTTTTAACACCGGAAGAAGCACCGTTGGTTCGCCCTGTTGAGCCCGTAAACTCTTTCATGCAGCCAAAAGAAGTTCACTCATACGAACCTGTTTTAAAAGCTAAAGAAGAAGTATCGCAGGCAGATCTTTTTGGTGGAATGTTCAATAAATCAGAAGCTCAGAAAAATCAGGAGCCTGAAAATAATGTAGTTCGCCATACCTTAATAGAAGAAGAGCCGCATGTTGAAGAAGCACAGGAAACCGGATTTGAATTTGAGGTAAAACTGGCCGAAACCAATTTTGTGTTCGAAACACCAGTAGCCCAGATGCCGCCAATGCCGGAGCCTGAGCCAGAAATCGAAATGCCGGTTGTTGGTTTAGACGACGATAAAAACGACGAATCGATGGAAGAGCAGTTGAAAAAATCTAAAGAACGTATCTTACGTTTAAAAGATTTAAGCATGAAATTGCGTACCACCAACGGTTTACAGGAGCTTGAAAACGAACCTGCTTACAAACGCAAACAAATGCAGTTGCAACAGGTACAGCATTCATCTGAATCGCAGGTGAGCCGCTTTACTTTAAGCAACGATCAGGATGGCGGTACAGAAATCAGACCGAACAATTCTTTCTTGCACGATAACGTTGATTAGATCAAACCAAATATAATTTTAAAGCCCCGATGTAAAACCGGGGCTTTTTTGGCATAAAATTAGCGTGTTACTATCTTAATTGACATCTAAAAGATCATTAGGTTGATTTTAAGACGAATAAAGCTTAAATTTGCAAAATTCTTATTATAAAAAAACAGATAATACATTGGATATATTTGATAAAATAGCAAAACACATGGGGCCGCTTGGGCAACACCAGAAATGGTCTCATGGGTATTTCTCTTTTCCAAAATTAGAGGGAGAAATTGCACCTCACATGCAGTTTCGCGGAAAAGAGCATTTGGTTTGGAGCTTAAACAACTACTTAGGTTTAGCCAATCACCCGGAAGTTAGAAAGGCAGATGAAGAAGCTGCAGCTAAATTTGGTATGGCTTACCCGATGGGTGCCCGTATGATGAGCGGTAACTCTAACTACCATGAGCAGTTAGAGCAAGAACTTGCAGCATTTGTTGGTAAGCCTGATGCATTTTTATTAAACTATGGTTATCAGGGCATGGTATCCATTATCGATACCTTGGTCGACCGCAATGATGTGGTGGTGTATGATGCAGAATCTCATGCTTGTATTGTAGATGGTTTACGTTTGCACATGGGTAAACGCTTTGTTTATAAACATAATGATATAGAAAGTGCACGTAAACAATTAGAACGTGCTACAAAACTTGTTGAAGAAACAGGTGGCGGTATTCTTTTAATTACCGAAGGCGTTTTCGGGATGAGCGGTGCCCAGGGGAAATTAAAAGAAATTGTTGAGCTTAAAAAAGAATTCAATTTCCGTATCCTGGTTGATGATGCACACGGTTTCGGTACAATGGGTAAAACAGGTGCGGGTACGCACGAAGCGCAGGATTGTATAGATGGGATTGATGTTTATTTTGGTACTTTTGCCAAATCTATGGCGGGTATCGGTGCTTTTGTAGCATCAACCGAGCAGATCACCAATTTTTTAAGGTATAACATGCGTTCTCAGACATTTGCCAAAGCATTGCCAATGCCAATGGTAATCGGTTTATTAAAGCGCTTAGAATTGCTGAAAAGCCAGCCTGAGTTAAAAGATAAACTTTGGGAAATTGCCATGACTTTACAAAAAGGTTTACGCGAACGTGGATTTGATTTAGGGGTTACCGATTCGGTAGTTACCCCGGTTTTCTTAAAAGGAGAACTTTCTGATGCCACTGCAATTACCTACGATCTACGCGAAAACTACAGCATTTTCTGTTCAATTGTTGTATATCCCGTAATTCCGAAAGGAATGATCGAGCTACGTTTAATTCCTACTGCAGTTCATACACTAGAAGATGTACAGCGTACTTTAGACGCTTTCAGCGAAGTAGCCGAAAAATTAGAAAACGGATATTATAAAGAGAATCTTTTCGCAACCGTTTAAGATCTATTAAAATTTTACAAAGCCCTTTAAACCAGTTTAAAGGGCTTTTTTATTTTGTAATATTTTGTAATGTTCTGTTTATCAAGCGTTTAATTATGTTTTTCAAGTCCGATATGTGTATAAACACGATAAGTGTGGAAAAAAACGGTAAATAAGCCTGTTTTTTATTCTTCTAAAAATTTTTTTATTTCATCAAACCCTTTAAATTAGAGTACATAATTAAAAATCAAACCTTAAAAGAACCATAAATTAATTAAAAATGAAAAAATTCGAAGAAGTAAAGAGTTTAGTGGCAGCTTTGGAAGCTGATGCAGACAAATTTTATAACAAAGGTAACAGCGCTGCTGGTACCCGAGTACGTAAAGGTATGCAGGATCTTAAAAATTTAGCTCAGGTAATCCGTTTGGAAGTACAAGACACTAAAAACAAAGCTTAAACAATCAAAATATTTTATCTGAGCCTTAGGATATTTCCTGAGGCTTTTTTTGTTCAACATGTTTTTAAAGAACTTAAAAGCATAAACATATTCATACTGTAAAATATATAAGACAATTTATCCTTGTCTGCGTAATTTATTAGCTTTCTTCTTTTACAAAGCGTATATTCATTTCAGGTTAATCCGCCTAAGCATCCAAAATACTAATTTTACTACTTAAGCATTATTAATGCCTGGCCATTAAATGTAAAAGATAATACGAATACCATACCGCTCTCAAAAAGATATCCGGTTTATCTGGCATGCAGATAAACATGTATAAATAATTTACATTTTTAACGGTCTTCAGTGTCAGAATATTTACATTACAATCGTGCAAATAGCGAAGATGTCGGGCTTATCCTCGACGTGATGCGCGCTGTACATCCCGTAGATATTAAATTGACTCAGGCATTTGAGGAACACCTTTTAAGTTTAAAAATAAAAAAAGGGCAAATTCTTTTCAGAGAAGATGAGGTTTGTGAGTATGTGTATTTTATCGTTAAAGGTGCATTAATGGGTTGTACCACACACAATAAGCGAAAAATTACCACTTATATATCTGTAGAATACGATTTTGTCAGTTCCATATCCGGCCTTCATGGATCTGATTATTCAAAGGAATATGTAGTAGCAGTAGAAGACACCGAACTGCTGGCCATACACAATGATGTGTTAAACCGGCTCTTTTCGCATCATTTTGAGCTGAATTATATTTTTAGGGTAGTTTTGGAAAAATATTATAAAGATGCCCAGCAACGTGCACATATCATACGCGTTGGAAATGCCAAAGAAAGATATTTATATTACGCAAAAACAAACCCCGGCTATTTAGACCGCTTGCCTTTAGAACTTATCGCTTCTCTGCTGAATGTTAAACCATCAACGCTTTTATCTATAAAAAAAAGTTTTTCACTTCCTCATGATCAGCAAAAAGAACTACAGCACTGTGGACAAAAGTTAGAGTTGTATGTTAATCAGCACCAGTCATTCCGTAATAAAAATATCAGGATCCATGCTCTTGCCCTTGAAATAGGGATTAGCAGTCACAGGTTGTCGGTGGTACTAAACAACTATTTTAATAAGAGTTTTATCGATTACATTAATCAATACCGAATTAACTGGATTAAAGAGAGCATCAGAAATCCTCAAATCATGCAAAACTTTACCCTGGAGGCATTGGCCTATAGTGCTGGTTTTTCTTCCCGGAGTGCCTTTTATAATGCTTTTAAAAAGCTTGTAGGGATGAGTCCGGTTGCATACTTAAAAAATATCTCTGACGAAAAACGTTAGTTTAACGTTTTTGTTACGCAAACACTTTTTTGAGGTGCTTTTTTTGATATAATTGTGTTGAATTATAATATAGGACAAACTTGTTTCAGCTTTATATGTAATAAGCATTTTGTTTAATTATTTTAGTATATCAAACATAAACTATAGAATTTATAGGTTAATAAAATTGCTAAAATTGATTAAACTATGATTAGAATTATGCGCTCATCAGATTGGGACGAAGTCAGTGCTATCTATCGTGAAGGAATAGAAACAGGTACTGCAAGTTTCAGAAGCCCGGATATTTCATGGAAAGACTGGGATTTATCACACCTTAAAGCCTGCAGGTTTGTGGCCTTAAAAAATAAAGAAATTATTGGCTGGAGTGCGCTTTTGCCTGTGGTAGCCAATTATGATGTCGGTGGTGTTGGAGAAATTGAGGTGTACGTTAAACCGGGTTACAAAGGGCAGGGGATCGGATCATCCTTATTAAATGCTCTGATTGCAGAGAGCGAAAACAAAGGTATCTGGATGCTTCAGGCGGGTATTTTTCTTCAGAATTCTGCTTTGTTAAAAATCCATGAAAAGGCTGGCTTTAGAGTAGTAGGGTACAGGGAAAAAATAGGTAAAGCCAAAGGCGTGTGGCAGGATAACCTGTTAATGGAAAGAAGAAATAAATTAATTGCCTGATCTGATAAATAAGAAGGTTTCATTATCGAGATTTTTCTTTAGAAGCTGTCATGTTGAGCCTGTCGAAACACATTAAGCAAGTCCTTCGGCAAGCTCAGAATGACAATCTATTTCCAATAAGTTCCTTTTTTTACCTGATAAATTTATAATCATCAATTCGATCTGATTTAATAAACCGGATCAGTTTTCCCTGATAAAAATAAAAGAAGGTGTATGGTTCTGGCTTAGGAATAAAGGTTGTAGAGATAATGCGGTAGATCTTTGTACCATCATCATTAGCCAACATCAGTTCAGCAGACCGGTTAACCCGTTTAAATTCATTTTCTGGCATGCCAATAGTGATTGAAGATTCCTGGTATGCCCTGCTTTTGCAGCCCATGGCCATTATTGCCACCAGGCCAATTAAAATTAAATTTTTCATTGTGTGTGTTTATTTGTGTGTATAGAGCGCAAAACAATAATAATGCCCTGATTCTCACTAAAATTCCCTTCAAACTAAAATTTTGGTTTATAGTTCTAATGTGTTGATTATGAATTAATTTCTTTTGGTAATTTTTTATTTACACACAAAAAAAACAGACTGCTTTCTTCTGCTTTTTAGCAAAATCAAACAGTCTGTTTCAGAATATAATTTTTATAAGAATTAAGCTACTACACTTAATTTTTCTACCTCTGCTATAATTAATTGTTCTAAAGCTGAGGAAGCTTTAACCAATGGCAAACGCACGGTATCTCCACAAATACCGAGGTGTTTCAGGGCAGCTTTAACGCCGGCAGGATTGCCTTCTGCAAATGCTAAACGGGTAAATTCGATTAAGCTTAAATGTGCAGGTAAAGCTGCTTTATAATCGCCGGCCAGGCACAGGTTTACCATATCTGTAAACTGTTTAGGCAAGGCGTTTCCGATTACCGATATAATGCCGGCAGCGCCTAAAGCGATCATGGGCAAAGTAACCGGGTCATCGCCAGAGATTAGAAGAAATTCTGCCGGTTTATCCCTCATAATCTGGTTAAACTGATCAAAACTTCCTGAAGCCTCTTTTGTTGCAATGATATTTTTAAAATCATGCGCCAGTCTGCAGGTTGTTTCCGGACTCATGTTGCTACCGGTTCGGCCTGGTACATTGTATAAAATCAGATCTAAAGGAGAAATTTCAGCTAAATATTTATAGTGCTGGTAAATTCCTTCCTGTGTGGGTTTATTGTAATACGGACTAACCGATAAAATTGCGCTATAACCTGTAGTATCGAATGATTTAATGTCTACAGCAACAGCAAGTGTATTGTTGCCGCCAATTCCGGCAACCAATGGTAATCTGTTGTTGTTAATTTCAGCAGTATAGGCCCACACCTTCTTCTTCTCGTCCTTGGTCATTGTAGCGGTTTCGCCGGTTGTACCTAAAGAAACGAGGTAATCTATCCCTCCGTCTACCAAATGATTAATCAGGTTTTTTAAGCCATTATAATCAACTGATCCATCTGTGTTGAAAGGCGTAACCAATGCTACACCAGTACCCTGAAATTTGTTCATTTTTAACTTATAATTATTGAATTTTGAATGAGAGATCGAATGGTGCATTTTATCATTCAATCATGGTCTCATTTTATTTTCTAATTGAATTTTGAATAAATCACTAAATGAGTACTTACCGCATTTAATCATTCAAACTCAATCATTCTATCATTTTTACTTTATCATTTCCAATAACTCAACATCGCTGATAATCGGCACATTTAACTTGTTTGCTTTTTCAAGTTTCGACGGACCCATGTTATCGCCTGCAACGAGGTAGTTCAGTTTACCCGAAATACCACTTAGCATTTTGCCTCCGTTGGCCTCAATCATATCTTTTAGTTCATCGCGGCTATAGTTCTCAAAAACGCCCGAAATTACGAATGTTTTTCCAATAAGTCTATCACTGTCAAGCGTAATTACTTTTTCTTCAATTTCGAACTGCAATCCTGCTAATTTTAATAATTCTACCTGCTTTAAATGCTCCGGTTTTCCAAAATACTCAACAATGCTCTCTGCAATGCGCTGCCCGATTTCATCAATGGCAATTAATTCTTCTACGGTAGCTTTAGAAAGGTTGTCGATATTTTTTACACCGGCAGCTGTTTTTTTAGCAACGGTTTCGCCAACATAGCGGATACCCAAGCCGAAAAGTACTTTTTCGAAAGGCATTTCCTTCGATTTTTCAATCCCGGTTAGCATATTTTCGATCGAGCGCTCGCCAAAACGATCTAAAGTTTTAAGCTGATCAGATTTTTGGTGCAAAGTATATAAATCGCTGATGTGTCTTACTAAACCCTGTTTATAAAAGGTTTCGATGGTTTCGTCACCAAGCCCGTCGATATTCATTGCCTTACGGGAAATAAAATGCTGTATTTTTCCCACAATCTGTGGTGGACAACCTTCATCGTTAGGGCAGTAATGTACCGCTTCACCTTCTTTCCTGATTAGTTCGGTGCCACATTCAGGGCAATTATGCAGGTAATGTACTTTTGCAGCCCCTGCTAAACGTTTATCAAGATTTACCTTAATAATTTTCGGGATGATCTCGCCGCCTTTTTCTACATAAACAATATCGCCTTCATGAAGGTCTAAACGCTCAATTTCGTTGGCATTATGCAATGTAGCACGTTTAACAGTAGTTCCGGCCAGTAAAACAGGCTTTAAATTGGCAACAGGGGTAACTGCGCCGGTTCGGCCAACCTGGTAAGTTACTTTTTCTAAAACGGTTTCTACTTCTGCCGCTTTGTATTTATAAGAAATTGCCCAGCGTGGCGATTTAGAAGTAAAACCAAGCTCCTGTTGCTGTGCATAACTGTTTACTTTGATTACAATTCCATCAATATCGTAGCTTAATTTAAAACGCTCATCTTCCCAATAGTGAATAAATTCGAGAACGGCATCTATGCCCGAAACCAATTTTGTATGCTCACAAACATGGAAACCCCATTCTTTTACAGCATTTAAGCTATCCCAATGGGTTTTAAATTCATTTTTATCGGTATATAAAAAGTAGATAAAACCATCTAAAGGTCTTTTGGCTACTTCTTTACTATCCTGCATTTTAATAGTGCCCGAAGCAAAGTTACGCGGATTGGCATATGGAATTTCGCCCAGTTCTTCGCGCGCTGCATTTAAACGTAAGAAAGCCGCTTTGTGCATAAAAATTTCTCCACGGATTTCGAAATGCTCAGGTGCAACAGTCGATTTAATCTGATGGGGAATGGTGTGGATGGTTTTAACATTACTGGTTACATCATCACCTTTGGTACCATCGCCACGGGTAACGGCACGTAAAAGTTTACCGTTTTGGTAAGTCAGGCTGATGGATAAACCATCAAATTTCAATTCACAAACGTATTGGAAATTATCACCAATGGCTTTACGGATCCTTTCATCAAAATCGCGGAGATCCTGCTCGTTATAGGTATTCCCCAGCGATAGCATGGGGTATTTATGGTTTACGGTGATAAAATTTTTGGTAATATCGCCACCCACGCGTTGTGTTGGCGAGTTCGGGTCGGCAAAATCAGGATTTGCTTTTTCCAGTTCGGCCAGATGCTTTAGTTTTTTGTCAAACTCGTAATCGCCAATGGTGGGCATAGCCAGCACATAATAGTTGTAATTATGCTGGTTTAATTCGGCCACAAGGGCATCCATTTCTTGTTGTGTTGCAGATAGGGGCATCTACAAATATAAAAAAAGGATGAAAGGGTTTTATAGATTGAGATTTAAAAAGTACAGTTTTAGTTCAATATGATCAGTTTTTCCGAAAGTAAGAGTATCTGGAGTTTAGGAATTACTAAAATTGTCTATTTATCTCCATAATGAAAGCGACATTGTATAATTGCACATTGTTGATCCTTGCCTTTGGTTCCTGATATTTGGTAAACCAGGCGATGTTCTCCTGTGATACGTCTCGACCAGAACCCTTTTAAATTGTGTCTTAATGATTCTGGTTTACCCAATCCATGGAATGGAGTTCTTTTGATTTCTTTCAATAATTCCCTTATCTTGTTTACTGCTTCCTCATCATTATCCATCCAATATTCAAAATCTTCCCAGGCCTCAGGCGTAAAAACAAAATTCATAACTGCAATTTACTCCTCGAGTTTAAATAATTTAGTCTTGTTTTGATTTAGATGATCGATTGACTTTTCCAGACGTTGGCGGTTAGCGAAAGTTGACATTAGGTGAGAAGTTTCATTAAGAGCATTATACTCTTTGATTGAAATTACCACTACTGCATCGTCATCATTATTGTTACGAGGAATAATCAGAACATCTTCTGTAGCGCTTACCTCATCAAAGTAAGTTTTCATATTTGTTCTGAGATTGGAAATCGTTACAGCTTTCATTATTCAAATTTATGTACTTTCAAATGTACGTTATTTTGTACATATTTTCAAATGAAGATTTTTTTCTTTATTCTAAGAAATGCGGCCAATAGGTAAACAAATTCTTTTTTTTGCCCTGATAGAAAGTGTATTAAGCCAATTTCCCTTCAATCTCCTTAAAAATATCCATAAAATCCTTTTGTAAAACTTCTTTAAAAATTCCAAGTTCAAAAGTGAGTTGTTGCAGCTGTATTTCGTTCAATGTTTCAGGCCATAAACGCATACAGATTCTGTTAAGCGCATAGCTGATGTTTTCGAGTTGCTGATAACTCAACAAATATTTGCTGCTGATAAATTTCTCAAGAAAGTTAAAAAAAACTTTCGGTTCTTTTAGTTTACAATGTTCGAGGAAATCGCTTAACGAATCTTTGTTTACAGCATCAAGTTTATCATAAAAATGGTTCACCTGAATTAAATTACGCTCAACCAGTAAATGATCCAATAAAAGTTCTAAGCCGATATGGGCAAGAAAAGAAGGTCTTACAGGGGTGTTTTCTACAATCGGTTTAATCAGATGTTTAAGTTCGGTGGTTTTTTCCAGGAAGAAATTAGAAGAATGAAAAAACAAGTCTACAGCAAGATGTCTTTTCCAGCCGGCCAATAAATTTTCTTCATCCGGGTTTCCCTTAAACAGGAACTCGTTTTTCTGAGGGTATAAATTGGCTTCTTTCGACGCATTTTTAATCAGATCTGGCAATACTGTTCCCATTACCACATTGGCGTTTTCACTTGCTCTGTCGAAATAATAATGTGATAAAAAGTTCATGCTGCAAGGTAATATTTTCTGTTATGGTTGTAAAGTTTGTACGGTAAAATATTAACGCCGTTAAAACCTGTTTTACAAAACCAACTAATTTGCTTTAAACTAAGCTAAAATTTTATCTTTGCACGCACATTATTAAAGTATTTGTACAATGACGAATTTTGTTGAAGAGTTAAGATGGCGTGGCATGCTGCATGATATTATGCCGAATACTGAAGAAAAGTTAAACGAAGGTATGACCTCGGGTTATATCGGTTTCGACCCGACTGCAGATTCGTTGCATGTTGGGCATTTAACGCAGATCATGACACTGATCCATTTTCAAAATGCCGGGCACAAACCATTTGCTTTGGTAGGTGGTGCTACAGGTATGGTGGGCGATCCGTCAGGGAAATCTGATGAACGTAACCTTCAAACGCCCGAAATGATTGAGCATAACCTAAAAGGAATGAAAAAGCAACTCGCTAAATTCCTGAAATTTGAAGAGGGTGGAAATGGAGCCGTTATGGTAAATAATGCCGATTGGTTTAAAGATATGAACCTTTTTACTTTCATCAGAGACGTGGGTAAACACATTACCGTTAACTACATGATGGCGAAAGACAGCGTTAAAAGACGTTTGGAAGGCGATTCTGGTTTATCATTTACCGAATTCTGTTACCAGCTGATTCAGGGTTACGATTTTTACCATTTATGGAAGAATGAAAACTGTTTGGTGCAGATGGGCGGGTCCGATCAATGGGGAAACATTGTTACCGGTACGGAGCTGATCAGAAGAAAAGATGCCGGAACGGCTTATGCCATCACCACACAATTGATTAAAAAAGCGGATGGCACTAAATTTGGTAAAACAGAAAGTGGTGCGGTTTGGTTGGATCCTGAAAAAACTTCTCCATATAAATTTTACCAGTTTTGGTTAAATGCATCAGATGATGATGTAAAAAAATGGATCCGCATTTTTACGCTGAAAAATAAAGAAGAGATTGAAGCTTTAGAAAAAGAGCATGATGCTGCACCACACCTGCGTATCTTACAGAAAGCTTTGGCTGAAGATATTACCATAAAAACCCATTCGGTAGAAGCTTTAGAAACAGCGATAAAAACATCTGAATTTTTGTTCGGAAACGGATCTTTAGATTTTTTGAGGGGCTTATCTGATGCAGCAGTATTAGATATATTTGACGGGATACCACAATATAAGATCTTAATTGAAGAACTTGGAGCCGGAATTGATGCCGCAAGTTTACTGGCAGAAAAATCTGCTATTTTCCCCTCAAAGGGAGAGGCTAAGAAAACCATCCAGGGTGGTGGCGTTTCTGTAAATAAGGAAAAAGTAGCTGAAATGGCCCAGGTTTTTAATGCAGATCACCTGATCAACGATAAATTCATTGTGGTACAAAAAGGAAAGAAGAACTATTTTCTTTTAATCGCTGAATAACATTTACAAGCCCAATGAAAATAAATGTAAAAAGTTTTTCATTGGGCTTGAATTTAAGATAGAACGGAAAGTTATCATTTTTGATGATTTTTTTTGAGTTCCCGTCATCTCGACTGAAACGGAGAGATCTACCTAGGCAGATTTAGCTTCGCTGAATACTTCGTGGTTCTCGACTGCGTTGCACTTCGATCGAAATAGCGACATTGGCAGGGTGGCTATATAACAGAGCGGTGGAATTTTGCATATCATTCTCCGTGATAATCTGTGAATCTGTGGCAAACCTATTGGGGGACTATATAATTCTCAATTACGTTTTAAGAATTTTTCTTTCAGTTTAAGACTTTCTATTAATCGATCAGCCATAAAATCAAGCATAGATCCTGGGTTGTTCTCTTCCTCCTCAAAACTATTCATGTATGCTAATTTATTAACTGGTTTTATAAAAATTGGAGGATATTTAGACTTTAGGAGAATAATATTCATCATAATTCTTGCAATTCTTCCATTTCCATCGCCAAAAGGATGAATAATGTTTAAGAATTCGTAATGAAAGTCTGTTACAATTTTTAAGATATGGTCATCATTGCCAGGAATAATCAAATCTGATAAGCGGCTGTTGGTATTTTTTATCAGATATGAAATTGCCGCTGATACCTCTGAAGGCTGTTTGTAGTGATGAATTTTACCTGATAAACGTGTTGTTACGTTTTCAAGGATTTTGTATTTTCCGGGATCATAATGAATCGAATCAGACCATTGGTCTGGACTTTTCATTAATGCTTTGTGAAGCCGTTTTATATTCGCTTCGGTAACTTGCGTTGCCTGATATTGTTCAAAAACCTCATCCAATACCTGTTGGTGATTTAAAATATCGAGGCAGTCTGCTGTAGAAGTGTTTTTTGGCGTTACAAATTCCTTTAATAACTGGATTGTCTGGCCGTAGGTTAGTGCATTGCCTTCGATCTTATTGGAGTTGTAAGTAAAATCGATTTTAATCTTTTCAAGAAAATCCTGGTCCCAATCTTTACCAGTGCCAAGGGTATCTAGTTTTTTCTTTAAGCGGTCAATCTTTTTTAACTTGGCAGTAATATCCATTAAAGAAACTTTATATCGTAATCAAAGCCTTTGGTTTTTATTTTAAAAAGCCAATTTCTGTAGAGGTTTTTTCCTATACTAGGTCTTCCATTTTTAACTGTTAAAGTTTCTCCAAGAATAAAATGCTGAAGATCCTTTCGAAATTCTTTACGAATGTCATCCAGAAAAATTGTTTCCTTTTTATCCGGAATTTCAGACAAATGTTTTAATCGCTTCGATATTAGACCTAAACCCGGCATCATTGTTTAAAATTAATCCTATGTCAAAATTAATAAATATTGATGAAATAGTTAATGCTTATTAAAAACAAGTCATTATTTATTTAACAAGCTTTTAATATAAAGGTTGGTAAAACTAAATAGTCAAACCGATTACTCAGCTGAATTTATGAGCCAAAAAAAGCCACTTTTTGAGCAGCTTAAATGAGGTGTTAATCTATACAGGAAACTATTTAAAAACGTAAAATTTATTAAAACATTTATAGCATTTGTATCGCTTGATCGATACCCATGGCATTAGTGTTTTAAATATAAAACCTCTCGGTACCCTGTAAGTCTCAAAATTCTTACATTTCGGACAGGTAGGACAGGTTGAAACCACAGTTAATTCCTTTGGGGATATCATAATAAGTATAGTTGTTTGGGACAATCAAATCTAAACAAAATAAACTTAAATAATGTAGTATAAAAACTACCATTTTGTTCGTTTCGTCGACTTTTTTATGATATTATATGCTCAAAGGGGTTATTAAAGGCTTTTCCTGCTTTAAAATCTGTAATTTCGTTAGTAGTTAATAAACATGTAGTTAGTGATTTTTTGAGTTCCTCACAACCCATTTCCTGACCGATAAAAACCAGTTCATTCTTACGGTCGCCAAAATCATTGTCCCAGCTGGTATGTATTTCAGTTCTGTTTTCTACATAATCACTGTATAGTTCCCTTTCCTGCGTACTCATACTGGCCCACCATACCCCTGCCGGATCAATGCGTAACGAGCCACCGGCCTGCGAAAAGTTAATGGCTTGTTCTGGCATTGCCGCAAGATAAAATATGCCTTTTGAACGGATAATATTCTGTGGAAATTCTTTAGTAATGTAATTCCACAGCCTTTCAGGATTAAAGGGTATTTTAGAGCGAAATACCGTCGAACTGATACCATATTCTTCTGTTTCGGGCTGATGAATTTCTTCCAGTTCCTTTTTCCAGCCTGCACCTTCTGATGCTGTTTCGAAATCAAATAATCCCGTATTTAAAATCAGTGCAGGATCTATTTCTCCAAAGAGTGTTTCGTAAATTTTAGCGCCGGGATTTAATTTGCCGATCAGTGCCTTTAATACTTTGATATCGTTATCGCTTACCAGATCAGTTTTGTTTAATAAAATCACGTTGGCAAATTCAATCTGGTCGGTAAGCAGGTTTACAATCGTGCGCCTGTCTGCAGCATCATCTGCCATATTGCGGTCGGCAAGTTTTTCGGCTGAGCCAAAATCTTTGTAAAAATTATAGGCATCTACTACCGTTACCATGGTGTCCAGCTGGCTAAACCGGCTAAGGTCAATGCCCGATGTTTCATCAATAAACGAAAACGTCTGCGCCACAGGGATCGGCTCCGATATGCCGGTACTTTCGATCAATAAATAATCAAAACGGTTTTCTTTTGCCAGTTTTTCTACTTCGATCATCAGGTCTTCCCGTAAAGTGCAGCAAATACAGCCATTACTCATTTCTACCAGCCGCTCTTCCGTTTTGGATAAGGTGTTTTGGTTTTTAACCAGGGAGGCATCTATGTTTACCTCACTCATATCGTTCACAATTACGGCTACTTTTAAATCCCGTTTATTCTTTAAAACAGCGTTTAGTAAAGTGGTTTTGCCACTGCCCAGGAAACCGCTTAATACGGTTACCGGTAATTTCTTTATCATGTTAATGCAATTATGTTGCAAATATAGCGTTGAATATTTTAAATGCAACTGTATTGCTTTTATATTTGTAGACAAAAATTATTCAATGAAATTACGGAGCTACAAAATTAACCTCGACCGGATCGGCATTACCGCCTCAACACTTTGTGCCATACACTGTGCGGCCTTACCATTTTTAATTACTGTATTGCCAATGTGGGGGATGGGTTTTCTGGCCAATGAAGCGGTTGAAATTGCAATGATCGCAGTTTCATTAATCCTTGGTATATGGAGCTTAAGTTCTGCTTACCGGAAACAGCACCGCCGCATTACACCAATTTTAGTGCTTATTGCAGGTTTTGCCTGTATTGCAACAGGGCATCTTTCGGGGATTGAACTGCTGGAGCCTGTTTTGGTCCCTTTAGGCGGCTTTACCATTGCCGCTGCGCATTTTATCAACCTGAAGATGCTTAAATCTTGCCCGTTAGATCATCCACACTAAAAAAATATCCTTATGTCCAAGAATTATAAAATCCTGTTTATCCCTGCCTTGCTGTTCATCACGATGCTGAATCCGGCCTGTAAGCACGGCACAAATGATGGTATAGAAATTTACAGGCGTTATGCCATCAAAAATATTGTGGTCAAAAAAATGCAAAAGGCGGTGCGGCATGATTAACATTAAATCATTATCTCATGTTTATGGGCAGGGAAGAAGGATAAAATTTCCAGATTGGGAAATTGCAGATATGGACCAATGGCTTTTGCTTGGTGCATCGGGCTGTGGCAAGAGTACCTTACTGAATATTATTTCTGGTTTATTAAAGCCAACGTATGGTGAGATTGTGATCAACGATACCAATCTGTATGATTTAACCGCCAGGAATATGGATCGTTTCAGGGGAAGGCATATCGGCATCATTTTTCAAAGACCTCATCTCATTCGCTCGCTTAATGTACTTGATAATCTTGAACTTGCTGCGGTAATGGCTGGTTTACCGATTGATGAGGAACGTAATCTTTTACTTTTAAACGACCTTGATATTGCCGCGCTGGCCAAAAGATATCCTGATGAACTGAGCCAGGGACAACTACAGCGTGTTTCAGTTGCGCGTGCATTGGTTAACAAGCCTGATCTGCTGATTGCCGATGAACCTACCTCGAGCCTTGATGATGAAAATGCAGCACAAGTGATCCGGATGCTTACCAGCCAGGCGAAGGATAATGGTGCAGCACTGATTATCGCGACGCATGATCAAAGGGTTCGTGATCACATTGCCAAAACCTATCTACTCTAATGAATATTTTTAAAATCAGCAGTAAAAACCTCGTCAGGAATAAACTGACAACCATCCTTAATATTATTCTGGTGGCCTTTGGGGTGGGCATCCTGTCTATTCTTTTTCTCGCTTCGAACCAGATTGGCAATAAGCTCGAAAAAAACGCAAAAGATATTGATCTTGTGGTGGGTGCCAAGGGAAGTCCGTTACAGTTGATATTGAGCAGCATTTACCACATCGATTATCCAACAGGCAATATTCCGGCCAGAGATGCTTATCAATTAGCTCATAACCCGATGGTTAAAAGGGCTGTTCCATTAGCCCTGGGCGATAATTACAATGGTTACCGTATTGTAGGCACCGATAGCACGTTTAACCATCTTTATGGTTTGTCTGTTGAGAAAGGAAATTTCTGGCAGAAAGATTTAGAGGTTACCATCGGCAGCACGGTAGCTTTTGGATCGAAATTAAAAATCGGCGATTCATTTTTCGGTGCGCACGGATTAACGGGCAATGGAGATATCCATAAACAACATGCTTATGTGGTAAAAGGAATTTTAAAGCCGCAGGGAAATATCACCGATAATTTAATCCTCACCAATATTGGCAGCGTGTATAAAATGCACGAAGAAAAGCACGAGGAAACCCATCATTCATCCCCAACCGAAGCCAAAGAAATTAACGATAAACAGATTACAGCGTTATTGATCCAGTATAAATCACCCATGTCAGTCATTCTATTCCCAAGAATGGTAAACCAGAGTACCAATATGCAGGCAGCTTCACCAGCGATGGAGAGCGCCAGGCTATTCTCATTGATCGGGGTTGGAATCGATACTTTACAATGGTTCGCCGTATTAATTATGGCCATTGCAGCACTCAGTATTTTCATCAGCCTTTACAATGCCATGAAAGAGCGGAAATACGACCTGGCGGTGATGCGCTGCCTGGGTGCATCAAAACCGAAACTGTTTTTTCTGGTGATGTTCGAAGGTATTTTGGTTACGCTGATCGGTGCCTGTTTTGGCCTGGTGATCGGGCATATTGCGCTCGAAGTAATCGGAACCTATCAGGAATCCTCACAGGCTAAGCTAACGGGACTGACTGCAGTACCTCAGGAAGTTTATTTAATCTGGATCGGACTGTTTATCGGAGCTTTAGCCTCGCTTATTCCAGCCATGCAGATATACAAGGTTGATATTGCTCAAACTTTAATGAAAGACCGTTAAGTGATGAAGAAATTAGGTTTGTTAGTTTTTTTATGTTTAGCTGTCCGGGTATTGGCGGCGCAGGTTCGGGTACATACCGACATGCGCACGCCCACCTGGAATTTGATCGGTTTAAGGTACGATGCCGAAATTGCACCAGGTAAATGGGGAAGTGTTTTTCCGCCTGCTTTAAAAGCTTTAAATAACAAAGTAATCGAATTGCCGGGCTACATTATCCCTACCAAAGTAGGTTCGAAATTCAGCGAATTTATGTTTTCTATCGTACCCATCGCTTCCTGCCCTTATTGTGGCTCGGGCGATATTCCTGCAATGATCCAGGTAAAAATGTTAACCGCTATTGCGATTACCGAAAAACCAATCAAACTTAAAGGGATATTTATCATCAATGATTCGGGTGATGACCGCAGTGAATTTTTTCTCTTAAATGCAAAACAGCTGTAATGAAAAAATATATAACGGTTTTATTAATCCTGATCTCTTTTGCGGCGGCTGCACAGGTAAGCGTCCATACCGATATGCGTACCCCAACCTGGAACCTGATAGGCCTGAAGTACGATAAACAGGTAAAGCCGCTGGTTTGGCAGGCTGTTTTTCCTCCTGCATTAAAAGCTATTAATAATAAGATCATTGAACTGCCTGGTTTTATTATCCCTACAAAAGTTGGCAATAACTTTACTGAATTTATGTTTTCAATTGTGCCTGTTGCTTCCTGTCCGTATTGTGGTACAGGAGATATTCCGTCGATGATTGAAGTTAAAACGTTAAAACCGGTCAACTGGACAGAAGAACCGATTACCCTAAAAGGGAAGTTCGTAATCAATGATTCGGGTGATAGCCGTTCTACCTTCTTTTTATTAGATGCTGTAAAAAAATGAAAAAAATATATCTCCTGTTTCTTTTGTTATGGGGAAATGTTGCGCTGGCGCAAACACAAAAGCATAATCCCAACGATCAGTTACGTTCGCTAAACTGGGATGTTATTGGTTCAGTAAAATTTGAACTGACCGAGAAAAATGAACTTTTTCCGCTGTTTTCTGAAACGATTAAACGGTTTGATAACCGCGAATTTGACCTCACAGGTTACCTGATTCCGATAAAAAGCGGACAGAAACAGCAGAAATTTTTGCTGGCCACGCTACCCATCAACCAGTGTTATTTTTGCGGACAAAACGGTGTTCCCGTAATGATTATGATCGAAATGGAAAGTGCCACCGCCTACAGTGAAAAACCGATCCACGTAAAGGGAATTTTGAAACTGGAGCAGAAAGATGCGAGCTATGCACCGCCAATCACGATCAAAAATGCCAAACTCATTAATTAATTGCTTATTTTTGTATTGCTATGGAAAACAAGACAGAGCGTTTCGAAAAACTTTTAGTTAAAAACGGTTTAAAAAGGACCGCGCCACGTTTACAGGTGCTGGAAATTTTGAGTGGGAGAGATTCTGCAACTTCGCAACCTTATTTAGAACAGGTAATGGGTAAAGATGCAGATCGCGTTACTTTATACCGCGTGTTGCAGGCTTTTGAAGAAAAGGGTATTATTCATAAGGTTTTAGATCAGCAGGGAACAGCCAATTATGCCATTTGTTCGGATGGGTGCAGTGCGCACGAGCATCATGATGAACATGTACATTTTAACTGCGATAACTGCCATAAAATTTATTGTTTAGATGCCGTTAAAATCCCGGCGCTAAAAGTTCCTGCAGGTTTTAAAGTAGAACATTTAAACCTGATAGCTACCGGCGTTTGCGCAAATTGTGCTGATAAGGTAAATTAATTACTGCACCAAAAGGTTACAGCCCCTGATATCGGCATTATCGAACCTGCCCAAAACTTCAAAACTTTGATCAGGGTTGATCCGGCCCAGATCCTGCGTAGCGATAAATGAGCAAGAATTGATATTGGCCAGATCGATTACATTAATGCCACCTGTTCTGCCATTTTGGATTAAACTCAACGGATCGTTGGTATCGCGGATCAGCACTTTCATCCAGTTGGGGCAGTTGAAAATGCCTTCACCTAAAGAATAAGCCTGAGAAAGTAATTCTGTCATCCCATATTCGCTGTGGATGGCTTTTACACCAAAACCTTTGGTTAATTGCTCATGTAGTTCTTCGCGGACCATTTCCTTACGTTTACCCTTCATTCCGCCGGTTTCCATTACAATCAGTTCAGGAAAATCGATATCGAAATTTTCGATAAAATCGAGCAGGGCATAGGTAACCCCGATTAAGACGGTTTTCTGTTTTTTGGATTTCAGATCGAGTAACGTTTGCAGCAATTCATCGTGGTTGTATAAAAAATATCCGCTTTGCGGATGTGTGCTTTTTTCGATCAGATCGTTCACCATGTAAATCAATGATGAACCGGAGCGCTGTTGGTAGGATGGAAGCAATGCTAAAAAACAATATTCTGTAACCTCTCCATAAAACTCGGTAAAGGCCTGCAAATAACTTTGTTCATACAGTTTTACATCGGTTACATGATGACTGCTCTGCACCATACCGGTAGTGCCCGAGCTGCTAAAAGTAACTTCAACCGGATCGGTACTACTTAAAACCGAATGGCTTTTAAAAAAGCTGATGGGCAGAAATGGAATTTGCGAAACTTCGGTTATCTCATCAGCATCAACCCCCAGGTGGAAAATATATTCGCGGTAAACATTACAGTTTTGCGCCTGTAACTTAAAAATATTCAGGGCAAGAGTATCAAACTCTTCCGCATTTTTTATAGAAAATATATCCTCAGCTGTTAAATCCACGCTGCAAAAGTACAAAGCATTATGCTATTTTCTCGTCAGTTTTTTTTGCCAGCATCGCCATGCGGAATTGATAGCCGCAATAACCGCTGATTCCGGCAACCAAACCGCTTAAAATACCGGTAACCAATAACAATGCCCACCAAAGTTTTATGCCCGTCATTACCGCTACGCGGCCGGCCAGTACATTATCATTAGGCAGACTTTTAAAAAGTGCATAACCGATCCAAAGCAGAAAAATAGCAAGGAATGATTGCCAAAAAGCGATTTTTCCTGTTTTGCCAATAATGCCACAGGTAGCGAAAGAAATTACGATGATGGTCCACCAGGGAGCGATCATTTGTAAGAAAAAACAGATTATTACGATAACTATGAAAACCATTTTACCTATTTAGAAATTTTTAAACGAGAGATAACTGTGCCCGATTTATCATCAGGACTTTGCATATAAAACAGATCGTATAGTTTACCATTTGCCCAGGTATCGATCATATTATCATAGAATTTACTTCCGGGATTGCCTGATTGTCCCCCAGGATAAACGCCGTGTCCTTTTGGTGTTTTACCAAGCTCAATCACCATTCTCCATGATGGTCCGTTGCTTTCGCCCAGTGCATTAATGGTCGATTTTGCACCGCCAATCTGTAAAATTTTAGATCCAAAACCGGGTATTTTAGCCAGATGGGGTACATTGCTCTGTTTTACATTTGCCCAATCCCAATCTTTGTTGATCGGACCAAAACGCCTTTCCAAACTATCGCAGCTATATTTAAATGATTCATTTACCAAATCGGCAAGTGTTTCCTTTTTAGGGGTGTTGATGTTATCGTACCAGGTAGCATTCGGCTCTTTCAAAATCATTTCTACCGTACGGTCGCGGGATGGGTAACGCATCGGAATTCCTTTTACCTCAAATTCATCCGCCCAGATATCGTAAGTTAAACGTTTAGTCCATATTTCGAATACGCTGGCTGCAATCTCGTGCGCGTCATAACGTTTGTTCCATTTGTTCACATAAGATAATGCTTCCTTTTGCGTGGCGTTTAACTGTTCATTATTTAATAAAGGCAATAATGCCGGAACCAGGTTTTGGGCCAAAATACTATAATTATCAGTCTGCATTAAACGGATACTATCCATAGTGGCCTTGTTCATGGCCGATAAACGGTCGTTAATTCTCTTGCCGCGTTCGTAAGGCGAAAATTCCCAGTTAATATAATACGGATAAGTAGTATCTGTAGAAGATTGATTGGCCGAGCTTACAAAACCACGCGGCGGATTTTTTACCGTAGGGTTCTGCGCATTTGGGATCCAGCCCTGCCAATCGTAAGCCGGATCGGTACCATCAAGAATAAATTTACCCTGATCTTTCCATTTCAATGGGAATTTCCCATTTGGAGTGATGGCGATATCGTTATCTACACTCGCGAAAACAAAATTCTGGGCAGGTGCGGTATAAAAAGTTAAGGCTTTGCGGTAATCGTTATAATTTTTCCCCCGGTTGAGGTAATAAAAAGTCATCAGCTCATTCGATTCTTCATGGGCAATCCACCTTAAAGCATCACCAACCGGCACATTATCGGCCCTGCCATATTTTGGTTTCTGAAAATAAACCACGGGACCATGGTGGGTATAATAAACGGTATCAATTTCATCTTTTCCACCGCGGATTTTGATCGTTTCCAGGCGTTTTTTTGTTGCTTTCCATTGGTTATTGTACCAATATTCGTTATGTGATGAATCTTTAAATTTGATCTGATAAAAATCCAGTACATCAGCCGCCACATTGGTTACGCCCCAGGCAATTTTCTGGTTGAAGCCGATAATTACCCCAGGTGCACCGGGCAGGGAAACACCATACGTATTTACGCCGGGTGCATGTAATTGAATCTGATACCAGATAGACGGTAACGTTAAATCTAAATGCGGATCGTTTGCCAAAATGGGATAGCCCGAAGCCGTTTTAGCACCAGATAATGCCCAGTTATTGCTGCCGATACCTTCAACCTTTTCTTTTGTTTTTACTTTGCCGGTTTGGGCCTGTGTGAAGCTTTCTGGTGTTTTTGGAATCGGTAGCGGCGAGAAATTCCATTTGGTGCCTACCGGGATAATCGGATCTTCACGGAAGGGATAATCAGGGAAAAGATTTTTGGTCACCTCCGGACCGAATTTTTTCAGGATGTTGGTCATGTAAAACTCGTCTGATCCCATTGCCAAAACGGCCGACATCTGCTTCAGTAATAAGGCACATTTTACAGGTGTCCAGTTTTCCGGTTTAAAATCCAGTATTTTATATTCCAGCGGATAATTGGCGTGCGAAAGTGTTTTGATATAGGCATTAATCCCTTCGGTATAAGCCAAAATCATTTCTTTAGCTTTCGGATCTGCCATCATGCCTTTTAAAGAGTTTTCTGCTCCATACACCATACCCATGCGGCGTTGGTAACGGTCAACCTCAATGGCTTTACTGCCTACTACTTCACTAATTCTTCCTGCAGCAAAACGTGTCTGGAAATCCATCTGCCAGAGGCGGTGCATGGCGGTTACATAACCCTGCGCCAGGTAAAGATCGTGATCGTTCTGCGCAAAAATATGTGGGATCATGCGGTCATCAAAAACGATTTCAATTTTATCTATCGCCCCTTTAATTTTTGCTTTATGGTTAAACATAAAGTGATTATTCTCTGCATTTTGCCAGAAACCCATAAAAGGATTAAGGAATTTTAACAAAGGAGGCGTACTGCCTAATTTGGTATTAAATAAAAAAGCTAGTGCTATCGGAATGATGATGCAGAATAAGGCCTTAATTTTATTCATAATGGTTAGCTAACATGTCTTTTACTAAGATAGCGCAAAATGACGGTTTATGTTGAATGCAAAATACAACAAACTGTATATCAATCAAAATTATAATTTGTATTGATATTATTATGCTTACATAATTTGTTTAATTCAAAAAAAGAGTTTAAGTTTATATAACTAATAATACAAATAACCGAATTAACTAATCACCCAATAACCAAATTAACAATCTTTTATGAGCAGAATTTTTACACAGATCTTCTATGTGTTATTATTGATGTGCACAATAAATGTTGCTGCACAGGCACAAAGCATTACGGTGAGCGGAACCGTGAAAGATAAGCAATCGAAAGAAGGCCTTGCAGGCGTAAGTTTAACCATCAAGGGCCAATCGGGCGGTACAGCCTCTACAAGCAATGGCAGTTTCAGTTTCACCACAACAGCAAAAGTGCCATTTATTTTGGTAGCCTCATATGTGGGTTATGGTACGGTAGAGCAACAGGTTACCGGAAGTACTTCGGGCATCAATCTCGAAATGGAAACAGCTGTAGTATTGGGTGGCGATGTGGTGGTTTCGGCTTCACGTACGCCAGAACGTATTCTGGAATCGCCGGTTTCCATCGAGCGCATGAGTGCGGCTTCGATCAGGGAAATAGCTGCTCCATCATTCTACGATGCCTTAAATAATATGAAAGGTGTAGAAAGCAGTACACAGAGTTTAACGTTTAAATCAATCAATACCCGTGGATTTAATTCTAACGGAAACACCCGTTTTAATCAATATATTGACGGAATGGATAACCAGGCGCCTGGATTGAATTTCTCGGTAGGTAATATTGTGGGCATAACGGAACTCGATGTAGATAATGTAGAGTTATTGCCAGGTGCATCTTCTGCACTTTATGGTGCCGGTGGTATTAACGGTACTTTGTTAATGACTTCAAAAGATCCTTTTAAATATCCTGGGAATAGTTTTCAGTTTAAAACCGGTATCAACCATGTTAACGATGATAACAGTAAGGTACAGCCGTTTAAACAATTAGATGTACGTGTGGCAAGATCGTGGAACAATAAGTTTGGCGTAAAGGCGGCATTCTCATTTTTACAGGCTAAGGATTGGTTTGGAAATAATTATTCGAACTTTGACCGGGTTTCGAGAACAGCAAAATCAGGAGACAGAAACAGCGACCCTAATTACGACGGTATTAATGTGTATGGTGATGAAGTAAGCCAGAATATGAGGAATGTGGCTTTAAGCGTTCAAAACGGAACCATAGCCGGGATAAATGCCGCTACAGGAGGTTTAATCCCTAATATTAAATCAACATTAGATGGTGCTTTTGGTGCTGCCATTCCAAATGCTGCACAGCAGGCAGGTTTTTTAGCTACTTTACCTGCGGCGTTACGTCCTACTGTACAAAATTATCTGCCTTTTTATGTTGGCTTAAAAGCAGGTTTAATTCCTGATCAAAATATTTCGAGAACGGGCTACAACGAAGAAAACCTGGTTGATTATGATACCAAATCGTTAAAAGCATCAGGCGCTTTATATTACAACATCAGTAATACGGTTCAGGTAGTTGGTCAGGCCAATTGGGGCACCGGAACTTCGGTTTATACCGGTTCTGACCGTTATTCGCTCCGTAATTTTAATATCGGCCAGTATAAACTGGAGTTAAAAGGAGAAGACTTTTTCTTAAAGGCTTATACTACCCAGGAACGTTCAGGCGATTCTTATATTTCTTCTATTTTGGGAAGTTACATCAACGAGGTTTCTAAACCATCAACTACCTGGTTTCCGCAGTATATTGGTAATTATGTTGGTGCAAGAGCTGCGGGACAAACAGATGCACAGGCACAGGCTTTTGCCAGAAGTGTTGCCGATCAGGGGCGTTTTGTGCCGGGCAGTGCACAGTATGAGGTGGCAAAAGATAAAATTTTAAATACCACCATCAGTGCAACCAATATTAACTCGGTTGATCCTTCTAAAAGTGTTTACGGCGCTAAATTTGATGATAAATCGAACCTGTACCATTACGAAGGCATGTACAATTTTACCAACCTTTTTAATAAAGTAGTTGAGTTTCAGATAGGTGCTTCTTATCGTTTATATGATTTAAATTCAGCAGGAACCATTTTTAACGATTTAAACGAATCTATTGATATTAAAGAATACGGTGCTTTTGCACAGATTGGTAAAAAACTTTTTAACGATAAAGTTAAATTTACCTTTGCGGGCCGTTATGATAAAAGCCAGAATTTTGAAGGCAGGTTTACTCCCAGGGTAACGGGTGTGTTCACTGTTGCTAAAAACAATAACATCAGGGTTTCTTATCAAACCGGTTACCGTAATCCAACTACGCAAAACCAGTATATCGACCTTTCAGTAGGTGGCGGCTCTCAAAGACTGATCGGTGGTTTACCTGAAATTATGTTCAGTAAATACCATTTAGATAGCAACAAACCATTTACCGATGTGAGTTACCGTGCGTTTTTAGCTTCGGCAGCAACGGGAACACCTAATCAGGCACTTTTACAACAATATACATTTGATTCAAAAGGTGTTCGTCCGGAAAGCGTTCAGTCTTACGAATTGGGTTATAAAGGTCTGATCCTTCCTAATTTATTGATTGATGCTTATGGTTATTACAACATTTATAAAGATTTTATCACCGCAGTTGATGTGTATCAGAATGTAAACGGAAGTTTCGTAAAATTCGGCGTTCCGGTTAATGCAGCTGGTAAAGTAACTTCGTATGGTGCTGCTTTAGGTCTGGATTATCTTGTGGGTAAATATGCCATTAGCGGTAACGTTTCTTATAACCAGATTGGCGATCTTCCTGAAAATTACATTAACGATTTCAATACACCAAAAATTCGTTACAACCTGGGCCTTGGCAATAAAGAAATCATCAAAAACTTTGGTTTCAACGTTTCTTACCGCTGGCAGGATCAGTTCTACTGGAATTCTTCTTTTGCCTCAGGACAGGTGCCAGCGTACAGCTCGCTTGATGCGCAGGTTAGTTTAAGAATTCCTTCGGTACAATCGGTAATTAAACTGGGCGGCTCTAACGTATTAAACAAATATTATTTTACTTCTTACGGAAACCCATCTGCAGGGGCGATTTATTATATCGCTTATAGCTTTAACCCATAAGGATTTTAATCATGCTAAAAGCCCTTCGTACTTAAGGTATGGAGGGCTTTTTTTGTGTACCCACTTTAGTCGTTTGAGAATATTAGTGCTAAAGATTATTTTTTAAAAAGTCCTTCAACTCTACAGTAGAAAGTCCTGTAGCTACAATTTTACCTTGCTGGTTAACCAGCAAACTCGTTGGGAAAATGTGGACACCATATTTGCTGGTTTCAATGCCGTTCAAATCTAAATATTGAGGCCACGTTAGTTTATATTTATCGATGGCAAGTTTCCAGTCTTCTACATATTTGGTTTTATCTGTTGATATTCCAATGATTTCGAAGCCTTTATCTTGAAATGCATTTCTGATTGCTTTTAGGTCTTCAAATTGTGCAATACAGGGCATACAATGGCTATACCACATATCTACAAGTGTTAATTTGTTGGAATTGTATGGGGTGTCTGCAATTTTTTTTCCGTTTAAGTCGGCAACGTTGAAGTTTGGGAGTGTTTCTCCAATAGCTATTTGTTTGGAAGATAAAATCCGTTGCATAGTCGCCTGGCCAAGTCTTGATTGTCTGAGCAGTGGTGAAAAATTTTCAAAGGTATTTCCCAAAGTGGTATTATAGCCAAAATTCAGAAGGGCGTACAATTTGTAAAGCGCATAAAAAGAATCTGGATTTTTATTAACAAAAGAGAAAAGTGTAGCATCATGAACAACATAAGTTGCTTTTAGCTCCTTCATTGATTTAAGCTCAGGTTCTTCCGGGAATTTTCGGCCATAAATATTAAACAAACTATCGTAATTTAACCGGTATTGCTTTCGCTGTTTCTCTACACTAATGAATGCCTTATCATAACTTTTAGCATCCTTCATGATTAAGTTATCATTTTTGGGCTCTCCGTAATTTGATGCAGTATCAATAGAAATATGTTGCTCTCCTGTGCTTATAGCTGTGCCTGCGGACTGATATTTGTCTCCAATTTTAAAGTAAATCCACACCGGTCCGTCTACCCGTCCGCTAAATTTGAACTTTCCATTATTTATTTTGGCTGTTAACTGTTTAAAATCAGGTGGATAAAGTGCTGTGTTTGATTCATTAGGAATAAGCTGAACAGTTCCTGTATCTACATTTACCTCTCCTGCAATGGTGAAGTTTTTTAATTCTTTTGTTTGCCCGAGGGTAAAGACTGGGAGTAAGGAAATAAAGATTATGGCTACTGCAATTTTTTTCATGTTAGGGCTAATAGGTAAAGCTCTTATTGAGCATTATTAGGAATGCAATATAGGTTTTAAAGAAAAATTTTGTTCCAAAACAGATGTTATATTATGTTAAAATCTGGATTGATTTTTTTAGTGCTGTTCTTTAGTTGACTCGGCTAATTTTATTCATTTCACTGCTTCTGTTAAATCTTCCTTAATAAATTCCCAGATTTTTCCTTTGAGGCAGATTGGATCAAAGTCGTTATCTGCTAAAAGAAAATTAGTAAAGTTTTTTCTGATCTGAACTTCATCATGTGTCCATTCAAAACGTTTTTTATGCAGTTCGATCATTGCTGTTGGGGTATAGCTCTCTAAAAGTTCGTGCAGATCCCAAAAATCTTTTTTTCTGCCGCCTCTCTGAACAATATCCATCTTCATTGCAATAATTTCTGGTATTGATGCCATGCGGATTTTTTCCTGATATACAGGTTTTTCAAAAAATGGATACATGCTGTAAAAGAGATCAAGTTTAACAATATTCTCTTTTTTTGTGCCAATCAGGTATGATTTTCCTAATCCTGCAAACTGTCCGAAATCGCCTTGAACATAACTGAATTTATCTCGTAATAACTTTTCAATTCGGTCAAAATCGATTGATCCGTATTTTGCATCCGTAAAAAAGGTCAATGTCAACTGATAAGCGATGACCAAGGTAAAGACTCAGTGCAGTTCCACCTACCAATCTAAACGCTGCTAATTCGGGAGCCTGCATGAGCTCTAGCAAAGTATTTTTTAATAGTTGATTAACAGTATTCCAGTACATAATTATTTATGTTATGGTTCTCTTAAAGGCATTATCCAGATTTTTTACTTCATTTATTTTTTGTTTTCCATAAAATCTGATTATTTCATTTTTCTCATCATCATTTCCCCGCTCCATTACCCTTTTAACAACGGCTTGATATTGTTTTTGCCAGTTTATATTATCAAAGTCAGTATCCCAAAAGAGAATCCGTCTAATAATTGATAAATCTGGTTTATTGCTCAAAGATATTTTGTCTTTTTCTTTTTGTATTTCATAATAAGCCTGAAGTAAAAACATCGTCCCTTCTTCCAGGCCGAGACATTGATCTAATTTGATCGAAAGAGCAATCGTTATCCCTCTTTTACCTTTTGTAATATCATTTAAAGTCTGTGGATATTCGTTCAATGACAGCGCAAACGGACCTTTTTTTAATCCTTTCTTTTTAAGTTCCCTTTCCAGAATAATGCCCGGATGAATTCCTTTAAATTTGCTAATCAATTTTTCCATATTCAAATATAAACAAAAATGTTTATAAATTATTGTTTATATTCGTTTGTTGAGCGCTGACCCGAATTGTCAAATTACACCATGATAAACGATTATTTTTCGTTTATCATAGTGTACATTTACACTTTAAAGAAGTTTCACTACAAAAGATTTATCAGTTGTTTAACTTTTGCCACACTAAAACATACTAGGTTAGTGTAAAACTTACACTATTAAATGCATCTTTTATAAAAAAGCTACATCCCTTTTATAAAATATTTGTATTATAGTGCTTTCTTAAGCACATCCCGGTTTAAGAGCTATGAATTTAAAAATTTGAATAAATAAGGATGGAAGCGCAAAACGACAAACCGAATGAAACAAATGACCTGATCGAAAAGGAAAAGGAAATACAGCATTTAAACAATCCGGTTGATATATCGGTAAAACCAATCGTTAAACAATACCTCGGGTCAGTTAAAAAAGTAAAGAAAGAAGGTAACCGCTTTTATTTTTCAGATGGTGATGCAAGGGTAGAAGTAAGAGTAGTAAGTGATGAGATCATCAGGGTACGCCTTGCGCCTCATGGTGTTTTTCTGGATGATTTTTCTTATGCAGTACCAGAAGTAGATCAAAAGGTTTCTGTTTTTAAAATGCAGGAGCACGAAGATCACTATACCATTTCTACACACTCTGTAACCTGTAAAATCGAAAAAGATAACTTTCATATTTCTTTCTCCGATAATATTACCAATGTGGTGATGGTTGATGAAGCCAACTCCATGCACTGGGAAGAAAATGTAGATTTTGGCGGCTATTACATTTATGCAACTAAAAAATGCCATCCCGAAGAAAATTTCTTTGGTTTGGGCGATAAATCGGGAAATTTTAACCTGCGTGGCCGCCGTTTCGAAAACTGGAATACCGATGCCTATTCTTTTGGCTGGAACCAGGATCCTCTGTACAGAACTATACCTTTCTATATCGGTTTGCACAACCAGGCTGCCTATGGTATCTTTTTCGATAATACCTTTAAATCATACTTCGATTTTGGGAACGAAGATGTAAATAAAACCAGTTTTTGGGCCGATGGCGGCGAGTTGCAATATTATTATATCCACGGGCCACATATCATGGACGTGGTAAAACGTTATGCCACCTTAACCGGAACGCACCCGATGCCGCCAAAATGGACACTGGGTTATCAGCAATGTCGCTGGAGTTATTATCCTGAAACCAAGGTTAAAGAAATAGCCAAACAGTTCAGGGACCGTAAAATTCCTTGCGATGCCATTTACCTGGATATCGATTATATGGATGGTTACCGCTGTTTTACCTGGAACAAAAAATACTTTCCAGATCCACGGAGGATGATCAAAGAACTTTCTGATGATGGTTTCAAAACCGTGGTAATGATCGACCCCGGAATTAAAGTAGATGATGATTACTGGGTTTTTAAAGAAGGTAAAGAAAAAAGATTTTTCTGTCGCCGCAGCGACGATTATTATATGGAAGGGCATGTTTGGCCGGGCCGTTGCCAGTTTCCTGATTTTACGAATCCAAAAGTACGCAGCTGGTGGGGTAATCTCTACAAAGAGCTGGTAGATATGGGCGTAGCAGGTTTCTGGAACGATATGAACGAGCCTGCGGTATTCGGTTCGGGTACTTTCCCTAACGATGTACGCCATAATTACGATGGCTACCGTGGCTCACACCGTAAAGCACACAATGTTTACGGCATGCAGATGGTGCGCTCTACCTACGAAGGACTGAAAAAACTGATGCGCAATAAACGTCCATTTACCATTACCAGGGCCGGTTATTCGGGTATGCAGCGTTATGCCAGCGTTTGGACGGGTGATAATATTGCCACCTGGGAACATTTGAAAATCGGAAATATCCAGTGCCAGCGCTTGTCTGTTTCAGGTGTGCCTTTCTGCGGAACTGATATCGGTGGATTTAGCGGTGAACCGGATGGTGAATTATTTACCCGCTGGATCCAATTGGGAACATTTTCGCCTTTCATGCGTGCGCACTCTGCAGGTGATACCGCCGAACGCGAACCCTGGAGTTTTGGAGAGTTTTTCGAAGATATTAACCGTAAATTTATCGAGTTAAGGTACCGTTTAATGCCTTACCTGTATTCTGTGTTCTGGGAGCACCACCGTTATGGTTTTCCTATTTTAAGGCCGTTGGTGATGCTCGAGCAGGAAAATATCAGCAATAGTTTCCGTCAGGATGAATTCTGTTATGGCGATAAACTGTTGATCTGCCCGGTTTTAGAACAAGGTGCAATCTCAAGAAAAGTATATCTTCCAAAAGGTACCTGGTACAACTTCTGGACCAACGAAATCCTGGATGGTGGTAACGAATATACCGTTGATGCCAAGATAGATAGCATGCCGATGTTTGTACGTGCAGGTACGGTTTTACCCGAGTATCCGGTAATGCAGTATGTGGATGAAAAATCGATTACTGAAGTAGTTCTGAATATCTACCACAGCGATTATGAAGTAAACTCGTACATGTACGAAGATCATGGCGATACCTTTGCCTACGAACAGGATATTTACCTGGAAAAGAAATTTACGGTAAAAGGCGATAACCAGACCGTTAAAATAAATCAACGCAGCGAAGGCCTTTATACACCTAATTATGAGTTTTATGTTTGTAATATTATTGGCGTAAAATTCCAGGTTAAAAAGATCATTATCGATAATAAAGAGGTTCAGGATTTTTATACTGACGATCAGAACATCCTGCATTTCAAGTGCAATAAAAATTTCCTGGAAATTCAGATCCTAAGTCTGTAACATTTAGCCCCAAATGCTGTTTAGTGTTTGGGGCTTCATTTATCTAGCCAAAAATACCTATGCCAGCAGCAAAAAAAGTTCCTGCAAAAAAAGCAGCACTACCAAAAATCGATAAAAAAAAATCCGTTTGGGTACACAGTTTATTTACCGATTACGACATTGATCTTTTCCTCGTTGGGAAACATTTTAGGCTGTATGAAAAAATGGGTTCGCATTTAATCAGCGTCGAAGCTACCGCCGGGGCCTATTTTTCGGTTTGGGCACCAAATGCCATCAATGTAAGTGTAGTCGGTAATTTTAACGATTGGAACAACGGTTCGCACCCGCTTTACAAACGCTGGGATAAATCTGGTATTTGGGAAGGTTTTATTCCGGGCATTGCCAAAGGCGAGGTGTATAAATACTTTGTTAAGGGTTTTGATGAATCAGAACATTTAAAAGGCGATCCTTATGCCCGCCGGTGGGAACATCCGCCGCAAACCGCCTGCATTGTATGGGATACCGATTATACCTGGAAAGATAAAACCTGGCTTAATAAAAGAGCAAAATTAAATGCGTTAGACCAGCCGATATCCGTTTACGAAATCCATTTGGGTTCCTGGGAACGCGATCCGGATAACCCGGAACGTGTGTTAAACTGCAGGGAAGTAGCCGGCAGGTTAGTACCCTATGTAAAAGAAATGGGTTTTACGCATGTAGAACTGATGCCTGTAATGGAATTCCCTTATTTTCCAAGCTGGGGATATCAGATTACGGGTTATTTTGGTGCCAGCTCACGTTATGGTTCGCCACAGGATTTAATGTACCTGATCGACGAACTGCACAAGGCTAATATTGCTGTGATACTCGATTGGGTTCCCTCTCATTTTCCGGGTGACAGGCACGGTTTATATGAGTTTGACGGTACGCATCTTTATGAGCATGCCGATATGAAAAAAGGCTTTCATCCCGATTGGAAATCTTATATTTTCAATTATGACCGGAACGAAGTCCGCTCTTTCCTCATCAGTAATGCGATATTCTGGCTGGATCAGTACCATGCAGATGGATTGCGGGTTGATGCCGTGGCTTCTATGTTATATTTTAATTTCTCAAGAGAGGATGGCGATGCCGCAACCAACGAATATGGCGGAAGCGAAAATATTGGTGCCATCCAGTTTCTGCAAGACCTGAATGTAGCCGTTTATGGTAATTTTGAAGGCGTGCAAACCATTGCTGAAGAAAGCAGCACCTATCACGGGGTAACCCATCCGGTGCATAATGGCGGTTTAGGCTTTGGAATGAAATGGATGATGGGCTGGATGAACGATACGCTGAAATATTTTAAAGTAGATACCCTTGGCCGGAAACACCACCACAACCAGTTGAGTTTTAGCATGACTTACGCCTTTACCGAAAACTTTATGCTGCCTTTTTCGCATGATGAAGTGGTACACGGTAAATCGCCCATGTTATATAAAATGCCGGGCGATGACTGGCAGAAATTTGCCAACCTCAGAGCGCTTTATGGTTATATGTTTACCCATCCTGGAGCAAAGCTTTTATTTATGGGGAACGAATTTGGCCAAACCAGCGAGTGGAACTTTACCCAATCCCTCGATTGGCATTTACTGCAATATCCGCCACATAAAGGCATGCAGGAAACGGTTAAAGCTTTAAATTTTCTTTACCGCAAAGAGCCTGCCTTATATCATTTTAATTTTAGTTACGAAGGTTTTCAATGGCTTGATGCCGATAATGCAAATGAATCGGTATTTACCTATATGCGCAAGGGTCCAAAAGCGAAAGATACTTTGGTCATTGCCATAAACCTCACTCCTGTAGTCCGCGAAAATTATAAAATCGGTGTGCCTTTTAAAACCAAATGGAAAGAAATTTTCAATACAGATGATATTGTATATTACGGTGGCGGAATTAATAACCGCGGGGATATTGCGCCCCACTTAGAGGGTTATAACGGACAGGAATATTCGATAATTGTCGATCTTCCACCGCTGGCAGTCACTATTTTCAAGAGCAAATAAGCTTTTCTATTTTTATATCACGCCAAAACTATCCTTAAAACTATAGTTTTGGCGTGATATAGATTTTTATACTACGCCAAAACTTCTATAAAAAATATAGTTTTGGCGTGATATAGGTTTTTATATTTCGCCAAAACTCATAAGTTTATTATCTTTGTTGCTATAAATTAATAGTTTATGGAGCAGGTTGTAGGCAGAACCGACGAAAAATTATTGTTAGGCAAGATTGAGAAATCCGGCGAATCAGAACTGATTGCTATGTATGGACGTAGGCGGGTTGGAAAAACTTATCTCATCAGAAATGGCTTTAGCAAGGAAATTGCATTCGAATTTTCCGGCATCCACCACGCAACACTCAACCAGCAGTTGGAAAATTTTAGTCTGGCGCTTACCAAGGCAACCGGCGGACTTCCACTGGCCAAACCTGAAAGCTGGATAGCTGCTTTCCAGATGCTTACCCAATACCTTACACCTTTGGTGAAAAAAGAGAGAACGATTATATTTATAGACGAATTTCCGTGGATTAATACTGCCCGATCGGGCTTTTTACCTGCCTTCGAAAACTTCTGGAACAGCTGGGCTTCAAAAGAAAAGAAACTTATTGTAGTCATCTGCGGTTCAGCTGCTTCCTGGATGATCAATAAAGTGATCAATAACCGCGGCGGCCTGCATAACCGTGTGACCAGAAGGATCAGGCTTTTGCCATTTACCATTGGCGAAACGGCGGCATACCTTAAACACAGAAAAATAAAACTCGATAAATATCAGCTTTTACAGGTGTATATGGCCATGGGTGGCATCCCGCAATACCTTAAGGAGATAGAACCGGGCGAAAGCGTGGCACAGATTATAGACAGGTTGTTTTTTACAAAAGACGGCCTGCTGCTTGAAGAATTTAAAAATCTGTATTATTCTCTGTTCGATAAAGCCGAAAACCACATTGATATTGTACAGGCACTGGCAAAAAAAGGGAAAGGCTTAACGCGTACCGAAATTATTAATGCCTGCAAACTGAGCAGTGGGGGCTATGCCACACAATTACTGGCCGAACTGGCCGAATCAGGGTTTATTACGCCATATATTCCTTTTGGCAAAAGCACTAAGGATGCCTTGTATAAACTTACAGATGAGTATTCGATCTTTTACCTCAAATTTATTGATGGCAATAGGGCAATGGGGGCGGGTACCTGGTTAAAATTCTATTCAGGAACATCATGGAAAAGCTGGAGCGGCTATGCTTTCGAAAGCATCTGTATGAAACATATTACCCAGATTAAAAAGGCAATAGGTATTGAAAATGTTTATGCCGAAATATCAGTATGGCGTTATCTGCCTAAAAATAAAGAAGAGAAAGGCGCTCAAATCGATCTTTTGATCGACCGTAATGACTCCTGCATTAATATCTGCGAAATCAAGTTTTCGGTTGCTCCTTTCGAAATCAGCAAATCGTACGAAAGAGAACTGAATAATAAACTACAGGTATTTCAATTACAAACCGGAACCAGAAAGGCACTGTTTTTAACCATGATTACCACTTACGGGCTGAAGAATGCAGCTAATTATGCGGGTTTAGTGCAAAAAGAGATCACGATGGATGTATTGTTTAAGAATTAATCAGGCCAATATTAACTGGATAAAATAAGAAAAGCCTCCCATTGCTGGAAAGCTTTCTTAAACTCTGGAGTGGAAGCTTCCAGAGAGGGTGCAAAGATACAATAACTCTTTTCTTATGCAAGGATTATTTACTAAATAATTTGTCGTGTGCAATCAGCGTTCCCTATAGCTGCTGAACGGTAATTATCAGATCTCTGGTTATCGTATAGATATTCCTGATTTGTTTGCTTTTTGTTTATGGTTCCGTGGTTTCTTAACATGGATTAAACGGGCGTTATTTAGTTTTGCCGCGGTTAAAAAAATAAAATTCACGGATTAAAAAACCGTTTGTTTCGTTTTTACGTAACCAAAATATAACCCTGAATTTTTGCTCTCCCAAACAAATTGAAGCGGTTTTTTTGTCTATTCTTATTATTAGGACTATTACTGGTCCTTTCCGGACCTTTGTATGCACAATTGTGTACGAACCAAAGCCGCGTGTACGCTAGTTTTCAGGATTCACAAAGTGCTCCGGCAGGGTTTGGATCTGTATCTCTAAGCAACAATGCCAAAGCAGTTGATGCAGATCCGTCAACAGCATCTACCTTATCTATCACTAACGTGCTGGGCGCCTCTTCCATCACACAATACCTGGAGTTTAGTACCGATGGTACCGACAACGGCAAGAGATTGCTTCCTGCAGCTACTCCAGTGGTTATAAAAGTATCTATTCCTTCTTCTTTTTTAACTGTAGCAGCAACTATTGAGATCGGTACGTTTGTGGGTTTAAATACAACAACCAAGGTAGCCACCAGAAGTTCGCTTTATTCGGCCTCAACAATCGGGCTCTTAAACGGAGCGGGTGCTATAGAAATTCCTTTAACACCTGCTCAGGCTTATAATGGTGTTTATGTTAAATTTTCGGCGCCTGTTATTTCCGTTGGGGCATCAGCAGAAATATACGGGGCTTATATTTTAGAAGAAAACCCGTCGAATATCGAATGCGATAAGGGTATTGATGTATTAACCGGAGTTAATGGTGCAGGCCTTTTAAATGCTACTTCTTCTGTTAGTAATCCTTATGCAGCAATAGATGCAGATCCTGCCTATGCTACTTATGCTACCATTAATACCGGGTTGCAGGCTGTTAACGAAGCTTACCTGACTGCCATATTTGCCAAGGAAGGCCAGCCGCTTGATTCGGTTAAAGTTGTTTATGATGGCGGTGGAGGATTAAGCTTACTCAGTGGCTTTACCATTCAGCCTTATTTAGGTAATGTTGCTGCTGGCGGCGCTTTTAATAATGGAAATGTAACTATTAAGCAGATCCCGAATACAACAAAACTTGAGGCTTCGTTCCCGGTTTCAACCATTTTTGACCGGGTGAAAATTTCATGGGGCGGTTTGCTGGCCATTGGTACTGAACTCCACATTTATAATGTAACCAAAGTAATCCCCAAACCCATACCCTTAATTGATGGACAGCAGCTTTACAATGCTAATGTATGCTTTGGTCATGCCACAACCTTATCCATCAGTAATTTGCAAGATTGCACTACTTATAAATGGTATGCAGATAAAACCACGAGCACACCTTTATTTACCGGCAGTACTTATAGTTTAGGCATATTGCCCGTTGGCGATTATGTTTATTACGTAGAATCTGGTCGCAATAATTGTATTTCTTCTATTTCGGAGCGGGTAAAAGTGACACTGAAGGTTAATCCATTGCCAGCGGTTTCGGTTACCAATGCAGTTTCTTGTAGCGGTTCTGCTGTAAACCTTGCTGTAGATAATCCTCTTACTGGCATCACTTATAACTGGTATGATGCTGCTGCGGGTGGAAATTTAAAGCATACCGGGATTACTTATACCACACCTGTACTTACCACAAATACCACTTACTATGTTGAAGCAATAAACCAGCTTACGGGCTGTATAAGCGCAAACCGGGCAGCACTTGCCATTCAGGTAAAGCCTGTTGCTGTAGCAGGTACTATAACCGGAGTAAATAAAATCTGTATTGGTTCTGTAACTATGTTAAGCAATTTAAACGCTGGCGGTACGTGGTCGAGCATTAATCCGCTTATTGCAACCGTAAATTCAGGCACGGGCGAAGTAACAGGTATTGCTGCCGGAACAACTATAATAAGGTACATCATTCCTGATGGTCCGGCTATCTGCGCAAATTCTGCCGATTTTAATATAACCGTAGCTGCGCCGCCAAGTTTAACTTTAGGACCAGTGCCGGAAGTTTGTCAGGGTTTCACCAGTTCATCATTAAACTATAACAATCCGGTTAACAGTCCGGCAACTTACAGCATCAGTTGGAATACGGCAGGATTTACACCAATAAATAACCAGGCTTTACCATCAGGCAATATCCCTTTTACCATTCCTTTTGATGCTGCAACAGGTACACATTCGGGTAATCTTACCATCAAAAATGCCGACGGATGCAGTAGCCAGATCAGTTTCACCATAAAAATAAATCCTAAACCACCTGCGCCGCATGTGCTGGTGCCCGTAACATCTCAATATTAATTAAGCAAATTAAAAATCCCCATCCCATGAACAGTACCATTAAAAAAAGCTTATGTGTAATCACATTACTGCTGATTTGTAACTTTTTACGCGTTTCGGCGCAAATTACGCCAACCGCAACAGGTGTAAACCTGTTTTGTAAAGGCTCAGACCTTACCTTGCCTGCACCTCCCGCCGGCGAAAACTGGATAGTAAGGTTTAGCGCAACATCAACCACTACGCCATCTGCTGCAGTTACTTTAGCTGGTGGAAATAAAATTGCTGCAGCAGATTTACAGAGCGGATATTATTATTTAAGCTCAAAAGCTACCACCGCAGGGTCCTGCGAATCGGATATGCAGGAAATTCCGGTTTATGTACTTAAACCATTAGTGCCCGATTTTGCTGCGGCTAATTTTTGTGTGGAAACCTCGGTTGCCCAGGTAGGAACGGTTACCAATCCGGAATCTGCGATTACTACTTTAGCTTATCAATGGTACACTGTTGTGGGTACAACTGAAACCGCAATATCGGGTGCAACCCAAAAAGATTATACCCCGGTTTCACCTGCTGTGGGTACCACAAAATACCGCTTAAAGGTAGGTTATTTAATTAACGGCAATAAATATTGTGCACAAACGGTAGATCATGATGTAACGGTAACGGCAAAACCAGCAAAACCAACCATCACACCTGCACAAATTTCTGGAACAGCCAACGCCGTTACTTTTTAATCAAGGTTGATATCATCTTATCTGTAAATCTATAAATGAGGCTTAGGTTCCAAACCTTCCTGTTTATGGCTTTTCTGTTATTTTCATTTATAACAGGATTTAGCCAGACCGTACCCAATGGGCGGCAGAAAATTACGATCAAAAAAGGGTCGTCGGTTTCTTTGCGCGCAAATTCGGGAGGGGCAAATACATACATTTGGTTTAAGGATGGGGTATTGGTACCTGGTCATAACAAGCAAAACCTCATTACCGCCACCGCAGGGATTTATAAAGTGGCCGCAGTGAACAATTTTGGATGTACATCCGATCTTTCGGACGAGATAGAAGTGGAGGTGATCAATGTTCCAGAAGCCGATGTAGCCATCACCAAACGGTCGGAAACCAAAAATGTACTCAGCAACCAGGTTTTCAATTATTACCTGGATGTGCGGAACAATGGTGCTGATGATGCCACCCTGGTAAAAGTGAAGGATGTTTTGCCTGATAACCTCATTTTTGAAAGTTTAGCACAACCCGCTGATGGCGAAGCCACTTACGATTCAGCCACCAGAACTATCCAATGGGGAATAGCGCTACTGGGCAATGGAAAGTTTGCAGAACTTGTGGTGCATGTAAGGGCTAAACAACCTGGAATGGTAACCAATACCGCAACAGTAACGGCTACCGAACACGATCCAATATTATCAAACAACACCTCAACCGATTTAAAAGAAATTTCAGGTTTAAGGATACCCAATGTATTTACACCCAACGGGGATGGGAAAAACGATACATTTTATCTCGAAAACCTGCAATCTTTCGATTATAACGAGGTAACGGTAATCAATAGATGGGGGAGTACCGTTTATCAATCAAATAAATACCTAAATGACTGGACCGCTCCCGGATTAAGTGACGGGACTTATTTCTACATAATAAAAGTGAAAAATGGTGATGGTAACTGGTTGGAATACAAAGGTTACATCACCATCATCAGGTAATACAATTAACCTAATATGACAAGTTTAAAAAAGATCATTTTTGTTATTAGCTGTTTTTTGTGTGCAGAATTGCATGCTCAGCAGAATGCGCAGTTTGGTCAGTATGTTTTTAACGGGATGTATATTAATCCGGCATATACGGGTTATAAAGAAGAGCTGTATCTGCAGGCTTTTGCACGTGCACAGTGGACAGGGGTTAAAGGTGCGCCACAAACCTTGTCGGTTTCTGCCGATGAAGCCATAAACGACGAAAGTTTGGGAATAGGTGCCATTATCGCAAAAGATAAAATTGGTGCGCAGAGTTCTTTAAATGCTTCGGCCAATTTTGCCTATCGCATTAAGTTAGACCGTACCGAAACGAATATCCTTGCTTTTGGCTTGGGCGTGGGTGTAATACAGATGGGATTGAACGGAAACCTGCTCGATCCAATTGAACAGGGCGATAACCGCATCCCAGCCGGAAGCATTAGTCAGGTAACGCCCGATATCCGTGCCGGTATTCATTATTCGAACGAGAAATTTTTTATCGGTTTTTCTGCCGATAATCTGCTATCTAAATCCTTATCCGTTTTTAGTGATTATAACTTGCTGAACGTTAAAGTGCAGCCGCATTTTTACCTAAGCTCGGGCCTGGCGCTCCCTTTAAACGATGAATTTGTATTTAAACCGACTTTTTTAATCAAAGATGACCTGCATGGGCCAACTTCACTGGATTTAAATGCGTTTTTATTAGTGAAGGAACGTTTTTGGTTGGGGGCAGTTTACCGGACCTCGGTAAAAATATATCCCAAGCAAAATTTAGAAAGCAATCTTCGTGATCGTGCAGCGATTGGATTTATCAGCGAAATGTTTGTCCGCGAAAATCTGCGTCTTGGTTACGGATACGATTATAGTTTAAACAAACTGGGTAATTACGACTATGGCTCGCACGAAATTTCGGTGGGTTATTATCTTGTCACCAAAAAAAGCAGAAGGCCAAAATGCTACTTCTGATTAGCACTTTCAGGTGTACTCTGTTTGGTTGTTTGATTTAGCCGGGGTGGGTTAAACAAATCAATATTATCCATGTTAAGTGTTTAATAGCAACGTATCATGAATGTGTCAGTTAACCGGATATTAGATCAGGATGCCAGCCTAAAGGTTTGGTTATCCGAGCAGGAGGTTCTTTTTGGCCGGTTAAGGGTTCATGATGTGGCCGCTTTTAAAATGCTTTACCAAAAATACGCCGCGGCAATTTACGGGTCAATTATCAGGCAGGTAAGTGACGAAGAAAAAGCAAAATCAATTTTAACGCAAACATTTTGCGAAGTATGGCAATCTTTTGCCAGTTACGACGAAACAAAGCTGCGAATATTTACCTGGATTAATCAGCTTGCCGTGCAGAATATTAAAAAAGCTACCGTATAATAAGTTTTTAGCAGCACAATCGTCTCAATAACTCACTTTATTTTAATCTTTCAGTTGGATTTGCTATTATTAAGGGTCTAAAGTCTATCCCTATATTGTATGCTCGAATCCCGCAAGGTATTTTTAGTTAATGCTGTATTGAATTATTTCAGCAGTTTAAGCCCGATAACGTCGGGTTTTATTCAGGAAATTGAAAAAAATCTCCAACCCATTCAGGTTAAAAAGAATAAATACATTCTCTCACCAATTGATAATAACGACGATGTTTTTTTTGTGGTAAATGGTTTAGTAAGAGGTTTTATAAAAGATGATGGTAAAGAAATTACCACCTGGATCAGTTTAGGAAACGAATTTATTGGTGCAATTCAGCATCCCGATGAAACCATTCAGCCTTCAATAGAATATTTGCAGGCACTTGAAAATTCTGAACTTGTGCCCATGCCACGTTCCTTAATAAACAAGTTGTACGCAAGCCATCAGGAAACCAATATCATTGGACGAAAAATCCTGGCACTGCAGTACCATGCCGCTTCAGAGCGATCAATACTCGCCCGTATCCCTTCCGCAGAGAGGCGTTACGAAAAATTTATGGAATTAAACCCTTTCGACGTGTCTAAAGTCCCATTGCGCTGTATTGCCAGTTATTTAGGTATGCGGCTTGAAACGCTGAGCAGGATCCGCAGTAAACTGGTAAAAGAACTGGTATAATCGTTATTGCTTAAAGCTTTAATTATTAGTATATTTAGGATATGGAAATAATACTGGAATTATTGCTTGTGCTGCTTTCCAACCCGTGGAAAAAGATTGTGAAGTGGCTGGAGCTTGAAAAATAATTGAACTGAATATGAACGAAACGCTGTGGAATAAGGTACTGCAATTTGATCCCGATGATCCAACAGGCGAATATTCATTCTCGGTCAGGTTGGCTGCCGAAAACAGATGGACCAAAGATTTTACCGAAAAAGCGATTCTGGAATACAAAAAGTTCATGTTTTTGGCTGCCGGTTCCGATAGTATGGTTTCTCCTTCTGCCATAGTTGATATCGTTTGGCACCAGCACCTTATTTTTAGTCAATCATATGCTGATTTCTGCGATTTATTGGGTAAAAATATTCTACATATTCCTTCTACCCACCATAAGGCACAAGCCGAGCGATTTATACAGGCAATAACACAAACAAAAAATATTTATAATCATCACTTTGGTCAGCAGCCCGAAAATTTTTGGTTATACGATACCATGTTGAGCAGTTTGAAACTTGAGCCTGCAAAACTTAAAATTGGTCATTTTGCAATATATGGCATTTTGGTCGTCCTGATCATGTGCATACCTTTTTATTACCTGCTCAAACCAGTTTACATCCATATTGATAATCCTTATTTTATTTTAAGCTTTATTGCCTTATTGCTTCCGGCTCATGTAATTCTTCGATTATATACCAAAAGCAGGTTTAAACAGATCGCTAATGGTTTTGATAAAGAATCTTTTATATATTACCTTAAACCTTTCGAAATCATTTATCTTAAAAGCCAGAGGCTGGCCGATGCGATAAATGGCGCCATAAGTGAACTGATACATGATGGTATAATCAAAATAGGGGCCGATCGCAGGCTTTGTATTTTGGGCGAAGCAGAAGGGCTTTCAGCAGAGCAGCTTCAGGTAGTTACTGTTTTGCAGGATAGAGGGAATATTTTTTATGCTCGATTGCTGCAACAATTGGAAACAAAGGCTGTTTTTAGCAACATAGCAAAGAGTATAGATTTGTTTAAGTCGTATTTTAGGCAATCCAAACCATACGCAAAACTATTTTATCTGAATTTTGGTGTTTTCGCAGTATTATTTATTTTCCCTCTGGTTCGGTTAGCTACAGGTATTTCGAGAGATAAACCCATTTTTCAGCTGGCGATTTTGCTGGTACTCTTTATTGTTTTTGTAATAAATCAGCTGAATCGTCTCAACCAATATTTTTTTAGCCACACTTTGCCCCATCTTTATGAGAAAACCATTTTGCCAAAAATAAAAGATGACCAGGATTGGCGCTGGGATTATTTTCTGTATGGCCCGGCCGTTTTAACCGTAAGCCTGATCCCCCTGCTGAACGAGCGGAGCAGTGGCATTTATAATGGCGGCGATGGTGGAAGCGGAGGAAGTTCATGCGGCTCATCTTGTGGAAGCTCTTGCGGAAGTTGTGGCGGTTGCGGAAGCGATTAAAGGAAAAAAATCTTTATCAAATCAATCATAAATTAAAAATCTTCATCAAATCTTAATCTTTCTGCCGTAATATTGTAGGCATAAGGGGTGAGAGCCTTATATCAACTTCATAGTTGAGAGCGTTAATTTAGATAGAGGGTGTAGCCAGTGGCTACATCCTTTTTTTTATTTAAGCTGTTTTTTAATTATGCCAATGCCAGGTTTTCCTCTTCCAGTTGTTTCAGCAAAGCGGGCACCTCGTCCCAGTGGTTAATGCGTTGATGGTGATCTTTCTCCACATTGTGGAATGCTGTAAACATTAAAGGTTTGCCTTTACAGAAATCGAGGTTTTTGCAATGATCATCAATTAAATAATCGGTATCTATAATACTTTTATCTCCGCAAAAAATAATGTTTTTCCAGCTGATGAAAGGGAAATGTTCTGCCAGCCACTCGTGTTTTTCGAAAAGCGATAAAGGAAATTCCATGGCTGCCGAAACAATATAAATTTCGTAATCTTCCATAAGTTGTTTTACGGTTTCAACGGCGCCTTCCATTACGGGCAGGTTTCTGAAAAAGCCTTGCCTGTTGCAAATTTTCATTACAATGGCCCTGTCGGGGAAAAGTTCCTCTTCCTGTTTGCCTTTAATGTCGTTGCGCGTAAGCAGAATGCCAGTTTCAGCATAATAAGTCTGTAATATATGATCCTCGATGTCGGCAAGTACGCCATCCATATCTATACCAATTGTCTTTTTCATTTTTGCTATATTTTGCAACAAAAATATTTAATATTGCAATATGTTGCAAATTTATTTCTCAATAAATTCTTATATTTGCAATATATTGCAGTAATATGGTAAAAGAAGAGCGACTACAAATTATTATTGATACTCTTGAAAAAGACACCAAGGTAAGGCTGGATGAGTTAAGTACATTACTAAATGTATCAGAAGATACCGTGCGCCGCGACATTAAAGAGCTCGATTCGCAAGGCTTGCTCCGTGCGGTTCGTGGCGGTGCTATTTCCCGTTCACCCATACCACAACATTACCGGGACAGGGAAAAATACAACCAGCAACATAAACAGGCCATTGCAAACAAAGCTTTGCAATTTCTAAAAGATGGTCAGGTAGTGTTTTTTGATGGTGGTACTTCTGTAGTTGCCCTGGCTGCGGTATTACCGAAAGATTTAAAGATTACCATTATTACCAATAGCTTTCCGGTAGCTAATATTCTGGAAGATCACCCGAGTGCCGAAGTAATATTTGCCGGTGGAAGATTGCATAAAACCGCATTTACCACTATGGGGCAGGAAACTGTTGATACCTTTAAGAAAGTGAGGGCAGATATCTGTATGCTGGGCATCTGTAGCCTGCACCACAGCATGGGTATCACCTCTATTATTTATGAAGATGCCCAACTGAACAATACCATGATCAATCAGGCACAAAAAACAATTGCACTTTCAGCACTCGAAAAAATAAATACCGTAGAGCCTTATTATGTTTGTCCGGTTACCGATGTAGATGTAATCATTACCGAAACCACTCCTGATGATGCTGCTTTGGCACCTTACAGGCATTTGGGTATAGAAGTGGTATAGTGATTTTTTATTTCTAAATGATTTTCTTTGTAACGTTAACTGCATTTTGTGGCAATAATAATCGAATAAACAATTGAAAATACAAATTATCAGCGATTTGCATCAGGAATTTGGGGTTTCGGAGTTAAGCTTCCGAAATGCTGATCTTGTTATTCTGGCTGGCGATATTAACCTCGGAACAAAAGGTATTGAGTGGATTAAGGAAAATATCCCTGATAAACCTGTAATTTATGTTTTAGGTAATCACGAGTATTATAAAGGCACATATCCTAACACCCTTCGTAAAATAGTAGAGCTGTCTAAAGCTTCAAATGTTCATGTACTGGAAAATAATTTTGTCGAGTTTGAAGGTGTCAGGTTTTATGGAGCAACTTTATGGACTGATTTTTCCCTGTTTGGCAATCCGATGGATTGCGTTGTTTTATAACTGTTGATTCTCATACATTTTCTCAGTTCGCAAGCGGTGAGTAATATTAATCATTTTAGGTGCTTATGTAATTTTTTAAATGCAAATATTCTCCTATTATGCAAAAAATAGCCTATATATTTTATTTAGTGTAAAAATACAGAATTGCGTTTTGAGTAACAATCCTGTTGCCTTATGTTTACAATATCATCCCTCTCACATTTAAAAATTTAAATTAACGATGAATAAATTAATGCTTAACAAAGGAAAAGCAGTAGCTTGCTTAATTCTAATGTGCCTATTCATGGCGCAGGCATGTAAGAAAGATCTTATGATGCCCAATTCAAATCTACTTGATAAATCGATATCACTCGAGGAAGCAAAGCAGTATTTCGAAAATAATATTTTAAAGTTTAAGACTGGAGCTAAACTCTCTTCAAATGGTTCTGTAAAATCAGGAGGGGATATTGACGCTGATATCTCTGATAACAAACTTCCAATGTGGGACGCATCACAGTTTAAGGATTTAAGCATTGGTACGAATGCTGTCTTAACACCCTTGCACAGGCCTGGGGTTTATATACATATCTCTGAAAAGAGGATGGTCAAGTATGGTTTTCTGAATTACCTCATGATGCATAAAGATGCAGAAAACAAAATTATTACTGAATGGGTGGAACTAAAGCCATCCGAGAAATGGATTAATTCCAAGGTTTCCCGTAAATACGATGGAAAAATATTAGTTAAAGAATGGAACGGTAGGATCAAAATGTTGTATAATTTTGATGATGGAATACCGGTTAAAGCAAGTCCATTAAAGCTAAATATGCTTGCCAGTGTTAGAGGCACAAAAATGGATACTGGCAATGAAGATGTCCAATGTTTTGTTACCACAACTACAACAATTAAGCTCTCACCTAAAACTTGTCCGTGCCTGGGGCATACATATGAACAAGCTGCAATTTGCAACTGTAGTGTAAAGCCGGAAAAGGGAAATCAATATACAGTAAACGTTGTTGAAGAATATGATTGCGAACTGCCTTTCGATCCGGATAGGCCGGTAACCGGTACAGGAAGCAGTGGTACGACAGGACCGGGTGGATCTAACGGCCCTGGAGGGGGAACTCCTAATCCGGGGGATTATTTTCCGCTTAATTGTGAACCTGATCCAAACTACGTGATGCCAACAATTCCCCCACCTCCGGGAACTGAATACATATTGCCCTGCTCAGCAATGGAAATTCCAACCGAAGGAACACCGTCGCCAAATAGTGGCCCATCACCAGTACCCGTACCGAAAACACCCTCAGAACTATTGATAGAATGGTTTAACTCTGATTCAAATCTTCAACTGCATTTGACAGCTGATGAAACGGCATTCTTGGAGGGGAACCCCCTTATTGCAGAAGAATTGCTCAATACGACTTTTTCGGAAGCTGCAGAGACTAAAGAATTTACAAAATGGGCTGTTGGGTATTTGAATGAAAATAGAGATGTAAGTTTTGCTGATTTTAAAAGAGATTTTTTAACTAGGGATGTTGGCTTAGATACATCTGATTTAGGAACAGATGGTTCGGGGCAGGACATGAACTACTCAGTCTATTTTGATGATACAGAAGGCGATTTCAAGGTAATATCTAAAAGCGATCCCAATTACAATAATGTTATAAATAACGGGACAACTAGCTTACCCATAAATTTTGCACCCTGTACAACCCAAGCATTGAGACAAATGGGAAGAGATAAAGGATGGGATGTTGGTGTTTCACCATTAGAATTTAACAGAAGGGTTGGGCAGGCATTTCAAGAGGCCACATTTAAACTCTATAAAGAAAAATTGATCCTACCTCAACGTTTAAGGGTAAAATACCAACCTCAAAACAATATCAGTACATGGCGGGTTGGAAAAGTGGGGAATTCTGGTCAAGTTATTCCAGACTGGACGTATGATGTTAATTTTATGGGTGTGTCAGTACCTCTTAGTCAGTATTGGTTTTATGATGCGAAAGCCGTAACAGGTATGCTTTATCTATCTTCATCAAAATGGCAAATCGGAGGATATTTAGATGTACTTAGCCGAAAGAAAGTACCAAATGCCCCACCTCCAGCCTTGGTGTTTGTTACACCAGTTAATACCATAATTAGCCCAAGCATTATTGCGACAGCAATAAGCAAAGGTGTGCAAATAAGACAGGCTTTTGTAATTATAATAAACAATAAACTTTATCTTTTACAATCTATAGAATTGACTCCTACAAATGATAAATTTACTAACATACCAACGAATTTGCTTAAAATTTTGTCTGGTCCTATTGATCTGGAATATCCAACCAACCCTAATTATGGCCCAGACTTTGAAGAAGTACAATAATAATAATGAAATGATGAAAAAACCTAAAACTAGACAGGTCAAATCGAAACAGATTGAGGAATGGATAATCGAAGGAAGAGCAGTTCTAAGAAATGATCTCACACCAGAATATTTGAAAGGGTGGCCTGATAATTATTATCTATTTGATAACGACGCGTTAATAATAAGAGATACTATTGAGAGGAAAAATGGTATACTGTATGAGAAATACTCCGAATATATTGATTTTATAAGTAAGGCTGAGAAAAGAGCAAATCGGGCAAATAAACAGGCAATATCGTCTAATGCATCTTTCCCTGGATATATACAGATAACAGTTCAGGAATTTAAAACAATGATTGGAGAGAGTGATAAGATCCTAGCAACTGAATTTTCAATAGCGCCTGATGTTTTAGACTACTCAGTGCCTAGCTTAATCTATTTGGATAAAGCAATTAGAAAAGCACTAAAAAAATATGATACTGGAGATTTTGATGAAAAATATGCTGTTCTCATCTCGGCTTATTGTGGTGAGGTAATGAGAAGAAAAGTTGATGGGGAATGGAAGATTACAGGCAATACTGAAGGAATATTAGATCAGATACTAATAGTTGAAAAAGCAGATTCACAATATACATATCGTCCCGAGATACCAATAGCCTTAATACTTTCCGGGGATGCGCCTAAAGGTTCAAACCTAAAGATTGAGGTGGATGCTCAATTGCACAAGTATGGCTTTATAAAAGGAAATGAAGAACATTATAATATTCCATAGTGAAGTCTATAATAAAAAGTTTAATATAAGTCTGTCTCAAAAGTCGAGAACAGCCTCTTTTTTCTTTGATTTATTCGGATAGGTGGCTGAGACAGTTTTCGTACAGCCAAATCTCAGGGGCTCAATTTTACTTTTGAGACAGCCTCTTCCTTATTAAAACAATTAGACCATACTCATAGGACAAGCATATTCAAAACCTAGACCTTCCCTCTAAAAGAGAGAAATAGTTTGAAATGTGGATTACTTTTGGGGCAAATTAGCTGGTGAGAGACCAGAGATGTTTAGCCTCTCTAACCGCAAGAGACTTTCTTTGCCAAAACCGCTTGCACCAATAATAGATGAGCAATGGGTAAAATATAATCCGACGCATAAATCTTACATCGGTGGTAAGCTGATTCATCATCATGATGAGCAGGACTATATGGCTTTTGCAATACCAGAAAAAGTGCACCAAAAATGGACTAAAATTCTTCATGAGTATAGATTGAATGGTAAATTACCTGGATTGAGTGTTAAATTAAACACGTTGATTTCAGTAATGCAAATATTTTCTCTTGTCACAGATGTAAGGACTTCCAATCCAGATGCATGGGTTAATTGGTTTAGCCAACAAAATGAAACAGGAAAAATTTATGCCGACCCAGCCAATAATAAGTATTGGGAAATTATGGATCAGGTTATTTATAAAAATTCAGCAGGAGTCGTAGTAAAAGCTGTTGTTCACTATAATGTTTATGCTGATTTTGTATGGGACAGTGATGAACATAGATATATGGGGGTTCTTAAATTAAATGAATTTACAGAAGAGGTCGATTTAATAAATAATACTTCAAAGGTCGTAAATAAAAAATGGCTTTAGACTTGGTGATTAACTAAGCAATCGATATTAAGTATAATAGTACTCTAAATTTTCACCAAAGAATAAATTTTAATAAAAGATAAGCATGGAAAGTAATCAGAATGTAATTAAAGATTTTTATAAGCAGCTTTTTGATCAGGAATTAAAAACTGTTTTCACTGAAAGAACTCCAAGTGAAATGATGAACTCTGAAATTGATACAGATGGATGGTTTTGTTGGAAGCCTGTAGACGGAACTTTTGATGTTAATAATTATAGAGACATTGAAAAAAAAATCCATATTGAATTTCTAAAGAGTTTCATTGAATGGCATAAGTTATATTTTTTTCTAGATTGTGATTGTTCATTAATTAGATTACCACACTCTTCACCATCAGAGCCATTGAAGGAGATCACTGATAATTTGGATAATGATGTCGCGAAGGATCTAATTTTACTCAGAATTTACCCATTTGGACAAGATGGTAATGATATTGGACTGTTAGTTTTTGATGGCAGATACGCAACAAGTGATAATGAATTCCCGATAAGGATTTATGATTACGATTATAATGGAGATATCGAAGGTCTCAGTGAAATAATATTTTCGTCTTTTCCAAAGCTTTTAGAGTGTATTTCGTATTTCCTACAAGAAATTAAAACTAGAAAAGATTACGAAATAATTCCTGATTTTTTTAATATCGATCCTAGTGGGGCAGGAAAAACTGGAGTTGATTATTGGTTAGAGCAAATTGCTATGGCTAAAGGAAATGATGATTTTTTAGGCAATTGATAAAATATTGAAGTGATGATCAATAAATTCTTTACATATTATTTGGGCACATTATTCATAATAATATGAAAAGTTTAAAAGTTATTTATTTCATAGCATTATCAATTTGTACAATTGAGCTATTTCAATTTCTGTTTGGCGCTAACGGCATCTTTTACGTAGTGAAAGATGCCATGTTTATGCCAGTAAAAGATCCTTCAGTATTTTCTATTAGTGCTCATTATAATGCAGACAATAATTATATTAAAATTCTTAAGATGCTGAATAGAGTTAATACGATAGGTTATTTTTTATCTTTGATTGGAACATGTTCATCCCCTTTATTCTATAAGCTAGATAGAAAGACTAAATATATCATCGGAATAAGCTTTTTTGTAGCATCTCTAATATTTTCTTTAGTTACCGGGCCGATTTGGAGGCATTTTATTCAATATAATTATTTTTAAGATACTAATATTTCCTCCAAAATATTCAATAATGAGTCTCACAAGGAAAAAAGTTTTTGAGCAGTTCATTATAGCCTCTCTTTAAGTGCGAAGAGAGGCTTTCCTTATTATAAACAAAACTCATAGAGCAAGCATATCCAAAACTAAAAACCTTCCCCTTAAAGAAAGAAATAGGTTGTAAGTTGGATATTGAGAAAGTATGATAGGTATATCTATCTAACTAGTGCACCAATTTAAGCTTCTCCCCACAACATATCCAAGAAATTCCGGCATAAACGCTCACGTAGCCATCACACAGGCTATTTATATCCGTTGCTTCTTGATTTAGTTGAGTTAAAAGCTTGCCGTCGTACCATAATTAATTTAAATCCTATGGTACAAGAACAAAATCCATTCAAAGTGGCTGAAGTTGCAGTAAGCTACAAATCAAACTATAACATTACGCAACGACCAAAAATCAACAGTTCTCAATATGCCTATAGGATACTAATACAACATTGGCAATTAGGAAGAATCGAGTTACTAGAAGAATTCAAAGTAATATTATTCGATACCAGTAACCGAGTGTTAGGAATTGTTGATATTTCAGTTGGTTGAGTGCAGGGAATGTTAGCAGATCCGAAGATTATATTTTCGGTCGCTTTAAAGACCAATAGTGGTAAGATAATATTATGGCATAACCATCCAAGCGGATCTATCAGACTGAATGAGACAGATATAAAGCTAACAACTAGATTGGTGGAGTAGGGTAAATTACTTAATATCAATGTAGGGATCGTGTCATTTTAAGCTGATGACAGCTATTATAGTTGCTGGTGATGGCATGATTTGGAGGGATTAGGCAGGGATTAATTTTGCAATTATCATATACTAATCCTGAATTTAGTCTATAACTTACTGATAAACAATGTAAATCTCCCCTAAAATAAGAAAAGAGACAATCTATCCAGACTTGTCTCTTTTTTCTAACCAAATATAAACCTGTTATGAGCCAGGCTTTGTCTTTAATCTTCCATCTAAACCAAGGTTTTTCAGGAAAATGATTTATCTTTTTTTGTGGTGATAAACATCGTTCCGTTTATTACTCTACAAATATAGTAAAAAATTTGATAGTGTAAAAAATACACTAAGAAAAATTTAAGTATTTTTTTTGTCATTTTTTATTTACTGATCTTTTTCTGTAAGATTTGGGTATTTAAAACGACTGTATTGCAAAGATAACTCAAAAATATGTTAAATAATTGTTAAATATTGTCAATTTATGATACGATATAGTTAAATCTTGTCAATTTTTGGCTTCGAACTGACTTTAGTCAAATTTTTAAGTTGTTTTTGCTGTATAATTTGTTGTTAAAGGTGTTTTATGGTCTGTTATTTAATAAAAATTAATTTTTATGGTCAAAATAAAATATAATTTATAGGTGAAAAACATGTTTAAAACAAAAAGGCAACATTAAATGAATAATGTTGCCTTTTATATTGATTTTAAAAGTACTTAATGCACTTTTTTTGTTACAAACTTGCGTAATATTCTACGAATTTCGCTAATGCAGAAGAATATCCCCACTCGTTATCGTACCAGGATACCACTTTAACGAAATTATCGTTCAATGAGATACCTGCTTTTGCATCAAAGATAGATGCGTGGTCATCACCAATAAAGTCAGAAGAAACAACTTCGTCTTCAGTATAAGCCAATACGCCTTTTAATTCACCTTCTGAAGCTGCTTTCATAGCTGCTTTAATTTGCTCATAAGTAGCTGGTTTTTCTAAACGTGCAGTTAAATCTACAACAGAAACGTCAGCAACAGGAACGCGGAAAGACATACCGGTTAATTTACCTTTCAATTCTGGTAAAACCATACCTACTGCTTTAGCAGCACCTGTAGAAGAAGGGATGATGTTAGAGAAACCACCACGGCCACCTCTCCAGTCTTTAGCCGAAGGACCATCAACTGTTTTTTGGGTTGCAGTTACCGCGTGGATCGTGCTCATTAAACCTTCAACAATACCGAAGTTATCATTTAAAACTTTAGCAATTGGTGCTAAACAGTTTGTGGTACAAGATGCATTAGAAACAATTGTTTGATCAGCAGTTAATTTATGGTGGTTAACGCCCATTACATAAGTAGGGATATCGCTGTCTTTAGCAGGAGCAGAGAAAACTACCTTTTTAGCACCGGCAGCAATGTGTTTTTCAGCATCAGCACGGGTTAAGAATAAACCTGTTGATTCGATTACTACTTCAACACCTACAGCATCCCATTTTAAATCAGCCGGGTTTCTTTCAGCAGTTACACGGATTGTTTTGCCATTAACCACTAAGTTACCGTCAACAACTTCGATAGTTCCATCAAATTTACCGTGAGTTGTATCATATTTTAACATGTATGCCATATAATCTGGCTCGATCAAATCATTGATCGCAACGATATCTAATCCTCTTTTTAATGCAGCTCTGAAAACCAGTCTGCCAATACGGCCAAAGCCGTTTATTCCAATTTTGCTCATTGTTTTTGTTAATTAGTGTAATGTTTTAATAAATTTTGTATTGGTTCTTTAATAATGCTTTTTATTTCCAGGTTGTATTTGCCTGCTGTAAACCTTAACCGGTCTTCAAGTTCGGCTGCTACCTTGCCTACAATATGTATTTCACGCATTTTATGTTTTTCAACCGTTGGTAAAATATAAGTTTCGAAGTACTTTTCAAAACCCTCGTCAATCAGCCTGCAAATATATTGGTGCTTGCTGTTCTGGGTAATAAAATCGAAAAATGAAGTTAAAAATATATTAGCCTGCGGCTTATTGTAAATACGTTCTAATATTTGAGGGCGGTCCAGATTGTGTGTGAGCATAAATTTGGCTTCGATATCCTTTGGCATTTTATGACTCAAAAATTCTTTCAGGAGGATTTTTCCAAAGTAATTCGAAGAGCCTTCATCTCCCAGGATATAACCTAATCCAAAGTTATTGTTAACCGGTTTCTTTCCGTCGAAGTAAGCGCAATGTGCGCCGCTGCCTAACATACCTACTATACCAGGCTGATTGTAACAAGCAGCTTTGGCTGCCCCGAAAAGATCATTTTCTACAACAATTTTGCTGTATTTAAAAAATGATAAAAGGGTTTTGGCCAGTTCCTCTTTCCTGTCTGCTGAAGATGCGCCGGCTGCAAAGAAATAAATCTTTTTAATGTTTTCGGCATTGTTAACCAGGGCAACTTTTTTATTTAAAATCTGTAAAATCGTTTTCGGATCAACAAAGCAAGGGTTTAAGCCGGTAGTGTTGCAATGTGCCACTACCTGTCCATTTTGGGTTATTTTCCAAAATGCTGTTTTTGATCCGCTATAAACAACTGCTATCATATTATATTGAAAGTACCTCCGTCATTTCCATTAAATCGGGTTCGAGTTTAAAGGAGTGAGCTGTTAAAGCCTCTCTTATGCTGGTTAATTTTATTTCGTTTCCTTTTAAACCGACCATTTGTTCTGTTTCGCCTGCAATTAACGCATTTACTGCCGCAAAACCTAAACGACTGCCCAGAATTCTGTCGAAACTGCTTGGGCTACCGCCACGTTGCAGGTGGCCAAGAATGGTTACTTTGGTATCGTAATGATCGAAAGTTTCTTTTACCTTTTTGGCAATATCATAAGCACCACCTTGTTTGTGTCCTTCGGCAACAATTACAATACTCGATGATTTTTTTGTTGCTGCCCCTAAGGCCAGTTTATTAATCAGTTCGGTAACGCTGGTTTCCTTTTCGGGTAAAAGCACCGCTTCAGCACCACTGGCAATCGAACTTCGCAACGCAATACATCCGGAATCACGTCCCATTACTTCAATAAAAAATAAACGGTCGTGCGCATCGGCAGTATCCCTGATTTTGTCAATCGCTTCAATTACCGTATTAATGGCAGTATCGTAACCCAGGGTGAAATCGGATCCTACTAAATCGTTATCAATTGTGCCTGGTATGCCGATTACTTTAACCCCGAAAGTTTCAGAAAAGCGTTTGGCACCGGTAAAGGTTCCGTCGCCACCAATCACCACTAAACCATCAATATCGTTTTTCTTTAAATTATTATAAGCAATCTGCTGACCTTCGTCTGTTTTAAATTCTAAACAGCGTGCAGTTTTTAATATGGTACCGCCCAGGTGTAAAATATTACTTACCGAACGGGCGTCCATTGGTTTTATGTTGTCGGTTATTAAACCCTGATAACCTTGCATTACACCAAACATATTAATGCCATGGTAAATTCCGGTACGAACAACAGCTCTAATTGCAGCATTCATTCCTGGGGCATCGCCTCCAGAAGTTAGTACAGCTATATTTTTTATATTTGGCTCCATCTTTATAATACGAATATAGTGTGTATTTTTTACACTAAGTAATTTATTTTATTTTTTTTACTTAATATTGAAAGTCATACCTTTATCTGCTTAAAATAACTAAATTTTACTTTGGAACAAATTTTACCTCATTTAGATTCTGTATTCTCGATAGATTGCGTTTTGTTTGGATTTGATGGTAAGGAACTCAAAATCTTACTCATTGAAAGGAATGAAGAACCGTTTAAAGATTGGTGGGCATTGCCCGGTAACATTGTTGGTCCTGATGAAAGTTTAGATCAGTCAGCCTCACGGATTTTGTACGAACTTACCGGTTTGCGCGGTATTTTTATGGAGCAGTATTATGCTTTCGGCGATCCGCACAGGCACCCACAGGGTAGGGTAATTACGCTGGCGTATTATGCGCTGATCCGTTTGGGCGGTGATAAAGAACTGCGCCCGATCAGTACCTATGCCAAACGTGCCAACTGGTTGCCGATTACCGATTTACCTAAACTGGCTTTCGACCACCAGAAAATTTACGACAAAGGTTTAGAAAAAATAAAACGCCGGATTAAACACCAGCCGATTGCTTTTGAGCTCCTTCCAGAGAAATTTACCTTAACTCAGTTACAGCATGTTTATGAACTGGTTTTGGGTAAAAAATTAGATAAACGTAACTTTAGAAAGAAGATTGTAAGTTTCGGAGTATTAAAAGAACTCGACGAAAAACAAAAAGGAGTATCATATCGGGCGGCTACTTTGTACCGTTTCGATAAGCGTAAATACGCGAAACTTTTTGGTAAGGAGATTTCGTTTTAGCGGAGGGCGGGAAGCGAACAGCGTTTGGCGTTTAGCGTGGATTCAACTTCTAAACCACAGCCGTCACCCTGAATTTATTTCAGGGTCTTCCTTGAGGGAAAACATACCTATTAACTGACATTATTAAAAAGAAAAACCCGGTTTGAAATTCAAACCGGGTTTTTTTATGTTGTTCTACTCGACTTTGGACTAAGACTCCAGACTTACGACTAAAGAATAAGATTCAGAACGGGAAACTCCAAACTGAAAACTCCCAACTCCAAACTAAACTTTAGGCGCTAACTCTAAGTGATAATGCACCAAATCATCTATAGGTGAGCGGATAATTTTACCCACGCCCATTTCGTAACGGTCGGCTACAATACTTAAAATATCGCGGAAACTATAACCTACAGAACCCACACAGTTTAATTTGTGGTCTTTGTAGTTAGGGTAGTGGATTACCAAAGCTTCGAAAAAGGCAGTAAAAGCATAATCGATGGTTGCAAAAGCGTAATCCTCGTAGTTATCTTTAAAATCGTATAAAAATTTACTAAAGCTTGCGCAGAAACGGTTTGGCAATGGCTTGTTGTAAATGTTATCAAAAATATCTTCGTTGGTTAAAGCATAGTTATCGTAAAAAGCTTCACGTAAACCTTTTGGCATATAACCTTTCATGTAATCGCTCAAAATACGTTTACCGATGTACGAACCACTTCCTTCATCACCCAGGAAATAACCTAAAGAATCGATGTTCATGGTAATTTCAGTGCCATCATATAAACATGAGTTTGTACCTGTACCTAAGATAGCAGCAAATCCCGGCTCGTTTCCAAGAAGTGCCCTCGAAGAGGCAAGTAAATCATGACCTACAAAAATGGTTGCATTGGTAAAAATCTGTTGCATGGCATCAGCCACAATTTTTACATTTGCCGGCGTAGAACAACCTGCACCGTAGTAATAAACTGCTGTTAATTTTTCTCTTTCCAAGTGGTCTGGAAGAGTCTCATTCAAAGACTTTACAATGTACTCTCCTTTGGAAAAATATGGATTGTAACCTTCGGTGTTAAAGTAAATTTTTCTGCCGGCCTCGTTAATCAAGCACCAATTTGTTTTGGTAGATCCGCCGTCTGCAATTACTATCATTTTATTTATTTTTGGTTTTAGCACGATAAAAGTATAAAAACTCTTATATTTTGTATCCTTTTTTTTAATAATTTTTTAACAATTTGTTGTTGTCGAAAATTAAGTGTGTAAAAAATACACTATATAGAGCGTTTAATCGACGAAAAACCTTAAAATTATACCAGAAAAGGCATTGGTCTTTTTTTTTAATATCAAGAATATTTTACAATCCGATAGCGAAATGAATAACAGATTTTTAGATTTCAGGAGTGACACCGTAACCAAACCAACAGCCGGAATGCTGGACGCGATGATGACTGCAAAAGTGGGTGATGATGTTTTTGGCGAAGATGAAACGGTACATGCACTGGAAACAAAACTGGCCTCTACTTTTAACATGGAAGCCGGATTATTTTGTCCCTCGGGAACGATGACCAACCAGATTGCGATCAAATGTTTTACGCAACCAATGGACGAGGTGATTTGCGATCAGACTGCGCATGTTTACCGGTACGAAATCGGTGGCATTGCCTTCCATTCGGCAGCATCGGTAAGGTTGTTGCATGGCGAACGTGGCATTTTGACCCCGGAGTTAATCGAACCAGAAATTAATGAAGACAATATCCACTATCCGAACTCCAGTTTGGTAGTTTTAGAAAATACAGTGAATAAAGGTGGAGGTAGTTGTTACACTTTATCGCAAATTGCCCCCATCCATCACTTGTGTAATATAAAAGGATTAAAACTGCATTTAGATGGTGCGCGTATTTTTAATGCACTTACCGCAACCGGCGATCAGGCCAGCGAGTATGGCAAATATTTTGATGGGATTTCGGTATGTTTATCAAAAGGCCTGGGTGCGCCCGTTGGCTCAGTGCTTTTAGGTACGAAACAGATGATCCACAAGGCACGTAAAATCAGGAAAGCTTTTGGTGGTGGCATGCGCCAGGCCGGGTTTTTAGCTGCTGCAGGTATTTACGCGCTCGACAACCATGTAGATCGCTTAAAGGAAGACCATGCGCATGCACAGGTATTGGCCAATGCTTTAGCTACTGCAAATTATGTAAAATCGGTTATGCCGGTTGAAACCAATATTGTTATTTTCGAAGTAGAAAAGGGATCAGCAGAGAAAATTGTAAACCAACTAAAAGAAAAAGGGTTACATTGCAATACCACCAGTGCGAGCACCATCCGTTTGGTTACACATCTGGATTTAAGCCCTGAAATGATCGGTGAGGCAATTGAAATAATATTACATTTGTCTTAGACAGAGTCCTAAGTCGTGAGTCTTTAGTCCTGAGTTGATATATCTGATAAAATTCTAACCAAAATGCCCGAAAACTCCAAAGCCATAACCCCAATCTCCAAACTCCTAATCGCTAACCGCGGCGAAATTGCTCTACGTATCATGCGTTCGGCAAAGGAAATGGGAATCAAAACCGTAGCCGTTTTTTCTGAAGCCGATCGCAATGCCTTGCATGTGCGTTATGCCGATGAAGCCATTTTTATCGGTCCGGCGCCTTCCAATCAAAGTTACCTGGTAGGAGAGAAAATTATTGAAGCCTGCAAATTAACAGGAGCCGAAGCCATTCACCCCGGTTATGGATTTTTGTCAGAAAATGCTGGTTTTGCACAATTGGTTGCCGATGCAGGTTTGATTTTAGTGGGACCTTCTCCGCAGGCGATGGAAACGATGGGGAACAAATTATCGGCTAAGGCAGCGGCATTAAAATACAATATCCCGATGGTGCCGGGAACGGAAGAAGCCATACAAGATGTAAATGAAGCCAAACAGCGTGCCATTGAAGTTGGTTTCCCGATTTTAATCAAAGCCGCTGCAGGTGGTGGTGGCAAGGGGATGCGGATAGTAGAAAAGGCAGATGATTTTGAAGAGCAGATGCAGCTTGCTGTAAGCGAGGCCACCTCGGCATTTGGCGATGGTGCTGTTTTTATTGAACGTTATGTTACCTCACCAAGGCATATCGAAATACAGGTTTTAGGCGATACCCATGGAAACATCGTTCACCTTTTTGAACGCGAATGTTCTGTACAGCGCCGCCACCAAAAAGTAATAGAAGAAGCGCCTTCATCGGTTTTAACGGAAGAAATCAGGCAGCAGATGGGCAAATGTGCCGTAGATGTAGCCCGTTCGGTGAATTATACCGGAGCAGGTACCGTAGAGTTCATCCTCGATGAAAACCTCGATTTCTTTTTCCTCGAAATGAATACCCGCTTGCAGGTAGAACACCCGGTGAGTGAACTGATTACTGGTATCGACCTGGTTAAAGAACAGATTAAAATTGCCTCCGGCGAAAAATTGAGCTTTAGTCAGGAAGATTTAAAAATCAGCGGACATGCCATCGAGCTCAGGGTGTATGCCGAAGATCCGGCCAATAATTTCCTGCCTGATATCGGTACTTTACAAACTTATAATACTCCTAAAGGTAATGGCGTAAGGGTTGATGATGGTTTTGAGCAAGGCATGGAAATCCCGATTTATTATGATCCGATGATTGCTAAACTGATTACTTATGGTAAAGACAGGGAAGAAGCCATTGAACGGATGATAAGGGCAATTGAAGAATATGATATTACGGGGATAGAAACTACATTGGCATTTGGTAAATTTGTCATGCAGCACGAAGCCTTTAAAAGCGGTAATTTTGATACCCATTTTGTAGGAAAATATTTTAAACCCGAAAGTTTAAAAGTGCAGGATGAAACAGAAGCGCTTATTGCCGCCGTAATTGCCGCTAAACTTTTCCAAAAAAAGGAGGTGAAGTTGGGTGATAACACAGTAAAAAGTACTTCGGATTGGAGAAAGAATAGGTTGAAATATTAGAAATACTAAAATAAATTTGTCGTCATTGCAAGAAGGCTTTTCAGCCGACGAAGCAATCTTTCTTGCAAGAATCGCTAGCAGGAAAGATTGCTTCGTCGTACCTCCTCGCAATGACGGCTCGCTTTACTGAATTGTCATTCTGAGCGTAGTCGAAGAATCTCCGTTCCGCTTCGCTCCAATCGAGATGACGACATGCGTGAGAATGACAACCTACAAATACAAAAAAAATGTTCACAGGAATAATAGAAACACTTGGCGAAGTTACCGCCATCAAAAACGATCATACCAATATCCATTTTACCATTTCATCGGCCATTAGCCATGAGTTGAAAATAGACCAAAGCGTGGCCCATAACGGGGTTTGCTTAACTGTGGTGGCTTTAAACGATGGAACACATACGGTTACTGCAATTGATGAAACCCTTAACAAAACCAATCTGGGAGGTTTAAAAGTGGGCAGTAAAATTAACCTGGAGCGCTGCATGCAGATGAACGCCCGTTTAGATGGCCATATTGTACAGGGCCATGTAGACCAGACTGCAGTTTGTGTAAAACGTGAAGAACTGGATGGCAGCTGGGAATACCGCTTTAAGTACGATGCTTCTGCCGGAAATGTAACGGTTGAAAAAGGCTCGGCCTGTGTAAATGGCATCAGCTTAACGGTTGTAAATTCCGAGGCAGACGAGTTTTCGGTATTCATCATCCCATATACCTTTGAGCACACCAATCTTCAGGAGGTTGAAGTTGGCGATACCGTGAATTTAGAATTCGATATTATTGGCAAATACGTAGCCCGGTTAATGAATAGATAATTTTATTTTCTCTCGTATTTTTAATTTTAAAAGGCTTATTTATAGCTTTTTGTGTGTTAATTATCGTTTGTGTAACGCTTAATTTTTCATGACAGTGCAGGATGGTTGGATAAATTATATTGCTGAATATAGTAGTGTTAAGACTAAAAAATTTAACGCTAACCATATATGAACAGAATCTCCCGCATGTTAAGCGCAATGTTTACCATTGCTTTGCTATTTTTATTTACCACAAATGTTTCAGCTCAGAAAATCTCCTTAAAAGATTTAACCGTTGAGCATTTAGTAAATCCTTTTAGTATTGATAACCCTAAGCCAAGGTTTAGCTGGAAAATCGTTTCAACAGCAAAAAACACTAAACAGAACAATTATGAGATCAGGCTCGGTACCTCGCCGAAAATTGATAAGGTGTTGTGGAAAACTGCGGTAAGTAATGATCAGTCGGTTTTAGTTACTTACGATGGACTCCCATTATCATCAAAAACGAAATATTACTGGCAGGTTAGGGTAACAGATAACCATGGAAATACTTCTGCTTGGTCGCCGGTGCAATATTTCCAAACGGGTTTAAAACCTGAAGACTGGAAAGCAAAATGGATTGCTGTAGAAGGTAAAGATACTTCGCTTGCCAGTCCGTTGTTTAGAAAAGAGTTTAATCTGAAGAAAAACGTCCGCTCGGCAATGGTGTATATTACCGCAAAAGGTTTATACGAAGCCAGCATTAATGGCGGACGTGTGGGCAATGCTTATTTCGCACCAGGCTGGACGAGCTATAAAAACCACATTCAATACCAGGTTTACGAACTGAAAAATACCTTGAAAAAAGGTGCCAATGCAATTGGTGTTTCACTGGGCGATGGCTGGTATAAAGGACGGATCGGTTTCGGCTCACAAAAAGAATTTTATGGCAATACCAGGGCTTTATTGCTGCAACTGGAAGTAGAATATACCGACGGGAGTAAAGAAATTATTGTATCTGATAACAGCTGGAAAACCAGTTATGGCGCAATAAGATCATCAAATATCTACGATGGCGATACTTATGACGCAAGGTTGGAACAAAACGGTTGGAACAACCTTAACTTTAAAGAAAATGCCAGCTGGAAAGCGGTGCAGGAACTGGCCAACGGACCAGAAAAACTGGTAGGAATGAGCGGGCCACAAGTAACTAAACACGAAGAATTTAAAGCCTTAAAAATATTTAAAACACCGCTGGGTGAAACCGTAGTCGATTTCGGCCAGAACCTGGTAGGCTGGGTGATGTTGAAGGCAAAAGGCCCGGCTGGTACAAAAATTACCATTAGCCATGCCGAGGTACTAACCAAAGAATGGAATTTTTACACCACCAACCTCCGTACGGCCAAACAGCAGAACAATTATATATTAAAAGGCGAAACAGAGCAGCTATTCGAACCACATTTTTCTTTTCAGGGTTTCCGGTATGTTAAAATAGAGGGTTATCCTGGCGAACTTAAACTGGAAAACCTGACCGCTGTGGCTGTTTATTCGGATATGAAAACAAGCGGGAAATTCAGCACTTCGAATCCTTTATTAAACCAATTGCAACACAATATTTCATGGGGACAAAAAGGGAATTTTGTTGATGTGCCTACAGATTGTCCGCAGCGGGATGAACGCTTAGGCTGGACAGGTGATGCACAGGCATTTGCCTCAACAGCTGCTTATAATATGGATGTTGCAGGCTTTTTTACCAAATGGTTAAAAGATGTTTCAGCCGATCAGCTTCCCGGCGGCAGTGTACCTTTTGTGGTACCCAATGTGCTCAACCAAAACGATGCAGGTTCTGCGGGCTGGGCTGATGTAGCCACCATTATTCCATGGGATATGTACGTGATATATGCGGATAAAGGCCTGCTGGAAACGCAGTATGGCAGCATGAAAAAGTGGGTGGATTATATTTCTTCGAAGTCTAAAAATAATCTTTGGAATACAGGTTTCCATTTTGGCGACTGGTTATTTTACCGTCCGAATGATGATAATGATGGCCGTGCCGCAGTGACTGATAAATATATGATTGCACAAACATTTTATGCGCACTCTACTCAATTGCTTTTAAATGCGGCAAAAGTATTGGGCAAAACTGAAGATGTGGCCAAGTACAGCGATCTTTTGGAAAAAATAAAAGAAGCGTACATTAAAGAAAACATGACACCAAGTGGTAAACTAATTTCAAACACACAAACCGCTTATGTGCTGGCTTTACAATTTGATATGTTACCCGAAAATTTACGTGCACAGGCTGCACAAAGATTGGTGGATAATGTCCGCGATTATGGAAACCACCTGACCACAGGCTTTTTAGGTACCCCATACCTTTGCCATGTATTAAGCCGTTTCGGGCATGAAGATGTAGCTTACGATCTGTTGATGCAGGAAAGTTATCCTTCATGGCTTTACCCGGTAAAAATGGGGGCCACTACCATTTGGGAGCGTTGGGATGGCATTAAACAGGATGGATCTTTCCAAACGGCCGATATGAACTCTTTTAACCATTATGCTTATGGAGCTATCGGCGATTGGATGTATAAAAACATTGCCGGCATTAATCCTGTGGCAGCACAACCGGGTTATAAAGCCATTTTAATTGCACCAAGGCCGGGCGGAAAACTAACCAGTGCCTCGGCAGAACTGGAAACCGTTTACGGCACTGTTAAATCATCATGGACCATTGCCGGCGGTATATTTAAGCTTGATGTAACTGTTCCGGCTAATGCTATTGCCACTGTAATTTTGCCAAAAACAAATAAAAAGGAAGAAATAGGCTCCGGCAGCTATCATTTTGAATATAAATATTAATCGCTAATATTGCAGCGTTGTAAAAAGGTACGAAACATCGTCATTTCGAGCGAAGTGCAACGGAGTTGAGAAATCTGTCTTCATAGATCTCTCCATTTCGCGTTGCTCCAGTCGAGATGACGATCCTTCTATTCTTAGCCAATGCTTAAAAAAATAAATGTACAGTAAAGAAGAATCAGTAAGGTTACGGCAGCAGTTTTGGATCAGTTTCGGGCAGTATATGAAACCCGTACCTTCGGCCAGTGGTTCTACCGTAAACTGGACTAACTATAAAACAGGGGTAAAGAACATCTTTTTTAAAATGGATGTTGACGGTAAAAAAGCTTTTATCAGCATTCAGCTTTCGCATCCCGATGCCGATATCAGGCACCTCATATTTGAGCAGTTTGAAGAATTTAAGCTCATGTTTACCAATACTGTTAACGAAGAGTGGAACTGGATTAAGGATGCAACTGATGATTTTGGGAAAACGGTTTCTTTAATCACCATCAGCATTAACGGTGTAAGTATATTTAACCAGCAGCATTGGCCAGAACTGATTTCCTTTTTTAAACCGAGAATCATCGCCCTTGATGAATTTTGGGACAATGTAAAACCCGTTTTCGAAGACCTGGTTTAATCTGTCAGGTTCAGTTGCGCTATTCTGTCTTTCGTAAATTTAATTTCTTCCTTATCGTCCGTTAAACTGGGTTTGCTTTTTAAATAGAGAATATAATATTTGAGTGCATTTTTTCCTTGTTTTAGTTTAGTATCGTAAAATACAGCCATGCGGTAGTACAACGTTGGAACAACCTTAAACTGAAGTCCTTTTTTATAGGCCGCATTGGCCAGGCTCAATTGATTGTTTTCTTCATAAACCAGTCCCAGCAACGAATAATAGCTGGACGTATTGGGCGAAATGGCTTCATCAATCGTTTTTTTAGTGTATATAGCAGCCTGTTGATAATTTTTCAGCGCCCGGTAACTAAGCGAAGTATAATATAGTGTAGCTTCATTTTGCATGGCTGCCACTTCAAGCACTTTAAAAAGATCAATGGCTTTCTGGTACTTTTTGGTGTAATAATAAGCCTTGGCCACATCTTTTATTACCCCTGCATCGGCACCATCCTTTAATAATTTTTCTCCGGATGCAATTACCTCAGCATATCTTTTAAGCTGATTCGCTATAGGGAGTTTAGCCCTTTGCAGCACCAGGTTATCGCTATCGTCTTTAATGGCAATATCAAGCACATCATAAGCTTTTTCATACTGCTGATAATTTGAATGTACTTCAGCAAGATCAGCGGCAACATCGCCTTCCAATGGGTTAATTTTATGCGCTTTTAGCAGGTAAATCAGTTTTACAGAATCTTCCTTTGGGCTACTGTACATATTGGCCAGAAGCTTATATACATTAAAATTATTGCTATCTGTTTTTACGATTTCGCCATAGTATTTCCTGGCTTTCTCTGTATTGCCCCTTTTATTATTTATGCTGGCCAAACTGAAAAGAATGGGTAAGTTTTGTGGCTGTAAAATGTAAGCCCTGCCATAAAATTTTTCGGCTTCAACATTATTGCCCGCCATTAAAAAACAATAACCCATCTGGCTCAATATTTTAAAATCATCCGGTTCTTCGCCGTAAATGCTTTTCAGGTACTGGGCGGCATCGGCATAACGTTGCGATTGGTAAAAATCAAAAAGTTTCTCTTTATCTACCGCCTGATTATTTTGTGCATAAAGGCTTAAATTTAAACCCAATAATGTGATCAATAGAAACAGGTTTTTCATATCAGCTATTTTTAAACTAATTTATTAGTTGTTTTTGATATTTCCAAATCAGTTTGTTAAAAGATGGATGAAATCAAACAAAATAAATGCTAAACGGTTTATACAGAATAGTTGAACTAAAATATAAAACCTATGAACACTTTAAAGAAGTATGAATTAATGGAAAAAATTGTGCGTGAATTGGAAGATTTACAAAACTCTCAGCAAGCACTTATTCAGAAAATTGGAAAAATTGAAGTAGATAATATCGAACTGGGCGATAGCCGCCTTGAAAAAGATTTACCGGATATACATCAAAATTTAGCAGATAACTTAGATACTATCTCAGGAATTTTAGATTACTTTGCAGGAAAAACACAAACCTTTGGTGATAAAAACAATGTTGATGCTTTAAAAGAACAAGAAGCTATTAACAACGCCACCAGCTAAATTAATCGTATATGAAATTTTTATCTTTAACCGTTGCATTTTTACTGGCAGGCCTTTTTGCAAGTGCACAGGTATTGCCATCATTCCAGCTGGGCATTAAAGCTGGAGCAAATTTTTCGAAATTTGACAGTGATAACACTTTTAGCAGTGAAAACCGCGCAGGTTTTTATGGCGGCCTTTGGGCGAGGGTAGGTGCTGCAGGCGTTTACTTCCAGCCGGAACTTTATGTTTCTGGCAAGAAAGCAAATTTAGTAAGCGATGCAACAGGCGAGGTAAATAAAGTGAGGTTTACAAGTTTAGATGTGCCTCTATTGGTGGGTACTAAATTCGGTGCAGCCGGTATTGGTGTACGTTTAAACACCGGACCAATGTTTTCGCTGATTTTAGATGAAAACCAGAGTTTCAGTCAGGCGGCTGGAAGTGTATTCCGCGCCGATTTTAAAAATCAGGCTTTAGCCTGGCAGTTCGGTGCCGGACTTGACATTAAAAAGTTAAGTTTTGATGCACGTTACGAACTGGGATTATCTAAAATTAATAAAGCGGGTTATCCGGGTACCAAGCTAAACTTATTTACTATAGGCTTAGGATATAGAATTTTATAATAGAAATTAATAAAACTGAGAAGGTGTTCATTGTAAAATGGACACCTTTTTTTATGCCTTAAACTTTCAGGATATTATTTATAAAAGATAAAATTTGCTTTTATCAAATAGTTGATTACATTTGTATCGTAAACGATATAATCGCTTGCGATTTAAAATAAAATATATAACATGAAAACATTGTATGAAACAAGTGCTACTGTAACTGGTGGACGTAATGGAAAAATAACAAGTGAGAATGGCGTTTTAGAACTGGAAGTGAGAATGCCAAAAGAGTTGGGTGGCAATGGTGATGGATATACCAATCCTGAACAGCTTTTTGCTGGTGGGTATGCGGCTTGCTTTGATAGCGCATTAAACTTAATTATGCACCAGGAAAAGGTGAAGCCTGAAGCACCATCTACGGTTAAAGCTAATGTTTCTTTGCATCCGGATGGAAATGGCGGCTTCAAATTAGGGGTTTCTTTACAGGTACATATCCCGGGGATTGAGACTACACAAGCACAACAATTGGTAGAGAAAGCGCATACCATATGCCCATACTCAAATGCAACCCGTGGAAACATTGATGTTAAACTGGAAGTTATTTAATTCAAAGGCTTTAAATCGTTATTGCTAATCTAATTTTTCATTTGCATGAAGCAATCTTAATGCGTTCGCTGGTAGCGATAGTTGTAAGATTGCTTCGTACCTTGCAATGACGAATCTATATGGATTATGCTATTGATAAAGAATTCCGGCGAAAATGATTTACTTAGCTGAATAATTATTGGTTTAATATTGTTAAACAAAACCTTCTGATGGAAATAGACGAATCTTTTAAACTGGAAAATCAATTGTGTTTTCCCCTTTATGCTGCTTCGAGGTTGGTAACCAAATGTTATCAGCCTGTGCTCGATACGCTGGGCATAACCTACCCGCAATATCTGGTTTTGATGGTATTATGGGAGACTGATTCGGTGAGCCTCAGCCTGCTTTCGGAGAAATTAATGCTCCAATCGAATACCTTAACCCCTTTGCTAAAACGGATGCAGGAAACCGGACTTGTAGAGCGTGTCAGGTCTTTAAAAGATGAAAGAAGTATTGTGATATCACTTACCGGGAAGGGATTGGCACTAAAAGAAAAAGCACCGGTTTTAAGGACTCAGCTTGGCGATCACCTGGGCATAAACCTGGAAGAAATGATCCAATTGAAAACCTTGCTCGATAAACTGATTAAAAACCTGGCGGTATAATTGGCTTTTATGGCTTCCTGTTGAGGAATAATATTTTATTCTTCCTTTTCCAGTTCAACTTCAGTTAGTTCGTATGCAAATGATCCGTTTTTAGGTATAATCGGTGTCGCCCTGCCAACACTCAATGCTTTTATAAATGAAGCGCCGAAATAGAATATCAGCGAAGAATAGAATACGAAAAGCATAATTACGATAATCGATCCTGCCGATCCATAAATATTACTGATATTACTCAGCGGTAATAAAATCCTTAATATATACTTTCCTGCAGTAAACAGGCATCCGGTTAATAATCCGCCCGAAATGGCTGCCCGCCAGGTTGGTCTTCCGTTGGTTAAATACCTGAATAGGATGGTAAACCAAGTAGTTACAATCAGTACAAACACGAACTGGTTAATTACTGAGGTTAAAATTAGCCCGACTGACGGTGCCCCATCTTTTAAATAGGCCCCAATAAATGCCTGAACGCTATCAGCCAGTAATCCGATAAAAAATAATATTCCGGCCAGCAGGATAATGGTAACCGATATAGCCCTGGATTTTAAGGTGTTGATAATGCCCTTTTTATCTTTCTGTCCAATATTCCAGATCTGCTCCAAAGAGTTTTTGATTACGTTGAACAAAGTGGTGGCTACAAAAAGAAAAAATATAAAACTGAAGAGGGTAACATACCAGGCCTGATCGATACCGCGGATATTTTTTAAAGTTGTTCTGATCTGCGTGATGCTGGCATTGTCGAGAATACTGGCCAGACGTTCGAAAAGGTGTGTAGCCAATAATCTTCTATCGGTAAACATCCCGAAAAGCCTGATGAGGATAATCAGGATTGGCGGAAGGGCAAAATTGGTAAAAAAAGCAGTTGCACCGGCAAGGCGTAAAGGATCATTTTGTTGAAATAAATTAAATGCATTCTTTACGGTTGAGAAAAAGAACTTCAGATCTTTTGTTATCGATGGCATTATTCCTGCGTTAAACTCAAAAGGCCGAAAATAGTAAAAATACTTTATTCAGCCTTTTTTATGATGGTAAAGATTTAGTTCGTTTTGGTGAAAACCAGTAGCGTTTTATCACCGTTTAATAAAAAAAGTTTGTTTTCTTTTACCTTAGCTCCGTTTACCTGGTTTAAAGCATGTAGGTAAGAACGTTCTGCAGCATCAGTTTCCTGACAGAACATTCTGGTTCCGAAAACATTTTTAACCGTTATTTTATTGTCTGCAATTTCGGCCTGACCGCCATAACTGTTGCAAAAAGATTTACCGCTTACCTTTAAGCTGTCGGCAAAGTTTAAGGTTGCTTTAGCCGATGCCGGCAAAGTTAAACCTGGTAATTCTGTTAACTCCCATTTGGTATTGTTTAAGCTTGCAGGATCCAGTTTCTCTTTACAAGAGCTTAATAAAAAGAGCAGCATTCCGCAGAGGATAAATTGTTTCATAATAATAAGGTTAAATGATTTCCTTTATTACCATCAAAAACTAAACCAATAAAATATGGAGACCTTTCGGGTACTTGGTTGTTAGTTTTTCTTTTTCAGAAATTCGGTTTTTAACACCAGAACGGTTCCGTTTACTTTACCTTCAATGGCTTTAGGATCGTCGGTTAAACGGATGTTTTTAACCGCTGTACCTTGTTTAATATCGCTGGCCATCCCTTTAACTTTTAACGTTTTGATTACGGTAACCGAATCGCCTTCGTTTAAAATATTGCCGTTGCTGTCTTTAGTTTCCATGTTTTTCGATTTTTTGCGAAATTAGGATTTATAACCGGATAATTTAAGCTTGTTTTTCAATCTTCATCCAATGGTGCTGTTTACAATGGTAATCGAAAATGGAAATCCGTTTTAAGCCGGTCTTTTCGAGTACATGGATAGAGCCGAGGTTGCTGATATCTGCTATACCGATAATTTCACTAAGCCTGAGTTCATTAAATCCGTAATCTCTTGCTGCTGCAGCAGCTTCGGTAGCATAACCTTTACCCCAAAAACGCTTGCTGAACCTATAGCCCAAATCGTAATAATTACTATGGTTGTTATTGGTTTCCTTAATTAATTTTAATCCTGCCCAGCCTGTAAAATTGCCGGTCGATTTTTCAATTACCGCCCATCTTCCAATGCCATTTTCGATATACTGGTTTCTGATAAACTCAATATCTGTTTTACTTTGTTCGATGGATTGAACTGGTTTATTGCCCAAAAAAAGGTGAACTTCAGGATCGCCATCCATTTCAAACATACCCACTGCATCTTGGGGCAACAGCTCGCGTAATATTAAACGTTCCGTTTCGGCAAAAATCTTCATATCTGGTTGTGGTTTTGTTCATCAAAATTAAAATAAATTGCGAAGAGATTAAAAAGTCCTGAGTCTTAAGTCGGAAGTCGGCAAGTCCGGGGTCCGAAGTGATGGCGTTTAGCTAGGGCATAGAAGGGATGGAAGATGTAAAACGGATGATGGAATTATATTTACAGCATCTCTGTGCCCGATGTGCCTTTTCTTTTGTAATCTCTTCGGTAGAGATCATTTAATTAAATTGTCTTTGCAACTATTGGTGTATCTGGTTTTCTTTTTAAAATCAGCGCGGCCACACATGAAATCAAAATGCCTACTGGTAAAATTTCCATGTAAGTAAATAGTATAACCATAACCGGATTTTTATACATTTCCTTACCCGAAGCCAATTCTTTTGCTTTGTTGGCAAGTTCTGTTGCTGATGCACCGCTTTCTTTAGCTTCCTTTAAGGCCTGAGCAACGTATCTGTCCATAAAATCTGGAATAAATACGTAAAAATCAATCAGCCAAACAATTACATAGATGGTGGAAGCAATTAAGCTGATTAAAAGCCCGATTTTAAGTGCTTTGCCAAAAGTGATTAATCCATCATTGTATTTATCGCGGTAATTTTTGATTCCTACAAAAATAAACGAGAAGGCTAATACCATCGAGGCATAACCGATGAGCATGCTGTGCTCCAGGCTCGGATCATTATAACACCTGCTTATAGAAAATACCATTAATACGGATACGATGATGCCGGCAATTAATCCAAATACAATTACGTTCTTTTTCATGTCTGATTTTTTATTGGTTTAAGCCACAAAATTGGTTCGATTAATCTTTTTTGCCTTCATACTTTAGGATGATTTTTCAGAAAACCTGTCTATTTAATACTAAAGTGCTAATTAAATTAAGGAATAAGGTTAAGTTTTTTTGCAGTTTCTATGGCCTGCGTTCTGCGTTTCGCCTCCAGTTTTTCAAACAGCCTTGCGTTATGCGTTTTTATCGTATTTAATGAAACAAATAGCCTGGATGCAATTTCCTGATTGCTCAATCCTTCCGACATCAATTGTAAAACTTCCAGTTCCCTTTTGCTGATGTTAAGTCTCATCAGTTCCTTTTCATTGAGAATAAAAGTTTCAGAACGTGGAGTGAAAATTTCTTTTTCAATCAGTACCGTTTTAGGTTTGGTTAATTTTAAGGCCAGCCAAATACCAAGTGCAGTAAAAATTATGGCTATTGCGCCTGCATAAATCTCGAAAGCGTGGCTCATGATCAGAAAATGGAGCTCTAACCATTTCAATAAAAATAGCAGTAAGGCCAGAAAAATGCCATATAAGATGATACTTTTATTTTTGGTTAAAAAATTTGCTGAGCCCGGCATTTGATGATGATTTAATCAAAAATAGGAATTTAGTTTGGCTAATGTAAAAGGAATGATGGCAGGTTTTAACGTTGCGTTCTTTAGGCCTTCACTTCGCGCTTTTTGCGGTTAAAAATGCTGCCAATCAAGATTTTAACTAAAAGCCGTAATTTTCTGGTGACTTTGATAACATAAAAGCAATAAAGATTTTAAATTAGCGAAAAAAAATAAAAAACTAAACCCATGAAAATTACGCTTTATGCACTCTTTCTTTCCGCTGTTTTATTTGGCTGCGGAGGCAATTCTGAAAAAACTTTTAAAGCACGCGCATTTTCGGCGAGTGATGATTTTAATGTATTTCCAAAAGGAACCAAAGACATTTTAACCATTGTAAAAACCGATTCGGGCAAATTAGCTGCTGCTGATCGTTTCGCCATTAATACCAGAGATACCACCATCACCATTGATGATGCACCAAATGCTGCAACCAAGAAATTTAAAGTCGCTTCTTTTATCAATACTCAAAAAACAGCTGTTTTAGTTCAAAGTGACAATGGAAAGGATAAAATGAGCCCTTTTTATATCATTTATGTTAACGGAGGAAAAACAGAAGTAGTAAGTTTGAACAAACCATCAAAAGGAGCTGAGGATCAGAAATATACCAATGGTTTAGAAGAATTAACCAGAAGTAATCTGCTGGTGAACAACGATTTTTTTATTACCACAATCAACTCGAGGGTTTATCCAGTCAAACGTCAAAAAGAGGATGAGCGTATTCAGGGAAAATTCTTTATGTACTCAAGCGATAAAACAACATTGGCATTTTTAACTGCTAATTCGTTATATCAGGTAAATACCAAAACCGGAGAAACCTTTAACCTGCCTTTACCTGCATCATTAACCAGCCAGCCTGAAACATTGGTAGGAAATATCCAACGAGATTATACCTGGGTGGCCAATGCGCATGGAACATCTTTCTTAAAGAAAAATGCAGATGATGATCGCATTGTTGATATTAAAGAGTTTAAGCACTAAACAAAATATTTAAGCTTAATAACGCTTTGTTTCGTAAAGATACGAATCAAGGCGTTTTGTTAGATGCTACTGCCTTTACGAACCATTCCTCATCATTTAATTAAATCAGTCAGGATTAAACCACCATTGTTCTAAAGGTGAGGTTTACTCTTGGCTGATTTACTTTTTTAGTAGGGGGGAGGCGGTGCAGCCAGTTTGTTTGGGTTTCATCTTTCATCACCAGCAAGCTCCCATGCTCCAAAAATAGTGTGATGGTTTCTTTACTCTGTTTATGTTTAAAAAGGAATCTTCTTTCCGCCCCAAAACTTAAAGATGCAATGGCAGAATCTTTCGCCAGGGCTTTTTCATCATCACTGTGGTAGGCCATGCCTTCATCACCGTTGTGGTATAAATTAAGCAGGCAGGAGTTATAAGTTACGCCCGTTTGTGCTTCCGAAATTTTTTTAAGTTCAAGCAGCTCTTTTGTCCACGGTAAAGCCAGTTTCGATTTATTAGAATAGGTATATGAATAGGCTTCATCTCCATACCAGGCCACTTTTCTTTTGGTAATGATGTGTTTGCCCATAATAAAGGCTTCGTCATTTTTCCATTCAATGGTATTCATCAATACGTCGAAATAGTAATCTGCCTCCTGTTGTGAAAATAATTTCCCGAAATAATTTACCGTTCCATCATACGGAAGCAGGTTTTGGTCTGTATTTATGGCTTTGCCGAATAAATCCAATGTTTGTATGTTGTTTTTGCCCATTGTTATCCCTGATTAATTTGTGCGGCTTCCCAACCAATTATCGCTGTTTTTCTATCCACCCCCCAATGGTATCCACCCAAAGCACCGCTGGTTTGAATTACACGATGGCAGGGAATTAAAAAGGCTACGGGGTTATCGCCTATGGCTGTACCAACTGCTCTTGATGCATTAGGGTTTTGAAGTTGCCTGGCAATGGTTCCATAAGTGCTTAATTTACCCATCGGGATTTTTAGCAGGGCTTCCCATACTTTCAGCTGGAAATCTGTACCTTTTAAATGGAGTTTAATCTGGTGCAGTTTACTCCAGTCGTGGTTAAAAATGTATAATGCATTCTGTTGCTCCTTGTCTAATATCAGCTGATATTTAGCTGCCGGAAACTGACGTTGAAGATTGTTAAGAGCAAGCGCTTCATCATCATAAAAAGCTATATGGCAGATCCCTTTCGGTGTACTGGCTACAATAATATTCCCGAACGGACTCTCTGCAAAACTATAATTAATATGGAGGTTTTCGCCACCGTTTTTATATTCTCCGGGTGTCATCCCTTCAATGTTTACAAAAAGATCGTGTAACCTGCTGGTGCCTGATAAACCGGTTTCTAAGGCTGTATTAAATAAAGTATGGTTGTCTTTCAGCATTTCTTTGGCATAACCGATGCTGATGTACTGCAAAAAACGTTTTGGTGTGGTACCTGCCCATTCGCTAAATAACCTTTGAAAATGGAAAGGACTTAAATTTACTTTTTCTGCAATTTCTTCCAAACCAGGCTGTGTTTTAAAATTAGCTTTGATATAACTAATTGCCTCAGCGATCCTGTTGAAATTGATTTCTTCTTGTGCTTTCATGGTATTGAATAATTTATATCCAAAAGTAGTGTGGAAAGGAACGGTAAGCTACCCGAAACTTGCTCAGTTTAATTTAGCTACAGCATTCAGGTAAAGGTTATCTTTTAATCTTAAATTGGTTTTAGTCAGTAGGTTAGGTGTTAATTAGAGTCTCTTATTATTAAGAAATTTCTGCGCGATCAATCTTGCTGAAATCTATTTCTTCAATAATCGATTTTCCTTCCGATTGATCCCCCGAAGTCCATTTCCATGTTTCATAAAGCCTGATTTTACCATTTGCCAGTTGTTCAGGCCTTGAATTGCAAATTCCGGTCATAAGTTCGCCTTTATCGTTTACCTGGTGGTAACGCATCTCGATCTGACCATTTTCATCTGCCAGGCCAATTAAATGTCCATAAATAATCCTTCCTCCTGCATACGCTGAAGTTAAGATATTTCCTGTTTGTTGATATTTAAAGATTGTTTCGGCCGAAGTTTCCCCATTTTCGGTATTACTTACTGGCCTGAAGTACTTGTTATTGTAATTTATCATCGGGCGATAAATCTAAACATCTCATCAGGAATAAAAAAATAAAGCTAATTAAGCCAGCCAAAGGCTTTCTTCTCTTTTAACTAATAATACTTTTTCATTATTTAAAAGCAGATAGCCGTACTCATAGCAAAAGATATAGCAATTTCCATTTTGTGTTTCATAGCTATAAGTATGGTAGTCAAAATTAAAACCTGCCGAAATTAATTTTTTACGGCTAATTTTCGCCTTACCATTCGGGTTAAATTGTGCAAGAATGGTACGGTTCTTTTTTAAAATACTATTAATGCGCCTAAGTACGAGATGATCCTCGGTTTTTAAGCGGTTATTGTAATTATTGCGACAAGAATCGTCGCAGAATTTTTTATCGGCTCTCCCTTTTATCGGAGTTCCGCAATCTAAACATAAGCGTTCCATAATAATACCTTTTTTTATTATGGGATGATGATCAAATGTATAAAATAAAATGATCGAAAGAAAAAAAATATAAACCCTGATTTAAGGCGGTAAAGAGGCTTTATTCGTTTATAAACGTTTATAAACGACTATAAATATTTACAATCCGACTAAATTCTGGTCTTGTTCGCAATTTTGTTCCTGTCGGTTGCCGAAGTGGCAGCTGTTCTTTAAACATTTAGAAACTTAAAATTTAGAATTATGGAAAGCGCAATTAACAAAGTAGTATTAAGTGGGTTTGCAGGTGCAGATGCAGAGGTGAAAACAGTTATGAATCAAAAATTAGCTAAGGTTAACCTTGCTGTAAACGAATCATATAAAAACTCTTCAGGCGAGGAAATTAAAAAGGTACAATGGTTTAATCTGACTTTCTGGAATTCTAAAGCTGATATTGCTGAGGCACAGATTAAAAAAGGCACAGGCTTAACGATAGAGGGAAGATTGCAGACAAATACTTATGATGCAAAGGACGGAACGAAGCGTTATAGCTTTGATATTATTGTTAACGATGTGGCAATAAAAGAAAATGAGAAATAAAAAATTTTTTAAATAATGCTCACCCGCATCTTGTAAAGTTTTTTTACAGATGCGGTTTCTCATTTATAATCTGACCGAAAGACCTGTATAAAAATTGATTCCTGCCGCAGGGTTGAAATACCTTCCATTTGCCGCATTTAAGTCGTTACCTAAGCTGTAATTCACATTGAGCAGGTTATTTACCCCGGCAAATAAATCTAAACGGGTTTTATTTATTTTTAAATTTCTGATACCCAATTTGCTTTCAACCAGGTGATATCTTTTAGCAAAAACAGTGTTGGCATCATTTAAAGGGATGGAAGACGTATAATTGTGTTGCACAAACAGGTAAAATGCTTTCGGAAAATTAAACTCTAAACTATTTACTAAAATACTTTCCGGAACACCGGTAAGTTTGTTGCCACTAAAGGCCGTAGTACCGCTTACAAAATTTTCGAACCTAAAATGGCTAAAGGTATAATTACTTCTCAGCTGTAAGCCGGTTAAAAAAGAAGCATCGTTTCTGATGATCCAGATGGCAGTTTCCAGTTCAATGCCTTGTTGTTTGGTTCCTCCGGCATTGATAAAATACTCGGCGTCGTTTTGATTTAACCGCCTAACTATAGCATCCTTCAAATGGTAACTAAATAGATTTCCATTAGCGTAAAAGCGGTTATTTTTGGTTTTATAACGAAACCCCAGCTCGTAATTCCAGCCTAACTCTGCCTGCAGGTCATTATTGATATTGTTGTCGGATGACCTTACTTCTGCAATGGTTGGAGGCGAATAGCCTTTACTCACCGAAGCCCTGGCCGAAAAATCAGAAGTGATGAGGTAAGATACCGCTGCTTTTGGCATAAACTGGGTATTAAATTTCCTTTGTTTTGAGGCAATTTCCACAGGGAAATAACTTTCGTAATTATACCGGTAGAAATTTAAACCTGAAGCAAGTTCGATCAGAAATTTATTGCTGAGGTCGAAATTTAACCGCAAATAAGCCAAATCCTGACTGGCTTTTAAGCGGTCAGATGCCTGCATAGCCGTAGCCTCACCGCCGTTATTATTGAAGTTCTTAATCTGGCTTTTTGTTGCCGAACTTTCTAATCCAATCTGCGCGTTAAATTTAAAATCTTCTCTTGCCTGTACATAGTCCAGGAATGTCCTTAAACCCAAGGTGCTTTCGTACCTTTTTTCGTAATTGGTTATAAATGGATTTTTGAAATCGGTATAGGTGGTAAATAAGGCAATAACATGTTTAAAATGAGGATTAAACTGATAAGAATTGGATAAACCTCCAAAAATAGTTTGGTTGTAAATAGCCGCCTGCTGCGAAATGGCTCCCGGTATGGTAGGTGTAGCCGGACGTGCCAGTTTAGGGTCCTGCTCTAACTGGCTGGCCGTTAATCCGCCAGGTGTGTTATAGCCTAAATCGCTGTAGAAGGCAAAAACTTTTAAATTGCCGGCAGGACTGTAATTCCATTGCTGAAAAGTCTGGAAATATTTTCTGTCCATCGCACTGTTCTGGCGGTAACCATCACTTTTCTGATAGCCTTCGCTAAAACTGAAACTGTAATTTTTAAATTGATGTCTGATGTCTGCCGTTTGATGGAACAAACCATAAGAACCTGCATTAGCAGAAATACTGACTTCATTATTGCCTAAACCTGGCGGGTTGATTAAAAGCGCACCACCTGTATTGGCACCGAATATGCTGGCTTCTGGTCCTTTGTAAATTTCCATGGTACCAACTGCAGCAACATCCAAAGCATTTAAATAGGTATTGCCACCTGCATCGGTTAGGGGGAAATCATCTACATAAATTTTAACATTTCTGATGCCAAATGGCGATCTTAATAAGCTCCCGCGGAGTGATAAACGGTAACTACCTGGGGAGCGTTCTTCCATCCGTACGCCAGGTGTGGCATTTAACGTACTTACTAAAGAGTTGCTTTGCTGGTTTCTGATTAAACTGCTATCAATTAAACTTACCGCCGATACCGATCTTAACAAAGGCTGGCGGTTATAATAACCTTTTACCGTAATATCTTCGAGTTTTTTGGTCGAATCTTGTTTAACAGTCTGTGCTAAACCCGTAAATGCAGATAAAATTAATAGTAGCGTAAAGTTTGATTTCAAGATAAGGAGGATTGATGTTTTAACCACAGATTGGCAGCTAAATTTACCGTATATTCTGCTAATCTGTGGCTAATTGATAAACTATTTTGCTGCTACTTTCCAAATTACGCCGCTAACATCATCAGCTACCAGTAATGCACCATCTGGTGTGAGCGTAACGCCAACCGGACGGCCATAAACTTCTGCTTTATCTGCATCTGCAATAAAACCGGTTAAAAAATCTTCAGGTTTTCCTGTTGGTTTACCATCCTTAAATGGTACGAAAGCTACCTTGTAACCAGAAATTGCAGACCTGTTCCACGAACCGTGCTGACCGATAAAGGCACCACCCTGGTATTTTTGTGGAAATTTTGTGGCTTTATAAAAAGCAAGGCCTAAAGAAGCGGTATGTGCACCAACGGCAACATCGGGCGCTATGGCTTTTTTTACCATGTCAGGATTTTTGCCTTTTAAACGCGGATCTTCATTTTGACCATAGTAAGAAAAAGGCCAGCCGTAGAAAGCACCGGGTTTCACACTTGTAATGTAATCAGGCACAAGATCATCGCCAAGGCCATCACGCTCGTTAACCGCTGTCCATAACATATTTGTTGTTGGTGCCCAATCTACGCCTACCGGGTTGCGTAAACCGCTAGCATAAATTTTTTCTCCGGTTCCATCTGGATTAATTTCCAATATATTGGCTCTTCTTACTTCGTTTTCCATTCCGTTTTCGCCTACGTTACTGCCTGATCCAACGGTTACATAAATCTTGCTTTTATCTGCATTGGTGATGAGGTTTCTTGTCCAGTGATTGTTATAACCACCCGCCGGAAGGCTCAGAATCTTTTTACCTGTTGCAGTTATTTTGGTATCGCCTGTTTTATAAGGATATTGCCACAAACCATCGGTGTTTGCTACATAAAATGAATTGCCGATAATCAGCATGCCGAAAGGCTGGTTAAGGCCATTTAAAAATGTGGTTACGGTTTCCGGTTTGCCGTCTTTATTGTCATCACGATAAAGCAAAATGGTATTGGCACTTTTTCCGGGAACCTCAGATTTGGCTTTTCCGGTAACCGTATTGGCTACAGATTCTGCTGCGCTTCTCTCTGAATTGGAAAGCGCAACCAAAACATCGCCATTTGGCGCAATATAGGTGTTCCGCGGACTTTTAATATTGGATGCAAACCTGGTCACTACAAATCCCTCAGGAGCGGTTGGTGTTTTTCCCTCCGGCCAGCCAATTACCTTGCTAAATTTGCTTTTGGCGGCATTGGTATCAGGTGCAGGTAAATCAACTGCTCCGGTTTTAGTGGTTACCGTGGTATCTTCGCCCTGAGGTTGCTTATTAGAATTGGATTGGCATCCGAAAAGTACTGAAGCTGAAAGGATTGCTGTGTAGAAAATTTTATTTTTCATGTTGAACTGGTTTTATTAGTTTTCATGAAATAAACATCGAAAGGAGTGGAGATGTTTTTGATCGGGCGAAATTGCCCCACTTAAAATAAAAAAGGAAAGTACCCGAAAGTACCTTCCATAGGAGAGAGCGCTCCTTATTTTCCTTTGAAGATATTCAGTTTGTACTGATAGGTAACAAGGAAGTATCGTTTTAATATTTCTCTATCTGAGATGTTAACCGCATTATTATAGGCATACCTGCTTACCGAAATGTTCTGATCGAAAAGATCGTAAACCGAGATTTTCAATTGTCCGCGGTCTTTTTTAAGCATTTGGAGCGACAAAGCCAGGTTCAAAAGGTGGGAACTTCTGGGAAAACCTTCCGCAATCTGTGGATTGTAATTATAAGAGTAGTTGGCATCGAGGATGATTTTTTTAGGCCAGCGAAGGCTAAAATCAGATCCGATGGTATGCGAGTAGGTATTTACGTTGTTGAAATTAACATCCTTATACCTGGTCATCTGCTTGGTGAAATTATACCTGGCGTTAATGCTTAATAACTCATTATAATTAAAGCTGATGTTTTCTCCCAAAGTAGTGTAAAAACTGTTTTCGAAACCTTCATCGGTATTGAGGATAAAAGGCCTTCTGTTTAAATTCAGGTTTAAACTGGTATTAAAACCCACCTGCCATTTCTGAGATTTTTTTAGCTGCTTGCCAAAATTTGCACCCATGTAACCGTTGGTACTTCCGTTGCGGTTAACATAAGTAGTGGTATTTGCGCCTGCACTACTTAACAGCGTTTGCTGAATTACTACGTTGTTGCTGAAATTTAAACCTGAATAAATATTAAAATTGATCTGTTTACTGTGGTTATATTTATAGAGATTGAAATTTAAATTCCTTACCCTTGAGGGTACCAGATCTGGATTACCGGTTGTTTTATAAAGGGAGTTGTATTCGCGGACAATGGGTTGCATCTGAGATATGCCAGGCAGGTCTAACCTCTCGTCGTAACTGAACGAAAAACCTGCCCCATCAAAACGCATACCCGGAAAGAAATTATAAAACTTTTGATTAATGTCGTTATACCCGTAATTGAATATATTTTTCACATCATTTAGTTCGGCTTTAACGCCGAGCCGGATACTGTAGTTTTTGTTTATTTTATATAATAACTGAGGACGGATATTTTGGGTAAAAATATTACGCTGTAAATCGTTGCTCAGGTTTACCTGTAAAATATCGTAACCAGCGGTAAGTGGATTTCTTTCAAAGATACTTAGCTGATCTTTATTGCTGGAGTATTTAGAATAAATGTTTGTTTCTAAGATCAGTTTTTCGGTGATGAGTGGATAATTATAGGTCAGGGATAAATCAACTGAGCCCGATTTTCTCCAGCTATCTTCATAACGGTCCTGCCTTTCCGATTTTACATCCGCAGTATAAGAAACAATGTTATAGAGCGAGAATTTATCTCCGCCATTGTTATTTAACTGAACAAAATTTGTAATATTTAATGATTCGCCTTTTTTCTTTAACCTGCGGTAATAATTAAAATTGTGCGAAAAACTGGTGTTGTTTGCATTATATCTTGAGTCAAAAGCAGTTTCTCTTAGTTTTGGAAATGCGGTATTAGAACTGTTGCCGAAATTGTCATTCAGGTTATTATCGCTGCCAAAATTAAATTTAGGTTCGTACCTGATCCTGTTAATGGTATCGGGCACCCATTCAATCAGGCCACTAATGGCATGTTTATCATTTTTATTATTGCTGTTGTTTTGCGAAACAGATACCAGTTTGGTATCGGGCAGAAACTGTTCGTTATAATTTTGACTGTTAAAAATCCTTTCGGTGTGGGTATAAAAATAAACCAGGTTGAGTTTTAGTTTTTTGCCATAATTGTTGTTGATGTTAAAGCCGCCTGCAGCTACATTTTCCATGCCGCCATAACCTCTGCCGCCAAATGTTCCATCGTAAAACTGCGATCCTCCAGAACGATCGAAGCCACCCATAGAATATAAATCCTGACTAGAAAAGCCTGTTTTATTAAGGTTATTGGCCAAACCAATTAAACTTACCTGCAAAGTATCCCTGAAATTACTGAGGATACCAGCTGCTTCATAACGGTCTCTGCTGCCCCCGCCACCATAAATTTTGCCCAGTGTACTTTTCTTGATTTTGCTTTTCATCTTCAGGTTGATGATTTTGGCCACCTGTGCTTCGCTCACCAGGTGATCCGGATCATTTTCGCGGTCGTCGTAAACCTGGATTTTATCGACCATATCCGCATCGAGATTTTTGATCGCTACTTTCGGATCGTTGCCGAAAAATTCTTTTCCATCAATCAGCAGTTTGCTAATCGATTTACCATTTACCAGGATAGATCCATCCACATTTACCTGTACGCCAGGTAATTTCCTCAGCAACTCTTCTACAACAGCATTAGGCCGCGTTTTAAAAGCTTCAGTATTAAATTCAATGGTATCCTTTTTAATTACAACCGGCGATCTTTCTCCTTTAATCACCACTTCTTCGAGGTGATGGCCTGCCAGTAAAACCGTACCGAAATCTTTAATTACATCCTTTTTCAGCTCGAGCATTTGCCTGAATGTGGTATAGCCTACATAGGATATAATCAGTTTCGTTGGTCTTTCAACCGGGATTCCTGATAATTTGAAAACACCGTTTTTATCGGTAAGTGTGTAAGAAATTAAGCTGGTATCTTTAGCATTAACAATGGCAACTGTGGCAAATTCAACCGGCACTTTGGATGATGAATCGGCAACTATACCTTTTACGGTGGTTTTATTTTGCGCCATCAGGTTAAAGCCCGTTAAAATAAACAGGAGTAGGGTGAGAAGCTTGAGCATTCAGGTATTTGGTTGAGCTATAATTTAAAACGATTAGTTAAAACTAAATTACAGCATAATAACCAAAGATTTAGTTAAGAATTGTTAAATCATTTTTAATTGCTCAGGATCGATTTTAGATTTTACTTTACCAGATTTTCCAGTAACCTGGTTTCAATGTCTTTAGCATTTAATAACAGCGCAGAGAATTGCGGATCGGATTTCACCAGTAAGAATTTCCCGTTAGGCAGCACAATGGCAGAAGTGCCGCAGGTAGTTACCTCTTGAAATAACAGTTTCTTTAAAAATCCAGGATCGGTTTCTATTTCCAGGCCTTTTGATTTAACCTGGCTAAAGCTTTCGCCTATTTCGCGGTACTGATAAATGGCAACCTTTGGCCGGGCGGCAGCTTTTTCGAGAATGTTTTTTTGGAAAGTCCACCTTACATTGTTTAAAAATTCGGCATTTTGATAGTTTAAATCGTTCCAGCAACCATCTTTATTGAAATCATATTTGATAATGATGGTGTCTTTTAAGGCAAGCCGTTCATTTTGTTTTAAAAAAGTATGCAGCGAATCCATCTGTGCATCAGTTAAAGTACCTGCCTGATAACGTTTGTTCTCATCCACATAGAGTTTGGGAGAACAGCTATATATAAGGACGGAAAGAAAGAGGAAAGTGAATAACTGAAGTTTGATTTTGGAGATACTTTTCATTTTTATGAGCATTAATATTGTCTAATAAATTTAGAACTAAATATTTATTAGACAATATTTATTAATAGAAAAGTTTGCCATTGAGAGGCAAAGCGTTGTTTTGACTTCTCGAAAGCAATCTTAAAGCGCATGCAGGTAGCAATCGTTATAAGATTGCTTCGTCGGCTGAAAAAGCCTTCTCGCAATGACGATACCCTAAAGCCAATCAGCTACGTTGGCGTTTCAACTCAACCTTTCAAAATCTTTGCTTTCTCTGCATCAAATTCTCCCTGCGATAAAATTCCGGCATCTAATAGCTCTTTTAAATCTAATAATGCCTGTTTTTTGGCTGCCATATCGGTTTTTAGTAATTCAGCCGTGTTTTCTGTTGAAATTGTATTTGAACCTTGTACATTAGAATTAGCCGCAGGACCGTATTTTAATAAAAGTTCGGTAATCTCGTTAAAGCCTTTAATATTCGAATAATCGATTGCTTTTTGTTCTTTTACGTTTACGATTGACGGATCGGCAGATTTTTCGAGTAAAAATTTAACCGCATCTTTTTTGCCGTTTGCAGCAGCATAATGTAAAGCTGTGTTTCCGCTTTCATCCTGGATATTAACATTGGCACCTTTTTCCAATAATAATTTCAGCATACTTAAATGACGGCTTTTGGCGGCAACATGTAACATACTTTCGCCACCATAGTTATAATTATTATCAAAAGAGAAACTGGCAGAAACGGAAATGTTATTGGCTGTTTCTACCCACTCCAGATACGAATACATCGAATCGTCGTTCCCCGAAAGTGGTTTGGCATAATTTACATCCACACCGTTAGAAAGAAATAATTCGACAACTTCTTTCTGGTTATTGGCGCAGGCATACCAGATGGGCGATAAACCATTTTTTGAAGATACAAATACATCTGCACCCTTTTCTACCAGTGTTTTGGTGAGCATCCGGTTGGCATCATAACAGGCAAGTAACAGCGCTGATTCTCCGTTATGGTTAACATGATTAATATTGGCTCCTTTATCAATAAGTAGCTCAACCATGGGATTATTTTTAGATTTAACTGCAAAAATCAAAGGCGAATCGCCATATTTATTGGTGGTATTGATGTTGGCGCCAAATTCCAGCAGTTTTTGAACAACTTCCTTATTTCTCCAGGCAGAGGCGATAAGCAGGGGTGTTTCTGCTTCGTTATTTTCGCTGTTAACGTCAAGGCCTTTATCGAGTAGCTTTTCCAGCACTTCAATCTGCCCGTTTTGGGCAGTTAAATGCAACAGGCTATTTCCCTTAAGGTCTTTAATATCAATCCGGGCACCTTTATCCAATAAGTATAGTGCAGTTTGTTTCTGTTTTTGCAGGCAGGCAAAATAAAAAGGTGTTTCGCCGTTGTGGTCTTCATAATCTAAATCTGCACCTCGGTCGATTAAAATTTTTACCAGGTCTAAATACCCATGGTGGGCAGCATAGTGGAGGGCGGTTCGGCCTTTTTCGTCCGTATAACCCACTTCAACTTCGTTATTTGCCAATAAAAGTTCGGCTATTTTGCGTTTGCCGCTTTCGCAGGCAATTATAAATGACATCGACATATATTAAGATTGTTTCATTAGCAGTTCAACCGTTTTTATTTTCAGGTTATCATCAGAGGCCAGCATTAATGCCGTCTGATCCTTATCGTTGCTTATTGCAGTATCTGCTCCGTTTTCAATTAAGAGTTTTACCTTACGATAGGTTTCCTTCGCTTTTTCCACTTCGTAGTTTACGTTGTAGGCACAAACTTTATGCAACAGGGTGTTCCCTTCATCATCTGTTCTGTTGATATCCACCTGTCCGCTTTCTAAAACCGCTTCTAAAATATTGGCCTGTTTTTCGGCAATTACATCCAATGGGGTTTTATCTGCACTGTACCAGGTGCTGGTCTGGTATAAGTCGGCACCATCACTTAGCAATTTTTTAAGAAAGTTAATGCTGCTTTCGCTGTTCGACATCATGCGAACATATTCGAAAAGCAGTGTTTCGCCTTTTTTACTCACCTGATCAAATTCTGGTGTAGAGAAATTGCGCAGCGTATCGTATATATTTTCGCTTTGTGCATGTGCTACTGCATAAAAGAAGGCCGAATTCCCCTCCCGATCGGTCTGGTTTGGATCGGCACCGTTTTCGAGCAGGTGTGCAATTAAATTTTTCTTGTTAAACTTAATCGCGGTGATTAAAGGTGTTTCCTGTACTATATTGCCCTCATTGATATCGACACCCTCATTAATCAGGATGTCTATGTAACCCTTAAGCAAATCTGTAGTCTGCTCGTCGTTGAGGTTATACCTTCGGAAACTGCTTTTTACCACCTGGTGGATATAATTTTCTTCGGCATTGTTTTTAAAACTGGTCGTGCAGCCTGCATCAATACAAGCTTTGATTACGCCTAAACTTACGCCATTTTCGAAGAGGTAACCCAATAAGGTTTTGGCATTTACTTCATCGTTCAGGTTATCGAAGTGGTCAATAAATTCGCTAAAAAAAGCAAGGTCTTCATCTTCGTTACCCAGGTTGTAAATGATACTATGAAAAATACTTTTGTCAAAATTGTCGAATTCGTAAATATCGGTTTCGATGGTTTTATCTTTTACCATCATATTTAAGATTTCGTATTGTTTTTCTTTAAAGAGGTTGTCGAAAATGGATGATTTCTGATAATCTTGAAGGTTTTTGGAGAGTTTTTCGCCGTTTTGCATCGAGCTTTTTGCTTCGTCAAATTTACGGGCATTTAACTGCTGATCTAAGGTAGTTTCGGTCATTTCAATTAAAAATTTTAAATTAGATAGATATATGTGGTTGATCCTACAAAAGTTTAGCCAAAGCAATATGCCTGAGAAAAAAATATTGTGAATGTTGCTTATGATGGTTACTGTGTAAATTGTTGAGAATGGTTAATTGTATGAATTGGTTAACTGTTGCCTAGCAATTGTTAAATTGTTAACCGCAGATTGCAAACTGAAAATTGGTTATTTTTCGGCTCCTATGCTAATTTCCCGTGCCAGAAGCCCAATTTTTTAGCCCTGATCGGAGCGGCATCCCCGGTATTTCATCGGGAAAAAGCGGAGAGCAGGAGTACCGATAACAAAAGCGAATGACGCTGCGCTCCAAATACTTTTCTGGCACTCTATGCCGTGGGGCATGGTACTTTGCTGCGCCAAAGTACCCAAAGCGCTTTGTCAATCCGGCAATGGGCCTTTTACACAAAGCCATACACATCAAAAAAACAGCGGCACTTCGTTTTGTGTTCAATTTTTTTAACCTGTAAATTATCATTTATGAACACAAAACCACTGCGTTTCAGGTTTGATGGTGCCATTTGTTCTGCATTGCACCTGTTTTTTTGATTTCCCCTGCCCCTGGGATTGACGGCGTACTTCGGTAAGAGTGGTTTATTTTTTAAAGCAAGTTTGCATAACGCAAAAAAAATTAAAAGAATTGTGTCCGGCCAGAGGCTTAAGTTTTTAGCTCTTATGTTTCTGTAAATAAAAAATCTTCACCAATAAAATAGCTTTCACCAAAAGCCAGGAGCTTTAATTTATGTTCAGGTTTAGGCGAACTTTCAACAAAATTTGATTGGATTTCATGCTTGGCCAGGCAAACCTGATATTTTTCTAAAATCTTCTTCGGGCCACGCGCAAACATTCCCGATCCATCTTTACACAATTTAAAAATATCCATAGCGGCATTAATACCATAAGCAAACGGGAAATCACCGTAGTAGGTTTTTAAATGGCTTTTGTAGAGATCAATCAATAATTTTTCTGGATTTTTTGCTTTGCCATTATAGTAAAGATCACCGTGTATATCTGTTAATCCATAAAGTAAAAAATGTTCAGAATAGAAAGAGAAACGTGTCGTCCATGACCTCGAAAAATTTTCGGCCGCGATATTAATAATTTTTAAAACCCAAATCTGCTTAGTTTGCCTATTAGAATTAGGGTAGAGGTTAATAGTTAAAATGAGATCTTTATCTTGATAAGCCAGTCCAGAAATAATCATACCACCGTCCTCGTAATAATCATCACTGGTCAGTATTTTTTCTAATTTTTCAGGAAGCAGATATTTGAGTGTTTTCAAAGCAGTTTTTTAGCTTAAGTTTTTATGAAACTAAAATATATAAAATACAACTACGATTTTACAGTATTTAAACGGTTACGCAAACTATAAATAACATTACGATGTTCCTTAATTCATTCGATTATTTTATCTTTAGGCGATTTTAAAAAGATTGGTTTGCAAAGCCATAAACCGATCGGATCATTAAATAAATAAGCAAAATCAATATAAATATGTCAAATACATCAAAAATTATCTACACCAAAACCGATGAGGCGCCAATGTTGGCTACTTATTCACTTTTACCTATTGTACAAGCTTTTACCGCATCAGCAGGTATTGATGTAGAAACCAGAGATATTTCTTTAGCAGGAAGAATTTTGGCAAACTTTCCTGAGTATTTAAAAGACGACCAAAAAATTGGTGATGCTTTGGCAGAGCTTGGTGCATTGGCTACCACTCCTGAAGCCAACATTATCAAATTACCCAATATCTCTGCTTCTATCCCACAATTGGTAGGTGCAATTACCGAGTTACAGGCTCAGGGTTTTGCCATTCCCAACTATCCGGATAATGCGCAGAGCGACGAAGAAAAAGCAATTAAAGCTAAATATGCAAAAGTTTTAGGCTCGGCAGTAAACCCGGTTTTACGCGAAGGTAACTCTGATCGCAGGGCGCCTAAAGCAGTTAAAAACTACGCCAAACAAAACCCGCACTCGATGGGTAAATGGTCGGCAGATTCTAAAACAAAAGTGGCCAGCATGACTGAAGGCGATTTTTATGGTTCAGAAAAATCGACCACTGTTGCAGAAGCCGGTCAGTTTAAAATTGAATTTGTAGCTGAAGATGGTTCGGTAACCGAATTAAAAGGATTATCGCCATTAAAAGCAGGAGAAGTGATTGATAGCTCGGCATTGAGTTTATCTGCATTGAAAACTTTTGTGGCCAAAGAAATTGCTGAGGCTAAGGCTGCAGGCGTTTTATTATCTGCGCACTTAAAAGCAACGATGATGAAAGTATCTGACCCGATTATTTTCGGTGCCATTGTTGAAGTTTATTTTGCAGATGTTTTTACCAAATATGCTGATCTCTTTAAAGAACTAAATATTGATACCCGCAATGGTTTAGGTGATGTTTATGCAAAAATTGCTGGTAACCCTAAACAGGCTGAGGTTGAAGCTGCATTGGCACAAGCCATCGAAAACGGTCCGGCTTTAGCGATGGTGAATTCTGATAAAGGAATTACCAACCTGCACGTGCCAAGTGATGTGATTGTAGATGCTTCTATGCCAGCTATGATCCGTACATCAGGCCAGATGTGGAATAAAGAGGGTAAACCTCAGGATACGATTGCATTAATTCCAGATCGTTCTTACGCTGGTGTTTATACCGCAACCATTGATGACTGTAAAGCAAATGGCGCTTTTGATGTAACTACCATTGGTTCGGTACCAAATGTGGGTTTAATGGCCCAAAAAGCGGAAGAATATGGATCTCACGATAAAACTTTCCAGGCTACAGGTTCGGGAATCATCCGCGTTACTGATGCTGATGGAAAAGTATTTTTTGATCAGAAAGTAGAAAAGGGCGATATTTTCCGTATGTGCCAAACTAAAGATGCCCCAATTCAGGATTGGGTAAAATTAGCGGTTAACAGGGCACGTTTGTCAGAAACCCCTGCGGTTTTCTGGTTAGATGAGCAAAGAGCGCACGACAGGGAAATTATTGCAAAGGTAAATACTTACTTAAAAGACCACGATACTACAGGTTTGGATATCCGTATTTTAGCACCAATCGAAGCAACCAAATTTACTTTAGAGCGTATCCGTAAAGGTTTAGATACCATTTCGGTTACCGGTAACGTATTGCGTGATTATTTAACCGATTTATTCCCGATTTTAGAATTAGGTACTTCGGCAAAAATGTTATCAATTGTACCATTAATGAATGGTGGTGGTTTATTCGAAACCGGTGCAGGTGGTTCTGCTCCGAAACACATTGAGCAGTTTATTGAAGAAGGTTATTTACGTTGGGATTCGCTTGGTGAGTTTTTAGCACTTCAAGCCTCTTTAGAGCATTTATCTCAAACCCAGAACAATGCAAAAGCACAAGTATTAGCTGATGCTTTGGATGAGGCAAATGCTAAATTTTTAGCGACAGATAAGTCACCGGGCAGGAAATTAGGAACAATCGATAACCGTGGTTCTCACTTCTATTTAGCTTTATATTGGGCTGAGGCTTTAGCCGCTCAAAGTAAAGATGCTGATTTAAAGGCTAGATTTGCGCCTTTGGCTAAAACTTTGTTAGAAAACGAAGCGAAAATTAATGAAGAATTGATCGGTTCGCAGGGCAAACCTCAAAACATTGGCGGTTACTACAACCCTAATGATGAACTGGCAAGCAAAGCCATGCGCCCAAGTGAAACATTAAATACTTCTTTGGCAGGTTTATAAGCTGAGTTGTCAACTTTAATGTGCTCCTAGCATAGAAGCTGACAATTATTGAAATATTTAGCGTCCTGATGTAAAAATCGGACGCTTTTTTTTGGAATAGGTTTGTCAGCATGATTAGTCATTTGTTAGGAGTACGTATTTTGGATTTGGAAAGCAGATACAGAAGCATTTGGGTTGCAGCAGTCCCGCTCCCGCTTCTGCTCCCGATGAAGGATCGGTAGCATCCCGCTTTGATCGGGTTTAGGTGGATTGACCAGCAGATACTATTTGCGCGGATGTATCTCTTGGTCTGTATTCCTATATACCTAAACAAAAACTAAGAGCAAATACTATTTTCGTGTAATTTGCCTTTTGTTAAATCTTTGCCCATTATCTGGCAAAAAATAAAAGGCGAAAAAGACAATAGAAGATGCAATGGTGAGAAAAAAGAGGAAAAATGAAGTGTTGCTGGCATCTTCAATGTTATCATAAATAATTAATCCATCGGCATTGATCTGATAGACTTTAACATCACCTGATAAAAGACTTTTCTTTAGCAAAAGATTGAGATTTTTTGAATTTTTTAAAGCCTCATTCACCGCATCCAATTCGTTTCGACTATCGTGAACCATTTCTAACCTTTTGGTAACTTCAAATAACCGGCCGTCATTTTTTAGGCCAAACCTTAATACTGCAAATTTAGTTGTGTCATCTGTAAAGGAGCGGCTTCTTCGGACTATTTTAGTCTCAATATCTACCATTGAATGATCGAGGATGCCATTCATTTCTTTAAGTAAACTACTGGAAAAAAGAATGTCAGCCAAAAGGTAAATGGCAAAAGTTAAAGTAACGAAACCTGATACTAAAGGCTTGAAGTTTTTCAATGTTGAGGCGTATTGGTTATTAGATTTTTCGACACAAATTTAGCTGAATAATTTACCTTTTAAAATGAAATTTTAAGCATTTTGCCTGCGTGAGGGATAGTAACGGAAAGTCCACAGCCACGAGGAACGAATGGCGAGGACTTGCAGTGTATAGCCCGACCCTTGCGTAGCTTGGGGCACGCCCGGATATTAATAAAATTCTTTGTTAATGAAAAACCTTATCTACACCGTTTTGTTATAACCTTATAAATTATAGGAGACCAATATCATGGCAATTAACGAGAACAAAGGATCGCAAGACAAAATACATAGCACCACAGAAAACAGCGAAATCAATAAGGAAAATTTATCGTACGATAAAAATAAGGAGAGTTACGAATTAGATGTAAAAGGAACTGACAGCGAATACGATCACCCGATGGGTTATGAAACCGTTGCGGCAGGTGCAAAAGATGATGATTCTACTTATGATGAAGCAAACCCATATGTTGGTGATGAATATGCACGCAATGAAGAAATTGCTGAAGATAATTTAGAAGAACTGGGCATGCATGTAGATAATGGTGAAAGTGTAAAACTTAATCCGGAAGATGAAATACTTGCTCGTACACCAGAAGATAACCGCGATGATTTAGATGAAGAAGGTTACCCGGTTAATGATGCGCCCCAAAAATAGTCAGGATATTGCCGTTGGAAGATGGTAATTTGACGAAACAATCATAAATAGAAAAGCAGGGTTATACGCGTGTAATCCTGCTTTTTGCTTTGTTACAGCATCAGGATTTTTTGATTATATCTTAAGGATTAATATCTAAATTAAACCTTCTGCGTAATTCATCCAGCTTAGGGTTTTTATTTACCAGGTAATCGTATTTTTCGCGGTTTCCGTATAACCGGTTTTCTATTTTACGCTCTACCAGTTTGTAGGTAACTTCTACACCAAAATTTCGGAGTTCGTTCCTTAAAAAATTTAGAAGCTCAACAGATTCCTGCTGGATAAGGTGTTCCTGCGTTTTACTTTCTACCGAAATCTCAATCAGCTGAGGGTTTAAAAGAGTAGGGGCAAAATTATTTAAAATGGTAAAAAGGTTAATTTTATCGGCAGCTTTAAGCTTTTGGGTATATATGCTCCAGATTTCCAGTAAGCGATCGTAACTAAAAACTTCACGGGCCTCGCCGGTTGCTTTTTTCGGTCCTTTATCTTCTTCTTCCTGGGCAATGCGATCAAAATCATTCAAAGATGGGATCAGCATGCTTGTTGCACTTGCCTTTGGAATATTGATGCTGATGGAAGTAGCAGAGGGCGGAGGACTGCTAACCCTTGGCGTTTCCTTTGCTTTTTCTTCTACAGGGATGCTGGGTAAAACAGGGGCACTAACAGTAGGTGCTGATACAGAAACGGTGTTTTCGCTTGCGGCTTTTGGCCTCGGGCTTTCAACCTGTTCGGCTACGACATTAGTTTTTTTTTTATCCTGATCTCCGTCAGTTGCTGTGTTATTAGTATTTAAAGGTTGTTGTGCTAAGTTGACGACAGACCGGATGTGGCACATTTTAATCAATGCCAGTTCTACCTGTAAGCGCTGGTTTTTAGAGTTTTTGTAGTTTAAATCGCAGGTATTGGCCAGGTTTAATGCAGTTAACAGGAACGAGAGTTCTGTTTGGCGGCACTGATCAAGGTATTTCTGCTTGATATTTTCGCTTACCTCTAATAATTTAATGGTAGCTGCATCTTTACCCACCAACAAGTTACGGAAGTGACTTGCCAAACCGTTGATAAAGTTATTGCCATCAAAACCATTGTTCAAAATTTCATCGAACAAAAGTAAAGTCTGGCTCACTTCGGCTGCAGTTAAATAAGAGGTAAGTTTAAAAAAGTAATCGTAATCTAAAATGTTCAGGTTGTCGATTACCGCTTTGTAGGTAATGTTCTTATTGGCATAACTGGCAATCTGATCGAACATCGAAAGCGCATCGCGCAATCCACCATCTGCCTTTTGGGCAATAATGTGTAAACCATCACTTTCGAAAGCAATATTTTCGCGTTGGGCAATGGTTGAGAGGTGACTGGCAATATCTTCTACCTGGATCCGGTTGAAATCAAAAATCTGGCAACGCGATAAAATAGTCGGCAGGATCTTATGTTTCTCGGTAGTAGCCAGGATAAAAATGGCATATGATGGCGGTTCTTCCAGCGTTTTCAGAAAGGCATTAAATGCACTTTGCGATAACATGTGGACCTCATCAATAATATAAATTTTGTATTTTCCGGCTTGTGGCGGTATGCGAACCTGTTCAATCAAACTACGGATATCGTCAACAGAGTTGTTCGATGCCGCATCTAATTCGTGCACATTAAAAGAATGTCCGTTTTGGAAAGAAAGGCAATTATCGCATTGGCCGCAGGCTTCCATTTCTGCTGTAGGGCTGGTACAGTTAATGGTTTTTGCAAGGATACGCGCGCAGGTGGTTTTACCCACTCCACGTGGTCCGCAAAATAGAAATGCCTGGGCGAGCTGGTTGTTTTTGATGGCATTTTTTAGCGTACCGGTAATATGCTGCTGGCCAACTACGGTTTCGAAGGTGGCTGGGCGGTATTTACGGGCAGAAACGATAAAATTTTCCATCGGCACGAAAATAGGAAAAATTTAGGTGTTGCAAGGGCGAAAAACCGGAATGTGGAAAAGTTGGTAAGAGGTTAAAATGTTGGAATGTTTTAAAGTTGCTGAGGGCAATTGTTTTATTGTTGAATGTTAAAACGTTGAAAGGTTAAGCTTAATTAAATCAATCACTCTTTAATTTGTTGTAAAGTTGAAATGTTAGATTTAACCTAAAAATCCAATCATTCAAAATTCAATTATTCAAAACCCGCTCACTCAATTCACTCATTCAAAATTCACTCATTCAAAATTCAATTATTCAAAACCCGCTCATTCAATTCACTCATTCAAAATTCACTCATTCAAAATTCAATTATTCAAAACCCGCTCACTCAATTCACTCATTCAAAATCCAATCATTCAAAATTCAATTATTCCTAAATCTAAACTCAGGGATGAAACCTGTAAAACTGTTTATAATTGCTTTCAAATGCATCAAAACTACCGTAAGTAAGCTCAATGGCCTTTTCAGTATCATAGCCTTGTGCCGTTAATTTGATGATGTTTTTTAACGCTTTGGTACTTTTATTTTTAATAAAATAGTAGATTATACTATAAGCCGTATTATAATTGTCATCTACACCGTGCCCGTAAAAAGTGCCATCGTATATTTTGAAAAACTTTTTTAATCTTTCTGTATCACTGTCGGCTATGCCTGTTTTTATGCTTTTAATACGGTAGGTTTGAGGGTAAGAATATAAATTTGCTTCGCTGTCGAAATCCAGTGTTTCGAAAAATTCAGCCAATCCTTCATTTAGCCATTTAGGTGCCTTTTTATAATTGAACTGAAAAATACTATGGCTGGCCTCATGCAAAGCTACTGAAATAAAGTTGCTTCCTTTCATAATAAAAGCTTCATTTATTGCCGGAATGTAAAACCCCGTGGGTGAAGGTGCGTTGTATTTGGCTTTTTCTAAACGGTAATCTTTAGATTTTCCGTAAAGGTTTATTTTAACGGGTACAGTAATGTTCTCGCTGGTTTCGAAAATTTCATTACAGAACATGCGCTCATAAGCAATCAGCTTTTCTATTTTCTTTTGCTCACTCTCGCTTATTTTGCAATTGACCAGGTTGATCTCAACATATTGTGCGTGAAGCGACAAGCTGATTAAATTAATAAATAATAGTACAAGGATCCTGTTCATGTGTTAAAAACTTATCCTAAATATATTATTTAATTACTGATTTCAATTCATTTCTATACTCAGAAGCACTTTTACCTGTAAATTCTTTAAATAATTTGTTAAAATGGCTAAAGTTGTTAAAACCGCTTTCGTAAGAGATATTGGCAATACTGATCGGTTTTTCGGCTAAAAGTTTTGAGGCGTGTACCACCCGGTATTCATTTACAAAATGTGTAAAGGTTTTTTTGGTGATTTTTTTAAAATAACGGCAAAATGAAGGGACCGTCATGCTCGACATTTCTGCCACATGCTGCAAGCTAATCTGTTCCTGAAAATGATCTTTTACATAATTGAAAATCATATTAATGCGGTCGTTATCCTGCACCTGCATTTCCATCGAAAAACCATCAGCGTTTAAGATTTTATAATCGTTGGCCAGCTCAAGTTCTTTTAAAACACTGAGCAAAGTTAAAAGCCTTTCAAAAGGTGGCTGATCGTCCATCATTTCTATTCTGTCGCCAACTTTACGCATGGTTTCGCTGCCAAAAGCAATTCCATCTTTAGCTTTATCAAATAATTCGTGGATTCCTTTAATTTCCTGCAGACCTAAAAAAGTACTGCCCAGAAATTCCGGTTTCATCTGGATCACCGTTTCATTTTTGTTCCCCGTATTGGTGTCGGTAAATCCGCAATGGGGCAGATTGCTGCCAATCAAAATCAGATCGCCGTCGGTATAATAAGAAACGTGACTGCCGATCTGCCTTTTGCCGGCGCCGCCATTTACAAATACCATTTCGATTTCCGGATGATAATGCCAGAGATGCGCCATGTTATTGGCATTTTCTACATATTTTGAATAATAGAACGAGCTCCCGAAAGAGGGTTCTACAACCTCGAAACTTGGTTTCATTATTTCCTGAATTATAACGCTAATTTACGTAAAAAATATGCTTTATTATGGCAATTGCTAAAATAGTGGTTTAATTGGGGTAATATAGCATAGAAAATGGAAAATATGCAACTAACTATATGTAAATTACCTTCTTACCTTAGTACCATCATATAATGATTAACTCTTTAAAAATATTGGTTATGAAAAAGTTCTTAAAAATCGGTTTAATAGCAGCTCTTTTTTTTACTGCTACGGGTGTTCACGCTAACGATGATGATTTTACGCTAAAGGTAAAAGGCGAGAAAGAAAAATATATCCGTTTTACTGCTGATAAAGCAGAAAATGTGAATCTATCACTTATAGGTTCGGATGATGAAGTTTTGTTTGAGGAAAATATTCACGCTGCTGGATTCTCAAGTAAAATTTATGATTTAAATGCACTTCCTGACGGAAAATATGTGCTTAAAGTAGAGTCTGATTTAAAACTGGCAAAATATACCGTTACCATTAAAGATGGTGAGGCAATTGTTTCTGAGCCAAAAATCTCTAGCATATTTAAACCGGTTTATACTTTTAATGATAAAGTGGTAACGCTTAGTCTTGATAACCTGGATAAAAACCCAATCGAAGTTAAAGTGTACAACGAATACAATGATGAGGTTTACAATGAGGTGTTTAAAGATAAAGCACAGTTGACCAAAAAATTCAATATCAGTAAAACAGATTCAAGAGAGTTAACCTTTGTGGTGAAATTTAAAGATGAATCTTTTGTTAAAACGGTACAAACTTACTAACAACAACAGCTAATTGATACAGGGGGATCATCGGATAGATGAATTCCCCTTTTTTATGTAAGATGGATAAGGAATGTAAGATGGACGAGGGACAATGTAAGATGGACGATGTAAGATGGATGATGTAAGATAGATGATATAAGATGGACGAGGGATGATGTAAGATGGACGAGGGATAATGTAGTATCATCATTTCCATCACAAATCATTCATTATAATTTTCCTTTATGCTTTTTCCATTATCCATCTTCCATTTCACATTTTACATCACATTTTCTAACTAATGCTTTGATTTTAAGAAAAATATTGTTACTTTTGCATCCCCGTAATATACCTCGGGATTAAAAAATTAAAAAACTTAATTAATAACAATGAATCAGTACGAAACTGTTATCGTTCTAACCCCGTTGTTATCAGAAGAAGCTGCAAAAGAGGCATTAGCCAAATTTAAAGCAGTTCTTACTGACAACAGTGCCGAAATTATCCAGGAAGATAATTGGGGTTTGAGAAAATTAGCGTATCCAATTGATAAAAAATCAAACGGATTCTTCAACTTAACTGAATACAAAGCTTCAGGAGATTTGATCGCAAAATTAGAGCTTGAATTAAAACGCGATGAGCGTGTGTTACGTTTCTTAACTATCCGTTTAGACAAACACGCAATTGCTTACAATGAGAAAAAGCGTAGTGGTGCTTTTAACAAAAAAACTAAGGAGGTTGCAGCGTAATGGCAAGAGAACAAATTCAATACGTAACTGCCCCTAAAGTAGAGGATAACCGTAAAAAATATTGCCGTTTCAAGAAAAACGGAATTAAATACATCGATTACAAGGATGCAAACTTCTTGTTGAAATTTATTAACGATCAGGGTAAATTATTACCACGCCGTTTAACTGGTACTTCGTTAAAATTCCAGCGTAAAGTGGCTCAGGCAGTTAAACGTGCCCGTCATATCGGTTTGTTACCTTTCGTTGCTGATCAATTAAAATAGGAGGCTAGAGATATGGAAATTATTTTAAAACAAGATATTAAAGGCCTTGGTGAGAAAGATGATGTAGTTACAGTAAAGCCAGGTTATGGCCGTAACTATTTAATCCCTCAAGGATTTGGAGCATTAGCTACTTCTTCTGCTAAAAAAGTTTTAGCTGAAAACTTAAAGCAAGCTGCTTTTAAACAAGATAAAATTAAGAAAGATGCTGAAGGTGTTGCTGAGCGTTTAACTGATGTTAAACTTTCAATCGGTGCTAAAGCTGGCGAAAGCGGAAAAATCTTTGGAGCGGTTAACACCATCCAGATTGCTGAAGCATTAAAAGCACAAGGCTTTGATGTAGACCGTCGTCGTATCACTTTCGAAACTGAACCAAAATTTGTTGGCGAATATGTTGCTAACTTAAACTTACACAAAGAAGTTAAAGTTCAGGTTCCTTTCGAAGTAATCGCTGAATAAGCATTCTTTTAAAGAATCAATAAAAAAGGCCTTCCGATGAAAATCGAGAGGCCTTTTTTATTGGATGTAAAATGTAATCATGTAAGATGGATGATGTTTACAAAGATTGATCTACTAACCAGGCTGCATATTCTTCTATGCGAGTTCCCAAATAATAAGGTAGGTTTAATAATAAATAAGGTTTGCCAGCTGGAGTATTTGTCTTTTCTAGCTTAAATTCCCCACCATATACCCGGATAGCGAAAGGATGTTCTGATGCATCTATAAATTGATGAAGGGATCTTAAACTTCCCGTAGTACCCGATTTGATTTCGATAGGTATTACAATTTTTTTATAAGGGTAAATAAGATCAACTTCTGCATCTGATTGTTTTTTATCTCTTACCCAAAAATTAGGCTTATGAGAGGATATACGTTCGGTTGATATCAGTTCCTGGGTAAATAGGTGCGGTATAACTGCTCCTCTATAGGTTGTACTTAAATCGTCAAGCGCGAGCATCTCACCCTGGATACCCAACGAATAGTTGATTAATCCAGTGTCTAAAAATTGTAGCCTGGGTGATTTTTTTAAATCAGGAATAATCGGAACTTTGGTGCCGGTAGATGGATATATTAACCTGATGATTTTTGCATCATCCAATATCCTAAAAGCTTCTCCAACCTCTCTCGATTTATAATTTGAATTACCAAAGCCCTGAAATACTACGCGCTTATCGAGGAAAAGGTGGGCACTGCCCATAATATGATTGATTGTTCTTCTTGCAGTGTCATTTTGGGTATATTTCTCGATGTCGTTTTTGTAGGTTGCCCAAATACTTTCGTAAACAATGGGCAAATCGGAGAGACTGTGCGCTTCTATGTCGGTTTTAACTACTTCTGGCATACCTCCGATAATTGCATACCTATGAAAAGCTTTTAATAATAATTTGTGCGCAACATTTTTGACCGGAGTTTGAAGCAAATATTTTAATAAATCATTTTTTTGATTAGCCTGAAGGTATTCTTGAAAATTTAATGGGTATAGATATAAAAATTCAACCCTGCCAACCGGAAAACTTGCTACCTTTTGTAGTACAAACTCTAAAAGTGAGCCGGCACTGATCACATGTAATTCGGGAATTTCTTCATAAAAGTACCTTAGCATTTGGATTGCTTTTGCACTTTCCTGGATTTCGTCAATAAATAATAGTGTTTCATTTATTTTATCTGCTTGAAGGCTATGGCCAAGGAACAGTGCTTCAAGAATGCTTTGTACGTTGTCAAAATCATCAAAATACTGACGGTGTGCAGGTTTTTCCAGGTTTAGAAAAATAGCATTAGGATAGCTTTTTGCAAAATCTTTTATCAGCGTTGTTTTTCCAACCTAACGTGCTCCCCGAATGATCAGTGGTTTCCTGTTTTTGCTGTTTTTCCATTGAATTAAATTGTCTTCAATAGATCATCTAAATGCCATTTTAAATAATTTGTAACAAAGTCAACCCAAATATACTATGTTTTTGTAACAAAGTAAGGGCATATTTTGATAAATCTTGTAACAAAGTCAGGGCATTTTATTTGGTTGATGAAGTTTTAGTACTGAAATACTTTCTAAGTCATCAAATCTGCATGATCTCTGGGAAACCATTATTGATCTCCCAGAGTTATAGATGATATGAAATTTAGTTAGTCCATCTTCCATCATCCATCTCACATCATCCATTCTTATTATCCTTTCGGCGTAGTCGGTCTGATTTCTACTTTACTCGGCAATGTTCTTGCTGGCATGGCTAATAGATCAACAATCAGTTTACCCATATCTTCTGGTTGGATTTTCCAGGCGTCGTTTTCACTATCCGGTTGGTGATCGTTAAAGTGGCTCGCTACAGATCCCGGCATAATGGTACTTACTTTCACGCCATATTTTCTTAAATCGAGCATCACCGATTGGGTAAAGCCAGTTAAGCCAAATTTACTGGCATTGTAGGCAGAACCGCCTGCAAAAAAGTTGGTTCCTGCCAAGCTTGAAATGGTAAAAATATGTCCTTTGCTTTTTTTAATCTCTTCAACCGATGCTTTGATGCTATAAAAAACACCTGTTAAATTGGTATCGATGGTTTCTTTCCATAAATCAACACCTAATTCATCGATCGGTGCGAAATGACCAATACCGGCATTGGCAATCAGCACATCCAGTTGTCCCCATTTTTCGATGATCAGATTGATGGCTGCCTGTTGAGAATTAAAATCTGCAACATTAGCTTCAATGGCCAGTACATCTCCATGCGTCACCAGGTTGGCGGCGGCCTGGTTTGCGCTATCTATTGTTCTGCTCGTAATGGCAACTTTATAACCGTTTTCTAGTAGAGCCTCGGCAATACCAAAACCAATTCCTTTACTTCCTCCTGTAATTAATGCAACTTTCATGTTCTTGTAACGTATGATATCGGAAAATGTTTAATTTGATTTTTTGTTGTTGCGATGTGGCAGTTCCATGATCTGGATATCTTTAAAATCTACCGGCTGACCTTCACTTTGTAACGCTATGAAACCTTCGGTAAGTGCTTTACCATCAATTTTGATTTTAGGATCGTAGCGATTAGCCACGCCGCCGCCAATTTGTGGTTTGCTATATTGTAAAACCGTATCGCCATTGATGATGTGTGTAACCAGCGAATCGCCCATTACAATCAATTCCGCTGATACCCATTGGTCGCCGTCATATGTTTTTGACTTTGAATCTAAACAATGGCCATCATATAACTTACCCTGATAAAAAATATCGGTACCTGGCGAGCACATGTTGCCTGTTGGCCGTGGCCTTCCATCGCTTAAACCTCCTAAAAGCTGCATTTCGATCGAAATTGGCCAATCTTGTTCTTTCGGCATTGTTTTGGGATCCTGCGAATGGAACATTACACCACTGTTCCGCAGGGTATAATCCGGCGCTCCTTTCTGCAATTCGCCAACAAATCGGTATTTCAGTTTGAGGTGATAATCAGAAAAAGGTGTTTTATAGTAGAGGTGGCCAAACTGATCGTTAAAATCTCCATACTGATCATAACGGACCTGAATGATACCATCCACCACTCTGAAAGTGTTTCCATAATTCACATTATAATCATGGTGATGGATTTTTACATTCCAGTCTTTAATATCTTTTCCATTAAAGAGTGTAATCCACTTTTCTGATTTATTATTAATGTTTTTCGTGCTGCTACAGCCCCATAAAGTTAGGGCCAGAAACAGATAGCTTAGTTTTTTCATTTGGTTAAATTGAACCACAAAATACATAAACATAGCCATTTTATAACAGTTGGTACTGCATATTTTATTTTTGAAAGACAAAAATCATAATTTTCCACCATCCATTTTTTGACCATTAAGGAGTTAAGAACATTAAGACAAACTACTTAATTTTGGGTGATCACTATTCTTTATCGGGCATTATTATACCATTAGTGACTCCCATTATCCATTTTACCTTTTCCATCATCCATTTTTATCGGACATTATTTTAACATTAGTGACTTCTATTATCCATTTTACCTTTTCCATCATCCATTTTTCATTTCCCATCCCTTTAATTACCTTTGGCGCATGGCAAAAAACCGGACAACCAAAACAAAAAGCAAAGCGAAACACCCACTTTTAAAGAAGACCACCAATATTGCGACAAAAGTATTTTTATATTTTTTGCTGGTTTCTGTGTTTTGGGTAATTGCATTGCGTTTCATTAATCCGCCAATAACACTTTTGATGGTGTTGCGCAATATCGAGCGTAAAGCCGATGGAAAACCTTTTAAAACAGAGAAAAAGTGGGTGAAGTTTGAAGATATATCTGATAACATGAAAAGGGCTGCAGTATCGGCTGAAGATCAGCTTTTTTTAAAGCATATCGGTTTTGATATGAAAGCCATTGAAAAAGCCTTTGCCAGTAATGCAAAAGGAAAGAAAGTGAAGGGTGGAAGTACCATTTCGCAGCAAACAGCCAAAAATGTTTTTTTATGGCCGGGCCGGTCGTGGATCAGGAAAGGTTTTGAAGCTTATTTTACGCTATTGATCGAACTATTTTGGAGCAAAGAAAGAATTTTGGAGGTATATTTAAATGTAATCGAAATGGGCGACGGCATTTATGGTGCCGAGGCGGCTTCGCAAGAATATTATGGTAAATCTTGTACCAAACTCACCAAAAAACAAGCCGCTTTAATTGCTTCGTGCTTTCCAAACCCAAGAAGATGGACGCCTAAAAACGCCACACCTTACATCAGGCACCGCCAATACCTGATTTTAAGGAATATGAACAGGTTAGGGCCGCTGGATTTTTGATGTATGATGTTTGATGTTTGATGTTTGATGTAAAATGGGTAATGGAGATACAGTTTGTTTCCATCATCCATCTTACCTCTATTAATCGTGATCTTTATTCCACCTGATTTTAATCCCGCCCTTTTCGTCATCTACTGCTTTTAAATGTAGCACAATACCACGCATCCGGGCTTGCTTTTTTTCTTCCTTGGTTAAGTTTTCGTCGCCTTTAGGGTTTCTTAAAGGAATGTCCATGGCTACATTTGTTCCACTGCCCAGGGCATAAATTCCTTTAACATTAAAGTTTAATGCACTAGAATTAACCAGCATTGGAGCGATTTCTACTTTGTCGCCCCTGATGTTAAGCGTTCCATCCAGGTTTTTGATCTCAACATTTGATAAATTCCGGTTTGCAAAAGCAAATTTCCCAACTTTAACCATCGGGTCGAAATTAACAAGTGCAGCATTATTCAGGTTAAATACCACTTTTCCATTTATTGATCGTGGCAGAATTTTTCCGGTATGCGAAATTCTTCCGGAAATATTTACTAAAGAAGACAGATAACCTTTTAAATTTTTGTTGGTGATGGTGTTTTGTCCGAAATTATCGAAAGAGTAAAAGAAATCTTTAACGCTTACGTGGCTGATTTTCGAATTGATTTTGAAACTGTTTGAAGCAGCTTCCTGCATGATATTTCCATCTAAAGATAACTGACCGCCGGCGTGTGCTACACTGATTTTATTAAAAAATATACCACCACCACGTAATGAAATATCAGCATCGAGGTTTTTGGCCGTAAAATTATCGTAAATGGCTTTATCTACGGTTAAACGGATATTCATTTTAGAAAGTTCGAGCACATTGCTCAATTCTTTAGAAACCACCCGTTTATTTCCGCTTGATTTTGGTTTATTGCTCGATCTTGGACCTAAAAAGGGTAGAAATTCTTTTAAATACAGTTGTGGGCTCGACATTTTTAAATTCACCAATATTTTATCTGGTGCAGTGTAATATAAATTGGCAAAGTTGGCAATGCTGCAGCTTACATTCAGCTCACTTTTACCTAGCTGGAAGTGTCCGTTCTGGATGGACAAATCATTCTGGTTAAAATCGATATTTAAAGCACTTTTTACCAGATGCAGTTTTCTGGGAATATAAAGGATATCGGCATCTGCAATCTGTATTTTACCTGAAACCACAGGTTTGGTAAACCTGAAATTATCGATATCGGCCTGGCAGTACAACCTGAGGTTTGCTGTTCCGTTTTTAAATTCGAAATCGTTGGTTCCTAACGAATTATTTAAGTTTGATAAAGGAAATTGGGAGGTAACCAGTCCGGTGGCAATTGGCCTTGCCAGGTTATTCACCGTAAAAGTGTCTATTTTAAGTGGTGCATTAAAATATTTTGCGGTAAGTTTATGAAATTTGATCGAAGAATTTTCATCACCAATAATCCCGCCGGCAGTATCGCGGTTGGTAAAAGATCCATCAAAATTACAGGCGGTTAATTTCCCCGCAGGGATAGAAACAATGTTATCTCGTACTGTAATCCCTACTTTGATCAGCGGATCTCCATATTTGCCTGATCCGTCATCAATAATATTTCCGCGGATGTTAATCGGTTTTTCGATCCCGAATTTTAAAAGTTTAGAAGAAATATTGGGCGACAGGAGTAATGCCACATCCCTGAATAAAATATCATCTACAGCAATGCTGATGGCAAAAGCAGATTTTGCCAGGTCTATTTTGGCGCCTATTTTAAAAGGATGACCACCAATATTTAAAACTTCGGGTTTTAAAATTACCGCATCCAGATCGCGGCTGTAATGTGCCAGTAAAGTTCCGTCAAGCGATTTATCTTTTAAAAAACTCCCTTTGCGGGTATTAAATGCGAAACTGTTTACTTTGGTTTTCAATTTTATTTTTCCCGTCCAGCCGCTATCCGGATATTCCATTCTACCCTGAATCTGGTCGATATCGAAGTTGAAAAGTTTAAACCTCTTTTTATTGTCGAGTATTAAACTCACTTTATTAAAATCTATCTTTTTTACCTCTAATGCCGAAGATTTTGGCGACGACTTCTTATCATCGGTTTTGGGCTTACTCTTAAAAATACTGGTGTTACTGTACCCGGTAGAATCGGTATAAATATATATAGAGGCATTATTAATGGCTATCTGTTTAATATTGATGTTGCCCACAATTAGTGAGAGCACATTTAACGATACATCAATATCCTGTGCTTTTAACAGATCATGTTTGTGCTGGGCCCATAAGCTATCCCTTAATAAAACGCCATTTAGTGAAACAGAAACGCCAGGGAAGCTTTTAAGGAGCGTAGGCTCCATGCTGGTGGCCGTAATCTGTCCGTTTAAATTTTTATTGAGCTGCGAGAGGATAGAAGCCAGCACTTCTTTCTTGTTGCGGCTAATGTAAAACGCACCCGCCAGCCAGGTTAATATAATCAGGACAACTAAAACCGATACGATTTTTAAAGAGATTTTAAGCCAGCGCTTCATACACATTATTTGATTTAACCAATATAATCTTTTTAAAGGCTAATTGTTTGGTTAGTAATGAAAAATAATCAGTATTAGTGCTTTAGGTTTTAAGAATGGCTTTATTTTAAAAGTAATTCGAGGTCAGGATGGTACTGTGAAGTGAGAAACTGTGTGATGGTGAAATCGGCCAGGCGGTGTTTGTAAAACGGATCTTCCATCAGGATTTTCTTTAGTGCTGCTTCATCTTTCGCCAGCGCTAAAATAATTCCGCCTGTGCGGGGCACTTTTCTGCCTGAAGCAACAAAAATGTTCTGATCGTAATATTTATTAAGGTACCGGACATGCTCCTTCATGTGTTCGTCCAGTTCTTCCAGCGGAACAATATATTTTAGATCTACAATAAACATGATGCTTACAGTAAATGGGCAAAAACGGTAGAATGCCAGCTATTTTGAAAAGGAACTTCCCATTTCGTTTCCAGTTCTGACAGATTTTGAACCATATTGTTAAACACAATGGTTTCTGGGGTTACCTGTTTGATGTTTACAAGGGTTTCGAAGTCTTCTTTACTGTTTACCACAACTTCTCCATTTACTTTATAGGCCATGTTAAAGCGGTTAAAAAGATCAACATGGTATTCCTGTTCAATTTCTTTGATTAACCGTACAGAGCTATCAATAGAGCATCCGGTAACGCCGGCCTGGCTTTCATCAACAGTGAGAATAATAAAAAAGCCGTAACGGATTTCTGCTTTCGCCAATAATTCGTTTCCGTGCGCTTTCCATTGGTTGGTAAAGGATGCTAATTTATTCAGGATCTCATTTTCTTCGGCTGAAGTAAATTTACGATCGCTTTGGTATATCCAAACTCTTGATTGTGGAGAAAAACTCATATACAAATTTATGATTTTAATTAATTTGCTGTAATAAAAACGCTAACCTGATGAAAAAGTTTACACTCTGCTTGAAAATATCCCTTGTTTCGGCTTTCTGTATGTTTTTATGCGCTTTTTCCGATCCCGAAACCCTTGAACAGTACACTGGTTATCTGCAAAAATCGTTTGCTGACCACTACGATTCCAGTCAGGAAAATGGCAAGGTAAAGAGTTATGAACTAAATGTTACCAACAATGGCTTTTGCCGTTACAAGCGTTATTATAATAACGGTAAAACAGAATATTTCGCATTTAAGTTAGCTAAATTTAAAGATATGGATTATTATGGTACAACCAATGCAGGTAAATTGTATATCCGTACCAAAGGCGATGATGTAATTGTGCAGACTTATAAGGACAGGGGAGGTGATGTAGACTCGATGGCTACGCAGATTATTATTCCGCTAAAAAATGTGGAGGCAGAAGATTTAAACCAGATCCGGAATAACCTGGAAAGGATAGTAAAGCTTCCGCCCGCTGAAGTACCTAAAACAGAAGTGAAATCTGAAGATTAGTTTTGCTGGCCGTCATCTCGACTGAAACGTAGTGGAATGGAGAGATCTGCCTCGAGAGATTTAGTTTCTTCTGAGTACTGCATGCTTCTCGACTACGTTGTAGTTCGAAATGACGGTAATTTTGGGGGTCAAAGGCAGAGACTTTTATTACAACCCGTTTGCCCTGGCTGTAATCTCTGCAATATCAAGCACTTTAACTTCCTGTTCTTTATCTTTTAACTTAATGCCATCGCTCAGCATCGTCATACAGAACGGGCAACCCGCTGCAATAAACTGCGGATTGGTTTCCAACGCTTCATCAATACGTTCTACATTGATGTCTTTATTTCCTTTTTCGGGTTCTTTAAACATCTGTGCGCCACCAGCACCACAGCATAAACCATTGCTTTTGCAACGTTTCATTTCTACCAGTTGGGCATCTAAAACTTCCAATGCTTTTCTTGGTGCTTCGTAAATTCCGTTTCCGCGGCCTAAATAACAAGGATCGTGATAAGTAATTTTTTTGCCTTTAAAACTTTCGCCACCTTCTGCTTTTAATTTACCCTCATTAATTAAATCCTGAATGAGTTGTGTATGGTGGATCACTTCGTAAGTGCCGCCTAAGCCGGGATATTCATTTTTAATGGTATTGAAACAATGCGGACAGCCGGTTACGATTTTTTTAATGTTATATGCATTTAAAACTTCTATATTGGTCATGGCCTGCATCTGGAAAAGAAACTCATTTCCGGCACGCTTAGCCGGATCGCCGGTACAGCTTTCTTCGGTTCCTAAAACAGCATATTTTATACCTACATGATGTAAGATCTTGCAGATGTCGCGGGTAATTTTCTGTGCCCTTTCATCATAACTTCCTGCACATCCAACCCAAAATAATATTTCCGGTTCTTCACCTGCGGCCATTAATTCGGCCATTGTAGGGACTTTAAATTCCATTTTTATCGATGTTGTTGGTTAATCGTTTAAATCGGTTAACTGGTTAATTGTATTGTTGAATTGCTCAATTGTTTTCACATCGTCCGACTTAGGACTTACGACTAAAGACTCGAGACTAAGAGCCTTCTGCCCAGTTAAAGCGATCGGCTGGCGAATATTTCCAGGGTGCCTGGTTGTTTTCGATATTTCCGAGCATCGCATTAATACTTCCGGGAGCCTGTGATTCTTCCATTACCGCGTAACGTCGCAATTCCATGATAATCTGCAAAGGATCAATATTTACCGGGCAGGCTTCTACGCAGGCATTACAGCTGGTGCAGGCCCAAATTTCTTCTCTGGTAATGTAATCGTCCAGTAAGGCTTTCCCATCCTGATGTTCTGCGCCATGTTTATCTATATTTTGTCCCACTTCGGTAATGCGATCGCGGGTATCCATCATAATTTTTCGTGGCGATAACAGTTTGCCGGTAATGTTTGCCGGGCATACAGAGGTACAACGCCCACATTCGGTGCAGGTATAGGCATTCATCAGGTTTACCCAACTCAAATCGGTTACGTCTTTTGCGCCAAATTTACCTGGTTCGGTTTCAGCGGGAACAAATGAAGGATCGAGCATAGCCTTTACCTCGTTGGTAACCGATGCCATATTGGTAAACTCGCCCTTCGGTTCCAGATTGGAGAAATAAGTATTTGGAAAGGCGAAAAGAATATGGAAATGTTTTGAATAAGGCAGGTAATTTAAGAAAGCCAAAATGCCGATAATGTGGAACCACCAGCAACTGCGCTCAACAATAACCAATGCACTTTCTGTTGAAGGAAGAATATTCATTAAATACTGGCTTACCGGAAAAGCACCTGCGTTAACATAGTGGCTTGCGCCTAAAAGCTGCAGTTTAGCATCGGCTGCGTTCATGAGTAAAAACGCACTCATTAATAAAATTTCGGTAATCAGGATATAATTGGCATCAGATTTTGGCCAGCTTTTCATTTCCACACCACTAAAGCGTTTAAGCTTAAGGATGTTTCTGCGGACCAGAAAAATGGCACATGAAACCCAAACGGTAAAGGCCAGGATTTCGAAAGAACCGATTAAAAAATTATACAAACCGCCCAAACCATTAAAAATACGATGGGTGCCGAACAATCCGTCGATCATAATTTCGAGTACTTCGATATTGATGATTACAAAGCCGATGTACACAAAAAAGTGCAAAAAAGCCGGGATGGGGCGAACCACCATTTTAGATTGACCGAAAGCTACCCGTAGCATGGTCATTAATCTTTTTTGAGGCTGGTCTTTACGGTCGACCGCTTTTCCCAACCGGATATTGCGAATTATTTTACGCAGGTTAACTGTAAACAGCGCAATTGCTGCAAGCGTAAGTACTAGAAAGAGGATCTGTGCCACCATGCAATATTAGATTGTTTACGCTAAATTAGGATATTAATATTTAAAAATTACTATGCATGCATAAAAAAAATAATAAAATTGTTTGTTTGTACTCATTCTAAGCAAGAATTAAGGCTTTTTTATCAGTTAACGAAAAATTAATTAATTGATAATCAGAGGGGCGCTTAAATAATTAAAAAAAAGTTTTGCTTTTGAAAAAAGAACACTACATTTGCAATCCCAAACGGATGGTGCCATAGCTCAGTCGGTAGAGCAAAGGACTGAAAATCCTTGTGTCCCTGGTTCGAATCCAGGTGGCACCACTTCCAAAAGTCCCGGTTTAACCGGGACTTTTTTGGTTTATAAGGTTTTGTTAATATTATTCGCAATCAGAGATGAATAAACCAGGCTAATTACCTTAGCTTAGTTTTTTTGACCACGTAAGCTACCTGAAATCACCTAAGTTTCTTGCGACTGTTAGATTAAGGAAGAAAAATGAAAATATTTTTTCAGTGCATCTTCTTGCTTATCAAAAAGATGGCGCTATAAGGTCTGGTTTTAACTAAAAAAACTGAAATCCTTTTTTGGAATTGAGAAAAAGAACACTACATTTGCAATCCCAAACGGATGGTGCCATAGCTCAGTCGGTAGAGCAAAGGACTGAAAATCCTTGTGTCCCTGGTTCGAATCCAGGTGGCACCACTTCCAGAAGCCCTTCAGAAATGAAGGGCTTTTTTGGTTTTACCGGAATTCTTACATTTAATTGGGCAGGTTAATTGCAGCGATTTTTCTTTTTTTATCACTTAAATCATTGAGTGCACCTGAGCTTCTTCCACCAGTTTACAAGGCTGTTTTGTATGTTTCAATATGATCGTGCTGTTTTTCAGCTATTTCTTTAACCTTATCGAGTGCTTTAGGCCAGGTTTCCTTAAAATAGTCAAGCCATTCTTTGGTGATGTCCATATCGATCAGAAGTTCCGTTTTACCATCTTTTTCGTTTAGTGTGTAATTTTCGAATGATTCGCCCCAGTCGTGCAGGGTTTCCTTACCGTCCATGATCTGGCCAATGTGTTTAACAGACATGTACTTATTGGGGATATTTTCATTGATAATGGCTAACATTCCATCTCCTTTATCATCGTGAAACAATGCTTTACTTCCTTTTTTCCAATCGGTTTTTACCTGCGATCCTTCTGCAAAAACAGCTGTCCACCTGGGGTAGGTTTTTACGCCGAAAAGGACGTCCCATACCTTTACTGCAGAAGCATTAATGGTAATTTTAAATTCGATCTTTTCCATGGTTTTTTGTTTTTTAGAAGGTTATTACTGAATTTTCATTAAGCTTATAATAAATTTCAAAAGAATCGGGCAATATAAAGCGGTGCAAAGGCGACAATTTTCAGGGGCCGGGGAGACTAAATTTTTTTATGATTTTTTAACATATTTAGCTTAAAATAAAGCAATTTAATCGATAGATTTACATAGTTGGACGGTACATCTGCCTGTCTTCACAATATTTTAACTTAAATTTAGTTATTTGGTAATAATTTAATTTCCAAACAACTTAACCATTGGCCAACACGTATATACATCAATATAATGCTACAAAAATCTATGAGAAATAACAGATTTACCCACCTGCTGGTGCTTGGTTTTTTAACTTTGGGTGCGATTTCTGCCTGCAAAAAGAGCAGTATTACGCCCGAAGAACCGGTTACGCCTACCACACCGAGCGGAACACGTACCGAACTGACAAAGGATTCGATCTTTTTATATGCTAAAGAACTATATTACTGGAATACTTCGTTACCTGCTTATGAGGCATTTAATCCTCGCGGATTTAGTTCAAATGAGGCAGAACTTTATGCCCTAACGCAATATTCTTCCGATCCATCAACGGGTAAACCTTATGAATATGTAAGCAATTCTACCGAACCGAAATATTCATTTTTTGATTATACTGCTGCTACCACGGGCAAAACGGGTGTACTTAAAGCAGATGTAAATGGTTCGGCAAATGATTATGGCTTTTCGGTAAGGTATAATACTACGGAAGATTTACGTGTAAAATATGTTTATGCCAATTCGCCGGCAGCTCAACAAGGTTTAACACGCGGCTGCAGGATAACGAGTATAAACGGCAGAACGAATTTAAGCTATAGTAGTACAAATATTGTCGACTTTTTAAACGGTGCCATTTTTGGAACCAACCCCAGCGTAACTTTAGGATATAATGATTTGAGTGGTAATGCAAAAACGGCAGTTATTGTAAGCGCAAACTATACGGTTAATCCTATTTTATATACCAATATTTACACCGTTGGTGCTAAAAAAGTGGGTTATATTGTTTTTAATAGTTTTACCAATAATGCTTCTGCAGCTTTAAATGCTACCTTTTCTAATTTTGCTACGCAGGGCGTAACTGAACTTGTTGTAGATTTACGTTATAATGGTGGCGGGTACGTATCTACGGCAACGCAGATCATTAATTTAGCAGCTCCGGCAGCACAAAATGGTAATATTATGTTCACTTCTTATTATAACAATTACCTGCAATCGATTACTACTGCACAAAGAAAGGCTTCTGTTTTGGCACACCAGCCCCTGTTGGATGATGCCGGAAAACTGCAAACATTTACCACAGGTGTAAATGGAAAATATGCTACCTACGCTGATTTAAACTATTCTCCAACTGCCGCAGATAACATTGAAAAATTTGCAAAATCGGGTTCATTGGCTTTAGACAGGATTTATTTTCTGGTTACCGGATCAACGGCTTCAGCGAGTGAGCTTACCATTAATAGCTTAAAGCCGGTGATGGATGTAAAACTGATCGGCACTACAACTTATGGTAAACCTGTTGGTTTTTTCCCAATCAGGATTGATAAAGTAGACATGTATATTCCTGAGTTTGAAACTAAAAACCAAAAAGGTGTTGGCGGTTATTATTCGGGTTTCACTGTTGATAAAGAATCATCGGAAGATTTAACAAAAGCTTTTGGAGATGAAACCGAAACCATGCTGGCCTACGCACTGGCTTATGCCAAAACAGGTACTTTTGTAATTCCGGCAGCAAAAACAGCAAGTTTAAGTAACTCAACGGTGCCTGTAGCTCCAAAATTATCCACTGCTGAAATGAAATCAGCGGATGAGCGTCTGGATCAGAACGAGTTTAGAGGCATGGTGATGACACCGAGAAAAAGATTTTAATAAAATTTTCAAGCAAAAAGCCCGGTTAGCCAATAATGCTGACCGGGCTTTTTTTATGGGATTGTAAATCCCCGGTTCAATGGTCGAGATTAAAAATCCCGACCAACAAGGGACAGTTTGATGCTAAATAAGGTCGACCCCGGACTTATTTAGTGTCAATGAGGGTGAAATAAGTATCAATGAAGGTAAAATAAGCTTCAAATCGGAGCAAATTAGTATCAACGAGGGTGAGAAAAGGTCGGTGCCGAGCTTATTTTGTGTCAACGAGGGTTAAATTAGTATCAACGAGGGTGAGAAAAGGTCGGTGCCGAGCTTATTTTGTGTCAACGAGGGGAAAATAAGTATCAATTAGGGTTGAGAAAAGGTCGGCGCCGAGCTTATTTTGTGTCAACGAGGGGAAAATAAGTATCAATGAAGATGAAATAAGCGCAATACAGATGCTGTTATGGTCAAAAAAACAAGTCAAGTTTTTAAAACTTGACTTGTTATATACCTGTTACAATAAAATTTTACTGCTAATGTCTTTATTAATGGTAATGTAACCCGGGTATTTAACCGGTGTATTGCCCAGCATAAAGGTTGGTTTTATTTTAATGGTTAGTAAACCCAGTTTTTCATCTTTAGAATTTGATCCTTTTTGAGCTGCTTTAATAATATCATTAAAAACATTTCCGTTTGATATCAGTCCGTAAATATTGCTAACCAATTGTACCGGGACAGTTACAGTTTGGCCTTGTGCAATGCTTACGTTCTGGTTAACCAGTCCTTCTGCAAGGTCAGTATTGTTTACCAATATTTTATATTCGAACTGGTTAATTGCAGCCAAATTACCCGATGGATTGGTGATTTCTAAATTCAGATTGGCCCTTAAAGGAATATCTTTTCTCAGCAATCCCAAAGCTACTCCGGGTAAGCTTGTTAAGCTAAAACTCTGCTGATCCATTAATTTTTTTACGTCTGTACCTGCAATAGAGATATTTTGTACGTTGGTAATCTTATAAGTGCAGTTTTCGAGTGCCTTTATTTGTTGCGCCTGTTTGTTAATGCCACAACCAAAAATTGTTATGGTAAGCAGGCAAATCATTAGTGTGTTTTTCATGTTAATCATAACGCCAAATTACTAAAACTATTTCAGAGCGGATGGTTAATTGGTTAATTGTTTCGTGCGATTGCTACATCATGCTATTGCTAAATTGTTCGATTGCGCTATTGTTATTGCAAATCGCTAACTGAAAACTGTTAAAGAGGGTTAATCGGTTAATTGTTTAAACTGGTTAATTGTTTACTCTTCGACTATGTTAAGGGGGAACTGACTTGTAGACCCCAACAATCAAACAATTCAGCAATACAACATTTATACAGTTAACCAACAATACAACAATAACAAACTACGCCCAATTAACCAGTTAACCGATTTAAACAGTTAACCAGCATTCAGCAATAAAACAATAACTTTGTCAGAAAACAAATCAACATGGCCGTTACCATCAGGAAAATAGAAGCAGCAGATAATAAAGCAACTGCAGAAATGATCAGAACGATTTTAAGGGAGTTTAAGATTGATAAGCCCGGTACAGTTTATACCGACCCAACAACTGACGATCTATCCACGCTTTTCGAGCAACCCGGATCGGCTTATTGGATTGCGGAAGAAGATGGGGAGATTATTGGTGGCTGCGGCATTTACCCAACAGCTGGTTTGCCAGATGGTTGCGCAGAACTGGTGAAATTATATACTGCTGCGGCTTCGCGGGGAAAAGGTATTGGCAAGTTGCTGATGGAAAAAAGTATCGAATCAGCACAGCATTTTGGCTATAATGAAGTATATTTAGAATCTTTCCCGGAGCTTACTACAGCAATTTCTATGTATGAAAAAGCGGGATTCAAAAAACTTGAAGCGCCACTGGGCAATTCAGGCCATTTTGCCTGTAATGTCTGGATGTTGCTGGTATTGTAGCGGATTTTTAATCGCAACGTAAGTTTAGTGTAGGTTAAACGTCATATCAACTTTAATCATCTATACTTGGCACGAATAAAGATATTTTTGCAGCATAGATTTTTATCCCTTTAGTTTATGGCTGATCACTCATTAAAAAATATACCTTACTCTGTTCTTGATCTTGCAACGGTTTTAGACGGTTATACTGCCGCTGATACTTTTAAAGCGAGCCTCGATTTGGCTCAGCAATCAGAAAGTTTGGGCTATACCCGTTATTGGTTTGCAGAGCATCATAATATGGCAGGTGTGGCCAGTTCGGCTACGGCTGTGCTTATTGGATATATTGCCGGTGGTACAAAAACTATACGTGTAGGTTCTGGTGGTATTATGCTGCCTAACCATGCGCCTTTAATTGTTGCAGAACAGTTTGGTACGTTAGCTTCGCTTTATCCAAACCGTATCGATCTGGGTTTGGGCAGGGCTCCGGGTACGGATCAGATTACCGCAATGGCCATCCGTGGTGAAAATTTTAATGCTGCCCATAACTTTCCGAAGGATATCGAAAAATTACAGCAGCTTTTTTCAGCTTCCAATAACCGGGCGAGCGTTAGGGCTATTCCTGGTGAGGGATTGGAGATTCCGATCTGGGTTTTAGGTTCGAGTACCGATAGTGCGCGTTTAGCCGCCGAGAAAGGATTGCCTTATGCTTTTGCAAGTCATTTTGCACCAACCTATTTCGAACATGCCATTTCTATTTACCGCAATAATTTTAAACCATCGGCATTTTTGCAGGAGCCATACGTAATGGCCTGTGTAAATGTAGTGGCAGCTGATACCGATGACGAAGCCGAACGTTTATCGAGTTCTGTAAAACGGATGTTTTTGGGTGTAATTACAGGTAAGAGAGAGTTATTAAAACCACCGGTAGATGATATTAATCAATATTGGGACCGCATGGAAAAAGAAGCAGTGGAGCAGATGTTGTACTATTCTTTTATCGGCAGTGGCGAAACCATTAAAGAAAATTTAACTGCTTTTGTAGATACTTATGGTGTAAATGAGATTATGAGTACTTCGCATATTTACGATCATCAGTCTAAACTGCATTCGAATAAGATTTTTGCAGGGTTGTTTGGGTAAAATAGTCCGTCATTGCTAGGTACGAAGCAATCCTACAACTCTGGGTGGGCAAAAGCATTAATTTTGCACTCAGCGATCGTTGTAAGATTGCTTCGTCGGCTGAAAAAGCCTTTATCTATCGGTCGGTGGCCCACCGACCGAAATTCTAATTGATTTTTGCCCATCAGCATGGTCTTGCCTCGGCTCGCCGCCGCCGAAGGGCTCTTTCTTTTTAGCATCAAAAAGACCAGCGTAGCTAGCTTGAATGCAATTAAAAACATAAAAAGCACATGAAAAAACAAAAAATGCCGGCTGAAAATTTTTCTTTGGAAGCCAGTAGGTTGGCATGGTCGGTGGAGCCCGAAAAATTTGTTAGGCCGGAATAAAGCAGAACGGTGAGGTAGTGCTTTGGCCTAGCTGGGCGGAAATATATAATTGTTTAAAGTGTTTATTATTAATAGATGACTAAATAACGTCGATGGTAGCATAGTCTAGAAATCTGTCTCGAGGTAGATCTCTCTCCCGAATATTCGGGACGTTCCGGTCGAGATGACGGCCGTTTTTGTTTGAGTCTGTCATCCTGAGCGGAGTCGAAGGATCTCCATTACGCGTTGCTACAGTCGGGATGACGCCTTTTATTGATAATTTGTTCCCCGTGGATTTCGCTAATGGGCGCAGAAAAGAGTTCCATATCCCATTATCCATCTTACTTTTTCCATTACCTTTATCGCCCAAACCTCCGACTTCGGTCCCCTGACTTTCGGACTTATTCCATCACCCCTCATCCATCTTACCTCACCTACTCTTTAAGATTTATTAATACTAAAGGAATATTGGGCTGCTAGCTTTGCTGCGATAAACAGTATCCCTTGAGCGAAACTTTACTTTCATCTTTGCAGTGCGGAAGCCATCGGGCCATGGAAGAAATCTACCAGGTTTACTGGGAGGGTGTTTTTGATGCTGCGCTTAAAAAAACAGGAGATGAAGCCCTTGCGCAGGATATTACCCAGGAGATTTTTATTTCGCTGTGGGAAAACCGTAAAACGATTAACCTATCCGGAAGCCTTGGTGCTTACCTGCATGGTGCGGTAAAATATAAGGTTATTAACTATTTCAGATCAGGAAGTATCAAAGAACAACATCAGCCTGCACTTATAGCATTAATGGATGAGCAGCATGCCGCCGCTGCCGATGATAAACTCATTTTAAAAGAACTCCATCTTGAGGTGGATGCTGCTATTGCCTTACTGCCAGAAAAAATGCAGCAGGTTTTTTCGATGAGCAGAAAACAGGAAAAATCAATCAAAGAAATCGCTACAGAACTGGATATTTCTGTCCAGACCGTTAAAAACCAGATCTCTGCTGCTCTAAAACTGCTCAAAAAAAGTCTTTCCTATATCCTGTTAATTGCCGCTTTAATCGGCTTAACATAAAGTTAATTTACTGATAACATTTTTGAATAGTACCTCTTTGCCTTTCAACTGACATGTATTTAAATGACAGAAGAACAGGCAAAGGAACTGCTGCAGAAATATCTCGATCAGCAGGCAAATCCTGAGGAACAAAAAATGGTTGAAGTGTGGTATGCTACGCTAGATTTGAAAAATCGTGTATCAGCCGATCAAAAAGCTGCGATAGGAGAACAAATGTTTGTCCGGCTTAAGGCGGCGATGTACGAAAAACCGGAGAAGCGGAAGATCATTAAACTTCAGGCTTTTGGTAAGATAGCCGCTGCGGTACTGCTTTTGGTTACGCTTGGGCTAAGCGTATGGAAAATGAGCAGCCCGTTAAAACCTGCCGAAAATCAGGTTACTGTCATTACAGGATCAGCAGAGCGGAAACGCATTACCCTGCCGGATGGTTCGGTGGTATTGCTCGGCCCGGCTGCAAAATTAAGCTACCCTAAGGTATTTGCTGCCAACAGCCGCCAGATTGCACTAAAAGAAGGTGAAGCTTTTTTTGATATCGCCCACCAGGAAAACAGGCCATTTACAGTACATGCCGCATCAGGCATCGACATTAAAGTTTTAGGAACCTCTTTCAAGGTCAAATCCTATCAGGCCAGTAAACAGTTCGAAGTTGCTGTAGTTACCGGTAAAGTTGCCGTAAGCAATAAGGAAAGAAACCTGGGTACACTGGTTAAAGACGAGACTTTAACCTACGATAAAAACGCCGATCATGCTGCTATCCGTAAAATCAAAGCACTTGCTTTTGTTGAGTTTGCGTTTGACGGTACTACACTCGATCAGGTGATCAGCAAACTCCAGTATGCCTACAGCATTAAAATTGTGCTGGGCGACAGCACTTTGGCTAAACTTAAAACCACTGCTTCTTTCAGTAGCAGGCAATCGGCTGAAGAGATTCTGGATATCATCTGCAGTCTCCACCACCTCAGGTTCAACAGATCAAAAAATCATAAAACATTTAATATATACAGATGAGATAAAGATAGGGGTATAGCAATTATCTACGGTACCGGTCAGATCGGTTGCCGCAATCTTTCTTTCTGGTCGCAGGGCCAGCATAATTAAAGCTTTACAGAAACAAAATCAAACAAATTAAGCAATGAAAACTACCTCCGCTAAGAGGACACCAGCTCTTTATAAGATCATGAAATACTCATGTTTAACATTTACAATCCTCTGTATTTTTTGCAGTTCTATCCTCGCTTCGGCAGGCATGGCACAAAAATTAGAGAAAACCACGATTAGCATTACGATAAACAAAGGCCGTAAAATGACCGAGATCATCAAGGAAATCGAATCGCGTACCGGGCTTAGTTTTGTGTACAACCCCGATCAGTTACAACAAAAAAACATGTTTGTAAGCGGCGATTTCACTACCGAACCGGTAAGGTCGCTTTTAGACAGGCTTGGTTTACAGGTTTTGGAAAAAGGTGAATATGTAATTTTGAACAATGCTGTGATGAACAAACCAGACCGCATCATCACCGGGGTAGTACGCGATACTACAGGTTTGGTGCTTCCCGGCGTTTCAGTAAAAGTATTGGGAACACAAAGCGGTACCATTACCGATGGAAACGGAACTTTCCGTATAGAAGTGGGTGCTGATGCGGTGCTTTCGTTCTCGATGATCGGTTACCAGACCAAAGAAGTAAAAGTTGGCGAAAACCAGGTGATCAATATTGCGCTGAAAGAAGAACGTTCAACCCTGGCTGATGTGGTAGTGGTGGGTTATGGTACCCAAAAGAAAGAGACCTTAACCGGAGCCATCAGCATTGTGGGGATGGATAAACTTTCTTCGCGCTCATTAAATAGTGTAGGTGAGGTATTGGCCGGAAAAACCCCGGGCGTAATTGTAACCAATGAGGGTGGCGATCCAACGTCGATGCCTCGTATCAATGTTCGTGGCTCAGGCGGTATAAACGGAGAAAATGTGCTTTACGTAATCGACGGGTCTATCTTTTCGGGCACTCCGCAGCTCAATCCTAACGATATCGAGTCTATTTCGGTACTAAAAGATGGATCTGCGGCCATTTATGGTGCAAGAGCTTCCGGCGGTGTGATTTTAATTACCACCAAAAAAGGTAAAAGCGGTAAAATGCAGATCAGTTTTGATGCAAAGGTTGGACAACAAAGTGCCTGGAAAAAATTAGAGCCCTTAAATGCAGAACAACGTGCGCAGGTTGCGGCAACCGCAGCTAAAAACGGCGGTACTACCATATTACCGGCATTTGATGCTACAAAATATCCTGACGGGCAGATTACACGTACCAACTGGATGGATGAAGTGTTTAGGGATGGTTTATTACAGGATTACAATGCCGCCATTAACGGTGGTTCTGAAAAATCTAATTATTACCTGAGTTTTAATTACCGTAATGCAGAGGGGATTGTGTTAAATACCAAAACCAAACGTTACAATTTCAGGATCAATACGGAACATGAGGTAACCAATTGGTTAAAAATTGGTGAAAACCTATCGTACAGCAGTACCAACGGAAACGGTGCCAATACCAGCAGCGATTATACCGGTGCTTTACTTTCGGCCATTTATTACCCTGCAAATGCTACACCTTATAATGCCGATGGTCGTTTTGCAGGTTTACCAGGTCCGTATGCCGGCGATTATGGCGATATTGTTAACCCCGTTGCCGATTTAATGCGCATCGATATCAACAACCCTGTAAATGTGCTGGTCGTTAATCCTTATGCCAATATCAAACTGGCCAAAGGTCTAACCTTTAGGTCTAACTTAAGCATCACCAAAACAGATGCTTCATTTAAAAGCTTTACGCCCAAAAGGCCTGAGGTAGGAAAACCCGTATTAAGCAATAGTTTACAGGAAAGCAGCAACCATAATAGCGATTTGTTAACAGAACAAGTATTAAACTACAAAGGTACCTTTGGCAATCATCAGCTCGATCTTACCGGTGGTTACTCATTTCAGAAAACACAATACAGAAGCTTGTTTGCTTCAGGATCAGGTTTTGATGACGAATCGCCACAATACCGGTATCTGATGAATGCTACGGTAATACAACCATCTTCAAGCAGTTATAGTGCACAGGCACTTTCATCATTGTTTTTGAGGGCAAACTACAACTATCGCGAAAAATACCTGGTGTCGTTAATCGGCCGCCGTGATGGATCATCATTACTCTCCAAAAACAACAGGACCAGAAATTATGGTTCGGCTTCGGTAGGATGGGTAATGAGCAAAGAAGATTTTCTTAAAGATGTAAGCTGGTTAAATGAATTGAAATTAAGGGGTAGCTATGGTTTCCTTGGCAATTTAGCATCGCTTACTTCTGATGCGGTTAATCCATTATTAACGCCAACGCAGAGTTATTTCGGCCAAACACCAACTTTGCAAAATGGATATGTACAAAACGTTTTAGCCAATCCTAACATTGCATGGGCAGAATCAAAGCAAACCAATATTGGTGTTGATGTAGCGGTATTGGGACGGATAAACCTTTCTGCAGATTATTTTATCAAAGAAATCGATAAAATGATCTTAACCCGCACATTGCCCGGAACGGCGGGTTTAAATACCCAAATCATTAACGCAGGTAAGGTAAAAGATAAGGGTATTGAGTTAGGGTTAACCTACAATAGTGATAAAAATGCAGCTTTCACTTATTCGGTAAATGCTACTTTAACTAAAATAAACAACAATATAGAAGAACTTATTCCGGGCATAGAAAACCAGGTGGTATCTACCAATTTCAGGAATGAGGTTGCCCCGCTTACCAATCGGGTTGGGCAGCCATTGTATAGCTATTTTGTATTGAAAACAGATGGTATTTTTCAGAGTCAGGCAGAAGCCGATAATTATAAAAATGCAAAAGGGACCAAGATCCAGCCGAATGCAAAAGCGGGTGATTTTAAATTCGTAGATATTAACGGCGATGGATCAATTGATGGTAACGACCGTTATTTTGCGGGCAGCGCTTATCCTGATTTTTCTTACGGATTAAGTTTCAATGCCAGCTATAAAAACTTCGACTTCAATATTTTTGCACAAGGGGTACAGGGAAATAAGTTATTCAATGCCGTAAAACGTACCACTTACAGTGCAGCCGGACCTTCTTACAATAAATTAGCAGGAATTTTAGATGCCTGGTCGCCGGAAAACCCGGGCGGAAAAGTGCCGATCATTTCGACCAGCGATGCCAACGGAAACTTTGCTGCTTCTGATTTTTATGTAGAAAATGGCTCTTACCTGCGTATCCGCAACGTAACGCTGGGTTACAGCCTGCCAAAATCTATCGCAAGTAAACTAAAAACCGGAGGAGTAAGGATTTATGCCACAGCAAACAACCTTTTTACCATTACTAAATATTCAGGCTTTGATCCCGAAATCGGAATGGACAACAACGGGGTAGATGTTGGCCGTTATCCGCAGGCACGCAGCTTCATCCTTGGTTTAAGTGTAAATCTATAATCACAACAACAATGAAAAAGAATTTAAAATATATCGCATTTGCAGCACTTGCTGTTTTTTCTTCATGCACAAAAGAGCTTGATATTGTACCCGAAGGTTCTCCATCGGCACAAAATTTCTGGAAAACAAAAGAAGATGCCCTGAAAGCTGAAGGTGGAATGTACGAAAACTACAATGCTGAAGATTTTTACGGTCGCGGCATGTTCTGGTTTATTAATGCCAGCGATGATATGGTTACTGGTCGTAACAAACCCGAGGCCGATAACATTAAAAACTTTAACCGTACATACGTGGGCGGCGGTTATACCGAAACACAGTGGAGCATGCGATATGCCATTATCAAACGCGCCAATGATATTATTATTAATGTGCCGGGCATCAATATGGACGAAACGTTAAAGAAACAGATTATCGGCGATGCTTATTTTAATGCTGGTTTGGTGTATTTCCAGTTGGCTGCAAATTATGGAAATGATAAAGCCGGTGTGCCAATTGTAACGCCGGAAACCGATGCTTCTCAGCCAATTGCACGTGCAAAAAATGTAAATGAAAATTACGATTATATCATCTCGCTATTATTAAAAGCTGCTGATAACCTTCCGTTGTTTTCGGCGATGAAAGCTGCTGATTATGGTAAAGCACATAAAACCGCTGCCTGGGCTTATCTCTCAAAAGTGTACCTCTACAAAAAGGATTACGCCAATGCTGCAAAATATGCCGATATGGTTATTACTTCGGGTCAGCATGATTTAGTAAATACAGGTTTTGCTGATGTGTTTAAAGCAGCCAATAATTGGTCTAAAGAGTATATCTGGTCTGTAGTTTGTACGCCAAGTGGTGGTGGTACAGGCTGGGGCAGTAAATTACCTGGTGTAATGTTAACCAACAAAGCCTGGGGAATTTATAACGGATGGGGTTATTACCTGCCAACCAAAGAGCTTTACGATTCGTACGAAGCCGGCGATCAGCGCAGGGAAGCTACCATCTTGAAACCTGGCGATAAATTTATGTTTTTCGGGGCTGAGCGTAGTTTCACTAAAGATGCTGGGGCAACTTCAAACTATCAGTTTAAAAAATACATGGAGCCTTTCTCGTATGCCAACCCGATACCTACACACGTTAACCCGAATGGCGATAACGGAACAACCGATTTAAATGTACCTTTGATGCGTTATGCTGAAGTATTGCTGATCAAAGCTGAAGCGGCTATTAATTTAAGCGGCGCAGGCGCAGGCGATACCGAACTGAACAAAATCAGGGTGCGTGCAGGTTTAAACGCAAAAAGCGGAATGACCATTGACGACCTTAAACGCGAACGCCGTAACGAACTGGCAGGCGAGTGGGCCGACCGTCACCGCGATCTGGTAAGATGGGGCGATGCACAGGCTGCTTATGCCAAACCATTGCACGATTTTGATGGTAGCGTAATCTGGCCGGCAAGAACTTTTAACCCACAAGTACACGATGTTTGGGCAGTACCACAGAGAGAAATCGATAACAGTGCAGGTGTAATTAAACAAAACCCAGGATGGTAAAATCAAATAAACTGATTCTCTTTTTATGGTTTGGATTAGGTGTACATTCGGTTTCTGCCCAGCAGAAACTGAATGCCGGTAACGGGCACAGCCATAATGATTATAAGCAACAGATTCCTTTGCTGGAAGCTTATTATGCAGGTATGGGATCAATTGAGGCTGATGTATTTTACCGCAACGGAGAGTTGTTTGTTGCCCACGAAAGCAGCGAAATCGCACCCGGTAAAACGTTAAAGAAATTATACATCGATCCCTTGGTGGCATTTTTTAAGGATCATGGCAACCATCCCTATCCCGATCCGAAGCAAAAACTTCAGCTGGTAATTGATATAAAAGAAGATTATGAACACGTAATCCCGAAATTATTGGCCGATTTAAAAGGTAATGAAGCTGTTTTCGATCAGCAGATCAATCCTTCGGCCATTAAAATTGTTATGAGCGGGGCTGTTCCACCTGCCGGAAAGTTTAAGGATTATCCTTCAGTTATCAGTTTCGATGGCCGTCCGGCAAATCAGTACACCGCCGAACAGTTACAGCACATCGGGATGATCAGCGACGATATTTCCCATTATTCGGTATGGAACGGAAAAGGTACGCCTACGCCAGCAGATTTAGAAAAGATGAAGGCGGTGATTGCCAAAGTACATGCCATGGGTAAGCCGTTCCGTTTCTGGGCAACCAAAGATAGTCCGAACAGCTGGAAAGAACTGGAACATATGGGGGTTGATTGGATCGGAACCGATCATCCGGCACTGTTAAAAGATTTTTACCAGAACAGGGCAAAACTAGAATATACCAGTCCGAAGGCATATCAGCCTTATCAGCCAAGCTACAAAAGCGACGGGTTAAAAACCAAAGCTAAAAATGTAATTCTTTTAATAGGAGATGGAATGGGGCTGGCTCAGATCCAGGCCGGTTTGAGTGCTAATTTTGGTCAGTCTAACATCATCACCATTAAACATCTTGGCCTGTCGCGTACCGAAGCCTCCAATTCAGATTTTACTGATTCTGCTGCGGGTGCAACAGCTATGGCCACCGGACATAAAACCAATAACCGTTACATCAGCGTCGATTCTACAGGCAAAGCACTTCAGTCGATTCCTGATCTTCTGGCTCCTTATGGTATTACCAGCGGGATTATTAGCAGTGGCGATATTACCGATGCTACGCCCGCGGCATTTTATGCCCATCAGCCTGAGCGGTCGATGACAAAGGAAATTGCAGCTGATTTTCAGAACAGTCATGTTGATATTCTGATTGGTTCGAAACGCCAGAGTTTTACCGAAAATCCTGATCAGAAACTGATGGATAAAATCTTGGGCAAAGGTTATACACTACAGAAAGACCTGAAAGGTTTTGTTGCTTCAAATGCGGCTAAACAAGTGGTGCTTTTAGACGATTCTGCCACGCGGAAAATATTGGAAGGCCGCGGGGAAATGCTGAAAACTTCGTTTTTAAAGACAGTTGAATTGCTTTCGAAAAATAAAAAAGGATTTTTCATCATGGCAGAAGGAGCACAGATTGACCATGGCGGACATGCAAACGACCTGCCTTTCGCGGTAACCGAACAACATGATTTTGACCGCCTGGTGGGCGAAGCCTTAAAATTTGCTGATCAGGATGGCGAAACTCTGGTCATCGTAACTGCTGATCATGAAACCGGGGGATTATCTCTCCTGGATGCCTCCAACAGAAAAGGAAGCGTTCGCGGCAATTTCAGTACTGATGATCATACCAATATTATGGTACCCGTATTTGCCTACGGCCCCGGCTCGGAAGCCTTTATGGGGGTATATTCCAATAACCAGATTTTTTATAAAATTATCGAAGCTTATCGTTTAAAGAAAGCTCAGTAAATCAAATAATAAACCACAGCACAATATCATTTTAACCACAGATGCACACAGATAAACACGGATTTATATCTGTGTGCATTCTTTTTATCTCCCGATAATCGGGACAAATAATGGTTAAATGTAATGACATTATCCACAGCACAGTTCATGTTAAGGTAACATAACGTTGCTAATTTTAACCCGATAAATAACAGATAATGGAAAGAAGATCTGCACTCAAAAATATAGGTGGCCTGTTTTTGCTGCCAACATTATCAAAAGTTTCGTTGCCAACGGAGAAAAAGCCTGTTTTAAGGGTAGCGCACATTACTGATGTTCACCTGAAGAACCAGTTTAATGCGCCGGCGAGGTTTGCCAAATGCCTGCACCATTTACAGGCACAATCGCCAAAAGTAGACCTGATTTTAAATGGTGGAGATATTGTTTTCGATATGAATAAAGAGAACATTGGTACTATAAACGATCAATGGAAATTGGTGCAGGAAACCATGAGAAACGAATGCAGTATTCCGGTGCGTTATTGTTTGGGTAACCACGATATCTGGTGGAACGAGGATAGCAAAGGCGATGTTTTTTATGGTAAAAAATACGCCATGGATAAATTGCAGCTGATAAAACCATATTACAGTCTGGTGCAAAACGGCTGGAAAATTATCGTACTGGATAGTACCCATCTTGATATCGACAATACCTGGTACATCGGCAAATTAGGAGATGAGCAACTAAACTGGCTAAAAAACGAGTTGCAAAGTACCGATAAAAAGATGCCTGTGATGGTAATGTCGCACATTCCAATCCTTACCGCCCTGTTGATGATAGAAGATAATATTGTAAACAAATGGACCATGCTGGGTGGCGATATGCATACCGATACCGCTAAAATCATCAGCCTTTTTTATCAGCATCCAAATGTAAAACTATGCCTAAGCGGACACCTGCACATGCGCGATAAAGTAGTTTACAATGGTGTTACCTACCTCTGCAACGGTGCCGTATCAGGCGCCTGGTGGGAGGGGAACAGAAGGGAAACCGCGCCGGGTTACGGCCTGATCGATTTATACGATGATGGGAGTTTTGAAGAAAAATATGCTAATTATTAGGATGGAAGATGGGAATGTAATACGGATGATGGAGCAGGCTAGGTTTAGGCCCGGTTGAATACTGCATCTGTATAGTTGTTCTACGCTTCAAGTCCTTCATTCATAAACCTGACAACAGCGGAAATCCTTTTTGTTTTGCAGCAACCTCAAATATACTGTCATTCTGAGGGATAATTAATTTTATAAAAATCAATATGAATGACAGAAGAATCTTCGCGCAATGATAAGCCGCTAAGTTCGTCATTGCGAGAAGGCTTTTTCAGCCGACGAAGCAATCTTTCTAACAATGATCGCTAGCAGGAAAGATTGCTTCGTCGTTCCTCCTCGCAATGACGACCTTTCTAAATCTGTCAATGGTAGGTACGAAGCATCTGCAGGCTATGAAACAGATGCTTCGTACCTCAGCATGACAGCATCACAAAAAGATTGGAGAGCATGGCAGGGCTGTGGTTGCCGATGGAAAATTGACGTACGTTTCCAAAAAAACTGACAAATTAATCCATAAAACCTGAGTGGAACTTTCTAAGCTGCTAAAACTATTCTTGTTATTCCCTTAACATTACCTTCATATCCAGATCCTTGCTTTGTTCAAAAAAGAATAAATGAAAAGAGATTTACTTACCTTAATAACTGCCGCATCTATCGGTATGGTATCGTGCAAAAAGAACCACGACGAAACCCCAGCAGCATTTACTTACCCCACCATGGCCGAAGTTTCCGATCCACCGGTGCTTTTTACCACTGCTGCAGGCGTAAAAGTATATAATGGTGGTTTTGGTTCGGCGGTAGCTGCCGATCCCAATTCGCCGGATGTTTTTTACATGTTAACCGACAGGGGGTCGAATGTTGCCGGACAGCTGGCCAATTCCATCATCATCGGGAAACCTGATTTCGATCCACAGATTGGTAAATTCAGCTTAAAAGATGGCAAACTGGTACTCGAGCAAACCATCGAACTAAAAAATGCCTCAGGTGGTAAATTAAACGGATTGCCTAATCCTGCGGGAATGGGTGCATCGGGAGAAATTGCATACGATTTAAACGGACAGGTTATTACGCCAAGTGCTGATGGCATCGACTCAGAAGGCTTGGTGAGGGCAGCCGACGGATCGTTCTGGATCAGCGATGAATACGGACCGCATATTGTACACGTTGATGCAACAGGTAAAACCATCGAACGTATAAATCCATTTGGAACAGGAACCGGCGGACGTAAAATCCCGGCAGTATTTGCCAACAGAAGGGCTAACCGTGGTATGGAAGGCCTGGCCATTACCCCCGACGGAAAAACTTTGGTAGGCATGATGCAGTCGCCAATGTACAATCCTTCTAAAAGCGCAGTTGCCAATTCGGTTGTATTGAGGATTTTAACTTTCGATATCGCCACCGGCGCTACCAAACAATATTCCTATTTAATGGATAATGTAACCTTAACCGGTGTAAGTGATATCGTTGCCGTAAACAGTACTACTTTTTTAACCATTGAGCGTGATGGTTTATATGGAGGAGCAGCAACCAATCCGGCCACATTTAAAAAAGTTTTTAAGATCGACATCAGCGGCGCTACAGACATTTCTGATGCCAATAATGGTGCTACTGGTAAACTTTACGGTGGTAAAACTGTAGAAGAGTTGAACAATGCAACAGGTTTAAGCGGAGCAGGAATTACACCGGTAAGCAAAACTGTGGTGCTGGATCTTTTAAAAGACCTTCCTTCCATCTATCCGCACGATAAAGCGGAAGGATTAGCCTTATTGCCGGGTAATATTCTGGTGATTTCTAACGATGATGATTTCGGTGTGGTAGATAATGGCGCAAGTGGCTTTGCCCAGAAAATTTTGCCTTTCACCAATTCAGTTGATAGAAACCGACTGTATTTTGTGAAGATTAAGCTTTAATTGATATATCGTCATTGCGAGGTACGAAGCAATTTTAATGCGAACGCTGGTAGCGATCGTTGTAAGATTGCTTCGTCGGCTGAAAAAGCCTCCTCGCAATGACGATCTTTTAAATTTTAATTTTTCCCAACCCGGTTCTCTTCATCACTGGTTCCTGTTCTTCTGCTGCGGGCAGTTTTAATTTTCATATTTCCAAATTTATAGGTGAAACTCAGGTTTACCCTCCGGCTTTCCCATTCGTTTTTCCAATAGGTTTTAATATTGTTATACTCCAGGTTTGCCCGAAATGCACTCGTATTAAATACATCATTAACTTTTAAAGCCAGCGTTGCATTTTTGTTCCAGAATGTTTTTTTCGCACCAACATTAAGCTGGTAACTTCCTAAACTGCGGAACAAACCCGAAACGGAAGGAGAATCGTAATAAGCATAAGCCGATAAACTATAGTTTTTAGGCAAGGTGAAGGTATTATCAGTCATTACCGACCAGTTCCAAGAGAAAGCATTGTAACCATTACCCTGCACAGCCGATTCGGTACGGTTAAATCCCGCTGAAACTTCTGTGCTATTGTTCCACCATTTGGTGATATCAAAAGGACTTCCGGTTGCCATATAAAAGTTGGTGGTGCGGCTCAGATTTTCCGGTCTGGTGATGGTTTCTTTGGTCAGGTCGTTCTGGTAAGCCACTTCCCATATCGATCCGTTATTAACCGAATAACTTAGTGTTAACACCCTGAAATTTTTGATGGAGTAATTAAATTCGAAGCTATTGGCATACGATGGTTGTAGAAACGGATTGCCCTGCAAAGCGGTGTACGGATCAGTATAAAAAGTAAAAGGGTTTAAACTGCTGTACGATGGGCGATTAATGCTTTTGCGGTAAGCTGCAGTGATCAGGTTGTTCGAATCAAGCTTCAATGAGATAAATAACGTTGGAAAAAGCTTCCAGTATTTTCTATCAATTACGGTATTTGTTCCCGATGAACTGCCATTGCCCAAAGTCTGCTCGGCACGCAATCCGGCTTTAATCTGTAAGTTTTTAAAACTTTGATCCAGCGAGAGGTAACCTGCATTAATATTTTCATTGTATAAAAACAGGTTGGTACGGCGTGGGTCGGTAATCCAGCCTGCGGTTTTCAGCGAATCGAAACGGACATCACTTTCCGATCTTACCCAGCTGCTTTTCCAGCCGGTTTCCATCTTTAATTTTTTGTTCAGGTTCAGCGTATAATCTGCTTTGATAGAATAGATGGATACTTTGCCCATGCCGTTATTTCGCAGATCGATCGGTGTACCAATCAGCTGATCATTTACATCAAGGTAATTATTGGTAAAAGTTTCGCTTCTGCTGTTATCATAACGTACATAATCTGCATCAATTCCCAGTTCTCCACCCAAAGTATCGGTTTTAAAACGGTAATTCAGGTTTAAGGCATGGTTTTTTTCGGTATTGCTTTGCGGATTGTACATGCTCGTTCCGCCCATTTTTGCCCCGGCCGCATTATAGTTTACCGAGTTGCTGTTCACTTTGGTTTCTTCTGGTGCAGTGTAACCCTTCACCATAATGCCGAAAGTATTTTTGTCGTTAATAAAATAATCGGCACCGGTAGAGTAATTTAAACTGTTGGTAACCGGGTGCCAGAAATTAAGCTGGTTATACTGCTCTTCTCCGATAGTCCTGTTAAGCGTTAACCTGTTATAGGAATTGTAATGTCCTGCATTCAAACGCAGATAAGTGCTTACTTTACCAATATTATAATTCAGGTTGGTGCCACCGAAAACTTTCTCGTAACGGCCATAACCACCGCCCAGGTTCATGTTGCCATTAAAACCCTGCATTTTATTTCTTTTCAGTTTAATGTTAATGATTCCTGCCGTTCCTGCTGCATCAAACGAAGAAGGTGGATTAGAAATCAGTTCGATTTTACTCAACACCGATCCCGGTAACGATTTTAGGTAAGTGGTTAATTCCATGCCCGTCATATAACTCAGTTTACCATCAATCATCACATTAATGCCCTTTTTGCCTTTAAGCACAATATTATCATCCTTATCGAGCTTTATGCCCGGCGACCTGCTGATCACTTCCAGTGCATTGTCTCCTGCCGTGTTCATTTGCTCTACATTGACCACCACCCGGTCGGCTTTTTGGTCGATAACCGGCATTTTGGAAATAATGTTTACCTCTTTAAGCTCTTGCGAACGGTTTGTTAAGGTAATTGCCGGTACTTTAACCGCTGCTTCTTTCACTTCGAACGCGGCAGATTGATTTTTATCATAACCCATCATCAAAGCCTTAATTAAATAACGGCCGGGTTTTACGCCGCTAAATTCATATAAACCCTGCTGGTTGGTAGCTTGTAGTGCAACCGAAGCCGAATCGGGCAGGTGGATCAGCGCTATAGAAGCATAATCAAGTGCTTTATTGCTTTTATCGGTAACAGTGCCTGATATTTTAACGTTTTGTGCAGAAACAGTTTTAATACCGAAAAGGAAGAAGAAAAAAATGGCAGGTTTTATTAAGCGGTTCATCTTATTTTTGTTTTAATTGATGATCCAAAGATGAAAAGCCTGCCCCAGCCTGTAAATTATATAATCCCAACCCCTTAAAATATTATCCCAATGCTTTTTTAGGCGATAAAAGGTGTTGATCCTTAAAATGCACACGTTCGGATAATTATTTACAGGTTTGGCATAAGAAAATAGGCTGTTAAAAAAGCTTTGTATAGTTTTAGGGCATGAAAACAATAAAAACAATTTCCATTCATGTTTTGTGCTGGATACTTATTCTGGGCTATTTTTATGGTGGCTATTTAATTGATGGCACCACTTTTACCAAGGCATCGCTTAGTATCTCCATGAATTTTATACAATTAATAGAATTTTACATCTGTTACTTATGGGTGTATCCCCGCTTTTTGAAAAAGAATAAAATACCACAGTTAATCGGTGGCATTTTGTTAACCATAGCTATATTTATTGCACTGAGGTATTTAATAGAAGAAGTACTTTATTTAAAATGGTTTGGTTTTCATAACTATAATGATGGTACAACTGCCTGGGCCTACATTTCGGATAACATTTACTGGAGTATTGCTTTTATTGTTACGCCAGCTGCGGTTTATGGTATCGAACAGAGCTTTAAATCGGAGCAGGTAAACCGGAAACTTAAAGAAGAAGTAGTAAAAGCTGAGCTTTCATTCCTCAAATCGCAGATTAACCCACATTTTTTATACAATACCTTAAATTATGTGTATTCTCTGGCTATTCCCGTTTCCGATAAACTGGCCAATGCCGTTTTACGATTATCTGATCTGATGCGTTATACTTTAAACGATAGTCCGGATGGTAAAGTGAGTTTAGATAAAGAAGTAGAATACCTCGAAAGTTATGTCGAGCTTTTTAAAATGCGTTTCGAACCCAAATTTTATGTCGATTTTGTAACCGAAGGCATCAGCGATCAGAAAATAGCTTCGTTAATCCTGATCCCTTTTGTTGAAAATGCCTTTAAACATGGCGTGGTGAACGATGAGGCCCAACCGGTCCGCATTAAGCTGAAAGTACAGAACAAACGTTTAAGTTTTGAAGTGAGCAATAAGATCAGCCATGCACAAAAAGACCATTCGAGTGGAGTAGGCATGGTGAATATCCACCGGAGGTTAGACCTGATTTATCCTGACAAGCACGAATTGCTGATTTCGAACAATGGAAATACTTACAAAAGCACTTTGATTTTAAATCTCTGATCGATAATTTGTGCCATTGAAAATAATTAACTTACGCTAACCGCCATACGCTAACCCCTTTTCCTATGATCCGTTGCCTTGCTGTTGATGATGAATCTTACGCTTCAGATATTATTGCCGCCTTTATTAATAAAACACCTTTTTTAGAACTCGTGGGTACTACCACCAATGCTTTTGAGGCACTAAACCTGGTGCAGGAAGGTAAGGTAGACCTCGTATTTCTGGATATCCAGATGCCCGAACTGACCGGAATCCAGTTTTTGAAAATCTGTGGCGGTAAATGTAAAGTGATCCTCACCACGGCCTATCCCGAATATGCTTTAGAAGGTTTCGATCTCGATGTGGTAGATTATCTCCTGAAACCGATTTCTTACGAACGTTTTTATAAAGCCGCCACAAAAGCGCAACAGATTTTAGCACCTGTGTTGCCTGTTCAGCAGGAAGTAATTGTACAGCAAGCTGCCCAGGGGAATGACTTTATTTTTATTAAAGGCGATACCAAAAACAAATTTATCAAGGTTAATTATGACGATATCCTCTACGTGGAAGGATTGAAAAACTACGTTTCGGTATATACGGCTACACAGCGGATTATTACCTACCAATCGTTACGTGAGCTGGAAACCGAGCTGCCTCAACCACCTTTTTACCGCATCCATAAATCGTATATCATCTCGCTCGAAAAAATTAAAATGATCGATGGCAATACCGTTTACATTAACGATCAGGCCATCCCGGTTGGTGAAACGTATAAGGAAGAGTTTTTTAAAGTGGTGAGGGAAAAAAAATAGGGTTAATTGTTTAAATTGGTTAAGTGGTTAATTCTGTATGACTCTTGGATCAAAATGATTATTTTTGACTTGTATATAATATGAAATAGATGAAAATATCCGAAATATCAACTGAAGATCTTTTGAAAAAAGGAGAAATGGTGGTCGCTCCATGGGATATGACTCCCATTGAAAGGCAGGCCTGGTACAAGTTAAATCAAATAAAAGCCAGAAATTATTTGTTTTCCATAGGGCAGCCACTTGTTTTCGAAAAGGAAGGGAAAATGATTGCAGAATATGCTGATGGCACGATTGAAGTAATACGTTAATGTCTGAAATATTCATTATAGCAGGGCCTCCAGGTATAGGGAAGAGCACAATGGGCTCGCAGTACATTCCTGCCGGTTTGGACTTACTTAATGAGGATGATATGAGGCTTAAATATAAAGAAAAGGGCTTCGTAGATTACAATGAATATTCAATTCATAGAGTTGCTGAGCTCATTAAAGGCAAATTAATTCGAAATGAGGACTTTGCATTGGAGCTTAATTTGGGCTTTCAACATCAGTATGATTATGTTTTGTCTGCTAAGCGATTCAATGCAGAAAATAAACTTAACCTAATATTATTCTATTGCGACACATTAAATCTATGCCTGGATAGAGCAAAAAAAAGACATGAAAATGGGCTTCATTTGGTAAAACCAGACATTATTACGCAAATGTATAACAATACAATCACTTTACTTAAGTCTAATTTTGCATCTGTAGATACCATAATCTTTATAGATGCATCCATTAAAAACGATTTTGTTTTCCTTGCAAAATATGATAGAGAAGATAATAACCTCTCTACGTTTGAAGCATCAGGAGAATGGTTCAAAGTACATATTGAACCATTTATTAACGAACAGATTAAAATACTGTATCCTAATAAATCAAATTTATTGCCTTGGCAACCGGAAGAGGATAGTAATGAATCTTTGTAAAGCCCATGTGCTAAACTATTTTTACTTATTAACCATTACCAGCAATTAACGAGGTCAAGAAATAGGGTTCTAAACAATTAACCACTTAACCATCCTTTACAGTTAACCAGTTTCAGCAATTAACCAGTTAACCAATCTACGGTGTGCATAAATTCTCCCCAATATTTAGCCTGATTTTTTTAAGTTTGCTGCGTAAATATTAAAATCAAACATGGCCGTACAAGAAACCAATTCGCTCAATCAGGTTGCAGAATTCCACACTACCTTTAAACATCCTATTCTCGAAAACCCGGTTATTCCTTCAAAACAAAGGGCTAATCTGCGTATTTCGCTTTTGGCTGAGGAATTGAAAGAATTACAGGAGGCAGTAGAAAATGATGACCTTGTAGAAGTGGCCGATGCCTTATGCGATCTGCAATATGTTTTGGCTGGTGCCATACACGAGTTTGGTTTAGGCGGGAAATTTAAAACTTTGTTTGATGAAGTGCACCGCTCTAACATGAGCAAAGCCTGCAAAACGGTTGAAGAAGCCGAACAAACCATTCAGTTTTATTTAGATAAAGATCAAACCGAATCTTATTATAAAGAAATCGACGGACTGTTTTTGGTGTTCAGAAAATCTGACGATAAAACTTTAAAGTCGATCAATTATTCTCCTGCAGATTTAAAATCTCACTTAGTTTAAGTTCAGTTGAAAAGACTAAAACAACTAATAACCGACCTGAAATTATCTCAGGATGCTCCCGATGCAGCTTTAATGCGTGAGTTTATTTTTTACTCGCCAAAAATGCCTTTGCGCCTGCATCAGGAACAGCTAATTGCAGAATCAAAACAGTTTAGCCTGCCGGTTTTTGATACTTATTTTACCAATTCCGAATTAAGTATTAATTGCTTTAGTTGGGGGAATGGAAAAAAGAAAGTATTGCTTACGCATGGCTGGGCTTCGAAAGCCCCGGACTTTTACGAGCTGATTGTTGAACTCCGGAAAATTGAAGATCTGGAGATCATTGCTTTTGATGCACCCGGAAACGGAAGTTCTATATCTGAGTTTTCTAACCTGATGTTATATGCTGATTCTGTAAAGGCCATTGCGCAAAACTATGCACAGCCTGAGGTACTTATCGGGCACTCGCTGGGTGGTATGGCCAATGTAATTGCGATACAGGAATTAGGAATCACTCCCGGTCTGCTCATCAGCGTTGCGCCATTAATCAGACTGAAAGAGAACTTCGAACAGAGCCTGGATTCGGTAAACATCGGTGCAAAAGATCAGGATATCTTTTTCGCAAATTTTGCAAAAGAGTTTCCGGTACCAGCCAGTCATTTTAACCTGACCGAACTTTATCGCTTAAATCCTGATATAAACCATTTTCTGGCTTTTGATCCAGAAGATCATATCTCACCATTTCCTTTTCTTAAAGAATTTCTGGATAAAAACCCTGCAATAAATGCAAAATCATTCGAGGGTGTGGGGCATTATAAGATCCTTAAATCTGTTGAAGTAATTGAGGCTATTGTACACAGCGTTCAATCCTTAAACTAATTTATGTAATTTTTGCATAATTTTTCGCCGCACACTAGAGGAAGGTTTTATTGCCACAATGATCTGGCGCTGCACCCTGCAGGCAGGTTTTATTGCCACAATGATTTGGCGCTGCGCATAGCAGGAAGATTTCATATAAATTTTTGAATGTATCCGTTAAATGGAGAGATTTTCGCATTTTAAAGATCCTTCGCTGCGCTCAGGATGACAAAAAACATCCCTTGCGAACTGAAACAGGAAGTCGATTGTGTGGCTGATCTAAATAGAAGGATCGTCATTTCGACCGCAGTGGAATCTATATCTAAAAATCACCACCCAGATACCTTCCGTGTCCTCAGGTGGCTTAGGTGGTCGAACAAAAAATGAATCGATATTATTTTCCATAGAAAGTGTTGTCAACTTTACCAGCAAATACGCCAGGAAGTTGACAACGCATTCTACTCGCCTGACGCCAGATAGTAACATCTGACACTCCTGCAAAGGGCTGCTATCTGTTTTCTACAATATGATTTCCGACCTCCGTCTCCGGACTTATAATTCCATCATCCATTTTACGTCTTCCATCTCTGATCCATAACAGTGCATAACAGTTAAAGCTGCTGCAAATTCTATTTTAGGGCAACCAAATATTAAATTAGAGCATGCAAGCAATTTTAGGTGTAATTTTTCATTTCTTCGGTGGTTTCGCCTCCGGAAGCTTCTATATTCCATACAAAAAAGTTAAAGGCTGGGCCTGGGAAAGTTATTGGATTGTAGGTGGATTATTCTCCTGGTTAGTTGTTCCGCCTCTTGCCGCTTTCCTAACCGTTCCTAATTTTAGCGAAATTATCAGCAGTACCAATGGTAACATATTATGGCTTACCTATTTCTTTGGCATCCTGTGGGGCATTGGCGGATTAACCTATGGCCTTGGTGTTCGTTACCTGGGTGTATCATTAGGAAGCAGTATCATTTTAGGGCTGTGTATGGTATTGGGCTCGATTCTTCCATCCATTTATTTCGATTTTTTCCCTCAGGCAGGTAAAGATACTTTTACCATGTTTCTGCATACCGATTGGGGTCGCATGGTATTGCTGGGCCTTTTAGTCTGTGTATTGGGTATTGTGATTTGTGGTAAAGCAGGCATGATGAAAGAAAAGGAAATGAAAACTGGTATTACCGATCCACACGGGATGGAGGTAAAAACAGAATTTAAATTCGGACTCGGTTTATTTGTAGGTATTGTTTCAGGCGTTTTAAGTGCCTGTTTCAATTTTGGTATCGAAGCCGGAAAGCCCATGGCCGATGCTGCAAATACCATCTGGAAAGCTGCAAATCCTGCTGAAACAGGCAATTTCCTATTCCAGAATAACGTTACCTATATTATTGTGCTCTGGGGCGGCCTAACCACCAACTTTATCTGGTGTATGGTACTCAACGCTCGCAATAAAACATTCGGCGATTATACAAATGCTGCAACACCATTGCTGAAAAATTATATTTTTTCTGCGCTTGCAGGTACCACATGGTTTTTGCAGTTCTTTTTTTACGGTATGGGCGAAAGTAAAATGGGTAATGGCGCCAGTTCATGGATTCTGCACATGGCTTTTATCATCCTGATCGCCAACATTTGGGGTTTGGTACTAAAAGAGTGGAAAGGCGTATCCAAAAAAACTTTGATTACTGTTTTGGCAGGTATTCTAACCATCATCATTTCGGTACTCATTGTAGGTTATGGTAATTCAATTAAAGGTTAATAAATAAAAATTTAAATATAAAATTAGAATGTCAATCGATACGAAAAGTTATAAGCACGTAAGCTATCTGTGGGATGAAGAGGAAGCCGCAAAACTGGCTGGTGATGAAGTAGCCCTCCTAATTTATCGCTCTAATTTATTGGGTGCTGATTTACGCTTAACCAATTATGGAGGTGGAAATACCTCGTGCAAAGTATTGGAAAAAGACCCGCTTACCGGTTTGGAAACCGAAGTAATGTGGGTAAAAGGTTCAGGTGGCGATTTAGGAACGTTAAAGAAAAGTGGACTTGCTGCATTATATGTTGACCGTTTACGCAGCCTGAAAAATATTTACCGTGGCGTGGAGCATGAAGATGAAATGGTTGAACTGTTTAACCACTGTATTTTCGATTTAAGCTCTAAAGCACCATCAATCGATACCCCTTTACACGGTTTCCTGCCATTTAAACATATCGATCACCTGCATCCGGATGCGGCCATCGCCATTGCTGCGGCTAAAGACGGTAAAAAAATTACCGAAGAATTATTTGGTGGAACGATTGGCTGGGTGGAATGGAAAAAACCTGGTTTCGAACTGGGTTTGCAATTAAAACAATGCCTGGATGAAAACCCGGGGATTCGTGGTATCATGTTAGGCTCACATGGTTTGTTTACCTGGGGCGATACCGCTTACGAAAGTTACCTCAACACCTTAGAAGTAATCGAGATCTGTTCTGATTACCTGAACCAGAATTATGGTAGAAAAGGTCCGGTTTTTGGCGGACAGAAAATAGAAAGCGCAGCAGCAGAGCAACGTAAAAAACAAGCAGCTGCAATAGCACCTGTATTGCGTGGATTATGCTCTTCTAAACAACACATGATCGGTCACTTCACTGATGATAGCCGTGTGTTGGAGTTCATCAATTCTAATGATCTCGATCGCCTTGCTCCAATGGGTACGAGCTGTCCCGATCACTTTTTACGGACCAAAATCAGTCCGTTGGTTTTAACATTAGAGAGCGATGCCGATTTATCTGATGTTAAAGCGTTAAAAGAAACATTGGAGCCTGCGTTTGAAGCTTACAGGGCCATGTACACCGCTTATTACGAAGCATGTAAGCATCCAAACAGTCCGGCAATCCGCGATACCAATCCGGTTGTAATTTTATATCCCGGAATCGGAATGTTTACTTTTTCTAAAGATAAACAAACCGCCAGGGTTGCAGCAGAATTCTATATCAACGCCATTAACGTAATGAAGGGTGCTGAGGCAGTTTCCGAATATACTTCATTACCTCATCAGGAAGCTTTTAACATTGAATATTGGTTGCTGGAAGAAGCAAAATTGCAGCGCATGCCCAAACCAAAACCTTTAACGGGTAAAATTGCCCTCATTACAGGCAGTGCCGGTGGTATCGGTAAAGCAATTGCTAAAAAGTTTGTTGCCGAAGGCGGAGTAGTAATTTTAAACGATATGAATGCCGAACGTTTGGAAGAAGCAGGTAAAGAATTTGCTGGCCAGTTTGGTAAAGATTCTTACAGTACTGCTATTTTAAATGTAACCAGCGAAGCAGATATTAAAGCCGCCTTCGATTCTGCCTCCCTGGCTTTTGGCGGAGTAGACATTGTGGTAAACAATGCAGGTTTATCAATCTCCAAAACCATTGCCGATCATACCGAAAAGGATTGGGATTTATTATATGATGTTTTAGTAAAAGGCCAGTTCTTTATTACCCAGGCTGCAACAAATACGATGCAAAAGCAGGATATTGGTGGCGATATCATTAATATTGTAAGTAAGAACGCCCTGGTAAGCGGACCAAATAATGCCGGTTATGGCAGCGCAAAAGCCGCCCAGTTACATTTAAGCAGATTAAACGCTGCCGAACTGGGTGCCGATAATATCCGTGTAAATGTGGTTAACCCCGATGCGGTAATTAGTGATAGCAATATCTGGGCAGGTGGTTGGGCCGAAGGCCGTGCAAAAGCTTATGGCATTACCGTTGCAGAGCTACCGGCTTATTACGCAAAACGTACTTTGTTGAACCAGATCATATTGCCGGATGACATTGCCAATGCCTGTTTCGCCTTTGTGGGTGGCTTGTTGCACAAATCAACCGGAAATGTTTTAAATGTTGATGGCGGAGTAGCCATGGCATTTGTAAGATAAGACGAATCCTCGGTCTGTGTTCGCACAGACTTTGTTCCTCGGTTTGTGTCTCCATAGACCGAAACAAAGAAATTAGTGGTCTGTGAAGACACAGACCACGGAGAAGGAGACACAGACCACGGCGATAAGAGTAGAATGGATTAAATAATACTAACCACAGATAAGAAGGATGCACACAGATACAAATCCGTGTTTATTCCCACCTGAACGGACGGGCAGGTATTAAATCCGTGGTTAAAAAACATTGGTCTGTAGCATGCAGACCATGGCAAACAGAATTTTAAATTCAGTTTTAGTAAGTTGTTTAACCGGTCTGTGCCTCGCACAGACTGGAAATGACTTTAAATTTTATAATCATCCTCGTTTGTCACAAAGTGATTTCTTAGGAACAACGAGGAAGAGTGAGAACGGCGATGGTATCGCCACAAGATTAACCTGATAAAAACCAAATATCCTCATGAATATCGAGCAGAACCAAATAGAAAAACACAACGACTCCCTTTTAACTTCACACCAACGCAAACTGGCCTTTTTAAAAGAAGATTGGTCGCACGTTGACCTCGAAAGTGTCATCCAAAAACTGGTCGATTTTCAGATTGCCATCCCAAGCTGGGCATTGGGTACCGGCGGAACCCGTTTTGGCCGTTTTGCTATTACCGGTGGTGAGCCACGTACCATTGAAGAAAAAATTGAAGATGTGGGTTTACTGCATGCCCTTAACGGTGCAAGTGGTGCCATTTCACTCCACATTCCATGGGATATCCCTCAAAATGCCGAAGCTTTAAAAACTTTAGCTGCTAGTTATGGTTTAAAGTTCGATGCCATGAACTCCAATACCTTTCAGGATCAGGCAGGTTCTGCACACAGCTATAAATTTGGTTCATTACAAAATGTGAATAAAGACATTCGCAAACAGGCTATTGAACATAATATCGAAGTAATCAAACATGGTATTGCACTGGGATCGGATGCTTTAACCGTTTGGCTTGCCGATGGTTCTTGTTTCCCCGGACAGCTTAATTTCCGTAAAGCTTTTGAAAACACCCTGGAGAGTTTACATGAAATTTATTCAGCCTTGCCAGAAAACTGGAAAATATTTGTAGAGTACAAAGCTTTCGAACCCAATTTTTATTCAACTACCGTTGGCGATTGGGGGCAATCGTTGCTTTACGCAAGCAAACTGGGTAAAAAGGCTTATACTTTGGTTGATTTAGGTCACCATTTGCCTAATGCGAATATCGAACAGATTGTCGCCTTGCTCTTAATGGAAGGGAAATTAGGTGGTTTCCATTTCAACGATTCTAAATATGGCGACGACGATTTAACCGCAGGAAGCATCAAACCATATCAATTGTTCTTAATTTTTAATGAACTGGTTGAAGGTATGGATGCAAAAGGCATGAACCATGCAAAAGATCTGGGCTGGATGATTGATGCTTCGCATAATGTGAAAGATCCTTTAGAGGATTTATTGCAATCTGTTGAAGCCATTATGATTGCCTATGCACAAGCTTTATTAGTAGATAGAAAAGCATTAAACGAAGCACAGGACAATAACGACGTGGCCAAAGCGCAGGAAATTTTACAACATACTTTCCGTAGCGATTTGAGGGCCTTGGTAGCCGAAGCCAGGTTAAGATCCGGTGCAGCATTATCGCCAATTGGTTTATACCGTGATTTAGAAGTAAGAAATAATTTAGTTAATCACCGCGGAAATACTGTTGCCACAGGTTTATAAATAGGAGAATAAAATGCCAAAACCTGTTATTGCCATATTTGATGTTGGGAAAACGAATAAAAAACTCTTTCTGATCGACGAAAACTACCAGATTGTTTACGAACGCTCTGCACGTTTTGTAGAAACAGTTGATGAAGATGGAGAACCCTGCGAAAACCTCGAAAGCCTCCGTTCTTCCGTTTACGATTCCCTGCATCAGGTTTTGCAGTTAAAAGAATTTGATGTTAAAGCCATTAATTTTTCTACCTATGGTGCCAGTTTTGTGTACCTGGATGAAAATGGTGAACCTTTAACACCACTTTATAATTATTTAAAAGAATATCCCGAAGAGCTTAAACAAGCTTTTTATGCAAAATATGGAGGGGAAGAGAAGATTTCATTAGAAACAGCCTCACCAATTTTGGGCAGCTTAAACTCGGGCATGCAACTTTACCGATTAAAGCATGAGAAGCCCGAAATATTCCAAAAAGTGAAATGGGCTTTACACCTGCCTCAATATTTAAGTTATCTGATTTCTGGCAAGGCCGTGGCCGATATCACCAGTATTGGCTGCCATACCCAGCTTTGGGATTTCGGTAAAAACCAATACCACAATTGGGTTTCTGCAGAAAAAATAACAGAGAAATTTGGTGAATTTACCCCGGCAGATTCGAGCTTAAACACCAATTTTGAAGGCAGCAGCGTAAAAGTTGGTGTTGGACTGCACGACAGTTCTGCAGCTTTAATTCCTTACCTGGCTAATTTTAACACGCCATTTGTACTCATTTCTACAGGAACCTGGTGCATCAGTTTAAATCCTTTTAACCAACAGCCTTTAACTGCCGGAGAGTTAAAACAGGATTGTTTGTGTTACATGCATTATAAAGGCAAAGCAGTTAAAGCTTCGCGTATTTTTGCCGGTTACGAACATGAAGTACAGCTAAAGCGGATCGCTGAACATTTTGACCGTGCAGCATACCTGTTTAAACACCTCAAGTTCAATCCATCAATGATTTTAAAACTGGCGAATAAAATTCCCGAAAACCAACAGGAACAACAGGGTTTTTCTGCAAGTTCTGCCTTCCCAGACCGCGATCTGAATCTTTTCCAGACAGCAGAAGAAGCTTATCATCAGTTAATTTTTGACCTGATTAAACAGCAGATTTATTCATTAAAATTAATTTTAAACGCTGGTGTAAGAAGAATTTTTGTAGATGGAGGTTTTGGTAAAAATGCCATTTATATGCATTTACTGGCTACTTCTATTCCCGATATTGAGGTTTATGCTTCCTCCGTTTCGCAGGCTACGGCCATTGGTACCGCACTGGCGATAAATGATGCCTGGAATGAAAATCCGGCACCGACAGATATGATCCAGCTAAAATATTATTCTGCCATTCAGCGTAGCTTAGATTTTTAGGAATTTGCCTATATTCGAAATCCCTGTACCAATGTAACCATTTTGAAACCAGAAGACTTAATCCCCTATATCAAAGTTGATGAATATTCATCAACGCCAAAATATAAGCAGTTAACCAACGCTATTTTGGCCGCTATTGAAAGTGGTAAATTACTGAAAAATAGTTTGTTGCCTTCTATAAACGAATTGAGTTTCAGTTTGGAAATGTCGAGAGATACCGCTGAAAAGGGATACCGCAACCTTCGAAAGCTTGGTGTAGTAGATTCAGTGCCAGGTAAAGGCTATTTTATCATAAATACCGATTTTTCGCGTAAATTAAAGGTTTGTTTGCTTTTTAATAAGCTCAGTACCCACAAAAAAATCATTTACGATTCCTTCACCAAAACCATTGGCGAACGTGCCGCAATAGATTTTTACATCTATAACAATGATTTTGCGCTGTTCAAAAAGATGATTGTGGCTAAACGCGATGATTATTCGCACTTCGTTATTATTCCGCATTTTCTGGAAGGCGGCGAAAATGCCCACGAAATTATCAATACTATCCCAAAGGAGAAGCTTGTGATCCTCGATAAATTGCTGCCCGGTATCACCGGAGATTACGCTGCGGCTTACGAAAACTTTGCACAGGATATTTATGCAGCTTTAGAACAAGCTTTAGACCGACTTTCTCATTATCGCACCTTAAAAATTATTTTTCCGAAGAACAGTTATTTTCCTCATGAGATATTAACCGGTTTTTACAGGTTTTGCCAGCAATATGCTTTCGACCATAAAGTAATCCATAACATTAAAGACGAAGAAATTAACCCGGGAGAAGTTTATATCAACCTGATGGAAGATGATCTGGTAATGCTTATTGAGCGTTTAATTGCTCAAAAACTTAAAATTGGTATAGATGTTGGCGTAATTTCTTATAACGAAACCCCGTTAAAAAGGATCATTTTAGATGGAATTACCACCATTTCTACTGATTTCAGCAGACTTGGCGCACAAGCGGCAGAGTTTATTCTCAGTGGAAAAACCGAAAAAGTTGAAGTCCCTTTTTATTTGAATTTGCGAAAGTCGCTGTAAACTAGGAGAGCCGTCATTTCGAGCGCAGCCGAGAAATCTATCCATATGGCACATAAATCTTTCCCCGACTATAAGGGTAGGCATTTTACTATGCTCCAGTTCAGATGACTGTCCTTCTGCTGAATCTGTCAATGGATAGTATCGTTAAAGACTTCTAACGGTTGGTAAATGATAAGGAATTGTCGTTCAGCTTTTTTACATATTTTACCAGGCTTTATAAATCATATTCGTTTGGAAGTTGTTATCTAATTAGCTAACTTTGTGTTGGCTTAAATTTGGTTAATGAACGAAGAATTTATCAGAGACATTTTCTATTTTGAAGAGTATTATTTGGATTTTTACGAGAAGCTTAAACCTAACGTAAAGAAAAAATTCAACTGGACATTACAATTAATCGCTACGCTTGAAAAAATTCCTGAAAAATATTTTAAGCACATCACGGGATCTACAGGACTTTTTGAAATTAGAGTTGAAGTTGGTTCAGATATTTTTAGGGTGTTCAGTTTTTTTGATAAAGGAAAACTGATCATACTTGTAAATGGCTTTCAGAAGAAGACACAAAAAACACCTAAAAATGAAATTGAATTAGCGGAGAAACTTAAAAAGAAATATTTTGATGGAAAAGAAAAAGAATAAATTGACATCATTTGCTGATCATTTGGACAACGAATACGGTAAGCGAGGGACAGAAAGCAGAGAGAATTACGAACAGGAATTCGAGAGTTTTAAACTCGGCGCAATGCTACAAGAACTTCGCAAGGAAAAAGGAATGACACAGGAGCAACTTGCTGAAAAATGCGGGACTACAAAAACCTACATCTCCAGAATCGAGAATAATGCAAGTGACATTAGACTTTCAACTTTAATGAGGATTATTAAAGTTGGATTAGGTGGGCACTTGAATCTAAACGTGAGTTTATAAAACAAAATACCCTATTTCAGTTTAAATGAGTGAACAGGTAACCGCGCAACAGCTTTCAGATCAACATCCCTACGATTATATTTTAAAGGATTTTAACCTGAAAGATCTGAGTCAGGTGGTGATTCTGAAGCATTTAAATAGATTGATCCATACCGATGTTAAGGGTTTTTACCAGCTTTATCCTGAACAGATTGAATTGGATTATGCAGCCTTTAGCGATGAAACTTCCGAACTTTTCTTTCCAATTGTTCAGGTACAGCAGCACCCAAATTCGGTAAAACTTTCTTGTCGTTGCGCTACACCAAAAAATAAACTCTGCGAACACCAGGCGAGGGTTTTATACAACATTCTTCAACGGCAGGAACTGCTGATTTTTTTCGATGCTAACCTGCGCAGGCAAAAGCTTGCTAAAATTGCGGTTGATTACGGATTGGAAAAGGAAGAAAAACTCGATCTGCTGTTTAACCTCCAGTACGAAAACGGTGAGGTAGATATCCGCCCAAAAATGGATGCCCTGCAGCCCTTTAATAAAGAAGCGCAGCAAAATCTGCAGGAACTTTTACTGCCGCCAGCGAAACCTAAAGTAAAACTACAGTCTAAAAACGATCAGAGTAAAATGATCCTGGTTTTGGGTCAACACCGCTATTACAATAATCTGGTTGTAGAACTCTTCGAAGCCGAAACCACTAAAAGTGGTAAGGTTAAAAATCCCATTAAAAGCGTTAATCCCAATGAGCTGCTTTTTAAAACCGATAACCATGACCTGGTGAAATTTTATAGCGGCATTACTACTTTTCAGCAGAATTACAATACCGATCAGAATGAAGTAGAAATAGAAGCTTTGAGGGCGATTGTAAAAAATCCTCAGCAAATTCCATTTTACCTGCAGGACAGTAAACAGTCGTCTGCTATCCAGGCCTCAACCATTATGCCTGTAAAGGTTCATTTATTGGAGGTAGATTTAAGACTTTCCGTAAACCAGCGCGATGATTATTATGAAATTACAGGTAGGTTAATTATCGAAGGAAAATCTTACGAACTGGATAATCTGGTATTGGTACACCAATATTTTGTTAAGCTTAAAGATCAGCTTTATTTAATCGGCAGACTGGATTTTCTACGTGTGATCGGGTTTTTCAAAAAGCAGAGCAACCGTTTAATCCTGCACAAAACAAAATATCCCGAGTTTCAAAAAACGATCCTCATTCAATTGGAAGGCAGTATCCATGTCGATTATTCTTATTTAAAACCGGCAACCAAAAGCCAGATCGAAGAAAAAGGTTTCGACCTCGAAAATGAGCAGTTAATTTACCTCTCAGAATCCGAGGATTATATCCTACTTACCCCGGTAATGCGTTATGGGAATCTGGAAATTCCAGTGCTCACTAAAAAGCAAATCCAGGCAAAAGATAAACTTGGGAATGTTTTTAAACTTGAGCGTGATGAAAAGGCCGAACTTCAATTTATTTCCAATGTAATCAGGTCGCACCCACATTTTTATGAGCAAATGGAAAACGATTTCCTGTTTGAGCAAAATAGCTATGATTCCTTTTACCTGCACCGAAAAAGGTTTTTAGAAGCGGGTTGGTTTCTCGAAGTTTTTGAAGTATGGCGAAATAAAGGCATTCATATTTTAGGCTTCAATCAGCTTAAAAATAATAAACTGAGCGAATTTCAGGCTAAAATCAATATTGAGGTGTTGAGTGGAACTGACTGGTTCGAAACCAAAGTGAAAGTGAAATTCGGAAAGCAAGAGGTTGCCTTGAAACTCCTGCATAAATCCATCAGGAACAAAAGTAAATTCGTTACCCTTGATGACGGTACACAAGGAATATTGCCAGATGAGTGGATCGAGAAATTTGCAGCTTATTTTAGCGCAGGTGAACTCACCGAAGAGGCCATTCTTACTCCAAAAATCAAATTTGCATCGATAAACGAACTTTATGAAGATGCTTTACTGGATGGTGAGGTTAAGAATGAACTGAAACTGTACAAACAGAAATTTGAAGGTACTGATGCCATACAGGAGGTGGAGGTGCCAAAAGGTTTAACCGCAACTTTAAGGCATTACCAGAAAGATGGTTTAAACTGGCTTAACTTTCTGGATGATTTTAATTTTGGTGCCTGTTTGGCCGATGATATGGGTTTGGGTAAGACCATACAGATTTTAGCTTTCATTTTATCACAGCGTGAAAAAGTAAAGCACAATACCAACCTCGTGGTGGTTCCGGCATCCTTAATATTTAACTGGAAAGCCGAAGTAGAGAAATTTGCACCATCTATAAAAGTTAAAACCATTTATGCTGGCCAACGCACAAAAACTACGGATACTTTCGACGGTTATGAAATCATTTTAACCTCTTACGGCACATTGCTCTCGGATATTCAATTCTTAAAGAATTACCGTTTTAATTACATCTTTTTAGATGAATCTCAGCTGATCAAGAACCCAGATTCGCAGCGATACAAAGCCGTTCGCATGTTGCAATCGCGTAATAAAGTGGTCATGACCGGTACACCGATCGAAAACAATACCTTCGATTTGTACGGACAGTTGTCGTTCGCTTGCCCTGGACTTTTTGGTAGTAAACAACAATTTGCCGATTTATATTCTACCCCCATCGATCAGTTTAAAGATAGCAGAAGGGCAGAAGAACTGCAGAAAAAAATCAGGCCATTTATTCTCCGCAGAACGAAAGAGCAGGTAGCAAAAGAACTTCCTGATAAAACTGAAATTGTACTTTATTGTGAAATGGGAGAGGAGCAGCGCGAGGTTTACGAAGCAAACAAAAAAGAGATCCAGGATTTTATTTTGGGTAAGCAGGAAGATGATCTGCCTAAAAGCTCAATGCATGTACTGAAAAGCATCACCACTTTGCGCCAGATCTGTAATTCGGCCGCGCTATTGGCCGATGGAAAATCATATTTACAGGCTTCATCAAAAATTGATGTATTGATGGAACAGATTGAAAGTAAGGCCGGAAATCATAAAATTCTGGTTTTTTCTCAATTTGTAACCATGCTCGATCTGATTAAAAAACAATTGGAAAACCGCGGAATCAGGTATGAATACCTCACCGGGCAAACGCGTAAAAGGGAAGAAGTGGTTACCTCTTTCCAGCAGAACGCTGATATTCCTGTTTTTCTGATCAGTTTAAAAGCAGGCGGAACCGGACTTAATTTAACCGAAGCTGATTATGTTTACCTGGTAGATCCCTGGTGGAACCCGGCAGTAGAAAACCAGGCAATAGATCGGGCATACCGAATCGGCCAGCACAAAAATGTAATGGCGGTACGTTTAATCTGTCCAGGTACCATCGAAGAAAAAATTATGAAGTTACAGGCTACTAAAAAAGACCTCGTAAAAGATCTGATCCAAACCGATGGAAATTTGTTTAAAAATTTGACTAAGAAAGAATTACTTGGCTTGTTGAGTTAGGATAAGTTCGTTAAATACACTCGGATTGTCATCCTGAGCCTGCCGAAAGACTTATATTATCCGCTATTGATCCGTGGAGACACGAATAAAGTGCTCCGTTATTATTATAAATAAGGTCCGTCATTTCGAGCGGAGTGCAACGAAGCCGGGAAATCTTTAATGTTGTTTAACATTCAAAGATTTCTCCATTTCGCTACCGATGAAAATCGGTAAGCTTCAGTCGAAATGACGTAATCACTATCCTAAATCCCTACCTCAAACTCATAAGCCAAAAATCCAGGCACATTCAAACTCTTTACAATTTTCCAATCCTTCTTTTCCGCGATAAAATTAGGCTCAGCGAGGCCGGTAGATTTAGCAGCATGGGTGTAGAAATCCATTTTCGCAGGGTGATCTGGAGCACAGGCATTGTATGTTCTGCCAAAGGCATGTTTCTCTAATATTTTAACGGCAATACCTACTGCATCGGTTTGATGGATCAAATTTACTGGCGCTAATCCGTTCGGTACATTACTTTTTCCGGCAAAAAATCTTCCAGGATTACGGTCGGGACCAATTAAGCCTGCAAAACGGATTACCGTGCAATTTTCAGGGTATAATGCTTTCAAAAGCTGCTCTGCAGATAAAACCATTTTGCCCGAATCGGTATCAGGATTAGTTTCGCTATTTTCGTTAACTGTTTTATTTTCATCCGCATAAACACTGGTCGAGCTGATGAGCACTACCTGTTTCGATTTATCTTTCGCTGCTTCTAAAATTGATTTTATCTTTTGAGGATAATCATGAAGCTCAGTCGAATTTCGTTTTGGTGGAATACAGATAAATAAAGCATCGCCCTCAAAAAATGCCGGATCAGCTTCAATGTTTTCTGCCGTAAAATTAACTAAATAAGGCTGTATATTTTCGGCCTGAAGTATGGCTAACTTCTCCTTACTTGTAGTTGAACCTTTCACAGTATAATTTAACGAAACCAGTTTTTTGGCCAAAGCCAATCCAAACCAGCCGCAACCTAAAATAGAAACGGTTTTAATTTTTTGATTCATGGTACTAAATAACGATTAAACAATTTAGAAAGATAGAATTTTATCCGTTTTGGAAATTGAAGGTTCTGTATTTCATGGGGACTTCAGTCCCGCCATTCGCTATAGCCCTCATTGAAAAATTCGGGGCTGTCGCTGCTGTCGGGTTTAAAATGAATGTTTTGTACATAAACGGTTAATATTTGCAATTTTTTGCCCCCTAGCCCCCTGCCCGTTGCAGGCGGGCGGGTGAAGCAGGTACCCTGCAGGGTTGAGGTATCCCGAACTTTCGGGAAAGCGTACCGCAAAACACGGGAACAAACTTTAATTTTAGCACGGATACTGCGCTTCAGAAAAAGAATACGCATTTACCAATTAACTAATAACTATTGAACTAATGAATCAAATAACTATCCTTTACCCAAGTTATAACAAGCCCTGCACCGTGGCTCATAACTTTCCTTTTCGCCCAGTAAAACAGTAGCTTCATCAGCTGCGGTGCGGTAACTATAAAGTGCCGGATTGCCACAGCAAACACAAACCGCATTTACCTTAGTTACATGCTCGGCAATGGCCATTAGGGCTGGCATCGGACCGAAAGGTTTACCGGTAAAATCCATATCCAGTCCGGCTACAATCACACGGATACCCCTAAGAGCCAGTTTATTGCAAACGTCAGGTAATTCATTGTCAAAAAACTGTGCCTCATCTATTCCAACCACCTGGGTATTGGTACCTAATAATAAAATGGCTGATGCACTATCAACCGGGGTAGAATTAATTGAATTAAGATCGTGCGAAACTACCGCAGTTTCGTGGTAACGGGTATCGGTACGGGGTTTAAAAATTTCGACATTCAATTTAGCAATCTGAGCTCTTTTTAACCTTCTGATCAGTTCTTCCGTTTTACCCGAAAACATAGAGCCACATACCACCTCTATACTTCCCGAAAATTCGCCTCTTCTCCTAAAATTTTGTTCGCTAAATAACATGCCCGATTTTTTATTCCCCTATGTTCGCTCTATAATTTTTAAACCGAACAAATATGAGAATTATGTGTTATTTTTGGACACATAGTTACCAACATAAATCGCTAAAAAATTCGTTTTAACTTTATGATGAACCAACAAGATATTTTCAGAAAGATCGGCAATATTTTAACAGAATTAAATGAGCAATACCAGTTTCTCGCTCAAAATCCTCAACAATTGAACGATTTGGAGCTTGAGCTTTTTCTGGCCAATGCCCATTTCCTTACCGATCATGTTAATATCGTCAAAAAACTGAATACCGCAGTAGAAGACAAGGCTCCTCAGGCGGGAAATCATGTTTTGCTGGCCGAACAGAATACCATTATCTTACCAGAAACAGAAAAAAACGTTACTGATGAAAACGCCAGCAAGGCACCTCAGGAACTGGAAGAAATAGCCACCGCTGAGGAAGAGGAAGAACGCATTGATGTAAAACCGGCTCAGGAGATATGGGATGATGAAGTAATTGAAGAAGAAAAGACAGCGTCACTTTTAAATCAGGATTTTTTCAAACCCGATCAGGACGACCATACTTTCGAATTTGTGTTGGGTAACCATGATGAAAACGCAAAGTTTGATTACGAAGCAAAGTCTGTAGAAGAAATTTTTGACCGTCCTTTAAGCAAAGAAGAAGCCGAAATTTTAGCGCAGAAAAAGAAGATACATGAAAAAGAAGCTTCAGCTCCTCAGGAAGATATTTTGCCTGCTGAAGAGGATGAAATTGGTCCGGAGCCTTTTTTAATTCCACATGAAGAGGAAGAGCCGCAGGTAATTGCAAAAGAAGAACCTGTTATAGAAGTAAAACGCGAAGAGCCGGTTGCTGAAGTAAAAAGGGAAGAGCCGGTTGCCGTGGCAAGTCAGCCTATTGAAGCGCTTAGGGACGTAAAGTTGGATGATCCCATTATTTCGCCTCCAGTTGAGCAGGAGCGCCCATTGTTTACCCCAGAAGCCGTTCCTGTAAAACCACCACAGCCCACAGTCTCTAAACCTGCACCTAGTTTAAATGATTTATTGGCAAAAACAAATAGTCAGAATAATGAACCGGTTAAGGCACCAATTGCTGATTTAAAACAGGCCATCAGTTTAAATGAAAAATTACTTTTTATCAGGGAGCTTTTTAATGGCTATAACCTGGCCTATTCTGAAGTGATTGATATCATCAATAGGATGAATAGTTTTGAAGCCGCCGACAGTTATCTTCAACACAATTACGCTGCAAAAAATAACTGGGCCAGTAAACAGGCTACGGTTGATCAGTTTTACGAGTTGCTGAACAGAAGGTTTAGTAAGTAGGCGGGGAACGATAAGCGTTTAGCGGAGGGCGTTTAGAATAAATTTATAATCGTACTATTAAAAAAGTCGTCCTTTCGACTGAAGCGTAGCGAAATGGAGAAATCTAAATTAAAAGCGCTCTTCAAGATAGATTTCCCGGCTGTGGTGCACTCCGCTCGAAATGACATATCTTTAATTTACGCGAAATATCGACTCCAGACTAAAGACTTCGGACTCCAGACTAAATAAATCCCATTCGGTTAGAATCCAGCTTTAAAAAGATAAACAACAGTATTGTAAAACTCCAGAGTGATGATCCTCCGTAACTGATGAACGGCAATGGAATCCCGATTACCGGAATAATTCCGATCGTCATCCCAATATTAATAAAAACGTGGAAAAACAGGATACAAGCTACACTATAGCCGTAAACCCTCGAGAAGGTAGATCGCTGCCTTTCTGCCAGATTGATCAACCTGAGCAATAAAAACATGTATAAGCCAATTACAACCGAACAGCCCATAAAGCCCCATTCCTCACCAATAGTAGAGAAAATAAAGTCGGTACTTTGTGCAGGTACGTAACCATATTTGGTTTGGGTTCCCTGTAAAAAACCACGACCGGTTGCCTGCCCTGAACCAATGGCAATCTGCGATTGAATTACGTTATAACCTGCACCTTTATTATCAGCTTTAAGACCTAACATTAATTCGATGCGGCTCCGCTGATGGGGTGCTAAAATTTTCTCGTAAGCAATTTTAACAACAAATAGGTAAGCAATCGCGACGATGGTAACTAATACGGTAGAAATGATGATTTTTTGTTTTCTTCTGTTATTATAAATGAAAAGTCCGCCGATGGTGGTAAGGATCAGGATTAATACATAAGTTGGTACCAGGAAATCTGCAACGAACAATACAATCATTCCCAAAAATATCAAAAGAAAATAGCCTGATAAACCCTCACGGTACAAAGGGAACATAAAGGCGAGGAAAACCAATGCCGAACCTGTATCGGGCTGTAGCATAATTAATAAGAGTGGAGCAAGTACAATTAATCCTGCAATTACGATCGATTTAATATCCCTGAATTTAGGGTTAAAGGTACTTACGTACCTCGCCAGCAACAATGCAGTACCAAATTTGGCAAACTCTGATGGTTGCAGCCTGAAAGAGCCAATGGGGATCCAGGCCTGGTTTCCGCCCACATTTCGGCCCACAAACAGCACCACAACAAGCAGAAAAAGAGTAGCACCATAAATAAAAGGTGCAAATACATTAAATAAGCGCCCATCAAATAATAAGATGGATAAACCTAATATAAGGCCGGTAATTACATAAATTAACTGTTTGCCATAACTGCTTGCAAAATCGAAACCTGCTGCTTTTTCCGGATTGTAAATGGATGCATAAACATTTGTAAAACCAACTGCGCATAAAGCAATGTAAATGAGGACGGTAATCCAGTCTACATTAAAAAAGAAACGGTTTCCCTGTTGTTGTATCATTTACTTATTGTTTACAGGTTTATTGGTTACAAGTGGTGTGCTTAATTTAGGTTTTGTGGCAACTGTTCGTTTTAATATTGCTGGTTTTATTTTCAAACTGTCTTTTATCCTTTTAACGGAGTCAGCCTTTTTTAAGTTTAAACTGTCTAGTTTAGTTAATTTAACCTTTTTTGTTTTATCAATCAGAGCTGGTAAAAGATTGGTTTCGGAGAATGCTTTTACGGTATAACCATTAGAACGTGGTTTAATGGTATCTGTTAAATATTTTTCTACCATGAAACTCGATATCGGGGCAGCGTAAGAACCTCCAAAACCACCATTTTCTACAATTACGGCAATGGCAATTTTAGGGTTATCCATTGGTGCAAAACCGATAAAAACCGAGTGGTTTTTGCCATGGGGATTTTGTACCGTACCGGTTTTACCACACATTACAATATTGGGTATCTGCGATTCTTTCGCTGTTCCCCAGGGACTGTTAACTGCATCCCGCATCCCATCAATTACAATCGGGAAATATTTAGCATCCACACCAACATAGTTTTTAACTACATATTCTTTCTTTACCACATTTTTATCGCCTATACCTTTAATTAAGTGAGGTTTTAAATAATAGCCACGGTTGGCAATTGCAGCCATTACGTTTGCCATTTGCAATGGGGTAGAGGTAATTTCTCCCTGACCAATGGCCTGAGAAATTACAGTGGTGTAGCCCCAGCGTTTACCATAAATTTTATCGTAATGATCGCCCTGATAAAATATTCCCTTTTTTTCGAAAGGCATATCAATACCTAATTTCTGGCCAAAACCCCATTTAGCAATCTGCTCGTGCCAGTTGGCATAAGTTTGACGTTGGTTTTTCATGCCGTTTTTGGTAATGATGCTTTGAAAAACATGGCAAAAATAGGTGTTGCAAGATCGTGCAATACCGCGTTGCATGTTAATGGTGCCATCTACGTGCTCGCACTTTACTTTATGGTTTCCGGCCATATAATAACCCGGACAGAAGAATGTCGTATTTGGGTCAATTGCCCCAGCCTGAAGCGCCACAAGGGCATCAACCGGTTTAAATGACGATCCTGGAGAATATTGGCCTGCAATTGGCCTCACAATTTGCGGACGGTAAGGATTTGCAATTAAACTCATGTAGTTTTTCCCCCAATCTTTACCCACCAGTTGGTTAGGGTCGTATCCCGGGCTGCTTACAAAGGCGAGGATTTCTCCGGTTGAAGGTTCGATGGCAACAATGGCACCTACCTTATTTTTCATTAATTCTTCGCCGAGGCGCTGAATCCTGATGTCTAAGGAAGAGATTAAACGATCTCCTGCTACTGCATTTACATCATATTTTCCGTTGGCGTAGCTGCCCTGGGCGATGTTTTTAGCATCATAAAGTATCCTTGTTTCGCCTTTTTCACCACGTAAAAAATCTTCATAAGACCGTTCCAGACCACTTTTGCCGATAAAATCGCCTGGTTTGTAATAGCCTTCTGAATTTTCAATATCATTCGGACTCACTTCTTTAACATAGCCGAAAAGTTGTCCGGCAATGCTATCTGGATAATGTCTGATGGTTCTGTCCTGCGTTCTGAAACCCGGGAAACGGTACATGATTTCCTGCAGGCGGGCATAACTCTGCACAGAGATCTGACGTTCGAAAAATGTAGCCTGGTAATTCGACTGCGCCCTTGCTTTTTTCAGCTTTTTGCGAACATCCTCAACAGTAATTTCTAAAGCATTGGCCAATCCAAGGGTATCAAAGGGCTTAACTTCGTTTGGGGTAACCATTAAATCGTAAACGGGTTCGTTCTGCACAATTACCTTCATGTTTCTGTCGAGGATGGCACCACGCGCAGGGTATTTGTAGATTTTACGCAATACGTTACTTTCGGCAGAGCTGAAGGCCTTGTCGCTAATGATCTGGATATAGAATAACTTCCCTAATAAAATCAGGGCGATTACAATAAATAATCCTTGAACGATATATTTCCGGTTAAATAACTGATCCATTAACGTGGTGTTCTTCTATAGAATATAAACTCTACCAATAAAATAATAAGCAGTGTAAAGATACAACTTAAGCCGCATCTCATTAAGGTATAACCTACTTCGGTTAGCCTGAATGTTTCTAAAAAGAACAGCACCAAATGATGTGCAATAACGCAGAGAAAAGCATAAAGTGAAAACCATTGGAAACCCATATAACTTAACGAAGGTTCGGGGTCGTCAATTGCGTCGCGGTTTAAACTTATTGATATAAAAGAAATCCTCACGAAAGCCAATACCACACAGGCCGTAGCATGTACGCCCATGGTATCGTAAAAGGCATCGAGGGTTAATCCTGTTCCGAAAGCCAGTAAATACAATACAATATTTGGAATGCCAAATGGAAGCAGCAGTAAAAACAATACGTAAATAAATGGCGTAGAAAGATCGTAAAAGCCCATATTCTTGAGCAGGAATATCTGCACAAAAAGTAGCAAAAACCACCTGATCACATTTACAATTATGATTCTACTATTCATTCGGTTTAACGATGCCTTCTAAAGCTTTTTGCTCTTCAGCCTTTTTATATTTAACCACATATACATATTGCAATGTGCTAAAATCTGTAAATAAATTCAATTCGCCTGATAAGAAATTATCATTGGTGGCTACATTTGGCTTGCTGATCCTTCCCACCAAAATCCCTTTCGGAAAGGATGCAAAACCGGAAGTAACTATGGTATCGCCCACATACATTTTAATGTGATTGGGTACTTCCTTGATAAATGCCTTTTTGATATCGAAATTACCATCGCCCCAAACCAGCGAGCCCAAAGCGTTATTCTTTTTCAAAGTCACACTTATTTTGGTGTCTTTATGTAAAAGCGACTGGATAGTTGCGAGGTGTTCAGAAACATCACGAATGAAGCCAACCACGCCTTTTTGCGGTGCAATAACGGCCATTCCCGCTTTAATTCCATCTATGCTGCCTTTATTAATCGTCATGATGTTATTGCGTAAAGTAATGGAGTTTTTAATCACTTTAGCGGCCAAATAGGTATAATCCTGATTGGTGAGGGTATCTATAACCTTAACATCTTTGGCGGTATCAACAGTGGTTAAGCTTAACAGTTTACTTTTAAGCTTGGCATTTTCTGCGGCAAGGCTATCATTTACCATCCCTAAGTTTAAATAGCGCTTAAAAACATTTAACCTTTCGTAAGCGGTACCCACAACTTCATTGGTAGAGTTTAGAGTTACGCTGCGCTGATAGGAGTTGTTCTTCACCGTTAGGTAAAGCCCAATAGTAAAAAAGATAATAAACAGGAAAAATGCGTTGTATCTGCTGATGAAAATCCAAAGGTTACGCATTGCTCATGAGATATGAGATGTAAGATATTAGATATGAGTTTGGATAATTAGTCTCAAATCTCATATCTAATATCTCAAATCTAGGTTATTGCATTAAGAATTTATATCCGCCGATGTTTTTAAGGGCGATGCCGGTTCCGCGTACTACCGCACGAAGCGGATCTTCGGCAACGTGAACAGGTAATTTTGTTTTAGCAGCCACACGTTTATCTAAACCTCTCAGCAAAGCACCACCACCTGTTAAATAGATACCGGTTTGGTAAATATCTGCAGAAAGTTCTGGAGGCGTAATCTCTAAAGCTTTTAAAATCGCTTCTTCAATTTTAGAGATCGATTTATCTAAACAATGTGCAATTTCGGTATAAGAAACGGTGATCTGTTTTGGAACTCCCGTCATTAAATCACGGCCCTGAACGGCAAAATCAGCTGGAGCATCCTGTAATTCAGGTAAAGCTGCACCAACTTCAATCTTGATTTTCTCAGCAGTACGGTCGCCGATCATAATATTATGCTGACGACGGATGTAGTTTACAATATCAGAGTCGAAGTTATCTCCGGCCACGCGGATCGATTGATCACAAACGATACCTGATAATGCAATAACCGCAATTTCAGTGGTACCACCACCTATATCGATAATCATGTTACCCATTGGTTCTTCTACATCAATTCCGATACCTACAGCAGCAGCCATTGGCTCGTGAATTAAATATACTTCTTTTGCACCTGCAATCTCCGCAGAGTCGCGCACAGCACGTTTTTCTACCTCAGTGATACCTGATGGAATACAAATTACCATACGTAAAGAAGGGAACATCCATCCTTTACCGCCATTAAGCATACGGATCATGCCTTTAATCATCGCTTCAGCAGCGTTGAAATCAGCAATTACCCCATCTTTTAATGGACGAACGGTTTTAATGTTATCGTGGGTTTTACCCTCCATTTGCATTGCCTGACGACCTATAGCAATGACTTTGTTTGTAGTACGATCGAAAGCAACAATAGATGGCTCATCTACAACTACTTTGTCGTTATGTATAATCAGGGTATTCGCAGTGCCTAAATCGATGGCAACTTCTTGCGTAAACCAGTTAAATAATCCCATGTATAAGGTATGTTTTCTTTATTTTGTCAAATCTATACTATTCCTAATGTAAAAATAGCTTTTTTATTGTTTTAAGTTTTATTTTCTTCAGTTATTGAATTGTTTTTAAGGCAATTAAAATGTGTGGAAAATAAAAAGGTGAAAGACCAAAGCTGAAAGACCAAAGGTAAAAGACTAAAGCGATTTGCAATGTGCTTTCAGCATTTCTTCGCTTTAAGCTTTGGTCTTTATCCTTTCAGCTTAATTAGTGTTTAAAGTGTCTTACCCCGGTAGTTACCATTGCAATACCTTTTTCGTTTGCTTTTGCAACAGAATCAGCATCTTTAATCGATCCGCCTGGTTGCAATACAGCAGTAATGCCGGCATCGGCAGCAATCTCTACACAATCAGGGAAAGGGAAAAATGCATCAGAAGCCATAGCGGCACCTTTAACGCTGAAACCGAACGAAGCAGCTTTTTCAATCGCTTGTCTTAACGCATCAACACGCGAAGTCTGTCCAACACCACTTGCAATCAGCACATCATCCTTAACCAATACGATGGTGTTCGATTTAGTATGTTTTACAATTTTATTGGCAAAGAATAAATCTTTCAGTTCTTGTTCGGTTGGTGCTTTTTCGGTAACGGTTGTCATTTGCTCCGGACCTTCGATAATTAAATCTTTATCCTGCTCAATTACACCGTTTAATAAGGTTTTAAATTGTTTTTTGCTTAATTCTACCTCATTACGCTGTAAAATAACGCGGTTTTTCTTTTTGCTGAACAATTCTACCGCTTCTGGCTGGTAAGAAGGTGCAATTAATACTTCGAAAAACAGGTTGTTAATTTCTTCTGCCGTTTCAAGGTCAACTTCTACATTGGTAATCAATACACCACCGAAAGCTGAAACCGGATCGCAGGCCAAAGCATCAATCCAGGCCTGTTTAACGGTAGGGCGTGAAGCAATTCCACAAGCATTTGTATGTTTTAAGATCGCAAAAGTCGGATCTTCGAATTCGTCGATTAAAGCAACGGCTGCATCTACATCAACCAGGTTATTGTACGAAAGCTCTTTACCGTTCAGTTTGGTAAACATGGCATCTAAATCGCCATAAAATACACCACCCTGGTGAGGGTTTTCGCCATAACGTAAAGTTTTAGCTTCTGTTACACTCTGTTTAAAAACATCAAGTGGTTCTTCCGTATTAAAATAGTTGAAAATTGCAGTATCATAGTGTGAAGAAGTATGGAAAGCTGTTTTAGCAAACGATTTACGTTGTGCCAGAGTTGTTTCGCCATTTTGTGCTTCTAACTGGGCCTGTAAAGTAGGGTAATCATTTTTAGAAGCGATAATTACCACATCGTTAAAGTTTTTCGCCGCAGCACGGATTAAAGAAATACCGCCGATATCGATTTTTTCGATAATTTCTTCTGGTGTTCCGCCTGCTTTTAAGGTTTCTTCAAAAGGGTATAAATCAACAATAACAAGGTCAATCTCAGGGATCTCATATTCAGCAATCTGCTCCTGGTCTCCGGCTAATGCCCTGCGGTTTAAAATTCCACCAAAAACTTTCGGATGTAAAGTTTTAACACGTCCGCCCAAAATAGAAGGGTAACCGGTTAAATCTTCAACTGCCGTAACCGGAAGATTTAAATCTTTAATAAATTGTTCTGTTCCACCGGTAGAAAATAACTGCACACCCTGTGCCGCTAACAATTTTACCAATGGCTCCAAACCATCTTTATAATATACTGAGATTAAAGCGTTTTTGATTTTGATTGATTGACTCATTCTACTGAAAATTTTGAGCCGCAAAGGTAGTAAAACAGGGGCATTTATTTAGGTGCCAAAATCAATAAAAATGAAATTATTTGCAGATTTTACTTCACCCTTTATTTTTTCTCTTTTGTTGCTGTTTTTAGCTTCTGATTGTGTACGTAAAATTTAGGTTACCTCTTTGTGTTTCATTGCTTTATCCGGATTTTTTTAGGTTTGGTGTTTGTTTGGAAATCTGCGTACCAATCTTCTAAAACACCTATAACCGGGAGGAGGGTTTTTCCTACATCGGTAAGTTTATATTCTACCCGGGGCGGAGATTCTGCAAAAGCTTCCCGGATAATAAGTCCGTCGCGTTCCATTTCTTTAAGCTGGGTAGTTAATGGTCCCTGACTTAAGAAATGCATTTCGCGTTTAAGCTCACCGAACCTTTTTGGGCATTTGGCCGCGATTGCCTTAATGAGCATAATTTTCCATTTGCCGCCAATCACCTTAAATACACCCGTCAACGGAGCGTCATTTAAAAATAAATCCCCATTTATAAGTGCTTCATGTTCATTATTAGTACTGTTTTGCATACCTGGTACTGTTTAGGTGACTACTTGATTACCGTTAAAGGCTTTTCTTCCTTTGAATTTTAAATATAAGAAAAGCATGAAAAAATACAGAAAATGGTTGGTGTTCCTGATTGTTTGTTCGGCCATATTTTTATCCGTTTTGGATCTGTTTATAGTAAATGTAGCGCTCCCGTCTATTAAAACAGGAATTAAAGGAACAGATGCTGATATGCAGTTGGTAATTGTGATGTATATTATAGGTTACGCTTCATTTTTAATTACCGGCGGCCGTGCAGGCGAGTATTTTGGAAAGAAAAAAGTTTTTTTAACCGGAATGCTGATCTTTACCATTGCTTCTTTATCCTGTGGTTTGGCACAATCGGCTGTTCAGTTAAATATTGCCCGTTTTATACAGGGGATTAGTGCTGCATTTATGGTACCTCAGGGTATTGCTTTTATCCCTGATTTATTTCCTGATCCAACTAAGCGGACGAAGATGCTGGGGGTTTATGGAAGTATTGCGGGTATTGCTTCCGTTGCTGGCCAGTTTCTTGGCGGGTTGATTCCTGATCTGGAAATTATTCCCCAGGGCTGGCGGCTGGTTTTTTTAATCAATGTGCCTATCGGATTAACCGCAGTAGTATTGGGTTTTAAATACCTTAAAGCATTGCCCGTAAAAACCAATGGAAAATTTGATTTTACCGGTAGTTTATTATTAGTGTTAACATTAACGACATTGATTTATCCACTTATACAAGGGAGAGAGCTGAATTGGCCTGTTTGGAGTATTTTACTTTTGTTTTTATCGGTAGTGTTGTTGCTTGTATTTATTTATTACCAACGACTGAATATAAGAATGGGAAAGAGTCCGCTAATTAGTCTTAGTCTCTTTAAAAATTTCGATTTCAGGATGGGGTTGTTGATTTCCCTGTTATATTACCTCGTTCAGGATTCTTACTTTTTAATTAATACTGTGAATTTACAAAATGGTATGGGTGTCAGTTCAGCCTGTACAGGGATGTATTTTGTTTGCCAGGGGGTAGGTTACGTCGTTGCATCTGTGTTTTTTACGCCACTGGTGGCCCGCTATGGCAAATCTGTTTCACTTACAGGGTCGCTTATTATGATTTTAGCGCTCGTTTTCCATTTGATTATATTTAATTTAAATGAGGTACCTCAACTATATATCATACTGGTGTTGTTTACATATGGAGTGGGCTGTGGCACGATTTTACCTTCTTTAATGACGTTAGCCTTAAAAAGTATCCCGGAAAAAATGATGGGTGCCTCATCAGGCATATATTTAACATTACAACAGGTCTCGGTAGCCTTTGGGGTTGCCGTTGTAGGCGGTGTTTTCTTTAATCAGCTTCAATCGCCCCTGGCAGCACCGTATCCTGTGGCATACCAATGGGCAACTTTGCTTAATATCGGGTTTCTGGTTGTAGTAAGCGTATTATTGTTCCTTGCGCCAAAAACAAAGCACACCTCATTAAGTTGAGATCAGATTACTTTTTTATCTTTTTTACAAGTGTTTCAACTATCCGCGGATAATGTTGGTGTTCGAGCTGCTGACCTTTAAACTTTACCATTTCGAGGTTATCATTTTTGTCGATCCGGTAACGGGCCTGGTAAATGTATTCGCCTTCATCGTAGTTTTCATCTACATAGTGAATGGTGATTCCGCCCTCAGTTTCACCGGCGGCCATTACCGCATGGTGCACATGATCGCCATACATGCCCTTGCCACCAAATTTAGGCAGAATTGCAGGATGGATATTTACAATGCGGCCCGGGTATGCATCGATCAGGTTTTTAGGGATTAACCAAAGGAAACCAGCCAGTACAACAAAATCGATCTCAAGATTTTTGAGCAGATCCACCACCTCATCAGTTTTATAAAATTCGTTTTTGTCGAAAATGTGGGTTGGGATTTCGAAGTTATCAGCCCTTTGCAGCACATAAGCCTCGGCATTATTAGTTAGCACCAAAGAAATTTCAATTTCGTTACTCCGTTTAAAATGCTCCATCAGTTTTTGGGCATTAGAGCCAGAACCTGATGCAAAGATGGCGATACGTTTTTTCACAAATATTTTTTTTCAAAAATAGCATTTTTTGCAGTTAATGGTAATGTTTTGTTTGATTGACTATTTATGGTTTACTAATATGTATTAGCCCCAATATTTTTCGATTTGTAATTTTAAAAGCGGGTTAAGCTCGCCGTAGCCATCAAACATATAGATAGAATTTAATAAGTCTAGTTTATAAGCTCTGGGGATTTTTGTCAAGCAACCATATTATTAGCAAAATGAATAAAGTAAATGTTGTAAATAGCGTGTAGGGCTTAGTAAAATTTAGTTTTTCTATTTTTATTGACTTGTAGATTAATAATAGAGAAAAAATAACTAACGGGATTGAAAGATAAAACATCGATGTTAATGCGGATGCCATGTCGTCACTAAAAAAAATCCAGTTATTGCTGTACCATCTTGTCCAAACTTTTGGTTTAAGATTTTTTTCTGCCAGATAATTTGTCCATACATCCTTATTTAAGAAGGTATCAATTTTAAAAGTAGTCTCGTCAACTACAAAATATCTTGCTTCATTAACCGGAGTGTAAATGGTATCTTTTTCGCCTATGATGTGATTTTTATAAAAAAACCAGCGATTTAAATTGTCGATCTGATCACCATTTTTTAGATATATCGCATTACCCGAAAAATTGTTAATTTCATTTGAGCCGGGTGTTTTTGCCGACCAGTCAGCTAATCCAATCCCGGCATATAAAGGGATAGGTATAATAAAACAGAGTAGGATAATATTAAATTTTATAATTCTGTTCCTCATTTTTTTTAGGGGATTTTACTGCCAAATTAAATTTTTTAAAATTTGTCGTTGATAATGTGGTTAAATTTAAATGCTGTTCTAAAAGGTTTGTAGCCCTTTTGTCTCTGTAATATCCAAAATGCAATTAATCCTTGCATGCCTAAACTTGCAGTAAATGATGCGTTTGAAATATCTGATTCGTTGATGCCAAATTGGTCGTATATAGTAATCTCAAATTCTGCCCGATATTTAAAATCATTTCGATGATGTAGTTTGTTAAATTGATAGTGAATATTTTTTAAAATAACATCTAATTGTTGTACCCCTCCAACTAATACCTTTAATGCAGTACTATCATTATAAGAAATCCCGAATGGAAAATTTTTTAAATCAGATCTTTTCTTCTGATTTTCCTTTAAAGAATGAATCAGGGTGAAATCATAAGTACTTATTGCCATTTTTTGTCTAAAAGCTGTGCTGATCTCTTTAATTAATAATTTGAAAGATTGTTGCGATAGCATTAAAGTACTTAATTCAATGGTATCGTTAAAATCTTTGCCGTTTCCGGTTTTAAGATGGTTTACAATTTTATCAGCAATCTTTTTATAGGTGTCGCCCCATAAGCCCATATGCAAAGTTTGTTTTAAGGCATTAAAGAGCATGGTGTCGCTTTGTGTAAGCATTGTATGGTATTGGCCAGAAATAGCTATTTTGCTTTTCATGCCATGTTCTATTGGTATATTCTCGTATTTTGGAACTTCTAAATATTGTTTTAGCTTGCCGCTTTTGGGGATTGCATTCACAGAGCTTATACTATCATCCCGTTTTCCTGTATCGCCTTCACTATGTATAAGTTGAGGCATATTAAACCTTACAGTATCACTTAATTGCCTTTCAAGATTTTTAGTAATAGTACTGTCTTGGGTGTGCTGTGATTTTAATCTTTTGAGTGTTTCTATTAATTTCTGTATTGAGGTAGGCATGCATGTTTGATGTTCAATTAAAAGTACAAAATATATCGTAGAAACGCCAAAATTTATTTGGTTATCCGGAGGACTATGTAAGCTTATTTGCCAACAGTTAGGTTGCTTTTATTTTGTTTTCTTTAGTTTCAGAAATTTGTTTTAAAAAAAATTAAAACTGTTTGTAATTTAAAAACATTAATCCTATATTTGCAACCCGAATTATAGGAAACGAATAAGAAAAATAAAAGGCTAAATAGAAATGGCAAATCATAAATCTTCATTAAAAAGAATTAGAGCAAACGCAACAAAACGTTTACGTAACAGATATCAGGCAAAAACTACACGTACTTTCATTAAAAGATTACGTGCTGCAGAAGATAAAAAAACTGCATCTGATTTATTGCCTAAAGTAATCTCTATGTTAGATCGTTTAGCTAAAAAGAGTGTTATCCACAAAAACAAAGCGGCAAACAATAAATCGAAATTAACGAAATTCGTTAGCGGTTTAAAATAAGCCAATTTTTTTACGATATTAGCAAAGGCATCCCAACCAAAAGTTGGGATGCCTTTTTTTTGTCGAAAAAATGAAACCATACGAACAGAAATTAGGGGTAAAATTATGGGCTGAAGAAGATCGCCCGCGTGAAAAACTTTTACTGCATGGCAGAAGGCATTTAACTGATGCCGAACTTATTGCAATTTTAATTGGCTCAGGAAGTAAAACTGAAACAGTGGTAGATCTGAGCAAAAGGATTCTGGCTTTTTACGATAATAACCTCACCCGGCTTGGCAAAGCATCCATTCAGGATCTTTCCAGGTTTAAAGGCATTGGCGAGGCAAAAGCCCTAACCATTATGGCTGCACTCGAACTTGGCCTGCGACGAAAAGAAACCGCTGAAGAAGAGGTTACCCAGATTACCACCTCCGGCGATGTTTACAGGTACATGCACCATACCTTTGCCAACCTCAACCACGAAGAATTCTGGATACTGTTGCTCAACAGGTCTAACCGCATTATTGGGAAATTTCTGATCAGTAAAGGAGGGCAGGCGGGTACAATAGCCGATCCGAAAATTATTTTTAAAACCGCCTTAGAAAACAATGCGGCAAATATCGTACTAACCCATAACCATCCTTCAGGAAGTTTAAAACCCAGTGAAAGTGACGACAAACTAACTAAAGATATGGTTGCTTCAGGCAATTTGCTTACCCTCTTCGTGGTAGATCACGTTATTTTCGCCAATAACCGCTACTACAGTTATAAGGACGAAGATTTAATTTAAAAGATATTTCATTGTTAAAATACAATTAACCTTAATTTAGTATTATCGCAGCTTAAATTTATAATCTTCCGGAGAGTGCCGGAAATAAAAAAGCATAAGTATAATATGAATAGTTTAAAAATCATCCCTGTTTTTCTTTTATTAACCGTTTTTGCTTTTGCTCAAAAAGCAGCTGTACCCATTAACATTATTACTTATAATATCCGTTTAAATGTAGCTTCCGATGGCGTTAATGCCTGGCCGAACCGAAAAGATAATGTAAAGGCGCTGGTTAAATTTCATGATGCCGATATTCTTTGTGTGCAGGAAGCTTTGCCTGAGCAGTTTGATGCGCTGCTCGAAAATTCTAATTTCGATGTAGTGGGCGTTGGCCGTGATGATGGCAAAAGAAAAGGCGAATTTTCTGCCGTATATTTTGATAAAGACCGTTTCACTAAAAAAGATGGCGGAACTTTTTGGCTGTCGCAAACACCTGACGTGCCTTCCAAAGGATGGGATGCCGCTTTAAACCGGGTTTGTAGCTGGGTTAAACTGTACGACAAATTGAACAAGAAAGAATTTATCGTTTTTAATACGCATTATGATCATATTGGCGTTCAGGCAAGGATTGAATCGGCTAAATTGCTGAAACAGAAAATCCAGCAAATCGCACCAACATTGCCTGTTATTTTTACCGGCGATTTAAATGTAACGCCTGAAACAGAAGCCATCGCAACCATTAAATCTTTTCTAACCGATGCAAAAGAGGTTTCTGTAGAAGCACCTTACGGCCCGGCAGGTACTTTTAACGGTTTTCATTTCGATAGCGACCTGAAAGACCGTATTGACTATATTTTTGTGAACAAAAGTTTTAGAGTGCAAAAGTTTGCCGTTTTAACAGATAGTAAAGATAAAAGGTATTATTCTGACCACTTACCTGTATTTTGCCGTTTATTCTTTAAATAAATGCTGTTAAAATCTGCATCACCATTTCCTTTTCAATTCGAACTTTTCGGAGAACAATATCATTATCACTATATTTTCGAAACACTGGCATTTATTGTTGGTGTAAGGCTGTATTACTATTATAAAAAGGGAATTGCAGATCCGATTTCTGATGAAAACAGGCTTTGGATAATGTTGGGGGCAATGGTTGGTGCATTAATCGGCTCGCGGCTAATAGCTGTACTCGAAACCCCCGAAGTAATCCATCACCTTACTTTTTCAATCCTCTATCAAAGTAAAACTATTATTGGCGGATTACTTGGCGGCCTGTTTGGTGTAGAATTAATCAAAAGAATAATCGGAGTTAATATAGCATCCGGAGATATTTATGTAATCCCGATTTTGGTGGCACTGATTATTGGCCGCATCGGTTGCTTTTCAATGGGAATTGATGAGCCAACTTATGGTGTGCCTACTCGCTTTTTTACGGGCATGGATCTGGGTGATGGCATCCTTCGGCATCCCATTATGCTTTATGAAATAATTTACCTCCTCCTTTTAATCCTTCTTTTTAACAGTTTAAAACACAAAGCACTCATCAATGGCGACCGCTTTAAATTATTGATGGTATTGTATTTTCTGTTCCGTTTTTTAATCGAATTTTTAAAACCTTACCATTCATTATTTTTAAATTTAAGCAGCATTCATTGGTCGGCATTGTTTATTTTTATCTATTATTATAAATTCATCATCAGGATTTTTAAAAAGATAGCTACTAAACAATAAACGCCATGGCCAATACCAGAGATTATATTTATTACGATTATACCAAAAGTCTTTGCCCCGAATGTTTACAGCTTTGCGATGCGAAAATTGTTTTTCAGGACGCCAAAGTGTTCATGCTGAAAAACTGCAGAACGCATGGCGATAGTAAAGTAATGATTGCTGATGATGTAGATTATTATAAACAGATCCGGAATTATAACAAACAGTCGGAAATGCCGCTTAGGTTTAATACCAAAGTGCATTACGGCTGTCCTTACGATTGTGGTTTATGTACCGACCACGAGCAGCATTCTTGTTTAACCGTAATTGAAGTTACTGATCGTTGTAACCTGGCCTGCCCAACCTGTTACGCCATGTCATCTCCAAGTTATGGCCGGCATAGAACTTTGGCAGAAATAGAGCGGATGATGGATGTGGTGGTGGCCAACGAGGGCGAACCCGATGTGGTTCAGCTTTCAGGTGGGGAACCGACGGTACATCCTGAATTTTTTAAGATTTTAGACCTCGCCAAAACAAAGCCGATTAAACACCTGATGGTAAATACAAATGGGATCAGGATAGCGAAAGACATCAAATTTGTGGAGAAACTGGCCGGATATATGCCCGATTTTGAAATTTACCTGCAGTTTGATAGTTTCAGTCCTGAAGTGTTAACTAAATTACGTGGCGAAGACCTGACCGAAGTAAGAAGAAAAGCTATCGATCATTTAAATCAATTCAATGTATCTACTACTTTGGTGGTTACCTTGCAAAATGGCTTAAACGACCATGAAATTGGCGATATTCTGGATTATGCACTAAAACAGAAATGTGTTCGAGGTGTAACCTTTCAGCCCACACAGGTTGCCGGGCGAAATGATGATTATAACGATCAGCAGGGAAGGATTACCCTGACCGAGGTGCGAAGAAAAATTTATGAGCAATGCCCAACCTTTACCCCGCAGGATTTAATTCCTGTGCCCTGTAATCCTGATGCGCTGTGCATGGCTTATGCCTTAAAAATTGGTGATGAGGTAATCCCGATGACACATTTGATCAATCCTGAAGATTTACTGAACAATTCGAAAAACACCATCGTTTTCGAACATGATGAAAAATTAAAAGAACACATGCTCAACTTGTTTAGTACAGGTGTTTCTGTTGACTGTGCCGAAGATACCTTTGGCGAACTGATGTGCTGCCTGCCGAGGGTAAAATCCGACAATTTAAGCTACGATAATTTATTCCGGATCATCATCATGAACTTTATGGATCCGCTGGATTTTGATGTGCGTGCGGTTAAAAAATCATGTGTGCACATCGTGAGCGATAAATATAAAATGGTGCCTTTCGAAACCATGAATATTTTTTACCGCGACAATAAAATAGATCTGATCAGGGAAAAATTAAATATGAATTAATATGGGTGGCTTATTCGGCTTATTTGTAATTTATTGTCTTACCGCAGTCGTGCTTTTTGTGGTGGGGATTATTCAGGTTATCATTAAATCATCAAGAAATGAACCTGTAAAACCCGGACTAAAATTAATTATCATTTCGGTAATTATGGTGGTAATCGGTTTTGGTGCCTGCGCCGTACTGCTTGCCAACAGTTAATCATCAGTTTAAACTAATGGAACTTTTTATCGTATATTGGGCAGTAGCCGTGTTGCTATTTATAGTGGGGATCATTCAGATGATCATCAAAGCAGCAAAAAATAAGCCCGTAAAGTCAGGACTAAAATTGGTTATTGCCTCTGTAATTATGCTGGTAATAGGAGCAGGGGCATGTGCCGTAATTCTATCCAATTTAAATATTAGCCATTAGTCATTTTTATTGTGAAGATAGTGGGTTTAACTTTCTCCTTTGGGCTTTAAATAATATCTTTGCGTTTTATAATTCTTGAACTAAGGTTTTAGCGCTCGCATGCCTCAAATCTCATGTCTAGGATCTCAAATCTCAATAAATGAAAATATCATATAACTGGTTAAAACAATTCGTACAGATAGATAAGACACCTCAGGAGCTTTCATTAATCCTTACCAATGTAGGTTTGGAGGTTGAAAGTGTAGAAAAGGTACAGCCTGTAGTGGGCGGCCTTGAGGGTTTGGTTATTGGCGAAGTATTAACCTGTGTTCAACATCCCAATGCCGATCGTTTGCGCATTACCACGGTTAACGTTGGCGGTAAAGAAAATCTGCAGATTGTTTGTGGTGCGCCAAATGTAGGTGCCGGCCAAAAAGTAGTGGTGGCAACCGTAGGCACAACCGTTTATCCTTTAGAGGGCGAACCTTTTAAAATCAAGGAATCGAAAATCAGGGGAGAACTTTCGCAGGGTATGATTTGCGCTGAAGATGAAATCGGTTTGGGTAAATCGCACGATGGAATCATGATCCTTGCCGAAGATACCGAAGTAGGAATCCGTGCTAAAGACCATTTCAAAATGGACGACGATTTTGTTTTCGAAATCGGATTAACGCCAAACCGCGCTGATGCTGCTTCACATTTAGGTGTGGCCAGAGATTTGGCTGCTTATTTCAGAAGTGAATACGAAATGCCTGATCTTTCTGCTTTCAAAACTGATAACGAAAATCTGGTTATTCCGGTTGAGGTTGAAGATTTAGCAACTTGCCCGCGTTATAGCAGCGTAACCATTTCTGGTGTTACCGTACAAGAATCGCCAGACTGGTTAAAAGATAAACTAAAGGTAATCGGTTTACGTCCGATCAATAACGTGGTTGATATTACCAATTATGTGCTTCATGGTTTAGGTCAGCCATTACATGCTTTCGATGCCGGTAAAATTACCGGTGGTAAAGTAATTGTAAAAAAAGTGGCAGAAGGTACGCCTTTTGTAACTTTGGATGATGTAGAGCGCAAACTCAGTGCAGATGATTTAATGATCTGTAATGCCGAAGCGCCAATGTGTATCGCTGGTGTGTTCGGTGGAAAATCTTCGGGTGTTGATACCAATACCAAAAATATTTTCCTGGAAAGTGCTTATTTCAATTCTGTTTCGGTTCGTAAAACTTCTAAAAGGCATGGTTTAAAAACCGATGCTTCTTTCCGTTTCGAGCGTGGTACCGATCCTGAAATTACGGTAACAGCTTTAAAATATGCAGCTTTATTGATTAAAGAACTGGCTGGCGGCGAAATTTCTTCGTCAGTTTCTGATATCTACCCAACACATATTAAACCATTTGAATTTGAGGTAAGTTACACCAACATCAATAAATTAATCGGTGCAAATATTCCCTCGGCCGAAATTAAACACATTATTACTGCTTTGGGTATTTCGGCAACCAATACTTCTGATGATACTTTGGCCTTAAGGGTACCGTCGTTTAAAGTGGATGTTACCCGCGAGTGTGATATTACAGAAGAGGTTTTGCGTATTTACGGCTATAATAACATTGAAATTCCTGCCAAGGTAAACGCATCACTTTCTTATAGCATTAAGCCTGAGAAAGAAAATACGCATAACGTAATTGCCGATATGCTTACTTCTAACGGTTATGCTGAAATTATGTGTAATTCGTTAACTAAATCTGCTTACTCGAAAAATTTAGATGAGGCGGTATTTATTTTGAATCCGCTAAGCAGCGATTTAAATGTAATGCGTCAGAATTTACTGATGCCGGCTTTAGAAAGTGTTGCTTATAACCAGAACCGTAAAAATGGCGATGTAAAGTTTTATGAATTTGGTAAGACCTATCATTTAATTAATGAGCAATATGTAGAACGTTCGAGACTGTTATTGTTAATTTCAGGCGCTAAACAAAGCGAACAATGGAACCATAATTCAAAATCAGCTACTTTTTACAACTTAAAATCTGCGGTTGATGCGATTATCTCACGCTTGGGTATTGCAAGTTATCAATCGGATGTGCTAAATGATGAAAACTTTGCTTACGGCATCAAATATTTCCGTGGCGATAAAACATTGGTAAGTTTTGGAGCAGTTTCAAAAGCCGACCGTAAGGTAGCTGATGTAAATGCACAAGTATTTTACGCTGATTTCGATTGGGCTGCCTTATTGGATATTGTTAAGAAAAACAAAATTGTTAACAAAGAAATTTCTAAATATCCTGCAGTGCGTCGCGACCTTTCTTTATTGATCGATCAGGCCGTAACTTTTGAGACCTTAAAAGGCATTGCTTTTAAAACAGATAAAAAACTGATTAAAGAAGTGGGTGTTTTTGATGTGTATGTGGGTGATAAACTGCCGGAAGGTAAAAAATCTTATGCACTGAATTTTATTTTGCAGGATGAGGAGCAAACCTTAACCGATAAGCAGATAGACAATACCATGCAGAAGCTGATTGCGAATTTAACCGCACAAGCTGGGGCAGAAATTAGGAAATAAAATATAAATTCGTATTTTTAGAAATAAATTCATGACTTCTGTTGCAGATCAATTAGATAAAGTATTACAAAAAACGGCTCAGGTAATTGAGTTATGTAATGCGCTACAGGAAGAAAATGATTTATTAAAGCTTGAAAATCAATCGTTAAAAGTCGCACTCGATACCGCAAAGGGCAAAAATGTAGAACTTGATGAAAAACTCAGGGTTACAAAATTGGCCAAAAGTATAGAGGGAACAAGCGAGAAATCGCTTGACATTAAACAAAAAATTAACGATTTTGTGCGGGAGATTGATAGAAGTATCGCGTTGTTAAAGAAATAATGATGCGAAAAAATCAGAAACTAAGCTAAACAAATGGGAGAAATCTCGATTAAAATAACCATTTCCGACCGTATTTATCCTTTAAAGGTGAATATGGAAGAGGAAGAAATTGTGAGACGGGCAGCAAAAATGATCAACGAGCGCATAAAAGATTATCAGGATAATTATGCGGTTAGAGATAAGCAGGACCTTCTTTCTATGGCAGTATTGCACTATGCAACCGCCGTATTGAGAACAGAAAACAAAGTACAAAACCAGGATACTGCTGTTGCCGATAAAGTTGAAGAATTGGATGTTTTACTCAATAATTTCTTTTCAAAATAAGGTTCGTTCTTTATATTTTTTTGTCATCCTGAATGCAATGAAGAATCTTCTGGAATGTCTGGGGATTTTTAAAACGGCTTGCGCTATGCGCTTTGCTTCATTGGTCAGCATGGCAAATCACACATATTAGCACAAAAATATAGCCGCAGCTAGTTTTTGAGTTTCAAATTTTATAAAACTTAACACTTCAATATCTATAGGGTTAAGAGGGCGTATTTCATTTGCTTTGCACCTGAAAATGGCTTAAACCCTAATTATGCTTAGTTGAGGTTTAAAATGTATGAGACTTTAAAAATTAGTTGCGGTTTTTTTTTACTTAAAAAACAAAATGGAAATAGTTGAAATATTAGGATACGTATTTGCCGTAATAGCAGGTATAGCTATCGGAGTAGTGGTAGGAAGATTCCTCCTGCGTAACTTGCTTAAACAGCAGGAAGTTGCTGCACAGAACAAGGTGAAAAAGATTTTAAAAGACGCAGAAAATAATGCCGAAATTTTAAAAAAGAATAAACTTTTAGAAGCAAAAGAGAAATTTTTACAATTAAAAGCGGAGCATGAGCAGGAAGTGAATGCAAAAAACAACAGCATTAACCAGCGCGAAAACACCATGAAGCAGAAAGAGCAATCGGTGAACCAGCGCATGGAAAACTTCAATAAAAAAGAACAGGAGCTTGATAAACAAAAGAGCCACCTTGAAAAGCAAACCGAACTTGCCATTAAAAAGCAGGAAGAGGTAGAAGTATTAAAAAATCAACATTTAACCCAATTAGAAACCATTGCAGGTTTATCGGCCGAAGAAGCTAAAAACCAATTGGTAGAAAACTTAAAGGAAGTTGCCCGTACACAAGCCATGATCCAGATTAAGGATATCGTTGACGAGGCAAAACTAACCGCTAGTAAAGAAGCTAAAAAAGTGGTTATCCAAACCATTCAACGTACCGCTACCGAGGCGGCCATCGAGAATTCTGTTTCAATTTTTCATATCGAAAGCGATGAGATTAAAGGTCGTGTAATTGGCAGGGAAGGTAGAAATATCCGTGCTTTAGAAGCGGCTACCGGTATCGAGATTATTGTTGATGATACCCCTGAGGCTATTATTTTATCAGGTTTCGACCCGGTAAGGAGAGAAATTGCCCGTTTGGCCTTACACCGTTTGGTAACCGATGGCCGTATCCACCCGGCCCGTATCGAAGAAATTGTAGCCAAAACCAAAAAACAGATCGAAGATGAGATTGTAGAAATTGGCGAGCGCACGGTAATCGATTTGGGGATCCATGGTTTACACCCTGAACTGATCCGCATGGTTGGCCGTATGCGTTACCGTTCATCTTATGGGCAGAACCTGTTGCATCACTCACGTGAGGTGGCCAATTTCTGTGCTACCATGGCGGCAGAGCTTGGTTTAAATGCTAAAATGGCTAAACGTGCCGGTTTACTACACGATATCGGTAAAGTGCCTGATGATAATCCTGAACTGCCACACGCAATTTTAGGGATGCAACTGGCCGAAAAATATAAAGAACATCCGGAAATCTGTAATGCAATTGGAGCCCACCACGATGAAATCGAGATGACTTCGATGATATCACCGATTATTCAGGCTTGCGATGCCATTTCAGGTGCCCGTCCGGGTGCACGCCGTGAGGTGGTAGAAAGTTACATTAAACGTTTAAAAGACCTTGAAGAACTGGCTTTATCATACCCTGGTGTAGAAAAAACCTTTGCTATCCAGGCCGGTAGAGAGTTACGCGTGATTGTTGAAAGCGAACGCATTACCGATGCACAGGCAGAACTTTTAGCTGCTGATATTTCTACGCGTATCCAAACAGAAATGACTTATCCTGGCCAGATCAAGGTTACCGTAATCAGGGAAACCCGTTCTGTGGCCTTTGCAAAATAGATTAAATCGTCACCCTGAATTTATTTCAGGGTCTTAGTAACAAAAGATGCTAAGCCCGAATATTCCGGGCAGCATGACGAGCAGTTTAATAAACAAGATATAAAGCGATGGATATTCCATCGCTTTTTTTTATTTTTACATAATGAGCAAGCAAACCATCCAAATAGAACCAAAACGTCCGGTCGATGTACTTTTTGATAAGTACGCCGAAAGTCACCAAAACCCGACCAACAAGCTGGTTCACTGGATCTGTGTGCCATTAATCGTATTCAGCTTATTAGGTCTGGTTTGGCAGATTCCTTTTCCACATATTGGGTTTTTGGGAAGTTATAATGGTTTTTTTAACTGGGCATCATTTCTATTGGCCTTCAGTTTATATTATTATTTTACCTTATCGCCCGTATTGTTTTTTTTAATGATCTGGGTTGTTGGTTTAATGAGTTATATCATCGTAAAAATTGAACAGGCCGTTGGTTTGGGCAGTGGAACCGCTTATGCTATTTATGCCGCAATATTTGTAGCTGCCTGGATCGGTCAGTTTATTGGCCATAAAATTGAAGGGAAGAAACCCTCATTTTTAGACGATGTTAAGTTCCTGTTAATCGGTCCGATCTGGTTATTGCACTTCATTTGTAAGAAAGTTGGTATTAGGTACTAATCCAAAATACGGTTAACCTTTAATTAACCTTAACGTAAAGTAACATTAATTAACACCTAACTTCGTGTTAACACTGCGGTAATATTTTTGCCCTTATCAAATAAAGGCAAATTGGAATTACTAAACTCTTTTAAAAGAGCGGCACTTACTGTGTTCGCTTTGACGATGAGCATACTTTCGTATGCGCAAACAGGAAAAATTTCCGGTAAAATATCTGATCAAAAAACAGGTGAGACCTTAATTGGTGTTACAGTAAAAATTTCAGGTACAACAAAAGGTACTTCAACAGATATTGAGGGTCGATATGTTATTGCAGGGTTGTCGGCAGGAAAACACGCTATTGAGGTTTCTTATGTGGGTTATGCAACTAAAAATGTTGTCGATGTAGAGGTAAAAGACAATGCTTCTACTAATTTAGATATTTTATTGAGCGAGTCGAACTCACAAAAATTAAACGATGTAGTAATAACTGGAAGCGCTAGTAAAGAATCAGTTAATACTTTATATGCTAATCAAAAATCAAGTATTAGTATTTCAAGCGGTATATCAGCTGAATTGATTAAAAGAAGTCCCGACCGTAATACTTCTGAAGTTTTAAAACGTGTAAGCGGTGCAAGTATCCAGGACAATAAGTTTGTTATCGTGCGTGGTTTATCTGATCGATACAACTCTGCTATGTTAAATAACTCTATGCTTCCAAATACAGAAGTAGATAAAAGAGCATTTTCATTTGATATTCTTCCTTCAAACCTGATAGATGCCATCGTAATTAATAAAACGGCATCAGCAGATATTCCTGCAGATTTTTCAGGAGGTGTAGTACAGGTAACCACAAAAGATTTTCCGGTTAATACTTTTTTCAATGTTTCATTAGGAACTTCTTACAACACACAGTCTGCCTTTAAAGATTTTCTGTCTTCTCCAAAAAGTGGTAACGAGATTTTCGGATTTTATAATAAAGACAGAGATATCCCAACGGGATTTCCTTCTTCAAAAGATTATCGCGCTTTACCAAACGGTGCAAGTGAAACTTTTACCCTATCTAAACTTTTTAAAAACAATTGGGGATATAGTTCTGCGAAATCAACCATAGGTCCAAATTTCCAAGTAAATTATGGATCCAGTAAGGTTTTTGATGATAAATCTAAATTTGGCGCTGTTTTATCTTTAACCTATAGATACGACGAACGTTTAAAAACTAGTGATCAAAAAGCCTATGTTGGACAGGCGCTAGGTGATGTGTACCATGATGATATGTATAATTTTAATACAAATATTGGTGCACTTGCCAACTTTGCATATTCGTGGGGCAATAATAAAATTTCATTAAAAAACTTATATAACAGGGTTTTAGAAAATCAATTTACCTATCGTGTAGGTATAGACGATGCTGGTGGTGAATTTATCAGGACCGGTGATTACCTGCTTCAAAGATCTTTAATGTCTAATCAGTTAACCGGTGAGCATTTATTGTCTACAGAGAGCAAGATCAAGATAGACTGGAACTTAAACTATGCAAATACAGACCGGAAAGAGCCTGGCTATAAACGTATGGATTATTCCAAAGATGGTATTGCTTCTGTTCAATCGGGATCTGCCGTAGCCGGTTTAGCTGGTAATTTTTCTTCTGTACTTAATGAAAATGCCTACGGTGGTGCAGCTAATTTAACAATTCCGGTTAAATGGTTCAGAGATAATAATAAAATCAAAGCTGGTTATTTTGGGCAATACCGCAAACGTGATTTTAGTGCAAGGGTAATCGGTTTTATTAGGAACGGGAATTTCGATGCTTCATTGTTAACGCTTCCGCAGGATCAGATTTTCTCTCCTGAAAACATACGCGCCAACGGCTTTGTGTTAAACGAAATTACAAATGGTAGCGATCAATATCAGGCTAATTCTTTACTGAACGCAGGTTATGTGATGTTTGATGGCTATTTAACTGAAAAATTAAGATTAGGTATTGGCGCAAGGTTAGAATCGTATAAGCTATCATTAACCAGTGAAGATAATGGAAAGCCAGTAAACATTGATTCAACGGCTACTAACTTACTTCCTTCCGCAAATCTGATTTATAACTTAAGTGATAAAGCTAATATCCGTTTATCAGGATCCCAAACTATTGGAAGAGCTGAATTTAGGGAACTAGCACCATTTCCTTTCTACGACTTTAATAAAAACGTTAACGTTAGGGGTAATGCTGGGTTAAAGCAATCTAAAACTACTAATATTGATTTAGGTTATGCCATTTATCCATCATCGGGCGAAACCTTTTCGATATCAACCTTTTACAAATATTTTGATTCTCCAATAGAACAAACACTTCAATTAGGGACGTCTGGAAGGTCGTTAAGCTATGCTAACTCTGCTTCGGCTACTGTTTATGGAGCTGAACTTGAAATAAGAAAATCGTTAAAATTTATTGATAACAGTTTAAAGAACTTCACATTTAATGCTAATGGATCTTATATCAAATCAAAGGTTCAGGTTTCAAGACTTGTAAATGCTCAAGGTTCGAGACCATTACAAGGGCAATCTCCTTACTTAATCAACGCAGGACTATCTTATGCATCTGCTGTCGAAAACTCAACTGGTGTAACAGTATTATATAATAGGGTAGGACCAAGAATCTGGGCGATTGGTAATGTGGAAGACCCCGATATCTATGAATATTCAAGAAATATTTTAGATCTGCAGGTTTCACAAAAGTTTGCAAAATCGAAGGGAGAAATAAAAGTTAACTATAGCGATATCTTTAACAACAAAGCTTATTTCTACCAGAAAGTTAAAGGTTCAGATCCAAATGCAGGCTTCGATAAAAAAACAGATAATATAAATATTGCCGATAGGTTTGGATCTACCATATCGCTAACACTATCCTATAAATTTAAATAGCAGAATAATTTTTTAACATTAAAACGCCCTTCATTTAATGCTGAATTGATATTGGCATAATCTGCAGGAAATATTTTTGAACAAATCATAAAAGGAAAAGGAAAATCAAAATGAAAATGAAAAACAGATTAAACTTGGGCATGCTGGCAATTTTGGTAGCTGGTGCTACAGTAGTTTCTAGTTGTAAAAAAGATAGTACACCTATCGAGGAACCAACAAAACCGGATTCGAACGAATCTTTGGCAGATGCATTTTTTGATAAAGTATCCTATAAAGGAGCATTTGGATCATCAGACTGGACTGCAAGCTGGACCAATTTTACACCAAAAGTAACTGTATATGGTGAGGCAACTGAAACTTTGCAGGGATCAATCGATGCTAACAGAACATTAGATGCGAATAAAGTTTACAAATTAGTTGGATTTGTGTACGTTAAAGATGGCGTTACATTAACCATTCCTGCCGGAACTGTTATCCGTGGAGATAAAGATTCGAAAGCTACTTTAGTTATCACACGCGGTGGTAAATTAATTGCTGAAGGAACTGCAGCAAAACCAATTGTATTTACTTCAAACCAGGCTGTTGGTTCAAGAGCTCCTGGTGATTGGGGTGGAATTATTATTTTAGGTAAATCAACCAACAATATCCCTGGTGGTACAGGTTTAATTGAAGGTGGATTAACTCTTCCTGAAGGAAACCACGGTGGTAATGTTTCTGCCGATAACTCTGGTGTACTTAAATATGTACGTGTAGAGTTTCCTGGTATTGCTTATGCAACCAACAACGAAATTAACGGTGTTACTTTTGGATCGGTTGGTTCTGGTACTACCGTAGATTACGTACAGGTTTCATATTCAGGTGATGATTCATTCGAATGGTTTGGTGGTACTGTAAATGCTAAGCATTTGGTTTCTATTGCAAACGTTGATGATGTTTTCGATTTTGACAACGGTTTCTCTGGTAAATTACAGTTTTTAGTAGCTCAAAGAGATCCATCTTTAGCTGATCAGGCTGGTCAATCTAATGGGATCGAGTCTGATAACTCAGAAAAAGTATTCGATTCTAGTCCACGTACCCGTCCGGTTATTTCAAACATGACACTAATCGGCCCTGGAAACGTAGCTGTTGATGCGAAGCACGAATATGCTAACCTATGGAGAAGAGGTTCAAAAATGATCTTGGCAAATTCAATCTTTATTGGGTTTAAATTTGGTATCGATATCCGTGATAAAGAAACCGGAGATGCATTAACGGATGGAACATCATTGATCAAAAACAATATTTATCAATCATTTACTGCTGGTAAGGATGTTGTTGCCGATGGTGCTACACTTTCTTTTGCAAGTTCAGATTTATTGAAACAATATTTAACTTCTAAAGGAAATACCATCATTGATGAAACTGCTGCAGCAGCCTTATTGAATGCCCCTTTCAGCTTAACAGCTCCTAACTTTACAGTTAAAGCTGGTTCTTCGGCGGCAACTGGCGCAACTTTCTAGATATTAAACAATTCGCCTGATTAAAACAGGCAGATCATAAGAAGAGCCTTTATCAGATATTGATAAAGGCTTTTTTATTGCTTTAATTTATGTTATGCCTTAAAAATATAATCACCCTTGTTTAGGTAATTGTAATTGTTAGATTCATCATTGTACGTTTAATTATTTTAAATTGACTTATTATTTTAATTTTTTTGTCTGTTTTATAATATTAAAATTAATGATTTGTTTATAATGCATTAATATTGAGATGGTTAAATTAGAATAAAAAAATCATCCATGAAAAAATCATCTATTTTAAGCTCATTCTCAAGGACAATGTGCTTCGCATTTTTGATGCTAACTTTAAGCATCTATTCGTGTAAAAAATCTGAAACTCCTGTTATAGCTCCCGATAACAAAGTTGAAGTTGAGCCCAATGCGCTCGCTAAAATTAAAGAACTTGGTTTTGCAACCGATGGCATCAAAGAATCTGGCGATTACTATGTAGTAGAAGGTGATATCTTAATTTCAAAGAAATCGTTAACTACAGTTAAAATTGCAGAAAAAGCAACCAATGCTGGCGGTAAAATAGCGCAAGGCCACACCAATCAGTTAATTCAGGGAAACCTCACCAATGTGATTATCACCCAGGAAGATTTCGATACCAGGTGGTTTTATGCAATTAGAGAAGCTGTGGCTGCATGGAATGCAATAGGCAATTGTCGTATTAACTTAATCCATTCTTATAACCAGTTTTATGCACCATATACCAGTTCTGTTACGCCTCATATTACCGTTAAAAAGTTAGATATGGGAACCGGTGCATTTGGACAAGCTGATTTTCCAACTAATGATGGGCAGGCAGGCGCCAACATCTGGGTGAATCATATTACCAATAATGTTAACAGTGCAGGTGCCAACAATGGCATACCAAGAAGCCATGAACAGGATGTATTTATGCTGATACACGAAATTGGCCACTGTTTGGGTTTGCGTCATACAGATTACAGCGGAGAAGGTAATTACGATAACTATGGTAGGTATGTTGGCGTGAATGCAACACCTGGTACACCCTCAACCGGCGCTGCGTCAGCAGATCCTAATTCTGTAATGAACTCAGGTAGATTAGGCACTTCGAGAGGCTGGACAGGTTTTTCTTCCTATGATGTAATCGCTGCCCAGTATTTATATCCGCCCGTAACCACTCCGTTTGTAAGTACCTTTAAAAATGTAATCAATGGCCCATCTAGCAATTCTGCAGGCAGTACGGTAATTAGCACAGCTGGTGCCATGTACGATAGCGGTTACTACGAGTGGAGAATGTTAGATCAAAGTTTAAATGTGGTGTTGCCGGTAAGCACTTTTAGTAATTCGCCACAACAAGAATGGTCGTATGGTACACCCGGCACTTATTATTTAGAGTGCAGATTGGTTGGCTTAGAGTGCACAGGAGAATGGGCAAGACAAACCATTACTTTTAATTAATCAGTTATAATCTTGCCTTTAATTAAATAAACATAAAAAAGCATTGTAACAATCACAAAGTTGCAATGCTTTTTAATTAATATGCGTTTATAAAAATTTATTCACTAGCCTTCCGTTTTCTCAGCTACCAGTTCCTTTTTAGGTGTTTTTACTGCAGCAGTTTTAGCCGGCTTTGTTTTGCTAACTACAGGAGCAGTTTTTTCTTCCTTAATAAATGGGGTAATTGAATCTTCTGTAGCAGAAATCGTAACTTTTTTAGCCAGTTGTTTGGCAAATTTTCCGATTACTTTATCTGCTTTTTTTGCTTTGCCATAAGCTGATACCACTTCGCCGAAAGCTGCAGCCAATTTTGTTTCTAACTCTTTACGTACTTTCTTGCCTGCTGAATGGTTTCTTGATTTTGATTTATTTTTTTTCATCGAACTTAAAATGGATATTTCCAAAGATATGTTATCGGAAAATTAAATCAATATTATGATTTTGTTAACTAATTGGTTTGGAGTTAACATGTATAATATTTTAGTTAATGCAAGGCTAAATTTTAGCCCCTTCCGCTACATGCCCGCCAAGGTCTAAAGTATTCTGAAACTCTTCCAGGTATTGAAGCAGGTGCCTTTCTGCATTTGCATACGAAGTAAAGGTAGAAGCCGGTTGATTAGGATCAGAATCGCTTTTGCTTTTATAATATAAGCTGGTCTGAAAAATAAACACACTGTCATCATTAATCGGCGACATGATCCTGGCTTTAACCTGATGCTGGTGAATTTCGACAAAAAACTCTTTTAAAATGGTATATATGACTGCAGACATAAGGATATCGTTTACGTTTTAACATCAGTTAAAAAATAAAAGTAATGCAAATAGCCTTTCATTCAGCGTGTTTTTAATAAGATAACATTGATTAAACAATTAATTAACATTAAATTAATATTAAAACGTCAGATATCATCGTTTAATGGGCTCATAGGCATATACCACCTCAAATTTACTGTTTTTCAGGTTTGAGGAGAGCTGTCCGATTTTCAGGTTCTGCGCCTGTGGGGTAGGCTCGCAATAAGAGTATTTTTTACCTTTATAGGTAATGGCTTCACCAACAGGTTTGTCAAACTGTACAGCAATGGTTAAATGTTTGGGGTAGAGTAAGGCAATCATAGGCAGGTTATATATTTCTTTTACCAGGTAGAAAAAGAGTGCTGCCCGGTCGTCGCAATCGCTGTAGGTACTTAATAATGTCTGTTCTGGCGAGAAACGTTTTTCTTTACCAAAATTTTCATCATCATCTTCGTATAAAAAGCCGTAACGCGTAAACCTCATCAAATAATCAACCCCTTTTTTCTGATCCATGTGCTTTAAATTTTCTTTTAAAGTAGGAATAAGCGAGCTGTAAGTTTCTCGGCTTAACGGGATATTAAAATAACTTTCAAAATCGACTATCGGGTAGTTTTTAAAAATAGCCTGCACATCCTCATTTACTTTGAGTTTAAAATGATGTATTTTTTGACGATAACTAAACTCGATGTCTTTTTCCTGGTAGTTTTCCGGCTTGAAATCGGGCATACGCGTAACTTTATACGAGAAAGGATTTTTAGCCTCAGGAATTGAAATTTTAACTGGTTTGTAAACGTCGGCCTGTTTAAACAATTTTCCATAATCATGATAGTTCAGGCACATGTATTTTTTACCTTCAATTATAAAAAATGGAATATCGCTGATGTCTTCCTCATTTCTGACATAAAAAATAACCTGGTTATTGCCCACAGCCAACCTTGCATCGTAACCGCATTTGCTGAGCAAAAACCATTTGTATAACGTATAACGGAAATAATTATCGGCTTTCGGGCTGATTAGTTCTGCCGTTTTACGGATGAGCTGGTAATAGATCCAATCGTTTAAATTATACTTTTCCTGATACTTTTTAAGTGAAATAACCAATGGGGTATAATTGCCTGATGATATCATGGTGTAGAATTTTGAAACCTCAGCTGCATTTGCTGTTTTTGATACCGGAAGATTAACCGTTGAATCTGCACTGAAATTGAAAGTTCCGTTGTAAAAATCGAAAGTGTAGTTCTGTCCCTTTGCGATGGTGGTACTCAACACCAGGCTAACGAACAAAAAGATATTCAAAAAATATATGCAGATCCCTCTTTTCAAACCACGCCATATTTGGTTACATTAAATTTACCTATTATTAATGCAAAAGCAACAATTTCTTTATGTTAAGCAGCTAATCACATTTTATAATAAATTAACATGGGGTCAGCTTTTCAATAAATTTTAAACACAATTAAAGAATTATTGAAATGTGATTTGTAATCATGCTCGTAATATTAAATATTCTATAAATAACATTTCATTAATACCAATTTAACAAGCTGACCATACTTTTGTGGCATAAATATTTGGTTAGTATTTATAAAGTTTAGGTTAGTTGATAATAAAAAACCCAGATGGATGTCTGGGTTTTTTTATTGCCTTAAATTATAAGTTCTTGCCAAGTTTTTCCAGCATTTCTGGTGGAATATTATGTGTATCCACCACTAAGAAACCATCTAAACAATCTGAAAATTTAGGATCAATATTGAAAGAGATAATTTTCGCATTCAGGTTCATATACTGTCTTAACAATACCGGAATTTTGATGTGCGAGTTTTCAATATCGCCAATAATACTGTCTAAATCCTTGAAAGATTCACTGCTATCAACCAATGTATCAGTTGCGATAGGCAATAAATCGGCCTTAAATTTATTTCTCGGTTTAACATATTTTGCCATCTCGTAATCGAAATGGTTTTTGGTAATGTAATCAACAATTAAAGCCTTGCTGAATTTCGAAAAATTGTTGCTGATACTTACCGGCCCGAACATGTAACGGTACTGCGGGTTATCGATCAGGTATTTTAAAATTCCTTTCCAAAGCAAAAACAATGGAAGTGGTTTACCCTGGTATTCTTTTCTGATCCACGACCGGCCCAGTTCAATCCCTTGCCTCAACATCGGGTAAAACTGATCTTTCATTTTAAAAAGTTCCGAAAGGTAGAAACCACGGCGGCCCATACTTTCTAAAATCTCATCGCCTTTACCAATGCGGTAAGCACCTACTATATTTTCAAGGTCCTTATCCCAGATAAATAAATGGTTATAATAAATGTCGTAGTTGTCAAGATCGATTTTCTTGTTTGTGCCCTCACCAACTTCGCGGAAAGTGATTTCGCGTAAACGGCCAATCTCTCTTAAAATATTTGGAATTTTTAAGGTTGGTACGATATATACTTCATAGTTTTTTTCCGTCCAAACCTTAAAATCCTCTAGTTTTTCTACTTCTTCTTTAATTAAAACCCTCGAAGTTTCTTCAATTACCTCAACCGGTTTCTTTTTAATTTTGAATAAGTTTAAGGGATTAAAAAGCTTTTTCTCCGTATCCAGTCCAACACCCAAAGCATAAGTACGGGCCCTTAAAAAGTCCATTAACTTATTGCTGCTGTTCATGTGCGAGATTTCAGAAATCGCAATCGGCTTACCAATCCTTACTTTGATGGTACGGCCGTGTTTATTTAAAAATTCAGATGGAAGCTTTGCCGTACGTAAAGTTGGGTGTATAAAACTTAAGATATTAAAGAAAACACCGTTATTGCCATGAAAATAGATGGGTACCACCGGAACTTTTGCTTTTGCAATGAGTTTTCCAACCACAGGGTGCCACATTCTGTCGGTTACCTGCTGTGCATCCAGTTTAAATGTAGAAACCTCTCCAGCCGGAAAAATGCCGATCGGTGTTCCATTTCTAAGCAGATCGAAAGTTGTTTTTAAACCACTGATGCTTGATGAATGCTGAACATTTTCGAAAGGATTAACCGCCACAAAAAATTCATCAAGGTTAGGGATTTTTTTCAATATGAAATTTACCATCACTTTGGCATCAGGCCTCACCGTACATAAAAGTTTAACCAGAGCCAGACCTTCTACACCGCCGTAAGGGTGATTTGCTATGGCAATAAACGGACCCGTTTTAGGGATGCAGTTTAAATCATCCTCGTCAAATTCGATCGAAACACCAATGGTTTCCAATATTTTATCTACAAACTCTAAACCCTTAAAGTGTTGATTTTGAGCGAATACATCATTGATATCATTCAGTTTCATGATCTCCATCATCAAACCTGCCAAACCCGGTACACCTAGCTTATCTATCTTCGTTGCTTTAGCAAATTCGGACGTTGTTATGATCTTCATATAAAATTCTTAGGTTGTTGATAGGCAAAACCTGCTCAGTTTTGCAATCCCAAAAATAAGATTTATATTTATAATACACATGTCATATCGCATCAATGAGAATTTGGCTGAATAAATATTTCGGTTTTAGTAAAGGTGAGTTCAACGGATTGTTGTTGCTGATCCTGATTATTATGGTACTTAAGGCAATACCTGTTATATATGGTTATACCCGGCAGATAGAAAAAGACGACCCAAATCTTTTAGCGCAGCTTCAGAAAATAACCGTTGCTGATGAAAAATATGCAGGCAACCTCCGCGACAGGATTGAGAATTCTTATCCAGAAAAAACAATTAAGCTGTTTAATTTTGATCCCAATACTTTAAATGCTGATGGCTGGCAGGCTTTGGGTTTATCGCCAAAACAGGCTAAAGCAATTATTAATTACACCAGTAAAGGCGGGAAATTTTTTAAGCCTGAAGATCTGCAGAAAATGTACACCATTTCTCCGGAAATGTATAAAAAGATTTTGCCCTATGTTAAAATTGCAGATCAGGATGTAAATACCTCCAAAAAATATTTCCCATTTGAAAAGAAAGAATATGTTAAAAAAGCACCGGTAATTGTTGATATAAACCAGGCTGATTCTGCAAAATTGGATGAAATAAAGGGAATTGGTGCTGCTTTTGCAAAAAGGATTATTAAATACCGGGAGCGTTTGGGTGGTTTTTATAAAAAAGAACAATTAATGGAAGTTTATGGCTTAGATTCTGTTAAATATGCCGAAATTAAAGACCAGATTTCGATAAGTAGTGTCCCTTTAAAAACAATCAATATCAATACGGCGGTTTTTGATGATCTAAAAAGGAATCCATACCTTTCTTATAAACAGATTAACGCCATTATTCAATACCGTAAACAACACGGCAACTATTCAAATGTAGCTGATTTAAAAAAGATAGCCATTTTAAATCAGCAGGTGATCGATAAAATTGCACCCTATATTTCTTTTTAGAAATCGAATATGGTATAAGGATTTAACCTTGCTGAGGAATTGTGGTTTCCGGCTACAATGTAATACACCCAAAAACAATCTTACCTTAAATCAGTATGAAAGCTTGCCGTTTCGTTAGGGACGATATCCGGGTAGCAAATAACCATTGGTTGTTTGCGTTTCGTTCCGTAGGAAAGTTTCGTGGAATTTCACCATATCAATCAAAAATCATCATTCTCCTGATTATTCGCAGATTTTTATTAAAAAAATAAAAAAATCTTTTTTAATCTTTTTCAGGGTTTAAAATTTAACCCATAAACTAAATGAACCAAATACCATTTCATTCTGTAATTGCGCAAATATTTAATGGTAACTAACTATCAAATAATTGATTATAATTGCCCCGAACTAACTTAAAATATAAAATTTAATGAGCGTGAGCTTCGATTTTTCAGAAACAGAAACTCAGCAGAATGTAAAGGCTATGGTCCGCGATTTTGCAGAGAAAAACATTCGTCCAAATATTATGGAATGGGATGAGGCACAGCATTTTCCGGTAGCGCTGTTTAAGCAACTTGGAGAATTGGGCCTGATGGGCGTTTTGGTTCCCGAAGAATTTGGTGGCTCGGGTTTGGGCTATCAGGAATATGTTGATGTAATTGTAGAAGTGGCCCGTGTATGTGGCTCAATCGGTTTATCATTGGCGGCACACAACTCGCTATGTACAGGCCATATCTTAGCCTTTGCCAATGAGGAGCAAAAACAAAGATGGTTACCTAAACTGGCAACTGCCGAATGGATTGGTGCCTGGGGTTTAACCGAAGCGAACACCGGTTCGGATGCTTTAAGAATGATGACTACTGCTGTTGAAGACGGCGATGATTATATTATAAACGGTGCAAAAAACTGGATTACCCATGGCAAAAGCGGCGATGTTGCCGTTGTAATGGTAAGAACAGGGGAGCAGGGAAATTCGAAAGGGATTTCGGCCATTGTGGTAGAACGCGGTACGCCTGGTTTTACGGCAGGAAAAAAGGAAAATAAACTGGGGATGCGTGCTTCAGAAACTACTGAAATGATTTTTGATAACTGCCGTGTACCGAAAGCCAATTTATTGGGCAATGTTGGCGAAGGTTTTAAACAGGCTATGAAAGTTTTAGATGGTGGCAGGATTTCTATTGCTGCATTGGCTCTTGGTATTGCAAAAGGTGCTTTTGATGCAGCAGTAGCTTATTCGAAACAACGCCAGCAATTTGGCCAGCCGATCTCAAGTTTTCAGGCCATCAGTTTTAAACTAGCTGATATGGCGACTGAAATTGAGGCTGCAGAATTATTAATCCGCCAGGCAGCTGACTTAAAGAACAGGCATTTACCTGTGACAAAGGAATCGGCCATGGCTAAATATTTTGCCTCAGAAGTATCGGTAAGGGTAGCCACAGAAGCCGTGCAGATATTCGGCGGATACGGTTACACCAAAGATTTTCCGGTAGAGAAATTTTACCGTGACAGTAAATTATGTACAATAGGCGAGGGCACCTCCGAAATCCAAAAGATTGTAATCGCCAGAGAAATATTGTAAGGGTAAAAAGTATAAGGTTTAGGGTTTAAGGCAAATGCCGATCACCTTATACCTTACATCCTACACCTTCAACCTTATTAAAAACCAAATATATTATGAGTAATCCGGACGGTTTAACCACCTCCGGATTTTTTTTGTTAAAATTTTCAAAACCTCCTAACCGGAATCAATGTTTTGACTAATGACTAATGACTAATGACTAATGACTAATGACTAATGACTAAAGTTAGTTTGGCGCTTGAACCAGTTAATCGATTTAAACAATTAACCGATTAACCATTCTTAAACCAATGACCAATTAACCATTAAACTAATAAACTAAAAACATGGCAAAATATTCAGAAAAAGCTGGTGATAAAGTAAAAGAAACCATGCACGAAATGAAAGAAGGTAAGCTTAAAAGCGGCTCGGGCAAAAAAGTAACCTCCAAAAAGCAAGCAATTGCCATCGGATTATCAGAGGCCAGAAAAGAAGGAGCAAAGGTACCTAAGAAAGATTAAAAGACTAAAGCTGAAAGACCAAATAGGATCACTTATAAGTAATTCTGCTTCGTGCCTGTAACGCTTTTAGCTTTAGTCTCTAGACTTTCAGCTTACTCCGGTAAATCTTTCGTAGTTAAAATGCTATCTACTACGTAAACGCTAAATCCTCTCCAGGGCAGGGTATGTTTATACTCTTTATAATGTAATTCGAAAAACTTTCCGCTATTGGCCATCATTTTTTCTGCAATTTCTTTATTGGCGATAGAAAATTCAAATTCATTATTTTGTAAGGTACCTGTTTGTCTGGATTTTATCCCGCTCTGGATTAATTTGCCCTCATACGTTTTAAACACATAGCCCTTTTTTACCACATAGTTTAATTCACCTGCTTTCACCCCTTCGCCAAACACAAAGAAATAGCGGTAGTAACAAATTGCGATTAATACGATAACAACTATAACTGCGATAATTGAACCTACTTTTTTGCCTGTTGTCATATATGATAATGTATATATAAATGTAGCTAAACAACACATAAGTTTAACTAATGATTTAAATAAAAATTCTTTTTATAAATCTTTCTCGTTTTCAATATTTTGCTTACATTTGCAGCCCGTTAACACGGGAAAATTTAAAAACCACGAGAGGAGGTATTTCAGCGTTATGATCATTATCAACATTAAAGACGGCGAATCATTAGATAAAGCCCTTAAACGTTTCAAGAAAAAGTTTGAAAAAACTGGTGTATTGAGAGAACTACGTAGTCGCCAAGCATACGAGAAAAAATCCGTTGCTCGTCGTACTGAAATTAAACATGCTGTTTACATTCAGAATATGAATCTGGATACAACTTCATAGTTGTTCACGATATAAATGTATTAAAGCCTTCCCAGTGTAAAATCGGGAAGGCTTTTCTGTTTTAAAAGAAATCCAAAACTTTACAATAAACAATTAATTAATGATTTCTTTATATCAAAACAATTTGTAACTTCATATCAATGGCCGTAAAAAGATATTGAATGTTGCTAAAAAGTTTTATCACATATTTAACCCACGAGAAGCGCTATTCTCAGCACACCATTACTTCTTATCAAACCGATTTAGATCAGTTTGAAGAATTTCTTAAGGCATCAGAACTTGATTTTCCTGAAGTTAAACACACTCACCTGAGAAGTTACCTGGTTGAGCTGATGGAAAAAGAAAATTCAGAAAATACCATTAACCGAAAAATCTCTGCATTAAGAAGTTTTTATAAGTTTTTACACCGTTCCGGAAAGATCGATCAAAATCCAAGTGCTTTAATTAAGGCACCTAAAATTCCTAAAAGGCTACCGGTATTTGTTGATGCACAAAAAATGGATCATCTGCTGGATTCGGAGCAGTATTTTAATGAAAGTTTTCCCTCTGTTCGCGATCACCTGGTAATCGAACTGCTGTTTGGAACCGGCATGCGTTTAACCGAACTGTTGCAATTGAAAGATACAGATATCGATGTTTATTCGGGAACGATAAAAGTGTTGGGTAAAAGAAATAAGGAACGGATTATTCCTATAAATAAACAGCTTATCAATCAGGTAAATACCTATATCGGACTAAAAAAGTTGCAAAACTTTAATAACAATTTACTTATATTAATCGTTACCAATACAGGTGCAGCGGCATATCCGAAATTAATATACCGTATTGTTACCTCATACCTAAACCACATATCAACCAATGAAAAGAAAAGTCCCCACGTGTTGCGGCATAGCTATGCAACAAGCCTGTTAAACGCAGGAGCAGATTTAAATGCGATTAAAGAACTTTTGGGTCACGCCAGTTTGGCAGCAACCCAGGTTTACACGCACAACTCAATCGAAAGATTAAAAACAATTTATAAACAAGCCCATCCAAAGGCGTAAAAAAAGGAGGAAAAATGAAAATCGGAGTTCAATCAATCCACTTCAGTGCAGACAGTAAGTTGTTAGATTTTATACAAAAGAAGGCAAATAAGCTCGATCAGTTTTTTGACCAGATCATTAGCGGCGAAGTGTATTTAAAGTTAGAGAACGTAGAGGACGAGGCCAATAAGATTAGCGAAATTAAACTTATTGTGCCGGGGGGTACCTTGTTTGCTAAAGAACAATGTAAATCATTTGAAGAAGCCACTGATCTGGCCATCGAATCATTAAGGAAACAGATCACTAAACATAAGGATAAAACGCGTGCTAAATTAAGTGAGCATAAAGCAATTTTAAGCGAAAGCGAAGCGGCTGATTATTAATAAGCATAAAATTATATAAATTTAAAGGAGCGGTACAGTTAAATGTGCCGCTCTTTTTGTTTGAAGAGACCGTTGAACGAGGAAAATCGAAAAGATAACTTCCTTTAGCATCATCATCCCGAGCGGACTGCAACGTAGTCGGGAGATCTTTCCAGGAGATGACGATTTTTTTAAAATTAAAGAAACTGAATGCATTCTGCGCAGATTTCTATAAATCAAAATCAGTTTTTCATCAGATTCTCTTTAAAAAAATCAGCTTCGCTACATTAATTTTAACTTTTATTGAAATTAATTCAATTGTTATTATCCGCCAATAATTGTGATTACAGATCCCAATCATGTTTTTGAGGGCTACGGGCACAAAAAAATGAAAAAAAATATTCCATTTTAAGAGATTGATTATTAAGCTTCTTCATCGGTATAATGGTTGTCAATTAAAATAACTTCACTATTTTTTTTCAAATTTATTTTGAAGTGAAATATAAGTGTGTATATTTGCATTCCCTTTCGGAAACGGTGTTAAGCCAGGAAAAAAAGGGTTGTTCTTTAAAAAGATAAAAGTTTTAAAAAACACGTTAATAGTATGAAAAATGAAGATTTTTCGTATCATTGCACAAAATTTAAAGCCTCCTTAGCTCAGCTGGTAGAGCAACTGACTTGTAATCAGTAGGTCATTGGTTCGATTCCGATAGGAGGCTCTTTTTATTTTAAAGTGTTAGCATTTTAAAGTAAAAGATGGGGAGATTCCAGAGCGGCCAAATGGGACAGACTGTAACTCTGTTATCGCAAGATTTCGAAGGTTCGAATCCTTCTCTCCCCACACTTTAAATGAATGACCAAATGTTTTAATGATAGAATAAATCTCTCATTCTTTCATTTAATCAATCACTAGTTTTTAAAAGCGGAAGTAGCTCAGTTGGTAGAGCGATAGCCTTCCAAGCTATAGGTCGCGAGTTCGAACCTCGTCTTCCGCTCCAATAAAATTAGAAAAGTGGGCAGTTATTGGTTGCGGTTTTAATTTAGTTAAAACAAAAGGCTGGAACTGGAAACTAAAAAGCCGACTTAGCTCAGCGGTAGAGCACTTCCTTGGTAAGGAAGAGGTCATGGGTTCAATTCCCATAGTTGGCTCAGGATAATAAAGCTTTGTTAAATCTGTTTAATATGCAGGGTAGACAAGGTTTTTTGTGTTGCATTGCATCAAAACAATAAATAAAATTAATAAAAAGTTAACCTACTAATTAGTTATAAATAAAATGGCAAAAGAAAAATTTGACCGTAGTAAACCGCACTTAAACATCGGTACAATCGGTCACGTCGATCACGGTAAAACAACTTTAACAGCAGCTATTACAAAAGTTTTAGCTGATGCAGGTTTATCTGAGGCACGTTCATTCGATTCAATTGACTCAGCTCCTGAGGAAAAAGAAAGAGGTATTACAATTAATACTGCGCACGTTGAGTATTCAACTGCAAACCGTCACTACGCACACGTAGATTGTCCAGGTCACGCGGATTATGTTAAAAACATGGTTACAGGTGCGGCTCAAATGGATGGTGCTATTATCGTTGTTGCTGCTACTGATGGTCCAATGCCACAAACTCGTGAGCACATCTTATTGGCTCGTCAGGTTGGTGTACCTTCATTGGTTGTATTCATGAACAAAGTGGATATGGTTGATGATCCTGAATTATTAGAATTAGTAGAAATGGAAGTTCGTGAATTATTATCGTTCTACGATTTCCCTGGTGATGATATTCCTGTTATTCAAGGTTCTGCTTTAGGTGGTTTGAACGGAGATGCTAAATGGGTAGCAAAAATTATGGAATTAATGGATGCTGTTGATAGCTACATTCCAATTCCTCCACGTTTAACTGATCTTCCATTCTTAATGCCTGTTGAAGATGTATTCTCGATCACTGGTCGTGGTACTGTAGCAACTGGTCGTATTGAGCGTGGTGTAATCAACTCTGGAGATCCTGTTGAAATCTTAGGTATGGGTGCTGAGAACTTAAAATCTACAGTAACTGGTGTTGAGATGTTCCGTAAGATCTTAGATTATGGTGAAGCTGGTGATAACGTAGGTTTATTGTTACGTGGTATTGAGAAAACTGATATCCGTCGTGGTATGGTAATCTGTAAACCAGGTTCAGTAACTCCTCACACTGATTTCAAAGCTGAGATCTATGTATTATCAAAAGCTGAAGGTGGTCGTCACACTCCATTCTTCAACAAATATCGTCCTCAATTCTATTTCCGTACTACAGACGTAACTGGTGAGATCTCACTAGCTGAAGGAACTGAAATGGTTATGCCAGGTGATAACGTTACAATCACTGTTAAATTAATTAACGCGATTGCAATGGAAAAAGGTCTACGTTTCGCTATCCGTGAAGGTGGTAGAACAGTAGGTGCTGGTCAGGTAACTGAAATCTTAGCTTAATTTTAAGCTACAACAATACAAAAGAGAGCTGGTTTAGGCTAGCTCTCTTTTAAATACACGGGAATAGTTCAACGGTAGAATAGAGGTCTCCAAAACCTTTGATCAGGGTTCGAATCCTTGTTCCCGTGCTTAATATTGATTGAGTACAAGAATGAGTGAATGATTGAATTTGAAGCTTCGTTTCAAGTAATATCATCCACTCATTTACTCATTCATTCATTCAATAATTTGATATGGCTAAAGTAGTTGAGTTTATAAAAGAATCGTACGATGAAATGACCCAAAAGGTTACCTGGCCTACCTGGGGCGAACTGCAAAGTTCTGCAATTCTCGTATTGGTGGCTTCTTTAATTATTGCATTGGTTATTTTTGCAATGGATAAAGGATCGACATTTGTGTTAGATACTTTTTATAAATCACTTTCTAATTAATATTTACTAATGAGCGATCTAAAGTGGTACGTTGTAAGGGCGGTTAGCGGTAAGGAAAAGAAAGTAAAACAGTACATTGATGCTGAGATCAGCCGTTTAGGTTTCTCTCATTTGGTTCCCCAGGTTTTAATACCGATGGAAAAATATTACCAGATGAAAGATGGTAAAAAAATTGCTAAAGAACGTAACTTTTATCCGGGTTATGTTTTAATCGAAGCGACATTGGATGGAGAATTAGAACATATCATTAAAGGGATAAACAGTGTAATTGGTTTCTTAGGCGATAAAGCCGGTAATCCAATCCCAATGCGCCAGGCAGAAGTTAACCGTATTTTAGGTGTGGTTGATGAGATGAGCGAGCAGGGCGAAACGATGAATGTTCCTTACTACGTTGGCGAAGGCATCAAAGTAATGGACGGACCTTTCAATGGTTTCTCCGGTATTATTGAAGAGGTAAACGAAGAGAAGAAAAAACTAAAAGTAATGGTTAAAATCTTCGGTCGTAAAACACCACTGGAACTTAACTACATGCAGGTAGAAAAAGAATAATAAAAATATTAAACATTAAAAGCTCCGGATTACCGGGGCTTTTTTTATGATCATGAATTTGCTGAGGTTATGTTGTAATAAGTAATAAATTTTAGTATTTGTTCGTTAAACATATAATAATCGAACTCAGATACTGGTACTGAATAAAAACTACAATAAATTAATTTATTAATACTATTGTTTTACTGTAAGTTAATCCATATCTTTGCAGTCCTTTAAGTTTTATAGGAACTCTAAGGAATTAAATGTTACATGCTTCCAATATTTAACATTGAGTTTTAAATAAACAAAAAACACAAAATGGCAAAAGAAGTCAGTGCAATGATCAAATTACAGATCAAAGGCGGAGCGGCAAATCCATCGCCACCAGTAGGACCTGCATTAGGTGCTAAAGGGGTGAACATTATGGAGTTTTGCAAACAGTACAACGCTCGTACCCAAGATAAAGCAGGTAAAGTATTGCCAGTTGTAATTACTGTTTATGCTGATAAGTCATTCGATTTCATCATCAAAACCCCTCCGGTAGCTATTCAGTTAAAAGATGCTACTAAATTACAGAGTGGTTCTGCTGAGCCTAACCGTAAAAAAGTTGGGTCGGTGACCTGGGACCAGATTAAAGTTATTGCTGAGGATAAAATGCCTGATTTAAATGCATTTACAATCGAATCAGCAATGAGTATGGTTGCTGGAACAGCACGCAGTATGGGAATCACCGTTTCTGGTGACGCACCCTGGAACAATTAATTAAAAAACAGTTTACAACAGTGGCGAAATTAACTAAAAATCAAAAAAAGGCACATGCTAAAATAGAAGCTGGTAAAGCTTATACTTTGAAGGATGCTGCTGCTTTGGTAAAAGAAATCACTACTACTAAATTCGATGCTTCAGTTGATATTGATGTATCTTTAGGTGTAGATCCGCGTAAAGCCAATCAAATGGTACGTGGTATTGCTACTTTACCACACGGAACAGGTAAAACTGTACGTGTTTTAGCTTTGGTAACTCCTGATAAGGAAGAAGAAGCAAAAGCAGCTGGCGCAGACTTCGTAGGTTTAGACGAGTATGTAGCTAAAATTGAAGGTGGTTGGACCGATGTAGACATTATTATCACTACACCAGCTTGTATGGCTAAGGTAGGTAAATTGGGCCGTGTTTTAGGTCCAAGGAACTTAATGCCTAACCCAAAATCAGGAACAGTTACCAACGAAGTTGGTAAAGCTGTAACAGAGGTTAAAGCAGGTAAAATTGATTTTAAAGTAGACAAAACGGGTATCATACACGCCTCGATAGGAAAAGTATCATTCCCAGCAGATAAAATTTATGAGAATGCACTTGAAATCATTCAGGTAATTTCTAAATTAAAACCATCTGCTGCAAAAGGAACTTATTTTAAGAGCATTCACGTGTCTTCTACAATGAGTCCTGGAATTGCAATTGAAACAAAATCAGTAGCGGGGATCTAATCATGAACAGAGAAGAAAAAAACGAAGTAGTTTTAGAACTACAAGGACAAATGCAAGAGTTTGGCAATTTTTATATTGCTGATACTTCTAGCCTTTCTGTTGAGCAGATCAATAACATCCGCCGCAAATGTTTCGAAGGTGATATCGTAATGAAGGTTGCTAAAAACTCTTTAATCCGCAAAGCGATTGAAGGTTTAGAAGGCGATGCTTCTGAGATATACGAAGCGCTTAAAGGTTCATCATCATTATTATTCTCAAAAACAGCAAACGCTCCGGCTAAGTTGATTAAAGCTTTGAGAAAAACTTCTGATAAACCTGTGCTTAAAGCAGCATTTATAGATTCATCAGTATATGTTGGCGACGACCAGTTGAATAACCTGGTAAGCTTGAAATCAAGAGAAGAGCTTATCGGCGATATCGTTGGATTACTACAGTCACCAGCTAAAAACGTGCTATCTGCGCTTCAATCAGGCGGTAACAAAATTGCAGGAATTGTTAAAACTCTTCAGGAAAGAGAAGGTTAACGAACACCTTAAGTTCGCAAATTAAACAAAATTATTACACACGTAAATTTTTAAAATCTTAATAAAATGGCAGATTTAAAAGCGTTTGCTGAGCAATTAGTAAACTTAACAGTAAAAGAAGTTAATGAATTAGCTCAAATCTTAAAAGATGAGTATGGTATTGAGCCTGCAGCTGCTGCTGTAGTTGCTGGTCCTGCTGCTGGTGGTGATGCACCTGCTGCTGCTGCAGAAAAAACATCTT